>Ga0209166_10000022_pt1 | contig 241741 bp, 193 predicted proteins | sample Coa_R1_3_FD_187151 | JGI IMG/M metagenome (GOLD analysis project Ga0209166, IMG submission 187151) | Surface soil microbial communities from Centralia Pennsylvania, which are recovering from an underground coalmine fire - Coalmine... | ecosystem: Environmental > Terrestrial > Soil >...
GAAGATTGACCACTTCGTCTCTCAGTACAACAAAGCCTGTTCGCCCTTCGTCTGGACCGCCACAGCAGACTCAATCCTTGAAAAACTCGATAGACTTGCGTCGCGAATTTCCGGGACGGGACACTAGTGTATTGAGTCATTAATTCGTGAACATGTCTTTTCCTTCGATGTCCAAAGGTAAACTGGACTTCCGAGGGAGATGCGATACGACGTGGGCCGCAGACTCCTACCGTTAAACGCTGGCTCGCTCGTAATCCTCGCTTCCACTCACACTTCACACCGACTTCGGCCTCGCGGCTCAATCAAGCCCGAGCGTTGGTTCGCTACGCTCACCGAGCGCGCCAGATCCGCCGTGGCACTGCGGCACTCACCGCAGCACCATTGAGTTAGAAAGCGCCACCCGAAACTACGTCGCCCTCAACAATCGCAATCCGAAACCCTTCGTATGGACGGAAACAGCCAAACAGCTGACCGATACTTGAAAGCATCTAGCGATTTTGCATGCAACCTTCGAACTCAGGGCACTAGCCGCGCCCGGCGCTGAACACGGCCAACATATCCTCCTCTTCCCTGGGTGGCTCGGCGTCGTCGCGCAACAGTTTCAACATGTCGTCCGCGGGCATGGGCCGCGCAAACAGAAACCCTTGACCGATCGTGCAGCCGAGACGTCTTAGGATCTCTACCTGCTGGTAGGCCTCGATGCCTTCGGCTATCACTTCGATGTGCAGATGGCGCGCAATCGCGATGATGGCGCTGACGATGGCAAGGTCGCTCGAGTCGGTCACCAGATCGCGGACGAAACTGCGGTCGATCTTGAGCGCGTCCACCCGCCAGTTCTTGAGGTAGCTCAAGCTCGAATACCCCGTACCGAAGTCGTCGATGGCGATCTTGATTCCCAGGTCGCGAAGGCGCGCCATGGTGTCCTGGCGACTTTCACCGGCGGGCAAGTTCGAATCGAACACCGCACGCTCCGTCATTTCCAGCTGCAGCATCTCCGGACGCAGGTTGTGGCTCTTCAGCAGCGTCGCTATCGTCGATTGCAGTTCGCCTCTTTGCAACTGCGCCGGCGCGACGTTGAGCGATATGGGCACCAAGGGGACGCCTGCCTTGCGCCACGCGCTCATGTTCTGCATCGTCCGATGAAGAACAAAATTTCCCATGGGTACGATCAGGCCGGTTTCCTCGGCCACCGGGATGAATTGGTCGGCGGGGATCATTCCATGGATGGGGTGAGACCATCGCATCAGCGCCTCGAGCCCGACGATCTTCCGCGTGATCAAGTTCACGAACGGCTGGTAGTGCACGTCCAGCTGTTTCAGGCGCAGCGCCTCGCGCAGCGAAGCCTCGACGGCCACCCGGTGCTTGAGCTTGCGATTCATGGCATGGCTGAACATCTGGACGTTGTTGCGGCCGCGATCCTTGGCCTGATACATCGCCGTGTCGGAGTGCTTGAGCAACTCGACCATATCCGCGCCGTCGCGCGGATATAGGCTGACGCCGACGCTGCCGGTGGTTTGCAGCGGATGGCGATCGATGATGATCGGTCGATTGAGCGTCTCGACGATGCGGCCGGCGCCCTGGGTCACTTCGTCATAGTTCTTGACGTTGCGGAACACCACGACGAACTCGTCACCGCCCATGCGGATCACGACGTCCGCGTCTCGCACGCAGGTACGCAATCTCGCGGCCACTTCTTGGAGCAGCTTGTCCCCGGTCTCGTGGCCGCGCGTGTCGTTGATGTGCTTGAACCGGTCCAGGTCCAAGAACACCACGCCCAGCATGGCATGCGCGAGCCTGGCCTCTTCGATGGCCTGCGGCAGAAAGGCCGTCAAATAGTGGCGGTTCGGCAGGCCGGTCAATTGGTCGTGATGCGCCATCTTGTCCAAGCGCTGCTGGTTCTCGATCAATTGCTGCTCGGCCTTCCTGCGCAGCGACACATCGTGCGTGACATAGGCGAGGACATCGCGGCCGTCGACATCCAGCGCATTGCAGCGCACCTCCGTGTCGAAAAATGCACCATTCTTGCAGCGTTGCTGCAGGGTAATCGGCATTTGAGAATCGGCACCGATCAAGCGGGCGAGGACGCTGTCGGATGTCGCCGTGCCGTCGGCGAAGATCTGCGACAAGGTCAGCAGCTGCGCTTCCTCATTGGTATAGCCTAAGCGATTGAGAAAAGCCGGATTCGTGTACAACACCTGATGCGTCAAGGCATCGACGATGACGATGCCATCGTTCGCCTGGTCGATGAGCGCCTTGTAGCGGGCATCCACCGATCGCTGGTGGCGAAAGTAGCGCCTCACCGTGACGGTGGCAAAGGCGATGACGGCCAGCAGCGCGAGCAATGCAGCCAGCTCGAGGCTTTCGGCGCGGGAATGCTCGGACCTCGCGATCTCGTATGAGGATGTGCCGGGCGTGAGGCGGAAGACCCGCACCGGGCGCCCGCCGGCGTCGCGCAGCGCGATGAACCCGGAAGAATCTTCTTGCGACAACGTGGCGGTCACGTTGAACAGGTCGACCGTCGGCATCGTAGAGGAGTCTATGTCCTTCACGGGCAGGGCCGTCGGCGCGCCGCCGACCGACTTCGCCAACTGCGCCACCAACGCGGGCGACAGCGCTCGGCTCACCACCACGCAACCCAATCGTGAGGCGGATGGAGTGCGCGCATTGATCGGCCGCGCAACGATCCATCGATCGTCGGTAAAGGTTTCGACCTGCGCCGGCCGGCCGACCGCCTGCGCTCGCGACGCCAACTCGATGAACTGCGCCAGCACCGGATCCAGCGGCCTCTCGCTGAGGCGACCGTCGACCACGGTGGCGCTCAAGCGCACGGCACGCGACGCGTTGAGCACAACCAATGAGTCGATGCCGTTTCGCGCCAGCTCGGCCAGAGCTGAAACAGGGGCATCGGTATTGTCTTGAAGCAGCCGAACTACCGCCTCGGACTCGGCCAGTGCGCGCGCCTGCTCGGCAAGCTGATCGGATTGCGCCCGCAGATCCTGGGCGAGCTGCTTGAGCTGCAGACCCAGGCTCTCGCGTTCCAGAACCGCAGCGCGGTTGCGCCAGTCTCGTTGGCTCGAGACGGCAAGCCCCAGTACAGCCAGGAGCAACAACATGCCGCCGGCCCACCAAACAGGCTGCCCCTTTAATAACGCCGGAAGCCGAATTCCCTTGCTCATGTCAGAACAAGGCCAGCCGACCCAATCCGCTGTGAAACTCGGCTGATATTCGACATAATCGTGTGAGGAGAGAGTTGCCCGCTTTCAAGTATCTGCGATACCGGCGTATGTAACCGATATCGGGTGCACAGTCCCGTGAATGACATGTGTGATGCTGATCCGCCCGCGCCGATCCGCCCGCACCCCAGGATCACGGCCAGCCGCGGCGATTGATGTGGAACAATTGAGGTTATGGACGTTCGTCTTGATACCGGTTTTGAACTTATGCTGGAACGCGCCCCGCTGGCGCATACCTCCCGTGTGCTCGCCACGGTGGTGGCAACCGCAGGTTCGACCTATCGCAAGCCCGGGGCGCGCATGCTGTTGATGGCCGACGGCAGTTACTTAGGATTGCTGAGCGGCGGGTGCCTCGAATCGGATCTGCAGATTCATGCTCGCGAGGTGTTGGACGGCGGTGCGGCGCGTGCCGTGGAATACGACACGCGGGGCCCGGATGACACCTTATTCGGTGTGGGCGCAGGCTGCGAGGGGACCATGCGCGTTCTACTGGAACCGGCGGGCCCCGGCAGCGCCGCCGAAGCGGCGCTGCAGACGGTGGGACGCCTCACACAGGCGGGCGAGACGGCATCCCTGGTCATGGTGCATGATTCGTCACAGATCCGCTTGGGCACGTATCCCGACGAGCCGCTGCCGCCGCACGAGCGCGAGCGCGCCTACGTCCAGCGTCTCGCGCCGCCGCCGCATTTGCTCATTTGTGGCGCGGCACCCGATGCGCAGCCGGTTGCCGGCGCCGCCCGGGCTCTGGGCTGGCGAGTATCGGTCATCGATCACCGGCCGGCGTATGCGGATGCCGCGCGCTTTGCGGGCGCCGAGGTGCGGGTTGCCAGTCCTAAATCCCTGCGCAGCGAGGTGGATCTTGCTCGATGCCATGCAGCCGTCGTCATGAGTCATCACCTGCCCTCCGATGAGATCTACTTGCGCGAGCTCGCGCTGGCCGGGGTTCCGGCCTATGTGGGACTGCTGGGTCCCAAGGCCCGCCGTAGCCGTCTCGCGAAGGAACTAGGACCCTTGACCGAGACTCTCGGCCCCAGGATTCGCGGTCCGGTGGGGCTGGACATTGGAGCAGTGACGCCGGAAGGCATCGCGCTGGCCATCATTGCCCAGATTCACGCCTGGCTCGCCGGTCGTGCCTATAGTGAAGCCGTGCTGACTTGAAGATTTTACCGGAAGAGCGCGCGATGGCCCTTGCGTTCCTGCAGCGATTGGCCACCGAAGTATCCGAGGGAACCATCGACCTGCCCTGTTTTCCCGACGTGGTCATTCGCATCAGCCAGGCGCTCGCCGACCCAAACACCACCCCCGAGGGCGTGGTAACCGTCGTCGGCGCCGAGCCGCGGCTGGCGGCACGGGTGCTGCAGACCGCAAATTCGGCGGCATTCAATAGTTCAGGCAAACCGCTGAGCGATCTACGATCGGCCATCATTCGTCTCGGCCAGCAGATGGTCCAGAGTACGGCCATGGCCTATGCGCTGCAGAACATGAAGAACGAAGCCCAGCTGCGTTCATTCGCCCAGCCGCTGGCAGAGTTGTGGAATAAGAGCATTGCCGTCGCCTCGATCTGCAAACTGCTTGCCGCACGCACCAAGGTGCCGGCCGACGAAGCCTTCCTGACCGGCTTGGTTCACGGCATCGGTAATCTGTACATCATGGCGCGCGCCGCCGGCGCGCAAAATGGTCTTGGCCCTGCACCATGGATGGAGCTGATCGGCGGTTGGCAGGCTTCCATCGGGCAGGCGGTGCTGCAAAGTTGGGGATTTGCCGAAGAGCTGTGCGAAGCGGTGGGCGAACAAGACGATCTCGAGCGGCGCTTTCGGCATGAGGCGAGGCTCTCCGACATCCTCGTTGCCGGCCTGCTTCTTGCCGAAGCTCAGAAGACACCGGAGCCTAGGTCCGTCAGGACGGAAGGAGTGAATGCCTTCTTGAGTCTGCGCCTGAATTCCGCGGAGTGCATCGCCCTGCTCTCCGCAGCCGATGAACGAATCCGTGAGGTCCTCGAAGCGTTGTCGTAAGGTCGGCGATGTACCAACCATTCGCAGCCTATTGCCGCGCCTGCGCCCGCAAGGGATCTGGCCCGCGCTAACGCGGCGCGGGATGGATCGGATCGATCCAGTAGACCTCTTCGAAGCGCTCCGCGGCATCGATGTTCAAGTTGACTACCACGGACTCGTTGTCGCTGCGCACCAGTACGCATTCGAGCGGGGCATCGCTCCGCGCATTGATCTCCTGATGCGGAACATAGGGTGGTACGAAAATAAAATCGCCGGCTTCCGCCTTGGCGGTGAATTCGAGACGCTCGCCCCAGCGCATGCGCGCCGCACCTCGCACGACGTAGATGACGCTTTCCAAGGCGCCGTGATGGTGCGCGCCGGTTTTCGCGTTGGGTTGAATCAGCACCGTGCCGGCCCACAATTTCTGTGAACCCACCCGGCTGAAATTCACCGCGGCGGCGCGCAGCATTCCCGGGGTCTGCGGGGTGTTGCTGTCCAGCCGATCGCTCTTGATGACCCGCACGCCCTCGAGGCGCCAATCCTTTTCAGGTTTCATTGTTCCCCCCGAGGCCACCACTTACTGTTTGTTGGGCGACTTATAACTTACTCCCGCCATCGGCCACCGATTTCTTGTTACTTGCCCCTTGCTCCGCGGTCACGGTCATCGGTCGATCATTTCCCGCACCCGCGGCCTTATGAATGGCGGCGCGAATCCTGGGATAGGTTCCGCAGCGGCAAATATTGCCGCTCATCGCCGCATCGATCTGCTCGTCCGTGGGCCGCGCCGTCTTCTGGAGCAGCACGCACGCCGACATCAGCTGCCCACTCTGGCAGTACCCGCATTGCACGACGTCGATGGCCGACCAGGCCTCGCGCAGCGCATCGATTTGCGCGCCTTGGATGCCCTCGATGGTCCAAACCTCTCGTCCTTGCACGGCGGCAATCGGCAGCATGCAGGAGCGCACGGCCTCGCCGTCGAGGTGCACGGTGCAGGCACCGCACAACGCCTTGCCGCACCCGTACTTGGTCCCGACGAGCTGCAACTCGCCGCGCAGCACCCATAGCAGCGGCGTGTCGGGGTCCGCGTTCACCGATACCGCCTTGCCGTTGATATTGAGCGTGGTCATGCGCCGCTCCCGGACTCGGAAATTTTCAGCGGCAATCGGCGTAGCCGCATGCCGTTGAGCGCGTACAGCGCGTTGGCGACGGCCGGAGCGATGGGCGGCGTGCCGGGCTCGCCGACACCGCCGGGAGGAGCATCGCTCGCCAGGATCTCCACGTCGATCGCGGGGCATTCATCGAACCGCAGCGGTGCATAGTCATGGAAATTACTTTGCTGCGCCTGGCCGCGCTCGATGGTAATTTCTCCATGCAGCGCGGCCGAGAGGCCGAACACGATCGCGCCTTCCATCTGTTGGCGAATCAGGTTGGGATTCACGGGCGTCCCACAGTCGATGACGCAGATGACCCGGTGCACCCGGATCCGGCGGCTTTCATTCACCGACACTTCTGCCACCTGTGCCACGACGCTGCCGAAACTGCGATGGATGGCAATCCCGCGCGCACGCCTCGAGCCATCGCGCGCCGGCTCCGGCGCCTGTTGCCAGTTTGCAAGTTCCGCCGCGCGATGCAAAACCCGCAAATGGCGCTCGTCGCCGCGCAGCAGCTGCGAGCGAAACGCCACCGGATCTTGGCCGGCCGCGGCGGCACATTCGTCGACAAAACTTTCGGTGAAAAAGGCGTTCTGGGAATGCGCCACGGAGCGCCAGATACCCGTGGGCACCGCACTCTCCACGGTAATGTGGCTGATGCGGGCATTGTCAAAGGCATAGGCGGTGTTGGAGGCGCCGTCGGTCGAGGTGTCGAGCAGTGAGGGTGCTCCCATGCTCGAACCGGCGGACGTACTCGTCCAGGCGAGGAGCTTGCCATCCGCTCCCAAGCCCGCCGCGCAACGGGCCATGTAGGCCGGGCGGTAGAAGTCGTGGGCGATATCCTCCTCGCGCGGCCACAGCAACTGCACCGGCGCGCCGCCGGTTTCCCGTGCCAGCAATGCAGTCTGTACGATGAAATCGGTCAGGTAGCGCCGTCCGAAGCCACCTCCCAGATACGGCACCCTGACATCGACCTTGGCCGCCCCAATGCCCAATACCTTCGCCACGGCGGCGTTGGCAAACCCGGCTGCCTGCGTCGGCGCCCACACTGTCGCAGCGCCGTCCTTGAACTGCACGGTGCAGTTCATGGGCTCCATGGTCGCATGGGCGAGGTAGGGAACCTCGTACTCTGCCTGCACCGTTTTGGGTGCCGACTTCAAAGCGGCAGCCGCCTCGCCCCGCTCGAAGTGCACCCTACCCGCTTGGGTATCGAGCGCGTGCGCAAGCTCCGCGCGGATCGATGCGCTGGACAGTGCGACCGCTGCGCCGTGATCCCATTCGATATTCACCTGACGCAGCGCCCGCATGGCTTGAAATGGCGAGTCGGCGATCACGGCAACGCCGCCCGGCGTGGTTCCCGGCATGATGGAACTGGCGGGCACGGGCGCAAGCGCGATCACCTTGCGCACTCCCGGCAGGGCTTGCGCCGCCGAGCCGTCGAAATGCAGCACTTTGCCGCCAAAGGTTGGGCACATGGTGATGCTGGCGTAGAGCAGGCCGGGCGGCAGCACATCGATGGCATAAACCGCCGACCCGTTGAGCTTGGGGAGGTTGTCGATGCGCGCAATGGGCCGGCCGATCAACTTGAATTGCCGCGGCGTCTTGAGCGTCACAGTCTTCGGCAGCGGCAACCGCGCCGCCTGCGCCGCCAGCTCGCCGAAGGAACTGCTCTTACCCGAATCGTGCAGCACACGCCCATTCTCGGCGCGGCAATCCGCGGCGGGTACCTGCCACTGGATCGCCGCCGCACCGATCAGCATGGCACGCGCCGATGCGCCGGCTTCACGCATGGGCAGCCACTGATCCGTCAGACTCGACGACCCGCCGGTTCCCGAAAGTCCCGACACTTCGCGCAGCAGCTTGCCCAGCAAGTGCCGGGTGGTGCGCTTTGCGATACCGTGGTCATTCGGCTGGAACGGCAATGATTCGATGAGCGCAGCCTGGTTGTTATAGATGGCATCCAGCGTCGACTGCTCGATCTTCACGCGCTGCCAATCGGCATCCAATTCATCGGCCAGGAGCATGGCAAGTCCGGTGTGCGTACCCTGACCCATCTCGGCCTGCGACATCATCACCGTCACGGTGCCGTCGGAGCCGATCTTCACCCAACCGTTCAATGCCGCCTCGCCATCGGCGACAGCCAGGGGCTTGTCGGTCGTCAAGCGGCGCCGCTGAGGAGCCGCCGACCAGCCGATCACCAGACCGCCCATCACCGCTGTCGTGGCGAGAATCACCTGGCGGCGCTTCAGATTGGCCATGGGCACACTATGACGCCGCGATGGGTTTGAAGGCAAACGCGACCACGACGGCGGCAATCAGCAATGCAAAAGATACCGCGTAGTTCCAAGCCATTCTCTCCTTCAGATAGGTCACCGCGAAACCTAGGAAAACGGTCAAGGTGATGGCTTCCTGCAGGATTTTGAGCTGGAAGCCGGTGAATGTGCCGAAGCCGAGCCGATTGGCGGGAACGGCCAGACAGTACTCGATGAGCGCTATGGCCCATGAGATGAGAATCACCTTCCACAGCGGCCAGGAATGGCCATATTTCAGATGCCCGTACCAGGCGAACGTCATGAATACATTGGAACCGAACAGCAGCAAAATCGTCACGGCAGTCCCCTTATCCCACCCTCTGGAGCGCAACCAAACAGAATACTCGAGTCAGACCATGCGATTTTCAGCCGCGAGCCCGACGTGTACAATCGGTGAAATGCAACAAATAATCCTTGGCATTGTAGCCTTCGGCTTCGCCGCGTTCAGTTACGCTGCCGAGCCGGTTATAGACAATGAGCGCGTCACGGTCTGGGACACGACCGAGGTGTTGCCGCCGGCCCAGCACGACTTCGTCGCGGTTTCGCTGTCGCGAAAAGGCCATGCGGTTTTCCACCACCGGGGAGATGTGCCGGGCAAGGCGGGTCAGCGTACGGTGATCGTCGAGCTCAAGGATCATGCGGTGCCGCCCATCGCGAATACCACGGGATATCCGCTTGCCTTCCCGCGGCCGCATGTCAAAAAACTGCTGGAGACCGACAAGATCATCGTCTGGGATTACGCATGGCTGCCGAATCAGCCGAGTCCCATGCACTTCCACGACAAGGATGCGCTGGTGGTCTACGAGGCGACCGGCACGTTGCAATCCACGACGCCCGACGGCAAGGTCGTCGCTACCGACTACAAATTTGGCGACATCCGCTTCAATCACCGCGACCGGACACACACCGAACTGCTCGTCAGCGGCCAGGAGCGTGCGGTCATTACCGAATTGAAATAGCGCCCGAACGCTACCGCATCCAGGAGTCATTCTTGAAAGCACTGATAGCCGCGTATGCGCGCTCACCCCAGCATTTCGCGCGCAAGGGTCCGCTGGCGCAGGTTCGTCCGGATACCATGGCGGCGCAGGTCGTCACGGGCCTCTTGGAGCGCACGCGCCTCAACCCTGAGCTGATCGAGGATGTGATCTTGGGCTGCGCCTATCCTGAGGGACCGCAAGGTTCGAATCTGGCGCGCATCGTGGCTTTGCTGGCGGGCTTGCCGCTCGAAGTCGGCGGCATGACGGTCAATCGCTTTTGCGGCTCTTCCATGTCGGTCATACAAATTGCCGCCGCGCAAATCGAAGCCGGCATCGGCGAGGCCTATCTCTGCGTGGGCGTAGAATCGATGAGCATGGTGCCGCAGGGCGGATTCAACCGCTCGCCGAATCCGGAATTACAGAGCCGCTTCCCGGACACCTACATCAGCATGGGCCAAACGGCCGAAAATGTCGCCAAGCGCTATGGGATATCGCGCCACGATCAGGAAGTCATGGCGGTCGAATCTCACCGCAAGGCCGCGCAGGCGCGCGAGCAGGGGCGGCTGCGCGATGAGATCGTGCCGATCAGGCTCGAGTCCGGAGAATTGATCGGCGAGGACGGCTGCATCCGGCCGGCAACCTCGCTCGAGGCCTTGGCCGGCTTGAAGCCTGCGTTCGCGGCGGACGGCGTCGTCACCGCCGGCACCTCATCGCCCTTGACCGACGGTGCGTCCGTCGTGCTCGTTACCAGCGAGGCATTCGCCGCGCGTGAGGGCTTGCATCCGCTGGCACGCATACGCTCGGCGGCAACCATCGGCTGCGATCCGGCCGTGATGGGTATCGGGCCGATCCCGGCGACGCGCAAGGCGCTGGCACGCGCCGCGCTGGATGCCGCGCAATTGGACGTCATTGAGATCAACGAAGCATTCGCCTCTCAGGCGCTGGCCTGTATTCGAGAACTGGGACTGGATCAGTCGAAGATCAACCTCGACGGCGGCGGGCTGGCGCTGGGACATCCGTTGGGTGCCACCGGCGCACGCATCACCGGAAAGGCCGCGTCGCTGCTGGCACGCACCAAGGGCCGCTACGCGCTCGCGACCCAGTGCATCGGCGGCGGCCAGGGCATCGCCACGGTGCTGGAAGCGCTCTAAAAGTCGGCCTCAGAAGGTCGAATCGAGGGTAATGCTCACCGGGCAGTGATCGCTGCCCATGACCTCGGGATGGATCTGCGCGCTCTTCACGGCGCCGCGCAGTCCGTCGGATACCATCAAGTAGTCGATCCTCCATCCCACGTTGCGCGCCCGCGAATTGGCAAAGTGACTCCACCATGAATAGTGGCCGTTGCCTTGGGTGAACAGACGAAAGGTATCCACGAATCCGGCATCGACGAAGGCCTGAAAGCCCGCCCGCTCCTCGTCGGTGAATCCCTTCTTGCCGCGGTTCGGCTTTGGGTTGGCAAGATCCAGCTCGGTATGCGCGACGTTCAGATCGCCGCAAAATATCACCGGCTTGGTCTTCTCCAGCTGTTTGCAATAGGCCAGAAACGCCGGATCCCAATGCTTGTGCCGCAGGCCGAGCCGGCTCAGGTCATCCTTGGCGTTCGGCGTATACACGGTGACCAGATGAAACTTGGCGAACTCTGCGGTGATGACCCGGCCCTCCTCCGCACTGTCGCGTTTCAGTTCGTCGGCAAAGGTGAACCGCTTGGCGAAGTCGTTCGGAAATCCATTGATGGTCTTGAGCGGCTTCTGTTTGGAAAAGATGGCGGTTCCCGAGTAGCCCTTCTTGACCGCCGAGTTCCAATGCTCAAAGGTGTTGGGCACCTCGATCTCAACCTGGCCGCGCTCGGCCTTGGTCTCCTGCAGGCAGAGAATATCGGGCTTGTGAGCCTCGAGAAACGAGAGAAACAGGCCCTTCTTGTGCACGGCCCGAATGCCATTGACGTTCCAGGAATAGATTTTCATCGTAGGTGTGTTGCGCCCCAACCCGCTCCCAATGCCTTGTACACCGCGATCAATGATGTGGCCTCATCGGTACGGCTTTGCGATAGTAGCAGCTCCGCACTCAAAGCCGTGCGCTCCGCGTCGAGCACTTCCAGGAAATCGATCAGTCCGCCTTCGAAGCGCTTTTCGGCCAGGTCGGCCGCCTTGTCGCTCGCCGCTGCGGCGACCTTGAGCGCATCGCGCCGCGCTTGCGATCGCCCATAGCTGATCAAGGCCCCTTCCGTGTCTTCGAGGGCGCCGAGCACCGCGCCTTCATAGGCGGCCAGCGCCGCATCGGTTTGTGCCCTGGCCGAACCAATACGCGCACGAACTCTACCTAGGTCGAGTGCCGCCCAAGTAATACTCGGGCCAAAAGTGAAGAAGCGCGCCTCGCTGGTCCCGAACTCGCCGAACGTCGGAGCAAAGTACCCTGCCTGGCCGGTCAACGTGACCTTGGGAAACAAATCGCCCACCGCCACACCGATGCGTGCCGTGGCGCCCGCGAGCCGGCGTTCGGCGGCGCGGACATCGGGCCTCCGGCGCAGCAACTGTTCCGGTGTACCGATTGTGTTCAAAGACGGCAGTGCGGGCTGTGGTGTCCGCACGGTCAGGCTTGCGCTCAACGCGGTCGGCTGCTGCCCGGTCAGAACGCTCAGTCGATAGGCAGTGGTGGTGATCGTGGCTTGCAAGGTGGGAATGGACGCCACCGTCGTCTGCCATTGTGCCTCCGCGCGCGCGGTATCCAACTGATTTCCTCGGCCCGCGTCCAGACGGTTGCGCGTCAGCTTCAGCGTGTTGAATTGATTGTCGGCGTTGCGCTCGGTCAGCGTCAACTGATCCTGGAGACCGCGCAAGATGAAATAATCGCGCGCCACTTCCGCGATCACGCTGACGCGGGCGTCCTGCAGTATTGCCGCGCTCGCGCCCACGTCGGCTCGCGCCGCTTCGACGTTGCGTCTCACGCGGCCGAACAGATCCAGCTCCCAAAGCCCGTCGAAACCGGCTTGCGCGGCGTCGAACTCGCGGTCACGGAAATCGACGCCGGGCAACTGCTCGAGCGAATCCAAATTGCGCGTGTAACTGCCGCTGAATGTGACGGTCGGAAATTGATCGAAACCCGCCAGCCTCCTCGCGGCGCGCGCGGCCCGCAAATTCGCTTCGGCGGCGCTCAAATCCTTGTTGTGGGCCAGCGCGTCCTCGATCAAGCCGGTGAGCATGGGATCCGCAAATCCGACCCAATAGGCTTCAACGGCATCGCCCGCGGCAAGCCCCGGTTCACCGGCGTTGGCAAAACGCGCGTCGACCGGTGTTTCCGGACGGTGATAGTCCGGGCCCACGGCGCATCCGCTCAAAGTAGTCATCGCCGCGGCGGCCGCCAACCAGCTACGCACGAGGCGGCTCCTCGCTGGTCGACAGTGCGGCGCTCGGCGGCGCGGAATACTCCAGATGCTTCTTGCGCCGCTCCAACCAGGTTTCGATGGTCACGAAAAATACCGGCGTCAGAAACAATCCGAATGACGTGACGCCCAACATCCCCGCGAATACCGCGACGCCGATGGCCTCACGCATCTCGCTGCCGGCGCCGGTGGCAATCACCAGGGGGATCACGCCCATGATGAAGGCGAACGACGTCATGAGAATGGGGCGCAAGCGCAGGCGGCAGGCCTCGATCGCGGCCTCAACCGGCGCCAGGCCGTGTTCGACGCGTTCGCGTGCGAATTCCACGATCAGAATGGCATTTTTGCAGGCAAGCCCGACGAGGACGATGAAGCCGATCTGCGTCAGCACGTTGTTGTCGGAGCCCTTGAGCCAAACCCCGATCATCGCCGACAACAAGCACATGGGTACGATGAGGATCACCGCCAGCGGCAGCGCCCAGCTTTCATATTGCGCCGACAGAATCAGGAAAACCAACATGACGCAGATCGGAAACACCAGCAGCGCCGTGTTGCCCGCGGCTTTTTGCTGGAACGTCAAGTCGGTCCACTCGTAGCCGAAGCCATTGGGCAGCGTGTCCTTCAGCACGCGCTCGATCGTCGCGGTCGCCTGGCCTGACGAGACGCCCGGCGCACCCTGTCCATTGATGTCCGATGCCAGATAAACATTGTAATGCGACACCCGGTCGGGCCCTGCTTCGAAGCGAATGTCCGCGACCGCCCCCATCGGCACCATGTTGCCGCTCAAATTGCGCATTTTTAAGTTAGCGACATCTTCCGGCTGGTTGCGAAACTGCGATTCCGCCTGCGCGTACACCCGATAAGTCCGTCCAAAGCGATTGAAGTCGTTGACGTACACCGACCCTAGATAGCCCTGCAAAGTGTCGAACACCTCCGAGAGCGGAACTCCCTGGCGTTTGGCTTTGACTCGATCCACATCCGCGAACAGCTGCGGCACGCTGTTCTGGAAGGTCGTATAGGTCGCATATGGATTCAATTGGTGCTCGGTCCTCGCCTTGCTCAGGACTTCGGCCGTCACCCGCGCCAGTTCATCATAGCCGTGAGCAGCGCGGTCTTGCAGGAACAACTTGAAGCCGCCGGTGGTTCCCAGGCCCTGAACCGGCGGAGGCGGCACGGCGAATATGACCGCGTCTTGAATGGCGGAAAATTTTCCGTTGAGTGCCTGAGCGATGGCTCCCGCAGACAGGTTTTTGGTCGTGCGCTCCTCGAAGGGTTTCAACGGAAAGAACAACACCGCGGCATTGCTCAAATTGACGAAGCCCTGTACCGACAGGCCGGAAAATCCGATCACATGGTCGACACCCGGAGTCTCCTTGGCCAGCGCCGAGATTTTCCGCACGACCTTTTCGGTTCGATCCAGCGACGCCGCATCCGGCAATTGCACGATGCCGATGAGATATTGCTTGTCCTGCGCGGGAATGAAGCCCCCGGGCACGAGCTGAAACATACCCCAGGTACAGGCCAATAAAATAACGAACACGGCGAGCACGACGATACGAATGGCCGTGAGCCGACGCACACCATGACCGTAGAGTTCCGAGCCCTGCTCGAATCCGCGGTTGAACAGACGAAAGAAGCCGCCCAACACCCGGTTGATGCCGCGCTGAAATATGTCGGGCTGCGAGTTTCTCGGCTTCAAGAGAAGCGCCGCCAGCGCCGGCGACAAGGTCAGCGAGTTGAACGTGGAGATGACGGTGCTCGCGGCAATGGTAATACCGAACTGCCGGTAGAATTGGCCGGTAAGTCCGGAGACGAAGGCGACGGGTACGAACACCGCGCACAGCACCAGGGCGATGGAGATGATGGGGCGGGTCACCTCGCCCATCGCGGCATGCGCCGCGGCGTGAGGGTTCAAGCCCTGCTCGATCTTGCGCTCGATATTCTCCACCACCACGATGGCATCATCGACCACGATGCCGGTGGCGAGCACCAAGCCGAACAGCGTGAGCGAATTGATGGTGAATCCCGCCAGCAGCAAGGCGGCCAACGTACCGACGATGGCCACCGGCACCGCCACCAGCGGGATGACGCTGGCGCGCCAGGTCTGCAGAAACACGACCACGACCAGCACTACCAGAAGCACCGCCTCGAACAGGGTATGGACCACCGACTCGATGGAGCTGCGGACGAACACCGTGGGGTCGTAGTCGATTTCGTAACTTACGCCTTCCGGGAAATTCTTCGCCAGCTCCTTCATCTTGGCGCGTACGGCATCGGAGAGCTGCAGCGCGTTCGCGCCGGGCAGCTGAAATATGGGAATCGCAACCGCCGGCCCGCCGTCCAGCATGCTGCGCAATGCATAGTTGTCCGGGCCGAGTTCGAGCCGCGCAATGTCGTGCAGGTAGGTGGTCTCGCCGTTGGCACCGCTCTTGACCACGATATCGCCGAACTCCTGTTCGGTCTGCAGGCGGCCTTGCGCATTGACGATGTACTCGAATTGCGTTCCCGGCAGCGACGGCTGTCCGCCGATCTGGCCCGCGGCGACCTGCACGTTTTGTTCCCGCACCGCGGCCAGCACCTCATCGACATCCATGTTGCGCGCGGCGATTTTTCCGGGGTCCAGCCACAGACGCATGGCATAGTCTCCGGAACCGAAGACGCGCACATCGCCCATACCCGGAATACGCGCCAATACGTCGCGGATTTGGATCACGGCGTAGTTGCGCAAATACAATGAGTCGTAGCGGCCGTCGCCCGACTTCAAGAACACCACCATGGTCAGATCGGGCGAACGCTTCTGCGTGACCAAGCCGATTTGCCGTACCACGTCGGGCAGACGAGTCTCGGCCTGCGCCACGCGGTTCTGGGTCTGCACCTGCGCGATGTCAAGATCGGTGCCCAGCTTGAAGGTCACGGTGATGGAGAAGGTGCCGTCCGGTGTCGCCGTCGAATTGGTATAGATGGCGTTTTCCACGCCATTGATCTGCTGCTCCAGCGGCGTGATCACCGTTTCGGCGATGGTTTTCGGGGAGGCGCCGGGATACTGGCCGCTGACGACGACCGTGGGCGGCACGATTTCAGGATACTCGCTGATCGGCAGATTCGGCATGGCGAGCAGCCCCGCTACCGTGATCAGTATGGCGAGCACGGTCGCGAAGATCGGCCGCTCGATGAAGAACGATGAAATATTCATCGTTTATCCCTCAGGACGAGGCCGGTGCGCCGTCCGCACCCATGGCCACACGCTGCGGCGTCACGGTGACGCCGGGATGTACGCGCTGCGCGCCGTTGACCACGACGACGTCGCCGGCTTTCAAGCCTTCCCGGACGACGCGCAGACCGTCGATCACGCGCCCGAGTTTTACCTTGCGGTATTCGACCTGATTGTTGGCACCGAGCAGCAGTACGTATTTCTGGCTCTGGTCGGTATTCACGGCACGGTCTTCGATCAAGATCGCCGAATATTCTCCACCGGCGAGGAGCTGTACGCGCGCAAACAAGCCGGGGGTGAACCGACCCTCCTTGTTCTGCAGCACGGCGCGCGCCCGGATGGTGCCGGTCTGGGGATTCAATTGATTGTCGACGAAATCGACCGTCCCGGGATGGGGAAATCCCTCCTCATTGGCCAATCCGACCTGAACGGGATTGCCCGAAGCGCTTGAACTGGGGCGCTCGCCGCCGCGAGACGTCTGCGCGTAACGCAGATAACTTTGTTCATCCGCGTCGAAGTACAGGTAGATCGGGTCCATCGATACCACCGATGAGAGCAAAGTACCGCCGTTGCTGCCGCCGGTGACCAAGTTGCCGCGGGTGACTTCCGCACGGCTCACCCGCCCGTCGATGGGGCTGGTGACTTTGGTGAAATTCAAGTTCAGCGCCGCCGCTTCGAGGGCGGCTTCCGAACCCGACACATTGGCCTCGGACTGCGCCACGGTGCTCTTGCGCTCGTCCAACTCTTCCTGCGATACCGCGCCGCTGTCTTTCAGGCGCTGCACGCGTGCCAATTCGACTCGGCCCAGCTCCAAGGCGGTCTTGAAGCGCTTCAGGTCCGCGGCCGCGCGATCATAGTCGGCCTGGTAAGGCCGAGGGTCGATCACGAACAGCAGCGTCCCGCGCTTGACCAGACTGCCTTCGATGAAAGCGACCTTGTCGATGTAGCCCGATACCCGCGGCCGAATCTCCACGGTCTCGACGGCCTGGAGTCTGCCGGTAAATTCATCCCAGTCCTTCACTCGTTTCTCGATCACTTGGGCGACGGTCACCTGGGGCGGGGGTGGCGATTGGGGCCCGCTTGATTTGCCGCAGGCGGCGACTGTCAGCGCCATGCAAACGAGGACACCAAAAACGCGCAACCTGCTGACTTCAATCATAGAGGTCCCTTTGTCTTTTTTTGGCACGCAACGCAATCGAGGCGCAGGCCATTTCAACACATCGATTGCCAGTTAGACATAACGAAATGACCGGGCGCCTTTCAGCACGTTGGAAGTCGGCAAGCGAGCGTCAGAGGGTCAGGGTCCGTCAGAGCGCCGGGGCCAAGCCTCAAAATAAATAGGCATGAGCATGCGAAGAATCGGGATTTCACGGACCGCAATGTTCATAAAATCCCGATCGAGCTGATCCCGGAATGGAGCAGCTAAAATCTTAGGTTTGGCAGATGCGACGCGCTCGCCGGCGCGCTACATAAAAAACTGCTCCAACACGATCTTCCCGTCCTTGACCTCGTAGGCACACAGCTCCTCGAGTTTCACACGCCCGCGTCCCTTCATCGTAACGTCCATGGTCAATGCAAGCGCGATGGCGTTGCCCGTCACCAGCGGAGCGGAAGCGCTCACTCCATGCATATGCTCCACCATTGAATCGAACTTGTGACCCTTCGCGATGATTGCGCGCAGCCCTTTCGTCTCCTTGGGAAAGTCCGGCGTCTCGCGAGGTTCGATGCTGACTGCGTCGTCGGCGAATAGCTCCTTTTGAGCGGCTTCGAACTGGCCTTGCCGGCAAAGTTCGGTCAAACGGGCTGCGATTTGTTGCGTGTTCATGATGGCGTTCCTCTGTCGTGGATGTGGTTGACAGCAAGGCTCCTGCCCATAACGAGCTTTTTTCTACTCCAAATCGCGGCGGATTGCGATAGCGTTTGGCTAGGACACGCCGACGCTGCGCTGCAACAGTTGCCTTGATGGCCCTGCAGCGGCAGCGTCTAAACCCCTGCGGCGAGTGCCTCGTTATAGACAACCCGCTGTCCCGTATTGACAATCATTCGCATTCGCGTTCACAATAGCACCATGATCGTTTGTGTATGCAAAGCCGTGTCCGACCGACAGATCCGCGCAGCCGTCAAAGGCGGCGCCGTCAGCTTGCGCGACTTGACGCGTGACCTTGGCGTGGGGACTTGCTGCGGAAAGTGCCTGCCGGAGGCTAAGGCAGCGCTGTCAACTTCTCTCGAAGCTTGCGAACATTCGAGACCGGCGATGTTCTCGCCTACCCCTGAATTCGCGCTCTAGCGGACTTCGCCTCAGCCCCCAGCCTGCCTGCGCAACCCTCGTCTTCGTCGCTAGGCCACACTCTTCCCTGGCGTGCCGCGGCATTCATTCCGATTCGCGAAGCATCCGACTGATTCCTCCCATCGGAGTTCAGGCTTACAATCCAGGAACAAATAAAGCCGCAACCGACAAGGGGCCCCCGTGCAAGGCGACGCGAAAGTATTGGAATTCCTGAATCAGGCCCTGAAGAACGAGCTGACCTCCATCAATCAGTATTTCCTGCACGCGCGCATGCTCGACAACTGGGGCATGAAGCGCCTCGGAAAACTGGAGTACGAGGAATCCATCGACGAGATGAAGCATGCGGACCGACTGGTCAAGCGCATTCTATTCTTGGATGGGCTGCCGAATCTGCAGGACCTGGGCAAGCTGTTCATCGGCGAGGATGTGCAAGAGATCCTGCGATGCGACCTGCGCCGCGAGATGGAAGCGCATCCCATGTATCAATCCGCCATTGCATACTGCGAGAGCGTGAAGGACTACGTGACCCGCGATCTGCTGGTGCAGATCCAGAAAAGCGAAGAAGAACACATCGACTTCATCGAGGAGCAGCTCGGCTTGATCGACAAGATGGGCTTGGCGAACTATATCCAGAGTGCTGCCGGAGACCTAGAAGAAGGCGGCGGCGAAGACTGAGTCGGCCAACATCAGCGCGTGGATGGTCATGGCGATTGCCCTGACGAAGCTCAACGGCGAGAACATGCGGAGCGAAACTTAAATACGATTTTAGGGGAGGCTATATGCTCAAGAAATTTCTCGCCGTGATCATCGTGGGCGTGGTGTTGATCGCTGCCATTGGGCTGATCTTGCCGCGCCATGTCGTCGTGAAACGCTCCGTGAGTATCGACCGCCCCGCCAGCCTGGTCTACGCCACGGTGAACTCCTTCGTGCTGTTTCCGAAATGGTCGCCCTGGCAGGACCTGGATCCCAACATGATTCAAACCACCGAAGGACCGCGTGACGGCGTCGGTGCAAAACTGCTTTGGAAGGGAAACGACAAGGTTGGCTCCGGCACCCAGTTGATCACGGCAGCCGTTGCGGACCAATCCGTGGCCAGCGATTTGGATTTTGGACAGATGGGAACCGCGAAATCCACGATGACTCTGGCGCCCGACGGCAGCGCCACTCGCGTCACCTGGGCAGTCGATGTGGACATGGGCGCCAATCCCATCGGCCACTACATCGGTCTCACGATGGACGGCATGATGGGCAAGGATTTTGCGAGCGGCCTCGGCAAGCTCAAAGCGCTGGTCGAGAGCATGCCGAATGCCGATATCGCCGGATTCACTGCACAAACGGCGGAGCTGCACACCACACCGCTGCTGTTGGTACGGGAGGCGGCGGCGGCGCCTGCCGACATCGGCAAGGCCTATGCCGACGGTTTCGCGCAAATCGGCAAGTTCATGGCGAAGAACAAGCTGCACCAGGCCGGCGCGCCCATGGGCGTGGACGGCGCCATGGCAGCCGACAATTTTACCTTCGAGGCCGGCATGCCCGTGGACCGCGCCGACGTACCCGGCACCGACAATGTGCGCGTCACGCAAAGCTATGGCGGCAAGGCGCTGAAGGTCACGCATGTCGGCCCCTACGACAGACTGCCTCAAACCCAGGAGAAGCTGCGTGCCTTCATCGCCGCACATGCCTACGTTCAGAAAGGTCCGGTCATCTCCTGGTATGTCGATGACCCGGGGACGACCCCGGTCGAGAAATTGCGCACCGAACTCTACGCCCCGATCGACTGAGCCGCGCAGGGCTGCGACTGCCGCGGACAGGCACCGCTTCGCGGACAAATGACGCTGGCCGGTGAGCTCAAGGCATCGGCAACCCATGAAATATTCAGTACCTGAGAGACGGCGCGAATGGCGGTCGAGACGTCGGGGGGAATGACGCCGTCCCCTCCGCCGCGTCGACAGGAATCGGCCACCGCCGCGACCAGACTTTCGCCGTCAAAACCCTGGGCATCGAGCGCCGGCAATAGATCCACCCCCACGGACAAGACATGCAACTCGTCCAAGGCATCGCGCGTGAGCAATGAATGGCAGCAATATAGGCGCGCGCGCCTGCCGTCCTGCATGACTGAAATTTGCGACTTAGGCCGCTGCGGCGCAGGCGCTTCGGGTGATTGCCGCAGCAGGCGAAACACCGCCCACCGCGGGCACGGGTCCGAGACCAGGCTCATGTTGCCCCAGGGCAGCGGAATGCCGTTGCCGCGATAAACCGCCCGCAGGTACCCCGGCGGATAGGCATCGAAGAAATGCCAGTGCCGGTAGGGAGACACGGCAGTCATGCGCCGCATGACCAGCGCGGGCGTCACGCCGACTTTGCGGCAGGCGCTCACGCTGTGCGCTTCGCGGATCAAAAAGCGCCTGAATGGAATCCTCGGGCACAAGAGCGCGCCGGCGAAAAAACTGCACTCGAAGTCGCGCCAGGCATAGAGCACGTCCTGCGCGCCCATGCCGCGCACCGACCCGGGAGTCTCCGCATCGCCGGACTGCACGGCAGTGTGCGGCGATATCATGCCGTCGCCGTTGTGCAATATCTTGTGGCCCACGAAGAACGCCAGTTCGTATTTCAGGCGCTCCTCCTGCCGGCGCAGGCGCTTGTTGATCAACACGGTGCCCGGCGCCTCGAACCGAGAGCGCACCAGTGGGCCCTCGGACTTGCGCCCATCGCCGTCGAACCATTTGATGTCCAGCCCATGCCGCTTGCCGATGGCGATGACGGCCGCAAGATCGAGCGGCATCTGCCGCTTGCCGCATTCCTCGGCCGCACGTTCGATGTCGGGAAAATTATTGTGCCGCGTCTCCTGCCAGACCCGGATCAGCAGTTGCGCGAACTGCCTCCCGGTCGTGCCGGTCTGCGACAGGAGTTCGGGCAGCGCGTTCTGCAGCAGCTCATTGGAGAACAGGAAGGCCGGCTCGAGCGGCATGGCCTCCAATCCGCCGCGCTGGGGCGGTGCCGGCGCCGCTTCGACGTCCGTATTCTCGTCCAAGAACCAGCGCGCATCCTTGCTGAAGATTCCCGCGAGCATTCCCAGCATTTCCGCCGAGGGCATGCGCTTGCCGGTTTCCACCATGCTCAAGTAGGACACCGACGGAGCGCCGGCGGCATCCACCTGAATGCAGCGCGCCGAGAGTTCATCGAGCGTCAAGCCGTTGCGCTTGCGCAGCGAACGCAGCTTGGCGCCGAGAAAATGCCCCTGCCTGATCAGTCCGGTCATGGCCTTCCTGTGAAATTCACACTGTTAAATTTCTATAGTGTAAATCCTCAACATAAACACTCTAAGCTTGTCGCATCACCATTGGCAAGACCCTTTAGGAGAACGGCTTTGAATGCACAATTGAACGATCGATGGCACGGCATTGAGCGCCCCTACACGCCGGCAGACGCGGCGCGTTTGCGCGGATCGGTGAGAATCGAATATTCCCTGGCGCGTCTTGGTGCCGAAAAATTCTGGCGCCTCTTGCACAGCGAACCGGTGGTGGCCGGCTTGGGCTGCATGACGGGCAATCAAGCCATCCAGACGGTGCAGGCCGGCTTGAAGGCTATTTATTGTTCCGGCTGGCAGGTGGCGGGGGACGCGAATTCGGCGGGCGAGGTATACCCCGACCAAAGTCTGTACCCGGTCGATTCGGTGCCGAAGATGGTGGAACGCATCAATAACGCGTTGCTGCGCACCGACCAGATACACCATCTGGAAGGGAAGACAGGCATCGATTGGCTGGCGCCCATCATCGCCGATGCCGAAGCCGGTTTCGGCGGCAATCTCAATGCATTCGAGCTGACCAAGGCGCTGATACGCGCCGGTGCCGCCGGCGTGCATTTCGAGGATCAGCTGTCCTCGGCGAAGAAATGCGGTCACCTGGGCGGCAAGGTGTTGGTGTCGACCGCCGAGGCCATCAACAAGCTGGTGGCGGCACGTCTCGCGGCCGATGTCTTGGAGGTGCCCACCGTCATCATCGCGCGTACCGATGCGGATGCGGCCGACCTGCTGCTCACCGATCATGATCCGCGCGACCAAAAGTTTCTGACCGGCCGGCGCTCCAGCGAGGGCTTCTTCTACGTCCAGGCCGGGATCGAGCAGGCCATCGCCCGCGGGCTCGCCTACGCGCCCTACTGCGACCTGATCTGGTGCGAAACCTCCAAACCGGACATGCTCGAGGCGAAGCGCTTTGCCGCGGCCATTCACGCTAAATTCCCGGGCAAATTGCTGGCCTACAATTGCTCGCCGTCCTTCAACTGGGCGGCGAAGCTGAATGCGTCGGCGATGAAGAAGTGGCGCGAAGATCTTGCCGCGCTCGGCTATCGTTTCCAATTCATCACCCTGGCCGGCTGGCACGCCTTGAACCTGTCGATGTTCGAATTGGCAGCGGCGTACGGCGCCGACGGCATGCTGGGCTATTCGCAATTGCAGCAGCGCGAGTTCGCTCAGGAGGCGTCGGGTTACCGGGCCACCAAGCATCAGGCATTCGTCGGTACCGGCTATTTCGACGCCGTGCAAACCGCCATCAGCGCCAAGAGTTCCACCGTGGCCATGGCCGGCAGCACCGAGACGGAACAGTTCACGGCGCCGCCGGTACCGGCGCCGGCCGCCCCGCAACGCGTGGTGGCATAGAAGCCCATGGACGCCGCCTTCACCGCCGCCGCCGCGGCGGAGATCGCCGAGCACTTTCGCCTCTACAACGAAGAATTCGGGCGTATTACCCGGCGCGCGGCCGGGTATTTTCTCGCCGAGGATTGGCAGGCAGCGCAACGCGATGCGGTGACGCGCATCGAGCTGTACGAGGCGCGGGTGGCGCGCTGTGTCGCGGTTATCGGCGGCCGGCTGCAGGCCAGACGCGCCGAGGCGGCACTGTGGAGCGGCATCAAACAAGCCTATGAATCCCTGGTGGCGCGCCGCCCCGACAGCGATTTCTACCGCACCTTTTTCAATTCGGTCACCCGCGATTTGTTCGGCACCGTGGGAGTCAACCCCGACGTGGAATTCTGCGCCACCAGTGTGGGCCGCGCCGCAGGATCCGTGCCCATCCGCGTCTACCGCGTGGCCGGATCACTGCCCACGGCGGTGCGTGAGATCCTTGCGGATCTGCCCTTCGGCGCGGCGATCGCAGATGTCGATTCGGCGGTACATCGCATCAGCGCGGAAATCGGCCACTACTTCGCGGCCGGCCGGCACAGCGGCGCGCCGGAATCGATCGAACTGATCGAGCCGGTGTTCTACCGCGGCATGCAGGCCTTCGTCGTCGGGCGGCTGATCGGCGACGGCACCATCACGCCGCTCGTGCTGGCATTCGCCAATTTGCAGAACACGGTACGGGTCGATGCCGTGATGCTGTCGCGCGCCGACGTAAGCTCCCTGTTCGGCTACGCCCGTTCCTATTTCCACGTGGATCTGCCCGTGGTGAGCGCCGCCATTACGCTGCTTCGCTCCTTCATGCCGCGAAAACCCGTCGACGAGCTGTACACGGTGCTCGGGCGAGCCAAGCAAGGCAAGACCGAACGTTACTTCGCCCTGCAGCGCCACCTCGATAAATCCATCGACAGTTTCGTTCACGCGCCCGGCGAACGCGGCCTGGTCATGATCGTCTTCACGCTGCCCTCCCATGACCTGGTGTTCAAAGTGATCCGCGACAATTTCGGAGCGCCGAAGACCACCACGCGCGCCGATGTCATCGAACGGTATCAATTCGTCTTTCGGCACGACCGCGCCGGCCGCCTGGTCGACGCACAGGAATTCAAGCAACTGCGGCTGCCTCGCGCCCGCTTCATGCCGGCCTTGACCGAGGATCTGCTGGACCACGCCGGCGAGAGCTGCCGCGTCGAAGGCGAGGACCTGATCATCGAACACTGCTACATCGAACGGCGCTTGCGGCCGTTGAATTTATTCCTGCGCGAGGCCGAGCCCGCCGCCGCGGAGTCGGCGATCCTCGACTATGGCAACGCCTTGCGCGATCTGGCCGCCAGCAACGTGTTTCCCGGCGATCTGTTGCTCAAGAACTTCGGGGTCACGAGCCATGGGCGCGTCATTTTCTACGACTACGACGAGCTATGCCTGGTATCCGACTGTGTGTTTCGAGATTTGCCGCGCGCGCGCAACGAGGAGGAGGAAGCCAGTGCCGAGCCGTGGTTTCACTTCGGACCGCGCGACGTATTTCCAGAGCAATGGTTGCCATTTCTCGCGATACCGTCCGCCCTGAGCGACGTGTTCGTCCGCCATCACGGATGCCTGTTGACCGCGGCCTGGTGGCGCGCTCAGGCGGCGCTGGCGCCGGAAGCCGCAGCGGCCTTGGCCGTTCAGTCGTCGAATGCCGCGTAGACCATGTCGCGGAACAAGGTGCGGAAGTAATCGCGCTGACCCGGCCCCTGGATGAGCAGGACGGCGAAAAGATCTTCCGCAGGATCGACCCAAAAGGTCGTGCCGGCCAAACCTCCCCAGAAATACTGGCCGACCGAACCCGGAACATGCGAGATGCCGGGCGCAAGCCGCACGGCGAAACCTAAGCCGAATCCATAGCCGGGCAATAACAGGTCGGGCGCACCGGTGATCGGCCCCAAATGGTCGGATGTCATGAGTTCGACGGTCTTGCGACTCAGGAATCGCATGCCGTCCATGCTGCCGCGATTCAGCAGCATCTGCAGGAAGCGCGCATAGTCGCCGGCCGTGGACACGAGCCCGCCGCCGCCGGATTCGAATTTCGGCGCGTCGTGCACATTGATCAACTGCACCCCCGCGCCCGTGTCAGGATCCTTGGCGAAGGCCTCGGCGAGCCGGCCATGTTCCGCCGCCGGCACGTGAAACGCGGTATCGATCATGCCTAGCGGCGCGAACAGTCGGCGCTGCAGATATTCGCCGAGCGTGGCTCCCGACAGGACCTCGATCAGACGGCCGAGTACATCGGTGGAGCGGCTATATTCCCAATGCGTTCCCGGCTGATGCAGCAGCGGTAATTTGCCCAAGGTGGCCACTTGATCGGCGTTGCTTTGGTTACGGCTGTAGATCCTCTCGGCCGTGTACATCTTGTGCACCGGGCCGCTGCCGCGAAACTCATAGGTAAGTCCCGAGGTATGGCGCAGCAGATCCTGAATGGTGATGGGCCGCTCCGCATCGACCAGTTCGATTTCGGCACCGCGCACCAGTGCAACCTTGAGCTGATTGAGCTCGGGCAGAAATTTTCCGATCGGGTCGCTGAGCAGGAAACGCCCTTCCTCCCACAACATCATCGCGGCCGCGGACACGACGGGTTTGGTCATCGAATAAATGCGGAAGATGCTGTCCTTCGCCATCGGGTCGGCGTGTGCGGGGTCGCGCCGTCCGAAACTCTCGAAGAGAGCCAATCGCCCGCGGCGAGCCACCAATGCCACGGCCCCGGGTACCCGGCCGCGTTCGATCTCGGCCCGCAGCGCCGACCCCAGACGTGCCAGGCGCGCGGTCGAGAGTCCGATGTCCTCAGGCGTGGCTTGCGGCAGGGGAAGTGCGGTCATGAAGTGTCCTGGTGAGATTGACTCAACGGATTATAGTTGAGCCCGCCGCGCGTTACCTTGCGACGCGTTCCTGGTCTCATAATGATGACGCTCGTCGCGCATATTACGCGCGCAGGCGCCGTGTTGTCGGTGACGCAGCTCTTGACCATCGAAGCGGACGGCAGGGTTTGAACCCCGCCGTCCGCGATTACCTAGCGAAACTTCCGAATCACGGATTGCTCGGCGTGCTCGGGGCGCCGGCCGGCGCGGCTCGCTGCAATTGCAGGAAGTTCTTCACATCGAGCGTGCTGTTGCCCAGCACCTCACTGTAGGCCTGGCCCGGCTTGACCGTGAAGCCATTGTTGTTGCCCGAGATATTGCGATGGAAGAATTGCAGCTCCTGAGGCGCATGCGTGCCACCGGTAATGGTCTGCAGCGCCGACAGCGCATAGATGAACGGATTCACATTGCCCAGACGGCCGTGATTCAACTCGACGGCCAGGGCCAGCACACCGGCCATTTCCGGCGATGAGGAACTGGTGCCGATGACCAACGACGGCCTGCCGCCGATCCACACGATGGCGGCGCTGCGCGGCAGCTGGGTGCAATCCTGCGCGGCAAGATCGGCATCTCCCGGGCATCCGCCCATCATCAATGAGACATCGGGCACCGCACGATGCTCGTTGCTGCCGGTATCGACCAGGAATTGATAGCCGGGCTTTGCGAAGACCTGGCTGAAGCCGCCGCCCGAACCCCAGGTGTTGTTGCCGATCGCGTCACCCGCCGCATCGATCACCACCGGCACCCGCGGATCGAAATCGGCGTTCTCACCAACGTAGGTGACGTCGTTCGCAGTGGGCGTTGCCGCCGTCTGCAGGTTGGTGCCGCCCACGGCCGTCACGTTCGGGTCGGAGGCCGGGTTCTCCACACCGAGCACGAAATTCGTGCCGTTGAGGGGAACCGGCGAATTCGCCAGTTCAGGCGAAATACAGGCCGGCGCCCCGTTGTCGCCCGAGCTCGCGAGGAAGGTGATGCCTTGGGCATTGCCCTGCTGGAACAAGGCATGGAAGGCCTTGAGAATGCCGGTGAAGTCTACGCCGTTGTTGTACGCCGGCGTGAAATCCAACTCGCATTCGCCGAAGGACGAACTCACCACATCGACTGCGTTGTCCTCGTCCACGTCCGCATAGGCCGCCGCAACGGAAGCGTCGGTAAGATCCGGCATGTTGTACAGAGTTTCCTGTGCACCCGGCGCGGTTCCCAAGGACATCTGCGTATCGAGAGAGGCTTCCGCGGCATCGCCCGTCCTGGGATTGAACGCACCACTGCCGCCGTTGACCGGACGGATGGTCACGGTGGGCACCGGCAAATTGGAATTGGCCGAATAAGCTTGCACATCCACGGAAGTACCGATCCCGACGGTGGAGTTGAAGGACTTCGCGAGGTCGGCAGGATTGATCACCGAGGAGATCACGATGCCGATGTGCGCACCCACCCCGGCGATCTGTGCCGCGTGCCGCGAGAACGGCGACGGGGACTCGGTTTGGAACGAGGGAAATTGATAGGCTTCATTCAGATCGTTCTCGTAGTAGAAGCTGAAGGTGTCCGCCAGCCGCACCTGCGTTGACGCGGCGGCCACGGGGCCTAAGTCTTGGAGAGCGTTCGGGGTTGCCAGCGGCTGCAGCGCCGAATGCACGTGCGCCGCCAGATGCGGCGTGAATTCAGGAATCACCGCTCCCATGTCCGCCAGCGACTGCGGAAGCGTCAAATGCCGCTCGGCCGCGGCGAGCTTGACCTGCCCGGGACTCAACTGCACCTGTTGGAGGTGCGCATTGAACATGCGTTCGACGGCCGACACGGGACCTTCGACCACCAGGTTTTGGGTTTTCTCGCCGATGACGGTGAAGCCGTTGGACTCGAGCAGCGCCCTAGCCTTCGCGACATCGAGGCGGCTGGGACCGAACTGCTGTTTGAACTGCGCCGGCGTCAGCCATTGATGGTAGTTGGCTGAGTTCGTATCCGTCTGGCTCTGCAGCAACTTCTCCAACGCGTCGGCGTGAGTCAGAGGCAAGAACACATTGAAGCGCGCCACCGCGTTCTGGTCTGCCGCGCCCAGCGATTCCATGTGCGCCGCCGCCGCGCCCTGCGAAACCGCAATTCCCGCCAATACACAAGCGCCGAGCGCTGCGCCCGCCGCCATAGAGCGAATTCTCATAGCTACTCCTTGAGTTGTCCCCGTTTGGTGTTCTTCTGTGCCGCGGACAGCTTAAGGAATGGGTTCCCTCCGTTGCCCCGTACCTGGGTACTGTAATCGCTAAAACCAGCGCCGCCTCAGACTGTGTCCGCTCTGCGGTTGTGCGTCACGGCACCCGCCGTCCTTGCCCGCGGGGCCGATGAGCGCAACAAACGCAGCCACCATGGTGGCCAACCAAACAATCAACAGATGTTCTGTCATGGCGCACCTTCCGGGGGTTTTACTGCCCTTGCTTTCTCACCTGTATATAAATTAGACATCTGTCAAAACCTGCGCAAAAAAAATCTAACCCCGTGGGCCGGCCGCTGCGGCTTTCGGGTTCTCCGTCATGAATCGCAACAGACCCAAGCCGTACCGGCTCAAGTCGGGAACCGCTATCCCTAGGCGCGCCATGTCATCGGCCTTGGCCATGGCCAGTTGAGCCAGGCCATGCGTGAAGGACCACAGGGTTACCGCATGCATCATGGGGTCACCGATGTCCGGGCGAACGCTGCCGTCGCGAATGCCGAATTCAATCGCCTGGACCACCACGGCGATCGCCTCCTCGCCCGCCGCCTGGCAGGCAAGATCGTGAGAACCCGCATCCGCTGCCATGGGCCTTGCGTTGAATTTCGAGCAGAAGTCGAAATAATGAGTGAATTCAAATGCATACTGCATATATGCACGGCCGATGGCCTCGATCTTATCCATCCCCAATGATTGCGTGGCCGATGCGGCCACGAAGCGATCGCGCAGCAAGCCCATGGCTCGCTCCCCGATGGCCGACAGGATGTCCTCCCGGTCCTTGAAGTACACATAGACCAGGGCACGCGACAGGCGCGCCCCGCGGGCCACTTGGTCGACCGTGACCATATCCCACCCATCCTTGGCATAAAGGGCCTCGGCGGCATCGAGAATCTCGGCACGCCGCCGCTCCTTCTCCTCCACGCGACGTTGAGCAATGTAGGACATGGGCTGAATCATAGTCAGTTATTGACGTTGTGTCAATAAAAATCGACTCGTCAATCTGGGTATGCCCGTGAGGCTAGGACGCACCGCGTGTGCCGAAATCGGCGAGCACCATACTCACGCATTCGGTCAGACGCGTCGCATAGCCGATGTGCAGGAACTCATTGGGGCCGTGCGCGTTGGAGTGCGGGCCGAGCACGCCGGTCACGAAGAACTGCGTCTGGGGAAACCGCTCGCCGAGCATTCTCAAGAATGGAATCGTGCCCCCACCGCCCAAGCTGATGGCATCGCGTCCGAATGCATGCCGCGAGGCGCGTTGCATCGACTGCTCGAACCAGGGTGCGAAGGCCGGTGCGTTCCACCCGCCCGACGAGGACTCCGGCTCAAAACTGACCTGTGCACCATACGGCGGATCACGCTCCAGGGCTTGGCGAACCGCCTCAGCGGCACGTGCCGGGTCCACCGTCGGCGGCAGCCGCAGGGACAGCTTCAGGGATATCTCCGGCAACAGCACGTTGCCGGCAGCGCCCAAGGCAGGCAAGCCCTCCGCGCCCGTGACCGCGAGCGCCGGCCGCCAGGTATTGTTCAGCAACACTTCCGCCGGATCGTCCGACACCGCACGAACGCCCTTCGCGAAGGGAATCTTCTCCAGCACCTGCGATCCCAACACGCCGGCCGCCGCCGCGACTTGCGCGCGGCGATCCTTGGGAACATCGGCATGCAGCGCAGGGAGCAGCAGATCGCCTGTCACGGGATTTTCGACTCGCGCCAGCAATTGCTGCAGAAGCCGGAAGGGCGTGGGTGCTATGCCTGACGCAAGTCCGGAGTGCGCTCCCTCGGTGAGCACCCGCACCTTGAGCCTGCCGACCAGATTGCCGCGCAGCGACGTCGTGGTCCAAAGTTGCTCGAAGTTGCCGCATTCCGCATCCAGGCACACCACCAAGGACGGCACGCCGATGCTCTCGCCCAGCGCATCGAGATGCGCCGGCAGATGCACGCTGCCGCTCTCTTCCGACGCCTCGATCATCAATACGCAGCGCGGAAGAGGAACCGCCTGCGCTTTGAGCGCCGCGATGGCCGTCAATGAACTGAACACGGCGTAACCGTCGTCGGCGCCGCCGCGTCCATACAGCTTGCCGTCCCGAATCACCGGCTCCCAAGGCCCAAGCCCGGGCAACCATCCCGTAAACTCCGGCTGCTTATCCAGATGCCCGTAGAGAAGCACGCATTCAGGCAGCTCACCGGGAATGTCGATGAGCAGCAAGGGCGTGATGCCGGGCAAACGACGCACATCGACGCGCATGCCCGGCACGCTCTGCGCTCGGCACCACTCCGCCATGAGTTCAACGGCCTGATCCATGTAGCCATGCCGTTCCCAGTCCGGATCAAAAGCCGGTGACTTGTTCGGAATGCGAACATAGGCCTCGAGCCGTCCGATGATGGTTTTCTGCCAAACATTTTCAATAAATCGGCGCAGGCCCGGTAAATCCATTCGACAGCGTCCTCTGAGATTTAATCGATTCGGAACTCAATACCCATGCACTCGCGTCTTTAGGGCGCGGCGCAGATTGCGCGTGACCGTCCATACAGACACGCGAGCGCGCCATTATGAACGAAAGAGCCGGACGGCCTCGGCATCGAATCGGCCGGGACTGTTGGATGGACATTTGTGGTTTCAACATTCCTTTGACACCCTGCCCCCTTCATAATGGTCGGTCAACCCGTCGGGTGTGGGGTTTTAGCGAGCCTGTAGTTCTTGATGATGGCGCAGAGCTTTGGACCAGCATGCGGTTCTTGGCGGAGGCGCGGGGTTTTGGGCCAGCGCGCGGTTTTTGATGGAGGCGCGGGGTTTTTGATGAGGGTGCGGAGTTATTAATGGAAGGCTTCTTGGTTTCGATTACGACGATATCGATTGCCGAAATCGGCGACCGCACGCAGCTGTTGTCGCTGGTTTTGGCAGCGCGCTATCGCCGGCCGTGGCCCATCATCGCCGGCATCCTGTGCGCGACCTTGGCCAACCACGGGGTCGCGGGCGCACTCGGCGTCTGGTTCGGGAGCTTGTTGAAACCGCAGACGCTCGGCGTGGTGGTCGGCATCAGCATGATAGCAATGGCGCTCTGGACCCTGAAGCCCGACAAACTCGACGAGAATGAGAGCGCCACCGGCGCGATGGGCGCGTTTCTGGCGACGCTCACCAGTTTCTTCATCGCCGAGATCGGCGATAAGACACAGATTGCGACGCTGGCCTTGGCGGCCGCCTACCCCAGCCTCTTGGCAGTCGTGGCCGGCACCACCGCCGGCATGATGCTGGCGAATGTGCCCGTCGTTTTCCTCGGCAAGGCCTTTGCGAGCCGCCTCCCGCTCAAGGCCATCCACTACGGAGCCGCCATCCTGTTCTTGATCCTCGGCGGTGTTTTCCTCGCCCGGGCATTCGTTCGGCAATGATCAACTCCTGGACTGTATGCGCTCTGGCTTTTCTGCCATTGGTGGCCGGCGCCGCATCTGAGGACGAAGCTTTCGCCGTTCACGGCCAGTTCACCTATGTGGAGCAGGAAACGGGCGGCTTCGATGCACCTTACCGTGGCCCCAACAGCCTCTCGCCCAACCGGGGCGCCGAGACGACGGATGCCACGCTGTATCTGGGCGCAAGGCTCTGGTCGGGCGCAGAGGCCTGGCTCAATGCCGAGTTGGACCAGGGGTTCGGGCTGGATAACACCTTGGGCGCGGCCGGCTTCCCGAGCGGCGAAGCGTACAAGGTGGGCAAGAATCAGCCCTACTTCCGTCTGCCGCGTGCATTCCTGCGACAGACACTGGATTTGGACGGCGCCGAACAAAAGACCGAGGCGGGTGCCATCCAGTTGGGCGCCGTTCATAGTGAAAATCGGGTGGTGCTGTGGCTCGGTAAATTCAGCGTGGTAGATGTGTTCGACGGCAACCAGTATGCACATGACCAGCGCAGCGATTTTCTCAACTGGACCGCGATCGACACGGGCACGTTCGACTATGCGGCAGATGCCTGGGGTTATACGGTGGGCGCTGCGGCGGAGTGGTATCAAAATGCCTGGACCGTGCGCGGCGGCCTGTTCGATCTTTCCAACGTGCCGAACAGCGTGCACTTGGACCCCGGGTTTCACGAGTACCAAACCGACCTGGAACTCGAACATCGCCATGAATTCGGCGATCGTCCCGGCCGGTGGCTGGTGACGGTATTCGACAGCCGCGGGCGCATGGGGCTTCTCGATCAAGCGGTGCAGGAGGCGCAGAGCACAGGGGGCCCCGTGGACATCGCCGCGGTTCGCCGCTATCGCAGCCGATCCGGCGCGAGCTTGAGCCTCGAGCAGCAGATCGCGCCGCAGCTGGGGGCCTTCATTCGCGCCGGCAAGGCTGCCGGTAACGTGGAAACGTATGAATTCACCGACGTCGACCGCACGGTCGCCGCCGGCCTGTCGCTACAAGGATCGAGCTGGCATCGCGCCGGCGACACCCTTGGGCTGGCCGTCATCGACAACGGCATCTCAGCGGCGCGCGAAAATTACCTGAATGCCGGCGGGTTGGGAATTTTGATCGGCGATGGCAAATTGCCGCATCCGGGTCCCGAGCAAATCATTGAAACCTTCTACTCCGCGGCCGTCGGGAAATTCCTGCATCTTGGCCTCGACTACCAATGGATCAACCATCCCGGCTACAACCGCGACCGAGGACCCGTATCGGTATTTGCCATCAGAGTGCACGCTCAGATATAACCCCCCTCTGCATACCGAAAGGAGATTGCCATGGGAATCGCATCGGAATTCAAAGAATTTGCGATGAAGGGAAACGTGGTCGATTTGGCGGTGGGCGTGATCATCGGTGCGGCATTCGGCAAGATCGTGTCCTCGCTGGTCGGGGATGTCATCATGCCGGCTCTCGGCAAAGTCATCGGCGGCGTCAATTTTTCGGATTTGGCCATCAGTCTGGGGGCCGACCCCACAGGCAAGGCCGTCCTCATCAAGTACGGCACCTTCCTGCAAACGCTTTTTGATTTTGTCATCATCGCAATCGTTCTATTCATGTGCATCAAGGGCATCAACAAGCTGAAGAAGCCCGCGCCGGCGAGCGCCGCGCCGCCGCCTCCTCCCGCGAGGTCGGAAGTGCTTCTCGAGGAAATTCGCGATCTCTTGGCCAAGGACTCCCTGGCCAAGCGGGCCTAAGGCCTGCCCCCGAGGACCCTCGATAAGTGATGTGAACAAAGCAACGGTCGTTCACATCATCGGCCTGTGCACGCTTGCCGCGCGCGGCGCGCAATAAAATAGCCGTATAACCTTAAAGCTTCTGGCCGTCGATGAGTTTCCTCAGCCGCTGGATCTGCTCGCCCAAGACCTGATCGACACCCTTCGACATGGCGTCGAAACCGTCCTTGGCGTAGCCGACGACGGCATAGGTCACCGAGATATCCGCTCCGCCTGCGCCACCCGCTCCCGCCGCGGTACCGTTCACCGTCCAAGTCAGCGCACCATCGACGCCCATTCCTTGCAACGGGCCAAGTGCGCCGCGCAGGCGCAGCGCCTTGCCGGGTACTACGTAAACCACGCGCAGATGTTCGACTGAACCGCCATCGGGCAGTGTCTCGCACCAACAGCCGCCGGCTCGCACGTCCAAGGTAAGATTCGCGGCGTTTCGAGAAAATGTATGCTCGGGGCTCCACCAGCGCGCCGGCTGCAGCAGCACGGCATATGCCTTGTCCGGGGCGGCGAGCACGTGCACCGTCTCGCGCACCTCGAAGCCATTCGGGCCGGCGCTCTGCACCTCCGCGAACCCCGGCTTGCTCACTGAACCCATCGCCAGAACACCGAGGCAGCATACCCAACTTCGCCGGTGCCACCTCGGAGGCCAGAACCGCCTCGCTCGCGGCCACGTGGAATTCTCAGAAAGGCCCCTGGAGTCAGTCATGATCTCGCTCCTGTGGGAAGTCGAACAGTCTCCGGGCATCAGCCCTGATCGCCGCCGCTAAAAGGGGCTAGCGCTCTCGCGCACCATCACACCGGATCGAGCCACACGTCAAGTAGTCGATCGGGACTGTTCACCCAGCATCTGGTAGATCTTGAGCACCCTGGGCACATAGGCCATGGTTTCGGTGAAGGGTGGGATTTGGCCGCCATTGCGGTCAACCGCCTCCTCGCCTGCGTTGTATGCGGCCAGCGCCAAACGGACATTGTGACCGAAGCGGTCGATGAGAAACTTGAGATAACGGGCGCCGGCGTGCACGTTCTCGCGTGCATCATAGGGATTGGAAACGCCGAAACGGCTCGCGGTCGCCGGCATCAACTGCATCAGCCCGACTGCGCCTCGCTTGGAGACGGCATGGGAATTGAATCCGGATTCCACCACGATGACGGCGCGCAACAGGTTCGCTTCGACCGCCGCCGCTCCTGCAGCCTGTTCGATGATGGCATCGTATCGGGTGGCCTTCGCCAACAGCTGCATATCGTAGCGATCGCCGCTCGCAGTTCTGTCCTGCGGTGATAGCACCAGCAGCCGGTACCGGTTGTTGTCGGGAACATCCGTGTAGTGCCGAAGCCCCTGCGCGTCCACGTAGGTGTAAATCTTCGGACTCGCCGCTACGCTCGAGGCGGCCAGCAAGGCGGTGATGAAAAGTGCGATTCGCATTGGGCAGGTCCTGCCTGCAATCTATCCCGGCGGATTGCGGCCCGATGGGACCTGCATCAAGGAAATCGCAGAGCACGGCCATCTCACAGAGTTGTGCAGCCTCACGGAATTGTGCGGCCTCACGAGGTTGCGTGCCTTCTCAGGGGTTGCGCTGTCGTACGCGCGCCTTCTCTTGCCGTGCGCCTCCTCGCCGCTGTGACGGCGTTCGCATCCGGGATATCTTGACCATAATCCCGGAGGTCCGGCACATCCCAAGGCGCGGACCTGAAGGTAATATGCCGGTTTGCTGCGGGGAAAGTTCGTGTCCGACACCGGCGAGTGGAAGCAAAAATACCGCGACTCCTTGATCGAAATGGAGGCGGAAGAGACGCGCTGGCGGCACACCGAACAGGTGCTGCGCCGGCTGGTCGGACGCCTCTGCGCCGCCGGCATGGGGGTAAATCCACAGCTCGATGATGAACTCATGGCACTCGCGGCGGCCAACCGACGCAATGCCGACACGGATGAGTTGGGCCGGCTCGCGGAATCCCTGACCACGACCGTGGTCGCCGTCGATGCGGTATCGCCCGTCCCCACCATCACCTTCCCCACCGACACCCACACCCGCCTCGCCATCAAATCCCTGCTGGACCGGCTGCCGGCGGGCAATGGTACCGGTTCCATTGCGCAGGCGTTGGTCACCGAACTGGCAACGGCGAAAAACGATGCCGCGCTCGCCGGCATCGTCAGGCGGACCGCCGACCTGATCCACGAGCACGGCGCGCGGCTGGCCCAGGAGCGCCTGCAGTCCGCAGCGATCCTCGGCAAGGTCACCGAGCGCCTCGGTGAAATGGCCGGCTATTTATCCGATGCCAATCAGGCCAATCGCAGCCACTTCGAAGATACGCAGTCCCACAGTGACACGGTCCTGTCGCAGGTGCGCGCACTCACCGACGAAGTCGGCAGCGCCTCGGAATTGAGCGTATTGCAGTCATTGGTGAATGCGCGACTGGAGCGTGTCTCGGAGCACATCAGCGGTTTCCGCGCCCGCGAGGCCATCCGACTGCAGGAATTCAAGGGCCGCACCGAACAGATGCGGGCGCGCATCGCCGAACTGGAGCGCGAGACGGGCGAACTGCATTCGCAACTGGACCGCGAGAAGCAAGGTGCGCGGCTCGATCCCCTGACCGGCGTTGCGAATCGCAAATCCTTCGAGGAGCACCTCTCCAGTCAACTGGCCAAACAGTCCGGCGGCGAACCGGCGGTCGTGATGCTGCTGTGGGATATCGATAATTTCAAGGTCATCAACGACAGCTATGGTCACCGCGCGGGCGATCGCGTCCTGCAAAGCGTGGCGGGCTGCTTCCTGGCGGCAATGCGCGGAAGTGATTTCGTTGCGCGCATCGGCGGCGAGGAATTCGTGATGCTGTTGACCGGCACCAAGATCGCGCCTGCACTGCTCATTGCGAATGAAGTCCGGAGCGCGGTGGAGGCGCTGCGCTTTCACTTCCGTGGAACGCCGGTGCGCGTCACGGTCTCCTGTGGCCTTGCCGAACTTCAGCAAAACGATGCGGCCGGGACCGTTTTTGACCGTGCCGATTCGGCGCTGTATCGCGCCAAACAGGCCGGCAAGAATCTATGCGTCGCGGCCTAAAGGGCCTGCCTGACATTCCCCGTGGGCTCTCGCGCCTCTCGCTCTGCCGGGGCGCCCGCTCGCTTGGTTAACAGATATTTAACGCATTTTATAGTAATCCAGCACTGATTTTTGGCGCGTCGCCGATAGAATCAGATCCCAGCCGAGATTTTTATCACCTGCATTTCCTTGATCTGGTCATTGCCTACGGGCAACAGGTGATTGTGATTTATTGCATTGCAGCATCATGGGTTATTTACATCGATGAGCAGCGTTCCTAAAACAGTACTCAGTGAAGCGGCCATCGCGGTACCGCTGGGCGATACCGGCGCCATTGCGGCGCCACGGGCCGGCCTTAGGCTACGGGCCTGGATGCTCACCGCGGTACTGTTCCTGGTACCCGTGGTGGTTTACTGGCCGGCCACCTTTCACAACTATGGCCTGCGCGACGATTATTCCAATCTGCGCGAAGCCCATGAAGAAGTCGGCAAGGTGGTCAAATTTTGCGCATCGCATGCCCGCCCCATCTATGGCTGGCTGCTTCAGGCGACCTACGGCGAGGCCGGCACCGTACAGAATCTGCAATGGATGCGCTTCACGGCGGCGCTGCTGCTCGGCGCGCTTTCTCTGGTGTGCTTCCGAGGCTTGAGAGCCGTCGGCTGGTCCGTCAACACCAGCCTGTGTTTTGCAGTACTGCTGACCCTGGTACCGTCGGCGCAAGTCATTGCCGGTTGGGCGGTCGGCTGGCCATACGCGGCTACGGCGCTGCTCGCCATCGGCGCATTCTTCACGGTCGAAGGCGCACTGGTCCTGGGCCTGCGTGCCGGATTGGGGCGTGCCTTGAGCCAGTGGGCGGTGGCGCTTGGCTTGATGCTCGTGAGCGCGCTGATTTATCAACCGAGCGCGCTCTTTTATCTGGTGCCGCTCGCCGGCGCGTTGATCGTTCAGCGGCAACGCTCTTTGAAGCAATCGGCCCGCTGGATGGGAATCCATCTGGGGTTTGTCGGCGGCGCGCTGTCGCTGACCTATGTGGTGATGTCCCTGCTCTATGCCGCCCATGTCTTCGTCAAGTCGGGCCGCGTTGCCTTCGAATCGCACTGGGGCGATAAGATCGCCTGGTTCCTGGCGGAACCCCTGCCGAATGCCCTCAGCCTATTCGTGCTGAACGACAACAATCATCGCGACCATGCGCTGTACTTCGGCTGCGCGGCGCTCATGGGTGCCATCTTGATCGCGGGCGCCTGTCTCGAGTGGCACCGCCATGGACGGGCGCGCGGCATGATCTGGCTGTCGGGATTGATGGGCCTTCCCGTCATTGCCTTCGCGGTGAGCATGATCGCCTCGGAGCACTATGCAACCTATCGCACCATCTTGGCGATGACCGGCGTGCTGCTCTGTTTCCTCGTGGCGTCGGTGAGTGCTCTGACCCGCACTTTGAGCGCCAACGCGCGCGCAGCGGTGGCGATGCTGGCCATTTCAATCGGCTTTTTCACGGCGCAGCATCATACCTATGCGCTGATCGCCGTGCCGCAAGGCAACGAGTGGCAGCTGATCATGGCCGGCGCGAAACAAGTGCACCTGACTGCCATTCGGCCGCGCGTCTTCGCCATTGCATCGACGCCCGCGGACATTTCCACTGCGACGATCTATCACGACGAATTCGGCTCGCTGTCATCCAATTCCGAGTGGGTACCGCGTGAGATGTTCAAACGCGCCATGCACGACTTGCATCCGGATATTGCCAATCTGGATTCGCGCTATGAATTCGCGACCGGACCCAAACTGCCTGAAGGCCAGCACTACGACGTCATCGTCAATCTGCATGAGCTGCGCCAATTCTACGTAAACAACTGACCGCCTCGCCCACGCAAGCTTCCACGCGCGCTCCCTCACGGGCGGCGCGCACCTCGGGAATCCATGCGGCCGGGCGCCGTGCCCGTTGGCCTCGCATGCGCTCCCTTGCTGCCAAGGCGACGCTCGGGCTACTCAAGATGGGCGGCTCGTGATGCCCGACCCTATGCTGTGGATTCCGGCGGTCTTGGGCGCGTTCATGGTGGGTGTTTCCAAAACCGGCATCGCCGGTTTGAGCATCCTGTCGATCGCCCTGTTCAATCACGTATTCCCGAGCAGTAAACAGGCCAGCGGTCTGGTACTGCCGCTGTTGATATTCGGCGATGTGGTCGCCGTGTTCGCATATCGAAAGCACACGCAATGGCACTATCTGTGGCGCTTGTTTCCCTGGACGGCGATCGGCGTGGTGCTAGGCTACTTCGCGATGGGACGCATATCCGACCACGCCGTGCGGATTTTGATCGGCTGGATCATCGTCTCGCTGGTGATGTTGAGTTTCTGGCAGAAATACCTGTCCGGCCCGACCGAGGATCGGAAAACTGCGTTTCACTGGTCGGTGGGCGCCATCATCGGTGTGACGGCAGGCTTCATTACCCTGATCGCCAACGCCGCCGGCCCCCTGATGGCGGTATATCTCGTGGCCATGCGCCTGCCCAAGATGGAGTACGTGGGCACCGCGGCGGTGTTCTTCCTGTTGCTCAACCTGTTCAAGGTTCCATTCATGGTGGATCTGGGATTGATCACCACCACCAGCTTTGGGTTGAATCTTGCCCTGGCACCCGCGGTGCTTCTCGGCACCGTAGCCGGCCGCTGGCTGTTGGCGCGCATCAATCAGAACCTGTTCGAGCAGCTCGTTCTGTCGCTGAGCGCCTTCGGTGGGATTCTGCTGATCTTATAGCCGCGGCCCATGCCGCGTGCCGATCGGCGCCAACCTGCCGCTCCCGTGCCGCCAAGGCGGGGCATGGACGAACTCCTAGGCGCGACGGCGGCTGGGTGTCAGCAGCATCGCGGCTTCGTAGCAGCTGTCACGCAGGGCGGCATCGCTCGCCGCCAGCATCCGATCGAGCGCCCCCGGTGCGCTGGCCGCCGGAATGGCCGCCAAACTGCTCAACTGCGCCACTGTCGCATCGAGCGACTTTTCCAAATTGTCGGCGCCGTTGCGGGCCGCACCGGCCGCGAGCACATCGCGATCCAGTAGCCGCAGATCATTCAACAGCGCGCAAAGTTGGCGCTTGGAGCGCTCGATGGACTCGAGGCTGCGCGCACTGACCGTGCGCTTGAGTACGGCGACGTCCTGACGAGCGCTTGTCAGCACGCGATCGAGACGATCAAGCCACTCGATCCAGAACAGAGGGTTGTACATCGGCGCTTCCCCTATTTGTCGCCAACCAGGCGTTGGCGTCGTTATTATTCAAGCGAAGACTACCCGGGTTGCATGGCGCTCGCTACCATTGGATTCACCGCAGTGCGATCCACCCCGAACAGCCCTGTTCGCATATACAGGATAGCGATGCCCAAGGATAGACCGGAGGCGCCCACCCTGACCGGCGCCATACTGAGTGTCGCGCAAATAACCGCCGCCGATCGATCCGCGATGGCAGCGGGAACGCCCGGCACCCTGCTCATGCAGCGTGCCGGAGAGGCCGTGGCGCGAGAGATTCTGCGCCGCTGGACACCGCGGCCGGTGGCGGTCCTGTGCGGGCCCGGCAACAACGGGGGCGACGGTTTCGTCGTCGCCGTCGCGTTGGCGCAGGCCGGATGGCCGGTGCGGCTTGCACTGCTGGGCGGCTCCGATGCGCCGCGCGGGGATGCGGAGCATCACGCACGGCGCTGGACGGGCGCCATCGAGCCGCTGACCGCGGGCGTCCTCGACGATGCCGAATTGGTGGTCGATTCGCTGTTCGGGTCGGGCTTGAGCCGCCCGCTGGAACCACAGGTCAGCGACATATTGGCGTGCGCGGCACGGCGCGGACTGCCGATCATCGCCGTGGACGTACCGAGCGGAATCATGGGCGACAGCGGCGAGAACCACGGGGCAGCCGCCGCGGCTTGCACCGTGACTTTCGTGGCGAAAAAACCCGGCCACCTGCTGCTGCCGGGGCGCGATCTATGCGGAGAGATCGTCGTGGCGGACATCGGCATGCCGCAAAGCGTGCTCGATTCGCTTGGCGTGGATACCTGGGAGAACACGCCTGCATTGTGGCGCGAACGGTTGCCACAGCTCCTGCCGACCGCCAACAAGTACAGCCGCGGCCATGCACTGCTGTACGGCGGCTATCCCATGACCGGCGCCGCACGCATGACGGCGCGGGCGGCGGCGCGCATGGGCGCCGGCCTCACCACCATCGCGGTGCCCGAATGCGCCTTCGCGATCTATGCTGCGGCGATGACCAGCATCATGGTCCAGCCGCTCACGCAGGATCGGGATCTCGCGGACCTGCTCGGGGATCCACGCTACAGCGCATTCTCGATCGGACCCGGGGCCGGCGCCACCGATGCCACCCGCGAGCGGACTCTCGCACTGCTGCAAACCGGCAAGCCGGTGGTGCTCGACGCCGACGCCATCAGTGTATTTGCTTCGCGGCCGGAGGAGCTGTTTCAGGCCATTCGCGCACCCTGCGTCATGACGCCGCACGAAGGCGAATTCAGACGAATCTTCGATGCGTCGGGCAACAAGTTGATACGCGCCCGCCGGGCTGCCGCCCGCAGCGGCGCGGTCATCGTGCTGAAAGGTGCCGACACCGTCATCGCGGCTCCCGACGGGCGCGCCATCGTCAATGCGAATGCGCCCGCCACGTTGGCCACCGCCGGATCGGGAGACGTTCTCAGCGGATTCATCCTCGGCCTTCTGGCGCAGGGCATGGATGCTTTCCCGGCGGCTGCCGCCGCGGTCTGGATGCATGGCGCCTGCGCCGCCGCTTTTGGGCCTGGGCTTCTGGCCGAGGATTTACCCGATCTGCTGCCGGACGTTCTTCGGCTGCTGGCGGGGACCGATCATCCATGAGCAACTGGTTTCCAACGGTCAGCATCCACTCGCTCGCCATCGTCGTCAGTGTGCTGACCTACATTTTGACCACCCGCGCGGAGCGTGAGCGGCGGCCGCCCTCCATCGCCATTGCATGGGTCTTAGGCATGATCGCCCTTCCCTATTTGGTCTTGCCGGCGTACCTCATGTTCGGCCGGCGCAAGCTGCCGCGCAAGACATTGCAACTCGCCGGCGCCCAACCCCCTGCCGGGCACTGGGCCCAGGATCTCATCTCGAGTTTTGGATTGGCGCCCTCCTCGCCCGCGGCCATCAATCTGCATGAGGATGGGCGAGTATCGGCGGATGCGCTCTTCTCGATCATGGCCGGCGCCGTTTCGCGGTTGGATGTCTGCACCTACATTCTCGGCGACGACGCCTTCGGCCTTAGGATCGCGCAGCGCATGGTGGAGAGCGCGCGCCGCGGTGTCGAAGTGCGCCTCTTGCTCGACGGGGTGGGCGCGCTCCAAGTGTCCCGCTCCTGCCTCAAGATGCTGGAACGGGGCCGGGTCGAAACCGAGATTTTCAGCCCCCTGTTCGCACGCCGCACGCAGGGTCCGCGCAATCTGCGCAACCATCGGAAAATGGTCATCGCCGACGGCGCGCGCCTATGGGCCGGCGGACGCAATCTCGCGGCCGAATACTTCGACGGCTTGGCCGGCGCACCCCCCTGGCGAGACCTGACCTTCGATCTGCGAGGAGCGGTGGCCGGCGCCGCCGCCGAGCAATTCGAATTGGATTGGGTCGCGGCGGGCGGGAAGCCCGCATCGACCCGGGGCGCGGGCCCCGTATCCGACGCCCGCGCCGAGCAAAACTCGAGCGAGGCGCAATTTCTGCCGAGCGGGCCGGATCAGACCGAGGATACCGTGCACGCCTTGCTGATCGACGCATGCTTTCGAGCGCGCGATCGGATGCTCGCCGTCACGCCTTACTTCGTACCCGACGTCAGCCTGGAAACGGCCATGCGACTGGCGGCGCGGCGCGGCGTACGCATCGACTTGGTGATTCCGGCGAGGTCCAATCATCGCTTGGCGGACTTCGCGCGCAGCCGCGCATTGCGCTCCTTGAGTCAGGCGGGTGTCAACGTTCATCTGCTGCCTTACATGAGCCACGCGAAAGCGGTGGTCTTCGACCGCTCGCTTGCTCTGTCCGGATCAGTGAATCTGGACTCGCGCAGTTTGCTGCTGAACTACGAATGCGCCGTGGTGTTCTACGGTGCGGCGGAAATCAACTGGCTCGCGCGCTGGATCGAGGGAATGATGGTGCAGGCGGTGCCGTTCAATTGCCGCGCGCCCACGCTGCTGCGCGACCTTGGCGAGGGGCTGCTGCTGAGCGTGGCCTATCAATTGTGACGTCATTGTAGCGTAGGATTGATCCGACATCGTGTTTTAGGATTGCGCGTTTTGGCGCGTAGTATCCTTCAGCGGCGCCGCAGAGGTGAGCGAAGGGCGCGGCGCGTCCGAAGCGGGACTTGGAATTTGAATCTCGAGGAATAACGCTAATGGTCAAGATGGAATCCGATGCCTTCGTGTTCTTCGGCGCCACCGGAGATCTGGCATACAAGAAGATCTTTCCCGCGTTGTACGCCATGGTGCACCGGGGCGGCTTCCACATCCCCATCATCGGCATGGCGCGCGCCGGCTGGGATTTGGACAGGCTCAAAGCGCGCGCGCGCGACAGCATCGAACACAACGGCGATTTCGAGGAGGCCTGCTTTGCCAAGCTCTCCGCGCTGCTTCGCTATGTCGACGGGGACTACGCCGATCCTGCGACCTTCGTCCAACTGAAGACTGCTCTCGGGCTCGCAAAAAGCCCTATCTACTACCTCGCCATCCCGCCCAGCATGTTCTCCAGTGTGGTGCGCGGGCTGCAACAGTGCGGTTGCGCGACGAATGCGCGACTCATCGTCGAGAAGCCCTTCGGCCGGGATCTGGCGAGCGCGCAGGCGCTCGATCGGACGCTGCACGAAGTGTTCGAGGAATCCTCCATCTTTCGCATCGATCACTACCTGGGCAAGGAAGCGGTGCAGAATTTACTGTACTTTCGCTTTGCCAACACCTTCCTCGAACCCATTTGGAACCGGGAATATATCCGCGACATCCAGATCACCATGGCCGAGAGTTTCGGCGTGCAGGGCCGCGGCGCGTTCTACGAAGAGGTGGGTACGATCCGCGATGTGGTGCAGAACCATTTGCTGCAGGTGGTGACCTTGCTGGCCATGGATGCGCCGGCGGGTCACGATTCGAAGACCATGCAGGCTGAGAAGCTGCGCATATTCCGGGCAATGCGTCCGCTCGATCCGAAGGAAGTGGTACGCGGACAATTTCGCGGCTATCGGGATGAGAGCGGCGTCGCCAAGGATTCGCAGATCGAGACCTTCGCCGCGCTGCGGTTGCGTATCGATACGTGGCGCTGGGCGGACGTGCCGTTTTATATACGCGCCGGCAAGAACCTGCCGATCACGGCCACCGAGGTGCGGGTGACGCTCAGGCGGCCGCCGTTGGCGATCTTCGATCCCAGCGATGCCATGCCCTCGAACTATTTCCGCTTGCGCTTGAGCCCCGAAGTGGTCATCGGCGAAGGTGCCCTGGCCAAGCTCAACGGCGAGGACATGCGGGGCGAACCGGTGGAATTGATCGCGCGGCACAACTCGCAGTCCGAGAAATCCCCCTATGAGCGATTGCTGGGGGACGCCGTGCGCGGCGACACCTCATTGTTCACGCAGGATGAGACGGTGGAAGCGGCTTGGCGAGTGGTCGACCCGATCCTGGCCGGAGGGCTACCGGTGATCCCTTACGAACCGGGCACGTGGGGACCGGATGCGGCCGCAAAGATCGTCGATGGCGGAGAGACTTGGCACGATCCCCAGGTCGAGAGATCCTCACCGTGCTGACGGACCGAGTGATATTTTTACTGGATGTCGACAACACACTGCTGGACAACGATGGTTTCGCGCAGGACCTCGGCGATCGTCTGGAGAGTTCGTTCGGCGCAGCCGAACGCGCCCGTTACTGGGAGATTTTCGCCCGGCGGCGCGAGGCGCTCGGACTGGCCGACTACCTGGGCGCCCTGCAGGATTTCCGCAGCGGCCTCGATGACCATCCGCAACTGCTCGAGATGTCGGACTTCCTACTCGAATACCCGTTTGCAAGCCGTTTGTTTCCCCAAGCACTCGATGCCATCGCCCATGTGAGCACCTTTGCATTACCGGTCGTGCTGTCGGACGGCGACATCGTGTTCCAGCCGCGAAAAATTCACCGTGCCGGCATATGGGCGGCCACCGACGGCCGCGTCTTGATATACCTGCACAAGGAACAGGTGCTGGATCATATGCAGCGGCGCTACCCGGCGCGCCATTATGTGATGGTCGATGACAAGGCCCATCTTCTCGCCGCCATGAAAAAGGTACTGGGGGCGAGGCTGACGACGGTTTTCGTGCGTCAGGGGCACTATGCCTTGGCGGCAGAGTCCAAAGCAGCACAACCGGCGCCGGATCTGACGATCGAGCGCATCGGGGATCTTCTCAACCACAATGTTACCGACTTCGAGGTGCGACCATGAGTACGACGAAAGCCCTGCATGACCTGGGTCAAAGCCTCTGGCTCGACAATATCACCCGGGAAATTCTCGACGACGGCACCTTGCGCCGCTACATCGATCAATATTCCGTCACCGGCCTGACTTCCAATCCCACCATTTTCGACGAAGCCATCGGTAAAACCGCGGCCTACGACAAGGGCATTCGGCAAAAGGCCGAGGCCGGAGCGTCGGGCGAGGACCTGTTCGTGGAGTTGGCGCTCGAGGATCTGCGCCGCGCCGCCGACCTGTTCAAGCCGGAATTCGACCGCACGAAAGGCATCGACGGCTGGGTCTCGATGGAAGTCTCGCCGCTGCTGGCAAATGACACCCAGGGCACCGTGGATGCGGCGTTGCGCATTCACAAACAGGCCAACCGGCCGAATCTTTACGTCAAGATTCCCGGTACCCCGGCCGGCGTGCCGGCGATCGAGGCGGCGATTTTTGCCGGCGTCCCCGTCAACGTCACTTTGCTATTCTCGCGCGAACAATATTTGAAGGTCGCCGATGCCTATATGCGCGCCATCGAGCGGCGCATCACGGCCGGTCTTGACCCGAAAATCAATTCCGTCGCCTCCGTTTTCGTCAGCCGCTGGGATCGCGCGGTGGCCGACAAGGTGCCGCCGGAGCTCAGCAACCGCTTAGGAGTGGCCATCATGCAGCGCACCTACCGCGCGCACTGCGAGTTGATCGGCGGCGCGCGCTGGAAGGATCTGGAAGCCAAGGGCGCGCGCAAGCAGCGCATGCTGTGGGCCAGTACCGGCACCAAGGATCCAAAGGCACCGCCTGGATTGTACGTCGAGGCACTGGCGGCACCCGACACCATCGATACCATGCCCGAGAAAACCCTGCTGGCCTTCGCGGCCGGCGGCAACCCAAAGGGCGTCATGTCCAAAGATGGCGGCGACGCCGAGGAAGTACTGGCGCGTTTCGCGCGCGCCGGAATCGACGTCGGTGCGCTGGCAACGCAGCTGCAGGTCGAGGGCGCGGCCTCCTTCGTCAAATCATGGACGGAACTCATGCAGCGCATCCGGGACAAGAGCGCGGCCCTGGCCACCACTTGAGCGCCAGAGTTCACCCACTGGCCGGTCAGGCTGCGCCCGCGTCAGTGCTGGTCGATGTTCCGCGGCTCATTACCGCGTACTACAGCGAGCGCCCCGACCCGTCTATCCCTTCGCAGCGGGTTTCCTTCGGCACGTCCGGTCACCGCGGCAGTTCCTTCGATATCGGCTTCAACGAAGCGCATGTGCTCGCCATCAGCCAGGCAATCTGCGAATACCGCGAGAGGCAAGGCATCGACGGGCCGCTGTTCATGGGGTTCGACACCCACGCTCTGTCGGCACCGGCTTTCGCCAGCGCGCTCGAGGTGCTGGCCGCCCATGGCGTTTCGCTCATGATTGCGAAGGATGACGAATACACGCCGACTCCCGCGATTTCACACGCCATCCTCAATTACAACCGCGGCCGCACCGGCGGATTGGCCGACGGCATCGTCATTACCCCCTCGCACAATCCCCCCGACAACGGCGGCTTCAAGTACAACCCGACGAACGGCGGACCTGCGGACAGCAACGTCACTCAGTGGATCGAGAACCGGGCCAACGACCTGCTCCAGGCAGGCGACGGCATCAAGCGGATTCCGCTTAAGCAGGCGCGGCGCGCCGCAACCACGCATGCGCATGACTTTTTGCAGGGCTATGTGAGCGAACTCGGCGCCATTTTGGACATGGATGTCATCCGCGGTTCCGGGATCCGCATGGGCGTCGATCCTCTGGGCGGCGCCGGCGTGCGCTATTGGCCGCGCATCGCCGAGCACTATCGCCTCGATCTGACCGTGGTGAACGCGCAGATCGACCCCACCTTTCGTTTCATGACGCTCGATTGGGACGGAAAAATCCGCATGGATCCCTCCTCGTCCTATGCCATGCAGCGGCTGATCGGGCTCAAGAACGACTACGATATCGCCTTTGCCTGCGATACCGACCACGACCGTCATGGAATCGTCTCCCGGAGCAGCGGCTTGATGCCGGCCAACCACTATATGTCCGCGGCGATCGATTATTTATTCAGCCATCGCAGCGGTTGGCGCGCGGATGCCGCGGTCGGCAAATCGGTGGTGAGCAGCGCCATGATCGATCGGGTGGGCAAGCGACTGAAGCGCTCCGTGTACGAAGTCCCGGTGGGCTTCAAGTGGTTCGCCGACGGTCTGATGAATGGGAAGCTCGGCTTCGGCGGGGAGGAAAGCGCCGGCGCCTCTTTCAGCCGTATCGACGGAGGGGTATGGACGACCGATAAGGACGGCATCGTGCCGGCGCTGCTGTCGGCCGAAATCACGGCACGCACCGGGCACGATCCGGGCGAACAATATCGCGCGCTCATGCAGGAGCTCGGCGCCTCCTTTGCCGACCGAATCGACGCTCCGGCCAACCCCGCGCAAAAGGCCAAGCTCGCCAGGCTCGACGGGCAGCAGGTCCACAGCCGGGATCTCGCCGGAGAGCCGATCGAACAGATCCTGACTCGCGCACCCGGCAATGACGCGCCGATCGGCGGTGTCAAGGTCATCTCGCGCGGCGGCTGGTTTGCCGCGCGACCTTCGGGCACCGAAAACATCTACAAGCTTTACGCCGAAAGTTTTCATGACGAAGCCCATTTGCGGCGGCTGACTGCCGAGGCGCAGACCATCGTGGATGCGGCGCTCGCGGACGTTTGAGGGCCACCTCTGGCCGAACCATTCATGGAACCATCGGTGTGTTCAGGCGCGAGATTTCCTTTGCTTCATGAATAGTTCAGGCTAGGTCCTCAATGCGGAGTGCCGACGACATCGCCCCGACGGCTACCGCCAAACGGCTGTTGCCCTGGCTGGTGGCGGTGGGATTCTTCATGGAATCCTTGGACACGACCATTCTCAACACGGCCGTGCCCGCGATCGCGCATGCGCTCAACGTGCCGCCTTTGAGCATGAAAGCGGTTCTTGCCAGCTACACCTTGAGTTTGGCCGTCTTTATCCCGATCAGCGGCTGGATGGCCAACCGCTTCGGCACACGCCGCGTGTTCGCCTCGGCGATCGGCATCTTTACCTTGGGCTCGCTCCTCTGCGGCATATCCAACGACATCCACTGGCTCGTGGCCTTTAGGATTCTGCAGGGCGGCGGCGGCGCGATGATGCTTCCCGTCGGGCGCATCACCATGATACGCACCTTTGCCAAATCCGAACTGATCAACGCCATGAGCTTCGTGGCCATTCCCGGCCTGGTGGGGCCCATGCTGGGGCCGGTCATCGGCGGCGCCATCATCGGCTATTTTCACTGGAGCGTGATTTTCTTCGTCAATATTCCGATCGGCCTGGGCGGCTTGGTACTGGTTTACCGGCACCTGCCGAATTATCGCGAGAAGCGCAACTATCGCCTGGACGTCGTCGGACTGGTTTTGTTCGGCGCCGGTATCTCGCTGCTCTCCTACGTGCTCGAGGTGTTCGGCGAAACCACCTTGAGCGGGCGCGAGATGTTCGGCTTGCTGGCGATCTCCGCGGCCTTGCTCGCAGCCTACGGGCTGCACACCAGACGCACTCCGCACCCGTTGCTGCGACTGAAACTGCTCGCCATCCGTACCTTCCGCGTCGCGGTCAACGGCAATTTGTTCACGCGGTTAGGCATAGGCGGAATCCCCTTTCTGCTGCCGCTGCTGTATCAAGTCGGCTTAGGGTTCTCAGCCATCCAGTCCGGCCTCCTCATCATGCCGCAGGCCTTCGCCGCCATGAGCCTGAAGTTGACCATGCCGATGATCCTCAAGCGATTCGGCTACCGAACCGTGCTCATCGCCAACACCCTCATGCTCGGTACGATGATCATGCTGTTCGCCACGATCGACCTTGCAACTCCCGTGTGGCTGATCGTGGTGATGGCCTTCGCGTATGGATTCCTCACCTCGCTGCAGTACACCAGCATGAACACGCTGGCTTACGCTGACGTAGGCGAGCATGAAGCCAGTGGCGCGAGCACCATTGCCAGTACCGTCCAGCAGCTGGCCGTCAGTTTCGGCATCGCCACCGCCTCGCTCGCCGCCGCACTATTCATCCCTGACCGCCTGCACGCCACCGAACCGCAGATGATTCATGGAGTCCACTTGGCTCTTCTTTGCCTGGCCGTCCTCACCATCGCATCCACGACGGTGTTCGCTCGCTTGCGGCCTCAGGACGGGGCAGCCGTGAGCCGGCACAAGACTGAGGTACCGACGGGGATCTAGGTGAAACGATCATTCGAGCAAGTGCTTCTAATACCAAGTATCCGTCTCGAAGTTTATATACAGCCGCGGGCATCCAAGTCGGAGGTCTCGGGGGATGCACGATGGGATTGTCAATCGTTTTCGGAAGGGCCAGCCGATGGAAAGTTATTGAAATTGAATTACACGCCCGAGTCGCCCATGAGGACAACCAGGTACTCGTTGATCTGCTGTACCTCCGGTTCGGTTGCGGTCCAAATTACGTCGTGGCAAGTGGCTACCAGACTGATGTCGGAACCCTTGTAGAGGGCACACGCCACTTCGTCCATCGGCAATTCACCCAGCTGCTCCCTCCCGCACTTCGGACATACAACGGGAAATCTGATGGTAGATTCAGGCATCGCTCACCTCGAGTCATGCGTCGATATAGGCCATACGCCTGAGACAGGGGAATTAATCCCATCCACGCGTCCGCATGGCAGCCCTGGCAAGCGGGGGCGCGACCCCGAGACGAGGATTTAGAATGGTGCCGGGATTGAAGCCCCGAACCGTAATTTCGCACGTAGTCACGTATACTATTGATATTATTGAATAATATTTCTAAGGTTCGATCGATTAACACCGGCTGAAAAGAACTATCTCCGTGCCATGGCAACTCTCGGCCCCGGACCACATCGATCGGGAGACATTGCTGTAGAACTCGGTCGAAAGGTCAATTCGCTCGGGCCGGCGCGCAGCGCACTCATTGCCAAGGGCATGGTCTATAGCCCGGACCACGGCGATACCGCCTTTACAGTGCCGCTGTTTGACCAATTCTTGAAGCGAATGATGCCCCGCCGTTCGTAAGTGATATGACCCGGCTTCGTGAGCCTGCGATAACGGCGACTTGCGGTCCGCGGAGGTCGGCGCCGCCTACAGATCGGCGGCGCCGGATTAGCCATTACATGTGCCTCGCCTTCTTCTTGCCCGCATCGTTCGCGTCGGGCGCCGGCACCGCCGGAGCGGCGCGGTGAGGCTTGTGCAGAGTCGTGCCTTGAATATTGTTGGACGGGGTCGTCGGCGCGAAAGTCGGCAGATTCTTTGCGCGGAATTGGGTGGCTGCCTCGAATCCGGAGGCCAGCTTGATCAATGTGGGCTCGCTGAATGCCGTGCCGAAGAAGCTGATGCCGAGCGGCGCGCCGAACACGATGCCCGCCGGCACCTGCACGACGGGATACCCTGGCGGTGCCGCGAGACCGGAAGTGCCGAAGATGAAATGATCTCCGTAGAGCAAATCAGTCGCCCAGGCAGGGTTGTCGGTCGCAGAAACCACTGCGTCCAGATTAAACTGCTTGAGCGCCGCATCGATACCATTGACGCCCGCGAGTCGATCGATCTCGAGCGCTTGGTTGTAAGTCATGCCGCCGAATACGGGCTGCGGATCGTCGGGTCCCGGTGCAAGGGATTCTGCCTGATCAAACACGTCCTGATTGAAGAACGGCATTTCTTCAGCTGCATGGGCGTTATTGAAGTCGATGGCAGTTTGCAGTGTGCCGCCCGCCACCGGTACACCGGTGCGGGTGGCGAAGTAGGCTTGAACGTCGTTGCGGAAGTCGAAGTCCAGAACCAGCGACTCGCCGCTTGCAGATGGGAAGGTGAAACCGGCTGCATCCAGGTCGATAACCGTCGCACCCGCCGCGGTGAGCGCGCCGACCGCTGCCTCGAAGGCATCCAACACGGGTTGCGGCGTCGGCACATCCGGGTCGAATCCATTCAGCCCCGCGCGCGTCAGGCCTAGGCGAGCGCCCTGCAGGCCTTTCGCATTCAGGAACTGGGTGTAATCGGTGGGGATGTTCGTCGGTCGGGCACGGCCCTTCCAACCCAAGGGTACGCTGCCGGTTGCAGCATCGCGGCCGTCGAAGGTCTGGCTTTGAATGACACCGAGTGCCGTTGCGGCATCGGCGACGGTGCGCGCGATCGGACCCACCGTATCCTGCGTGTGTGAAATGGGCACGACGCCCGCGCGACTGGTGAGTCCGACCGTGGGTTTGATGCCGACGACGCCGTTCGCGTTGGATGGACAGACGATACTGCCATCGGTTTCGCTGCCAAAGGCCAACACGGCAAAATTCGCTGACGCTCCGGCGCCAGAGCCGGAACTGGAACCGCACGGGTTGCGGTTGATGCCGTAGGGATTGTTCGTCTGACCACCCCGGCCGGACCAGCCGCTGATGGATTCGAAGGAGCGAAAGTTCGCCCATTCGGACAAGTTGGTCTTGCCGAGGATCACAGCACCGCCGGCGCGCAATTTTGCGGCGACAGTCGAATCGGTGAGGGCGGGCTGGCCGACGAGGGCGAACGATCCGGCACTGGTCTGCATTCGGTCCCCGGTATCGATATTGTCCTTGATCAGCACCGGGATGCCATGCAAAGGGCCCAGTATCTTGCCGTGCCTGCGCAAGTCGTCCATCTGCCGGGCGATCCTGATGGCATCGGGATTCAATTCAATCACGGCATTCACGCCAGGTCCGTCTTGGTCCAGCTCGAGGATGCGTTGCAAGTAGTAGTTGGTGAGCCGTTCTGAGGTGAGCGTCCCGGCGTTCATCTTAGCCTGAAGATCGGCGACCGTAGCTTCGTTGAATTGCGATGGAGCGGCGGAGATCGGGTTTGTGTTTTCGGCGATCGCCCAGCTCGATGCCAATAGAGTTCCAATCAAGGCAAACAAAATGCGTTCCATGAGCGGCCTCCCGGAAGAATTTATTCATTGTTGATTTGCTGTCCTCAAGAGCGCCTGACGATGGCGCTATCGCGGATCAGCAGCGGCGTGAGAGCTTGCCCCGGATTTTTTATGCCTGTCAATCGGCGCAGGAAAGATCGCGGCTTTCTCCTACAAAGCGAGAACGACGCATCCGCCACGAGGCGGAGCAGCAGTATTGATTTGTAATTTTTCTAACGCGTGTTAGCGTCGGCGACCCTTCGCGCCGATCAGCGCTTCCAGAACCCTTGAGAGGGAATTCGGAATGCGTGGTTTAATCGAGACGAGGCGTTCTGCCACGCGATGATCATGGTCAGCTCGGCAATTGTGTCGTCGTCATAGTGTTGCTGCAACCGGCGGAATAGTGCGTCATCGACATCGCGGCTGGTGTCGGTAACCGCGTCGGCGTACTCAAGGGCGACCTTTTCCGCTTCGGTGAACAGCGTACTGCCTGCATACTCACCAAGCGCCTCAATCTTCTCTGCTGGCAGCCCGAGCCTGCTGCCCTTTGCCGCGTGCGCGTCCTGGCAGTATTCACAGCGGTTCCACCAGGCGACGCGACGATTCACCAATGCTCGAAGCGCGCCGGGCACCCGCGTGGCCTGCTCCTGAAGTGCCGCCCACATGGCATGTGCCGCGCGAAAGTAAGGTGGGTGCCGCGCATAGAACAGATAGGGAAACAGCGGGGCGCCGTAGGCGGTGCACTGTTCGTCCAACACGGCACGCAGGTCGGCTGCACAGCGTTCGACTGTCATCGGCGCGAGCCGCGTTCGTTTGTCCAGCATTGAGCTATCTCCCGCAGGAGGAAGATATCTCCGTCGATCACGGACAACAATCGATAAATGTTAAGCTATTTGTGAGTATCGCTCACATGTGACACCGCGATGGCATATCGACGACTCCCACCGCTGAATGCTCTGCCCAGCTTTGAGGCGGCAGCGCGCCACCTAAGCTTTTCGAGGGCCGCAGAAGAGCTGCACGTGACGCACGGTGCGATCAGCCGCGCCGTGCGCCACCTCGAGGAACAGTTGGGCGTGCAGCTGATGACTCGGGGTACACGTTCGGTACGGCTGACTCCCGTTGGCTCCGTTTACGCTGCGGAGTTGCGTGAGATTCTGGAACATCTTGCCTCATCCACCGCGGCAGCGAGCGGACAATCGCCAGGTATCGTGAACGTCAGCACGATCGATTCGTTCGCTGCCCGCTGGTTGATGCCGCGGCTAGCACGCTTCCGGCATGAGCACGACGATGTTGATGTGAGGGTGGCGATATCGGAGAAGCTGGCCGACTTCGCCGGAGATGGGATCGATATCGCCATTCGCTGCGGCGGCGGAAGATATCCTGGACTTTCATCCGAACTGCTGATGCAGGAAGATCACTTCCCGGTCTGCAGCCCGAAGCTGCTCAAAGGCCGCCATCCGCTGCGTACGCCGGCGGACCTCATCCATCACACGCTGCTGCACGATGTCTTCGCCGTGAACTGGACAATGTGGCTGAGCAGCGCGGGAATTCGACGAGTTGATCCGCGTCGTGGCCCGACGTTTCTCTCCTCAATCCATGCTATCCAGGCGGCGATTGAAGGCGAAGGTGTCGTGCTCGGCCGAAGCGCGCTCGTGGCCGATGAGCTGGCCTGTGGCCGGCTCATTCGACCGTTCAAGCTGAGTCTGCCGGCAGGTTTTGCCTACTACGTCGTCTGTCCAATGCGCATGTTGAAGCGGCCGGGCGTTAAGGCATTTCGTGACTGGCTCATCCGTGAGGCTCGCTCACAGGCCGACCAGCGCTTCGAAGCGTATAGTTGAACCGTTAACCGACTCGCCAAACCTCTCTCGTCTCGATTAGAAGGACCCGGCTTCAAGACTTCTGCCCGGCGTGAAGTTGGCGGAGCACTTCGTCCACTGCGTCGATGACCGCCTGGGGCTGATCCCCCTCAATATCGTGCCCGCTATGCTCAACCACACGATGCTCGCCGCGAGAAGAAAGATGCGCCAGAGCCTCGTGATGGGCGTACCACTGCTTTCTAAGGTCTCGCCCGAATGCTCCCTTCGGCCAATCCTGGTCGGGAGCGCGTGAAAGAACGACGAGCGGCTTATCTCCGAGGTTGAGGTGGTCGGCCCCGTCGTAGCGGTGCGTAAAGGATGACATTACCAAGGAAACATGAGTGCATTCATAGTCCGCGCTGAAAAAGCGCGGCCAGACTTTTCGAAGGGCGGCTGGTGCGCCGTCAGGCAAAGACAATGAGCAGGATTCGTATTCAGGATTGGACGGGTCGAGCTGCCCGTGCGCTGCCAGCAAAGCGCATTTCAGCGCTACCGGGCCCTCACCCTCAAACCCCAACCCTTTGAAGCTCGGCATATTTACTAGATCCAAAATCTGGCTCGCATAGCTGGTATCAAGCAGCACCATGCCTGCAACCTCCCGCGGCCACTTCTGCGCAAACACCCGCGCTTCCAAACCCCCGAAAGAGTGCCCTACCAGCACGTAAGGCCCCGGCACATTTGCCGCCTGGAGCGTTGCGTGCAGGTCGCTCACGACGTCGGCCATGATTTCAGGCTTGGACGCGGGGTCGCTGAATCCATAGCCGGCTCGATCGAAGGCGCAGACGCGCGTCCTATTCGCAATCTCAGGCTGGGTCTTGTCCCAGACGAACGACCAGTGCAAAAGGCCGGCCATCAGAATGACCGTTGGGCCGCCACTTCCGCTACAGCGCAGGTTAATATGCCGGCCGCCGATATCGACTAGCTGACCCGGCTCGGCATAGGGCAGCAACCTCTGGTCCTCCACTATCGGCAGCGCCGGCTCGGCAAGAACGACATCACCGATGGAAAGCACCAGGGCGCTCAGGATAAGGCGATGTGCGAAGGTGGGCACGACAAGCCATGAAATAGTTCTTCGGTGCATATATCTGAGACCTCGAGGTTTACGTGTCCCGGGGGGAAGACACCCGACGCCAGGGATGGCGCTAGAATGAGATGATAGCCGTGTGTCTCATGCCGCTTTGGACGAATTTGAAGACCCTCCGCGGAATTCACGTCGATAGGTCGACGGCGAGGTCTTGAGCGCGTCGCCAAAGTGCTGACGCATCGACAACGCAGAGCCGAACCCGGCACGAACCGCGATGAGCTCAATTGATTGATCGCTGGTTTCCAGCAGGCGCTGAGCCAAGGTCAAGCGTTGTCCAAGTAGCCATTGCCCAACGGTAGTGCCGGTTAGCTTGCGGAAGTGTCGAGTGAAAGTACGGCGGCTCATGAGCGCCCTTGCGGCGAGCGAGTCGAGGCTGTGCAACTGATCGAGGTGGCTCGTGGCCCAGCTCAACGCGCGAGTCAGCGGAGTATCATTGGCCCTCGTCATCACGGGTTGCTCTATGTATTGCGCTTGTCCGCCCTGTCGGTGCGGGGGCACTACCAGCATGCGGGCGATGCGATTGCTTGCCTCGGCGCCATATTGCTTGCGCACGACGTGCAGACAACAATCAATGCCGGCCGCAGTACCCGCTGACGTGATCACATCACCTTCATCGACGTACAATACGGCAGGATCGAGCTTTACCCCAGGAAAGCGCTGCGCGAAAAGTTTCGTCCAGCGCCAGTGGGTTGTGGCGCGGCGACCATCGAGCAAACCCGCTTCGGCAAGCACATACGCCCCGAGACAGAGACCTACGATCAGAGCGCCACGTTTGTGCGCTCGCCGCAACGCCGCGAGAAGTGACGCCGGCGCCGGCTCGTGCGGATCGCGCCACGACGGAATTACCACAATCTGCGCTCGCGCGAAATCGCCCAATCCGTACGGGGTGCCAATGGTGAAGCCGGCTCGGCTATGCAGCTCGCCAGGCTCAACGGCGCACACCCTTACGTCGAACAGAGGCTGTTCGGCACCAGCCCGCTCGCCAAACACCGCGCACGGCACAGACAGATGAAACGGAAGGATTTCCTGGAAGGCCGCAATTGCTACACGTGTTTTGGCCATATCTGCGCTCTCCAACAGGTGGCCCGATTATAACTATTATTGTCGCTCAGGTCACTGGTGCCGACGGCTGCAAAGGCGAATCATTCGCCGATCGGAGCGATACCGTTCCACATCAACCATAGGAGACGCTTCATGACAGAAATCCGGATCCCGCGACGCGCATTGATCGTAGTCGACGTGCAGAATGAATATGTAACGGGTGGTTTACGCATCGAATACCCACCCGTGGAAGAGTCACTGCGCAACATTGGCGTGGCGATGGACGCAGCCGCCGCAGCCGGCATTCCGGTCATTGTCGTGCAGCAGATGGGCCCTGTCGACGCGCCGTTGTTTGCCGCCGGCTCCCACGGCTGGGAGCTGCACCCGGTGATCACGAGCCGCTCACGCAACCACCATCTACCGAAGAAGTTGCCGAGCGCGTTTGCCGGCACCAATCTCGGCGACTGACTGAAAGAGCACGACATCGATACGTTGACCGTCGTCGGTTACATGACCCACAACTGTGACGACACGACCATCAAACACGCCGTCGATGCCGGGCTGCGGGTGGAGTTTCTGATGGATGCTTCGGGCAGCGTGTCCTACGCGAACCGGGCCGGATTCGCCGGCGCCGAGGAGATTCATCGAGTGTTCAGCGTGGTCCAGCAGTCACGATTCGCAATCGTGGTAACCACCGCAGAGTGGCTCGAGTGTGTCGCCAAAGCGACCATCTTCGAACGAGGCAGCATCCACTCTTCACATCTGCAGGCGCAGAGTGTGATCGCACGGCGAACTGCCGCATAGCCTCTGCCGGTAAGGACACTCCGCCGCGCGATGATTGGCAAGCCGTGCGCGTTCCCAAAGTGGAACAATCGTGCGGCGCGCCGTAAGATGATCGTGGAAATTGGATCCACGTGCGTCCTTGGAGAAATCTGCCATGACCCTACTCGCTACCGCCACATCCCGGTCACACGCAATCACGATCCTGGCACTACTACTTAGCCTGCCCGTCGTGGCTCTCGGCGCCGAACCGGCCGCGCCGCCACCCATGCCGACGCCGTCGATGCCTCCCGCCGGCGACTATCACCTGGATAAATCGCATGCGAGCCTGGTCATGCGCGTGAGCCATCTCGGGTTCTCGACTTACACCACCCGATTCAGCCGCTTCGACTCGGAACTCACCTTCGATCCCAATCAAATCGCCTCCTCGAAGGTCTCGACGACGATTGATGCCGACTCCTTCGAAATGGACGGCGCACCGTCGATGTGCCTCGACATCATGAAGGGCGAGCAAATGCTCAATATCAAGCAATTCCCCAAAATTCTGTTCAAATCCGAAAAGGTGCGGATGACGGGGGCCAAATCCATGGAAATTACGGGCGCGTTCACGCTGCACGGGGTCACCCGACCCATGGTGCTCAAGGCCTCCTACAACGGCGGCTACGCCGGCATGCCCAAGATGGATCCGCAGGCGCGGATCGGATTCTCGGCGCACGGGCAATTCAAGCGCTCGGATTTCGGCATCAAATTTGGCGTGCCCGCCCCCGGCACGACGATGGGTGTAGGCGATTTGGTGGATTTCTCGATCGAGGCGGAATTCGTGGGACCGCCCCTCGCGGCTGTGGCCGGCGGCGGCCAATGATTTGAGCCGTAGATCAGTTGCCTCATCTCCTACGGTCCGTTTCAGGTCGGCCACTGACCGTCATTCAAGGGACATGAATGCTCGCCAGATAACGGACACCCGCCCGCATCACGACGCTGGGGTAGCCTCGCGCCTGGCTCTGGCCTCGTAGGCTCTCAAGTGCGCATAGGCCGTGGCGAGCAGCGGTGCGGGCACGGTATTCGGCGCGCGCCTGAGCAGATCGCCGACGATGTGATCCGCTTCGATACGGCCACCCTGCTCGATATCGCGCAGCATGGACGCCGTGAACGGCGAGCCCGGCGCGGTGAGAACTGAGACGCCCGCACGCAACGCCGCTTCTCGCGGCGCGAAACCATTGGCGGCGGCAATGGCCCCGCATTCCTCGAGCAACCCCAATGGAATATTCAGCGCGCCGGCAGTCACGATGTCCCCTACGGTCGCGCGCATGAGGCTGGTGGTTGCCGCGGCCGCGGCGATGAACACCCATTTCTCCCACATCTCGTGCAAGATGGCGGCGCTCAAATGCGCATCGAAACCAGATACCTGCAAAAGGCCGGCGATATCCTCGATACGAATCGCTGCACCGCTGGCACGCGCGCCGAACGCCAGGGCATTGAAAGTGCCTAACTGACGGATGCGTCCATCCCCATCCAGGGTTGACGAAATGCGTGCCAAGCCGCCGAGGACCCGCTGCGCACCGAAGCGTGCGTCGAGGACATCAAGATGCCGCAGGCCGTTGAGCAGCGGCAGGACGGCCGAGTCAGGGCCTACCGCTGCTGCAAAATCATCGATCGAAGCTTCAAGATCGTAGGACTTGCTGCTGAGAATGATGAGGTCGTAGAAATCACGAAGGCTTTCTGCACTGACCAAGGGTGGCGTCGGCAGATTCAGATCGCCCAATGGGCTCATCACCACGAGACCCTGTCGGCGCAGCTGCTCTGCCCTGCGGGGCCTCACGAGGAAGGTGACATTCCGGCCTGCCGCCATGAGCCTCGCACCGAAATAGCCGCCGATGGCGCCGGCACCGACGATGAGAACTCTCATCTCCCGACTTCCGCTCATTCTTTCTTGATTTCGTGCCCGCCGAACTGGTTACGCATCGCCGCAAGAAGCTTGTCGGAGAAGGAATCCTTGTCGCGGGAGCGCAGCCGCTCGAGCAGCGACAGCGTGATGACCGGAGCCGAAACGCCCAATTCGATGGCGTCGGCAACGGTCCAACGGCCTTCTCCGGAATCGGCAACATAGGGCGCGATGCCCTTCAGCGTCGGATTCTTCTCCAGCGCATCGGCCGTGAGATCCAACAGCCACGAGCGCACGACGCTGCCGTAACGCCAGATCTCGGCGATTTGATGCAAGTCGAGATTGAATTCGCTCTTGTGCTGGAGAATCGACAGGCCCTCGGCGTACGCCTGCATCAATCCATACTCGATGCCGTTGTGGACCATCTTGGTGTAGTGGCCCGAGCCCACGGGCCCGACGCGGCCCCAGCCCCGATCCTTGGCCGGTGCCAGCGCTTCGAAGATCGAACGCAGACGCTCCACCACGGCCGCGTCGCCGCCGATCATCAGGCTGTAACCCTCGGCCAACCCCCAGATGCCGCCGCTGGTACCAGAATCGACATACTGAATCTTATGCTGGGCCGCCGCTGCGGCGCGGCGCTGGGTGTCCCGGTAGTTGGAATTGCCGCCGTCGATGATGGTGTCGCCCGCGCTCAGCAACGGCAGGAGAGCGTTGACGGTACCGTCGGTGATTTCTCCAGCCGGCACCATCAGCCATAGGACACGCGGCATCTTCAGCTTCGCGACCAGCTGCGGAAGCGATGCCGCGGTGGCCGCGCCGGCCTTCTCCAGTAATGCGCGCGCCCCTTCAGCCGGGTCGTAGCCCACGATCGTATGTCCGCCGCGCATCAACCGCTGCGCCATATTGGCACCCATGCGGCCCAAACCAATCATTGCGATTTCCATAGGCATCAACCCAAGATCGCGCGAGCGCGTTGGCGGTCAGTATATCGCGGATCAGGTTCGCTTGAGCATGGTCATGGCTGCGGGGCTCCCCACCGCTTCGAATCGGCCGGTGAAGGTCAGGGCACCGCTCGTCGCATTCATATGAAACGAGGTGATGGAATCGCCGCGTTGGTTGCACGAGTAGAGGAATGCTCCGCCCGGATCGATGCACAGACTGCGCGGCGAGTCGGCATGTACCCAGGTTTCCGACGTATTGCGCAACTGGCCGTCGTCGGCAACCGCAAAAATGGCCACGGCATTGTGTAGGCGGTTCGCCACATAGAGAAAACGGCCGTCCGCGGAGATAACGATTTCGGAGGAGAGGTTGCTGCCCTCGAATTTCGGCGGCAAGCTCGAGACGACCTGCTTGAGCTTCATGCCCCCGCGCGTCGCGTCGTAGTCGTATACGGCCACCTTTCCGTCGTGCTCGTACAAGTTGTAAAACAGGCGTCCATTCGGGTGGAAGATGAAGTGTCGCGGCGCGGAACCCGGCGGCGCCGGAATCACCGAGACATTGGCCGGCAGCAAGCGCCCAGCCGCGGCGTCGAAGCGCCATACCCAGGTCAAGTCCAGTCCCGCGTCGTTGGCGATCACGAATTGTCCGCTCGGGTCCGGTGCCACCATGTGCAGATGCGGACCGTCATGGTCGCTCACGGCGAACTGTCCCGGCGGATCGTTCACCGCGTGTCCATGATGCCGTGGACCCACGCTTGGCCGTAAGTCCGTGGCCTCCCCCAACGCGCCGTCCGCGCCCACCGGAAAGACGGCCACACTGCCGCCTCCGTAGTTGGCGACGAACACGAACTTGCCGGAGGGATGCACGCTGAGATGCGCAGGGGTGACTCCGCCGGAGCTCACCGCGCCCAGCCGCGTCAAATGCAAGTTATCCGCATCGATGGCATAGGAAACCACCGCGCCGCCGTGCGTGCCCTGAAAATTATCGATTTCGCTGACCGCATACAGCCGCGTCTGCGCCGGATTGACGGCCAGCCACGTGGGGTTTCGAATGTCGTCGATGACCTGCAACTGGGTCAGTGCGGCGGTATTAGGATCGATCCGAAACAGGTAGATGCCGCCGCCGTTCGGCGTGTACGTGCCCACATAGGCATAGTTGGACGCCGCGGCAGAAGCCGGCCCCGGCGCACCACCCGCGACGCTCGCAGCGCCCGCGGTGCCGCCGGGCGTGCGCAGCAGTTGAGGCAGCATCGTCGGCGCAGCCAGGAGAGTCGCTGCCCGGATTAGATTGCGACGGGTAATTCTTGATTTCAACGAGTCTTCCCGCGGACCGGAATCGCGTTCAGTTGTTCAGGAAGACGGTAATGCCGGTCGCGGAAAATGCCGAGCTCGACACCGTGTACTGCCCGACCGCCGTCATACCGGTCGCCAGGGTGGCGCCGTTCAGCTCCGATTGCAACTGCGTCACGAATGCCGCGTACGTGTCGAAGCTCTCGATGGTGAACGACGTGGAATGACCGATGGAGTACACGGCCGGACCCGAGGTATTGGGCGTGATCGTCGGGCCGGGAGACAAGCCTGCGAGATCGACGATCTGCGGTCCGATAGCGATTTGATGACGGACACCCAAGGCACTGTTCGCGGCGTTGAGCACGACGGCTGTGTCGTCGAACGAGGTGAACGGGGCCGCGGTGCCGGCGCCCCAGTCGATCACCAACTCGGATTGAATCGTGGTCGGGTCGGCCAACGCGGAGGCATTGAAATTCGGCGGCGCCGTGCCGAAGGTGTTGGGGAATCCCGTGACCACCACCGGTGCGCCAACGACGGCACTCGTCAGCGCCAGACCGCCGGTCGCCACGCCGTATTGATTGCCGGTGGCGGCACTGCCGACGAAATCGAAGGCGGAAATCGATCGCCCGCCAAGACGCGTCAAGCTGAGCGTCAATGCGGCAGTACCCTGTGCCGTCACCAATCCTTCCGCGGTGCTGAGATCGAGACGCACGCGGCCGGCGCTGGCGTCGAGAACGACCCCGCTCGTGCCGGTCTGGGTCGCCGTGCCGAATGCCTCGATCACAGATCCCACCGAGATTTCCTGCGGGCTGATGAAACCCGCCGCATTCTGTCCGAAAAACGATACCAGCGTGCCGGGTCCGACATTGACGATGGTCGTACCCGGAATCACGATGACGGTGCCGTTGTTCTCATCCAGCGTGGCGTCCTCGAGACCCAGGATGTTGCCGTTGCGCGCCGATACGACTCCCGTCACACGATCGACGGCCAATCCTTGCACGCTGTCGACGAGCACCTGCGCGGCGATGAAGCTAACGGTGGATGCAGTGCTGCTCGTCGAACCCCCGTAGATGGGAGTTGTGCTTACGGGCGCCGGCGCGCCGGCGGGCGTGGTCGCAGCGGTCGACGGCGTCGTGATCGTGAGCGTGCCGAAGGTCTGCACCAAGCTGTTAGCCGGCAGAGCCGCAAGCTGCGCCTGTCCCGCCGTGCCCACCGACACGAAGCCGTTGATATCGTAGTTGGTGGTGCTGCTCGGTTCGATCGAAAGCTGTCCCGGACCGGCCGTCGCACTGTCGAACGGCGTGATGCCGGTTGCGAAAAATGCGGCGTTCGAATTTTGGAGGGGACCACGAACCCGAACTTGCTTCGCATCGATCGGCAAAGTGCTGGCCGAGATCATCGGGGTGATGGTCACGGTTTTCGCGCCCAAGTTGACCAGGCTCGAGGACGCCAGATTGAAATCCAATGAAACCCGGGCGACCTGTTTGGCCGCGCTTCGAAACGGATTGCCGGGATCGAACGCCACCGCCACGGAGACCAGGCCTAAGGCCTTGCCCTGCGCATCCACCGGCGTCAGCGCCACGCCATCCAGACTGCCGTCGTCATAGATGATCTGCGCCGTGCTGAAGTCGAGCGTGACGAACGCACCGGTGTAGGTACCCTTGGCCACTCCCGGCGCCGCGAGTACCTCGCTCAAATCGAACAGCTGGGTAAAATCTACCGAAGTTGCGGTCGGCAGAATTGTCACACCCGCCCTGCCGCCGGATGTTTGCAGCCGGATCGAATTCAAGGAGACACGGTAAGCGATAAACCTGTCGGAAGACGGAGTGGCGGTCAGGGTGACCACGGCGCTGCCGCTGCAGGCCGCCATGATCAACAGCGCGGCACCCATCGGCAACGCAAGCAGCTTCGACATCAGGGCTCGCATACGACTATTGTTGTGCCATTTCCGCATCGTGGAAAGCATTAAACTAGAAAAGATCTGTGAAGTCCCCTTAATGCGCCGCGGTGCAGTCGCCGGCATGCGACAGCGCCGCATTCGGCACCCTAACCTCAGGAAGAGTACCCATCGATCCGGCCTTCGCAGGAATAAGCCCGGCGTCCCTCTGACCCGCGCGCCTAAGGAGCGACGAGCCCACGCTCAGTTGCCGACTGTAGCTGCTCGCCCACATGAATCATTTGCGTGACGAAACCTTGAAATACCAACAGCTTTTCGATGCCACTCGCGAGATCTTGTGGAGAGAGAGTCGGTCGAGCCGCAAAGTAAGCCTCAAGGCTGAGCCAGGCAGGGGATGCTTGCTCTTCTAGTGAACCATAGTCATGCACGAGGAAGTTCGACGCAGCATAGCGATTGATCTCCTCGACCTTCATGTGACCCAGGACGCCAGTCGAAAGCGCGGAATCCCAGCGGCTGCTGCTGAAGAAGTAAAAACTAGGCCTAATCATGGAGATTCTGGCAGCAAACTGCTCAGGATGCTGGCGAAGCCCAGGTAAGTCCGCCACGATCTTTTGGATTTGGGTCTGCATTCCGCGAGTATTTTCGAGTTCCCGCCGAATATTCGTTTGGTTCTCAGTGATCTCAACACGAAAATTTTCACGCGCTTCGCGCACGGACCGGTGTACAGACACCGTTTCGCGGATACCTTCGAGGCTTAGGGCTATGAGAATACCAATAGTTACGATGCCAATATGGACCGCGAAGTCCTTGACGGAGTGCGTCGCGCCGACGGGGCCATGAACATCCATCAGAATTCCTCAAAACTTGGGTGGGGTGTGATAAGAATAACGGCTGTCCGTGAATTCGTGCCGGTCAAAGCGCCCGGGAAATCAACTCCTTCATGATTTCATTGGTGCCGCCGTAAATGCGCTGCACGCGGGAGTCGGCGAACAGACGGCATACCAAGTACTCATTCATGTATCCGTAACCACCGTGCAGTTGCACGCACTCATCGAGCACTTCCTGCTGCGTATCGGTGACCCAATACTTGGCCATCGACGCGGTGACGGTGTCGAGCGTCCCGGCAACGACTTTGGCGATGATGTCATCGACGAACAGGCGGGCGATATGCGTCTTGGTGGCCAGCTCCGCCAATTTGAATTTCGTATTCTGAAATTCGACGATCGCTTTACCGAATGCTTTGCGATCCTTGACGTAACGAATCGTTTCGGCGAGTCCTCCCTCCATGGCCGCCACGCCGGCCACCGCGATGAGTGCCCGCTCATACGGCAAATCGCCCATGAGCTGATAGAAGCCCTGCCCGGGGGCTCCACCCAGAAGATTCGCGGCGGGTACTCGAACATCCTCGAAAAACAGCTCCGCGGTGTCCTGCGACTTCATGCCCATCTTGTCGAGAATTCGCCCCACGCGAAAACCCTTCAGGTTGTCGGTCTCCACCATGAGGATCGATGTGCCCTTGGCGCCTTCGCCGGGCGAGGTCTTCACCACCAGCGCGATCAATCCCGCCAGGAATCCATTGGTAATGAATATTTTCGAGCCATTGACGATATAACTGTCGCCGTCGAGCACCGCGCGCGTGCGCAACCCCTGCAAGTCGGAGCCGGCCGCCGGTTCCGACATGCCGATGGCGCCGATCAGTTCGCCGCTGGCCAGGCGCGGCAGGAAGCGACGCTTCTGCTCCTCGGTACCGTGATTTTCCAGGTAGTGCGCGCAGATGCTGTGCACTCCCTGACCGAACCCTGAAATGCCGCGCCGCGAAGTCTCCTCGTACAGCACCGCTTCATGGCGAAAATCCCCGCCCACGCCGCCATAGTCGGCGGATATGTCGGTGCACAGCAGTCCCATGTCGCCGGCCTTGCGCCAGATATCCTTTCCGACGCACTGCTGCTTACGCCACTGTTCATCGTGCGGCACCATTTCGGCTTCGACGAAGCGCGCCACCGCATCTCGAAAGATCGAGAGATCCTCGTCCATCCATGGCGAGACGTACGAGGCGTTCATGCGATGGGCTTGGTGGGCAATGGTTCGACCGGCACATCCGGAACTGCGGAGCGCCGTACTTGCTTGGCGTCCTGCCGGGCTTTTCTGGCCGCCTCCTTCTGCTTCTTCGCGTGACGATAATTCGGCTTGGCCAAATGAATCTCCTGGATAACTCGCTGATTTCGATCTTACTGAAGCGTGCACTGTTATGCGAACGGCTGAACGCGGGCCCATCATGCCAATAGAATCAATCGATTAGGCCAACCCATGGCTCTCGCCTACCTGCCGAAGCCTTCCGCGTGCAATTGTCTGGATCGCTACTATACTTCGGCGTGGCCGAACAAAAACAAAAGTCCTGGCTAGCCTCCGCTAATTTTGGGCTGGCTATTCTCGCCTTCATCAACTTATTCAGCTATCTCGATCGCTATGTGGTCTCCGGGGTGCTCGAAAGCCTGAAGCATTCCGATCTTGGGCTCTCCGACACCAACTTAGGCTCGCTCATGTCCGGCTTCCTGGTGGTGTACACCCTGCTGGCTCCGGTGTTCGGCGCGCTGGGCGATAGGCGCTCGCGGCCACGGCTGATTGCGCTGGGCGTTGCCTGCTGGAGTTTTGCCACCGCGCTGTCGGGGCTCGCGGTCAATTTCTTGACACTGTTTGCCGCACGGGCCGCCGTGGGCGTCGGGGAAGCGGCGTATGTCACCATCGCCCCCAGCCTGCTGTCGGATTATTTTCCGGTGCGGCAACGCGGCCGCGTCATGGCGATTTTCTTCTGCGCGATACCCGTAGGCTCGGCATTGGGCTACGTGGTCGGCGGGTTGGTGGACAAGCATTATGGTTGGCGCGCCGCGTTCTTCGTGGCCGGTGTTCCCGGGCTGCTGCTGGCGGCGTTGTGTTTGCTGCTTCGAGACCCGCCTCGCGGCATCCAGGATCAGGCCGAGGGACTGGCCAAAACTGTCGTTCCAGGACCACCGAAGTCTAGCGTCGGCCGCGAGGCGTGGCTGACCTACGGCCGCCTGCTTCGCAACAAACCCTATGCACTGACCGTGCTCGGATACGCCGCCTATACCTTTGCCATCGGCGGCCTGGCCTATTGGATGCCGGCGTTTCTCGAACGCGCGCGCGGCATCCCGCGCAGCGAAGCCACCGTGAGCTTCGGCACCATCGTCGTCGTTACCGGGTTCATCGGCACCTTTGTCGGCGGCTGGATGGGCGACTACTTCGCCAAGAGCTCGCGCCAGGCATATCTCTGGCTGTCAGCCATTGCAACGCTCATCGCGGCGCCATTCGTGTGGCTGGCGCTCACCACGACTTCGCATTCCCTCTATGTGACATGCATGGTGACGGCGCAACTCTGCCTGTTCCTGTCCACCGGTCCGATCAACGCCGCCATCATCAATCTCGTGATCGCCGGCGAGCGCGCCACGGCCATTGCATTGAGCGTGTTCGCCATTCATCTGCTCGGCGATGCGCTGTCGCCGTTGATCGTGGGCGCCCTATCGGACGCGTCCTCTCTGCAGCAGGCCATCCAGATATTGCCGGTCGCCGTGCTGATCGGCGGATTCGTGTGGATATGGGCTGCCCGCGCGCAGGCAGTGTCGAAGGACATGAGCCGAGAGACCGTCTCCTAGCCTCAATTACGCGCAAAGGCGGATCCCATCCTAATATTCATGCACGAAGGGCGGATCCTACTCCTCGAAGACCAATCCGGCTTGTCTGAGCTTCTCCGCTTTTCTTGCGATTTATTCAGGCCATCCGCGCCCTATTAATCGCCGCGAACTGCTCGGCTAAATCGCTGCGCTCCATCATGTCCTCGATGTCCGCGTCGAGCTTGCGCTGCCAGTTCGGGTACTCGGCGTCGGTTCCCGGCACGTTGACCGGCTCGGTCATCCCCAATAAATCCTCGATTTGCAGCGCCACGAGCGTGGCCGTGGAACTCGCCAGGTAAAGATGCAGCGCCTGCGCAAGTTCCGCGGTAAAAGATTCAGAGTGCGTGCTCGGTATTGCGGGACTCAAGCCCTGATCGCGCAGCGCGGCGAGCAGCATCTCACGATCGTGCTCACGCTCGCGCACGATCTCATGTTCGATCTCGGCGCTCGGATAAAGATTCAGGCGTCGGCGCAGCTCGACGTCCCGGCCCTCCCAATAGCTTCTCAAGGTGGGCAGGTCGTGGGTCGTGGCCGCGGCCAGTGCGCGCTTCGCGAATTGATGCGGCGGCCGAAAGCGACCGTCCATCTTTTCGAACAGCAGAACCTTGTAGTGATAGAGGCCGAATTCAGGCATTGCGCGGCGCATCTCGTCCGGCACCACACCTAAGTCCTCGCCCACCACCAGACAGCGGCTGCGTGCGCTCTCCAGGGCCAGCACCGTCAGCAGCTCGTTCAGCGGATAGTACACATAGGCGCCTTGCGTCGCAGATCGGCCCGCGGGCACCCACCACAGCCGGCAAAGCGACATCACATGATCCAGGCGCAATGCACCGTAGTAGCGCATGTTGTTGCGGATCAAACGGATGAACCCTTCAAGCCGCTGCGCCAGCATCGCGGAGGGATCCTGGGGCGGAATTCCCCACCCCTGCCCCTTGAGGGCCAGCGGATCCGGCGGCGCGCCAATTTCGGCACCCAGAGAATAGCTGGCCCGATCCGCCCAGGTCTCCGAACCCGAAGGGTTGGCACCGACGGCATAATCGCCGTAAAGACCGATGGCCATGCCCAGTTCGCGCGTCAGCTCCTGCACACCCAACAGCTGCTCATGCGCCAGCCATTGCAGGTATACGAAGAATTCCACTTCGGCCGGATGCTCGAGGGCAAATCTCCCGGCCGCGGCGCCAGCCACATCGCGGTAGGCTTCCGGCCAACTCAACCATCCCGACGAGCAGCCGGTGTTAGCGCGAAAATGACGGTCGAGCGCATCGAAGCGCGCGTGCATTTGCAGCGCCGCTCCGCGCTCGGCAACGAAGGCTTGGAAAGCCTGTGCCCGCGCGCTGCCTGTCGCCAAATGCCGATCGCGAAACTCCTGATAAAGCAGCGTGAGTATTTCAAATTTCAGGTCCGCGACGCCCTGATAGTCCACGAAGGTGCGCGCGCGCAGCGCATCCAGCCGGCTTGCGACCTCGAGCGAGGCGAGCCGATCGCGAACCGCCGCGCAATGCCTAAATTCCGGAACGGCGGGCACCGCGATATACAGGACGTTGAGAAAACGGCGGCTCGACGCGCTGTAGGGACTGCACCGTACCGGGTCGGCCGGTGCCAAGGCATGCAAAGGATTTAAGCCCACGAAGCCCGCGCCGCACGCGGCCATCCAGCGCACCAACCGCTGTAAATCCTGGAAGTCCCCGATGCCCCAATTGGTCAGCGAACGCAGCGTGTAGAGCTGCACTGAGACTCCCCATAGCCGTCGGCCCGCGGCAATCGCTGAAGGCTCGTAGCAGGCCGGCGGTGCAATGATCAAAGCGCAGCGATCGGAGACTCCGCCGGCGATCCGGGCCTCGAATTCGTGATACCCTGGCGGCAGATCGAGCGGCAGCTCGAAGCGCCGGCGCGTCATCCAGGTTCCCGCGACTTCTCCCCGCCAAGTCTCGGCGCAATCGGACGTGGAGGTCTCGCCCTCGGTGCCGGAACCATTCTCCAAAATCACCCGCCAGAGGATGGAGGCTCCAACCTCTTGCGCCGTCACATTGATCTCAAAGCCCATGCGCGCGCTTCGCGCGGCTACCACGAGAGGCAACAGTCGGCGCGAGCGAACGATCTCGGCCTGCTGCAGGCTTGCGATGAGTTTCTCGTCCTCCACCTCGCATCCCATGGCTTGCAAGATGCCAACCTTGGTGTCCAGGCTGAAGTACTTCAGTTCCCCTCGATAGTCATGATAGGCGTCGCCGATGCCGCGCATCTTGGCCAACCTTTCGATCAGCGCGGTGTCCACTTCAGCACTCAAGCAGCGCGACGCTGTGGGCGCTGAGCGCATAGCTGCGCACGGCTCCCAAGCTGGTCACCCGCTGCCCCTGCGACGCGGTATCGAAAAGGCAAATCCAAGGCCCGTCCGCCGGGGCCGGAGGCAGCGCAAAACTGCGCTCGCCGTCGGCCGCGTTCACCAGCAGCAACAGGTGTTCGGCCGAGCCCGCGTGTTCACCGAACCACATGCCCAGCGTGAGCGCATGGGAATCGTGCCACTCATGCGGCGTCATCTCGGTACCGCGCACATTCAGCCACTTCACATCCTTGACTGCCGCGCGCGACGCGGCGCCCTTCAGGAAGGTCTCCCGGCGAAACTCCACGTGCAGGCGGCGCAGGCGGGCGAGCAACCGGACAAACTCCAGCAAGTCGTGATTGGGTCCGCGCAGGCGCCAGTCCACCCACGATATCTCGTTGTCCTGGCAGTAGGCGTTGTTGTTGCCGCGCTGGGTTCGGCCGAATTCGTCCCCGCCTTGCAGCATCGGCACGCCCTGCGACAGAAACAGGGCGGCGAGCAGATTGCGCATCTGCCTCTTGCGCAGGGCGAGGATCGCCGGATCGTCCGTGGGTCCCTCGACACCGCAATTCCAGCTCGTCTCGTTGCGGTGGCCGTCGGCGTTGTCTTCCAGATTCCTCTCGTTGTGCCGCTCGTTGTAGGACACCAGATCGTTCAAAGTCATCCCGTCATGGGCGGTCAAGAAATTGATCCCGGCCGTGGGCTTTCGCCCGTTGTGCCGGAACAGATCGCTGGAGCCGGCCAGCCTCTCGGCAAATTCCCCCAACTTCCCGGCGTCCGCTCGCCAGAATCCCCGTACACCGTCGCGGAAACGGTCGTTCCACTCGGACCACCCGGCGGGGAAGTGGCCGAGCTGGTAGCCTCCCGGGCCCACGTCCCAGGGTTCCGCGATGAATTTGACGTAGGCGAGAGCCGGCTCGGCGCGCAGCGCCTTGAAAAATGCCGCGTGCGCGTCGAAGCCGGCCGCCTCTCGACCCAGCACCGTTGCCAGGTCGAAGCGGAAGCCATCGACGTGCATCTCCTCGACCCAGTATTTCAGGCACTCGACGATCAACGCACGCACGCGCGGGTGCTCGCAGTTCACCGTGTTGCCGCACCCGGTGAGATTCTCGTAGGAGCGCGGGTCGGCCGCATTCAGCCGGTAATACACCGAATTGTCGATGCCCCGCCACGACAGCAGCGGTCCTGACTCACCACCCTCGGCGGTGTGGTTGAATACCACGTCGAGGACCACCTCGATGCCCGAGGCATGCAGCGTTCTGACCATGGTCTTGAATTCAGCGACGGCGTCATCGACGGCATATTCATTGGCCGGCGCAAACCACGCCACGGGGTTATAGCCCCAGTAGTTGGTCAGCCCACGGTCCAGCACGAATTGTTCGCTCACGAAGGATTGACAGGGCAGCAATTCCACCGCCGTGACGCCGATGGATTTCAAGTGTTCGATCACCGGCGCCACCGTCAGTCCGAGATACTTCCCGCGCCATTTTTCCGGCACCGCAGGGTGCAGCTGCGTGAAGCCCTTCACGTGCAACTCGTAAATGACGGTATCACGCCAGGGGATGGTCGGATGTCGATCGCCCTCCCAGTGGAAGTCAGGATCCACGATGCGCGCGCGCAGCGGCAGCCGCGTCGACAGCCCGCGTGCGCACGGATCGATCAAAGGCACCGTGGCGTCGAAGCGATGGCCGTTGGCGGGATCGAAAGGGCCGTGCACGCGGAAGGCATAGTGGGTACCGGGACCGGCTCGGCGCCGCGATATCTGACCATGCCATACATCGTCGGTGCGCCCGGGTAAATCGAAGCGCGCGGTTTCCGCACCGCTTACGGCATCGAACAGACACACCTCGACGCGGGTCGCGTTGCTGGAGAACAGGGCGAAATTGACGCCTTGCTTGTTCCAGCTTGCACCCAGGGGCCGTGGTGAACCCGGAACGACTTTCAAATCACCGGTTTGACCGACCATATGCGGTCAGCGTACTCGCGAATGCTTCGGTCGCTGGAAAAATAGCCCATATTCAGGCAATTGATCACCGCTTTGCGGCTCCATTCATCCTCCATCGCGTACAGCGCATCTACCCGCTCCTGCGCCTTTGCGTAGGCCGCGTAGTCGGCCAACACCAAGTAGGGCTCGCCCTCGCTCAGTAACCGCTCGACCACCGGCTTGGCATCGTCCGGGCGATCCTTGGAAAAGAAGCCCGAGGCGATCAAATCCAACGTGCCCTTGAGGTCGGGATTTTCCTCCACCTCGCGTCCGGGGTTGTAGCCGGCCGCGCGGCGCGTCGCCACTTCATCGGCTGTGAGGCCGAATATGAACATGTTCTCGGCGCCCACATGATCGCGAATTTCGATATTGGCGCCGTCCAAGGTGCCGATGGTCAGCGCCCCGTTGAGCGCCAGCTTCATGTTGCCCGTTCCGGACGCCTCCATGCCGGCGGTAGAAATCTGCTGCGACAGGTCCGCGGCGGGCATGATTTTCTGTGCCAGCGATACGTCGTAGTCCGGCAGAAATGCCACGCGCAAATGGTCGCGCACCGCAACGTCCGAATCGATGGTGCGCGCTACGTTATTGATGAGCTTGACGATGGCCTTCGCCATCACATAGCCGGGCGCCGCCTTGCCGGCAAAGATGACGACCCGGGGCACAGTCACGGCGCCGGGGTTCTCGCGAATCCGCCGGTAGCGGCTGACCACGTACAGAAGGTTCAGCAATTGCCGCTTGTATTCGTGGATTCTCTTCACCTGCACGTCGAACAGAAAACCGACGTCGATTTCCACGCCCGTGCGCCGCATCACCTCATCCGCCAGCCTCTGCTTATTGGTGCGCTTGATCCCGCGGAATTGGCGCCGAAACTCCCCGTCATCGGCCGCCGCGCTCAAGCGGCCCAACTCTTCCAGATCGTTCTCCCATGACCGCCCGAGATGCTGGGTCAGCAATGCGGAGAGCCCGAGGTTCGATTGCTTCAGCCAGCGCCGCACGGCGATTCCGTTGGTCACATTGATGAAGCGGTCGGGATAGATTTCCGCGAATCCGGCAAACACATGCCGGCGCATGATGTCGGAATGCAGCTGCGCAACGCCGTTGATCTTATGGCAGCCGACGATGGCGAGGTGCGCCATGCGAACCCGGCGGTCGGCGCCATCATCGATGATGGACAGCGTCCGCACGCGCTGCTGATCGCCGGGATAGGCTGACTCCACCAGGCGCAGAAAATTCTGATTGACCAGGTAGATGATTTCCAGATGCCGCGGCAGCAAACGCTCGAACATCGATACCGGCCAAGATTCGAGCGCCTCGGGCAGCAAGGTATGATTGGTATACGAAAACACGCCGCTCGTGATTCCCCAGCTCTCCTCCCACGACAGACCATTTTCGTCGACCAGCAGACGCATCAGTTCCGGAATCGCCACCGCGGGGTGGGTATCGTTCAGCTGAATGGCGATCGCGTCGGGTAGAGAGGCAAGCGAGCGTCCCTCGCTCAAATGAGTGTGCAAAATATCTTGCAGGCTCGCGCTCACGAAGAAGTACTGCTGCTTGAGGCGAAGCTCCTTGCCCTGGGGAGTGGAATCGTCCGGATACAGCACGCGCGACAGATTCTTCGCCTCCAGCTGCTCCTGCACGGCCGCTGCATAGTCGCCGGCGTTGAAAGCCTCGATCTTGAAAGGCGTGATCGCGCGGCCCGACCACAACCTCAAGTGATTGACCGTCGGGCCGCCGTTGCCGGGGGTCAACTGATCGAAGGCGATGGCATAGAGGTCATTCGTGTCTACCCATCGGTGCGCTTCACCCACCGGGGTCGCCGCCGGGGCCTCGCTGCGCCCGCCGAATCGCACCGTATATCGCACCTGATTGCGGGGCATTTCCCACACGTTGCGCAGGCGCAGCCAGCTGCTGGCGAGTTCGCGCTGCCCGCCGTCCGCGCCGATCACCTGCGTGAATATTCCGTAGTCGTAGCGGATGCCGTAGCCGACGGCCGGATACTGCAGCGTGGCGAGTGAATCCAGGAAACATGCCGCCAGGCGGCCCAAGCCGCCGTTCCCCAGGCCCGGGTCCACTTCCTGGGCGGCGATGTCGTCGAGCTCCAGGCCCATGCTCTTGAGCGCACTGCGCGCTTCCTGCATCAACTCTGCCCCGAGGCAGGACAGTGCGTTGATGAGCGATCGGCCGGGTAGATACTCGACCGAGAAATAGCACACTCGCTTGACGTGGGCATTCGACACCCGCCGCTGTGTTGCCAGCCAGCGCAGCGTCAGCTCTTCGCGCACGGTCAGCGACAGAGCATCATAGATATCCCGCGGCGTGGCCGAATCGGGGTTCTTGCCCAGCGTTCGGGTGAGTCGGTCCAGCAGCGCCGCGTGCAGCGTCCCCGCCTGCAGGGGGACATTTCCGCGGCTGACGATTTGGGTGTCAATCGAATCCATATTACGAGTTATTATAGAGTTGTTATTCAGGCCAGGCAGTGCAAACCTTACAATGTTGGATTCGGATTGAATTCTTCCTCCTTGGCCGTGGGCGTCGATGTCGGCGGCTCTTCCATCAAATGTGCCCTCATCGATCTCGATACGGGTACATTCGTGGGCAAGCGCTTCAGTACGCCCACACCGGCACAGGATTCCACGGACTCCCTGCTTGCCGCACTGGCTTCCGTGGTCTCCAATATTCCCGGCGACCACGCGGTGGGCCTGGCATTTCCCAGCGTCATCCGCAACGGCGTCGTGCGCACGGCGGCCAATCTCAACAAGGCGTGGATCGGACAGCCGCTGGCGCAGCTCGCCTCACAGCGGCTGCAGCGATCCGTAGTCGCCATCAACGACGCCGATGCGGCCGGCCTTGCTGAGCTGCGTTACGGGGCGGCACGCGGCGTTCCCGGCACGGTGTTGCTGCTGACATTGGGCACCGGCATCGGCAGCGCATTGTTCGTCGATGGACGGCTGGTACCGAATACCGAGTTCGGACACCTACAGGTCGCGGGACGAGAGGCGGAGAAGCGCGCCTCGGGGCGCGCCAAGGTCGAGGGCGGCTTGAGCTGGGATGGCTGGGCCGCCGAATTGAACTTGGTTCTGAGTGAATTACATGCGCTGCTGTGGCCCGATCTCATCGTCCTCTGCGGAGGCATCACCGAAGAGCCGGAGAAGTTCATGGACAAGCTGCAATGTGAAGCGCCGCTATGTATCGGATCCATGCGGTCGGAAGCCGGCATCGTGGGCGCGGCATTCGCCACGGTTAGTTCTCCGCGAATGTAGGAGTCTGCCTACATCCGCCCCCCGGCCGCCAACACGGCACTAGAACGCTCAGGCAGGGTCTTCGCCAGAACGCTCGCCGCCGCGGCCGTTGTCTCGCTGGCGGCGTGCGCCACCGCGCCGCGCGTGATTCCACGGCCCGAGTCCTCCACGCCTCAGCCGCCCGCCGCACGGCAACCCCCGACACGGCAACTCCCCGCGGCCGAAACCATGCTTGCCACGGCGCAGTCCATGATCGGCCAGCCCTATCGCTTTGGCGGCGCTTCGCCCGGCGGGTTCGACTGCAGCGGCTTGGTCGAATACGCGGCGATGAGCGCGGGAATCCGCATGCCGCGCACGGCGGCGGAACAGCTTAAGGTCGGTTCGCCGGTGGCTCGCGCGGATCTACAGGCCGGCGATCTGGTCTTCATGCACCTCGCTCACAAGGAATTGCATGTGGCCATTGCCCTCGACGGGCAACTGTTCGTACACGCGCCATCCGGCGGCGGCCATGTGCGCATCGACTCCCTCCTGGCTGGGCCGTACGCGAAGGGGTTCATCGGCGCAAGGCGTGTCGTGCCGTTCGACGCAGTCAAGTAGCCGCGGCCGCGGCCTCCGGCGATTCTGCGGCGGCCGCGGCAAATTGCAGAGCGGCAAGCCTGGCATACAGCGGGCTGTGTACCAGCAGTTCGGCATGCGTACCCACCGCGATCTTGTGGCCGTAGTCCATCACCACGATGCGATCGGCCTTGAGCACCGTCGCAAGCCGGTGCGCGATGATGATGGTGGTGCGGCCGCGCATGAGTTTCTCCAGCGCCTGCTGCACCAATCGTTCGGATTCCGCGTCGAGTGAACTGGTGGCTTCATCGAGCAGCAGGATGGGTGGATCCTTGAGGATGGCCCGGGCCAGCGCGATGCGCTGGCGTTGCCCACCGGACAATCGTGTGCCGCGCTCGCCGAGGAAAGTGTCATAGCCCTGCGGCAGTTTGCGCAGGAATTCATCGGCGGCGGCGGCCACGGCGGCCGCTTCGATTTCCGCATCGCTGGCCGAGGGCCGCCCGTAGCGAATGTTATCGCGCGCGCTGGCGCCGAACAGTACCGTGTCCTGAGGCACCAGACCGATCTGCGAGCGAACTTCTTCCGGCCGAAGGTCTGCGAGCCGGATCTCGTCGATCAGTACCCGCCCGGCGTCCGGATCGTAGAAGCGTAACAACAATTGAAAGGTCGTACTCTTTCCGGCGCCCGATGGGCCCACGAAGGCGATGGTTTCGCCCGGCGCCACCTCGAGGTTGAAATTATCGAGCGCGGCATGCTGCGGACGCGACGGATAATGGAAGGTGACATTGTCGAAGCGGATGGCGCCTTGCACTCGGGCCGGCAATTCCACCGGCCGCTCCGGCGCGCGGATGACCGGCCGCGCTTGGAGCAATTCGCTCAGGCGTTCCATGGCGCCGGCGGCACGCTGCACCTCGCCCCACATTTCAGAAAGTGCGGCGGCCGAAGTGCCCACGAAAGCGGCATATACCAGGAACTGCGCGAGCTGGCCGCCGGTCATGGTACCGCCGACCACCTGGCGCGCGCCCAGCCAGAGCACGAACGTAATCCCGCCGAACACCAGCATGATTCCTATGGCGGTCAGGGCAGCGCGCACTTTGGTGCGCCTTACCGCGGTGGCAAAACTCGCTTCCACGGCGTCGCTATAGCGCTGGCTCTGCAATTCCTCCATGGTGAAGGCCTGCACGGTCTGGATGGCGTTCAAGGTCTCGTCGGCGAGCCCGCTGGTATCGGCGATGCGATCCTGCGAGGCTCGGGACAGGCCGCGCACCCGCCGGCCCGTGATGATGAGCGGGGCGATGACCACCGGAATCAGGATCAGAATGACCCCCATGAGCTTGGCACTGGTGAACCCCATCAACACGATGGCGCCCACCAAGCTGAGCGTGGAACGCAGGACAATGGAGAGATTGACGCCGGAGATGGCCTGCACCAGCGTGGTATCGGCGGTCAGGCGTGACAGCACTTCACCGACACGGGTGGTTTCATAGAACAAGGGGTCCATGCGCACTACCCGGCGGTACACCGCCGAGCGCAGATCCGCCACCACCCGCTCCCCCACCCACGTGACCAGGTAGAAGCGCAGGGCCGCGAACATGCCGAAGACCACCGCGGCAGCGAGGAACGCGAGGAACCAGCGATTGATCGTGCCGGCATCCCGACCCGCAATGCCATGATCGATCAGCTGCCGCAATGCCAGGGGAAGGGCCAGCTGAGCACCGGCGGCGATGAGCAGGGCGCACGAAGCCGCCGCCATCATCCCCCAGTACGGACGTAGGAATGGCAGCAGCGCCAGCAAGGGATGCAGCGACTTGGCGCGGGGTCGCTCCGCGGGCGAACTCATGCCGGCATGATCCCACAACTGCGCGTTGCGTGTCCGCAACTGATTGATCTTGAGCCTTTCAACCGGCATGCCAATATGTTGCAATGAAGTCAAGCAACCCTCGAGGATGGATCACATGAAGGACCACCGCGTTCATCTCCCCTTGCTGATCGTAAGTGGCTTGGCGGCATTGGGCGCCGGCCCATCCCGCGCCGACACCGCGGCGCCGGATACCGGCGGCCCGCTGCAGGAAATCACGGTCACGGCGACCCGCCACGAGGAAGGTCTCAGCAAGGTGCCCATCAGTGTCACGGCGCTGACACAGGACGCCATGGACCTGCGCGGCATCAAGGATTTCCAGGATGTGGTGCACTTCACGCCCGGCGTGAACATCGACAACTCGGGCACCAACAACATTGCCATTCGCGGCATCGCCTCGACGGGGGGCGCCGGCACCACCGGCATCTACATCGACGACACGCCGATCCAGATCCGCGGCACCGCCTTCAACCCCGATGACGCCCTGCCAAAGACCTTCGATGTCGACCGCATCGAAGTGCTGCGCGGACCTCAGGGCACGCTGTTCGGCGCAGGCTCCGAGGGTGGCACGGTACGCTATATCACGACTCAGCCCAGCCTCACCAAGAACAGCATTTACGCCCGCGAGGAAGTCTCTTCCACACAGGGAGGAGCGATCAGCTACGAGGGCGGCATTGCGGCAGGCGGACCCTTGATCGATAACGTGCTGGGCGCGCGGGTGAGCGTTTGGTACCGCCGCGACGGCGGTTACATCGACAACATCAATCCGGTGTCGCTCGCCACCGTGCAGAAGAATGCCAACTTCGACGAGACCGCGCTGTATCGGCTGGCCTTCGTCTATGCGCCCTCGGATCAGTGGACGATCACACCCAGCATCTACTACCAAGACCGGTTCCGGAACAACGTCGAGGACTACTGGCCGATCTATTCGAATCCCGGCAAGGACCGATTGGTCAGTGCGGACCCTGATCTACGCTCCGATCCGGATCGATTCTATCTGGCGTCCCTGAAAGTCGAAGGGAATCTGGGGTTCGCCAAGCTCATCTCCAATACCTCGTACTTCCATCGCAAAGAGGAAACCGGCTACGAAGGCACGCTGTACAACCTGGGGTTTTATCAGTCCTTGGTGTTTCGAAACACCGACGGCACTACCGCTTCCACTCCTTATCCCTTGCTCGATGGGGCAGGACTGCATCTACCCGCCGGCGCCACCGATTATCGGTCGCCCAACTCCATCGACAATGGGCAGCAAAACCTCACTGAGGAAATCCGCCTGCAATCGGCGGACACGAACTCGCCGCTGTTCTGGACCACGGGTTTCTTCTTCAGCACGGACCGGCAGACGTATCTGGAGCAGATTCACGATCCGCTGCTGAATGAACTCTCCTTGGCTGCCACGGGCCAGCCTTACACCAATTGGTTCGTGGATCCGAATACCGGCCTGACGGTCGACTACGATCCGCGTTTTCCGAACGATTCTTATTTCCTGCAAACCAAAGCGACCGATCAACAGTATGCGCTGTTTGCCGAAGGGACCTACGCCTTCACCGATCAGTACAAGCTGACGCTGGGCGCGCGCTACTCGAGGATCAAGTTCACCAATGATTCGCTGACCGGGGGGCCGCAACTATTTCTGCCGCCGCAGACGGTGGATGTGTCGCAAACGGAGAATTCGTTCACGCCCAAGGTCAGCTTCTCCTACCAGCAGGATCCGCGAAATTTATACTACGCCACCTATGCCAAGGGGTTCCGTCCGGGCGGCGCCAACAACCCTGTGCCGCAGGCTGCGTGCGCGCCGGACTTCAAGATCTTCGGCATCACGCAATCGCCACCAACCTTCGGGTCCGATACCGTCAACAGCTTTGAAGTGGGCGCGAAGAACAACATCGACAATCGCGTGAAAATCGCCAGCAGTATCTACTACATCCGCTGGAACAACATTCAGCAGAGCGTGCTGCCGCCAACCTGTCAAATCACCTTCATCGCAAATCTTGGCACCGCGGTCGCGAAAGGCGGAGACATACAAGCCGACATCGCGTTGACGGATAATTTCACCGCCGAAATCACCACGGGCTACACCAGCGCGCGTTACGTACAAGATTCAAAATTCTCGGCTGACGAACTCAAGTCCATCGTTTCCAAAGGGGATGCCATCGTCGGCCAAAGCGGCGAACCACCCGGACAACCGGGGGCGCCCTTTACCTTCAGCGTGGGATTGGAGTACAAGTTCAACCTATTCGATCTGCCCTCGTTCGTGCGCGTCGACGATGAGTACTCGGGCCGCAATAAATATCCCTCCGCGGCCCAAGACCCCAACACGCAGCAGTTCAACGCTGCGTTCTATGCGCTGTCCTCGACCAATCTGGCGTCGGCGCGCGCCGGCGTAAATTTCGGCGGCTGGCAGGCGGCGCTATTCGTCGACAACCTGACCGACACGCACACCGTAAACAATTATAATTTCTCGATCTACCCGGGCGATGCCAGTCGCCTCGAGCGGCAGTACACATTCAGGCCGCGCACGGTAGGGCTGACCATCACTTATCGGAATTGACGTGGGTCCGTGAACTATCGGACTGAGGCGGCGCGCAGCAGCGTCCGGGCGAGGCCGGAGGCCTGCGCCAATCCATCGCTGAACCACTGGGTTCCGGACCGCAACGTGTTGACGGCCGCGGGATAATTGACCGAACACTGCACGGCGACCACGAAGTCGCGCCATTGCCTTTGATTGGAAAACTTTCGCTTGATGTCTTCGAAAGCGTTCACGGCGGCGTTTGGCAGATCTTTCATGGCTCCACAATGCCCCAATTAGTGACTAGGTACAGTCGGCGGCGTCCCGTGCCCGCGCGTAGGACTACCCTCACGGATTAATTAACCTGGTAGCCTCTGGCCGTTAAACATGCCGACATGGCGCGGTCGTAATTGCTGCGGCTCATCGCGGAACCTCCGGGCTCGCCACCGCCCGGCTGTGTCGGATCGAAACCGGTTTGCCCCTTGGCCCAGGTGTGGCATTCGAACTGGTCGGCCGCTTGTTGATCCTTGGACTGGCCGCCCTTCGGATAGATGATGAGGTCTTGCTGCGCGTTATCTGGCGGCGAAGATGGCGCGTCCGCGTCCGTGGGCGGATCGGCCACGGCATAACCGTTCTGGTCGGCCTGCCAGGTGTAGTACACGTTGTCCGCATAGTAGTAGGGGATCCCGCCGAACCACACCGTCGAGTAGTACGGCGGAAGCACGGAAATGACCAAGCCCGGCGGCGGCACCACCACGGCGAATCCGGGACCGCGCGGCGCATACCAAATACCGCCGCTGAAGTAGAAGCGATCTCTGCCGCGGTAGTAGGGTCGGTAACCTTCGGGCAGCGATGACCTGACGCTGCCCACCGCGGGGTAGTAGCGGCCATGATTGTGCCGAGCATCCAGCACCTGGCCGCGTGCATCCACGGCTGGACGACCCTGTGGACCTCGGCCTTCGCCCCGGCCCTGCTCTCGACCCTCGTGACCTTGCTCGCGACCCTGCTGCCGTGACTGTTCGGGACGACCGTGTTCCTGTGCGGCCGCCGGCTGCCAGCCTCCACCGAAAAACAGTGCCGATGCGCACAGTAGAGCCGCTTTGGATGCATGGTTCATGGGAACTCCAGAACTCTTAGGTGACCGTGTAGCCGCGTCCCTGCAGACAAGCCCCGATCGCGCGCTTGTAGCTGTCGGCTCGTGCGCGCCCTTCCGCGGCGCTCTCATTGATCTGTTGCTGCGTCTGCCGCGCCTCCACTTGGGCATTCGCATCCGCCACGGAACCCACGACGGCCCCGGTCGCTGCGCCGAGAACCAGTCCGGCACCTGCGTTGCGCGGTCCGCCGATGATGGCACCGATGATTCCCCCGGCGATGGCTCCGGCGGCGGTATTCGCTCCCGGCGGAGTCGAGGGCTGCACGATCACCCGCTCATAGGCGCTGGCGTCGGCGCGGCTAGGATCCACTCCGGTCTGCTGCACGGCCCATAAGTGACATTCGTAGCGGTCGCGTTCGGTCTGTTCCGGACTCTGTCCATGCGCCGGATAGACGAACACCCGCTGCGGGGGCGGTGGAGGCGGCGCGGGCGCCCGGTACACCCGCGGCGGCGCGTTCACGCAGGCACTTAACAGCCCCAGCAGTGCGGCCGCCGCGGCACCGCGCGTGATCGTACCGGGAAGACGTCGATTTTCGGACAGTTTCATGCGTTCATCCATACTCTTAATCCTTCCAGATCAACGTCTAGCACCACTCTTAGTTGACACGCCAAAAGCCGCGGAGTTCGCCGCCCGCCAGCCGATTATTTCCTGGGCTTACGAAACTTTAATATGAACTGGTCGGTCTTTCCGCGGATTGCCGGGTCGAACACCTTGGCGGTGCGCGCATCGGCCGAATTCGCCAGGGTATCGCTGCTGCCGACGAACTCAAATCCGGCCGCCGTCACTTCCTGCTTGACGAACTCGGCATCGATCCTGTGCAAAGTCTTGGTATCGCGCACACCCGATCCGCCCTCCGCCGAGTGGTCGAGCACCGCGTACAAGCCGCCCGGCTTCAACGCATTGAAGACGGTTTTATTGAAGGCAATCACATCCACCGGAAAGTTGTGCAAATCGTGATAGTTCTGGGCCGTGAATATCAAATCCACCGGTTCCGGCGGGGCGAGAGTGCCCACGGGCGCCACCACGACGCTCACATTGGAGTAATTCGGATCGGCGGCGATTGCCTTTGCCTTGGCGGCGAGATCCGGCATGTCGGCGGGCGCATCGGCCGGGCGCTCCGGCGCCAACGCAAAGACATGGCCCTTGGCGCCAACCGCCTTGCTGAACAACCGGGTGAAGTAGCCGCCTCCGGGAATCAGTTCGCCGACTTTCTCGCCCGGCTTCACGCCGAGGAATGCCAGGGTCTCCGCGGGCTTGCGGTTCGCATCACGCTGTTTATCGGCATCGGGCCGGTTGCCGTCGGCGACTGCGGCGGTGATGTTGGCGGGTATGCTTGCCGCTTGGATCGAAGTCGCGGACAGCGACAGCGCCATCAGCGACGCTGCCAAGACGAGTGGGTAGCGCATCATGGGAAAACTCCGTTGAATTGTCGGCCAGCGAAACAATATTTTCTGCGCGTAGTTTAGCATTTTAGCGCCTTGCGATGCGGCGGCGTATCATGGCGCATGAGTTTAAGTGTCTTCGATATCTTCAAGATCGGCATCGGTCCCTCCAGCTCGCACACCATGGGGCCGATGAACGCGGCGCGCGGCTTTGTCGAACTGCTCGCGACGCGCGGCATCCTCGAGAAAACGGCGCAGGTCTCAGCCCAACTGTACGGATCTCTCGCGCTCACCGGACGCGGCCACTGCACCGATCGTGCAATCCTACTGGGCCTTGAAGGCATGAGCCCCGACACCATCGATTCCACGGCGGTCGAGTCAACGCTGCTGCGCATCCGCACGGCCAGGCGGCTGCGCCTGCCGGGGGGGCATGAGATCGATTTCGACGAGCCTCTGAATCTTCTCTTCCACACCGATCAGGTGCTGCCTGGCCATTCCAACGGCATGCGCTTTACCGCGCATGACGCCGCACGTGAAGTTCTGGCGCGCGAGGAGTACTACAGTATCGGCGGCGGCTTCGTGGTTCGCGCCGGCGCCGAGGTGGATACCGGCGCGGCACGCCTCGAACCGCCCTACGAGTTCGGTTCCGGCGAACAGTTGCTCGCGCACGGCAAGGAGCATGGATTGGAGATCCACGAGCTGATGCTGGCGCGCGAACGAACCTGGCGCAGCGAAGCGCAGGTGCAGGCGGGACTGTCCCGCATCTGGCAGGTGATGCAGGACTGTGTGCGCCGCGGTTTCAACGCTCAAGGCCTGCTGCCCGGGGTACTGGGCGTGCGGCGCAGGGCACCGAAACTGTATCGGCAGCTGATGAGCGGCGATCCCTTGAGCCCCATGCATGCCTTGGACTGGGTCAATGCCTACGCGCTGGCCGTGAACGAGGAAAACGCCGCCGGGGGCCAGGTGGTGACCGCTCCCACCAACGGCGCGGCCGGCATCGTCCCGGCCGTCCTGCACTACTACCGGCGTTTCGAGGCCGGCGCCGACGACGGCGGCGTCGCGCGATTTTTGCTCACCGCGGCCGCCGTCGGCATGCTGTACAAGCAAAACGCGTCCATTTCGGGGGCGGAGATGGGCTGCCAGGGCGAGGTGGGCGTTGCCTGTTCCATGGCGGCGGCCGGCCTGGTCTCGGCGCTTCACGGCAGCAATGAGCAGATCGAGAACGCGGCGGAAATCGGCATGGAACACAATCTAGGCCTGACCTGCGACCCGGTCGCGGGCCTGGTGCAGATTCCCTGCATCGAGCGCAATGCCATGGGATCGGTCAAGGCCATCAATGCGGCGCGCCTCGCGCTGCGCGGCGACGGCTCGCACAAAGTGTCGCTCGATCAAGTCATCAACACCATGCGCCAGACCGGCCTGGACATGTCGACCATCTACAAGGAAACCTCACAAGGCGGCCTCGCCGTCAACGTGCCCGAGTGCTAGCCTGAACATTCATGAACGATCGGTGTATTCATATGAAGGTCCGGATTGGGTAGGTATTTTCCGGACCGCCGTGAATCCATCCATGGAGGCTGCGGGAAAAACGTCCTGTTTTTCACGCTCCGTAAAATACCTACCCAATCCTGCCCTGCCCCTTTCGAGCTTTTCTGGTGCCCCTGATCATGCTCAGGTTAGGAGCCTCCCCGGCTCTAGCCCGTTGCCTGTAGTCCCTGCGCGATGCCGCTGATGGTGGCGCGCAACGCGGCGAACAAGGCTTCGTCCCGGCGCTGCGTCGCGCGCCAGCGCCGCAGGAGATCGACCTGCATCAGATGCATGGGATCGACATAGGGGTTGCGCAGCATGATGGACCGCTGCAGCGTCGAATCGCTGTCGAGCAGATTCACCGAACCGCGCAGCTGCAGTACATGCCGCACCGTCAATGCATATTCCTTCGCGATCGGCTCGGCAAACACCCGCAGCTTCTCACCCGCCAGAGCATCGTAGTGGCCGGCGATACCTAAATCGGTTCGCCCCAGCATGGTCTCGACATCGTCGAGCAAGTGTCCGAAAAATGGCCAGTGCGCCGTCATGCCGGCAATGACTTCCTCGCCGTGCTGTTGCAGCGCCGCGCTAAGCCCGCTGCCGAAACCGAACCATCCCGGCAGCATGTGCCGGCTTTGCGTCCAGGCGAAAACCCAAGGAATCGCGCGCAGGGCTTGCACGCCCCCGCCATTTAGCCGCACCGCGGGACGCGATGCGATGTGCATGCGCTCGATGACGTCGAGCGGCGTTGCCGCGCGGAAATATTCGAAAAATTCCTGACTGCCGAAAACCAGTTCGCGATATGCCTCGAGGCTTTGCGCAGCGATGGTGCGCATGGCCGCGATATGTTCCGCGGCAACCGGCGGCAGTGTCTCGGCCTGAGCCGTCGCCAAGGCCACGGAGGCGAATGTCCTCTCGAGGGTGCGCATCGCAATGGGACGCAAACCATAGCTGTGACTGACGACTTCACCCTGCTCGGTCAAGCGCAATACGCCGTGCATGGCGCCGCCGGGCAGTGACTCGACCAGGTGCTCGGTGCGCCCGCCGCCGCGCGCCGGCGTGCCGCCGCGGCCGTGCAATATCGACAAGTTGATGCCCGCGGTACGCGCCGCATCCAAGAGTTGTACTTGCGCTACTTGCAGCGCCCAGCGCGATGCCGCGATCCCGCCCTGCTTGTTCGGATCGGAATAGCCGATCACGACCATTTGGCGATGGGCACGCGAGGCGAGGTGGCGACCGTAGGCAGGTTCGGCGTGCAGGGCGCCCAACACGTCGCCCGCTTCCTGCAAGGCATCGATGGACTCGAGCAGCGGCGCCACATCGAGCGGGCACTCGCCGGTGCGCTTGTCGGTAATATCGGCCCACCTTGCCAGCAGCAGCACCCCGAGAATGTCCTCCGGACCCCGAGCTCCGCTCACGATGTATTCGCCGATGGCCCGGGTGCCGAATTTATGCCGCGCGAGGGCGATGGCTTGGAATACCCACAAAGTGCGCCTTCCAACGGCATCGAGAGGCGCGGCAGGCCCCTGATCGCGGCCCAGCAATTCGCGCAGTTCGCGCAGCCGTTCCTCGGCCGGCAGCTCCGGCCAGGTGGGGCGATCGAGGCCTTGCGCAATGACTTGGTCATGAATCCGCGCGTGCTGAATGATATCCAGCGTCGCCAGATGAAATCCGAAGGTACGCACCCGGCGCAACAGCCGCCGCACCAGAAAGTATCCGGCGTGGCGTCCGCGATTGGCAAGCAGACTGTCGGCCGCTACACCTATGTCGGACAGCAGCTCATCGGGACTCAGGTAGGCGTTCGGCCGGCCCTCATAGCTCGCCTGCAGGCGTTCACCGACCTGGCCGAAGAAAATCCGGTACGGCATGCGGTCGTGGCGCGCGGGAGCCAGCGCCTTTGCGCCCGGCAGGAGCGTGGTGTAAGCCTCGATGCGCGCGGCCAGTGCGGCGCTTACCTTGACGCGATTGGCGCTCTGGCTCAAGGACTCCGCGAGCTGCTGACACTCGCTGAAGTACGTGGACACGATCAGCTGTTGATGCCGCTGCAGGGTCTCGCGGATGGTCTTGCCGTGCACGTCGGAATTACCGTCCATATCGCCGCCCACCCAGGAACCGAAGCGCAGGATGTTCGGTACATCGAGGGATTCCACCGGCACCGAGTAGGCGCTCGCCAGCGCCGCTTCGATTTCCTCGTAGAACAGCGGTACGACGCGGTAGAGGATGTCGATGAGGTAGAAAAGCACATGCTCGCGCTCATCGACCACCGTCAGGCGCTCGCGCGGATGCTCTTCGGTCTGCCAGATGCTGCTGATCTGCAGGCGCACCCGCGCCCACAGCATGTCCAGCTCCGCTCGGTTGGAGGCTGGATTGTTCCGCTCCAGCAGGTCGTGCGCCATGTCCTGCTGCTTGCGCAGGATGGTGCGCCGGGTGGATTCCGTCGGGTGCGCGGTGAATACCGGCTCGAGGCTCATGCCGCCGATGAGCTGCAAGGCCGCCTCGAGCGTGACGCCGGAGCGCTGCAGCCGGCCTATGCAATCGGCGATACCACCCGGTTGCGAGCCGGCGGTATCGCTCAAGTATTCGCGGCGCCGGCGCACACGGTGCGCCTTTTCCGCGGTGTTCACCGCCGTGAACCACATCGAGAATGCGCGGGTCAGCTCCGTCGCGTCCGCGGGTGTGCGGCCTTCCGTGCGAGCCTGCAATTCGGCGGCGCCCGCCGAATCGCCCTCACGGCGGCGAATCGCCGCGAGCCGGTCGCCTTCCACTTTATCGAAGAACTCTTCGCCTCCCTGATCGCGCAGCGTCTCGCCGATCAGCCCGCCGAGCGCGCGCACATCCTCGCGTAAGGCGGCATCCTTGACCGGAAATTGAATGCTTTGGCGGTACATTTGTTAGGCTCTCGAGGCAGACCACGGAGAAATATTATGAGCTTGTTGGCGCAGATCGCTATATTTCTCGCTTCCGCCGTCATCGCAATCCCGATTTTCCGCCGTTTCAAGCTCGGATCTGTCTTGGGCTACCTGACGGCCGGGATCATCATAGGCCCGGCCAGCCTCGGGCTGATCAGCTCGGTCGATACGACGGTGAACATCGCGCAGTTCGGTATCGTGCTTCTCATGTTCGTGATCGGGCTCGAATTGCAGCCCTCCCGGCTATGGGTGCTGCGGCGGTCGATACTGGGCTTGGGCGCAGCGCAAGTCCTCGTCACCACCCTGATCCTGGGAGGCGCCGCCTATTTCATCTTCCGGCAGACCTGGCAGTCCGCCCTCACCATCGGGTTCGGCCTGTCCATGTCATCCACCGCCCTCGCGCTGCAGTTGCTCGCCGAACGCGGTCAGCTCAACTCTCACTTTGGCCGCTCGGCCTTCAGCATTCTCTTGTTCCAGGACGTCTCGGTCATGCCGGCACTGGCACTGCTGCCGCTGCTCGGCGTCGTCCCCGCCAACAGCACCGGCCCTGGCGGCTGGCTGGTGCTCAAGCTCGTGGGCGTTCTGGTCGCCGTCATCATCGGCGGCCGCTACGTGCTTCGACCGATGCTACGCATCATTGCCGCGGCGCGGGTGGCGGAGGCCTTTACCGCCGCGGGCCTGTTGATCGTCCTGGGGACTGCGCTGCTCGTGAGCCAGGTCGGCCTATCGCTGTCGCTGGGCGCCTTCCTGGCGGGGGTGCTGCTTGCCGACAGCGAATTTCGCCACGAACTCGAGGCCGATATCGAACCCTTCAAGGGTTTGCTCTTGGGACTGTTCTTCATCGGCGTCGGGATGTCGGCTAATTTGAGCTTGGTCCGGGAAAAGCCCTTCCTCATTCTCGGCCTGACGGCAGGTTTCATGGCGCTGAAGATCGGCATTCTCTGGGCCATCGGACGCCTATCCGGGCTGTCGCCCGGGGCCGGGCGCGGCCTTGCCTTAAGCCTACCGTCCGGCGGCGAATTCGCGTTCGTTCTCTTCGGGCTGGCCGCAGGTCTAGGAATCGTGGATCGCGAAATTGCCGATCTGCTGGTGCTGGTCGTGACCGCCTCCATGATCGTAAGCCCCATGCTGCTGGCGCTGTTCGACGTCGGCTTCAAGGCAAGCGAATCGGACGGACGGCCGTTCGACAAGCCGGCCGAGCTCTACCCCAAGGTCATCATCGCGGGATTCGGGCGGTTCGGCCAGATCGTCGGACGCATTCTGCTGGCGAAGAAAATCGCTTTCACCGCCCTCGAAGCCAATCAGACCCAGGTGGATTTTCTGCGGCAGTTCGGCAACCAAGTCTACTACGGGGACGCATCGCGGCTGGAGCTGCTGCGTGCGGCCCATGCCGAAAACGCCGAGATTTTCGTGCTCGCCATCGATGACGTCGACGCCTCGGTGAGAACCGCTGAGTTGATCCGCAAGCATTTTCCGCATCTGAAAATCTTCGCGCGCGCCCGTAACCGTCAGCATGCGTTTCGCCTCATGGATCTGGCCGTGCGCTACAACATTCGCGAGACTCTCGCGTCGAGCCTGGAAATGTCGGTGCAGGTGCTCGAGGCGTTGGGGTTGTCGAAATCCAAGGCTGTGGAAACCGTGCACCGGTTCCGCCTGCACGATGAAGCCACCATGGCCGCACAGCTGGCGGTCAAGGACGATGCGAAGAAATTCCTGGCCACCACGCGCGAATCCGCCGAGCAGCTGCGGCATCTGTTCGAGACCGATACCGCGCAGTCCGAGCCGCGCGCGGCACAGCAACCGCAGGCCGCAAGCTCGAATGCCTGAGCCTGGCCGGCCGCTCACGGAATAGCTCTGAAGAAGGCCTGATGGGACGGGGATCGTGCATGCCTCATTGCACGAACCGAACGCTCGCGCGGCTAGTGCGGGTTCAGCAGCACCGTGGTGTCGAAGCTCTCGAAACTCGTCAGCACGCGCCGATAGGCATTGTGCATGATGCGCTGCGCGGTCTTGTCGGCGCGCGCGCCCAGCAACATGCGGATCATCACGTCGTCCTGCGGGCGCGCCATATCCTCGCCCAGCAGCTGGTACGTAAAGCGTGCCAGGCGCTGACTCATCTCATTCGCAAATTTGAACCGCGCAGCATCGCCGCCGTCGCCGCTGCCGACCTTCGCCTCTTCGGCGACTTCGCAAATCAAGCGCGTGATGAAGCGTGCCTTGTCGACCAGGCCTAAGTCGCTGAAGAACTCAATTTCGGATTGTATGTTCATCCTGCTGGGAAAAAGTCTATGGGTTTGGTGGCAGTCAAGGCTGCCACATCCTTCGCCTCGAACTTGAAGAGGCGGATTCGTGCCACGAGCTTGTCCTCGAACGCCTGATCGTGCAGCTCCGTGGAAAGGACGCGCGCCGCGGTGATGTCGCCGGAAGGCGCTATCGTCAACTCGATGACCACTTTGCCCTGCAGCGCCGGGTTGTCGCGCAACGCACGCGCATACAGCGCATCGATCGCGCCTTTGTTCCTGGTGAACACCAACGCGATTTCGTCGGCGCTGCGCGACGCCTTGCCGCTGCCGCCGGCACGCGTGGCCGCTTGGCCTGAGGCGCCGAGATTAGGATCCTTCACCTGCGTGGTATAGATACCGCGCAATGAACCGGAACCGGAGGCGAGCCCGCTGCTGGTCGGCGCGCTGATGCCGCCGCTGGTACCACCGGCCTTGGAGCTGATGATGTTGCGCGTCACCTGGCTGACATCACCGGGATCGGTAGTCTTCTGCTGATTCTTCTGAAATTTATCCAGATCGATCTGATCGCGCAACGCGGCCAGATCGTCGAGGTTCGCGAGCAAACCACTCTTGGACGCTTTCACGCGCGGATCCACCGGCTGCGGAGGCGTCGGCACCTTGGCGACCTCCTTCTCGACCGGCTTCTCCGGTTTCGGCGGCGGTGGCGGGGGCGGTGGCGGCGGCGGTTCCATCACCAACTGCACCACGCGCTCCGGAAGCGAATCGGTGTTGGTGACCCGCTCGGTGCGCGGCAGGAAGGGCATGATCAGCGCCGCGATGCTGAACACGATCGCCAGGTTGCGCAATATGGCGCGGAAGCGGCGCTCGGTCTCCTCGGACGGCGCCCAGGGCAGGTCATAGCGCCGGTAGTACGGGACGAGACCGGTCGGAACGCGAGCGGCAGGATTTACGGCAGCCATTTAAGTCGCCGCCCTTTCACGTTCGACCACGGCGAATGACACCTTGCCATACTCGGCTTCGCTGCAGGTCAGCATGATCTTCTTCAGCACGCTGTAGGGCGTGCTCTTATCGCCCATGATGGTCACTTCACGCTTGGCGATGTCGGTTTGCTGGCCGCTGTGGATGCTGCGGTCGTTTTGCGCCAGCAGCGCGGTTTTCAGCGGTGCGAAGAACGGGCCCTGATTGGCGATGACGTCCCGCACCGAACCGACCAGCACGCCGTCCACGAACAGCGAATCCTTGGTGATCATCACGACCACGGCAGCGCTCGGCTTGCGGTCGGAAATGGATTGCGGAATCGAGATGTTCTTCGTATTGGGCAGAATATCCACGTCGGCCGTGTGCGCCAGCAGGAACACGACCAGAATCGTCATCATGTCGATGAACGGGACCAGCGCGAAGTGGCTGCCGCCGTGACGGCGTTGGCGGTGGCGTTTGATGCGATAAGAGGTCATGTCGGCGCATCCGCAATGGCGATGTCGGGGAACAGCTCAGCCTTGGAGAACGGCGCGACGGGAAGTTGATAGACGCGCACCGTGTCCATCACCTGCACCAGCGTGTCGTAAGACACCGCGGGCCCGGGCAGGATGGTCGCATCGGTCATCTGCGGGAACTGCGACTTCACCTGGCGCATGAATTCCGACAGATGATCCAAGTCATAGCCGCCGGCCGTGTTGGCAATGACCTTCAGCGGACCGGAGTTGCGATCGTTGACGACGAGATCGTCCGGACGAATGATCACCTCGAGCTTCAATCCCTTCGGCAAATCAACAGGAGCGGTGCTGGTGGCCGGGAGATTGAGCTGCAGGATGTTCGTCTTGGAAAAAACCGCCGTGAAGATCAAGAAGAACACCAGGATCACCATCATGTCGATCATCGGCACGATGTTGAGGTCATCGCGCCCCTGGTGATAGCGGGCGTGATTGCGTCGGACGAGGCGCGCGGCTTTCGATTTCATGTCGGGCGGACCTTCGATCTCGCTAGATGCTGCCGCGGGCGGCGGCCGTGGGCGATCGCACCGTGGGTGCGGGGGCCGCGGCCGTGGGTTCGTGAGCCTTGTCCGTTTGACGCTCGGTGATCGAGTTCAAGAACTTCACCGACGCGATCTCCAGGCTGTCGATGAGCGCAGTGGTCTTGGACTCGAGGAACATATGCGACAGCAGCAGCGTGATGGCGACGAACAATCCCGATGCCGTATTGTTCATAGCCACCGAGATGGCCGCGGCCAACAAGCTGGCCTTCTCCGCCGGATTGGCGGTTGCCACGGCGCTGAAGGCGCCGATCAGGCCGGTGATGGTACCCAGCAATCCGATCAACAGGCCGACGTTGGCCAGCGACGACAGATAGTGGGTGCGCTTTTCGATGCGCGGGATCACTTCGAGCAGGCTCTCGTCCATGGCCTTCTCGATGTCATCGCGGCGCCGCGCGCTCGCCACTCGGGCCACGCCATAATTCAAGATGGTGGCGATCGAGGCCTTGGAGTTGTGGGTCAGCCCGACCACTTGCTTGAAGTTGCCGGCGCTCAATGCCGGTACCAGCGAATCCCAAAGACTGCGATTGCGAATGGTCTCGCGGGTCAGGTACACATATCGCTCGATGGCGATGGATACGCCGACCACGAATATCAAGGCCAAGGGATACAGGAATACCCCGCCGTCCTTGAAGAAATTGACTGCTGCATTCATGAAATTCATCTGCGCGCTCCTAAATAAAACTCGTCGTCCCAATATGTTGATTCAACCAGATTCCGTAAAATCGGCTATGACTTACTTCTCACCCTGCTGTGGCGGATGGCTCGGTGCACCATTTTGGGACGCATCGGCCTGCACCGCCTTGTAATAAACCACTTCGCGCTTGAAAACGTCGCGGTCGACCGGCGCCAGGATCTCGTCCACCAGGCTGTTCAGGGGTTTTCCGGCCAAATCGCCGATATCCGGCTTCTTCCAAGGCACGATGTACAGGACCTTGGGCTGCTCCCGGTCGCCGGTCACCGTGGCCGTACCCAATTCCAGCCTGTCGGACGCCCCCGGGTTCTTGGCGGCAGTCCCGGGCGGTGTTCTTGCCCCGGCCGCCGGCGAACGGGCCGCCGCCGGGCGCGAAGTATTGGCGCGCGGCTCACCGGCCTCGGATTGAGGACTGGACGCCGCGGGGGCGGGGGTTGCCGAGGTATCCGCGCGCGGCTCGCCCGCCTCGGACTGGGGGGTGGCCTTGGGGGGCGGTTTTGCCGGGTCCGCGGCGGGTGCGGGCTGCTGCGCATTGGCCCTCAAGGCCACACAGAGCATCGCCAAACTCAGCAATCTCAATGGCGTGTTCATACAGGCTCCTTTTTGGCTGCCGGCGCATTCGCGCCGACCCTCTTGCGCAATTCCACCAGCCACCCCGAGACCTGCTTGTTATCCCCGACAATCGCGATGTAGCGTTCAAATTGGTCGAGTGCCTTTTGCGGCTCTGCCATGTAAAGATCGTAGAGCACACCCAGATTGAGATGCGCGGGTGCATAGTTTGGTTCAGCCTCGATCGCACGCAGGTAAGCTGCCTCGGCCTCGGTGAATTTTCCCAGCTTGCGCTCCACGATCCCAAGCTCATCGCCCGCGACCGGATTGGCCGGCGTCAACTGCAGTGCCGCTTTGAATGCGGCCTCGGCCTCGGGCAGCCGCGAGCCTTGCGCGTACAGCAGCCCCAGATTCAATTGCGGACCCGCGAACTGCGGGTAGGCGACGATGAGCTGCTTGAACTCCAGCTCAGCGTCCGTCTTGCTTCCTGATTTCATGAGCTGCAGCGCCTGCGCATATTGCTGCGCCGCCCGGGGTGGGATCGGCACCGGCTCCGGCGCGGGCACGGCGCCCGCTGCGGCATTGGGGTTCGCCGAGCCGGAGCTGCCGGGCGCCGGGTTGAGCGATGCGGGATTCGGCGCCGCCGGACTCGCGGCGCTGTCGGGCACGGGTGCGCGCGCAGGCCGTACCGGCGCGCCGCCCTGACAGCCGGCCAGCAGCGCCAGCACGCACAAGCTAACGAATCGATTCGACCTGTTGTTCACCGATTTCTGCCTTGCCGTATCGGCCGGGGTTGAGTTGCGCGAGCGCCGAGAAACTCTTCTGCACCCACTCATCGTAGGTGCCGTCTTTTGTTCGCGCGGCGTTGACCTCATGTAGCTTGATGGCCTTCTCCTCGAACGGAAATGCCTGTTCCTCGAGCAGCACATCGTACTGCTCCAGCTCGTCTTTCTTCAGGTTCTTGGGCCGCTCGGAACTTATCAGGTCCTTACCGAGTTGCCGGTACAGTTCCGCGCTCTCGAAAGTGGCGGCGGTGGTGACCTCGGCCACCTGGTAGTCTGCCGCGGCTTCATAGGCCTTGAGCGCAGCCTCCATCGCCTTGCGCTTGTCGGCGAGAGACTTCTTGAGCGGCGCGACGAGCTTGATGCGCCTGAACTCTTCGCGGGCGGGAACCGCGAGAGTCAGAGTGGCCTTGGCGGCCAGCACCTTGCTGCGATCGGTCCGCGCGGCACCGGCCGAGCGGTCGGCGGCGATGATTTCCCGCAGCCAGTTGTCACGCACACCGATATCGCCCGCCTTGCCGGCCATCAGGCTCAACTTGTTGCGCGCCTCCATGGCGGGCCCCAAGGGCTGGGGGAAATGCTTCACGAAGGCTTCGAGCATGGTCCGTGCCTTGGCCGAATTGCCCGACTTCTCGTACAGATCCGCCGCCTGCAGCGTGGCTTCCCGCTGCACTTCGGGAGTTTCCCGCGGCGACTGCGCGATTTGCTCGAATTCAACCGCCGCCTGGCCGGGTTTGTTCGATTCCGAGTAGGCCACGGCGAGATTTCGGGTCACGTCGGCCTGCAGGGGGCTTTGCGGAAAGTTGCGCCGAAATCCTTCGAGAACGACGATGGCACGATCCCATTGCTTCCCCGTGATCAGGAGCGCCGCGGCGTCGAAATCGGCGCTCGAGCGTACTTTGGACGCGGGCGCCAGCGCCGCGACGCGCAGAAAATCCTCCACCGCTGCGGCACTGTCGCCGGACTTGCTCTTCTGCTCTCCCTGCTTGTAAATCGACGCGGCAAGCCGCTCGACGATGGCTGCACGCTCGGGATCACTCGGCGGCATCAACCCTTGCGCGTGCGTATAGGCCGTCTCGGCCCGGTCGAACACGCCCTGCTCGAAATTCGAGTTGCCGATCACGGTCCATGCGATGCGCTGCTTTCCCGCATCCACCGGCGGCAGCTTGGCCAGGAGAGCTTCGGATGCCGCCACCGCGCGCGCATAGTCCTTGGCCGCATAAAGATCCGTGGCGGCATGCGTCAGGACTTGAGCGCTCTCCGGATGGGCGGGAAACATCTGCGCGAACTTCAGCGAGCTGTCGATGGTCTTGAGGTGCAAGGCCGCCTTGGGCTCGCCGGACAGCGTATCTTCCTGCTTCCCATAGGCGATGATGGCCGCATAACCGGCCGCCGCGGCTTTCTCATGATCGCCATAGTGGTAGGCGGTACTTTCATATTCTTGGGCGGCGTCCAAATACTGCTTGCTCTCGAACAGCGTGTCGGCGAGCAGGAAATTGGTGACAGCGGAACCCGGATCGTCCGGGAACGAGCGCAGATAGCTGCGATACCATTTCGCCGCTTCCTGGTAGTCCGCCACATCCTTGGTGCGTTGCGCCTGAGCGTGATAGTACTGCGCCACATCCTTGAGATTGGTCTTCAACACCGCCAAGACCTTCGGTTCGCTCTTCGGGTCCCGTCCCTGCCAGTACGCCGTGCCGAAACTGTAGTTCTCCACGAACTCTTTCTTGCCCTGCAATACCAACTGCGGAAAGCCGCCCTTCGAATAAGCCTCGATGGCCTGCATTTCCAGCAGCGGCGCCTTCTCGTTGTTACGATCCTGTGACACGAAGGCGCGATAGCTGTCGGCCGCATCCGTGTAGCGCTCCTTCTCCATGTACAAGTCGCCCAGCCGCGCATACATGAGATAGACGTAGGGCCGCGGCTGCCGGCCCGGCGGCGTGCGGTGCTTGACGAAGTCGGCTATCGACTTCGGTCCCTCGAGGTAGGAGAAGGTGATCGACATCACGCGAAAGGTGTCCTCGACCAATTCTCGATTGGGGCGACTCAAGGTGTCGATCTCGATCAGCTCATTCCGGTCTTTCTTGGAAACCAGGACCGAATCGAGTACCGAGGCGAAGGAATCCAGGCTGCGTTCATTCTCCCCCTGCTTGAACAACGACCAGCCGTGCTTGTAGAGGCTTTGGTTGTAGAACGCTGAGGAGGGGCCGTTCTTGATGACCGCCTCATAAGCGGCCTGCGACTTCGGGTATGCCTTGTCGGAGAACAGCAGTTCACCGCGGCGGAATTGCGCCTCATCGATGAAGTGGCTGCTCGGATACTGCGCCACAAGCCGATCCAGCGAGGCCAGCGCCTTGTCCGGCTGAGCGTTCAGCTCGTAGGCCCGCGCGAGCTGGTAGAGCACCGCGTCGTTGCGCTCATACTTCGGGTAGGTCTTCAGCAGCGCGGAATACAAATGAATGGCTTCCGTCGCGCGCAACCCTTCGTTGGTCGCAAGTTCCCGTTCGATGCGCTCGGATTCCGAGCTCTCCAAATTCAAATCACCGAGGCGGCGCAGCGCCTCGGAGCGCAGCGCGGCATCCCCCGCGTTCAGATCCAGAAAGCGCTTGTAGCTTTCCATGGTCTTGGCAGCGTCCACGTGCTGCGGAGGATCGGTGCTGATATCGATGGGCTGATTGTCCAGGTCCTTGATGGTCGCCGGCTTCTTCGGCGGCGCGGCGAGGCTCGCCGAACCCAACGCGACGCCTAAGGCGGCGGCACAAATCATGCGTGAGGCCAAGGCCCTCATGGTTGGGGCCTGGGGGCCGGCGTTTTGGACGGCCCGTTGGTCGTGCGGTCATAGATCGCGGCCAGCTCATAGCGCGCCTGGATCTCGTAGGTTTCGATGCGCTGTTTCTGCCCCTCGAGTTCGCTGATGGCGAGCGATTGCAGAAAAAGGTTCTGCCGTTCCGAGGCATCGGCGAGGCGCTCATGCAGCTGATCGATCCGCGCGCGGATGGCCGCCACGCGCGAGGCGTAGCCGCCCGTGGTCAGCGGCGTTCCGACGCGCGCCTGCTTGACCAGCACGGCGCGCTTCTGCGTCTCCTTGATCACGCCCTCGAGCTCCTTCACCGAGCGGCGTTCATTCCACAATCTGGCCTTGAAACTCTCCGACAGGCGCCAGTACGTGACGCCCTTCATGAGGCGGTGCTTCTCGCGCATATCGGCCAAATCCGGATCGTTCGGATGAATCGCCAGATAGTCCTCGATGCGCTTCAAGCGCGCCCAGGTCTGCTGCTCTTCGGGGGTGCCCAAGGCCGCCACGTCGTTGGACTTCTCGATTTCATTGATGCGCGATTCGAAGTCCACACGCTTCTGGGTCAGCCCGGGTAGATCGGTCGCGCTAAGCACGGCATCGGCCTTCGGCACGCGCCGGTTGTAGGCCGCCTGGCGGGTATCCAGCATGTCGTCGTACGCCGAGACATCATCGCGCCAATCGTCCAGATTGCGGCTCATGAAGTTCAGTTCGCGGTAGTTCTTCAGGCCTTCTTGAAACTCGTTGCTGGCCAGGAGCACATACAAATAGCGCGACTCGGGCGCGTCCGGCACCGTGGTCAGCTGCCAATACCAGGTCAGGGTATCCTTCTTGTCATCGTCGAGCAGCCGGTCGAGCAGCTTGCCGTTGCGGATGCCCTCGATCGATTCATCGATGCGCTTGCGCTCGGCGTCGAAGGATTCGATGGCTGAATTGTAGTATTCCGCGGCCTGCCCGCTCGCCGACAATTGGGCGAACGCGTACGGCACCGTGAGGAAGGACTCTTGCACCGCCGAGTCGAGCAAACTGCGCTTGCGCAGCGCCAGCCAGGGAACCAGCGCGCGCTTGAATTCTCCCATGCCGGCATCCGCCCACCCCACTCCCAGCAGCGCCTTGCTCGAATAAGGCCCCTCGAGCCGCACTCGCTCCAGAATGGGCTTGGCCTCCGACGCCCGTTGCGCCTGCAGCAGGGCAAAGCCCAGCGCGAGGTTGGCCTTGTCCTTCAGCGCCAGCAATTCCTCGCTGCGGGTCTGAATGTTGCCGACCCGGTCCAGATACGTGATGGCCTCCGGCAGCCGGCCCTTGCGCACCAAGGCCACACCCAGATTGAACTGTGCATAGGCCGTCCAGTCCGGTGCGCCATGCCAGCTGCTGAGCGCCGTGATGGCCTCGTCGTAGCGGCCTTGGCGCATCATGAGCTGCGCCAGCAGCATGTAGCGCTCGGCATTGATGCGCGGGTCCATCTTGTCCGAAACCTGGCGCAGCGCCCGCTCGGACTCTTCGAGATAGCCGCGTTGATACCAGACCTTGCCCAGATAGAACCAGGCTCTGTTGCGCACGAACTCCGAGGTGTTCTTCTTCAACAGCGCTTCGAAGATCCGGCCGGCCTCGATGTGCTCGCCCAAGGACAGATACAGTCCTCCCAGCAGCAATTCGGCTTCCTCCTGGGTGTGGGCGACGCGATCCAATTGGCGCGCCGCGAGCAGGCGGGTGATCGAATCGAAATAGTCGTCCTGGAAGAAGTAGAACAGCACGTCGCCGTAGGCGAGATCCTCGACCGCATGCGGCGCCAAGCCGTTGGGGTCCGGCTTGACGTTCTTGGCATGCGTCGCCGCGCACGGCAGCGCCAGCAGCAGCACGCCAAGCAGCAGCGGCCGAAGTGTGTGACTCACGCCATGCACGTTCATTCCCAGTCTTTGATCAGGAACTCGGGTTGATGCTTGGGAACGCGGTCCGTGATCTTGAGTTCCAGATACTTGGCGCCCACGCCTTTGTCGAAATTAATCGATGCGCCGCGCTTGTAGTCGCGTTCGGCCGAACCCTTGCCGGTGAAGAATGCCACCAGCTCATGCTTGCCCACTTTCAAATTCCCCAGGTATATCTGCTGTACGCCACCCTTGAGCAGAGCATCGGCCTCGCGCGCCGTGTAGAGGTAGTTCTTGACCTCTTTGTTGTCGATTTTGACCGTCACCGAATCCAGTGCGAAGAATGTGCCGACGTCCATCGAGATGTAGAGCGCCACCTGGGTGTTGGCCGGAAACAGCAGCTCCTCCTGGAGCACGAACAGGTCCTTGTTCAGATCGACCACGTCCTTCTTGAGTCCTTGCACCTCTTGATCCAGCGTCTTGAGCTCGGCGGGCGGCGCATCGGCGGCCGGCACGGGCGGGGCCGGCGCCTCCGCGGGGGGTGGCGTATCGGCGGAGGATGCATTTGCCGCGGCGGGCTGGGCGGCGGCAGGCACGCTCTTGGCCGGAGCCACGGCCGGCGCCGTCGCGCCCATGACCGTCCACGCCGGGGACAGCAAGGCACCGCAGACTAATACCCTCATCATTCGATCTTTAAGATTCATAACAAGCCTATCGTTTATTCGCGCGCTTATTCGCGCAGCAATTCTCGGATCTTATCGAGATAAACGCGCTCATCGCCGCGCCTGAAGCCGACGGCCGAATAACGCACGACGCCCGCGCGATCCACCAAGATCGTCATGGGCATTTTCTGTAGGAAGTAGTCCTTGCCGATCTGTGAGCCGGTGTCGAACAAAATGGGATACGACACGCCCATGGCAGTCGCAAACTCCTTCGAGCGCCGCAGATCATCGTCCACCGACACGCCCAGAACCACGAGCCCTGCCCGCTGGTAAGTGATGTTGATGCGATCGAGCGCGGGCATCTGCAGGCGCGAGTCCCCGTCCGAGCGGGTCCAGAAATTGACCAACACCACCTGACCGCGAAATTCGGACAGGCGCAGATTACGGCCATCCAATCCTCGCAACACGAAATCCGGCGCATCCTTGCCGAGGATGCTCGGCCCGGCCGCATGCGACGCGGTGGATATGGCGGCACTCAGCATCAGGCCACCGATGAGCAATGCTCTACGCATGCGGTGCAACGCTTGAAATGACGCCTGAGCGTCGCGACTCATCAATCACGCTGGTAACCCCGCTGTGCCAGACCTCTCTCGTAGGATGGGTCCCGTACCGGAAGCTTTGCGCCCCCGCCTCGCGGCGAGTTTGCCTTGATCAGACCTTATGCAAAATCGCACAATGCAAGCCGCAGTGTCAACGCAACGGCTGCGTCTTTCGCTCGATTTCCGCATGACTTGGCGCACATTCGTGCAATTTCTTCGAAGAGACATCGAGCGCTCCGGCGTCACGCGGGTACTTAAGGTCGGCGCACCGTCGCATCGCCTGCAGGCCAGTAATGTCTCTGTAATGAGACATCACGGGGGTAATGAGACATCGTGGGGCGAGTGAGAAGGGTCTGACGTCGCAGTCAGACCCCATTACCTGTCCGGGCAACCATTCCCGTTCACCGGGATTGATTGCCACGCAGCGAGCACCGTTGCTCGAGCGCTTACCGACCTACGCAACCTTCCCGTTTACCAAACCGGCGAGCGGTTGCCAGGCGATCAAGGGCTCCAGCGCAGTTCCCGAGCCCAAGGTGTTGTTCAAGTTCGGCGCCGGGAACAAAGTCGGCCACTGTGCAATCGCGTTCGCACTGTGCAGCGCCATGTAATTGAGCACCACCATCTGCACCAGGTTCGGCACGTTGTTGCCGGCGGGGCTGCCAGTGGTGTTCTGTGACCCGTCGGAATTGAAGTAGCCGATCTGCATGCTGAGTTCCGGGTTCGGCTGGGCGGCAACCGCCCTGCCCGCGGGATTGAAGACCAGGAAGTAGGTCGCCGCGACGCTCTGGTTGTCGGCCGTCCACACCCCCTTGCCCCGGCCGCCCACGGAGTTGTCGATCATGCCGTTGCTGGCCAGCGAGCCGTCGGTGAACACATAGATCATCACCGGCTTGCTGACGCGCGCGGCATACTCCAGGCAGGCCCCGATGCAGTTGCCCAGGTTCAGATCGCGCGCCTCGCCATCCATGCGGTTGCCCGAATGATAGTCGAAACCATTCATCTCGATGGTGCCGGCCGCGGCATTGCCGTCGATCACCAGCTTCATGATGGCCGCGGTCTTCTGATAGTCGGAATTGGCCTGGTATTCGGCGGTGCTGAAGATGCCGCTCGGACCCACGATGTTCGGATCCACGTCCGGATTGACGGCGGATGGACTGTTGTACCGGTCGACGATGTAGGCTGCCTTGGTGAAGCTGCACGCCTGAATGCCCTGTGGCCCGAGTGCCGCGGCATTGAGAGTGGGGTCCGTGTACCCCTGAACCTGGGAATACTTTGCATCGCTGATGCGTTTCATCGACGACAACACGTTGGTCACGTCTTGGGAATTCGGCAGCAGCGTGCTGAGCTGTCCGGTGCTCACCAGACCCTTGCTGTCCTGCGAACTGGAGACCTTGGTGGGCTGCGCCGCAGCGATGACCATGGTGGGCGGCGCCATCGAGTTGCCGCCGGATTGAGAGCTTTCCGAACCGATGAGATCCAGCAAACCGCCGCGCGCACCGAACTGGTAAATGCCGTACATGGGATTGTGCGGATTGGTGTTGGTGTCGTTCTGCGACAGGGCCGGGATGATGGTGCCGGTGGTGCCGGCCATGGCCTTGGCACTGGCGCGCAGCTTCATCCCGCGCAGGTGCGCGCTGTCCGAGTGATAGCGCAGGCCGAAGCTTGAATCGATGAAATTGCCGGTGGTGCTGGGACTCGGCACCATGGAGCCGGGCAGTCCCAGTTTGCTGTAGCCGGCCACCGAGAGGAAGTCGAGCTGCCCTTTGGGACCGCCGACCAGCACGTTGGAGCCGCCGATGTTGCCGCCGCCGGCGAGGTCGAAGCAGATGAAGGGGATCTTGCCCGCGCCGGTGGTGATGCTGCAGGCCGTGACCGCCGCTTGAATGTCGGCAGGCAGCACCGCGCGAGCCGCCTTCGGATAGGCCAGCATGCCGGCGAGCGTCGGTGCGATCACCGTCGCCGCCCCGGTCATGAAGCTTTGTGCGACGAATTCGCGGCGGGTACGCGGCCGAGAATGCTCCTGCAGCCGCAGCGGTTCGTGTATTCCCAGCGCCTTGGTTCTCTTGCTCATATATAAGACCTCTTGCGATTCGTCTGCTTAGTTGATCAACACGTCGGCACTGCCGAACGCGGTCGCGCAGGCCGCCGCGGCCACCGCGTTGGTTCCCTGCTGCGTGGTGCAGGAGTTGGTGGTGCACAGCTGGCCGATCAGGTTGCCCAGCTCGGTCGTGATGGTCGAGGCACTGGGCTGATGGGCACCGCTGCTCAAGGCCTTGTTCGCGATCGCGGTGGTGACCGAGCTGGTTCCTGCCGGCGTGGTGAACTGCGTAGGACTCAAGGTGCCGCCGAACAGCTGGGTCTGCAGCGCCGGGGTGTTAACGGCGGCATTGCAGTATTGAATGGCGAGCTGGGCCACGCCCACCTGGTTCGCCGAGGAGAAGGCCTCCAGCGTCGGTACCGGCGGCAGCTGCTGCTGCACGGCCAGGTAAGTCGTGTTGACCGCCGCGTTCGAGGTCGGCACCCCGGTGAGGGCCGACAGGGTCGCGTTCACCTGGGCGAAGGTCTTGACCCCGATGTCGGCGACGATCGGACCCGGCGCGGGAGCCGGTGCGGCCGGCGTTGCCTCGACCACCACATGTTGCTGATTGCCCAACACGTCGAAGGTCAGGAAGAACTGGTCGGTCGCCGGGCCGCTTTGCAGGCCGATGACCGTGCCGACATTCGACAGCACCTCACCCTGAGGTACGTAGTTGGCCCCGGTGATCGTGGTATTGAGCGGAATATAGGCCTGGCCCACCTGCGGGATGGTGCCGTTCAAGCCGATGCGAATTCCCTGCACGGGGATGTTGGGAAGCGTCGACGAGGTTACGGTCGGATCCAGGGAGACGAACGTCGGCTGGTCGAACAGATAAGCGTAGCTGTCGTACTGGCTCACCGTGAACATCACGTAGCCCTGCGACACTCCGGTGACCGCCGATACATTGAACAGCACGTAGTAGCGCTCGCCGACGCCGGCGTTGTAGTTCTGCATGACCTGCGTGGCCGTCATGGCGCGGCTGTGGATGGCCACGAACTTGATCAACCCCTGCCAGGATCGGTCGCCCGACACCTCGTTGCCCAGGACCAGCGCGAAGGTGCTGTCCCAATTGGCGAGCGTACCGCCCTTCTGCGGGTCCGGCGGTCCAGAGGCCACGCCGTTGACGTAGATCTGGCGACCGTTCACCGCATCGTAGGTCAGCACGACATGCTGCAGCGAGGCCTGCAGCGCCATCGCCGCATCCGGGGTCTGCAATTGCGGCAGACCGGTGAGCGCCGTATTGGAATTGCGCAGCATGAAGTCATAGTCCTGATTGGTCTGAGCCAGCGTGAAGTTGCGCGTGGTATCGCCGCCGGAATAGCTGACCATGTAGGAATTGTTGACCGCCACCAGGGCGGGTGCCACCCAGGCCTCGACCGAGAATTCACCGGTGGCCTGGATCATGCTGTAGATCTTCTGACTGGCCTGCGTGGTCGCCTGCGCCTTGCCGCCGGCGCCGACATTGATGCCCCAGCCGCCGGCCAGGGTGACATTGCCGGAAATCGTCAAGTCGGCGGAAGGATCGATGCCGCTGGTATCGAAGGTGGTGTTGTTGACGATCGACTGGAACTCGTACTTGGCGATGGTATCGGCATCGTAACGGCTGGCACCGCTGGCGATCGTGCCCTGCGTGAGGGTCAGGGCCTTGCTCACCACCAGGGAAGGATCGATGTTGGCCGGCGTCAGCAGGGCTGCGAAGGCCTGGATCTGCGCCAGCATCTGCGCCGCGTCATTGTCGCAATTGTCCCAGCAATTGTGCTTGTCGGTGAGCAGGCGCTGATAGAAGCGCGAGTTAGTTCCGCAGGTGCCGCCGTTGCTGCCGCTCGTGCCGGCACAGCCGGTGAAATCGATTTTCGGTATGGCGGCCTGGTAGGCCACCGGCAGCGAGGGATCGGCGAAGTAAGGTGCCTGCTGCACAGAAGGATCCGCCGTCGAGGAGTGGCAGCGCACGCAGTACGCCTTGGTCAGCGTGTACACCGTCTTGCCGTAGTCGGCGCCACTGTCGCCGGGGAAGTTCAAGCTCTGGCCCACGGCCTGATCCGGCGGTGCTTGCAGCTGCACGGCCGTGGCGGAGGCAGCGCCCGCGGCGCCCGCCCAGTTCGCGATCCAGGTCGTCAAGATCTGGGCGCAGGCACCGGCATCGGCCAGCCAGCAGTTGTGGCCGCCCGCCACCTTGGTGACGATGAGCGAGGTCGACGGGGTGGCCAGATTGACCACGGTGTTGGCCTGCGCATAGGCCAGGTTCACATCGTCGCTGCGCGCGAAATTAGGCAGCTGCGCCGGCGTCGTGGAGTTATGGCACTGGCCGCAGCGATTTTGCGTGCGCACGTTGTTCCAGAAGTTCACCTGGAAGGCGGTGACATCGGCTGTCGCGGCCGGCGGTCCGACGTATTGGTCTGCCTGGACGGCCTGCGAGGGAGCCGGATTGGTGGTTGTCGGAGCGCCCGCGCCACTGCATGCGCTCAAGGCGATGGACGCCGCGAGCACTACTAAACCGGTGAGACGTGTAAGGTTCATGCTCAATTCCCCATGCAGTAGGCGGCGCCTTCAGCGAAGACTTGCCGCAGCGAATAGTTGTGGTTCGCGAACGAAGAGATCATCGAGTTGACCTGAGCAAAGTCCGCCGCGCTGTTCGGTGCCCGCAGACACACATCCTTGAACACGCGAGTAACCTGGCAGCTTGCGAAGGCCGCGCTGCTCTCGAGCTCCTGCCCCAGAGACTTGGCGCCGTTGCCACGGCCCGGCAGGCTCGCGCTCCAACCCAGTATGTAATTCTGTCCCGAACGCCAGCGGTTCTCCCAGGCATCGTCCATGGTGACGAAGCCTTGAGAGAAGTTGGTGTTGTTGATGTGGTACTTCGGCTGTACCTGGCCCGCGGTATAGACCATCTGACCCGTGGTGTCGGTGGTGGCCGGATCCGTGGCGGTGAATTGATAGTAGGCGAAAGCCTGGGCCATCGGATCCATGCCGCTGTGACAGCCGATGCAGTTGTTCAAGAACAAGGTGCTCACGCCGCCGGGGCTGCGCGTGATGTCCTGGCGAATCCGATCCGGCGGCCGGGTGATATCCATCACCAGCTGCAGATCGTTGCACAGATGATTGAGCATGGTGAAGCGGAACATCGCGCGGTTGGTGCCGTTGATGAAGAAGGCGCTGGCCGCCCCGCGCGTGGTCATCACGCCGGCGGTGGCCGCGGCGGGGACGCCCGTGAGCGCCGACTGGGTGCTCGTCACCAGGTGCACGCTCAAGTCGACATTGTTGGTGTCGAGCGCGGCATACATGGCGTTGTTGGAGACCGAATAGGCCGGCTCCCCGGACTTGCCGTCGCCGACGTACACCAGATCGGCGCTGAGCAGGGTGTTGAACGGCACGTTGTCCTTCACCATGCCGATCACGGTGGCCGTGTAGTCATTGAGCGGCACGAACACCGACTGAGCCCGGTTGGTCCAGGGCGCCGCCAAGTTGCGGATGGTGTTGTTGTAGAAGGCTGGGTCCTGAGTCGCGATCAGCGCGGCGCTCACGGCGTCGGTGCTGGTCATTTGCTGAAGTTGCGCCGCGGTGGGCGGTACACCGGCGATGCGATTATAGATTCGTGTCGCTTGGTCGGTGCTGGGGTTCTGCGCGAACGCGCCGGTGCCGAGCAGCGTCAGAGCGCCCGCACACAGGGTTGCGCGTATCGCCAGGGCAACACGATTCGGCGTCGCTGTCGTGCTGTGTGCATTCTGCATCATTGGTATCTCCGTCCCGTTCTTCACGTGCCCGTTCTTCATAAAAACATCCACTCGCGTCAGTTGTGGGTTTACTTGGTGGCGAATATACGCAGCGTACCAAGACTCGAGGAATGTCTCACCCGGCCGACGTCGGCGTTTCGCGACAGTACGACCTGCAATATCGGACCTATAATCTGACCTCGACTTCCGCGCGGTCCGGTATTGCGTACACAGGGAAACGGATCCAAAGAAGTTCTTCTGTGAGTGCGTTAACAGTATGCGCAGGAACATCGAACGAAGATGCGCGTATGCGACCGATTAAGTTCAATGATGCCGCCGCCCGCACGAGACGGCGAATCGATGAACTGAAACTTATGAGACAGGTAGCTACTTATGAACAACTTCACGCTGCGTGAACCCCGTCACGGATTGCTCAAGCTCGGGGTGCTTGCGCTGCCGCTGCTATGGGTGGTGGGATGCAGCAGTGCGTCCAGCGGCCATGCGCCCGGCGTCGCCGGCGGTCAAACCCTGTCTCCCGGAATCACGAATTTCCCCCTCGCCTACGTCAAGCGCCCGGTACTCACCAAGGACATCGACGTGCGCGATCTCATCACCTCGATCACGGGCGGTGATCTGTACATCCGCGATCAGGCCAGTGCCGCCGGTGCCGAAGTCAACGTGACCGGATCGATCACCAAGGGCATGGGTGATGTGCGCGATCTGGACGTCTCGCCCGACGGCACCACCGTCGTGTTTTCATTGCGCCTGCCTCTCAATCCCAACAAACCCAATACCGACGTCACGCAGCCGAACTGGCATATCTATACGTATAACGCCGCGACCAAGACCGTGACGCAATTGACCAACGACGACATCACCGCGGGCCATGACGTGGGCGCCCGCTACTTGCCGGACGGAAGGATCGTATTCTCCTCCTCGCGCCAGCTTGCCACGCAGTCCATCCTGCTCGACGAAGGGCGTCCGCAGTACGCAGCCCAGACGGACGATCGTACGCAGTCCATATTCCTGCTGCATGTGATGAACGGCGACGGATCCAATGCGCACCAGATCAGCTTCAACACCAATCACGACTTCGCGCCGTCGATCTTGGGCAACGGCCAGATCGTTTTCTCGCGCTGGGAGTCCACCAACGGCGGCCAGATCAGCCTGTATCGAACCAATCCCAGCGGCACGGGATTGGAGCTCTACTATGGGGCGAACAGCCACGCGACCGGCGCCAACATTGCCGGCACCAATAACAATGTCATTCAATTCTTGAATGCCCGGGAACTGGCCAACGGCACGCTGATCGCGCTGGTGCGGCCATTCTTGGGCACCCAGCTGGGCGGAGACATCGTGCAGATAAATGCCACGGGCTTCGTCGAAATCCATCAGCCTGCCACCCCGGGCGGCATCCCCGGCACGGCGCAGGCCAGTGCCACTACTTTGGGAGTGACGACGGATGCCAACATGCCGTCCATGGGCGGGCGATTTGCCTCGGTTTTTCCGCTCTATGACGGCACCAACCGCATGCTGGTGAGCTGGTCTCCATGTCTCGTGCTCGATACCACGGTCACCCCCAACACCACCAACCTATGCACCGCGTCCAACACCTCCGGCGCGAACGTCACCCTGGCTCCGCCGCAATACACCCTGTGGGTGTATGACTTGGACAAGGGCACCTTGGGTCCGGTGTTGAGCGCCGATGTGGGCACCATGGTGGTCGAACCGGTGATATTGCAGCCCAGAAAACCCGCGCCGGTGACCTTGGTCGACCCGGCTCCGGCGGCCGGCCTGGCTGCGAGCATGGCCAGCGCCGGGGTGGGGCTCCTCGACATCAGCAGTGTCTATGACGTCGATGGCGTCGATACTGCCACGCCCAATATCGCCGGTGTCTCGGACCCCTCCAACACGGCCTTCTATTCCCGGCCCTACCGCTTCATTCGAATCGAGAAGGCGGTGGAAATCCCGGGTAAAAAGGTGCGCAAGATCAACAACTCCGCCTTTGGCCCCGCGGGCATGGGTATGCGCGAGATCTTGGGCTACGCACCCATCCAGCCCGACGGCTCCGTTCAGATCCAGGTGCCCGCCAACGTTCCCTTCACCATCGACGTCGTCGATGTCAACGCCAAGCGGATCACCGCCCAGCACACCAGCTGGCTGCAACTGCTGCCCGGCGAAACCAAGACCTGCAATGGCTGCCATACCACGGTGAACAACACCTCGCACGGCCGCGCGGGATTGACCGCCGCGGTCAATCCGGGCGCGCCGACCACCGGCTCACCCTTCCCCAACACCAACCCGGCCATCGCCCTGACCAATGCCGGTGCCACCATGGCGCAGACCCTGGCCTTGAGCACCTGTACCTCGGACGGCAAGACCCCGCAGGGCGCCACCACACCCTGCTCGCAAATACTGAACTCCGATGTGGTCTATGACGGCATCTGGACGGTCGGCACCACGCCGCCCCAGCCGGACACGGCCTTTTCATATACCTACGCCAACGCCACGCCCACGCCGCCCACCAATGCCAGCTGCGTGCCTTGGACCGCACAGTGCCGCAGCACCATTCACTATGCGGTAACCCTGCCGGCCGTCGCCACGCCGCAACTGTTCTTGCAATCCATCTGGAACAACGCCGCGCGCACCAACATGGTCAACGGCGTCATGACCTCGACCACGTGCGCGGTCTGTCACGATCCGGTCAATGCCATGGCGATGGTGCAGGTTCCCCAAGGCCAATTGGACTTGACCGGCGGTGCCTCGAGCGTGGACCCCACCGTAGTCACCTCCTATGAGCAAGTGCTGTTTGCACATAATGAGCAGACGATTAATATGGGCGTGTTGCAAGATGTGTTGGTACCGGCCCCCGGCCCTCCGGACCCGGTGACCGGCCAGCCGACGACCATCATGGTGCCGGTGTCGCTGGCACCGCCGATGGTGGCCGGCAGTGCCGCAGGTTCGACCGCGTTTTTCAGGATGTTTGATGGAAGCTTTCATGACCCGGTACTCGATCACACAGGTTACCTGTCCACCTCGGAGCTGCGGTTGATCGCCGAATGGCTGGACATCGGTGCGCAGTTCTTCAACGATCCGTTTGTTGCGCCCGTAGCGAACTGACCTGATGCGTCGTCTGCTCGCGCTGGTGCTGTTGGTGCAGGCGTTACATGGTGGTCCAGCAAATGCGGCGGCAAACAACCTGGTGCTGGTCGTCACCGATCCCTATCTGGAGATGCACTCAGGTCCCGGGCGCGGCTTTCCGGTCATCTACGTGATCGGACGCGACGAACTGGTGACGGTGCTCTACAGCCGCACCGACTGGTTCAAGGTGCGGGCCTCGCGCGGCAACGAGGGTTGGGTGCGGCGCGCCGAGCTGGCACGCACCTTGTTGGAGACCGGTGAGGCGGCGCCCATACCGCCCTATCCGGATTTCGCCTCGCATCGCTGGGAGCTTGGCGCCGGATACGGTGTTTACAACCGCGAGAATCTAGTCACCACGTACGCGGATTTCGGTTTGACGACCAGCCTTGACGTGGAGCTCGCCGTCCAGCAGGCCTTCGGCACCCTCGACAACCGCTATATCGCAACCCTCGGCGTGCGCCATACCCTCATACCGGAGTGGAAATGGTTCTCACCCACGGCGGGCATCGGCGGGGGGTATCAATACATACAGGACAAGGTTCCGCCGGCACCTCTGCAAAAGAGTAATGAAATGGCCTACGTTTCCCTGGGAGCGCGTGGATTCATCACCCGGCGATTCCTGTGGCGCGTCGATTGGCGCCACTATGTGGTCTTCAACAACCTGAACGTGTTCGAGGATTTAGAAGAATGGAAATTCGGCTTAGCTGTATTCTTCTAGCCGCTGCGCTGCTGTCGGGCTGTAGCTGGTTCCACCGGGGCAACAAGGCGCCGCCCGAGGTCGTGGCCGAGCAGCCGCAGGGGGAGCCGTCCATCATCGAGCCCCAGGTCCCCAGGCGCGCCGTCAAGACACCGCACATCAAGGCCAAGGATTTTGAGCTCGGCGGCTACTACGGGGTGCTGAGCATCCAGGATTTCGGCACCAATCCGCTCTATGGAGTGCGCGCCGCCTACCATGTGTCCGAGGACATATTCCTGGAAGCGTATCTCGCCAGATCCAAGGCCGGCACCACCAGTCTCGAGGACGTGTTTCCGGATATTACGGTCGTCAGCGACTCTGGGAGACGCTTCACGTATTACGACCTGGACGTAGGCTACAACGTACTCCCCGGCGAGATCTTTCTCGGACGGGGCCATGCATTCAACTCGGCCCTGTACGTGACGGTCGGCATGGGCGATGTGAAATTTGCCGACAAGGATCAGTTCGCGCTGAACTTAGGGGTGGGTGAACGGCTTCTGATTACCGACTGGCTGGCGGTGCATGTGGACGTACGCGACCATATTTTTGAAACCAGCTTGACCGGTCGTACCAAGAACGTCGACAACATCGAAGCCACCATCGGCTTAACCGTTTTTTATTGATCAGGAGTGACAGTCCATGCGCAAGATATCAACCCTTTTGAAACGCTGTGCGATGGCGACCATCATCGTCGCCTCGACGGCATTGGCCGCGGGCGGAGATGCCTCGGGTCCCGCACCGTCTTTCACACTCACTACCTTGGACGGACAGGCGAGCGGCTTGAGTGCCTATAAGGGACAGGTCGTGATGGTGAATTTCTGGGCGACCTGGTGCGGTCCGTGCCAGCAGGAAATGCCGCTGCTGGATCAGATGTACAAGAAGTACAAGCCGGCGGGATTCACGCTCATCGGCGTGAACGTCGACAAGGAGGCCCCCGCGGTGAAAGAGCTCCTGGCGCGCAAGCCGGTCAGCTTTCCGGTACTGCTCGACCCGGCAAACCAAGTGAGCAAGGCCTACCACGTCGATGAAATGCCGAGTTCGGTGATCATCGATCGCAAGGGGCAGATCCGCTATCTGCACCGCGGCTACAAGCCGGGCGACGAAAACGATTACCAAGATCGCATCCGTCAGCTCATCAGGGAGTAGGCCATGCGGCGCTCATCAATTCTGATGTTGGGTGCCCTGTCGGGCACCCTTCTGCTGTCGAGCGGCTGCAGCCTTCAGCCATGGGTCAAACCCTATGAGCGCGACCGGCTGGCCGATCCCATCATGGCATGGGATCGCGACGCCATTTCCAGCGGCTACATGGATCACATCCGTGAATCCAGAGAAGGTTCGCGCGGCGCCACCGGCGGCGCGGGCGGCGGCTGCGGCTGCAATTGACGCAACGCATGTCGTATAGGCATAAGCACGGACCCCATATCGCGTAGGCATGGACACGCACCGCATGTTGCATAGGCATCGAGATATCCTTGCTCGAGCGGCAATGATCGCCGCTCTGCTGCTCATTCGCAGCACGATCGCGGATGTGCTGCCCGACAATCGGGCGGACGTGTTCTACAGCAAGTACAGCGGCGGTGGAATGGACATCACCGGATACTCCGCGACGGCGCGCGCCAAGCTCACGGAGAATTTCGCGGTCGAGGCCAATTATTTCATCGACAAGGTCAGCGGCGCCTCCATCGATGTCTTGAGCCAGGCCAGCGTCATCAAGGACGAGCGCAAACAAAAGAGCGGCACGCTGGAGTACCTGCACGACAAGACCACTTACACGGCCTCGTATATCTCGAGCGTGGAGCGCGACTACATATCGGAGACGGCCAGTTTCTCGCTGAGCCAGAGCATGTTCGGCGACCTGACCACGCTGACCCTAGGGTTCTCCGACACCCATAATACGGTGGGAGAGAACAACGGAACCGCCGATGTTCCCAAAGTCGCGTGGGTGGGACATGCGCTGTCGCGCACCTACAGCGGCGGCCTGTCGCAGATTCTGACCAAGAATCTGATCGCCGACGTGAATCTTCAGGTCATCACCGATGCAGGATATCTGGCGAATCCGTACCGGTCGATCCGGTTCCTGGACGGCGGTAATGCGAAGGGCTACAGCCTGGCCAGTCAGGTGTACCCCGACACCCATACCAGTACGGCGGTTCAAGTGCAGGCGAAATATTACCTGCCCTATCGCGCCGCCGTGACCGGCCTATATCGGTATTTCACCGATACCTGGGGAGTCATCGGCAACACTTATGAGGTCGATTACACGCATCCCATAGGCAACACCTGGATATTCGAGGGGAGGCTGCGCTACTACAGGCAAGGTGCGGCATCCTTCTACAGCGATCTGTTCCCCTTCGCGGATTCGCAGAATTTCACCGCACGCGATCAGAATCTCGCCGCGCTGGACAACACCACCATCGGCGCCAAGGTGACGTACGCGTTCTTGCCGGACGGCTGGCGAATTTTCAAGCGCGGCACGGTGACCGCCGATGTCAGCCGCATTCGCTTCAACTACCTCAACTTTCGCGACATCAAGGATTTCAGCCTTCCGCAATATACGCCAGGCACGGAACCTTTGTATTCGTTCAGCGCCACGGTCTATCAGCTGTTCCTGTCGATGTACTTCTAGCTGTGACTTCGAGGTCCTCTAGCCGTACTGTCGATGTCCCCTAACTGTTGCTGTCGATGTACTTCTGACCCGACCTGACGGTCGCACGCCACCAAGACAGCAGCAGCGGCGCCAGCGCGCTGGCTATGGCGATCGTATCCGCGACCCAGTCCCAGAAATCCTGGTCTCGATGCACCATCGGAAGGCCCTGCACGACTTCTATCAAACCGCCGAATGCCGAGAGCCCGGCGCCGATGATGACGGGGTTTTGCCTGGGGCACGCGGCGACGGCGAGTCCGGTGAGGACGTAAAAGGCGATGAAATGAGTTGCCTTGTCCCAGGGTGTCAGATGCAAAGCATGCTCCGGGGGGATCACGGCACTGTAAAAGGTGAAGATCAGCGCCGCGAGAAATACCAGTCGCGCGGCTTTCAGCAATAGAGATATGCTTGGCACTCGATCTCCCAAAGGGCTGAGAATAGCAGGAAGCATGCGCATGAGCCGATCGACACTTTCAGGCGCGGCAGCGACGCGCCGCTCGCTGGTGAAGGCATTGACCCTATCGGCGGCAGCTGCCGCGCTGGTGCCGTGCCGGCGGGCGCTAGCCGCTGAACTGCCGCAGCTTGACGTCAAGGATCCGGCCGCCACGAAGCTGGGCTACGTGGAGGATGCAGGCCGCGTCGACCCGAAAAAATTCCCCGGGTACGTCAAGGGCTCTACCTGCGAGAACTGCCTGCTCCTGCAGGGCACCAGCGGCAACCGCTACCGGCCCTGCAGCTTGTTCCCGGGCAAAGCCGTTTCGGTCGGCGGTTGGTGCAGCGGCTGGACCGCTGAGATGTAGGCATCTCTGACCCGCACGCCGACGGCGGGGAAATCCACGAAGAACCCGTCGATGCCGCGCTTCAGGTAACGCTGAATTTCTGCTTCCAGATTACCGTGCGCCGCCGGGTCAGTACCGGTTCGAAGATCCTCGGGCAAGAACTCGTTTTCGGCGCGAAACGTCCACACGTGGACACCCAGATTCGCGGCATGCGCGGCCGCCACCGCTTCCACACTGGCCAGAGTTTTGGCGATGCCGATGACATCCGCATGCCGGGCGATGTCGCTCAAGTCCCCTATCTCATGCTCCAACAACTGCACCAGCGGCAGCTTGGTCATGCCGCGCAGCTGGCGCAAATTGCGTGCGTCGAACGATTGGATGAACACGGGACAGCCGGGTTCCGAGTAGCCATGGCGGCGAAGCGTGTCCAGCAGCGCCAATTCCAACGGCAGGCCTAATCCCGAGAAGTGCGCCGGATGCTTGGTCTCCGGATAAACGCCCACCGGCCGATTTCTGCCCGGCCGGCCATTGGCAGTCTGAACGAGCCGCATGATCTCATCGAAGGTGGGCACACTGAAGCGACCGTCGAATGGGAGGTTCTGCGGCCGTAAGTTTCCCAGCCGTTCGCGGGCGCGCAGGCGCTTTATCTCGGACAGCGAAAAATCCTCGGTGAACCAGCCCGTCATCGACTCGCCGTCGATGATCTGCGTACGGCGGCGCGAGGCGAACTCCGGATGCTGAGCCACGTCGGTGGTTCCGCCGATTTCATTCTCATGGCGGGCAATGAGCACGCCATCTCGAGTCATCACCAGATCCGGCTCGATGTAGTCCGCGCCCTCCTCGATGGCCAGCCTATAGGACTCGATGGTGTGTTCCGGCCGCTCGCCGCTTGCACCACGGTGCGCAATCACGGTGACTTCGGACAATGGTTTGCTCATTGGCTGCATATCATTCATTGGTACGCGTCATTGGTGCGCTTCATTGATTTGGGAAGCATACCCAAACGTCGGCCTCGCCTCTACGATCGGCAAATCCGCTGCGCTCGCGGCCACGCGAGATATCAGCTAGGCCCGGCTAGGGGACAAGGCTCCGTTGCGGCGAAGCCCTGCCCCTTGTCCCTTGCCCTCGTCCAATCCCTAATCGTCCAACCCCTAGCGCGGAGGCGCCATCAGCAGCTGATGCGGCTCATGTGCCGACATCGGACTGGCCGATCCTGGAATCCAGGGTGACCGCTGTTGCATGCGCTCTTCGCCCCAGTCCGCTCGAAGCGAAGTGGGTTGAGCCGCAAAAGCGGCGCAGATTGCGAAAGCCGCGGCGGCGCCAACGGTAACTCTTCGACGATGCATAGCTATTACCCCAAAATACGGATGTGCGGAGGCACAGAGGGTGGAATATCGAGCACCGCGGCATTCGATGCCAGGCTCGAGGGACTATCGAGCACCGCGGCATGCGGTGTCAGGACTGGGAAAATGTCCAAAGCGGCGAAAGCGGCACTCGCGACCATACAGCCCGCTACCAAAGCGATTAGACTTACCTTCATAATGGTTGCTCCCGATTAAAAAATGCCAAAACACCTCTTGCAGCAGCCACGTCGGTGGCTTATTTACTTAAGCGACAATCGGTCGTGATTTCCCTCACGCTCGCCAAGCATTTGTGTTTAGGGGAAAGCCTCAGGCGACGGCGGGTACCGAAGCTCTGGCGTGGTTGAGAGCAATGGCGCGGCAAGTCCCAGAAAACTTCACGCAGCTGCTCACCGAATGGCGCTCCGGTCAGCCGCAGGCGCTGGAGCGGTTAACCCCGTTGGTCTATGACGAGCTGCGCCGCTTGGCGCGAAGTCATATGCGCGCGGAACGCGGCGGCCACACTCTGCAAGCCACCGCGGTGGTGCATGAGGCGTTTCTTCGCTTGATCCAGACGGACGTCGATCTGCAAGACCGTGTGCATTTTTTCGCGCTGGCCTCGCGGCTGATGCGCCGCGTGCTGGTGGATCACGCGAAGTCGCGCTCGCGCCTCAAGCGCAATGCCGGCGTTCGGGATTTGATCATCGAGGAATTCGTTCCCGAATCGCCTACGGGAGCAGTGGATGTCATCGCACTCGATGAGGCGCTGGAGGGCCTGCAGCAGCTCGAACCGCGGCTGGCGCAAGTCATCGAGCTACACTATTTTGGCGGCATGACCTATGACGAAATCGCGTCGGCCTTGGCGACATCGCCGTCTACGGTGCACCGCGACATACGCCTCGCCAAAGCTTGGCTGCTCAGAGAAATAGCCGGCGCCGGATCGTGATTCCCCGCGAACGTTGGCAGCAGATTCAATCCTTGTTCCAGGAACTGGCGGACATGGATGGTGCGCAGCGCACTTCGCATTTGGAGAAACGCTGCGGCGGCGACGAGGATTTGCGCCTCTCGGTCCAGTCCCTGCTGGCATTGGATGTTACTTCCGAAGATCCGCTACTACATGCCATCGGAGCCGCGGCCGATTCGCTGCTCGATGATCATCGCGATCGCTTGATAGGAACTCGGATCGGCCCCTACCGGGTGGTGTCGATTCTCGGTTACGGCGGCATGAGCACCGTGTACCGCGGCGAGCGCGACGATGCGCAGTACCATCAGACCGTGGCGATCAAGGTGCTGCAGCATGCGGCCGTGCATCCTCGGCTGCGCAGCCGCCTACACAGCGAGCGTCACATCCTCGCGACGCTCGATAACCCATCGATCGCGCGATTGATCGACAGCGGCGATATCGAGGACGGGACCCCCTATCTAGTGATGGAATTCGTCGACGGCGATCCCATCGATGTCTTCTGTGACAGCCGGAATCTGTTCATCCGCGAGCGCCTCGAGTTGTTCATCGCAGTCTGTGGCGCGGTGCACTTTGCGCACCGCAATCTGATCGTCCATCGCGATATCAAGGCGTCGAACATCTTCGTCACGAAGGAAGGCGCCCCGAAACTGCTCGACTTCGGTATCGCCAAACTCCTGTCGCCGGAGAGCTTTGCACACACAGTGCCCGTGACGCGCCTGCATGAGCGAATTCTTACGCCTGAGAATGCCGCGCCCGAGCAGGTGCTTGGCCGCCCGATCACCACCGCGACCGACGTCTACTCCCTGGGCGTGCTGCTGTATTTGCTATTGACGGGCCGTTCCCCGTACCGCCTGCTGAGCTACAGCCAGCTGCAGCTCGAGCGCGCGATTTGCGTGGACGACCCGACACGACCGAGTCAAATGGTGATCTCCAAGCTGCAGGGCGAAGTCGACAGCGACCTCAACCGCATTTCCGATCAGCGCGGCCTGTCTCCACAGCGTTTGCGGACCCGCTTGAGCGGCGACCTGGACGCCATTGTGGCCATGGCAATGCGTAAGGAGCCCGACCGGCGCTACGCGTCGGTCGAAGCCCTCGCCGATGACGTACGCAGGCACCTTGCAGGCCAGCCGGTGCGCGCTCGCCAGGGCGATTGGCGCTATAACACGGCCAAGTTTCTGCGGCGCAATTTGCTTCCCGTCGTGGCGACGGCGGCGCTTTTCGGGGGACTGGTATTGATTGCGGGGATGACGCTTTGGCAGAACCATCGCATCAGCCAAGCGCGCGACGCGACGGCCCAGGAGCGCGATCGGGCGCAGCAGGTGTCGGCATTCATGGTCGACGTGTTTTCCCGCGCCGATCCGTTCAGGGCGCAAGGCAAGGAGGACACGGCCAAGGACCTGCTCGCTCAGGGCGCCGAAAAGATCAAGGCGAACACGACCCTGCAACCCGAGGTCCGCGCACAGCTCCTCGAGAGCATAGGACTCGCCGACCGGCGCCAGGGATTGAGCGAGATCGCCATCCCACTGCTCGAACAGGCGGTTGGTATTCGCCGCGAGGCGCGCCCCTTCGATGCTCGCAAGCTCGCGGCGGCCATGGCGAATTTGGCGGAGGCACAAACCGACGCCGGCCGGTTCGTCACTGCGGAAAAGAACATACAAGAGGCACTATCCTACCTGCAGGACGGCAATGCGCCGACGGCCGAGACGGCAGATATCCTGTTTCAATACGGGCACCTTCTGCTCCTCGCGAAAAGCGATTCCCAACGCGCCACCCAGCTGTTCACCCAAGCCCTGAGCATCTATCGCAGCGTTCCCGGCGATCAGCATCTGGCGATTGCCACGACCTTAAGTTCGCTCGCAGCACCAGCGATGTGGTCGGGAGATTTCTCGAGCGCCGAAAAGTACCAACGCGAAGGGTTGAGCCTGCTGCGTTCCACCGTCGGCCACAACTACCCGGACTATGCCTCTGTTCTGCAGGGACTCGGCTACATATTGACCGAGCGGGGAAAATACGCCGAGGCTGAGCAGACGCTCAATGAGGCGCTGCAAATCGAACGCGGTGATTTCGGCATGGATAATCAGCGGATCGCGGCCATCGAGGCCAATTTAGGAACGATTTACCAGCGCCAAGGCAACCCCGAACGCGCCGTAGCCCTGACCATGGACGCTTTGCGACTCGTTGCTACTCGCCTTGGGGCCGGCCACTACCTAGTGGGTTACTATCTGGATGCGCTCGCCCACCTGTATCTCGTGAACGACAATTTGATGGTAGCCGAAAGCCACGCGCGCCGCGCCATGCTGATATACGCCCAGGCGCTGCCGGCGCGTCATCTCTATGTAGCCGCAACGCGACACCTGATCGGCGAAGTACTCCTGCGCCGCGGAGAATTCGCGGCCGCTGAGATCGAGCTGCGTACCGCATTGGATCTGGACCTGAGCTTGGTCGGCCCGGCCAATTGGCGGGCGGCGCGCACTCAAGCCAGCCTCGGCTGGCTGTTGATCGCGGAAGGCCGCGAGGCGGCCGGTGAACCGATGCTGGTTGCCGCGCGGAAACAACTGCTGGCGAGCTTAGGCGCGCAACATCCCGAAACAAAACTCGCGACATCGCGGCTCGCCGAGTACTACCGCGCACACCACCGCGATAACGATGCGGTGAAGATTCTTTCATCCGACTGAAGCACCCCTTTGTCTTGCGGTAGACTAGAAGCCTGTCCAAGCACTCCCTGTGGCCGCGAGCGCGGAGTACTTTGGACAGGCTCCTAAATCGATATGGAGGGCTCGTCGATGCCGAACAGAAATATGCCGATTACCGCGCTCGCCGTGGCCCTACTCACAGCAGCCGTTGTAAATATTGCGCAAGCCGGTGCTCGCGAGGAGGGACGCTTGCTCACCGCCACGGAAGTTCTGGAGGAGGTGCGGGCGATGCCCGATGTGCGCCTGCCGGATACCTTGCTGGCGCATGCCTACGGCATTGCCGTGATACCCGATGTCACCAAAGTCGCGTTTATCTTCGGCGGCCGGCACGGCAACGGGGTGCTCTCGGTGCGCGACAAATTGAACGCGCCTTGGAGCAATCCGGTTTTCATTTCTCTGACCGGCGGCAGTTGGGGATTCCAAGCCGGCGCGCAATCCTCCGACATCATCTTGGTCTTCACCACCAAGACGGGCATCGAAGGCATCGCCGGCGGCAAGCTCACCCTGGGTGCCGACGCCTCGGTGGCCACCGGACCTGTGGGACGGCAAGGGTCCGCCGCCACCGATATGAACTTCAATGCGGAGATTTATTCCTACGCGCGCACCCGCGGATTGTTCGGCGGCGTTGCGCTCGATGGCAGCGTGATCTCCATTGACCGCTCGGCGAATGCTTCGCTGTACCACAAGAGCGGCGTTGGTGCCTCGGAGATCATCTCCGGACAAGCACCCGCACCACCGGCCACGGCTCAGCGCTTCCTGGAACGCCTGGCGCAGGCCACGGGCACCTCGGTACGAACCTCGCCCGCCCCGCAGGCGGATGTCCCGCCGGCCGGCGGTCAGCCATCGAACGTCGCGCCGACCGCGGAGCCCGCGCGCACGTATCCTCTGGAAGATCAGAAGAAGTGAATTTCGGTCCCGACCGCCGCGTCAATTGGCGGTCGGCGCGGATCGCCGACAATTGAGCCATGCGTTGATATTTCGCTGCAGTGGAAAGGGCGGATTCTCTGCCGAGGTTGCCGGCCATCCGCAGCATGTCGAGGCGAGAAAACGCGAGCGCGAAGTCGAGGTCCGCTTCACCGACGTCGCCTGCATCGTAAGAACCCCCGAAGGCGCGGTTCATGCCCACCCCGGCGATGCCATCCTGACGGGCAACGGCGGACAGCATTGGCGGGTGTCGCACGCGAAGTTCGAGCACAAGTACCGGCCCATACCGCCCACCCTGCCCGGCCGGTCCGGCCGCTATATGAGCCTACCCTATCGCATTCTGGCGCTGCGGCTGCATGAACCCTTCGATGTCTGGCTCGCGGACGGGGTATCCGCCTTGAGCGGCCACGCGGGCGATTGGCTGGTGGACTATGGCGACGGCAGTCTCGGCATCGTCGCCCAGGACATCTTTGCGACGACCTATGAAATCCTGAGGTAGCATGAGCATGGCGTTCCACCAATTGATTCAACGAGTGCTGCTGATCGGGACTCGATTGAACGGTGCACCGCCGCCTGCACTCTCCAGCCCCCCGCGGCGGTTGCTGCCCCTCATCGAGGCTCTCGCCCCCGTCCACCTCAAGTTCGATGCACGTGCCGTGTACTATGGCCACCGCTATCGCAGCGGATTCTGGGCGATCTATCTCTTGAGTGCGATTGCGGTGCTGTTCGCGGTGCTGCCCCTGGCGCTGGGATGGGACGACCGGCGCCACCTCCAGCACCCCGTGGTTGGATTGTGGGCGGTCGCCGAGGTACTCATCATCGGCACCGTGAGCGCGATTTATTCGCTGGGGCATCGGCGCGATTGGCAAGGCCAATGGCTGCGCGCACGGACCACGGCCGAATTGATCTGGTATCTGCCGCTGGTCGCGCCGCTGCTCGATTTCAGCCGGCCGCAGGCATCCGCAAACTGGTACATGCGTGTGTTCGATCCGGGCAATCACCTGCGGGTCGGCGACGATCTTGAAGCGACCTGCGTACAGAACGAACCCTTGGCCAGCACGCTGCTCGACGGAGCCTGGTGTGACCCGGAATTCGTCGCACTGTACGCGCAGTGGACGGTGAGCGTGCTCGAGGCCCAGACGCACTATCATCAGCGCGTTGCGACCCGGCAGCGCGCCCTGATGCACCGCGTCCATTCGGTGAATATCGGGTTGTTCGGACTGACCGCCCTCGGGGCTTTGCTGCATCTCGCGATACATACCGTTTGGCTGTCGGTGATCACCACATTTTTCCCGGCGCTCGGCGCTTCGCTGCACGGCGCGCTCGCGCAGTCCGAATCCTACCGGCTGGGTACGACCTCCGAACGTCTGGCCGCGGAATTGCAACGCGCCATCGGCAGCTTGCGCGAAACCTTGGGCGAGCCCGGATCACTGCCGCAGCCGGAGCCCATCAAGGAGTCGATCCAAGAGGCCATCGAATTGATACTCGAGGAGCATCAGGATTGGCACATGCTGGTACGGCCGCACCATCTGCCATTGGCCTAAACCCACATGACGTTGGACGTTGGATTGGACCTTGGACCTCAAACGTTAGGCATTGGACCTCAGGCGTTAGACGTTACACTACGGGCCCCTTCAGCTGCTGCGAGTAAGATGCGATGAACGTTCAGACGAAGTCTTGCGCGATCCTGATGGTCTGCCTTTTCGCCCCGCTGGCGATGGCCCAATCCACGGTGCCGCCCAAACCCATCACTCACGAAGCGCTTTGGATGATGAAGCGCGTCGGCGCTCCTGCATTGAGTCCCGACGGCAAGTGGGTGGTGTACTCCGTCGTTGAACCCTCCTATGAAACCGACAAGAGCGTCAGCGATTTGTGGCTGGTGTCCACCGACGGGCTAAAAGCCCCGCGCCGAATCACCAACACCAAAGCCCCTGAGGGTGATGTCGCATGGTCCCCCGACAGCAGCAGCATCGCCTTCACCACAAAGCGCGAAACCGACGATGCCGAGCAAATCTACATTCTCGATCTGGCCGAGGGAGGCGAAGCGCGCCGGCTCACCAATATCTCCACGGGCGCATCGAGTCCGAAGTGGCGCCCGGACGGCAAGGCCATACTGTTCGAATCGCTGGTGTACCCGAATGCCATGGACGACGAAGCCAACAAGAAGATTGCCGCGGACCGTAAGGCGCGCAAATACAACGTGCGTGCCTATGAGCATTTCCCGATCCGCTATTGGAATCAGTGGCTGGACGACCGCCAACCCACCCTCTTGGTGCAGTCGCTGGAACCGGGTTCGGCTCCGAAGGACATTCTCTCGGCGACGGCGCTGGCGCGTACATCGGGATTCTCGGGGATGGAGACGGAGAGCAGCGTCACGCTCGCGCCCTTGTGGAGCCCCGACGGGCGTGAAGTGGTGTTCACCGCCACCACGGAACGATGGCATGCGGCCTTCGCCCACGTGGGCTACCACCTCTACCGCATGGCGGCGGACGGCGGCGTGCCGACCGTGGTCAGCCCGGCTCTGGGGCAGTATGAAGAGGCGACGTTCAGCCGCGACGGCAAGTCGCTGTTCTTCAAGTACGAGATACAGGACCAGGAGGTCTATCACCTGCCGCGCCTGAACAAGGTCGCGTGGCCGGCCGGCGGACAGCCCTCGCCGGTGACGTTGAACTTCGACCGAGAAGCGGCTCGCTATGCCTTGAGCGCCGACGGTAAGTTTGCCTACCTGCTGGTGCCGGAGGCGGGCAAGGAGAACCTCTATCGGGTCGCAGTGCAAGGCGGCAAACCGGAACTCGTGATCGAACCGTCCACGGGCGGCTACACTTCTCTGGAGATAGCGGAGAAGGCGGCCAAGCCTACGCTGATCGCCGGTTACGGAAGTTCGGTCTCTCCCACCGAGATCGTCCGGCTCGATGCTTCGCGGCGCTCCCATGTGAACCTCACGCATGTGAACACGGCGGCAGCGGCGGCCATCGATTGGCAGCCGCCGCAGCACTTTTATTTCACCAGCACCAAGGGCCGCAATATCCACAACATGATCGTGCTGCCACCCGCCTTCGATGCCGCGAAGAAATATCCGATGCTGGTACTGATCCACGGCGGTGCGGCCAGCAACAATCCCGACCAGATCGGGCTGCGCTGGAACTATCACCTGCTGGCGGCACCCGGGTATGTGATATTGATGACGGATTACACCGGATCCACCAGCTTCGGCGAACAATTTGCCCAAGCCATCAAGCTCGATCCGTTGAAAACGCCCGGAGATGAAATCAATCAGGCAGTCGATGAAGCGATCAAACGCTATTCATTCGTCGACGGATCGCGGCTGTGCGCTGCCGGCGCCAGCTATGGGGGCCACCTGGCCAATTGGATCGAGGCGACCACCACGCGCTACAAGTGCATCGTGAGCCACGCAGGCGAAGTCGATCTGCTCAGTCAGTGGGGAACCAGCGACGGCATATATGGCCGCGAGGTGACCAATGGCGGTCCGCCGTGGGCGGGGAATCCAATCTGGCGGGATCAGAGTCCGATCACTTATGCGGCCAATTGGAAGACTCCGATGCTGCTCAGCATCGGCGAGCGCGACTTCCGCGTGCCCATCAACAACACGCTGGAGAATTGGAGTACGTTGCAGCGCATGCAGGTGCCGAGCCGCCTTCTGGTCTGGCCCGATGCCTGGCATTGGATTACCAAACCGGAAGACAGCCGGCATTTCTACGACGAGGTGCAGAGCTGGCTCGCCACCTATCTCAAGAACGGCGCGCCCTGATCTGAATCTCGTGGATTCGGGGCCTCCCCGACGCCAACCAGATTCGGCGGCATGTCGCGCAGCTTCCCGCTGCGCGACATGCTCGGACGAAACTCCTACCCGATGAACTCCGAACTCCGGTCAATTTCCTAGGTTGCTCGTGCGCCGAATGAAGCCGGCGACATTGTCGTGCAGCAATTTGAGCGAGGAGTCCTTGGCGTAGACCATGTGACCTGAGTCGTAGAACTTGTACTCGATGTTCGCCTGCAAACTCGCCGGGATCGGCAGGTGGTGCATCTCGTACACACCCTGGTAGAACGGCGTGGCGAGATCGAAATAGCCCGCATTCAACTGAATCTTCAGGTTCGGATTGATCTTCATCGCGTTCGCGAGATCGGGCATGACATTCGAACCCTGCCGCGCGGAACCCGGCCGCTGATTCTGCCCCGGCTGACTGTGCTGAAAATTCCAGGTGCCGAAGGTTTGAATGCTGTGTTTGAAGCTCTTGCCCTCGCCATAGTGCAAGTCCTTGCGCACATACTCGTTGAATCCCGAGACATAGGCCGATCCAAGCGCCGTGGATTGCGGGTCATAGTCCGCGCGCTGACTCAAGGGATCGATGTCGGGTCCGGAAAAGCGCGTGTCCAGGCGGCCCGTCGTCAGACCGGCGTCATCCTGCAAATTCTGGCGAAATTCCCCGCCGTCGATGCGCAGGTCCGCCTTCAAGATGTACTCGACCGGCAGGCCGGTGTACTGGTGAAGCCTGTCGGCGATTGAACGTCGGTCGGCCGCGCTAAGATCCGAGCCGGCCGCAAGGGCTCGCGCATAGTCGCCCAGCGCGAATTTCTCGACCTCCGCCAGCAGCGGTTCGAGCTCCTTGCGTTCACCCGGCAGCTTCTTGTGGTACCAGGCGGTTGCGGCGTAGGTGGGCAGGACCGTCTGGTAAGGAAGATCGATGCCGGGATTGCCCGTGGGCCGATCCGGGCTCAGGTCGAAATTCAGTATCTGCGACAGCAGTATCACACCGTTGAAATCGATCGCGCGATCACTTTGCAGCTGATTGATGAGCACCGCGGAACGAGGCGTGCCGTAGCTCTCGCCGAACAAATACTTAGGCGAATTCCAGCGGCCGTATTTCGACAGGAACTGCGATATGAACTCGGCGAAGGCGTATGCATCTTGATCGACGCCGAAAAATGCCTTCTCCTTGTCCTTACCCGCAATGCGGCTGAAACCCGTGCCCGGCGCGTCGATGAAGACCAGATCCGTGGCATCCAGCAGGCTGGCGGCGTTGTTGGTCAGCGAGTAAGGCGCCGCCGGGGTATGCGCATCGGTCGCAGTGACGATACGGCGCGGACCGAAAGCTCCCATGTGCAGCCATACGGTGGCCGAACCCGGGCCGCCGTTATAGACGAAGGTTACGGGCCGCGTGCCGCCGCCGTTCTTGAAGTAGGCGACGTAAAACATCGATGCCTCGGCGGTAGGATTCTTGCCTTCGCCCTCATCTCCCGCTCCCGGGTTCTTGTCGGTCTTCGGATCGCGGGGAACATCGTCCCAGTCCTTCGGATGCACGATGAGCGTGCCGGCGATGGCCTGGTAGGAAATGGCCTGGCCGCCGATGGTCACCGTGCCTGAGCTGCTGACCGAGTCGGCTTTGAACGGCTGGAACTTCCCGCCGTCCGCTTTCTCCGTTTCGCTGTCGGATTTTCTATCCGGCGGGTTCGGTGCACCGGGTGCGGCGAACAAGTATGCCGGTAAGGCCAATGCCGCAGCTACACCCAAGCAAGCACGCAATTTAAATCGACTCATATTGTTCTCCACAGGGATTTTCTGGCTAGTATGTCCCGCGCCGAAGTTTAGCGGGACCGTCGGGCAGAAGTCTCGGGTTTCGCTGAACGGCGTCATGATGGGCCGTTTCCGTCGATAAAATGACTGCGAGGACGTTGAACATGAAGCGCAACAGTAGGAGTTTTCTCGAGTATTCTCCGTCGCCGCGCGCGAGACGGATTTGCCGATCGTCGAGGCGGAGCCGTTGGGTATGCTGCCTTCGATGGGCGTTTATTTTCCCGCTTGCCTGGCCCTTGGCTGCGGGCGCTGCGGCGGCCGCATCGAAGGATGGGCCATATTTTCCGACGGCCATAGGCCAGACCGAAACCGACGAATACACCCGTTATGAACTACTGGCCCCCGAGACAGCCAGTTTCAAGATTTATTACGAAGTATCCGCGACCACCCCGGGGGCGAGGTTCTTTTACAATCCGATTCGCAAAGGCAGCGCCGCGAGCGAGGAAAGCGTCTACGACGCGATGCTCGGGACTCCGCTGCATTTCGAGATCGTGAGCGGAGCGCAGGCGCGCATGGATGCCTTGATGCCCGACGCCGATCCGGCGTCCAGCTACATCAAAGTCACGCTGGCCCGCCCCGTACCCGAGCACGGCCAGGGACGTGTGCTCATCGTCAAGACCTACAAGGACCCGAAGAGTTACTACCTGGATGGGAAAGCCATCGTTTTCAACCGCCCATTGGGCGTGAAGCGCAACAAAGTGGTGCTGCCAGCCGGCTATGAAGTCATCGGCCTGACGGTTCCCTCGCAGATTTTGACCGAGAAAGACGGACGCATTGCCATCAGCTTCCTGCACGCAGGATCCGGCGAAGCACCGCTGGTGCTGCGGGCGGCCAAGGGCGCCCAAGTTGGACAGGCGGCACTGCCGCGTTCATTGAGTTCGCAACGGAGCTGGGAATCGCCGTTCGCGGGAGAGACGGAACAAGAGCGGCTCTCCGAGCGCGCGCATCAGGATCGGGACATCGTGTACTTCCTGCAGCAGCCTGATACGCATGCGTTCAGCCTGTACCACGACTACACCGAGTCACGGGCGGGGGTGAGCGGCTATGCAAATGTCGTTCGTGAAGGCAGCGTGGCCAGCCACCCGTCCGCCAGCATCTTGGACACGGGCGAACAGCTGAAAACGCTGGAGATGAGCGGCGCCGAACTTGCGGCCTCGAAGATCAACGTGGGCGAGACCGTGCCTGCGGCGGCCCGCGTCGTCGTGATTCCGTTTCCGCCGGTGCAGGCGGGCCAGACCTTGCGGCTGCGTATCGCGGAGACCTACACGGCGCCGGTGAGCTACAAATTGGACGGCGAGGATCTGGTATTCGATCGCAGCCTCGGCAGACCGCGCAATGCCGTGGTGCTGCCGTCCGGATGGTACTGCACCTTCAGTGCCGCGCCCGCAACCGTCACACAGTTGCCGGATGGCCGGGTACGGCTGGACTACTGGAACGATCGACCCGAGGCGGTGGATGTATTGCTGAAAGCCAGGCGGCGTACCGCCGCGGAATGAAACCGATTCAATCTAGGATTGCGGCTGGCTCTGAGCTTGGCTGGCTGTCGGCGACTGCGGATCTTTAGGCGCAGTTGCCGGTTCCACCGGGATCACCGGCAAGTGATAGGCGTCCACTTTGGGCGTTTTGGCTTCCTGTTCCTGCCGCTGCTTCTCCTGCTGCGCCCGTAGCTGCTCGCGGCTCTTCTCGAAGTCCTCGGCGCGCTTCGCCTCCGTGGCGGGGTCGACTCGCGCCGCAAGACGCTCGATCGCAACGCGCGCATTCACGCACTCCGAATCCGAGCGCGCCTTCGCCGGATCACGGTTGCACTTCATGAGCACCCCATCCAGCAAAACGCGATCTTCCATCAGATCCGATACCGTCAGCGGCGGAATGCGCCGCGGGCTGCAACCCGCTAGGGCAGCCAAACCGGCAAGACAGCCGCAGACGATGGTCAATTTCAGTGAATATGGCATATAGCTTCTCAGGCCATGGTACCCAAATCGGGGCATTAAACGACCCTGTCCCTGTGACGCGTCTCACGGCTTGACAATGTTTATGAGCCTGTCGCACGGCGCATCCGCTTCCTTTGCCAACGCGCCCCGGAAAGCCTTAAGAGGGCTCCTGTCCCGCGCGGCGCGTGGCGCGCACCGCGTTTGACCCCGCCGAAGCGCATGTGTACCGTTCCGGCATGCCCGCCCCAAAAACCCCAAAACCAGAAACGCCCGACTTTGAGACGGCCCTGCGCGATCTGGAAGAGCTGGTCGAGCGCCTGGAACACGGCGATTTGCCCTTGGAGGAATCCCTGGCGGCGTTCGAGCGTGGCGTCCTGCTGACGCGTGCCTGTCAAAGCGCATTGAAGGATGCAGAGCAAAAGGTCGCGATCTTGCTGAAGAAGGCAGGTGAACCCGCCGTTGAAGACTTCATGCCCGACGAACCCAGCAACGGCTGAACACCCAGTGAATCCGGACGCGATGGCGGCGCGTATGCGCGGATATCAGTCACGCGTGCACGCCGTCCTCGATGCCGCATTACCGGCTGCGGATTTGGTACCGCAGCGCCTGCACGCGGCGCAGCGCTATGCCGTTCTCGGCGGCGGGAAGCGGCTGCGTCCCCTGCTGGTCTACTGCACGGGTGAAGCGCTGAACATCCCCGTGGCCTGGCTGGACGCGCCCGCCGCCGCCGTGGAACTCATTCATTCCTATTCGCTGGTTCACGATGATCTGCCTGCGATGGACGATGATGATCTGCGTCGCGGGCAACCGACGACTCACCGCGCCTTCGACGAAGCAACCGCCATCCTGGCCGGCGATGCGCTGCAAGTCCTGGCTTTCGCATTGCTGTCGCGCGACCGAACCCCCGGCGTGAGCGCCGAGGCGCGGCTGAAAATGATTCAAATCCTCGCCGATGCCAGCGGCACCGCCGGCATGGCCGGCGGCCAGGCGATCGATTTGGCGGCCGTCGGCCGAGCCTTGACGCTCGAGGAATTGGAGGCCATGCACCGCCTCAAGACCGGCGCCCTGATCCGCGCCAGCGTACTCATGGGCGCGGCCTGTTTGCCTGGCTTGAGCACGGCGGCGTGGGACGCGCTCGACGGCTATTCGCAGGACATCGGTCTTGCCTTTCAGATCCAAGACGACATTCTCGACGTGGAAGGCAAGACCGAGGAAATCGGCAAGACCAGCGGCGCGGACGCCGCCCGGGCCAAGCCCACCTACCCCAGCGTACTGGGCCTCGAAGCCGCCAAAATCCGCGCCCGGGACTTGAAGCAGCGGGCCTGCGAACGGCTGGCGCCGCTCGGTGAGGCCTCTCAGGTCCTGGCCTGGCTGGCCTCTTATGTGATCCAACGGCGGGTTTGAGACCCCAACCCGCGGCTATGGTCGTCGAACAGGGAGGGTAAGCCCGCTTGCAGGCTACCGCCTGTCGGTCGCCCCTCGCCCGGACGGCGGCCAGCCAAAGCCGATTGAATGGTCTAATATTCTTGAGTTACGCGGTTTCGACTCCATGTGGGGGTCTGATCGCCTGGAGTAGGAAACGAATATGAGCGTCGCCGTGCCCGTCAAGAAACCCAAAGCCACCGCCGTGGAAGATGTCCAAGGACACGCCGATACACGCCGTATCCCCATCAACAAGGTTGGGATCAAGGACATCTTTCACCCCGTCAAGGTCAAGGACCGCTCGCGCGGCGAGCAGCACACGGTGGCCAATTTCAACATGTACGTGAATCTGCCGCACAATTTCAAGGGCACGCACATGTCGCGCTTCGTGGAGATCCTGCATCGCCCGGGACTGGAAATTTCCGTCGAGTCCTTCGGCAAGATGCTGGCGGAAATGACCGGCCACCTGGCCGCGGACTCCGGCCACATCGAGATGACTTTCCCCTACTTCGTCATGAAGAAGGCACCGGTATCGGGAGTCGAGAGCCTGATGAACTATCAGGCGACGATTTTCGGCGAACATCGCCATGGCAAGACGGAAGTTTGGCTCAAGGTGGTCGTGCCGACGACCAGCTTATGCCCTTGCTCGAAGGAAATTTCCGACTACGGCGCGCACAATCAGCGCTCCCACATCACCTTGACGGCGCGGCTGATCGAGCACATGTGGCTGGAAGAATTGATCGAAATCGCCGAACGCGAAGCGTCATGCGAGGTTTACGGAGTTCTGAAGCGCCCCGATGAGAAATTCGTCACCGAGCGCGCCTACGACAATCCGAAATTCGTCGAGGACACGGTGCGCGACGTCGCGGTCGCGCTCAACAACGACAAGCGTATTCGTGCTTATGTGGTCGAGGCGGAAAATTTCGAGTCGATTCACAATCACTCGGCATACGCGATGATCGAGCACGACAAGGAAACGGCTTCCTAGGACAGATGCTTCTCGGCACAGCTGTTTACGATAGCCTTTCAGAGCACGCCTCCTAAAGCGTGCCTGGCCGGGATCCTCAGGAAACTCCGCGCTCCGCGCTTTGCAGACGCCCGATCATGCTGCGCAGGAACACCTGGTTGAATCGCAGCTGGCACTCCGCGGAAACCTGCTCCAGCAGAGTCGAACTGACTTTCATCACGGTGACCGCACCGGACGCGCAGATGGTGGCGGTGCGCTTGGCGCCTCGGACGTAGCTGGTCTCGCCGAAGCAATCTCCGCTGTCCAAATAACCCAGCGCCTTGCCGTTGCGCTGCACTCCCACCCGGCCTTGAACGATGATATAGAACCGGTCGTCCATCTCGCCTTCCTTGACGATTTCCTCGGCGTCCGCATAGTCCTGCCAACTGCTGGCGCGCAGCACTTCCCAGATCTCGCCGTGCGAGAATTCATGGAAGAACTTCAATTTCCGCAGCAAGCTGAATTGTTCCTGCTGATCGATCCGATTGTATTGCGCGCGCAATTTCTGATGCACGCGCGTCAGCTCCGCGGCAAAATCCAGGCCGGTCTTGTAGCGCTTTTCAGGATCCTTCTGCAGCGCCATCGCCGTCACGTTCTCGAGCTCTTCGGGGATCTCGGGACGCAGAGTATGAATCGGCGGCGGCGTGGCGAACACGATCTGGTGCAGAAGCTTCTGCAAGTTGCCGGCTCTGAAGGGCCGGGTCCCGGTCAACAGCTCGTACATCACGGCGCCCAGCGAGTACAGATCCGAGCGATTGGTCAATTCTATCGACTGAACCTGTTCGGGGGACATGTACGAGGGGCTGCCCGCAATGCCCTCGATGCGTGAAATCTCCGAGTCGGCCACCAACGCAATGCCGAAATCGATGATCCGCACATCGCTGTCGAGGGTGAGCATGATGTTGCTCGGCTTGATGTCGCGGTGAATCACGCCGCGGCTGTGTGCGTAGTGCAATGCGCGCGCGGCTTTGTAGACCAGTTCGACCACATCGTCGATGCGCAGCAAGTTGTCGGGACGGCAATAGGCAGCCAGTGTACGTGCGCCGTGCACATGCTCGGTCACGATGTAGCAGTGGCCATTCTCCTCGCCGGCGTCGTAGATCGGCAGGATGTTCGGATGCTGCAGCATGCCGACCATATGCGCCTCGGAGAGAAACATCTTGCGCGCGATGCGTTTGCGATTCTCATCGCCGCTGGAATCCACATTGTAGACTTTGATCGCCACGTCGCGGCCGTAGTACGGATCGTGCGACAGATAGACTACACCCGTGCTGCCGCGCCCCACCTCGTTGATGATGACGTACTTGCCGATCTTCTCGGGCAAGGAGCCGCGGCCGGACTGAGCTTTCACGAGGGCAGGAGAGCGGGTATTGGTCAAGGGTAACCGTGCACTGCAGGCGTCATTCGACTTTGATGACGCGAGGATACTGATGTGGCCCAACCCAAACTGTGATTTGGGTCGAGGCTTAGGCGAAGTGGTCGAAACCCCGAACGCGCGGCACGAATTCCCGACCACTTTGCGACCACGTCACACCCGATCCGCTACGCAGTTCACCGATCCGCGTCAGCGTTAAGTTCAATCGAGCGGCCGCCGCCCGCTGCAATTCATCGAATCGCAGGGCGGGCACGGCCAAGAGCAATTCATAGTCATCGCCCCCGGAAAGCGCCCATTCCAGGGCCTGGCTTGGGGTGGCCACCGACGTCAAGGCAGCGGATAAAGGCAATCGTTCGACCTCGACATGTGCGGCAAGACCGCTCGCCCGGGCCAATTTCGGCAGATCTGCGACCAGGCCATCGGATAAGTCCATCGCAGCGGTCGCGATGCCGCGCGCGCACAGGCCCAAGCCTACCCTGGGCTCCGCATAGTCAAAACGCCGGATCAGCTCGCTCACCTCGCGGCTATCGGCGCGCGGCGGCGAAGCCTTGAGGCAAGCAAGACCCGCGGCGGCATCACCCAGTGTGCCGCTCACCGCCAGATAGTCCCCCGCCCCGGCACCACTACGCCGCAAGGCGGTGCCGTGCGGAACGTGGCCTAAAATCTGCACGCTGACGCTCAAGGGGCCGCGCGTGGTGTCGCCGCCAACCAGTTCGACGCCGTGCGCGTCTGCAAGCGCCCAAAAACCCGCGGCAAACTTTTCCAACCAGGCGCAATTCGAGTCGGGCATGGTCAATGCGAGAGTTGCCCATGCGGGAATCGCACCCATGGCGGCGATATCGCTCAAGTTCACGGCCAGCGCGCGATGGCCTATCGAATGGGGGCTGCTATCCTCGGGAAAGTGCCGGCCCGCCACCACCGTATCCACGGCAGTCACCAAGTCGGCGTCCTTGGGAACATCGAGAAGCGCGGCGTCATCGCCTATGCCTAAGATCACACCCGGGCCCCGCGTCCGTCGATCCCGGACGAAGAAGCGGTCGATCAATTCGAACTCGCCGAGATCGGAGGACACCCGTGCTCCTTACCCCGGCGCGCGGCCGTACTCGTGCGGCCGGGTTTCCTGAGCGGCGCGGTCCAGCACGGCATTGACGAACTTGTGCCCGTCGGTGGCACCAAATTGCTTGGCAAGCTGCACGGCTTCCGCGAGCGCCACGCGGTACGGCAATTCAGGACACGACTGCAATTCGTGAAGCCCCAACCAGAGGACGGCATGCTCGATCGGATCGAGTTCCTGAGGTGGAATCTCGCACAGGCCGGTCAACCGAGAATCGAGAGCCTCGCGCTGCGGCGCCACCCCTTCGATCAAGCGTCGAAAGTAGTCCCGATCGACTCGCTCGGCTTCGGGATCCGCGGCGAATTGCAGCTGCACGTCCTGCCAGGGCAGCGGATTGATCTGAATCTGGTATAGCGCCTGCAGCGCGAGTCGACGGGCAAGACTTCGAGCTCGATGGCTGGAGTCCCCTGAATTCACTCAATTATCCAGGCGGCGCAGCAGATTTGCCATTTCGATCGCCACCAGCGCCGCGTCCGCGCCCTTGTTGCCGGCCTTGCCCCCGGCCCGATCCACCGCCTGCTCCGCGGTATCGGTGGTGAGTACGCCAAAGGCAATCGGTACTCCTGACTCGAGCGCAATGCGCGCCAAACCTGAAGCGCATTCGCCGGCGACGTAGTCGAAGTGCGGCGTTTGGCCGCGGATCACGGCACCGAGCGCAACGAGCGCCTCGTAGCGATGGGACATCGCCAGCTTGCGCGCCACGATGGGGATGTCGAAAGCTCCCGGTACACGCACGATCTCGATCTGCTTTTCGCCGACCCCGTGGCGCTTCAAGGCATCCAGTGCACCGCGCACCAGCGGCTCAACCACGAAATCATTGAACCGGGCGGCGATGAGCGCAAAGCGCAAATCACGGGCCAGCAGTTCTCCCTCGACTATTTTCAGCTGATCATTGGGCACAAATCATCCCTCGCATTGGCATATGGCATTGGCATACGGCGTCGGCAGACACAATTGGCACACGGAAGTATAAGCCCTCGCTCATTCTTCTCCGTCCACGTAGCTGGTTATCTCGAGGTCGAAGGCCGCCAGGCCCTGCAACTGCTTGGGCGCACTCAATACCCGCATGCGCTTCAAACCCAGATCCTTGAGTATTTGCGCGCCGATTCCGTAGGTCCGCACCACGGTGGCGCCGCCGTGCCGCACCGGTGGCGTGGCATCCAGCTGCATCAAGCTATCCATGAAGTCCCGCGGCGATTCCTCGGACCGCAGGATCACCACGACACCCGATTCCTCCCGTGCCACCCGGCGCATGGCGGCACGCAACGGCCAGCCGAGCTTCTCGCTGTTGACGCCGAGGACATCGCGCAGCGTATCCTTGATGTGCACCCGCACCAGCGGCGGTAGAGCGGAATTCAGATCGCCCTTCACCAGGGCGATGTGCACGGTTTTATTCACGTGGTCTTCGTAGCAACAAAGCCTGAATCCGCCGTACTCGGTATCGACGCGCGCATCGTAAACGCGTTCGACCGAGCGCTCATTTTTCAGACGGTAGCGGATCAAATCCGCGATCGTGCCGATCTTCAGGCCGTGCGACTTGGCGAAAAGCTCCAGATCAGGCCGCCGGGCCATGGTCCCGTCGTCGTTCAAAATCTCCACGATCATGGCGGCGGCGGAAAAGCCGGCCAGGCGTGCCAGATCGCAGCCGGCCTCGGTGTGCCCGGCGCGCGTCAAGACGCCGCCGGGCTGAGCCATCAGCGGGAAGATATGGCCAGGCTGGCGCAGATCTTCGGGTCTCGCATTGGGCGCCACGGCGGTCTTGACGGTATGTGCCCGGTCATGCGCCGAGATGCCCGTGGTCACTCCCTCCGCGGCCTCGATCGACAGCGTGAAATTCGTGCGGTGCGTGCTGTCGGTATCGCTCACCATGAGCGGTAGACGAAGCTGGCGGCAGCGCTCGCGACTCAAGGTGAGGCAGATCAGGCCGCGGCCATACCGCGCCATGAAATTCACGTCCTCGGGGCGCACGCATTCCGCGGCCATGATCAGATCGCCCTCGTTCTCCCGGTCCTCATCATCCATGATTACCGCCATCTTCCCGCGGCGCAGGTCCTCTAGAATTTCATCGATGGTATTGAACGCCATGTGTACCTTGGTCGAAATCGCCCCCGTGGGAGGGCGCGCTATTGTAGCCGGAGTTCGGGGGCTCGGCGGGATGCTTGTGGACTTCCACCATGCGGACTCGAGGCAGGCCGAAAGTCGTCAATAGGCCGAGTTCTAGTGGCGGGCAAGCATCCCGTGGGCGGCCGACAACAGCATGTCATACCAGGCCGACTGGCCGCACGAGCCTATCCAGATAGCGCGCGACCACGTCGATCTCGACATTGACTTCGTCGCCCACGCGCAGCTCTCCCAAGGTCGTGACCGCATGAGTGTGGGGAATGATGTTCACGTCGAATCGCAGCCCGTCCACGTGATTCACGGTGAGACTCACACCGTTCAAGGATATCGAACCCTTGGCAGCGACGAATCGCGTCAACGCCGCGGGCAATTCGAATTCCAGCCGCCAGGAACGGGCGTCCTGTTCGAGGCGCACGAGGCGACCGACCGCATCGACGTGCCCGCTGACCATGTGGCCGCCGAGGGCATCGCCGGCGCGCAAGCTGGGCTCCAGATTGACGTTCGAGCTCACTTGCAACTTGCCCAACGTGGTTTTTGACAGCGTCTCGCGCGACACATCCGCGAAGAAGGCTGAGCCCTGCAGGCGGGTCACGGTGAGGCATACGCCTTGGACGCACACGCTGTCGCCGATAGCCGTGCGCGCCAAATCGAGCCCCGCGGCATCGATACCTAATTCCAAGTCACCCACCCGCTCCGCCAGAGAAATGATGCGGCCCTTCGCCAAAATGATTCCAGTAAACATGAGTTGCCCTTTGCCTTCGTTATGCCTTGCCTTCGTTCATCGAACTGATGCCATCCCCGCGGTGCTGGTTCGATCGCCCGTTCTCTTCATGGCTTCTTCGGCCGCAGAATCAGGCGCAGATCCTCTCCAAACTGTTGCACCTCGCGAAACTCGAACGACGGCAGCCAGCCGGCGCCTGAATGAACGCGTAACAGGGGTGCGGTATCGCACCCCAACACCTTGGGCGCGACGTAAAGCACGAGTTCATCGACGAGCTGCCTCGCCACGAATGCTCCCGCCAGGGTCGGACCGCACTCGAGCAGCACTTCGTTGACCTCGCGCGCCGTCAAATTCTGCATGACGGCATCGAGATCCAGGCCGCCGCCCGCGGCGCGCGGTACTCTCTCCACGGGGATGTCGTCGAACGAGCCGAGCGGCGCTTCCGCGGCGGCAAACACCAACCTCTCGCCAGGTTCGAAGATCCTGGCGTCCCGCGGACAGGTGAGCATGGTGTCGAGCACCACGCGAAGCGGCTGGCGCACCCGAGGCCCGTAGTCCAAGCGCACATTGAGCTGGGGATTGTCGGTGCGTACGGTGCCCGCACCCGTGACCACCGCCGAGCTGCGCGCGCGCCACGCCTGCACGTCCGCTCGCGACGCCTCCCCGCTGATCCACCTCGGACCGCCCGCCGCAGTGGCCGTGCGCCCGTCCAGACTCATGGCAAGTTTCAACCGCACAAAGGGACGGCCGCGCTCGAACCGTGAAAAAAACCCTGCGTTGAGCCTGCGGGCCTCATCGGCCAACAGACCCACCTCCACCGCAATGCCCGCGCTGATGAGGCGCTCTATCCCGGCGCCGGCGACTTTGAAATTCGGGTCACGCGTGCAGCACACGACACGTGCCAGGCCAGCGGCAATCACCGCATCGGCACACGGTGGCGTGCGTCCGGTATGGCTGCAAGGTTCCAAGGTCACGTACAAGGTGGCACCGCGGGCGCGCGGCCCGGCGGCACGCAGCGCCAGGACTTCCGCGTGGGGCTCGCCGGCGCGCACATGCCAGCCTTCTCCCAGCACGCCCGCCGAGTTCGCGATCACGCATCCCACCCGAGGATTCGGGTCGGTGGTGTACAGGCCGCGCGCGGCCAATTCCAGCGCGCGCGCCATGTGCACTCGATCTAGCGCTGCGGATTCCTCGCTCAAGGCTTTTTATCGTCCGTGACGTCACCGGGCAGCAAAGGCAATTGGTCCTTGCTGGTTTCACGGCGGCGGCGATGCCGCCGCAGCTGATCGATTTCGGTGCGGAATGCGTCCACATCCTGAAAGCTGCGGTACACGGACGCAAAGCGGACATACGCGACCTCGTCCAGATGGCGCAGCTCCTCCATCACCAAGTCGCCGATGGCGCGCGAGTCGATTTCACGCTCCCCCAAACTGAGCAGCTTGTGGCAAATTCTCGCGGCGGCGGCCTCGGTCGCCTCGCGCGAAACAGGGCGCTTTTCCAGGGCCTTGAGCATTCCCGCGAGCAGCTTTTTCTCATCGAAGGGTTCGCGGCTGCGATCCCCTTTGACGACGGTGGGCAGCAATAATTCTGCCGCTTCGAAGGTGGTGAATCTCTCGGTACATGCCAAACATTCGCGGCGTCTGCGAATCTGCCGTCCCTCGCCGGCGAGGCGAGAGTCGATCACCTTAGTCTCGGTGTGACCGCAAAAGGGGCAATGCATGGGAGCTGCTCATCGAGCGCATTCAGACAGGCTCCCTGCCGTACACCGGGAATCGGCGGCAGATGGCCAGCACCTCGGCCCGTACCCGCTGCAACGTCACCTCATCGCCGAGATGATCCAGCACATCGGCAATCCAGTTGGAAAGCTGCCGGACCTCGGGCTCCCTGAAGCCGCGCGTGGTCACGGCCGGCGTGCCGATGCGCAGACCGCTGCTGATGGAAGGAGGCCGCGGATCGTTCGGTACCGCGTTCTTGTTCACCGTCATATGCGCCCGTCCCAAGGCAGCGTCCGCATCCTTGCCCGTGATGTTCTTATCGATCAGGTCGAGCAGGAACAAGTGATTGTCGGTGCCCCCGGAAACGATGTTGTAGCCCCGCTGCTTCAGCACCTCAGTCATGGCGCGCGCATTGGCAACGACCTGCGTGCAATAGGTCTTGAATTCGGGCTGCAGCGCTTCGAGGAAGGCGACGGCTTTGGCTGCAATCACGTGCATCAGGGGGCCGCCCTGGATGCCTGGGAACACCATGGAGTTGAACTTCTTGTGCAAGTCCGCATGCGGCCGCGCCAGAATCAGTCCGCCGCGCGGACCGCGCAGCGTCTTGTGCGTGGTGGTGGTCACCACGTCGGCGAACGGCACCGGATTCGGGTACACGCCGGCGGCAATCAACCCCGCGACATGCGCCATGTCGACGAACAAATAAGCGCCGATGGAATCGGCGATGGCGCGGAAACGCGCCCAGTCGATGACGCGCGAATACGCCGAAAAACCGGCCACGATCATCTTCGGGCGATGTTCCTGCGCCAGGCGCTCCACCTGATCGTAATCGATGATGCCGGTTTCGGGCACGATCCCGTACTGCACGGCCTTGAAGAACTTACCGGAGAAATTCACCTTGGCGCCGTGCGTCAGATGGCCGCCATGGTCGAGGCTCATTCCGAGGATGGTATCTCCCGGACTCAACAAGGCGAAGTAAACCGCGGCATTGGCCTGCGATCCCGAATGCGGCTGCACATTGGCGTATGCCGCCCCAAACAGCCGCTGGGCACGCTCGATGGCCAGACTCTCGGCAATGTCGACGAATTCACACCCACCGTAGTAGCGCTTGCCGGGATATCCTTCGGCATACTTGTTCGTGAGCACCGACCCCTGCGCTTCCAGAACCCGCGGACTGGCGTAGTTCTCCGAAGCGATCAGTTCGATGTGGTCCTCCTGCCTCTGAAGCTCGCCGCCCAGCGCTTCGGCGAGTGCAGGATCGAAACCGGCGATGGTCATCTGGGCGCTGAACATGAAGGGAATCTCCAAAAGATAGCCGCCAATTGTAGCTTAATCGGCTCATCTTCCCTAACGGGAAATCCGCACCGTGACAACCTTGAGGCACTCGCGGATAATTCGCGCGGATCTTCAGCGAATTCACGCGTACTTCAAAACAGGCGACAGATGGCTCAGTTCATTTACACCATGAACCGGGTGGGCAAGGTTGTGCCCCCCAAGCGCATTATTCTGCGCGATATCAGCTTGAGTTTCTTCCCCGGCGCCAAGATCGGGGTGCTCGGACTCAACGGTTCCGGAAAGTCCTCGCTGCTCAAAATCATGTCCGGGGTGGACAAGGAGATCGAAGGCGAGGCGCGGGCACAGGCCGGTATCAAGGTGGGCTATCTGCCGCAAGAACCGGTGCTCGACGAGGCCAAGACGGTGCGCGAAGTGGTGGGCGAAGGCGTCGGCGATGTCCAAAGCCTGATCGATCGATTCAACGCCGTCAGCGACAAATTCGCCGAACCCCTGTCCGATGACGAAATGAACAAGGCTCTCGAAGAGCAGGCGCAGTTGCAGGACAAAATCGACGCCGTCGGGGGATGGGAACTGGAGCGCAAACTGGAGATCGCCGCGGATTCGCTGCGCCTCCCACCCTGGGATGCCGTCGTGGGCAAACTCTCCGGCGGCGAGAAACGCCGCGTAGCCCTGTGCCGGTTGCTGCTGTCCAAGCCCGATATGCTGCTGCTCGATGAGCCGACCAATCATCTTGACGCTGAATCCGTGGCCTGGCTGGAACACTTCTTGGAGGAGTATCCGAGCACGGTCATTGCGGTGACCCACGACCGCTACTTTCTCGATAATGTGGCCGAGTGGATTCTGGAGCTCGATCGCGGACACGGGATTCCCTGGCAGGGAAATTATTCCTCGTGGCTGGAGCAAAAGGGACAACGGCTGGCGCAGGAAGAGCGCCAGCAGGACGCGCTGGCGAAAACCCTCAAACGCGAGCTGGAGTGGGTGCGCACCAATCCCAAAGCGCGGCAGGCCAAATCCAAAGCGCGTCTGCAGCGGTATGAAGAGCTGGCCTCGCAGGAGTTCCAAAAGCGCAACGAGACCAACGAGATCTACATTCCCCCGGGCGAGCGCCTGGGCGACCTGGTCGTCGAATGCAAGAACTTGCGCAAGGGCTATGGCGACCGGCTACTGATCGATTCCTTGAGCTTCAACCTGCCGCCGGGCGGCATCGTGGGCATCATCGGCCCCAACGGCGCCGGCAAGACCACGCTGTTCCGCATGCTGTCCGGTATCGAAAAACCGGATGGCGGCGAGATCCGGCTGGGTCCGAGCGTCAAGCTCGCCTATGTCGATCAATCGCGCCAGGCGCTCAACGACAAGAACACGGTTTGGCAGGAGATCTCGGGCGGCCTGGATCTGATCAAAGTGGGCAACTACGAAACCTCCTCGCGGGGCTACGTCGGCCGCTTCAATTTCAAGGGCGTACAGCAGGGACAGATGATCGGTGAGCTCTCCGGCGGAGAGCGCAACAGGGTGCATCTGGCAAAGGTTCTGAAGGCCGGCGGCAACGTGCTGCTGCTCGACGAGCCCACCAACGATCTGGACATCGAAACGCTGCGCGCCCTCGAGGACGCCTTGGCGGCCTTCCCCGGATGCGCCGTGGTCATCTCACACGATCGATGGTTTCTCGATCGCATCGCAACGCACATTCTCGCATTCGAGGGCGATTCCCAGGTCGTTTGGTTCGAAGGCAACTATCAGGAATACGTCGAGGACTACAAGAAGCGCAAAGGCGAGGATGCCAGCCAGCCTCACCGGATACGCTACAAACCACTGGCAGGTTGACCATGGGCATCTACATCACACCGCAGGATGAGTTGCATGTCGACTATCAAGGCATTGCCTTGACATGCCCGCATTGCCAAACTCTGACCCATCTTACCCCCGCGGCGGTTCCTCATTTCGAGGACCTCAGCCGGCGCAAGCCCAAGCACATCGGCATTGTGTTCCGCTGCGACACTTGCATCGAACCGATCTTCCTCAAGTTCGCCGCCAAGGCATATACGGCGCTGCGCATTGAACTCGTGCCGAACTTCATCGAGATCGAGCGTGCTCGTGAGAATTTTCCGCTGAGTTATCTGCCGGAAGAGGCCGAAAGCCTGTTCAAGGAAGCGCTCGCCTGCTACTCGGCCGCCTGTTACAGCGCCTTCGGCTCGATGAGCCGGCGAACCGCGCAGTCCTTGTTTCGCGAGCTGGGAGAGCGTGGCAAGCTGGAGCTGTTCGATACGCTCCAGGAAATTCGCTCCCTGGCGGATCTCGACGAAGACATCTTCTCGATCTTGCGCTCGGTGCTGTTCGGCAGCGACAGCGACCCTTGGCCGAATCAGCCCCACTTGACCGCCGAGCACGCCGGGATTTTATTGGAAGTGATGCGCGACTTGCTGTATCAAACCTTCGTGCGCAAGGCCCGCCTGGTACAGGCCATGGCCTTTCGGCGCTTCGTGGCACCCAACCAAGCTGAAACGGGTTGAGAGCAGCCGGCCTTCGAAGACCGTTTCGCCCAGGGACTCGATGCATCCTTCAGCGGTGAGAGCGATCGGCTAACCGACGAACACCCGGGCGTTTCGGAACAGGCGCATCCAGCCGCCGTCTTCCGACCATGCTTTGGAAACCCAGGAATTCTGCACGCTGCGAAACACCCGCTCGGGGTGCGGCATGATCGAGGTCACGCGGCCATCGTCGCTGCACAATCCTGCCAACCCTAAGGCGGAGCCGTTCGGATTGAAGGGATATCGCTCCGTGGGCTGATCGCGATGATCGACGTACTGCAGCGTCACGACGTTCTGCGCCAGCAATGCAGCCGCGCTCGAACCTGCGTCGAATTCCGCCCTGCCCTCGCCATGCGCCACGGCAATGGGCAACACCGAGCCGTGCATGCCGGCGAACATCACGGAAGGGGACTTCGGGATGCGCACCAGGGTCAGGCGCGCCTCGTACTGTTCGGACCGGTTGCGCACGAAGCGCGGCCACGCCGCCGCGCCTGGGATCAGGCCTTTCAGCGCGGACAGCATTTGACAGCCATTGCACACGCCCAAAGTAAATGTGCCCGCGCGCGCGAAGAACGCGGCGAACTCATCGCGCGCCCGCGCATTGAACAGAATCGATTTGGCCCAACCCTCGCCGGCGCCCAATACATCGCCGTACGAAAAGCCGCCGCAGGCCACCAGTCCATGAAATCTTCCCAGGCGCACGCGGCCGGCCAGAATGTCCGTCATGTGTACATCGTAGGCGTCGAATCCGGCGCGGGTGAATACCGCGGCCATTTCGACGTGGCTGTTGACCCCTTGTTCGCGAAGCACGGCGATCGCCGGCCGCACGCCGCTCAGGATGAACGGTGCGGCAACATCGACATTGGGGTCGTAGCTCAAATCGGCATGCAGCCCGGGATCGCCGGTATCTTCGAGCCGCGAATACTCCTCCCGCGCGCACTCCGGATTGTCGCGCAGCTCCTGCATGCGATACGACACTTCGCTCCAGCGCCGATGCAATGCGATGCGCGAGGCAGAATAGACCACGCTGCCGTTGGCGCTCACTTGAACCTCGGAGCCGGGCATCGGCTCGCCGACGTCGTGAGTGAGGGGCAGCAATCCATGCCGTTGCAAGACCGTGCGCACTTCGTCGATGCGCGCCTGCGGCACTTGGATGACGGCGCCCAGCTCCTCGGCAAAGCAGGCGGCGATCGTGTCCGCCACCTCACTCAAGTCGATGCGCAGGCCGCAATGCGCGGCAAACGCCATCTCCAGCAGGGCCACCAACAACCCACCGTCCGAGCGGTCGTGATAGGCGAGCACCAAGGCCCGATCCTTCAGCTCGCGCAGCGCCGCAAAAAGCTGGCTCAAGAGAACCGGGCGGTCGAGGTCCGGGGGGTCGCCGCCATGCTTCAGGTGCACCTGCGCCCAACAGGAGCCGCCCAGGCGATTTTTCCCCGATCCCAAATCGATGAGCAGCAGGCGCGACGGCTGCGACAGGTCAAGCTCGGGCGTCAGGGTCGCGCGCGCGTCCTGGACGGGTGCGAATGCCGAGACGATCAGCGATACCGGCGCGATCACCGCCCGTTCCCGGCCGCCGTCCCGCCACGTGGTCCTCATCGACAACGAGTCCTTGCCCACGGGGATGGTGACCTGAAGTGCGGTACAGAGCTCGCTGACGGCGCGCACCGTGGCATACAGATCGGCATCCTCGCCCGGCTCGCCGCAGGCCGCCATCCAGTTCGCCGATAGGCGAATATCCGTCAGATCGCGGATGTCGGCGGCCAGCATGTTGGTCAGCGCCTCGGCCACCGCCAGCCGCCCCGATGCCGGTGCATCCAGGACCGCCACGGGCGCTCGCTCTCCCATGGCCATGGCTTCACCGCAGTATTCCGTGTAGCTACTGAGCGAAACCGCGACGTCGGCGACCGGCACCTGCCAAGGCCCCACCATCTGGTCCCGGCTGATCATGCCCCCGACCGTGCGATCGCCGATGGTGATCAAAAAAGACTTGTCGGCGATGGTGGGCAGGCACAGCAGCCGATCGAGGGACTCACCGATGGTCGAGCCGGCGGTGGCTAGCGCAGAGCCGCTCTTGGGGACGGATCGCACGTCGCGCACCATGCGCGGCGCCTTGCCGAGCAGCACCTCGATGGGCATGTCGACCGGCGCGGCGTGAAGCAAGGGATCATGGACCTCGAGTCGCCCATCCCCGGTGATCTCGCCCACCACCGCAAAGGGACAGCGTTCGCGCTCACACAACGCGGTGAACCGGCCGACACTTCCGGGAACGAGCGCCAGCACGTAGCGCTCCTGCGCTTCGTTGCACCAGATTTCCATGGGCGAGAGTTCCGATTCGGCGCTCGGAATCTTGCGCAAATCGATGCGCCCGCCGCGATGGCTGTGCGCAATGGCCTCGGGCAGCGCGTTGGAGAGTCCGCCGGCACCTACGTCGTGGATCAACAAAATGGGATTGGCATCCCCCAGGGCGATGCAGCCGTTGATGACTTCCTGTGCGCGGCGCTGCATTTCAGGGTTGCCGCGCTGCACCGACGCGAAGTCCAGGTCCGATGTGCTCTGGCCGCTGCCCACCGACGAGGCGGCGCCGCCGCCCAATCCGATCAACATCGCCGGACCGCCGAGCACGATGAGCGGAGCACCGACGAAGACGTCCTTCTTCTCCACGTTCGCTCGATGCACGCTGCCTAAACCGCCGGCCACCATGATGGGCTTGTGATAGCCGCGCACCACCGTGCGGCCCGCTTGGTGCGCTTCCTGTTCGAACACCCGGAAATACCCGCAGGTGTTGGGGCGCCCGAATTCATTGTTGAAAGCGGCGGCACCCAAGGGAGCAGCCGTCATGATCTCGAGTGCCGAGGCAATTCGATCGGGTTTGCCGAAGTCGATTTCCCAGGGCTGGGTCATGCCGGGAATCTTCAAGTTCGATACCGAAAAGCCGGTCAACCCGGCTTTAGGCCTTGCACCGATTCCGGTAGCGCCTTCGTCGCGGATCTCACCGCCCGACCCGGTGGCAGCTCCGGGAAAGGGCGAGATGGCGGTGGGATGATTGTGCGTTTCCACCTTCATCAAGATATCGATCGGCCCTTCGCTCTTTAAGTAGCGCTGCGTGTGCGGATCGGCGGCGAAGCCCGCGCCGCCGGCGCCCTCGATCACGGCCGCATTGTCGCGATAGGCGGACAGCACGCCACGAGAATTACGCGCGTACGTGGCGCGAATCATGGCCATCAGCGATTGCGGCATCGACTCTCCGTCGATGATGAACTGTGCGTTGAAAATCTTGTGCCGGCAGTGCTCGGAATTCGCCTGAGCGAACATCATCAATTCCACATCGGTGGGGTCCCGCCCCAACCCTTCGAACGCCTGCACCAGATAATCGATCTCATCGCTCGACAGGGCGAGCCCCCACTCCCGGTTGGCCCCTGCCAAAGCTTCGTGGGCATGCTCCCCCAAGGCGACCCGGCGCAGCTCGCGAGGGGGGGCCGAGTGAAACAGCCCTACCGGCTCCAAGGAATTCACCCACACCGATTCGGTCATGCGGTCGTGCAAGTGGGCAGCCAATCGCCCCAGCTCCGCTGGACTCAAGGGTTCGGTGGACTCGATGACATACAGGGTGCCGCGCTCGACGCGGGTCACGGCGCCCAACGCACAAACATGCACGATGTCGGTGGCCTTGCTCGACCACGGCGACTCGGTGCCCACGCGTGGTGTCACCAAGATGGTCTGACCGCCGCGTGGATCGGGCAGCGGCTCAAGGGGGCTCATCCCGTAGGTGAGGAGCTTGCCGAGCACGGTAAGCTCAGGCTGGCTCAAGGGCCGGATGGCGTCGACGAAGTGAATCCAGCGGCTGCTCAACCTCGTGACGCGCGAATCTTGCGTCTTGAGCCCGCGCAGCAGCTGCTCGATACGGAATTGCGACAGCGCCGGCGCGCCGAAAAGGCTAAACATGCATCATTCTACAGGAATCAGCCTATTTGCGAGCGCTGGAGTCTCCGCCCGGAGTATAAATGGGGACAGGGAATTGCGAGACGTTGGAGCCTTCCAGCGCGACAATCTTACTCACACCCTGTTTCTTCACCTCATCGATGCGCAGCACCGAATGCATGGGCAGATAGGTGCGCTTTACATCGTTGAACTCCGCCTTTATCTTCTCCTCAGCGGGGTCCACCACCACGGTTGAGCGCTCCCCGAAGACCAGTTCCTCGACCTCGATGAAGCCGAACAAACTGCCGTGGCTCACCTTGCGGGCGTAGATCTCATAGACCTTGCCTTGATTCACGAACAGAACTTTGAAAATGTGACTCGCTGCCATTCGTAAGGCTCCAACCATTGCTAGTATTTCACCATATTATACCGGCACTTAGCGCAAACCTTGAGACCCGCTGGAGGGAGTGAATAATGGCCCTGCGCTTACGCGTCGTCAGCGAACACTCAACCCGGCTCGGAGCGCTCACCACCAAGGTCTTTGGTGTGCACGGCGGCAGCATTGGGCGCGCAACTGACAACGACTGGATTCTACCCGACCCGGAGCGTTACCTCTCGGGCAAACATGCCCACATCGACTTCCGGGCAGGCGCCTACATCCTGACCGATACCAGTTCCAATGGGACCTATATCAATGGCGCGCAGGTTCCGCTGGGTAAATTCCATGAGTATGGGCTCAAGGACGGCGACTACATCCGCCTGGGCGAGTACGAACTCTTGGTCAGCATCGACCAGAGCAATGACTTCCCGCCCGAAGAGAGCGCCATTGTCGCCTACGACGGCCAAGCCCCCTCCTCCGCGGTCAAGAAATCCACGGCTGACGACTTGGGCGCTGAGCTAGACCTCAGCATGCTGCTGGAGCCGAGCAACTCGTCGATAGCCGATTCGGGCGTGCGGCCGCGCAATGCGTATGGTCAGGCCGTGCCGGCCGATCCCTCGCCGGGGGCAGCGAACGCTGCCGGCACGCCTTGGCATATGATGACGCGGCCGCTGAAAGTCGATGCTGCCAAGCCGGTTCTGCCCGGCGCAAGTGCACCCATCGCGCCGGCATCGATCGCGACGCCCAGCCCCGCCCTGGGGCGTTCTCAAAGTCTCCCGCTCTATGAAGGGGATTTCGACAGCGGACTGTCTGCGTTTTGCCGGGGTGCGGGGATCGATCCGCGCTCCATCACGACGGAAGCACGCAGTACCGCACTGCAGCTCGCCGGACAGTTGCTGCGCGAGGCCGTGGTGGGTTTGCTCGATCTGAACCAGGGTCGCAATGAATTTCGCAACCGGTTCCGCATTTCATCGTCCAGTGAAGAAGCCCCCGAGTCGCCCCTGAACCTGTCACGCGGAGTCGATGAGGCTTTGGTGAAGCTGTTGACGACGTTGTCGACCCGGGCCGGATCGGTGGAAGCGCTGCGGGAGAATTTCCGCGAACTCAAGGCACAGAACGGCGCAACGCTTGCCGCGACGCATGCCGCATTCGAGGAATTCCTGAGCCGCGTCGATCCGAAAGAGCTGGAGGAGCGCTTCGAGCGGGCGGGGAAACGCGGCGTCTTCGGCGGCCAAAACAAGGCGAAGTATTGGGACCTGTATGCCGAGCTGTTCGCGGGCCTGGCACAGCGCCCACCCGATGGATTTCCCCATTTATTCATGGAGACCTTCGCCAAGGCATACGAGGCCAAACTGCGCGCGTTGGTTCCGCCGCGGCGCACCGGTTTCGGCGAGCGTGAAGAGCCGGTCAATCCCAAAGGTCATGCGGTCGGCGATCCTTAACCTTGCCCGTCGTTGACCGTGCGCCTGCTACTCGTAGAAGATGATGACATCGTTGCCGACGCCATTCTGCGAGGCCTGACCGCGGCGCAGTATTCCGTGCACCGGGTCATGAGCGCGGAAGCCGCACAGGCTGCCATTGCCCATGAGGAATTCGCGCTGGCCGTCATCGATGTGGGTCTCCCGGGCGCCGACGGCCTGACCCTGGTGCGCCGGCTGCGCAGTGCCGGCAAATCCCTGCCCACGCTCATTCTCACCGCCCGCTGCACGCTCGCGGACAAGGTCAAGGCGCTCGACTTGGGCGCCGACGATTTCCTGAGCAAACCGTTCGAGGCCGCGGAACTGGCGGCGCGCTGCCGCGCCTTGATGCGCCGTTCGAGCGGCGCCGCCAACGGCATCGTCAAGCTCAACCGCATGAGTGTCGATCTGTCGGGCAAACGCCTGTGCATCGACGAGATGGAAATCGATCTCACGGCGCGCGAATGGCTGGTGCTCGAGTGCCTGGTGCGGCGTATCGGCCAGATCGTGCCCAAGGAGCGAGTCCAACAGGCGGTGGCTCCCGACCAGGACATCACCGCCAACGCCCTTGAAGTCCATGTCTCCCGGCTGCGGGCCAAACTCGGCGACGCGGCCATCATCCGCAGCCTGCGGGGCCTCGGATATCGATTGGAAGAAATGAGACCCGCGTGAGTTCCTCCATCAGCCGCCGCCTGATTTTTTGGCTGGCCGTGCCGCTCATGCTGATGGCGTTGTGCGGATCGCTGGTGCACTACTACAACAGCATTGCTCCAGGGGTCATCAGCAGCGACCGGCGTCTCAAAGACGCGGCGAATTCCCTGATGACGCATGTGCTCGTCAAGGAAGGCGTGGTCACGCTCGATACCAGCTTGGAACGCAAGCCGCCGCTGCCCGCGGCCGACTCGATAAAATATACGCTGCGCGATACGCAGGGCCGTCTGATCGCCGGCGACGCGCAACTCCCGATCGTCCCAATGAGCGACGCAACCAGTCAGCTCAGTTCCATGTCGCAAGTTGACAGGCGCAGCATGCGCACCCTGACCACCCGGTTCGACACACGCGCCGGCGTCATCTTCATAACGGTTGCCGACGTGCATCCGCCGAGCGAGCCGGCCGTCAGGTACGGCTTCATGAGCACGCTGCTCTGGGATTTCGTTCAGCTCGACGTAACCCTGGTGTTGGTGTGGATAGGCATTCAGCTCGGACTGCGCCCGATTCGAAAACTACGGGACGAGATTGCGCAGCGTTCGCCGCTGGATCTGCGCCCCATTGTCGATACCACCGTGCCGCGCGAAATCGCTCCCGTGGTGATCACTTTGAATCGCCTGTTCGCGACGCTTCGCACGGCGTCGCAGTCGCAGCAGCAATTCATCGCCAACACCGCGCATCAACTGCGCACGCCGATCACGGGCATGCAGGCGCAATTGGACGTACTCGCAGCGGAGCCGGAGGCGCAGCCCATCAAGGCGCGCTTGCTGACTTTGCAGGAGGGCATCAGGCAACTGGCCCGCACCGCCAACCAGCTGCTGACGTTGGCGCGCGCCGATCCCGCAGCCAATATCGCCATCAAGAACCAAGCTGTGAATTTGGGCGCGTTGATCGAAGAAGTCGCTGCAAAATTCTTCGATCGCGCGCTGCAAGCCGGCATCGATTTGGGCATCGACATCCAACAGTCCGTCTCCATCGTCGCCGACCCCTCGCTGCTTGACGATCTATTGACCAACCTGGTCGACAACGCGCTGAAGTACACACCCGCCGGAGGCAGCGTCACGGCAGCTGCCGGCGTGCGCCATGGCAAGGCGTTTCTCTCGGTCGAGGACACCGGCCCCGGCATTCCCGAGGCTGAAAGGCAACTGGTATGGCAAAGGTTCTATCGACTGCCGAATTCCCCCGGGCACGGCAGCGGGCTTGGGCTGGCGATCGTCAACGAGATTGCGCGTCTGTACTCTGCCTCTGTGAGCATTGCCTCGGGGGCCGGCGGCCGCGGCACCCAGGTGCTGGTGCAGTTTCCGGACCTGGCAGAGCGCGCCTGAAACGCGCAGCCCAAGTTGAACTGCGAACCGCGTCTCATTTTGAGAGGCGGCGCACCCCTTGTCAGCTTCGCGAAGGCTTCAAAAGGTAGGGTGGCTCCATGACGTCATTGACCTGTCGATTCGAACGCTCCAAGCGCACGCGGCGGCACTTCCTGCCGGGATTTACGCTGATGGAACTGATGATAACCATCAGCATCGCCGCAATCCTTCTGGCAATCGGTGTGCCCTCGTTCAAGTATGTCACCTCGGCGAATCGCGCTTCCAGTGAAATCAATGGCTTACTGGGAGATCTGCAATTCGCACGCGGCGAAGCGATCAAGGAAGGACAGACGGTCACGATTTGCGCGAGCGTGAACGGCACATCATGTTCAGGAAGCACTTCGTGGAATACCGGGTGGATTGTCTTCTCGGACGCCATCCCCCTTGGCATCGTCGACCCAAACGACGCGATCTTGAAGGTACAGGCGCCATTCTCAGGCTCGGATGTGTTGACCGCCGACCACGCCGTCAGCAGTGTAACCTTCAGCCGCGAGGGATTTACGCAAGGTCTAGGCAACAATGCAGTCACCATCACGCTGCATACGACACCGGTCAATGCGCCGTACACGCGCTGCCTGTCGATGACCATCATCGGCGCGCTTTCGACCCAGATCAACGGCAAGCCGACGGCGGAGAGCCCCAACCTATGCAACTGAAAATTCAAGTCCAGCGCGGCTTCACCCTGCTCGAAGTCATGGTGGCGCTGCTCGTCCTGACGGTGGGTCTCTTGGGAGTATTGAAACTGGAAACCGTGGCGTACGCCAGCACCAATATAGCCGCCAAACGTTCCCTGGCGGCGCTCGAGGCCGCGAGTTTGGCCGCCTCCATGCATGTCAACCGCGGCTACTGGGCGACCCCCGACACGTCCGCCGCGGCAATCAGCCTCAATGGCACCGTCATCACGATTGCCGCTGGCGCGCCGCTTTTATCAGGCGTGATCAACACGGCTCAAGTCTGCACGTCTTTGACGGTGCCGTGCGCGCCGCCGCAAATGGCCGCCTACGACTTGCAGCAATGGGCGCGGACGATGAAGCCGCTTTTGCCAAATTATACCGCGACGGTCAATTGCGGCACGGCCAACCCGGTGAGTTGCATGATCAATATTCAGTGGAACGAAAACGCCGTCGCCTTCAACAACCAAGAAACCGGCGCACTCGCCAGCCCAAGCTACACGTTGTACGTCGAACCATGAAGAAACTCACACCATCCATCGCAAGATTGGACCACAAACGTGCGCACGGCTTCACGTTGATCGAGCTCATGGTTGCCATCACGGTCGGCATATTTCTCGTCGGCGGCCTGCTCACCATGGTGCAAAGCACGCGTGATGCCTTCGGCAAGCAAAACTTGTTGGCCCAACTTCAGGACAACGAGCGGCTGGTGATGACCTTCGCGGCCGAGGTGGTGGAATCAGCAGGGTACTTCCCTGACCCGGTGCACAATACGTCCATGGTTATCTTCCCCGGCACGTTCAACATACCTCACGGCGGCTCATTCGCCACTGCCGGCCAGGCCGTCTTCGGCACATCCAACGCAGCAGCGCCCGGCGACACGGTGACGGTGCGCTATGCAGCGGCGCCGAATGACAATGTTTTTAATTGCCTGGGAACCACCAACACGACGGCCGGCAACCAGGTCTTCGTCAACACCTTTTGGGTGAACAATGCGAATGCGAACAATCCCGTCCTGACATGTACGGTCAGCAGCGCCGCAATAGCCGCCGTCGACGTGCCGCTGGTGAACGGCGTTCAAAACTTGACGATTCTCTACGGCGTCAAGAGAAGCATCCTCGACACCGGCAGCTGCGCCGACACCTATTTGACCGCCGCCCAAATGGCGCCGGTCGCGTTTCCGCTGGACTGGGTCAATGTTTGCTCGATCAACCTGCAAATGTCGTTCACCAATCCGCTCAATCCGGCCGGCCCGGCGATCATCATCAACCGGGTCATCGCGACCATGACTGCCGCGGGTGTCAATTCATGAAGACGCAAGATCCAGTAATACGACATCGCCAACGCGGTGTCGTTTTGATTACCGCCATGTTGCTGCTCGTCGTCGTGACTATCATGGCGCTGAGCATGTTTCGCAGTTACGGTATACAGGAAAGATTGGCGGGCAATACCCGCGACAAGCAGCGCGCGATCAACGCCGCCATCAGCGCGCAACAGTACGCGGAATCCTTGCTGGCGAGCGGCACGGCACCCGCGACCGGTACTTGCCCCGCCGGACTTCTGCCCTCCTTGACCAGCGCCGAGGTATGTAATGCCGTGCTGGCTGATTTTTCAAAATTGCCCTGGGCCGCCGGCAACATCTACACCCAGTTCACCTCCAACGCCATCAATGGTGTGGCCAATGTCATCAGCGCGACGGGCACTGCCGACAAGGCGGGGCAATCTGCCTCCTATGCCCTGCCACCGGTTTTCTATATCACCGATCTGGGGGCCAACGCAGGTTCCCCCGCCGGCGAGGTCTATCAAATCGATGCACTGGGCTATGGCGGCACTGCAAACACGGTAGCCATCGTCGAGAGCACGTTCGTTATCGGCACAAATTCATCACACGATGAGACTCAACCATGATGCACAAATACCCGATGATTTCCCTCACGAGTCTGGTGGGTACCATTGCCCTGGGATTCTCGGGCGTTATTCACGCCCAGACAGTTGCGCCACCGCCGACCACGACGAGTCAGTCGTTGAACGATGACTTCACCAAGGCCAGCGACCCCAATAGCTGGAAGCCATTTAACGGCGCCTGTCTCACGGCAGGAGACGGTACAGGCAGCATTCCTGCCTGCGTGGGCTTGCCCTACTACAAAGGCCAGGTTCAGGTCGGCGGCAACAACGGCTTCCTGGGGAATAGTTCTTCTCCGACCGGCTCGCAAACGGGCGATGCCCCGGGCACCGGTGCGCTGCGCTTCACCAATGGATTCACTGCCGGCCACGGCGGCGACTTCCTGTACGGCTACAAGCAGGCCGGCAGCATCATCTCCAGCGGCACGCCATTTGCGACCGGCGCGGGATTGCAGGTTGTCTTCAAGACCATTACCTATCGCGGCGACACCGGCAACGGTGACGGCGCGGACGGCATAGGGTTCTTCCTCATGGATGGCTCCCTCAACCCGTACGACACCGGCGCCTTCGGCGGCAGTCTTGGGTATACCTGCTCGAATACAAACAATGACCCGACCGCGCGAGCCGACGGCTCGATTCGAGGCTTCGACGGTCTCCGAGGCGGCTATATCGGCCTGGGCATCGATGAATTCGGCAACTTTTTGAATCCCGGCGACAATACCGCGTCCGGACCCAATCAAACGCCCGGACGCATCGGCGTGCGCGGCAGCGGCAGCATTTCCTGGGCTGCGCTGAGCACCAATCCCGCGACTGCGCAATATTATCCAACGACGCTTTCTCTGTCGCAGCAGCAGGCCGCCGTGCAGAATACCTGCAAGACCGGTGTTGTCTGGGACTACACCCAATCGATACCCGCGCCCGCCCTCATCAACACCAACACTGGGAAAGGGAAACCCGTGGATGTCACTATCCCGATCCAAGACTATCCGGCGTTCGGCACGGGGGTCACTCTTTCCTCGATCCTGCCGGGAAAGAACATCTCCAACATAAGCGCCGTCAAACGCAGTGATGGCGTTCCGATTACCTACAGCCTCAAGATCACGCAGGATGGAATATTGAGCCTGAACATCGCCTACAACGGCGGCACATACCTGCCGGTCATTACCAAGCAGAGCATTACCGCTGCCAACGGCCCTCTGCCCGCAAGTTTCCGGTTTGGATTCACAGGCTCGACCGGCGGCAGTACCAATGTTCACGAGATCCTTTGCTTCCAAGCCGCGCCGTCGGACGTTGCCGGCACTTCCGTGGGCGTTAACGAACAGGAGGCCACCAAGATCGCGAGCGGCACTCAGGCGTATCTAGCCTATTACTTCCCCAGCAATTGGACGGGAGACATGACTGCGAACGACCTCGTGCTGGTCACGGGAGCAAACGGCTTGTCGGCGATCGACATCGCCAACACGCCGGCGAACTGGGATGCGCAGTGCAACTTGACCGGCGTTCCAACCACAAAAACCTGCGCCTCCACCGGCGCGACAGGGACGGGCAGCCCGCTAATTCCCCTTCCAACGAACCGCGTCATGCTGACCTTTGACGACATCGCTGGAAAGGGTGTCGCGTTCCGTTGGGACAGCACTGCCAGCGGCAGCTCGATCAATAGCACGCAGCAAGGCATTCTCGATGCCGGCGATTCCACGCCGTTCAACGCGAACCGGCTCAACTATTTGCGGGGCGATCGCACCAACGAGATCGACATCCACGGCAACGGCCTGTTTCGTCCGCGGGACGGCGTGTTGGGCGACATCGTGGACTCCAGCCCCACCTGGGTCGGCCCGCCGACATCGCATTACGCGGCCAACTTCAAGGACCAGTTGGTCTCCACCGACCCGACTCCTGAGAATACCGCGACGCAGACATTCGCCCAGTACATTCTCGCCGAGCAAACCCGGCTCAATGTCGTGTACGCCGGCTCGAATGATGGCTTCATACATGGCTTCCGCACCGGATCATTCGACGTCAATGGCAACTATGTGAAGACCGGTACCACACCCAATGACGGCAAGGAGGTCTTGGCATACATGCCTGCCGCCGTGCTCAAGACCATTCACAACACGACCGACGGAACCCTCGACTTCGCGGGATCGCAGTACTCGCACAATTTCTTCGTCGATGCGACACCCGACGTTGACGACGTGTTCTACAAGAGCTCGTGGCACACCTGGCTGGTGGGAGGGCTCGGCGCGGGCGGATCTGCCATTTACATGCTCGACATCACCAACCCCGATCCGGCCGCCAGCTTCGTCGAAACCAACGCCAGCAACATAGTCATGGGCGAATGGTCATCGGCGACCATCGGCTGTCATGGCGAGACTCCTACTTCCACCGTCCTATGCAAAGCGAACATGGGCAACACCTATGGCACGCCCATCGTACGCCGGCTGCACGATGGCAAGTGGGCCGTCATATTCGGCAACGGCTTCGGCAGCTCCACGGGCGATGCCGGCATCTTCATCATGCTGCTCGACTCGAACGGCGGCACCCAGGCGTCCAATACCTATTATCTGAGCACCCACCAGACAGTAGGCGCCAAGGATGGCATCGCCTATGTATCGTCCGCCGATTTGGACGGCGACCACATCACCGATTACGTGTACGCCGGCGACTTGCTCGGCAACATATGGCGCTTTGACCTGACCAGTCCCTCTGAAACTGCGTGGGCTGCCTCGAGCACCCCGCTGTTCACCGCACCGGCCGGAGAGCCGATCACCACGAAGGTACAGGTGGTTGGCGTGCCCCAGGGCACCGGTCCGATGCGTCTGATGATCGACTTTGGAACGGGACAGAAATTTCCGCCGACCACCCTTCTTCCGACCTCTTACCAGCCGGGCACGCAGTATCTGTATGGCATCTGGGACTGGAACATGGCGGCATGGAATGGCAAGTCACCGACCAAGTATCTGAGTCTGCCTGCGGCCTCGCCGGTACCGTCGAATTTGATACTGACCCCGGCGAATCTGAGATCGCAGACCCTTTCGGTGGTCGGCGATGGATCGCTCGACATCACCTCCAACACGGTGTGCTGGGCCGGCGGCACTGTTTGCAGCACCAATAATCAGTTTGGCTTCATGATCGCCCTGCCCGGCGCTCAAGAGCAGATCGTGTTCAATCCGTTGGTCTATCAAAATGCGCTGATCGTGAACACGACGATTCCGGCGGTCAATACACCGTCCAGTTGCTCGATCACCCACGACACCGGCAATACGATCGCCATCTCCCTGCTCAACGGCGGCTCGCTTGGCAGCTCTACCGGCGGAAGCTTCTTCAAGAACACGGCGGATACCCAATCGGCCGGGTCTCAATCGAATGGCACGGGTACGCCCTTCATCGCCCAGGCGGGAGGCAACACTTACATCCTGACTCAAACGCTGGGAGATGGGGCGTTCCAAGTACCGCCCGGAGCCGGCCCTGCGCCGGGACCCGTAAGCTGCACCACGGGATCGAAACTTTGCTCAGGAAGTATTCAGTCCGCTACCCTGAGCTCCAAGCGTCTCACGTGGATCGAGCGTCGCTGAGGAATATCACATGATCAATCGAAATTCGCTTTCATCTTCACGTCGTCTTAGCGGTTTTACGCTGGTCGAGTTGATGATCACAGTGGCCATCCTGGCGATTATCGCCGCGATCGCGGTACCTGCTTACACCCGGCAGGTACAAAAGGCGCGGCGCACCGATGCGCGCAACGCCCTGCTCGACCTGGCAGGACGCGAGGAAAGGTGGCTAAGCGTTGCGAATTCGTACAGCCAAAACACCACAGATTTGGGATACACGGGCGCGTGGCCTGTGGCGACCACCAACGGCTACTATAATGTCACGGTGAAGGTCCCCGATCCGAACGCTGTCAGCCCCACCAATCCCTCTTTCATCATCACAGCCACGGCGGTGGGCACCCAAGCCAACGACACGGCCTGTGCCACATTTTCGGTGAATCAGCTCGGTCAGCAATTCGCAACGCCGTCCGCGGCAGCAACCTGTTGGGGTCCTTAAAGAAGGCCGCGCTCCGAGCGCGGCTTTTTCATTTGCTACGGGTGTTACTACGCAAATGGCCAAAGCAGTGTTAAATAGCTGATTCGTCTGGATTTTCCATAAACCAGTTCGCTTCACGACGGGTACCCTTACCGGATGCCCGCCGACATGCGCAAAAAAGTTCGTTCCTATCTCAAAGGTCTTGCAGAGAATCGGGCCCGGGCCGCGGGCGACATCGTGCGACTCGAGGCGATGGCCGCGCAAGTCGCCAAGGCATTGGTGGAGGCGCGACTAGACCTTGAGAGCTGCGATAGGCTCATTAAAAAATACGACCCCCGGTTACGCCCGGAGCGGATCGAACCAGTGCGAGAGTGGCGGCACCACAAGGGTAAGCGCGGAGATCTTCGGCAGTTTCTCGTTGATACCATCGCGCAAAAAGCGCCCGCTCCACTCACCTTAACGGAGATTTGCTGCGAGATCGAAATGCGGTGGGAGCTGACGTTTCTCACAGACCTGGATCGATCAAGTTGGCGACGCGACTGCGTTGCCCGGGCGCTGCGCGCTTTGGTCGTCCAAAAGAAAATCGCGGCACTGCACACAAAGAAGGGTGGGGATTCTATCTCGGAGGTCGCCCGCTGGAAGGCGATCTAGGGTTGCGACCCTTGGCCGGGCCACTGGCCCTGGCCGGCGCCGGGTGTGGGTGCGTTAGTTCCTCTTTTCGATGGCGGCCGTGCGTAAAACCGCGCCAGTAGCGCGACAACCCGACATTCAGCGCGAGGTGCAGCGCGATCTGCAACTGGCTGCCGTTCGGCATGCGCCTCGTGTCGGCGCGAAACGCGGTCTCAACCGCATAGTCGAGCAGGTACTTCGGTTCCAAGTTCAGATACACGCCTTGCTCCGCGCGGTCCATGCGGAAATTCAGCTCCTCCGCCAAGTTGTTGTTCTCTCCGTTGGGACCGACCAAAGCCTCGCTGTGGTTTGCCTGCCGGTGTTCGAGGAAGTCATCGCCGAGTTTGTCGTAGGGGCCAAACCCGTCCGTGTTTAGGAAGCTCTCGCCCTTGGCAATGAAGTCGGAAATGACCGCCGTGAGCGATTTGGCGTCCTCCGCTCTTGCGATGGCGACTTTGGAGACGACTGCTCCATAGCCGCGGACACCGGAGCGCTTTCGCACCGTGATGAACTGACGTCGATCCGCGGGGAACTGTGTGCCAAAGACAGGATCTCGCGGAGCGTTCGGATTCTTCGCGGCGTTTTTCCTGCGTTGGTTTCGGCGCTTTTGCTGCGCGACGCCCGTCAGTGATGCTTCCTCAATCTGCGCTTGCAGCTCCTCGACCGGAGTGTCCTTGGTGTCTGGCTTTGATACTTGAGGTCTGCCGCGTCGTGCGACGGAATCCTTTCCTGATGCATGAGCACCGTCCATCTCGATATCACCGCTCAAAAGGCCCACGTTGTAGCCACGGACAAGGGCTTCGCGCATCTTGTGCTGCAAAGTGAACGCCGTGTTATAGGTCTTATCGAAGTGGCGCTTGAGCTCAAGTGCGGGTTGACCCGCGGCGCTATTGATCCATAGGAGGCTGCCGGCAACGATGTCCTGAAGCTTCAGCTTTCTGGCTGCGAATACCGTATCCGACGTGACACTGAAAGCTCGATCACACGCGCGACATTTCCAGCGTCGCTCGAGGGGCCGAAAATAGTGGTTCGAGATCGACCCGCAATGCGGGCATCTGCTCGTCTCGGCACTTCCCCAGCGGATCTGTATCAAGAATTGAAGGCACTCCTTGTCCTCCATCGCGTAGATTTCTTGAAGCGAAAGATCCACCGCAAATCGCGACATGTGCCACTTTGCGGTTCCTGATCGCCGTCGCCTTCTCTTCCATGGTGCTGGATCCGGCGTGCTCATACCGCTTTCTTCAAGAATTCGTTGAATAGCTCATAGGGCACAGCGCTTGCCCTAGCATCGTAGGGTCTTTCCGCGGGATTCCTTTTTCGTTGCAGTAGCCAGCGCCTAAATCCGCTGCAGGCCGGCTCCGGGATTCTCTCAGTGAGTGCATACCTCTCATCATTGATGATTTCCGGTTCGATTTTCAGGAGACTCGGACGCGTCGGTAGTCGCGTGCTATTTCCGGTAAGCCCTTGGAGAATGCCGCGCAAAATAAGTTCGGACGGTCTTAAGAATCGCGGGGCAAAGAAGAAGGGTGCCGGCCTTAAAGTGGGCATCATTTCCTCCTTGACCGTGGTGCCGTAGAAGCCCCTTTCAAACTCATCGCCAACAATCTCGATGGCGCCGAGTTGTCGGATAGCGTTGCCGCTATTCGGAATATGCTGGATAACGGCGCTCATGCGGTCTGCAAACGCAACCTTTTTTGAGACATCATCAACGGGCTGCACTTCCTCTTTAGGATTTTTAGGATCCGGCGAGAAAGCTGCAGCGATGGCCCGAGCAGCCAAATCCCAGACACTTGCAGACCAACGCGGATACTTGTACAGGACTACCTGATCGCGAACACCGCAACCCACCTCAAAGAGCACCACCTTGTAATCAGCTTCCTCCGCGAGGTGCTTGTAACCAATCTCAACCCAATCGAGTCGGTTGAATCGGGAAATGCCGGTCAGGGGACCGGCATGTATGCTGATCCGTAGCATTATTCGATCTCGACGTCCCAGGCTTGCGCATACTGAACTGCACCAGCCATTTCAAAGCCCCGCAGGCGCAGCTTCTTACCATAAACTGACAACAGTACAACGTCGTGCAGAACCAGTTGCACGATCTCTGGAGTGCTCAAAAGATCGACGACCTGTGCCGTTAATAGCACTCTTCCAAAGGCATCTTCGCGAACATCGGATACTCGAAGATCCCCGTGAACCGCTGCGCCTTCAGTGCGTTCCTTTGTGGACAGAGCGACGCCATGCACATTGATGGGGCGTACCTGCACTCTCATTGATTCATCCTGATTTTGCGCGACGCGGCTGGTGAAATGGCCACTTCACTTGATCGGCGGCGATCATCGAATATGGAGAGAAAGAAACCCAACCGTCTCACACATTCGATTAATTGCGTCAGTGCCCGCATGACAGAAAAACCTCCCCCTATGCGAAGCGGGAAGTCCGCTTGGGTTCAATAATTCGTAACGACTCGGATTTACTAGCGCGTATGTGGAGGAGAAGCGCGCCGCACGCGAGAGACTTTATGGTTCCGGTGTCAGCAGTTCAAGTGACCGCTCGAAATTAATTTGGCATATGTAACGCAGCGTGAGCTCGCGCAAGAAAAATCCGGGCCACATACAGCATCGGTGGATCCATGCCTCTGTATATCGCCGGCATATACAGTGTTGAGCTGCTCTAGGAACTGTAGACGCCGTGAATTCCGTCAATCGTCTTCTGGCCAAGTGATTTTCGCGGCCTTCACGAGATCGGGATGAATTAGAAACATTTCATCAACTGCTCCACCCTTCGCTACGAGCTTGCGATCTCGCGATTGCGAGTCGCTCTTCATCTTTTGAAGCTTTTTCGATGACGCAACGCGACTGCCTATCGGCGCTTCGAGTTGGCGCTTTTTAGGTATCATGGATTTGACACCGCGGCTTTTCATTGCTCGCCGAGTGTAGCCGCAAGAACCGGGCGGCACAAAGTGATCACACTCGCGATTGCCAAAAATGGCTGCCGAGGGCATCAGTGCAAAAACTTGCCCCAATGCATCACGGCCAGCCCTATCGAGGAGCCCAGGACGCCAATGGTGCCAATAGTTGCGCCAATGTTTACGAGCGTGTCCCGCGCGTGTTCTTCATCTTGAAAATGTGTGTTAAACCAATTTTTTATCATGTTCGAACCCTTAACGAAAAGTGTACAACCGTATAGATAACTCCTGCAGCTAGGGTCATTCTTGCGGACCAAACGAATGTCCTATAGTGCTGTCGCCAATGCGGGTCGGTAGGTCTACGCAGACGAGTTGAAAACACAGAACCGCTTGCTGCAAAAATTGAGCACGCCACAAGCGTTACAATCAGGCTTCCGACAATCCACCACTCTTCGAGCGTAAGCCCATTGGGACGGTGTGCGTCAGCAATTTCATAGAGTGCCGATGCACAAAAAGACATTCCAACCCAGCACAATTGTCCGTCCTTGATTGGCACAATCAACTTCGTTTTGGCGCTAAATGTTTGCGGTAGAGGTAAGACACCGTAAAGCGCCGTCAGGAGGACCGGCGCAATCAACGGAATTGCTATTGTTACGGCTAACCAACCCATATCAACCTCTTCAGGCGTGTTTCCGCGCAAAGCCAGGGGAAATCATGTGAAACCATGACGTCTTACCAAAGTCCAGGCGCTGCATTCCGATCGTGCACGCTTTCGTAGCTGAAAATGCTGCCGGCTTTTTCGCAAAAGTTGGCTAGTCGTTTCGTACGTATGGGAATTGATACTACAAATCCTTGTTCGCCGCAGCGATGTGCTCGCGCATTTCCTGTCGCTTCTCTGCCGACATGACGAACATTACCGACTTGTTGATATTCCCAGCAACACGCGCCAGGTAGATTCCGTCCTTGGAAGTTTCGAAACGACAAAGGACTTGAGGGACGTGCAACCCCAGTCGTGTTATTACCTCAGAATTCTCGCATTTCGTACCGGGGAATTTCTCGAGCATCGCGGCTCGGAGCTGGTCAAACCCGAAGCTATCAAAAATGAAGTCGATCGAATCCGCTGTACCGTTGTTGTCATAGGTGGTGGCGAGCAACCTCCCTTTTACGCCCCCGACCGTGAATGGAGTCTTGCGCGAAAACGCACAACCTTCCAGGTAACAAAAGTCCGTCAAGTGTCCGGTAAGTTCGTAGCGTTTCATGCCGGCATGAAAGCCCTTGATATCGACACTGTCTTCGGCAAATGCAGTCCCGCTCAAGAGTATGGAACCGAGCAACGCCCCCAATGTCCATCTGTTGGTCATAAACAATTCCCCTCCCTTCGGCAAAACGCCGTAATCCTAAATTAAAGCTCTCACCCTGCGTTCGGCAACAGAATCGATCACAAATTCAAGGCGGTTTCCGCTCAACAATTCCAATCTTTTTCAAGCAGGGGGTGTGCCCGTCGATGAAGGCACTATTAAATTTCGAAGATCCACAAGGGCTAGCACGTCTACTTGGTCGCCAAAGAAGACTGGGATTCCCAGACAGAAGAAAAAACACGTGGACGACACAAGCTTGCGTATCGCGATTCAGTTCACAAGAAATCTGTCAGTCGTCGTGATCTAGCTCTCGCACAACATATTGTGTGAGATGGGAGACTGCAAAAAATTGCCGCATGTTTCAAAAATATTGAGGGAGCGAATTATGGCGAAGCTTCAAACGGCTATCGCCCGGACAAGGGATTGCTTACATCGCGGAGTCTTGTCGGGCTTTTTTCTAGTATTAACCGCGTGCGGTGGCGGTGGCGGTGGAGGAGGCAGCGCGGCCCCACCATCTCCTCCCGTCGCAACCGCGTCTGCGAATGTGTCCCAGGGCCAAGCTCCATTGACGGTGAACTTCGATGCGTCGAAGAGCACTGATCCGCAGAATTTCCCACTGACCTATTCTTGGACATTTAGCGACGGAGCTACCGCGACCGGCGCAACCGCGGCGCACACTTTTCAGAATCACGGGAGTTATACGGCAACGGTTGCCGTAAACGATGGCCACAATACGGCGACCTCGGCACCGATCGCGATCTCCGTCAGCCCGGCGCCGCCCACCGTACAGCCGCTGACTGTTCAGGTAAATGTCATGGGAGTTGCCGCCACCGCTGTCACGGCGCAGCTCTTGGCGTCCGACCGAGAGAACCTGGCGCTGACGTACACGCTTACAACCCCGCCCACCGTAGGAACCGCTACCGTGAACAGCAGTACGGGTGCCGTCACCTACACCGTTCCTGGCTATGTCACTGCGACAACAGATTCGTTCGTGGTTACGGCCGCAAACCTTGATGCGTCTTCGCCGAGCACCGTCAACGTATCGCTAAATTCCGACCCGTTGCTGACCAATCAGTGGCACATCCAAAATGTAGGCCAAAATACGTTTGCCACGACATTTCCCGTCGCCGGCAATGACATGAACGTGACTGGCGCTTGGACTGCTGGGTATTCCGGCAAGGGTATCAAGGTTGGGGTAGTTGACTCGGGACTTGAGGCCGCGCACGAAGACCTGGCCGCCAACGTGGACCTGACCCATTCGTTCAATTTTGTCACCGGAACTAACGATCCGACTCGGCCGCCGACTGACGCAGGCGATGACCATGGGACGCAGGTGGCAGGCATTATCGGTGCGGTTGCTTTTAACGGGAAGGGCGGGCGCGGTGTCGCATATAACGCCACTCTGCGAGGATATAACCTGCTTGCCCCAACTGTGCCCTTCAGCGTAGCCAATTTCGGAAAGGCGATGGGGAGCGATCCGGTTTCAGCGGACAACGATCTGTTCAATGCCAGCTTCGAAGCCGCGCAGGGATTCTCGTTGCCCACATTTAGCGGCGCCTACCAGGCAATCACAGGGACGACTCTGACGCTCCGGGCAAATCTTGGCGCTGCCATCGTCAATGCCGCCGGTAACGATTTTGTCAGCTTAACCGGTGCTCCGGCGGGTGCGTGCGCTCTCGCTAACCAGTTTGGTGTCGGTTGCGGCGACACTGCAGGGGATGAGCGTCGGGGAGGTTTTGCTCCAATCATCGTCGCGGCACTCAATGCGAACGGCATCCACTCGAGCTATTCAAACACCGGCGCTTCCTTGTGGGTGTCTGCGCCTGGCGGCGAGTTTGGGGGCAACGTTTCTGTGATTCCGTCGCAATTCTTTTCCCAGTTTGCTGATCCGATTCATGCGATCCAGCCGGCAATTATCACCACCGCGCGCACGGGTTGCCCATACGCATCGCAGGCCTTCTTCAATCAAACGCCCCCGGTGTCTATGAATCCGCTCGATGATCAAGGTGCCAATCCGTTGGCGCCGCAGTGTCAGTACACGGCACAAATGAACGGGACTAGCTCCGCGACCCCGAATACCGCAGGTACGGTTGCGATGATGCTCGAGGCAAACCCAAAACTCTCGGTTCGGGACGTCAAGTACATCCTGGCCAAAACCGCGAAACACGTCGATCCCAACTTCACAGGGGTTGCATCCACGAACGTCGTTCCTGGAAATACAATCACGCTGGAGCAGGGCTGGGTGACGAACTCGGCGGGATTCTCATTCAGCAACCGATATGGTTTCGGTGGCGTGGATGCAGCCGCCGCGGTTGCGATGGCGAAGTCGTACACCAGCTTCCTACCGACGCTTCAGAACTCGACCGGCAACTACGCCTTCACGGCCACGACCGCGGCTGATGTGGTCCCGCCGGGTTCGGTGACTGGTGCGACCATCACGTATACCGTGAGTGAGCCTTTCTCGACGGTAGAATTTGTCGTGGTGATCGTCAGTCTCTCCTCGACCCCTGGAATGCTGTGCAACCAGATAGAACTCACCTCCCCGTCGGGGACAAAATCGATCCTGGTGCATGCGGCGAACGGCTTTCAAAACACTTCGGTGCCCCTGTCACGATTAGAATCGAATGCGTTCTATGGCGAGCCGGTAAATGGAGCTTGGAAACTGAAGTTTCTCGACTTTTGTAACGCGTCAGGAACGTCAACTACGCTCTCAACAACGCAGGCCCAACTACTGTCGATTGAAGGCCATTGATTTCGGAGCCGCTCATGAATCGCATCATTATTTCATTGGTTTTAGCCCTGGCAGTTTCGCCCGTGTGTGCCGCACTCCAGGCGCCGACTCGCACTCTGCAGCCGGTTGGGGACGCATCTATGGTTGTCATGGACCGAGGCGCCAAACTCGAAGTAATCCCGACCAAGCGAGCTATGCCGCAGGCCGACGCCACGAGCCGGGTCACCATACATCGTGTTGTCGCTGCAAGCGCCGGCTCGATGATCGGTCCGCAGCAGCTAGGCGTTGTTTTCAACCACGCCAGGCAGGAGCAGGGCTACATATCGGGCGAAATCGCCTTTCAGATGAAATCCGGGCTAAAACTGTCTGGGCTCTCTTCAGCCATTTACCCAGGCCTCAAGAAGGTTACGAACCCCGAGGTCTATGTTGTGAACGCGAGGACACCCGCAGAGTTCATTGCGGTGCTGAAGCGCCTCCAAGCGCGTGATGATCTCGCATGGGTTGAGCCCACCGTAACATACGGACCTAGTCAGACCTCCGTCACAAACGAGCTGGCAAAATAATTCGATCGGAAACCGCGCGAGCGTTGCGTGATTTGAGCTGGCCGACGCTTTCGGCCGCACCTATCACGGCAGTCCAAGAGCTTACGGATATGAGTTCTAAATATTACCAATATCAGTAAGTCCAAACTGGTTGTGACGTTTCCGACCACCTACGGATCCTTTGCTTCCTGGATCTATTTGATGCGAGAACCTTGCGAATATCTCCCGGTCAATGACGGATTTAGGGGGACTAATTGTGATAAGTGAGCCTCACAATCGAGAGGATCGCAAGCTCGAGCGAAGGGCAGCGCTGCCGATGAAATGTTTCTCATCCACCCAGATCTTGTCAGTGTGCGGGAAATGGACTAGCCCACGGACGATTGCGCTTTTCCTACAAGTTCCTAGGAGTTCTATCGATTTTATAACTTTCCCGTAGAGCAGGATCATGGGGGTAATGCCAAAACTAACGGATTGTGGTTAGCCGTTCTGGCGTATCAGCTGCAATCGAGCTGCCGAACAAATTCGCGCCGGTCGGGTGGGGATTCTCTAAATCATTGAATACTAAAGCAAATGGCCACATGCGTAGTAACACCCTTTGCTACAAGAATCCTCCGAGCGGGCGAGCGGGCCTGATTCAGCGGGCGCTGTATCCGCGTCCTTCGACGCAGGCCACCATGGCGCGATTGTAGTCGGAGCCATTCTGCGCCACCTGGCCGGCCTGCTCCGCTGCCCATCGCTGGCACTCAGCCCTGTCGCTGGCCTGCTGCTCGGCAGTCTGGCCATTCCTCGGGTACATGAAGATCTGACCCGCTACGGGACCGCCGGGGCCCGGGCTAGGACCGGGATTCGGCGCGCCCACTTCGCTGCTGGGTGCCGGACCGGATCCCGACACATCGGCCGAACCGCTCGATTCGGCCACCGGCGGCGGGTCGGTCGCGACGTAGCCGTCGTAGGTGGGATTCCAGGTGTAATAAACGTCATTGGCGTAGTAGTACGGCACGCCGCCATACCAATAGGTGGCGTAAGCCAGCGGCAGAACGGGCAGGAACCAAGAGAAACCTAAGCCGTAGTACGCACCGGGCCAGAAGCCGCCGTGCCAGTAGCCACCGCGCCAGCCGGTCCCTCGCCATCCGCCGCCGCGCCAGCCCCCACCCCCGCGCCAGCCGGTCGAGTAGCCATGGCCGGCATAACTGGTGCCGTGACCCGCATAGCCGCCGCCGGCGTAACTGCCATGGTATCCAGAGGCAAAGTGGGAACCGCCGGCATAACCGCCATAGTGCGCGCCGCCCGCGAAATGGGCGCCGCCGGATGAATGCCCTCCACCGCCGGCGTGGCCCCCGCCGGATGAGTGTCCGCCGCCACCGCCATGGCCTCCACCGCCACCGTGGCCCTGCGCCAATGCCGGCCCAGCGCCTGCCAGGATCAATCCCAGCGCGCTTGCCGCCAAAGTAACGCCTTTGCCCTTGATAATCATGTACTTCTCCTTCCCCGCCTACCTGCGGCCGGTTTCCACCAAGACATCATATAGGACCCTGTCCCATACAACGCGGTTCAAGGCTTTTGGTGTACTTAACATCAGATAATTGCAGGGTTAGTTGCGGAGTGCCGCATTGAACATTACATAGGCTGTGCGCCCGGGCGCAGGCTCGAAAAACCTCGAATTCGTCTCATTCACAATGACGGATCCTACATAGGCGCGATTGGCGAGATTATCAAGACGTGCATATTCGCTGAATCGCCAGTGCTTGGTCTGCTGTTCAAACCCCGCTCGCCAATTGGCCACCCAATAGCCCGCCGCCGCATCCGTATTGCGGTCGTCGGCGTAGATTTTGGCCCTGCCTTCAGTTTCCAGCGTGGTCGAGAAGCCCCACGCGCTGTAGCCCCAGGTGATCCCCAGATACAGCGAATTGCGCGCAATGGCGGGTAGGAAGTTTCCGGCGGCCACGGGAAAATAATTGGCCGGCGGCCGGCCGGCGGTCGCGGTCAGCGGATTGCAGGGTGCGGCGACGCAGGTGAAATACGCCTGCGCCACCAGCGCGCGGATATAGGTGTATGCCATTCGGGCGCTGAAGCCGCCGCCCCACTGTGCATCTGTGGCAAGCTCCGCGCCGCGTCGCGTGGTCTGGCCTATATTTTGATCGACGGTACGACCGCTCAAGTTCTGCAGCACCGCCAGCTCATCCACCGTCTTGGTATAGAAGGCTGCCAGGTTGGCCCGTACGTAGGCATTGCCGGCCTTGATGCCCGCTTCGTAGTTGTTGCTGCGCGCTGGTTTCAGCCCGAGGTTGAGTCCCGGAAGGCTGCCGTCCACCGAACGATACGCCAAGTCGTTCAACGTCGGGGTCTCGAATCCCTTGCCATAGGAGCCGTAGAGATTGACCACATCGCTGGCGCGAAAAGTAATGCCGCCCACGGGATTGACCGCGGAATAGCGAACTTCACTGTCCGCGGCATCGAGCACCGCGAGATGTCCATGCGAAGTCACGTCGACCAAGCTGTTGCGCACGCCGGCGACGACCCGCCAGCGCGACGACGGGTCCCATTGCGCCTGCAGGTACTGGTCGAAATCGTATACATAGTTCGCCTCGTCCCGGCGCAACGCACCCGGCACCCCGAGCTGCGAACCGATGTAGTTAAGATCGCCCTTGCGCGCCTCGGCCAAATCGTCATAGTTCACGCCGGCGACCAGCAGCAAGGGCGTGCCGCTCAACGTGCGCTGATCCGTGAGGTGCAGGTCAACACCAAAGTACGCCCTGCTCAGGTCGATCACGCCTCCCGGAGACAGCGGCGCCGCCTGCTGGGTGGCCTGCGGAATCGCTTGGAACTGAGTGGTGGTCCGATGCCCGGTATAGGCGCTGGCAACGACGTCATCGGCGCCGCTCAAGTGGTCTTCGTACACCACACCGCCTTGTTCCTGCGCCAGGGACTTGCGCGTGTTGTACGCGACGGCATTCACACCCGCCTGAGTGGGATCGGCGGCGAGCTGCGCGCGCGTCAACCCTAAGGGATCTTGCACGAACGGCGTCTGCACGGCGTTCGCGACCACGGTCAACTTCGACGTGTCGCTCGGAGCAAAGCTCACTTTGGCATTGAAGAGATTGCGTTCCGCGTCGCTGTGGGCGCGATAGCCGTCGGTTTGAAAATGTGAGGTATCGACGACGTAGTTGATGAGCCCGTTGTCGCCCGTCGTCTTCATGGCATAACGCTGGGTATTGAATGTGCCGTACTCGGCGCTGCCTTCGAGAGCCACGCCCGGCTGCGCGTCCTCGGTGAATATGGCGATGACCCCTCCCGAGGAGTTGCCATAAAGCGCCGAGAAAGGACCTCGCAGCACCTCGATGTGGTCCGCGGATCCCAAATCGAATTGCGAAAATTGCCCCTGGCCGTCGGGTGCGGTGCCGGGAATCCCGTCGGAATACAGGCGCACCCCGCGGACACCGAAACTGGAGCGGGCCCCGAATCCGCGCACCGACAGCTGCAAATCCTGCGCGTAATTTTGCCGGCTTTGCACCGAGACGCCGGGAACGGTGACCAGCGATTCGGACAGATTGACCTGCAGCTGCCCGTTGCGAATGGTCTTATCGTCTACCCGGTCGATCGACACCGGCAAGTCACGGCTCTCCTCTGCAACGCGTGTCGCGGTGACCACCACCGAGGACAATTCCCCGGCGCTCTCGCCCAGCGCGACGATGGGCGCAGCCAGGCACGAGAACAAGGCAACACTGCCAATGGCAATTCGTCCGCGTCGCATCAAAAGAACTCCCCGCTTGATTGCATTATGTCCGAAGGACCATCCTAAACCGAAGTCGCTAAAGTACAGCCGATATTTGGCGCTATTTAGGGACCGCCGCCCTTAGGCCTGCGTCCCAGAGATATTCATCGAAGTGGCGCCACCGACACTCGCGCGCGTACTTCAGTCGCACCCGATCTTGTCGATATCTTCGCTGTGGGCAAGATCATGAAATGGTCATGGGCATTCAATTGTTTGATCGGCGCCGCGGCGTTGCTGCTGCCGCCGACGGCCGCACCGGACTCGCATCTTCAGGCGCAAGCGGGCAGCGGTCCATCGAGCGCCGCGGCTCATGTGGATTTCAAGATCATCATACCGCCGGTTCTCTACTTGCACGTCGCGAGCGCAAGTGAGCACGCCGCGGACCCGCGCACGGTGGCCATCATGAGCAATAACCACAACGTCACGCTGACGGCGACCATCCGCACGTCCGACGATGACGCTGCCGGTGCGCCCAGAGGCACGCGTAGCGACGCACACACCCGCACGCCGGCGAACACCGTCGCGGGGACCTTCATCCTGAGCGCCTCCGCGCAAAAAATCATCGCCCAGGAGGCCGTGTGCACACCCTCCGCAAGCGCTGATCGCGGCATGGGCATGGGCCATGGCAACGGGCTCGTATGCACGGTCTCGATCCCCTAGATATTGCGACTCACCCTTAAGGGAACGACCCGCCAATTCGCCGACATTGGCCTATGGGCGTGCGAACTGGCGCACAAAACCTAAAGGATATCGGCGACTTTAGCCGGAACTTGAGCGCGCCGGAGCCGAATTGCGACCTGGTTCAAGGTGCCATTAAGGTTTTTCCCTAGTATCTGCTCCGCACCGTCAAACACACAGGAAGCAGATAATGAAGATATCGATTGCCTTGAAAAGCTTGTTGGGCGCCGGGGCATTGATGCTTCCGCTCATGGTTTCCGCAGAGTCCAATGTTCAGACAGGTGCCGCTACCAATTCGCCCGGCGCGACGGCCCATTTGGACTTCTCCATCGTTATTCCGAAGATTCTCTATCTACGGGTCGGAACCGGCTCTTTATACGCAACCGGCGCTCTGACTTCCGTCAACACCATCGATCTGATCACGTTCTCCCCGGCAGCGGGCACGGTGGGCAACGGCACCGCGGTGGCCGGCACCGGCGGCGATCTGAGCAACGGCGTCGAGACGGCCGCAATCGTCAGCAACAGCGGCAACGTCACTCTGAACGCCACCGCGAGCGGCGCGCTCGGCAACGGCAACGGCGACTCCATCCCGTTCACGCAGATCACCACCGGTTCCCAGACGCTCACCTCGGCCACGGCGCTCCCGGCACCGGTGCTCAGCAATGGCGTCAGTACGAACGTGCTGCTCGTCGCCCCGGCGACGAAGTTCATCTCGCAAGACGCCAAGTGGACCTACAGCTACGCCAACACGGCGAATGCGCCCGCCGGTACGTACGGCGGCGTCAATGTGAACAACGGCCGCGTGGTTTACACGGCGACGATGCCGTAATTGGATTTAGGCAAGAGGCCAGTCCATGCACGCGCCACATTGCGGAAACAGGCTGCGCCGAGCGTTTATCGGCGTAGCCCTGTTTGGCGCGTTGCCGGGAAGCGTCTCGGCGTTCACCGCAACCCTCACGCCGGTAGCGCCGCAGACAGTGTACCTGCAAGTAGGCGTCGGTAGTTTCACGGGCGACTACATCAACGGAGGCCAGCCGCAGAACAACACGACCATAAATACCGTATCGGCGACGGTGGCGGCCGCCGCGGTGGGCAACGGCACTGCTCAGGCCATGACGACCAACAGCTCGGCCACGCAGAGCTTCTTCGACGGTTTTACGTTTTGCAGCGTTCCCGGGCAAGTCTATATCGGCGGCTTTTATCGCACTACCGGCGCGAACACGTCCGCGGCGCTGGTCACCGCCGCGGTGCCGGCGGCATTGACCAACGCCACTGGCAGCACGATTCCGTTTTCAAAAATCAGCTGGACCTCGAGCGGCAACGCCGATGCCGGCGCCGAGCCGTTTCCGTCCGGCACCTTTGCCAACGGCGCCATGCAAAACGTCGGCTCCATGGGCAGCAATAGCTGGAATGAAAGCTGCCTGACGTTCTCCTATGCGAACAACACTGTGCCGGCCGCCGGCACCTTTACCGGCGTTGTCCTGTACACGCTGAGCTCGCCATAATGGCCGCGAGCCGCTCGTGTCTCGAGCCTGCTTTTTTTTTAGTCTGCGCATTTAGCATAATCTGGGCATCCGCGGCGCAGGCGAAAACGACCACGATCGATGATTCGGGCACGCAGGCGCTGGAACCTTCCGTCAGCATGCGCTGGCAAACGTCGACGCCATCGCGCAAGGGCGGCGCCAATCTCATGATCGGCACGACCACGCTCCGGGTGCGGCTCAACGTGACTCCGTGGCTGCACCGCGCGTGCCGAATCTATCTGGATTTTCCCGCACAGCGACCAGGTGCCATCACCACTTCATGGGTCACGCAGGGACGATTTATGCCGGGTCAGGTGCACTCCGGCAATCGCGTTCTGATCTATTCCGGCCCGATCGCGACGCCCTTCCTGGAGGACGTCATGAAGTTTCAATTTAGCCTGGACGGCAGCCTGATCAGCCGGGCCACCCCCGTAACCTTCCACTTTGAAATGGATGAGGATTGATCATGCGAGTACGTGTCCTTTTACTGCTCACACTTGCCGGCATCGCTCGCCTTGACGGCGCGCAAGCGCAGGGGTTCGCGGCATTGGTATCCCCGCCGCGTTTTGAACTTGCGGCGCAGGCTGGGAAGACGCTGCGCAGCGTGATCGAGGTGAGCAATCGATCCACGGCGCCCGCACGCTACCTCATGCATACCGCCGATTGGAGCTTCTCGCCGGACTTCACCGTGAACTTTCACGACGACCTGCAGCCGGACAGCTGCCGGCCGTGGGTCGCGATCGAGCGGCCCGAGATTGTGGTGCCCGGCGGTGGAACTCTACGCTATCGCTTCGAGGTGAACGTTCCGGCGGATGCACCGGCCGGCGAATGCCGCTTCGCCGTGATGATCGAAGGCGCAGAACCTTCGATAGCGCGCAGCAACGGTGTCAATATGCCCGTCACCGGCCGCATCGGTGTCATTGTCTATCTGACGGTTGGCAGCGGCGCTCCCATACTGGAAGTGTTGGGGCCGAAAATTGGGACTCTCAATGGCCAGCAGATTCCCACCTTGCGGGTCCACAACTCCGGGACCGCTCACGGCCGCATGACCGGATTCTTGACGGGGACGGATGCGAAGGGAATCTCGTACGATTTCACGCCGTCGGATTTTCCGATTCTGCCACACGAGGAGCGTGAGGTATTCCTGGCTCCCTCGACCGCGACGGACGATCACCCGACGCTCACTTTTCCGGTCACCGTAAAGGGCACGCTGGAGTGGGGGACTCAGAAGACTAAGCTCGACGAGCGGTTCGACTGAGATTTCGCGCCATGTTCGCCCCTCGGCTCGCTTTCGGCCTTTGCGGGTTGACGGCTATCGCCCTCTGCAGCGCGGCTCGCGCGCAGTCGGTGGCGCCGGCCCCCACGCCGCAGTACCAGGATCGATACATCGGCGGCGGATCGCTCGCACCCGACATCACCACGGGCAATGACGCGACCAGCGATACTTCCGGCTTGGCGCGTTCACTGCAGATCGACGGCGTCGCGAGCGTCCTGAACTCACGCGACTCCGGCTCGTCCCACAACACCATGGAAAACGGCATCATCGCCAAGTCGCAGTGGGAGACGGCGACATACGGCGCCTGGTCGCTCGATGCTTCTGTGCGCACCGGAGGCTCCGGCGGTGATCCGTCCGAACAAGGTCAAGGCGGTGTCATCACGCTCCGGCAACGCGGCATGCCTTTTGACGGCGGTTGGCAGGCCGACAACGCGCTGGGAGACGTGAACTCCACGGACATCACCCTGGCACGGCTGCAACCCCGATTCTATTTGCCGACCGGCCCGATGCAGGGAATCACGACGGAATGGCGCGGGCCCTCAGGTATTCAGATCATCGCGGGGGGCGGAGTTCCGGGTCTGTATGACGGCATCGTCGCGCCCAACTTCCGTACCTTGGACGGGTCGACCGCGACTGCCGGCGCACAATGGTCCCCGACGTCGCAGTGGACCGTGGGCGGGCAGTTCATCGATGCTCACGGCGTCAATCTCGCCATCGGCCCGGTGATCGACGGTTCCTCGCGCGAGTCGTCCAACACCGGGCTCCTGACCGCCGCGTGGGCCGACGGCGGCAAACACGTTCAGCTGAATCTCCTGGATGGCGCTGTCAGCGGCAATGGCAACGCGCTCGGGACCTGGGTCGACGCGTCCATGGCGCAAGGCCGGTTCCTGCAGAATGCCGGCATATTTAGGATTGATCCGGGCATGACGTGGGGCAACCAGCTGATCTCGAATGACGCGGAAGGCGGCTACTACCGCCTCAACTACCAGAGCCGGCAATGGCTGGCGGACTTAGGGCTCGATGCGGTTCGGTCGGTGTCGGGCCTCGGCGCCAACACCACTTTTCTCACCGGCGATACGCGTTATCAAATGTCGCGCGACTGGGGCATCGGCGCTGTCGCCAATGTCAGCCACAGCGAGGGCGGCACCAATTGGTCGCTCGAAGGCTATGTCGATCATTCGAATGGCGGAGGCACCGGCCGCGCGCAAGTTGACTTCGCCGAAACCACGCAGGGCCAGGACACCATGCTGACTCTGAATGAAACATGGTCGACGCCCGCTGCGCTTCGTCTCAGCACCTCGGCTTCCGTCGGACGCATCAGCGGCGCCGTCGCCAATGATCTGCAGCAGGACAGCACGGTGCTCAGCATCGCGGCCTTCGGTGGCGGCCAGCTCAGCGCGCGGATGGGCATTGAGGGGAATGTACGCTGGGCCACCGCCGTGCAAGGCCGGGCCGCACCGGGTGTGTCCGCCAATGTTTCATTGACCTGGCAGCTGTCGCAGTCCTGGGAAATTCTGGCCACATACTACGAGAATCGAGTCGGATCCTGGACGCCGCTCGCCGTAGTCTCACCGCTGACACCGCCGATGGCCACCGTGGTTCCTTCGGTCCAGGAAAGCGGAATGTTTCTGACACTGCGCTACCGGCGAGCCTCAGGATCGCACTTCGCGCCACTCGGTGGGGCGCCTGGGGCGGGGTCCGGTGAAATCGCGGGAGTCGTCTTTCTCGATGCCAACAACAATGGGCGCGCCGATGCGGGAGAGGCCGGCGCGCCGAACGTCACCGTTGTGCTCGATGGCCGATTCTCCGTGCAGACCGATGCCACCGGCCGCTTTAGTTTCCCCGTGGTCGCAACCGGTCATCACGTGATCTCGGTGGTCCCCGACAACTTGCCGCTGCCATGGACCCTGATCAACGAAGGCCGCGCGGAAATCGAGGTCACAACGCGCGACCGTACCGAGATCAACATGGCCGCGCAACGCATGCGCTGACCGAGCCCGCCGCGCGGCGATTCCGTGGGTTGCCTACACCGTCTCCAGCGCGGCGCTCAAGTCGGCGATGAGATCATCCGCGTCTTCGATACCCACCGAAATGCGAATCAGGGCATCGGTGATTCCGAGCCGGTCGCGCGTCCGCTTGTCAACGCCTGAATGGGTGGTGCTGGCCGGATGCGACATCAGCGTTTCGGTGCCGCCCAGACTTACGGCCAATTTGATCACCTGCAGCGCATCGAGCAGCCGGAACGCTTCCGCCTCGCCGCCCTTGACGGCAAATCCAAAGGTCGAGCCGGCACTCTCGCACTGTTGTTTGAACACTGCACTGCGCGGATCGTCCGCGGCGAGGAATCCGAGATAATTCACGGCGGCGATCTTGGGATGCCGCCGCAGAAAGTCCGCCACCAAAGCCGCATTCTCGGCCGACCTATGCATGCGCAACGACAGGGTTTCCATGGAGCGCATGATCATCCACGCGGTATTAGGATCGAGCTGAGTACCCAATGCCCCGCGCAATTTCTTCACCGGGCCTACCGCTTCGCGCGAACCCACGACGCCCCCGGCGACCAGGTCAGAATGGCCTCCGACATACTTAGTCAGCGAATACATGACAAGGTCGACACCGTGCCGCAGCGGCCGCTGAAACACCGGACCTAAGAAGGTGTTGTCGACCGTCACGGGCGGACGGCCGCCTGTCTGCCGCGAACCGATCAACTCCGATACTTCGCGCATCAATTTCAAATCGACCAGGCTGTTGGTCGGATTCGCGGGTGTCTCGACGATGATGAGACAGACGCGCCCCTTGGTCTCGGCGGCTTTCTTGCTCGCCCGGTCGGCCGCTTCCAGCACGGCGTTCCGATCGTGCCCTAGATTGAATCCGACCGCGCTCACCCCAAAACCGGGCAGCGTCTTTTCGATGAGGGTTTCGGTGCCGCCGTACAGCGGCTGGCTCATCAGAATCACATCGCCGGGGCGAACATGGGCCCAAATGACGGTCGATATCGCCGACATGCCGCTGGAGAAAACCGCTGCCGCCTCGCCTTCCTCCCACAGCGCCAGACGATCCTCCAAAACCTCCAGATTGGGATTGTTGAAGCGCGAGTACACCAGGCCCGAAGTCTGACCCGCGAGAGGCTCGCGACGGCCCGAGGTGTAGTCGAAAAAATCCTTGCCGTCCTGCGCCGTTTTGAAAACGAAAGTCGACGTCAAGAAGATCGGCGGCTTGAGCGAGCCCTCCGACAAACTTGGATCGAACCCGTAGCCCATCATCTGGGTTTCGGGCTTGAGCACGTGCTTGCCGACCTTGCGCTTATGATACGTGTCGTAACTCACGCTACCCCCGGGGAAGTTGACATTGTGGCCTGCAATATAACATTCATCAGCCGGGCAGTAGTTCCCGAGTCGCCGCGCTGCCGGCCGAAGCGGCGACGATGCTGGCGATGGCCGACCATTGGATCAGGGTCAAACTCTCGCCCAGAAAAATCAGCCCAAAGAGTGCGCCCAGCGCGGGATTCAAGCTCATGAGCACGCCGAACGTGCGGGTTGCGATGCGCGGCATGGCATACATTTCCAGCGAGTAAGGCAGTGCACTGGAGAGCACCGCCACACCGACGGCGACGGACAGAACCGCCGGCGAAAACAACTGCGCGCCGCTTTGCGCGACGCCCACCGGCACGATGACCACCGCACCGATCATGGTTCCCCATGCAGTGATCTGGCCTCCATGTGCGGCGCCGGCTCTGCGCCCAAAGAGGATGTACAGCGCCCAACAAACGCCGGCTCCCAGCGCATACAGGACACCGAGGGGCGACAGCGAAGCACCGCCCAACCCCAAGGGCAGCAGGGCGATGAGGCCGAGCGCTGCCAGAGATATCCACAGAAAGTCGATGGGGCGCCGCGACGCGAACAGCGCGACGCCCAAAGGGCCGGTGAATTCCAACGCCATCGTGACGCCGAGCGGGATGTAGCTCAACGCGAGATAGAAGAGGAAATTCATCAGACCCATCGCCACGCCGTAGACAACGACTACACCCAACTCCCGTCGCGTGAATCTCAAGCGCCATGGGCGCCAGACGGTGAGCAGGATCAGGGCGGCGATGGCCAGCCGGAGAGCCGCGGTGCCGCCGGCGCCGACGATGGGGAACAACCCCTTGGCCAGCGTGGCGCCCAGTTGAAAGCAGACCATGGCCACCAGTAACGCCGCGACGGGTAAGGCAATGGGAAGATTGTCGGATGACGTCTTCAACGGTGGAAAATAGCGCCGCCACGCACCGGCCGCGGTGCGCACTCGGCGGTTGGAATTTCCGGCAGATCCGTCACGCGCGTAGAGAAGTTGGGTATTCTTCGATGGCCTGAGCGCTTAGCATGCTGTGGAGACTACCATCGTGGCCGAGGTTGCGCGCGAACTTAGCAAGCCCATCCAGCGGATTGCACGCGGTAGCATGACCCCGGATACCGTCGGACTGGCGCGTGCCTTGCTGGGCAAGGTCCTGGTCCGCGAGTTCGGCGGCATCATGGCAGCCGGCAGGATCGTCGAGACCGAGGCTTATTTGCAGCATGATCCGGCCTGTCACGCATTTCGGGGAATGACACCGCGCAACCGCTCGTTGTTTCTCGAACACGGCCATGCCTATGTGTATCTGTGTTACGGCACCTCCTACCTCTTGAATGTGTCGAGCGAAGCGGGCGGGATCGGCTCCGGCGTCCTGTTGCGCGCATTGGAGCCTCTGTACGGTACGGAGCACATCCAGCGCCATCGCCGTCATGTCAAGTCCAATGACCTGATGCGGGGGCCCGGCCGTCTGGCCGCCGCCCTGCGGGTGGATCGGCGCCATGACGGCCTGGATCTTTTCACCGACAGGCAACTTTGGATAGGTCACGATGGTCATAACATCGCATCTATCGGTGAAAGCGTACGCATCGGACTCAGCAAGGCGGCAGATGAGCGATTGCGGTACTTTGTGGTCGGCAGCCGCTACTTGAGCGGGCCGCGAAAGCTCAATCAGGCATAGCTCCAAGTATTCATGAACGATTCATATATGCATGCCGAGTACGCCTTCACCGGCTTTTCCATTTGTTCATGAACATTTCAGGATAGGAATCAGGAATGCGCGCATACCCCCTTGTCATCGCGGCTGTTCTGGCCTTGCTCTGCACCGCTGCACATGCGGGGTGTCCATCCTCGGTGAACACCGAACTGACGTTGGGCGGCTCGACGCTCTGCGTCTTCATCGAGGACGACGCACTGGCGAAGCGTCAACCGATATTACGGACGTGGATCGATCGTTCGGCGCACATCGTCGCCGCCTACTACGGTAAGTTTCCCGCGCCCTTGGTCGTCATTCGGCTTCGCGGGAGGGAGGGCAGCGGCGTGAGCGGCGGCCGCACCACCAATTATTCCGGCCTGATGATTCAAATGCGCGTGGGCCGCGAAACCACGGCCGAGGCGCTCGCGGCCGATTGGGTACTCGTGCACGAGATGGTGCATCTGGCGCTGCCGGAAGTGGGTGACAGCCATCTGTGGCTGGCCGAAGGCTTGGCCGTCTATGTCGAAGGCATCGCCAGAGCTCAGTTCGGTAATCGCGACGCCGCGGATGTGTGGGCCGAGGACCGCCGTTCCATGCCCTTGGGGTTGCCTCGGGCCGGAGAGGGCGGCGTGGATCAGCCTTTGAGCTGGGGCCGCACCTACTGGGGCGGCGCGCTGTATTGTCTCCAGGCCGACATCGCCATCCGCGAACAGACCGCCAATCGAGTCGGCCTGCAAACCGCGTTACGCGCCATCCTCAAGGAGACCGGAGGATACGGATTCGACCGCGACATCGCCGAGGTACTTCGCATCGGCGACCGAGCCACCGGTACTCACGTGATGTACGATCTGTATCAGCGCATCAGAGCGACGCCGCAAACCGCGGATCTGGACTCGATGTGGACTTCGCTCGGCGTCCCCAACGACCCTAAAACCCAAGCGTTCGACGATCGTGCACCGCTCGCGGCGATACGCGCGGCAATCACCGCACCACCGAACGAAGGCCTGCCGCGAAGCTAGGGAAGCTAGGAGCCTGTCCTAGTGCTCCGTAAAATTCGGCTCCCGCTTCTCGAAGAAGGCGCGGACTCCCTCGACGCAGTCATGGGTCTCCAGCGTCATCTCCTGCGCGCTGCGCTCGGCGCGCAGTTGCTCCTGCAGAGAATTGTCGAAGGTCGATGCGTGCAAGGTGCGGATCTGCCCGAGCACCGCACAGGGACCCGTCGCCAGCCGGTGCGCCAGTGCCTGCGCGCGGCCCACCAATTCCCCGGCCGGTACCACCGCATAGGCTAAGCCCCATTCCAGCGCGGTCTTGGCATCGATGCGCTCCGCCAGCATCAGTGAGGAGAGCGAGCGGCCCGCGCCGATGCGGCGCGCCAGATGAAAGGTAATCCCGGCGTCGGGCACCAACCCTAAGCGCGCGAATGACGGCAGGAAATAGGCCGTGTCCGCCGCGATGATGATGTCGCTCGCCAGCGCAAGACTCATCCCTGCGCCGACGGCTGCACCATTGACGGCCGCCACGATGGGAAACCTAAAGCCGCTCAAGCGCAGGATCAAAGGATCCATGAAGCGGCGCATTTCGAAGTGCGCCCGCTGCCTGGCCTCAGCCGTTTTCAAGTCGATCGAATGCAAGTCCAGGCCGCTGCAGAACACGTCATTGCTGCCGGTGATCACCACCGCCTTGGCACCGCCCTCGCCCTTCTGGATTTGATCGAGCGCAAGATGGATGGCGCGAATGACGGTGATGTCGATGGCATTGCTGCATGTGGAGCGCTGCAGCGCCAGGGTGGCAACTCCGTCGGATACCGTGAAAGACAAAGAACTCATGTGTCTGCCCTCCTCGCGACCTTGTCGACTTTATCATGCCCCTGCCCACCCTTCCCCGCAAGGACAAGGGGCTTGGCGCGCTCTGGATGGGGGTCAGTCGTTGGCCCGCCGGGGCCGCGCCTGCCGGGGGCTGGCCCAGGGGGCCCCGCCGTTGCGAACCGGCCTCTGATCGCGCAACATCCGCGATTCCTGAAGTTGGACCCTACCCTACTAAACCGGAGTTTCCATGACCTCGACATTGGGCGCGCACACCGGCGCGGGCATAATTTTGCGCGGCGCAATGCTGCTGCTCCTTTTCGCCGGCGCGCCGGCATTTTCCGAGTCCCTGCCGAACGAAACGCCCGCGAATTTTGTGCCGCGCGTCGAGACCTTCAACTACACGCAGCGCGAAGTCATGATTCCCATGCGCGACGGCGTCAAACTGAAGACCGTCATTCTCGTGCCTCGCGGCGCGCATCGCGCGCCGATTCTGCTGACCCGCACCCCCTACGGTGCGAACTCGCGTGTCGGTAAGAACATCAGCGCGCATCTCGCGACGCTGCTCGACAACAACGACGTCGCGGACGATGCGGTGGTCAATGGCGGCTACATCCGCGTGATGCAGGATGTGCGCGGCAAGCACGGTTCCGAGGGCGACTACTTCATGACCCGGCCGCTGCGCGGCCCCTTGAATCCTGCCGACGTGGATCACTCCACAGACACCTACGACACCATCGATTGGCTGGTCAAGAACATCCCGGAGAGCAATGGCAAGGTCGGCATCCTCGGGATTTCCTACGACGGCTTTACTTCGCTGATGGCGCTGGTGCACCCGCACCCGGCGCTGCGGGCGGCCATCCCGATCAACTCCATGGTCGACGGATGGATGGGCGATGACTGGTTTCACAAAGGCGCATTTCGGCAAGACAGCCTCACCTACATCCACGATCAAGAAGCCACGCGCGGCAGCGACATTTCCTGGTGGACGGATCACTACGACGATTACGACACCTGGCTGAGCGTTGGATCAGCAGGTGAAATGGCGCGGCGGCACGGACTCGAACAAGTGGGCTTCGCCGCCAAGCTCATGAACCATCCGGCGTACGATGAGTTCTGGCAGGCCCAAGCGTTGGACCGGATCCTGGCCAAGCAGAACGTCGCGGTGCCCGTCATGCTGGTGCACAGCCTGTGGGATCAGGAGGACATCTACGGCAATATCGCGCTGTACAAGGCGCTCAAGGCACAACAGGCCGATACCTCCAATATTTACCTGGTCATCGGACCTTGGTTTCATCACCAGCAGCGGCTCGACGGCAGCGCCATCGGCCAGATTCGCTTCGGCAGCGATACCGCGGAGTATTTCCGCAAGAACTTGGTGCGGCCATTTTTCGATCATTACCTGAAGGATGACGCGCCGCCGCTCAAGTTGGCACGCGTCACTGCCTTCGAGACCGGCACGAACCGATGGCAGGGTCTTCCCACGTGGCCGAGCGGCTGCGACTCAGGTTGCGGCGTTCACACGCAAAAGCTCTATTTGCAAAGCGGCGGCGGTCTGCGTCTGGGCGCAGCAGCCGACTCGAGCGTAGGCTCTCGCGCCGGCACCGCGGACTTCGACGCCTACGTGGCGGATCCCGCCAAGCCGGTGCCCTACATTTCGCGGCCCATCCACATCGGCAGCGAAGACGGCCGGATGAGCTGGCAGACCTGGCTGGTCAGCGATCAACGCAACGTCGCCTCGCGGACCGATGTCTTGAGCTTCTCAACCCCAGTGCTGACCGAGCCTGTGAAGATCAGCGGTGAGCCCATCGCCAATCTCATCGCCTCGACCACGGGGAGCGACGGCGACTTCGTGGTGAAGCTCATCGATGTGTATCCGGACGAGATGGGGCGCGAGCCTGCGATGGGCGGCTATCAATTGATGGTGTCGGCCGACATCCTGCGCGGTCGTTACCGCGAGTCCTTCAGCAATCCGAAACCCATCCCTGCGGATCAACGACAGGTGTTTCGCTTCGCACTACCCACCGCCAACCATGTGTTCCTGCCGGGCCACCGCATCATGGTGCAGGTGCAATCGAGCTGGTTCCCGTTGTATGACCGCAATCCGCAGACCTATGTGGAGAATATTTTCTTCGCCAAACCGGGCGACTACAGAAAAGCCACCGTCAAGATATTCGACGGCGGTGCCGCCACCAGCTTCGTCGAACTGCCGGTGGTGCAGGCAGGCGAGTAGCGAGACGACTCTCGAGGAGACGGCGGCCGGTTCTACCCGGCCGCCGTTTATTGCCCTGAATTTTCTCTGATTGGACGCGCGAGAACCAAGACTACTTCTCGTGCTCGCCCTTCCGTTCCTCGGGTTTCGGCTTGGCCGCCGGCTTCGGTGCCGGTTTGGGCTGTGCGGGTTGCACCGGGCGAGCCGCTGCATTGGGCTGGCCAGGCTGCCCCTGGGTGCGAATCGCGGGGTTGGGTTGGCCGCCGGGTTGTCCTGGTTGTCCTGGTTGTCCTGGGCGAGCCACGGCGTTTGGCTGGCCGCCGGGTTGCCCCGGGCGAGCCGCAACGTTGGGCTGGCCAGGTTGCCCTTGGGTGCGTGCCCCGACGGCAGGCTGTCCCGGCGTGGGGAAGTGACCTGCGCCGCCCGGGGGAGTGGTTGCGCCATGCGCACCGACCACACCCGGCGCATTGAAGGCGGCAGGTTTCGGTGTTGCTGCGATGGCCGGATGCCCGCCATTGGCGTGCGCCGCGAGCGCTGGATTGCTGGCAGCCTGCTGCACATGCTGGTGCTGCATCGCCGTGGGCGGCGTATGCGGCTCCGCTGCCGCTGCGCGCTCCTGAGCCGTTGGCGCTGCCGAGGTACCGCCGGGTCCGCCGTTGTAGCTCACCTTGTTGACCGTGACATTGTTGATCACGGTCTCGTTGTAGGTGTTGTGGACCACGTTCACATTCACGTTGGTGACGGACCGATTGTAGGCAAAGGAATTGCCCACCCAGCGTCCGCCCGCGAATCCAACCCCGACGTAGCCGAATCCGTAATTGACGCCGCCGTAGTAACCGACGTGGGGCCCCCAGTAGCCGACATGGAAGGCGTACACGCCGCCCACGAAGCCCCAGTATCCAGGCGTCCAGAGCAGGCCGACACGCGGCGGCTGCACCCAGGTTCCCGGCACCCAGTAGTACCCGCCTCCGCCCCACGCCCAATATCCGGGCGTCCATAAATAACCCTCGTCGGGCATGGGAGGCTGTTCATACTCGGGCAAGGGAGGCGGTGCTTCATTCGCCTGCACCTCGACGTCCGCGGCCGGCTCTGTATACGCCGGTGCCGGGGGCGGCGCGGGCTGCTCGTAAACCCGAGGCGGGGGTCGCTCCACCACGCGCACGACACAACCCCCCAGCAGTGCCGCCGCCGCGAGAGCCAGCGCCGCACTTAAGACCGGGAGTCTCGAGTTCAAAGGGTGTTTATTGACATTAACCATGGTGACCCCGTCAAAAGTTGATGTTCTCTAGTCCTCGAGCGTACGCAAAATCACGCTGTCGGTAGAACACATAACGTCACACTTCGCCCGGTGGCCAGCTCTGTGAAGGGAATGTAACGCTGTCGCCGCCCGCCGACGAAAAAGGGTCGGGGGCGCCTTGGGGCGCCCCCTTAAGGGCCGTTATGTGTCGATGGCGCGCTTGTAGGTTTCGGGGAGAAATATCAGCCCCACGCCCAAGGTAATGCCGGCGACCACGATGGGATACCAAAGCCCGTAGTAGATATTGCCGGTGGCCGCCACCATGGCAAATGCCGTGGTCGGCAGAAAGCCGCCGAACCAGCCATTGCCGAGGTGGTAGGGCAACGACATGGCGCTGTAGCGAATGCGCGCGGGGAACAATTCCACCAGCAGCGCCGCAATGGGCCCATACACCATGGTGACGTACAGCACCAAGACGAACAGGATCAGTACCACCATGGGCTTGTTGATGGCCGCCGGATCGGCCTTATCCGGGTAACCTGCGGCGGACAAGGCTGCCTTTACCTGTTTCTGAAAAGCGGCGATGGCGGCCTTGCGCTCGGGTCCCTTCAGGGCCTTCGGGTCAGGCGCGGTGAATGTGCTGCTGCCGCTGCGGATCATCGCCACGGTTCCGGCCGGGGCGTCTTCCCGCTGATAGGACACGCTGGCTTTGGCGAGAAAGCTCTTGGCAATGTCGCAGGAACTCGAATCGAAGGCATTTTTCCCGATGGGATCGAACTGGAAGGAACACTCCTTCGGATCCGCAACCACGGTGACCGGTGTCGAGGACTGCGCCGTATACAGGGCCGGATTGGCATAGCGGGTCAATGCGCCGAACAGCGGAAAGTAGGTGATCATGGCGAGCAGGCAGCCCGTCATGATGATGGGCTTTCTGCCAATCTTGTCGGACAGCCAGCCGAAAAATATGAAGCCCGGCGTGGCCAGCACCAGCGCAATGGCCGTCAGTATGTTCGTGGTCGCGCCGTCGACCTTGAGCGTGCGCTCGAGGAAGAACAGGGCATAGAACTGTCCCGCGTACCACACCACGGCCTGGCCCATGACCGCGCCCAGCAGGCTGATGAGGACGATTTTCAGGTTCGGCCAGCGTCCGAAGGCCTCGGCCAGCGGCGCCTTGGAAGTGGTGCCGGTTGATTTCATCTTGAGGAACACCGGACTTTCGGACAGCTGCATCCGGATCCACAGCGAGACGCCGAGGAGAATGACGGAAATCAAAAAGGGTATGCGCCAGCCCCAGGCCTTGAAGGCATCCTCGCCCAGGCTGGTCCGCGTCGCGATGACGACGAGCAGCGCGCCGAACAAACCCAGCGTCGCCGTGGTCTGAATGAAGCTGGTGAACAAGCCGCGTTTACCCTGGGGCGAGTTTTCGGCGACATAGGTGGCAGCGCCGCCATACTCGCCGCCCAGCGCCAGTCCCTGTAGCAGGCGCAGCGCCAGCAGCAACACCGGGGCCAGCACGCCCGCGGTCGCATAATTCGGCAACAACCCCACGGCGAAGGTCGAGCCGCCCATGATGCCCATGGTGATGAGGAAGGTGTGCTTGCGCCCGACCAGATCGCCCAATCTGCCGAACACCAAGGCACCAAAGGGGCGCACCGCAAAACCGGCGGCGAAGGCGGCCAGCGCGAAGATGAAGCCCGTCACCTCGTTGACGCCGGAGAAGAACTGCGCGCTGATGACGCTGGCGAGCAGGCCGTACAAATAAAAATCGTACCACTCGAACACCGTGCCCAAGGAGGACGCGCCGATAATCAGCCAATTGTTCTGCGTGGTTGCCTTCGAGCTCGGCACTCCCGCATCCGCGGACGTCGTCGCCATATCAATTCCCCCTGCTTATTTTATAAAAATTGCCGCAACTCACCGGACCCACCGCCCACCAGACCCCGTTCACCAGACCCAGCCCACCCGGCCCTGCTCATCAGACCTCACGCCGCGCGGCGTTTACGGATGCTTGAGCGTTCCCGCGGTGACGACCGCGCGAAGTTCCGTCAGCTTGGCTTTGATGATCTGCGTATTCTCCGGACCCATGCGGATGAGGAGCTTCTGCCCGGCGGGTCGTGTCTCGAGCGCCGGATCGGCATAGAGATACATCACGTTGGGGCGCACCAATTGAACGGGCCCCTTCGGCTCCGGCGTGGCCAGCATGGCGTCGATGACTTCCACCAGGCGATCGTTGAAATACCCGTTCGGGTAGCCGAGATTTTGGTAGGCCTGCTGGAACAGCGGGTAAAAACGGATATACACCGCACCCAATTGCTGCATGTCCAACTTGCCTATCACAGCCACCAACGGCTTGTAGCGTTCGAAATTCCGTTGATCGAGAGTCGCGTGCAGCTCATCGCCGTTGGCGGCGAAAGAACCCTCCACCGCCGTGGCGGGCCGCTTGTCCACGGCGACTTTTTGCCGGGGCAGATTGTCGATGGTCACCACGATCCGGCGAATCACATCCTCCGGCGCCACGTAGGACTTCACCGCGTCGGCACCGGCGAGCTGAGCAAGGGCATCGCGCAGCGGTGCGTCGCTGCTGCCCAAGTCCGGAAGCGGCCCCTCGGAGGCGCCCGCACCCGCGCCGGGCAAGGGGTGCGCAATGGCCGGTTCCGAGGCAGAGGGCTCGCTTGCCGGCGCAAGTGGCGCGGCAGGCAACGGAGCGTTGCGGGTTTTCAAGTAGTACACGCCGGCCGCCGCCATCACGAAGATCAAGGCGGCCACGCCGATGAGAGGTTTATTCACCATGCACGCCCCGCTAGCTTGCGTTCAACATACGAAGTTGCAGCTCATGGCGGCGATAATCGATGATCAGCGTATCGAGCAGACCCAGCGTGTCCATACCGATCAATATCGCCGGCTCATTCGTCAGCCGCCACTGCTTGAATATATACAAATCCCCGAAGGTGACGCCAGGATCATGAATGCTGAGGGCGCCCAACCCAATCGCGGGCGTGTCCATCAACTCGCCTTTTTCAATATCCTTGGTCGCGCCGACGATGTTCTCGAGTTTGCTCCTCGGCGGAGTAGCGCCCACCCGCAACAATGCATCCCGGAGTGCAATATTTGCAATGGTGACCTGACCGCCCGTATCGATCACCGCCTTGCAACGGACATTGCCGACGTAGGCGTCCACGACCACCAAGGTACCGCGCAATGAACGGAACGGTATGCTGACGAATCCAGGTGCGGAGCGCTCGTTCTTCGAGTACGCAATATTGATCCTATCGTGGCGAAAATCGATGAAGACCCGCTTGCCGACCAGCCCTTCGGATCCCAGCACGCCTTCGGCGCCGCCCAGGGCATCCGGCACGATGGGCAGGATGGTCTGGTCGACCGAGATGTCGCCCACGCTCAAGGTATCCACGCGTATGGTCGGCACGGTGGCGAATCCGGTGACGCCACGCAGGATCACGGGAGGGGAGCGATCGGTCGGAATGCCCAGCGCCAATGCCACCAGGGCCGTGATCGCGCTGTGACTGGCACCTGTGTCGAGAACCAGGCGGAAAGGCCCTCGTCCATTGATCAACACCGGAGCCCAAATGCGGCCGATCTGGTCGCGGCGGGTGGGCGACACGTAGCGCGGTTCTGGCGCCTCCACCATCACTTCGGTCAGCGCGTCGATGGGGTCGATGGCCCGGCTCGTCGGCGGCGACACTTCAGGGGCGGTTGCGCCGGTCCATGCGGGCAGCGTCATCAGCACGCCCGCGGCAAGGGATGCGCCGAACCGCTTATGGCGACTTACCGGCCCGAAAAATGTCCGCGTGATGTCGTTCAAGTGCCCGCCCCAATGCCGCACATCGCCGTGCCACCGATCGCCTGCTGCGAGGAGTGCCATGCACAACTGTGAGTGCAGCATAGCACCGCACTTCCCGAGCACCAAAATTGCCCGTTATGCCATGATAGCGACGGAGGGATGAATGAACATATATCGAAATCTGGCGGAACTCGAAGCGCTGGTCGGTGCCCCGCTGGGACGCAGCGATTGGGTCACCGTCGATCAGGCACGCATCGATCAATTTGCCGCCGTCACCGGCGATGATCAGTGGATCCACGTGGACCCGAAACGCGCCGCGGCCGGCATGTTCGGCACCACGGTGGCACACGGCTTTTTGACCTTGAGCTTGCTGCCTTACTTCATCCGCAGTTCGCACAAAGTGGAGGGTGCGCGGATGTCGGTCAACTACGGCCTGAATCGCGTGCGCTTCCCGGCGCCGGTTCCCGTCGGCAGCCGGTTGCGGGCTCACTTCAAGCTGCTGTCCTTCGAGCCGATCGAGGGCGGGGTCCAGACCGTCACGGAAGTGACGGTTGAGCGCGAAGGCCATGCGAAGCCGGTGTGCGTGGCCGAGAGCGTCGGCAGGCTGTACACCTGAACGGACTCCGGCTAACTCGCCTGGTTCTGCGCCAGCACCCGGACATGGGCCACGGCGCTGCGGCCCAGCGCCGATAGGTTGTAGCCGCCTTCGAGCATCGAGACCATGCGCCCCTGCGAATGGCGCGCGGCCACCTTCAGCAACTCCTGCGTCATCCAAGCATAGTCCGCTTCGACCAAGGCCATGCCGCCGAGCAGGTCTTCCTTATGCGCATCGAACCCGGCCGAAATGAAAATCATCTGGGGTTTGAAAGCCTCCAGCGCGGGCAGCCAGTGCTTCTCCAGCGCCTGCTTGGCGGCGGCACCGCCGCTGCCGGCGGCCAGAGGCACGTTGATCATGTTGGGCGCGGGATTCGAGGTGCCGCTGTAGGGATAGAAGGGGTGCTGGAAGAAACTCGCCATGACCACGCGCTTGTGCCAGTGTGGCGGGCTGAACATGTCCTCCGTGCCGTTGCCGTGGTGTACGTCGAAATCGATGATGGCGACGCGCTCCAGGCCCTTTTTCTCCAGCGCGTAGGCCGCCGCGACACCGATGTTGTTGAAAATGCAAAAGCCCATGGATCTGACCTGGGTGGCATGATGCCCGCAGGGGCGGACGGCGCAGAACGCATTGGATGCGCGCCCCGCCATGAGTTCATCCACCGCCAGCACCCCGGCACCGGCTGCGCGCCGCGCCGCGGCCAAGCTGTACCGATTCATCGCCGTGTCGGGATCCAGCTGCACATAGCCTTCGCTGGGCGCAGCATCGAATATCGCGTCCACGTACGCCGCGCGATGCACCCGCTTCAGATCATCGGCACTCGCCAGCGGCGCCTCCAGGGAACGCAATTCCGCGAGCAGACCCGAGGAGCGCATTTCCTCGTTGACCGCAGTCAGCCGATCGGGACATTCCGGATGTCCCGCACCCATCTCATGGCGGAGGCACTCCGCGTGCGTAATGTAGGCCGTTGTCATGCTCGGGGTACCTGCGCTGTATGCGAAACTTCGCTCAGCTTAGATCGCGGCTTCCTACATTGCCACTCGGCCGCCCGCGCTCGCGTCCAATACTGCCGAGTGAATGGCGGAGGCAATTTCCTGCTGTGTGCAAGGCTTGGCCAGCCTTGCGATCCCTAAAGTCGCAGGATCCACGGGAAGTTCGGCGTAGCCGGTCGCCAGGATGATGGGCAGCCCCGGAAATCTTTCCTGAATGGTTCCGGCCAATTGCAGGCCGCTCATGGCAGGCATGGCATGATCGGTCAGTACCACATCGACTTCGAGCCCCCCGCCCAGCATGGCCAGCGCCTCGGCTCCGGAGTGCGCCTCCACCGGCGTGTGCCCAAGATCGGAAATCATCGCGGCGGTACCGGTCATCACCAGCGCATCATCGTCGACGATGAGCACTTTGCAGGGCTTGATCGCAGGCCTTGCCTGGTTCGCCGGATCGGAAGAGCGCAGCAGCGCCGCGGGCGCGCCATTGGCGCGCGGCAGCCACAGCTCCACCACGGTGCCGGCATTGGGCGTGCTATGGATGCGCAGCAGACCCCCTGACTGAGCGGCCAGCCCGTGCACCATCGACAGGCCGAGGCCGGTTCCCTTGCCCGCGCCCTTGGTGGTGAAGAAGGGTTCAGTCGCCTTGGCGAGCGTCGCCTCGTCCATCCCCACGCCCGTATCGACGACGATGATCTTCACGTACTCGCCCGCCGGCAATGCGGCGCCGTCCGCGCTCGTACTCGAGGATTTGGCGACGCCATTGGCGCCGCGCCGCCAATCGGCGGTTGCCGGCAGTCCGGTTGTCTGCGCTTGCGCCGTGATTTGGACGCTGCCGCCATTCGGCATGGCATCGCGCGCGTTCAAGGCGATATTGAGCAGCGCCAATTCGAGCTGATTGGCATCCACCAGCACCGGCGGAAGATCCTCGGCAAAGTCGCTGCCGAAAACGATTCCATGCCCTACGGCGCGCTTGAGCAATTCCTCCATGCCGTTCACGAGCTGCGCAAAGTCGACCGCTTGGGGCTTGAGCTCCTGGCGGCGGGAAAATGCCAGCAGGCGCTGGGTCAGTGCCTTGCCCCGATCCGCGCCCTGGATGGCGTTTTGCAGCAGGCGCCGGGCCTGTGGGTCATCGGGCAGGCGCTTGTCCAGAAGCGCAAGGCTGCCGAGCACCGCCATGAGCAGATTGTTGAAATCATGGGCGACGCCGCCGGTCAGACGGCCGATGGTATCCATCTTCTGCGCCTCGAACAGCTGCGCCAGCGCGAGTTCGCGTTCGCGCGTGCGCTCCTCGATGCGCAGCTCCAGCTCCTCGTTGAACCTGCGCAGTTCCGCGGTGCGTTCCTCGACGCGCCGCTCCAGATCGGCGTTGAACTGTTCGAGCTGCCGGGTTTTGCGATACAGGTCCACGAAGACCTTCACCTTGGCGCGCAGCAGCTCCGGGACCACCGGGACCGGGACATAGTCCACCCCGCCCGCGTTGTAGCCGCGCAGCTGATCGATGTGCGCCATCATCACCGCGGAGACGAAGATGATGGCCGTGCTCTTGAAGCGCGGGTGCTCGCGGATCATCGAGGCCAGTTCGAACCCGTCCAGATCCGGCATGCACACATCGATCAGAATGAGCGCCACCTCGTTCTTGAGCAGGCACTCGAACGCTTCGCGCGCGGAGCTTGCCTTCAGGAGGTTCTCGCCGATTCCGGCCAGTACGACCTCGTGGCTCAGCAGCTTGGCCTGCTGATCGTCAACCAGCAGAATATTCACCTTGTCACTCATGGGTCGCGCCTCCGTCATCGATGCAGCCACATGCGTAACGCCGAGATCAACTGCTGGATATTCACCGGCTTCGCCAGATAGTCGGACGCTCCCGCGTCCAGACATTTCTCACGGTCGCCCTTCATGGCCTTCGCGGTCAACGCCAGAATCGGCAGGCGGCGGTGCCCCGGATTGGCGCGAATCGCCTGGATGGTTTCGTAGCCGTCCATCCCGGGCATCATGATGTCCATCAAGACGATGGCAATGTCGGGTCTGACCGCCAGCACCCCGATGGCCTCGCTGCCGGTCGTGGCAGTGAGCACTTCCATGCCATGCCGCTCGAGCACGCTGCTCAAGGCGAAGATGTTGCGCGCATCGTCATCCACCAGCAGCACGGTCCGGCGCAGCAAGTCTTCGTCCGAACTGTGCAATCGCTCCAGCATGCGCTGCTTGGCCGACGGCAGGTCGGCGACTACGCGATGCAGGAACAGCGCGGTCTCGTCCAACAACCGCTCCGGCGATTCCACCCCCTTCACCACCACGCTGCGCGCCATGGTATGCAGTTTCGCGTCCTCATCCGGCGATAGCTCGCGGCCGGTGAATACCACCACGGGCACGTCGCACAGCGAGGGGTCGTCGCGGATGCGCTCCAGCACTTCGAATCCGGACATGTCCGGCAGCTTGAGGTCGAGCACGACGCAATCGATGGCAATGTCCCTGAGCTGCAGCAGCGCGTTCGCGCCCGTGTCGACCGGTATGATCTCGATGTCATCCGAGCCCAGCAGCTCCATGACGCTGCTGCGCTCCACCGCGTCGTCTTCGACCAGCAACAGACGCTTGCGCCGCGATTTCGCGTACCCCTTGATGCGCGCAAAGGCATTCTCCAGCCCTTCCGGGGTCGTGGGCTTCTGCACGAAGGAGAACGCGCCCCGCGCCAGCCCGTGATGGCGGTCCTCGTCCAGGGTGACGATCTGCACGGGGATGTGCCGCGTCGTGGGGTCTTGCTTCAACTGGCTCAGCACCGTCCAGCCCAGCATGTCCGGCAGGAAAATATCCAGCGATATCGCGGTGGGATGATGCGCACGGGCCAGCGCCAGCGCATCCGCGCCGCGATGCGCCACGAGCACCTTGAATCCCTCGTCGCGCGCCAGATCGACCATGACGCGCGCATAGTGCGGATCGTCCTCGACGATGAGCACCACGCTGTCGTCCGGTGCCAGACGCTCGCGATCGTCTTGGACCTGCTCGACCGGCCGCTCGGCCAGCAGTGCCTGCGTCACCCCGCCATGAGCGGCGGCCGGCGCGCTGTCGGAGCGCGGGGCAGCCTTCGCCGAAGCGCCGCCCAGATAGGTGAGCGGCAGGTACAGGGTAAAGGTACTGCCGATACCGGGTGCGCTGCGCAATTGAATTTCGCCGCCCAGCAAATGCGCGAGCTCGCGGCTGATCGCCAGGCCTAAGCCGGTGCCGCCGTACTTGCGGCTGGTGCCGGCATCGGCCTGCTGGAAGGCCTCGAAGATGATGCGCTGCTTCTCGGCCGGTATGCCGATGCCGGTATCCGAGACTTCGAAGGACACCACCGATGGCGCGTGCTTGAGCACCGGATGATCCGCGTTCCAGCCGCTCACCGCGGGCGCGACCTTGAGTTTCACACCGCCCTCCGCCGTGAACTTGAACGCATTCGACAACAGATTCTTCAGCACCTGCTGCAGGCGCTTCGAGTCGGTGATGATGCTGCGGTCCAAATCCGGGGAAATCGCGATCTCGAACTGCAGTTTGCGATTTTCCGCCTCGTGGCGGAACGGACGGCCGATCATGTCGAGCAGATTGCTGAAGTACACCTCTTCCGCGTCCACCGAGACGGTGCCCGATTCGATCTTCGACAGATCGAGGATGTCGCTGATCAGGTTCAAGAGATCGGTGCCGGCGCCATGAATCGTGCGCGCGAATTCCACCTGCTTGCCGCTCAGGTTGCCCTCGGGATTCTCGGTGAGCTGCTGGCCGAGGATCAGGATGCTGTTGAGCGGCGTACGCAATTCGTGCGACATGTTCGCCAGGAATTCCGATTTGTACTTGGAGGTCAGCGCCAATTCGGTGGCCTTCTCCTCGACCGCGCGCCGCGCCTCCTCGATTTCCTGATTCTTCGCCTCCACTTCGACGTTGCGATCTGCGAGCTGCTGCGCCTTTTGCTCCAGCTGCTCGTTGGTCTGCTGTAGCTCGCGCTGCTGAGTCTGCAGCTCGGTGGCTAGCTGCTGCGATTGCTTCAGCAGGCCCTCGGTCTGCATGGTGGCTTCGATGGAATTGAGAACGATGCCGATCGAGGTCGTGAGCTGCTCGAGGAAGGACATCTGCAGATCGGTGAATGTGCCCACCGAGGCCAACTCGATGACGGCCTTGACCTGCCCCTCGAACGATACCGGCAACACGATGGCATTGCGCGGCGGCGCCCGGAACAGCCCGGAACTGATGGGCACCACGGTATCCGGCATTTCGGTGATGAACATGCGCCGCGCGTCGCGGGCGCATTGGCCGATGAGGCCCTCGCCGATCTGCAAGTGCTCGGAATAACCGTTGGACACATCGTCCGCGTAGGCGGACAGCAGTTTGAGCGTGGCAGCCTCGCCATCCGTCTGTACCTGGTAGATGACGCCGTGCTGCGCACCCACCAGAGGCGCCAGTTCCGACAGCAGCATGCGGCCCACCGTCGTCAGGTCGCGCTGTCCTTGGAGCATGTTGGTGAACCGCGCCAGGTTGGTCTTGAGCCAATCCTGCTCGGTATTGCGATCGGTCGTGAGGCGCAAGTTGCCGATCATCGTGTTGATGTTGTCTTTCAACTCCGCCACTTCGCCGCGCGCCTCGACCTGCACCGAGCGCGTCAGGTCGCCCTTGGTCACGGCCGTGGCCACTTCGGCGATGGCGCGCACCTGCGTGGTCAGATTGGCCGCCAGCAAGTTCACGTTGCCGGTGAGGTCCTTCCACGTGCCGGCGGCGCCCGGCACGTTGGCCTGGCCGCCCAGGCGGCCCTCGACGCCGACTTCGCGGGCCACCGTGGTGACTTGATCGGCGAAGGTCGCCAGCGTATCGGTCATGTTGTTGATGGTCTCGGCCAACGCCGCCACTTCGCCCTTGGAGGCGACGGTAAGGTTTTGCTTCAGGTCGCCGTCGGCGACCGCGGTCACCACCTTGACGATGCCGCGCACCTGCTCGGTGAGATTTGCCGCCATGACGTTGACGGTATCGGTGAGATCCTTCCACGTGCCGGCGACGCCGGGCACCTGCGCCTGGCCTCCCAGGCGCCCCTCGGTACCCACCTCGCGCGCCACGCGGGTGACTTCGCCGGCGAAACCGTTCAGCTGATCCACCATGGTATTGATGGTGTTCTTCAGCTCGAGAATTTCGCCCTTCACGTCCACGGTGATCTTGCGCGACAAATCGCCGCGCGCCACGGCCGTGGTCACCTCCGCGATGTTGCGCACCTGCGTGGTCAGATTCGCCGCCAGCAGATTGACGTTATCGGTGAGATCCTTCCACGTGCCGGCCACGCCCGGCACCACGGCCTGGCCGCCCAGCCGGCCGTCGGTGCCCACTTCGCGCGCCACGCGCGTCACCTCGCCGGCGAATGAGCGCAGCTGATCCACCATGGTGTTGAGCGTCTCCTTCAGCAGCAGGATTTCGCCGCGCACGTCCACGGTGATCTTGCGCGACAAGTCGCCGGTGGCGATGGCCGTGGCCACTTCGGCGATGTTGCGCACCTGTGCCGTCAAATTGCCGGCCATGGAGTTGACGTTGTCCGTCAAGTCCTTCCACGTGCCTGCGACCCCGGGCACCTGCGCCTGGCCGCCGAGTTTTCCCTCCGTACCCACCTCGCGCGCCACGCGGGTGACTTCGCCGGCGAAGCCGTTGAGCTGGTCCACCATGGTGTTGATGGTGTTCTTCAGCTCGAGAATTTCGCCCTTCACGTCCACGGTGATCTTGCGCGATAGATCGCCGCGCGCCACGGCCGTGGTCACCTCGGCGATGTTGCGCACCTGGCCGGTCAAATTCGACGCCATGGAATTGACGTTTTCGGTGAGGTCCTTCCAGGTGCCGGCGACGCCGGGCACGTTGGCCTGGCCGCCGAGCTTGCCCTCGGTGCCCACTTCGCGCGCCACACGGGTCACTTCGGAAGCGAAGCGATTCAGCTGGTCGACCATGGTGTTGAGCGTTTCCTTCAGCTGCAGGATTTCGCCCCTCACGTCCACCGTGATCTTGCGCGACAGGTCGCCGTTCGCGATGGCGGTGGACACTTCCGCGATGTTGCGCACCTGCGCGGTGAGGTTTCCGGCCATGGAATTGACCGAATCGGTCAGATCCTTCCAGGTACCCGCCACGCCGGGCACCTGCGCCTGGCCGCCCAAGCGGCCTTCGGTGCCGACTTCGCGCGCCACGCGCGTCACCTCGCCGGCGAAGGAACGCAGCTGATCCACCATGGTGTTCAGCGTCTCCTTCAACAGCAGGATTTCACCCGACACCGAGACAGTGATTTTCTTCGACAAATCGCCCTGCGCCACGGCCGTCGCCACTTCGGCAATATTGCGCACCTGGCCGGTGAGATTCGACGCCATGGAATTCACCGAATCGGTGAGATCCTTCCACGTGCCCGCCACACCCTTCAATTGTGCCTGGCCGCCCAGCTTGCCTTCGGTGCCGACTTCGCGCGCCACGCGCGTCACCTCGCCCGCGAAGGCATTCAACTGGTCCACCATGGTATTGATGGTGTCCTTGAGTTCGAGGATCTCACCCTTCACGTCCACGGTGATTTTCTTCGACAAGTCGCCATTGGCGACCGCGGTGGTCACCTCGGCGATATTGCGGACCTGACCGGTGAGGTTCGACGCCATGGAGTTGACGTTCTCGGTGAGATCCTTCCAGGTGCCGGCGACGCCGCGCACATTGGCCTGTCCGCCGAGGCGCCCTTCGGTACCGACTTCGCGCGCCACGCGCGTCACCTCGGAGGCAAAGGCGTTGAGCTGGTCCACCATGGTATTGATGGTTTCCTTCAGCTCGAGGATCTCGCCCGACACGGTCACGGTGATCTTCTTGGCGAGATTGCCGCTGGCAATGGCGGTCGACACTTCGGCGATATTGCGCACCTGCGCGGTCAGATTCGACGCCATGGAATTCACATTGTCGGTCAGATCCTTCCAGGTGCCGGCGACGCCCGGCACCTGCGCCTGTCCGCCCAGCCGCCCCTCGGTGCCCACTTCGCGCGCCACGCGGGTGACTTCGCCGGCGAATGCATTGAGCTGGTCGACCATGGTGTTCATGGTTTGCTTGAGCGCCAGAATTTCACCCGACACATCGACGGTGATCTTGCGCGACAGATCGCCGCGTGCCACGGCGGTGGTCACCTGCGCGATGTTCCTGACCTGCGCGGTGAGATTGCCGCACATGGCATTGACCGAGTCGGTGAGATCCTTCCAAGTGCCGGCGACGCCCGGCACCTGCGCCTGCCCGCCCAGCCGCCCCTCGGTGCCGACTTCGCGCGCCACGCGCGTCACCTCGGAGGCGAAGGAACGCAGCTGGTCGACCATGGTGTTGATGGCTTCCTTCAGCTGCAGGATCTCGCCGCGCACGTCCACCGTGATTTTCTTCGACAGGTCGCCGTTGGCGACGGCAATCGTGACTTCGGCGATGCTGCGGACCTGCGCGGTCAGGTTCGACGCCATGGAATTGACGCTTTCCGTCAGGTCCTTCCACACGCCGGTCACTTCCCGGACCTGGGCTTGACCGCCCAGCTTGCCGTCGGTGCCGACTTCGCGCGCGACGCGCGTGACTTCCGAGGTGAAGATGCTGAGCTGCTTGATCATCGTGTTGACGATGTTCGCCGAGCGCAGGAACTCGCCTTTCAACGGCCTGCCGTCGACATCCAGCGGCACGGTCTGCAGCAAGTCGCCGCGCGCCACGGCTGTGACGGTGCGCGTCACGGCGGTGGTCGGCCACAGCAAGTCATCGATCAGTGCATTGACGGAACCTTCCATGTCGGCCCACGCGCCGTCCGAGAGCCCGAAACGCACGCGCGTGCGCGTCTTGCCTTGCTGGCCGACGACTTCGCCGACGTGCTCGAGCTGCTGCGCCATGCGCTGATTGGCCGCGACAATGGTGTTGAAGGCATCGCAAATCTTGCCGGCTACTCCGATCTGGTGCCCCGGCAGGCGCACCGAAAAATCACCGGCCAGCATGGCCTGCAGGGCATTGAGCAACTCGGGCTGATTGAGCTCGGGCGAGCGGGCATCGCCGTTGAGCGCCGCTTTCTTGCGGCTACCGTTGCCACCCTTGACCACGGCGTGCACTTTGGTGCCGTGGCGAGCCTTGACGCTGCTGCGCGCAGCGGGAGGTGAATTCTGATCCATGATCGATCTCCGGACCGCACGCACGCGGTCACGAGGGTTTACTCGTCAGCCTATATTAAGGCGATTTATTTATATTTATCTCTGCAGATTTCGCGTCTTGTCGAGCCGGTTTGGACCGGCGTGGTCGAGTGTGCCCATGGCGCAGAAGCTTGGCAAAGGGACTACTGAAAGTCCAAACTTCCGGTGCGGCCGCGCTCCCCAAATTTCTGTAGGAAAATTCCTACACCGACGCAACGCGTTGGCCGCACTCAATATGTAAGCGTAGGACAGGCTGAACATCTGCTGCCATACCCTCGCGCGGGAACTTAAGACGACCTGTCCGGGTTCGCCGGGACCGCGAGCGAATGGATTGGGTGCACGCACGCCTCCCCGACTTCAAGCGCCGGTAGCATCTCGCCCCGACTTCAAGCCTCGAGCGCCAACCAAACGGCCTTGGGTTGCGTGAAGTTCTCGAGCGCGGCATCGCCGTGCTCCCTACCCAGCCCCGACTCGCCCGAGCCGCCCCAGGGTAGGCGCACGTCGGTGTAGCCATAGGTGTTGATCCACACGGTACCGGCCTTCAATGCGGCGGCGACGCGATGCACGCGTGAGATGTCGGCGCTCCAGACCCCCGCCGCCAAACTATAGGGCGTGCCGTTCGCCATGCGCAGCGCATCCGCTTCATCGTCGAAGGGAATCACGGACAGTACCGGTCCGAAGATTTCCTCTTGCGAGATGCGCATGTCATGCGCGACATCGGCGAACACGGTGGGTTCCACGAAGTAGCCCTCACGCCCAATGCGCGCGCCGCCCGCGACCAGCGATGCACCTTCCGCCCTGCCGATATCGATGTAGTCCAACACGGTTTTCATTTGCCCGGCCGAGATCACCGGGCCCATGGTCGTACTCGGATCGCGGGGATCGCCGACCCGAATGGCGCGGGCCCGATCGACCAATCGCCGCACCACCTCATCGTAGACCGGCCGCTGCACCAGAACCCTCGAGCCGGCGGAACACACCTGGCCGGCATTGAAGAAAATCCCTGAGGCTGCCGCGCGCACGGCGCGGTCCAGATTTGCATCGGCAAAAATCAGATTGGCGGATTTTCCGCCGAGCTCGAGCGTGACCTTTTTGAAGTTGGCCGCCGCGCCCTGCATGATGGTGCGGCCGACCTTGGGCGAACCGGTGAATGTGACCTTGTCCACGCCGGGATGGCGCACCAGTGCCTCACCGACGACGCTGCCCTTGCCGCAGACCACATTGAGGACGCCCGCGGGTAGACCCGCTTCGAGAAACAGTTCCGCAACGCGCAGCATCGACAGCGGCGTAAGCTCCGCCGGCTTGACCACCACCGTGCATCCGCAGGCCAGTGCCGGCGCGATTTTCCACATGCCGATCATGAGCGGAAAATTCCACGGCACGATGGCGGCGACCACACCCACCGGCTCACGCACCGTGTACGTCAGCGCATCGGGGCGCGCCGGAATGACCTGTCCCGTGATCTTGTCGCACCAGCCGGCGTAGTAGCGCAGCGTATCGATGACCGCCGCCATATCCTGGCGGCGCACCGCGGCAAGCGGCTTGCCGGCATCCAGGCTCTCGATTTCTATCAGCTCTTCTTGATTCTGTTCCAATAAAGCGGCGGCACGTTGCAGTATCCGCCCTCGCTCGGCCGCCCGCAGCCCGCCCCACACTTTCAGCGCCGCTCGCGCGACACTCACCGCCCGGTCGACATCGGCGACTCCGCCCTGCGCGACTTCGGCGATCGGTTCTTCCGTGGCTGGATCGAGATCGATGGTGTACTCGCCGGTGGTCGGTGCGACGTGCCGGCCGTCGATGAAGAGTTCGTAGTGCTTGATGTCGACTTTCTGGTCCATGGGATTCTCCTTGCGCAGCGCCGCGTCGGATGCCGGCGAGCCGGTCACTGATGGCGTCAGTGTGGAAGTAAGCCCGATGGCGGTCCAATCGTTTGGACGCATCAAGTGATAGGCGAGACCAATCGAGCACAATGGCGGCCCAATCGTTTGGACGTATCAGATGATAGGCGGGACTAATCGAGTGTGAGATCGAATCGGCGCTGTAGCTCGAGGCCTCGCGCAATCTCCCACACCGCTGCGGTAATCGGCGCCAGTGCGGGCTGATTGCGGGCGATCAAGCCGATGGCGCGCGTCAGCGAGGGTGTGAGCGGCCTTGCCTGCACTTTCGACAGGTCGAAAAAGTTCAACAGGCTGTGCGGCACGATGCTGTACAGGCCCGCCTCGCTGACATGCGCGTACAGCGAAAAAATCGAGTCGGTCTCCAGGATGACGTCGGCCTTCGCTCCCGCCCGACGAAACGCCGCATCGATCACCTGGCGATTGCGCATCTTGCCCGTCAGCAGGCACAGCGGCAGGCGCCCTGCCTGTTCCCAGCTGAGCGTGGAGCCAAGCGTCGCGGTGCGGGCCGCCAGCAGCACGTAGTGTTCCTCGAAGAGTCGCAGCGATTCGAATCCATCGATGGTCTTCTCGTCCAAATAGGTGAGCCCCAGATCGAGTTCGAATCGGTCCAATTGGCCGGCGATGGCTTCGCTGCTCAACGAGGAGACGGCGTAATGAATGTTCGGATAGGCGGCGCGGCATGGCGCGGTGATGAACGCCGCGACGGTCATGGTGGTCGGAATCGCGCCCATGCGCAGCGTGCCGGCCATGGTGGACTTGGCGATCGAAGCGTCCTGGCGCATATGCGACAGCGAGGAGAGCGTTTGCTGCGCCCAGGTGAGTACCCGCTCACCCTCCGCCGTCAGTCCCATGAAGCGCCGGCCGCGCTGCACGATCATGATGCCGAGCTCCTTCTCCAGGCTGCGTATCGCCGAGGACAGCGCGGGTTGCGATACATGACAGACTTCGGCCGCTTTGGCGAAGTGCCTTTCGCGCGCGAGAGTCACCAGGTACTCGAGTTGGCGGATGAACATAGGAGCATCTTGCCGCAGATCGGAGCAATGTTGCCCAAATATTGCGGAAGAATTAGATTGGCGCCCCTTTCATTGTCGCCGGACGCGGAGAAATTGCATGGCATTGCCTCATGACATGACGGTGGTCGAAATCGCCGCGCCGGGTGGCCCGGAACAGTTGAAGACGGCGCTGCGCCCCGTTCCGCACCCCGGCGACGGTGAGGTGCTGGTGCGTGTCGAGGCCGCCGGCGTCAACCGGCCGGACGTGATGCAGCGTCAAGGCCGCTACCCGCCGCCGCCCGGTGCCTCCGATCTGCCCGGCATGGAGATTGCCGGCGAGATCGTGGCCTTGGGTGCGAACGTCTCGAATCTGTCGGTCGGCGATAAAATCACCTCGCTGCTGCCGGGCGGCGGCTATGCGCAGTACGCCATCGCTGCCGCGCCCTTGTGCATGCCCATCCCGACCGGATTGAACATGGTGGAGGCTGCCGCCATACCAGAGACGTTTTTGACGGTGTGGACTAATTTATTCGAACGAGGCGGGTGTAAATCGGGCGATACCGTACTCATTCATGGCGGCACCAGCGGCATCGGCACCACCGCCATTCAACTGGCCCACGCGTGGGGCGCGCGCGTATATGCCACGGCGGGATCCGAGAAGAAGGCGCGTGCCTGTGAGAGTTTGGGCGCCGTTCGCGGCATCGACTACAAGACCGAGGACTTCGTCGAGGTGATGCGCGCGGAAACCAAGGGTCGCGGTGTCGACATCACCCTCGACATGGTCGCCGGCAGCTACGTGCAGCGCAATCTGGATATTGCCGCGGTGGAAGGACGGGTGGTGACCATCTCCCTGCTCGGCGGCTCACGCGCCGAGATCAACATGGGCATGGTACTGACCAAACGTCTTACCCTGACCGGTTCCACGTTGAGGTCGAGAACCGTCGAGCAGAAGGCGGCGGTTGCCGACGGCGTGCGCAAGCACGTGTGGCCGTTGCTGGCCTCCGGCAAGGTCCGTCCGGTCATTTTCGCGACATTTCCGCTGGCCGAGGCGAGCGAGGCGCATCGGCTCATGGAAACTTCGAATCACATCGGCAAGATTGTGCTGACACTTTGAGGGATCTGGATCGCGGCTGCGGGGAAAAACTTGCGACGCGATGCGATCCTGCATCGCTGCAAGCCGGGGTTCGCCATCCCTGGCGAACCCGCTCGGCGCATGCGCCGAGCCCCTGTTTTTACGCTCCGGAAAATACCCCACCTAACCCTGCCTCTCAGAGAGCTTTTTCGCTCATCATGAATTGCTCAGGCTACGCGCCGAGGATGGTGCCCAGGCACAGTCCGGATTCCGCGCAAAGCTGCGGCGCGGGTAGCTTTTTGCCGCCGTCGTAGCGCAGCTTGAACACTTCGATCTGCCCTCCTTGAGCCGCGATTGTCACGCTCTTGTCGCCGATCGCGGTGATCGCACCGACCTTGCCTTTGACCTGGGAAAAGGTGCGGGCCGAGTGCTTGCGCGCATCGAACAGCTGAAGCCGCTTGTCATTGAAAAGGGTCCATGCGCCCGGGGCCGGATCGCAACCTCGGATCAAGTTATAGGTCAGATCGACATGGGTGTGCCAGTTGATCCGGGCCTCCGGGTCGCGGCACCACCCTTCATAGCTCGCGGCCGATTCGTCCTGCACCGTCAATACCGCCTTCCCGCTCATCACCAACTCCGCCGCTTCGATCAGCGCTGCGAGCCCCATGGGGAAAAGCCGACCGAAGTACACCTGACCAACGGTTTCGTCGGGGCCGATGGGAGTCCTTTTCTGCAGGATGACTGGGCCTTCATCCAGGCCGTCGACGGGCCGAAAGATGCTGAGGCCGGTCTCGGCGTCGCCGCAGATGATGGGCCAGTTGATGGAACTGGGTCCGCGGTAGCGCGGCAAGAGAGAGGGATGGAATTGGATGGTGCCGTGGCGCGGAATGGTGGCGAAATCCTGCGGCACGAATTGCAGCACGTAGGCGAGGATGGCGATATCCACGTTCAGGGATTTGAGCGCCTGGCGCGCCTCCTCTACCCTCAGCGAGGGCAGTGCAAACACCGGGATACCGGCTTGCTCGGCCGCCACCCGCAGCGCATCGGGGGCCGAGCCCGGCTTCTCGGGTGCACAAAACACACCCGCGACGGTATCGCCGCGCTGGATGAATGCCTCCAGCGTGGCTTTGCCGAAATCCTTTTGACCCACGACGGCAATGCGCATGATCCCTCCTGATATCTCATATCTTATATATCATCACTTCGCGTATAATGATCCGAAAGACCATGTAAGACGCGCGGGGTAAGGATACCCGGTATTTTGATTTTCATCGATGGGCGCTTCAAGGCGACCAATCGCGGCATGATCGAAGCACAATTACGGGAGATCACTGTGGCAGGTCGAAATTTCCTATTTGTCCCTGGCCCCACCAACGTTCCGGACCGCGTGTTGCGCGCCATGTCGGTGGCATCCGAGGACCACAGATCCCCGGACTTTCCGGCGCTGACCAGGGCCTGTCTCGACGGCCTGAAGCCGGTGTTCAAGACCATCACCGGATATCCCATCCTGTTTCCCTCCTCCGGTACCGGCTGCTGGGAGGCCGCACTGACCAACTGCCTGGAACCCGGCGCCACAGTGCTCATTGCACGCTTCGGCCAATTCAGCCACCTCTGGGCCGACATGTGCACACGGCTGGGTTTCGACGTGGCCCTGTTGGACACTCCCTGGGGGGAAGGAGCGCCCGTGGATCAATATCTGGCCGCCCTCGAGTCCGACCGCCAGCACCGGATCAAAGCCGTGCTCGTCTGCCAGAACGAGACGGCGACCGGCGTGACCAGCGATGTCGCTGCCCTCCGGCGCGCCATGAACAGCGTCAACCATCCGGCGCTGCTCATGGTGGATGCCGTCAGTGCCCTGGCGAGTATCGACTTTCGCATGGATGAATGGGGCGTGGACGTCTGCATCAGCGGTTCGCAGAAGGGCCTCATGTTGCCCGCCGGCTTAGGGGTGACTTGCATCAGCCCGAAGGCACTGGAGGCCGCGAAGCGCACTTCATCGCGCCGCTGCTACTTCGACTACGCCGACATGGTCGCCGCCAATGCTTCCGGGTATTTTCCTTACACGCCCTCGCTGCAAATGATGTACGCCTTGCGCGAAGCGCTCAGCATGTTGGCCGAAGAAGGCCTGGAGAATGTCTTCCGCCGCCACACCCATCTTGCCGGCGGAGCGCGGGCCGCCGTCATGCAAGGTTGGAAACTCAAGCTCTGCGCCGCGGCGCCCAAGTGGTACTCGGACACGGTCACGGCCGTGATGGTACCGGCCGGCATCGACGCCGCCGCCGTCATCGCGCGTGCCTATACGCGCTACAATCTGTCGCTCGGCGCGGGACTGTCGAAAGTAGCCGGGAAACTCTTCCGCATCGGACACCTGGGGGATCTGAATGAAATCATGCTGCTCGGCGCCATCGCCGGCGCTGAAATGGCCATGCTCGACACCGGGATAAGCATCGAACCCGGAAGCGGTGTGGCCGCGGCGCAGTCGTACTGGCGGAAGCATTGACCCTGCGCGTGGTGTTCCTCGATCGCGCGTCGCTCAAGGCGAGCGTGCGTCCTTTGGCCTTTCCGGCCGAATACCTCGAGCACCCGAAAACCGACACCCATGACATCGTTGCGCGCCTGAACGGCGCGGATGTGGCCATCATCAACAAAGTGCCCATGCGCGCGGAGACTTTAAGGCGGCTGCCGCAGCTCAAAATGATCGCCGTGGCCGCCACCGGCTACGATGTGGTGGATATTCCCTATTGCAAAGCGCACGGCATCGCGGTCGCGAACATCCGCAACTACGCCGTCCATACCGTACCCGAGCATACCTTTGCCATGATCCTGGCACTGCGGCGCAATCTCCTGCGCTACCGCCAGGACGTCGAAGCGGGAGTCTGGAACCGCTCGGAACAGTTCTGCTTCCTCACGCACGACATCGGCGACTTGCACGGCGCCACGCTCGGCATCATCGGCGAAGGGGCGATCGGCCAGAGTACCGCGGCGATAGGACGTGCCTTCGGCATGCGGGTGCTGTTCGCCGATCATCCGCCGCCCAAAATGCAGGGCGTCGAGTTCACCCCGCTCGATACCGTGCTGGCGCAGTCGGATGTCATTTCCCTGCATTGCCCGCTGCTGGCCGAAACGCGCAATCTGATCGACATCCGCGCGTTTCGAAAGATGAAGCGCAATGCGCTCTTGATCAACACGGCGCGCGGCGGCCTGGTCGACGAAGCCGCCCTGATCCAGGCTCTCGATGAAGGCCTGATCGCGGGTGCCGGTTTCGACGTGCTGACCGTGGAGCCACCCCGGGACGGACATCCCTTGCTCGATCTCAAGCGCCCGAATTTCATCCTGACGCCGCATGTGGCGTGGGCATCCGACGGCGCCATGCAATTCCTCGCCGATCAGCTCATCGACAACATCGACGCCTGGGCGTCAGGCAAGCCGCAGCATCTCGTGACATCATAGCGGGCTCGAAGAAACCTACCGCCCATCACCAGCGCCGATCAATGAAAAAGCTGCTTTACCAATTCGACACGGACGCCCTGCCTTCGGTATTCGACAACGTCGTGGCCTACGACGGCGGCGCGGATCATGTGTCGGCGTATGGCGGCGTGACCGCCGGCAATGTCAGCGCCTTGGTGGAAGGCGCCATATTCACCCGCTCGCCCAAGGACAAGAAGAATACCGCGCTGTTCATCGGCGGCGGGAATCTGCTGCAAGGTGAAGCGGTGTTGGCGGCGATTCGCGCGAAATTCTTCGCAAAATTTCGCGTCTCGGTGATGTTCGACTGCAACGGCGCGAACACCACGGCGGCCGCGGCGGTGGCATGGCTTAGCAAAGGGCGGACGCTGGCCGGCAAGCGCGCCGTGGTGCTCGCCGGCTCCGGTCCCGTGGGACAGCGTGCCGCCGTGCTGCTGGCTCGCGAAGGTGCCCAGGTGGCGCTTACCGGCCGCAAGCGTGCCGGCGTGGATGCGGCCTGCGCGGGCATCAACGCCCGCTTCGGCATCGCGGTGGAAGGCATCGAGGCTTCGAGCAATACCGATCGCGCGGCCGCCATTGCCGGCGCGCAAATCGTGCTCGCGACCGGTGCGTCGGGCGTGACGCTGCTGGAAGCGGGCCAGTGGCAGAACAGTCCCTCGCTCGAGCTGATTGCCGATGCCAATGCCTCGCCGCCGGCCGGGATCGACGGCGTGGGCTTGAGCGATCGCGGCACCATCGCCCATGGCAAGACTTTATTCGGCGCGTTGGGCTTCGGCGCGCTGAAGCTGGCGCTGCATCGCGCCTGCATCGCACGCCTGTTCGAGCAGAACGATCTGGTGCTGGACGCCGACGAAATTTACGCCATCGCCAAGGGAATGGTTGCCGCATGATTACCGATCGCCCCGTCGATACGTTTCTCGATGAACTGGCGAGCAGCGCACCCACGCCCGGCGGCGGCAGTGCGGCGGCGATCATGGGCGCCATGGGGGCGGCACTCATCTCCATGGTTTGCAACGTGACCCTGGGCAAGAAGGGGCACGAGTCCGTCGAGGCCGAGATGGCATCGGTGCGCGATGAATCCGAGAAACTACGCGCGCGCTTGACGGCGATGGTCGCCGAGGATGTCACCGCGTTCGACGGGCTGATGACGGCATACCGGATGCCCAAGAACACGGACGAGGAAAAGACCCGGCGCGCCGCGGCGATTCAACTGAGCTTGCGCGCGGCGACCGAAGCGCCGCTGGCTTGCGCGCGCGCCTGTGCGCAGGTGGTGGCCCTGTCGAGGCGCGCGGCCGAGAAAGGCTATGCCGGTGTGGTCAGCGACGCCGGCGTGGGCGTGCTGGCCGCCCATTCGGCGCTGCGCAGCGCCGCGCTCAATGTGTACATCAATGCGCCTTCTCTCAAGGATCGGGTCTTCGCGGCCGCGGCGACCGCCGAATTGGAAAAGCTGGCCGCGGACTGCGCACGCGAAAGCGAAGCCGTGTTTGCGCTGGTACGCGGTCGCTTGGGTTAGCCGGCACTCCGCCTGTCGGTCCGATACGCGCTCGCCGGTCAGTGGACCGAGAAGCCCGTAGGTATGCCGCGGGCGATCGGGAAGGAGGTCAAGACTTCCGTCGTCGGAGATGCAAACCCATTGGCGGCCGCCGCGAATCGCATCACCGTCGGATCTCCCATCGAGGCTGCCGTACCGGATTCATACACGAACAAATTTCCGGCGGCGTCAAAACCAAGATTGAGAATACCGACGAAACTAGGCAGCGCGGCCGTAGCGAGGGTGTTGATGGGAGTGCCCGTACCGACCGTCCCTCCCGCAAATTCCACAATGGTCGCGGGCAGACCGATATCCAATTCACCCGTCGCGGCTACATATATGTTTCCGGCAGGATCGAGGCTGAGTCCGGCAATTTCTCGCCACGAAGAATTGGAATCTGCGGTGGATATCGCCCTTGCCAGTGTTCCACTGCCCGTCAGCGGATTGGTAAACACCTGAATCAGACCCACTTCGTTGATCGAGCAGATAATGTTCCCGTTCCCGTCGACAGCCAGTTCCGAGCACCCTCTGGGGTTTGCAGCGTCGCCAACTACAATGGTACGAATGGGCGCCGCATTGCCGTCGGCGCCGGGCGCGAACACAAGAATACTGTAGGTGTAGGTGGTCGCGCTGGTCGTAGTGTTCACGGTGGCGACGTAAATGGCTCCGGCGCCGTCAACGGCCAAGGTAGAACTTCCTATCGATCCCGGAATCATCAAGGTCCGGACCGGGATGGCCATTCCGTTCGCTCCCGGAGCAAACACCCGCACCTCGCTTTCCAGCGTCTGGGATGTTGGATTGGCTGCCAAGTAAATATATCCGGAAGAGTCCGTTGCCAGAGTGTAAAACTGCCCTTCCGAAACAGGGACCGTAATGGATACGGTGGGACTCACGGATCCGCCCGAGTTCGCGGCATACCCGATGATGCAGGCGTTTGTCGCGCCAGACTGTGTTATTCCCGTACCCAATACGTACGCGGTGGTTGTCGACGGCCCCGGACTGTTCGAGGGTAATGTCGGGCAATCCGAGAGAACGCAGTTTATCGCGATCCCAGTGACATTGGCGTTGCCGACTGTTCCTACCTGATTGGACGAGCACACTTGTGGCGGAGAAGCAGGTGAAGTCTTCACTGTAACCTGGTAGCTCGTACCCGAGGTCAGTGGCGTTGAGAAGGTGAAGTTGCCGTCGGCGGGAACCGCAAGATCGTCAGCCATGTTGAGCTGGAGAACCAACCCGGCACCTACGAGACCCGAAACGCTCACGCTGATCGTGTATGTGGCAGCCGCTTTTCCTGTCCCGCTCGGGCCCGCGATTGCGCTCGCGCTTCCACCGCTACAACCGCCTCCGCACGCGGCAATTGAGGTTACAAGCATTGCCGCCGCGATTCCCCGTACCCTACCTCGAATCGTCTGACTGCGCTTCGTCGGTTCCATTCGTGAAACTCTCCATGGCGGCAAACCCAACAACGCTCACGTAAAGGTCATTTTCATTTGACTTGCTTAGGTGACTTGCGGATCGGCGTTTTTATTCCGTCATCAATGAACACCTTGGGGGTGTGCCGCGGGCGCGAACCTTGTCTAACAAGCCTCCCGGGCAATTGACACCCTTTTATTAAGCTGGTACCTTTATATAACAAGGTATCTTTATACATATGCCGACCGACCAAAAATTTCTTCCGCTGCGCAAGGGTTTGCTGGAATTTCTCATTCTGCAGATCATTTCCGCGGACAAGGTGTATGTGGCGGACATGATGAAGCGCCTGCAGGACACGGACTTCGCGACCCAGGAAGGCACGCTGTATCCCCTCTTGAGCAAGATGCGCCGCGAGGAGTTCGTGGACTATGAGTGGCAGGAGTCCGACTCCGGCCCACCCCGCAAGTACTACAAGCTGACCGCCAAGGGAAAATCGCAATTGGCGGAGTTCAAGAGTTATTGGGCTTACCTCAACACCACCATCAACCAACTAGGCCGCGGAACATGAACACCGTCATCATCGTGAATCTCAACGGCAATGCCTTCCATCTCGAAGAGCCGGGTTTTCAGGCCTTACGAGCCTATCTGGAACGCGCCCAAGGGCAGCTGAGGGACAATCCCGACAAAGCCGAGATCATGGCGGACTTGGAGCAGGCCATCGCGGATAAGTGCGCTCATTTCCTACAGCCGCACAAGAACGTCTTGACGGCGGCGGAAATCGAGGGCGTGCTGACGGAAATGGGACCGGTGCAAACCGGCGATGCGCTCGGCGGCGCGAGCGCATCGGAGCAGCCTCACAGCAGCGCCACTGGTCAGGCACCGGACGCGCCCAAGAGGCTGTATCAAATTCGGGAAGGCGCGATGCTGAGCGGCGTTTGCGCAGGTCTGGCGGCGTACTTCAATATCGACGTGACCATCGTTCGCATCCTGTTCGTGGCCCTGACCCTGCTCACCGGCGGCCTCTGGGTGCTGGCCTATGTGGTGATGATGCTGGTGATTCCCTTCGCCAATACCGCGGAAGAACATGCCGCCGCGGCAGGAGCACCTTTCAACGCGCAGGAAGTGATCGATCGCGCGAAGAAACACTACGGCGAGTTCAAGGACGGCAAGGAGTGGCGCCGCCACTGGCGTGAGCAGCGGCGTGAATGGCGCCAGCAACGGCGCGAATGGCGGCGCAAATGGCACGAAGGCGTGTATTGGTGGGGACACAATCTGCAGCGCAATGTGCACACCGTCAGCACCGGTGCAGGTGCCGGTGCGGGCTACGGCACCCACTTGGGAGCCACCCTGCTGATTCCATTTCTCGCCATCTTGAATGCGCTGCTGTTCTGCCTATGGATTGCCGCCATCGTTTCGCTTGCGACCACCGGCGGGATCTTCGGCTGGGCGGTGGTTGGTTCACTTCCCCTGTGGGCAGCCATTTTGATACTGCTGTTCGTCTATCGAATCGTTGCACGGCCGCTGCGCCTTGCGCGCAGAGCCATTTATTTCAGCACCACCGGCTATCACTATCTGTGGTTCGCCGCCTGGTATGAAATTCTGTCGGTGGGAGTTTTGATCGCGGTTTGCTGGTTCGCGTACGCCCACGTGCCGGCGGTGCATGACTTCTTTCAGCACCTTGCGCAAAACTGGTCCATCATGTGGAACAACGTCATCGATTCGTTCCGGCATCCCGCTTCCCATGCACCTGCTTCCCAGGCATCGGCCGACTCCTGGCTCGACGCCTGCTTGTCCGCGGCCGGCGCCGCAGCCAGCAGCGCGTTTCTGGCGCTGCGAGGGTAGTGATATTCTGCTCCCCGACAAATTCGCAGGAGCGAAATTTGGACGACCAAAGGTCGGCCCGCAGGGTGCCGGCCAGGGATTGGCCGGCACAAAAACGGCCGCAGGCCCGTTTTTCCAATTGACAAGGCGAACAAAGGGAGCGAAGGAATGTCCGGCAGATTGAACGGGAAGGTGGCCGTCATCACGGGGGCTACCAGCGGCATCGGCGAGGCCACTGCCCGCCGCTTCGTCGCCGAAGGGGCACGCGTAATCATTGCCGGCCGATCCGAAGAGCGCGGCCAGGCGCTGGCGCGCGAACTGAGGGAGCAGGCGTTCTTCCTGCGTGCCGATGTGATGCATGAGGCACAGGTTGCCGCGCTCATCGATGCGGCGGTCGCTCGGTACGGACAACTCGACTGCCTCTTCAACAACGCCGGCGCGGCGGCACCCGGTGAACTCGACTCCATTACCGAGGAGCAGTTCGACCATGGCATGAGACTGCTGGTCGGCAGCGTCATGTTCGGCATCAAGCATGCCGCGCGCGTCATGCAATCGCGCGGCGGCGCCATCATCAACAATTCGAGCGTCGCCGCGCATCGTCTGGGTCAGGGCGGAACGCTCTATTCCGCGGCGAAGGCGGCGGTGAGCCACATCACCCGCATCGCGGGCGCGAAACTCGGTCCCAACGGCATCAGGGTCAATGCCATATCGCCGGGCGCGATTGCCACACCCATATTCTGGGGAGGATCGGCGAAGGCGCAGACCTTGAGCGCCGAGGACAACGCACGAAAACTGGCCAAGCTGGAGGTCAACCTGGCACGCGCAACGCCCCTGCCGCGCTCAGGCACGGCCGACGACATAGCTCACGCCGCCGTGTTCCTCGCCAGCGACGAGGGCAGCTTCATCAACGCGCACGATCTCGTCGTCGATGGCGGACGGATCGCACAATTCTTCGAGCGTCAGCAACCGGGTACTTAGCGAAGCCTCGTATGTTCAACCGGCTGCTCATCGCCAATCGCGGGGAAATCGCGATCCGGATCGCGCGCACGGCCGCCGACCTCGGCATGCCCAGCGTCATGGTCTACGCGCCCGAAGACGCCAACTCGTTGCATCTCGACGCAGGCGACGCAGCGCTGGCCCTGACCGGTGAGGGGCCCGCGGCCTACTTGGATGGCCCCCAGATACTGCGCCTGGCGCTCGAAGCAGGCTGCGACGCCATTCATCCAGGCTATGGATTCCTCAGCGAGAATTCCGCTTTCGCCAGGCTATGCAACAATGCCGGCGTGGTTTTCGTGGGTCCTTCCCACGAAACCTTGGAGCAGCTGGGCGACAAGGTACAGGCGCGAGCGCTGGCCAAGCGTGTCGGTGCACCGGTGTTGCCGGGATCGACGAGCGCGGTCACGCTCGAACAGGCGCAGCGCTTCCTCGCAGGCATGGCGCCGGGCGGGGCGGTCATGCTGAAGGCGCGCGCCGGGGGCGGCGGCCGCGGCATGCGCGAGGTGCGCAAGATCGAGGACCTGGCGTCCGCCTACGAACGCTGTCGCTCGGAAGCACTGCAGGCCTTCGGCGATGGCGAGCTTTACGTGGAACAGTTTTTCCCGCGCGCCCGCCATATCGAGGTGCAAATCCTCGGCGACGGTATCGATGTGGTGCATTTGTGGGACCGCGAATGCAGCGCACAGCGCCAGCGTCAAAAGCTCATCGAAGTCGCACCGGCCGGCATCGGCGGCAAGTTGCGCGCGGAATTGCTGGCGCTGGCGGTCGCACTGGCCAAATCGGTGAAGTACCGCGGCCTCGGTACCGTGGAATTTCTGGTCGATCAAAACCCGGGCAGCGCCACCCCGTTCGCGTTCATCGAAGCCAACCCGCGCTTGCAAGTCGAACACACCGTGACCGAGGCCATCACTGGCCTTGATCTGGTTGGCATCCAGCTCAAAGTGGCTGCCGGCAACTCGCTCTCCGAGATGGGGCTGCAGCAACCTAAGATTCCCGCGCCGCGCGGAATCGCCGTTCAATCGCGCATCAATCTGGAGACCATGCGCATCGACGGTACGGCCCGTCCCACCGCGGGCACCCTGTCGGTGTACGAACCGGCGTCGGGGCCCGGCATTCGGGTCGATGGCTTCGCGTTCACCGGCTATCGCACGACGGCGAAGTTCGATTCACTGTTGGCCAAGCTGATCGTCCACGTCGGCGAGGGAGGCTTGACCGCCGCCGCCCGCAAGGCCGAGCGCGCCTTATCGGAATTTCGCATCGTCGGCGCCGCGACGAATATCAACTTCCTGCGCGCGCTGCTCAAGCTGCCGGCCTTTGCCAAGGGCGAGATCCACACCGGATTCATTGAGGAACACGCGCAGGCGCTGTGCACGGCCGCGGTCGCACTGGCCCCGGCGGCGGAAGTGGCAACGGGCAGGTCGGGTGAGAGACCAGCGAGTCTGGATCCGCTGGCGGTGCTCGATCACGGCAGAGCAGGCAGCAACACGGGTGCCTACGCGCGCGACAGCGCATCGACCGCATCGATCGCATCGGCCGTGCTGGCCACATCGGTCGCACTGGACGCGCATCAAGAGGAAGGCACAACCTTGCTGCCATCCCCCCTGCAAGGCACCATCATCGACATTGCCGTTGCCGTGGGCAGCGCGGTACGCGCCGGCGATCCGGTGCTCATCATGGAGTCGATGAAGATGGAGCATGTGATCGCCGCGCCGATCAGCGGCGTGGTGCGCGCCTTGAACGTCGCGCGCGGCGATACGGTGCTCGAAGGGCACGCTCTGGCCTTCATCGAGTCAGCGGATATCGCCCTGGCCGCAGCGCCGAGCGAAGCCGAGGTCGATCTTGATTTCATTCGGCCGGATCTTGCGGCGGTCATCGAACGCCATGGCGGTACCCTGGATGCACGGCGACCGGACGCGGTGGCACGGCGGCGCAAGACCGGGCAGCGCACCGCGCGAGAAAATGTCGACGACCTGCTCGATCCTGACTCCTTCATCGAATACGGCGGGTTGGCGGTGGCGGCGCGGCGCAAGCGCCATTCCCTGGAGAAGCTGATCGAAGAGACGCCGGCCGACGGCATGATCATGGGTTTGGGCCGGGTGAACGGCCAGCACTTCGGCGACGAGGCCGCCCGCTGCGCGGTGATGGCCTATGACTACAGCGTGCTGGCCGGCACCCAAGGCGTCCACAACCACCGCAAGATGGATCGGCTCATCGAAGCGGCTGAACGCTGGCGCTTACCCACGGTGTTTTTCTGCGAGGGCGGCGGCGGCCGGCCCGGCGACACCGAAGGCGGCGGCTATGTGCGGGGTTTTGAACTGTGGGCGCGGATGTCTGCCGTGGCGCCGCTGATCGGCATCACCTCGGGCCGTTGTTTCGCCGGCAATGCCTCCGTGCTCGGCTGCTGTGATGTCATCATTGCCACGCAGGGCTCGAACATCGGCATGGGCGGACCGGCGATGATCGAAGGCGGCGGATTAGGTATTTTCCGGCCCGAAGAGATCGGACCGGTGGAGGTACAGCAACCCAATGGCGTCATCGACATCCTTGCCGCGGACGAAGCGGACGCCGTCGCGCTCGCGAAAAAGTACCTCGCGTATTTTCAAGGACCGCTCCGCGCCTGGGACTGCGCCGATCAGCGGCTCTTGCGACGCGCTATTCCGGAGAACCGCGTGCGGGTCTATGACATGCGCCAATTGATCGAGACATTGGCGGACACCGGTTCCGTGCTGGAGCTGCGGCCAAAATTCGGGACGACCATGATCGCCGCGTTGCTGCGCATCGAGGGCCGGCCGATGGGCCTCATCGCCAACGATCCCAAGGTCTTGGGCGGCGCCATCGACTCGGATGGAGCGGACAAGGCCGCGCGCTTCCTACAGGTGTGCGAGGCCTTCGACATTCCCGTGCTGTCTCTCTCCGATACGCCCGGCATCATGGTGGGACCCGAGGTTGAAAAGACCGCACTGGTCCGCCACTGCTCGCGGCTGTTCATCATCGGCGCCAATTTGACCGTACCCATGTTCAGCGTGGTTCTGCGCAAGAGCTACGGACTGGGAGCGCTTGCCATGACCGGCGGCAGTTATCCCGCCTCGGTGTTTGCGGTAGCCTGGCCCTCGGCGGAATTTGGCGGCATGGGCCTCGAAGGCGCCGTGAAGTTGGGGTATCGCAATGAACTGGCAGCCATCACCGATCCGGCGGCACGCAAGGCCAAGTTCGACGAAATGGTGGCTGCGGCCTATGAGCATGGCAAGGCATTGAACCAGGCGGCGACTTATCATATCGACGACGTCATCGATCCCGCCGACACCCGCCGCTGGATCATCGCCGGGCTGCGCTCGGTGCCGGCGGCACCGCCGCGCACGGAGAAGAAGCTTCGTTGGATCGATGCGTGGTAGGACAGCGAGAAAGAGCTGGGCTGAGTCGCTAAAGCGCGGCACCGTAGTGCGGCATCGGACAGACGGTTATGGATGGAGCCGAATCACCGCCGGCAGGCGTTCAATCAAATATAGCGGTAACGACGTCAGTTGGTATTTCACGTCGATAGCATGGCCGCCTTTTCGAATCGTCGTCTCCACCGTCTGGGTCGATGGGAGATTGGCATCAAATCGCACGGCCAGCGAGATTCGCTTCTCGCCGACGAACTGATGCAGCGATCGTAGGCTGCCGCGGCTGCCGGCCTTCACTTCGATCGGCACGATCCGGCCGTCGACGGCGGCGAGAAAATCGACCTCTGCGTTGTTGGCTTTGCCTTCACGCAACCAATAGGTGAGTTCGCGGTTCAAACTGTCGGCGAATAGCGCCATTAAATGCTGACCGACGAACTGCTCAGCGACGGCACCTTCGTTGACGAGTTGCTCATCGCCCAGGTTCGAAATTGAACTCCACCCCAGTCCGCAAACGGCGTTCATGAGACCTATGTCGAGGAACAGCAGCTTGAAACTCTTTTCGTCGAGATCCGCCTGGAGAGGTAATCCTGAGGCGTGGCTATGAACGACTTTGGCTATCACGCGCGCCATGCAGAGCAAGTCGATGTCTTGTTTGATCGTGGCTGCCTGGTCTTCCCGGGAGATATTGCTGTATTTGATTTTGACGCCGACGTTGCGGGCGGCGAAATTCAGAACGCGGAGCATGCGAGTCAGGTTCCGTGAGCCTGAGTACTTGGGAAAGTCCTCGCGGTAGGTCTCCATGATGCTGTTGTGAATAGGAATGACGTCGCTGAACTTTCTATTGCGCGCGAAAGCAGCGACCGCTTCGGGCATTCCTCCAACGAAGTAGTAACTACGCAAATGCTCGAGCAGGCGCTGGTGAACGACGGGGCCGATCTGGACTCCTGGAACGAAGGAATCGATTTCCGCTTTGAGCTTGTGTTCCTCCAAGGCTTCGAGATACTCGGTGAAGGTCATCGGACCCATGTGCAGATACTGAACCCTGCCGACCGGCATCGAGAATTGATGATTCGACAGAACGAACTCGAGCAATGATCCTGCGGCGATGACGGGCGGCGTATTCGAGTCTTCGTAGAAATAGCGCAGGGCCGGAATCGCTTGGGGCGCTGCCTGTATTTCATCTAGAAACAAAATGGAGTCTTTGGTAGCTGCCTTCGAACGAGGCAGTGCTTCAATCTGGTTGAGGATCAGCATCGGATCCATACTCAGGAATACCGAACTGAGTTGCGGAAATCGCTCGAGATTGACCTCCAGCAGCGGGCGCTGCAGTTGTTCGGCAAAAATTCGCACAAGGGTTGATTTCCCGACTTGTCGGGCACCTCGGATTATAAGAGGCTTGCGATCAGAACCTCCCAGCCAGGTCTCTAGGTTTTTCAATTGGTTACGTTTCATAGCGTATTGAGAATAATATAATAGACCTGTTTTTTGATGTCGATACTATGACAATAGTGGTCTATTATACATGTAGACCAGACCAAACATCAACAGAGCAATTGCATCGACTGCTATAGAAATGCTCATTCGGCTAATTTCGGCGAGAAAGGCGGACAATCATGAGCGCGCCAATACGGTCAAATTTAAACTGGACATCAAGAACCCACCAAAGCTGACTGCCACGCAGCGCAAACGCTTGGCTACCCTGGCGGCCATACCGAATTCGAAAATCGATTACAGCGACATCCCGAGGCAATCCGGCGACGTGAACTGGACCCACCCGGGTGCGTTGATATCCAGAGGTGGGTAACTGTCACTAAGAAAGTTAGAGGGCCCGAGCGTGCGCAGTGTTCAGGGCTCTGCGCTGCATTGGCCGGATGGCTCAAAACGGCCACTTTGACTCATTCGACCACCAGAAATGCGCGCCGGTAAGCTGTCATTCACGATGCGCGCTAGACTGATCGGATGCGGAACCAACAAGGACATTTCTGACCCCGATTGGGCGCGTCCGCCGGCGCACCGTCGCCGGAAAGCCTAAGCGTGACGCGGGATTTTCCGAGCGACTATACGACCCAAGTCGATCGGCTTCTTGCGGAGATATTCAAGAACAACCAGTACGTGACCGGCATCGAATTCTATGCATGGAAACTCCGCACATGGCAACGCCAGATGATCCGTATTGGTCGCCCCAGGGCAAAGCGTATGCGAGAATCAAGGAAGCTGCAGCGCATGGTGAAATCAGCCCGGAGGACGCGATAGCCGGTTACCGTCGCCTCGGCGCCGCATCGAAATGACTTTGGTTCCCTGAGTAGCCTTGCTTTTTGTGAATGGCTGCACGGTTGATCGCCCGACATTCGAACACTATTGGACAGCTAATCGGTTCGAGGTTGCCATGGACAATTCAGGCGTATTGCGCTTCTCATTTGTGTTGATCGCCACCTTGGCGATAGAAGGCTGTGCGGCGTTTGCAAACATGCAATTCATATCGTATGACGAACAGCTGCAACCATCGATTGGGCAGCCAATCTCGGCAGTCGGAGCACGAATCGGGTCACCGTACCGAGTAGTTCAAGTCGGCGACGAAGACCATTACGTGTATTTAGACGGCAAACTTACACCGCAATATCAACAGACCAGTGGTGACGTTACGAATGGCCAAATTTCGGCAACGACGACTTCAGTAGGCGGAGATTTCGTAGGTTGCGTGGTTACGTTTCGCGTCAGGCGAGATACCAATCTAGTTGTCGGCGCCTTCACCCAGCCGCATGTCGATAAATTCGGACGGGGCGGCTGCCCAGGCAAATTTGTACAAGTGGCCGCGCAAGGTACATGCACGGATCAGCAGGTTCGCAGGGGTGAGTGCGACAAAGTACGATGAAATCGCTCTGATCGATACAGTGAAGTAAAGGCGGACCGTAAAGACATTCCTATCAAATGCCCGACGTCGTCGAACCACCAATGCCAGATGCCATTCGGCGCATCGCCGATAGCGGCGACAGAAAATTGGCGTGGCAGTTCTTTGTTTTTTTCTCGCGGTTTGAGTACGCGCTAAAGCGTTGCCCCAACTATCTGAAGCACAGCGCTGAACCGGACTGGGATCGCTTTTCGTCCAACCAAAATGCGGAGTTTCAGAAGCTCTCATCGCCAGCATTAGCGGCGGCTATCGATTATTTCAAAGAGTTTCCACCCCTAAAGCAGAAGCAGGTTGATGGACAATTAATTTGGTCTGACCCAAAAGAATATTACGAAAGAGAGCCCTTATTAGTCTGGCTACTGATCGCGGTGCGGAGGGTTCGGAATAATCTTTTTCACGGTGGCAAGTTCCCCGGGTTCCCGGTATCTGATCCGAGTCGCGATAGAGTTCTCATTAGCAACGCCATTGTCATCCTTGACGCTTGTTTGAGGACACACCCACAGGCGTCACGGCGGGCGTCGCGGCCGGGATGACCGTCTTTGGATACTGCGCTCTCACCCCGGCCCACCGTCTTGTCGAAGCCGGCGCGCATTACACCATCGGCGAAATGTCGAAGCTGCCGCGGATCTGGTTTGACGGCATGCATCCTGACGTTGCGAAGGCTCTCTGATTCTCGGTGATGGGCATGCGAATTTGGACCAGCTGTCGAACTTATTGTATGCGTCGACCTGGAGCCCTAGCCGAACGGTCCTCGCGGCGGCGGCGGTGGAGCCGGTGGGGTCCACGAACCGGTCGCAATCTTGCCACCCTTGGCGGACAACGCCAATTCGATGATCTTGTCGGTGATGCTGGGTTCGTAGCCTTCGGTGTGGCCCTTTTGCATTTTGACCACGTCAGCAACGATGCGGCCGTCCTTGCAGTTCGGAAACACATAGACCAGCGCACGGCCGGACTTCGGATAATGACCCCAACCGTCGGAGCCAGGATCTTGGCGCGTGGCATCCCACACATACCCCGGCTTAGGATCGGTCACCTCCGGCAGCTCCTCGCGCTTGCCGCAGGCGAACTTGTCGGCCAGCGGCGAGGTATCGGCTGGAATCGACTCGTACTCGCCGTTCGAGAAAATGAAGGAATAATCGCAGGCACCTCCCGGCGGCACAGCCTGAGGTGACGGTATGCGCGGCGGAGGCGGTGTCGCGGGACCACCGCTCTTGTACACCGGCGTGCCGCCGACGAAGCCGCGGTTCGCCGAGGTCACCGCCCCTACCCGCCCGCCGGACAAGCTGATGCGGACGTCGACTTTGTCCTTGAAGTAGTCGGTGCACACCAAGCGACTGCTGGTCAATCCGCCCTGGCTATGGCCCGCGAGAATGAAGTGCTGCACATTCTCCTTGCCGACCGTAGCCACCACCAGATCGACGATGTTGTGCAGATACTCATCGTCTGCATCGCTCCAGTACCTGACGGGCGAGCCCGGAGTGATGACGATGAGCTTGTACTTGTCTTTCACGTCCATGGCCGGAAAGTAATTTCGTTGCCAATTGGCATAAGACCCGTATCCATGCAAGCTCAGCAGGATGTTGACCTTGTCGCCGGGCTTATAGTCGGATGGACAGTCAAGGAAGAAGGGGCGGCGCGTTTTCAGCTCGACCGTATCCCCGGGCTGAGTCATCGTCGGACCCGAGCAATCGGTATCGGGACAGTGATACGCCGGGGGCGCGGCGCAATTCACACCGAGCAAGGTATGAGCCTGTTGAGCCACGGCAAAACCAGAGACGAAGACCCCGACGGTCATCAAGACACGGAGTATTTCAGTTATTGGCCGCCGTAACATCTTCATCGTTGTTCCCGCTTGATTGATCTCGGCTTGGTGATTCGGAAAGTATAATTAATATACTATCATTATACTACGAGTCCTCATGCCCCACCGCCCGCGCCTCATTGCCACTGCGCCGCTTCGATTTGCTTCTGCCGATAAATCGGCCGCACCATGAACAGCAAGACAAGGGCCGCCACGGCGGAACAGAGCACGACTAGAACCAGGCTGTAGCGGATTTTCACCGGATCGTGAAACAGGTGCTCATTCACGAACGGCACCAGCGTCGGCCCGACCCCTAATCCTAAGGCATTGACGACGAACAGGTAGACGGCCGAGATCTGGGCGCGGTATTGATTCGGCGTGACCTGGTTGATGGCCATCGGGCCCACCCCGTTGGCTGCGTTGAAGGGGATGCCGGACACGAAGATGGCGACCCAAATCAGCGTCACGGCTGGCATGAAGGGCGGCAGAGCGCCGAGGAGCGCAATGCCGCCGGCCGAAATCAGGGCGACAGTGATGGGCGCATCCTGCCTGCCCTGCCGGGTAAGGCGGTCGCACAGCAGCCCCGCCAGAAGCATACCGCCCGAGTTCATGAGCATGATTGAGACGCCCAGAACTTTGCCGACCTGCGCCGCCGTGACGCCGTAGGCACGGATCAAGGCGGTCGGGAGCCAGGCCGCGACGCAGTAGCCGCACATGGCGAGCAGCGCAAGCGCAAAGAAATACAAGCCGTAGAATTTTCTATTCGACCATACGTAGTCTAGGACCTCACGAAGCGGCGGCTTCAACACCGCGTTCGGCCGAGCTGCCGGTCCCCGTCCCAAGATTCCGCGGCGTGCCGGCTCGCGAAATGTCAGCATCAAAAGCGGCAGCACGATGCCCGGCGCCCCGGTGACGATGAACACCACTTGCCAGGCGCGTATCTCGCCCAGCAACGGCAACGTGTAGGTGGCTCCGGGATGGGAAACGGCTGCCACCACGAGGCCCCCGACCAGAAAGGCGGCACCGGCACCGATGGTGATGCCGACGTTGTACACGCCGAAGGCGCTGCCCAGTTTGGAACGCGGAAAGCTGTCGGTGATGATGGAATAGGCCGCGGGGGAGAGAGCTGCCTCGCCGACGCCCACGCCCACGCGCGCCAGGAACAGCTGGGTGGCGGTGCGCGCCACGCCGCAGAGCGCCGCCATGATCGACCAGGTGAACACGCCGGCCGCAATGACTGCACGCCGGCTGTGCCGGTCGGACAGGCGCGCGATCGGCAGACCCAGAAAGGTATAGAGCAGCGCGAACGCCAGTCCCTGCAGCATGCCGATTTGGGTATCGCTGATGTGCAGATCGCGCTTCATCGGTTCGACGAGCAGGGAGATCGTCGTCCGGTCGATGAAGGAGAATATGTACATCAGCATGAGTACGGCCACGCTGTACCACGCGGCGAATGAAGAGGGGTACGCCGACGTCGCTTCGGCCGTGTTGATCGCGTCGGAATGCGCTGCCATCTGCCCCCCGACCGGTTCCTCGGCGCTTACGCGGTTGCAGGCTCCCGCTGCGCATCCGCCATCGCAATACCCCGACGCTCGGGGCCCCAGGCCACCAGCAATGAAATAACGATGACCACCGTGCCCACCACACTCGCCATCGCAAGTCCGTAATTGTTGCCGTGATCTTCGGCAATCATCACCTGGATAGGTAAATTGTAGGAGGCGACGAGATTGCCGAGCTGGTAGACGAAGCCCGGGAAGGTGGCGCGAATCTCCGGCGGTGACAGCTCGTTCAAATGCACGGGGATGATGCCCCAGGCGCCTTGCACGGAAACCTGCATGAGGAATGCACCCACGCCCAAGACCAGGGGCGTGGATCCGAATGCCCAGAACGGCATAATGGGCAATGCAAGCAACGCCGCCAAGGTGATGGCACGGCGCCTGCCGATGCGTTCCGACAGCCAGCCGAATCCGATGCCGCCGCAGATCGCCCCGATGTTGGCGATGGCCGTCATCAGCGACAAGGTCTTGGTATCGAAACCATGCTGAATCTTCAAGAACAGATTCGGGTACGCATCTTGCGAGCCGTGGCTGAAGAAATTGAATGCCGTCATGAGAAGCACCGCATACAGCGCCAGTTTCCATTCCCGGCGTAGCACGCCGAGCAGACCGGTCGGCTGCCTCTTCACACGCTGCTCGGTCCATGCCGGTGATTCATCGACGCCCATGCGAATGAACAACACCAGAATCGCCGGCACGAGGCCCAGCAGAAACATGTAGCGCCACCCCAATCGGTCGTACAAGAAGTAAGACGCGATCGAGGCAACGAAAAAACCGCTGGGATAACCTGCCTGCAGCAGGCCGGAAACCACGCCGCGCGCACGCGACGGTATGGTTTCGAATGTCAGGGCCGAGCCGATGCCCCACTCCCCTCCCATGGCGATACCAAACAGGAAGCGCAGGATCAGGAGCGAGGTCAGCGAGGGCGCAAAGCCGGACGCCGCTTCCAGCACGGAAAATGCCAGAATATTCCACATCAGCACGGGCTTGCGGCCGAACCGGTCGGCGAGCCGCCCGAAGGCGAACGCCCCGATGGGACGCGCCGCCAAGGTTAGGAAAGTAGCGCGCGCCACATCCTTCACATCCACGTGGAAGGTGGCGGCAACGTCCTTGAACATGAACACCATGAGGAAGAAATCGAAGGCATCCAGCGTCCAACCCAGGTACGCGGCCAGGACTACGTTCTTTTGACTTTTTGTCCACTTCATCGGTCATCCCCCCCGTTGCCGGTTCGATCGTAGCGTTCGCAGCCGCAATTGTCGACACGGATGCTCCCTCGAGAATGGCCGTGGGGCGGGCGCGCTTCCATTCCGGCGCCGTTCAGCCGAAACTAAACCTCAGCCCCAGGACTCTTTATAAAAATCGTCAGGCCGTTTCGGGACACACATGCTGAACAGACCCTTGCACGAATATCCCATGCGCAAGCTCAATCGCCCGGAACCCCGGGTGTCCGTTGAACATGGCGCCGAGGGCGTCGCCTATGTGAACTGCGGCCTGAAGTATGAGCCCGGCCTGCCCTCACTCATCGACTACCTGGAGCGTGCCGCGGATCTGCGCCCGAATACCACCTTCTTGGCCGAGCGGGATGCGTCGAAGCAATGGCGCAGATTGACCTATGCGCAGGCCGCCCGTGATACCGCGGCGGTTGCAACCTGGCTCATCGGCGAAGGACTGGGGCCTAAGAGCGCGCCCCTCATGATTTTGTCGGAAAACAGTATCGAACACGCACTCCTGATGTTGGGGGCGATGCGCGCAGGCGTCGCGGTGGTCCCGGTGTCGCCCACCTACTCCTTCGGCGCCGATCTGGGTCGATTGGGATATGCCATGGAGCTGGCATCGCCGACGTTGGCGTTTGCCGGCGATGCGGTCCGTTATGCCGGAGCTCTCGAATATGTCAAGGCTCGAGGGGTGCGAACGATTGATGGGGGCCGGTTCTCCGAGCTGCTGCGCAATGTCGATCAGGCGGCGGTGACGGCGCGCCGCTCGATGATCGACGATGGCACCATCGCAAAGATTCTGCTGACCTCCGGCTCCACCGGCCGTCCCAAGGGGGCCATCAACACTCATGGCAACATTGCCGTCTCGATGCAGATGGCGCGTCTGGTCGGTGAGCCTCTCGACCCTGAGCGTACGCACACCATCGTCGATTGGCTTCCGTGGCATCACGCCTTCGGCGGCAACGCGCAATTCAACAGCGTGCTGGCACTCGCCGGCACGCTTTATATCGATACCGGCCGGCCGATGCCCGGCCTGTTCGATGCCACCCTCGAGAATTTGCGCGAGGTGTCGCCCACCAGCTTTGGCTGCGTGCCCGCGGCCTTCGGCGTGCTGGCGGCGGCGCTCGAACGCGATGCCGATCTGCGTGAAAAGTTCTTCAAGAATTTGCGCGGACTGGGATATGGCGGCGCCTTGCTGCCCCAGCCGATCTGGGAGCGTATGCAGAGCATCGCCGTCATGCAGATCGGCGAGCAGCTGCCCTTCGGCACCGGGTGGGGAATGACGGAAACCACCGCCACCGGTGTCGCGGTGTACTGGAATACGAAACGCACCGGCCTCTTGGGACTACCTTTGCCCGGCGCGACCTTGAAGCTGGTGCCGATGGCAGACCGGTTGGAGCTGCGCATCAAGGGCCCGCATGTCATGCCCGGCTACTACAAGGGCGACGCGCTGAACGCCGCCGCTTTCGATGAGGAAGGGTACTTCAAAACCGGCGACGCGGTCCGATGGGTGGACGCCCAAAGGCCCATCGAAGGGCTCGAGTTTGCCGGACGCATTGCGGAGGATTTCAAGCTGCTCTCCGGCACCTGGGTCCAGGCCAGCATCGTGCGCCGTGACCTGGTCGAGGCGTTGCAGCCCTATGTCAGCGATGCCGTGGTCTGTGCGCCCGATCATCCCTGGTTGGGAGCGCTGGTGTGGCTGACGACGCCCGATTCCGAGCGCGTGCGCGCCGCTCTGGCCGACAAGCTTGCCGCCTTCAATCACGCGCGCCAAGGCAGCGCCGACACCATTGCGCGCGTGCTGATATTGCGGGAACCGCCATCGCCCGAAGCCGGGGAGATCACCGACAAGCGTTCCATCAACCAGCGCCTGACGATGCAGCGCCGCGCAGATGAGGTGAAGCTGCTGTACGCACCACACCCGGACTCCCGCGTCATTGAACCGGCGCCCGAACAGAACACAGTCGCCAAAGCGCGGGGCTGAGCTCATTGCCGCGGACGGCCGTGGGCGGGCCGCGCATGGAATCATCATTCAGAGGAATCAACGTGACGAAAAAAGTATGTGTGATCACCGGTTCATCGTCCGGCATCGGCGCAGCAAGCGCGATTCTGTTCGCCCGTCACGGCTGGGATGTGTGCGTGAACTATTCGCGGGAGCGCGAACCGGCGGAAAAAGTGGCGGCAGCCTGCCGTGCGCACGGCGCCGACGTGCTCGTCGAACGCGCGGACGTCTCGGACGACGCCCAATGCGTAACGCTGGCGGCGCGGGTCAAGGAGCGCTTCGGGCGCTGCGACACGCTCGTGAACAACGCCGGAACCACGAAGTTCGTCGATTTGAAGGATCTCGACGGGCTCGATGCCGCCGACTTCCAAAGGATTTACGCGGTCAACGTCATCGGCCCTTTTCAAATGACCCGTGCCTTCGCGCCGCTGCTGCGGGCCGGCTCGGGCGCCGCGGTGGTCAATGTATCGTCCATTGCGCCCTTGTTGGGCGGCGGATCCAGTATTGCCTACATTGCGTCGAAGGGCGGGCTCAACGCGCTCACACTGGTCCTGGCGCGAGTGCTGGGGCCGACAATCAGGGTCAACGTGGTCGCGCCCGGCATGGTGGATTCACCGTGGCTGCGCAATGGGCTGGGGCCCGAGCGCTTCGAGGCCATGCTGCGCAACTACCAATCCGCCTCGGCGCTCGAGACCCTGGTGTCGCCGGAAGACGTGGCTGAGACCGTTTACTACTTGGGCGCCATCGCCGCCAAGACTACCGGCGAAATCCATGTGGTCGACGGCGGCAGGCGCCTGGGTCGCTAGCCTCGCCTCGGGCAAGCCTCGTTGCGTTCGCGGTTACCCTGAATACTCGAGGCAGCTCCCCGCATGGCGATGCACGGAACCCGCGCGCTTTGGTAAGCTTCGCCCCTTCATTGGGGGAGGCAACATGCACGGTAGATTCGAAAAGCGCGGCGACGTCGGCATCATCTGGATCGACAATCCTCCGGTCAACGCCATCAGCGTCGGGGTGCGCACCGCCATCATCGAGGGTGTGAAGCAGCTTGGGCAGGACCCTGAAATCAAAGTCGGCGTTCTTGCGTGCGAAGGCCGCACCTTCATGGCCGGCGCCGATATCACCGAATTCGGCAAGCCTCCCCTGTCGCCCAGCCTGCACGATGCCATCAACGCAGTGGAGAGTTCCGCCAAACCCATCGTCGCCGCCATTCACGGCACGGCGTTCGGGGGCGGCCTTGAAGTGGCCCTCGCCTGCCATTATCGCGTCGCCATTGCCGGCGCCAAAGTCGGGCTGCCGGAGGTCAAACTAGGCATCCTTCCCGGCGCGGGCGGCACGCAACGCCTGCCGCGGCTGATCGGCGTCGAGGCAGCGCTTGGGATCATTGTTTCCGGCGACCCCGTGCCGGCGGCGCAGGCTGCCAAGGCCGGCGTGATCGACAATATCATCGAAGGTGATCTGCTCACGGGTGCCGTGGCCTACGCGAAAGCGCTGGCCGGCGAGAAGGCCCCGTTGCGCAAGGTGCGCGATCTTTCCGTGGATGCCGGCAAGCTGCCGGCCGGATTCTTCGATGAGGCACGCAAACGCATCGCGAAGGAGAAGAAGAACCTGTTCGCGCCGCAACGCATCGTCGACGCCTTGGAAGCGGCGGCTACCCTGCCCTTCGACAAGGGCATGGCGCGCGAGCGGGAGCTGTTCATGCAGTGTGCGCAGAACAGCCAGTCCAAGGCGCTGCAGCATGTCTTTTTTGCCGAGCGCAAGGCGGCCAATGTGCCGAATCTGGACAAGAGCGTCACCAAGCGCGACATCCAATCGGTGGGCATCATCGGCGCCGGCACCATGGGCGGTGGCATCGCCATGAATTTCTTGAATGTGGGCATCCCGGTGACGCTGCTCGAAATGACGCAGGAGGCGCTGGACCGCGGGGTCGGCGTCATTCGCAAGAACTACGAAAATACGGCGTCCAAGGGCAAGCTCACGCTGCAGCAGGTGGAGCAGCGGATGGGTTTGCTGAAGCCTACGCTGTCCTATCCGGATTTGAGCCAGGCCGACCTGATCATCGAAGCCGTATTCGAAACCATGGCCATCAAGAAGGACGTCTTCGGCAAGCTCGACAAGACGGCCAAGAAGGGCGCGATTCTCGCATCGAACACCTCGTATCTGTCCATCGATGAAATTGCCGCTTCGACGTCACGGCCGAGCGATGTGGTGGGCATGCATTTCTTCTCTCCGGCCAATGTCATGCGGCTATTGGAGATCGTCCGGGGCGCGAAGACCGCGCAGGACGTACTCATGACCGTGGTCGATGTGGCCAAACGCATCAATAAAGTCGGCGTGGTGTGCGGCAACCGCGACGGCTTCATCGGCAACCGCATGTTGGGCGGCTACTCGTACCAGGCATCGTTGATGGTGCTCGAAGGAGCCATGCCGGAACAGGTCGACGCTGCGCTGAGAAATTTCGGCATGCCCATGGGCGTGCTGCAGATGGGCGATCTGGCGGGCCTGGATGTCGGTTACAAGTCGAGGAAGGACCGCGATCCATCGACCTTCGACGGACGGGTAACGCGCTCGGCGGACCTGCTGGTGGAAATGGGCCGAATGGGTCAGAAGACCCAGGCCGGGTACTACGACTATGCGCCGGGCGACCGTACACCCCGGCCATCACCGGTGGTGGCTGGCATCATCGAGAAGGTGTCGCAGGAATTGGGAATTACGCGTCGCCGGTTCACGGACGAGGAAATCGTCGAACGCTGCTTTCTCGCCCTGATGAACGTGGGCTGCGATGTCTTGAGCGAAGGGGTGGCCTATCGCTCCAGCGACATCGACGTTGTTTATTTGTACGGCTACGGCTTCCCCGCCTACCGCGGTGGCCCGATGTTCTGGGCCGAACACGAAGTGGGTTTGAAAACGGCGCTGGAGAAGCTGAAGAAATACAGCGCCGAGACGGGCGGCAAGTGGCTCAAGGTCTCGCCGTTGCTCGAGCAGCTGGTGGCCCAGGGCAAGGGGTTCGCCAGCATCGGGCAGTAGGCGCCCGGTAGGCTGGGCGCGCGCTGGTTTATTGGGCGTCCTTCAGGCCTCGATACTTCATCATGGCATCGATGCTGGGGGCCTTGCCGCGCCACGCCACATACATGGCCGACAGGTCCTGCGTATTGCCCCTCGATAAGATCATGCGCCTGAAGCGATCGCCGTTGGCACGCGTCAGGGCGCCATGATCGTCGAACCACTGATAGGCATCATCGGCCAGCATCTGCGTCCATAAATAGGCGTAGTAGCCGGCCGAATACCCGCTGTCCCAGATATGGCTGAAATAGCTGGAGCGATATCGCGGCGGCACCGCTGACATGTCCAGTCGCGCCTTCGCAAGTGCCTGCTGCTCGAAATCATCCGGTTTCAGCAGCGGCGCATCGGCGGTGAGCGCATGCCATTGCATGTCGAGTTCCGCTGCCGCAAGCAGCTCGGTCAGTCCATAGCCCTCGGCAAAGTTCTTGGCCTGCTTGATCTTCTCCACCATCGCCGCGGGCATGGGCGCGCCCGTCTTATAGTGCCTGGCGTAATGCTTGAACACCGCAGGATAGATCGCCCAGTGCTCGTTGAACTGCGATGGAAACTCCACAAAATCACGTGCCGTGGCGGTGCCTGAGAGGGTCGGATACTGCGAGTCGGCGAACATGCCATGCAATCCATGGCCGAACTCGTGAAACATCGTCGTCACGTCATCGAAGCTGATCAGCGCAGGCTCTCCGGGCGCCGGCTTCGGCAGATTGGCCACGTTGTAAATGACCGGCAGCGTACCCAAGAGCTTGGACTGGCCGACGAATTCGGACATCCACGCACCACCATTCTTGTTGTCCCGCTTGAAGTAGTCGCAATAAAAGAGCGCCAGCGGCTTGCCATTGGCATCGGTGATCTGGAAAACGCGTACGTCCGGCGCGTATACCGGAATGTCCATTCGCTCCTTGAACGAGATCCCATACAGGCGATTCGCTGCGTAGAAAACACCGTTCCTGAGGACACTGTCGAGTTCGAAGAAGGGTTTGATCTGCGCCTGGTCGAGATCATATTTCGCCTTGCGCACTTGCTCGCCGTAGAACTCTCGATCCCAGGGCGCCAAGGCAAATCCTCCCTGCTGCGCATCGATCACTGCCTGCATCTGCTTAGCCTCGCCTGCGGCTTTGGCGGCCGCCACGGGGACCAGCGCGTCCATGAATTGCAGCGCCGCCTCCGGGGTCTTTGCCATCTGGTCTTCGAGCTTCCACGCCGCATGGCTCCCAAAGCCGAGCAGGCGTGCGCGCTGGGCACGGAGCTGCGCCAGGCGCGCGATGATCTCCCGCGTGTCGTTGGCATCGCCGTGCTCGGCACGGTTCCACGAGTTGCCGAAGATGGTCTCGCGCGTCCCACGGTTGCTCAACGAGGCAAGCGCGGGCTGTTGCGTGGTGTTCTGCAGTGGGATGAGATAACCCTTGGTGCTGCGGGCCCCGGCGGACTGCGCCGCGGCGGCGAGCTGCGCATCGCTCAACCCGGCAAGAGCGCCCTTGTCTTCGGTCGCGAATGCTCCGGCCTTGGTGGCCTCGAGCAATTTCTTCGAGAAGGCATCCGACAGCGACGAAGCTTCCTGATTGAGTTTTTTCAGCTGCGCTTTGTCCGGCTCGGACAGATTGGCGCCTGAGTGAACGAACTGGTCGTACTCCCGTTCGACCAGCCGCATGGACTCGGGATCCAATTGCAGCGAAGCGCGCTTTTTGTAGACCGTAGCCATGCGCTCGAACAGCTTGGCGTTCAAGCGGATCGCATCCTGGTGTGCGGCAAGTTCTGGAGCCAGCGCCGTTTTCGCCTGCTGCAGCACGGGGTTGGTATTTGCCTGGCTCACGCCGCTGAATGCGGCCGACGCGCGCGCCAGCAGCCTGCCGCTGCGCTCCATCGCCACGAAGGTGTTCTCGAAGGTTGCGGGCGCCGGGTTGTTCACGATCGCCGCGATCTCGGCCAGCTGCTGCGCCATCCCCGCCTCGACTGCCGGTTGATAGTCCTCGTCCTTGATCCGATCGAACGGCGGCGCGCCAAAGGGCAGCTTGCTCGCCGTAAAGAACGGATTGGAAGGGCCGAATTCGGCAGCCGTGGCGTTCAGCCATCCGCCGACCATCAACACGCATGCGGCCGCAAGGGTTCTATTCCGGTGTTTCATGGGAACTTCCGTGGTTGGGAGAGCCGATTATGTGCCTCTCCATTATATATCTTAGGCAAATGAATCCGTGCACCGAGTGGCGTAGAATGATGCTCTGATTTCATTCCGATCACCGTCCCGATCAACGTCGAACAGTTGGTTCCGATGCCTAAAAAGAAGCGCGCACAGCGCATGTCACCCGATAAGCGACGCGAGCAGATCATGGACAGCGCCGTGGCTCTCATAGTCAGCCGCGGCCTCTCCAGTTGTACGCTCGAGGTGGTTGCCGCCGAGGCGCGCATCAGCAAGCCGCTCATCTACAAGTACTTCCCCAAGCTGGCGGATCTGTTCAAGGCGCTGGTCGAACGCGAGTACCGCTTTTTGCGGGGCCGCGGCCTCAATGACTTGCCGAAGAATACCGCTTACGAAGAGGCCATCCACCGCTCCAATCTGCGCACCATGGAGTATCTGTATGAGCGCGGCCCCATCATGCGCTTGCTGGCGAGCGATCGCTCGATTGCCGGCTTGGCGAAGCGCCAAGACCGCGACGAACGCGGGGTCATGATCGACTACTTCACCAAGCGTTGCATGGACGTCTATGGCTTTCCGAGCGATGTGGCGCGGGTCTGCTCCATCATGACGGTCAACGCACCCATTCTGTCGGTTCGCGCCCTGCGCAACAGCGGCATAGCCGCGCACCGCGCGGCCGAGATCTGGAGCGACTTCATCGTCGGCGGCAACAACGCTCTGCAGACGAAGTACGGCAAGCGCAAGGCGGCCAAGACGCGCAAGAAGAAGGCTGTGGGCACCTAAGTTGACTTAGACCGGCCTTAATTATAACTTAGGTTTACTACATCTACGTCCGTTGGAGCGTCCCATGACCTACGCGGCGAATCGCTTCTGCTGTGATGCAGACAGTCACATCCTGGAAACTAGGGACTGGATCGCGAATTTCGCCGATCCTGCGGTGCGTGACAAGCTGCCGGAAATGAGCCTGCTGAAGTCCGGCACGAAAAGCTTCACTCTCATTCACGAAGCCGTGGTCAAGCAGCGGGAACGCACTGCGCTGCGCACACCGGCCGTCGATGTGGTGAAGGGTGTGAAAGGATGGAACGCGCCCGGCGCCTTCGACGCCGCAGAGCGGAAGGCCGCTCTGGATGATCTCGGTTTCAAACGGCAATTGGTGTTCTCCACGTTCTCCGCGACGCAGTACTTGCATCACGAGGACATGGAAGTGCGCTACGGCGGGATTCGCGCGCACAATCGCGCGATGTCGGCGTTCTGCGCCGATGACCCCCGTCTCATCGCCGCCGGGCAGATGTCCCTGGCCGACCCCATGCGCTGCGTGGAGGAGATGTCCGAGGGTGTGCGATTGGGTTGTGGTGCATTCTGGATACCCGGCATGCCCGTCGGGGATAAGTCTCCCGGACATCCTGATTTCGATCGCGTGTGGCAGGCGTTTTGCGACCTGAACGTCCCCTTTCTCCTGCATGTGGGCCCCAATAGTCCGACCAAGATCGCAGCTTATGAGAACAACGGCCGGCCGAGGCCGAAGGACATTACCGGCGCGGAGGGCGGTGAAAACCTTCGCGTCCGGGACTTCATGTTGCTCTCGATCGGGCCGCAGCAGTTTCTCACGGCGCTGGTGTTCGACGGGGTATTCGAGCGCTTTCCTCGCCTGCGAGGCGGTGTCATTGAGCTCGGCGCCGGCTGGGTGCCGGAGTATCTGCGGACATTGGATCTTAGCCAAAGGATTTTCAAGCGCACCGACCCGTCGGTGGAGGCGCTGCCGTTGAAGGCGTCTGACTACATCCGCCGGGCCGTGAAATTCACTCCGTTTCCCGGCGAGGATGCGGGCCGGCTGATCCGAGAGGCCGGGGCGGAGCTGTTCATGTTTTCGAGCGACTATCCGCACCCGGAAGGCACGGATGATCCCATCGGCCGTTTCGAACGCACGTTCAACGGTATTTCAGAGGACGCCAAGAACAAGTTCTACAGCGAGAATTTTCAGGCGATGTTCGCCTCGGCCTCTGCGCCGTAAGGGGGCAAACCCGCGACATGGGCTCGCGAACGAAGTCGTTCACCTCCCGTTCGCGTTCGTACCCGTGTTACGGGTCGCACCCGCCTCGCGTTTATATATGCGCTTCGGCCGGCACGGCGTCCTTGGGTGGAACCTTGGGTCGCTCGCGCATCGGCAGCTCGGGAATCATCAAGGTGGCGGCGAGCGCAATGACCACGACGATGATGCTCAGGAGAAACACATGCGTCACCGATTCGGCAATCAGCACGCGAATGGGCTCCGGCAGGTCCATCGCGCCTGCGTGAATCTGCGCGTCGATGGAGAGGCTGCGCAGCTTGGACAGGTTCATGGGCGGCAGGCCTGCGGCAGCAGCCCATGACATGAGCTTGGTATTGAGGCTGTTGGTGAGGAGCGTGCCGAATATCGCCACGCCCACCGTAGAGCCGATCTGGCGGAAGAACTGATTGGCGCTCGTCACCACGCCGATTCGATTCATCGGTACGGCATTCTGAATGGCCACGCCGTACAGGCTTTGCAGGGGACCTAAACCCACGCCGAGAACCACCATGCGCCAGCCCAGATCGAGCCGCGTCGTCTGGTGAGTCATCTGGCTCATGAGCAGTGTCGCGATCAGCAGCACGATCATGCCGAACAGCATGAACGGCTTGTACCGTCCGGTGCGGGTCACCAGGCGTCCGCTCACCGTGGCGGCGACGATCAATCCCAGCATCAGCGGCAAGGTCGACAGCCCGCTGGTGGTGGCCTGTACGCCCTGCCCCAGCTGCATGAACAGGGGCAGGAAGGCCACCACGCTCAAGAATGACATCGAGGAGAAGAAACCCGCCGTATTGGCCCAGGCAAAGACCTTGTTGCCGAACAGCTCCATGTGAATGATGGGGTCGGCCACCCTCTTTTCCACGATCACGAACAAAATCGTGCAGATGACGAACATGGCTAGAAGCCCGAGCACCACCGCTGAGTCCCAGGCATATTTCTGGCCGCCGAAAGTCAGCGCCAGCAACAGCGGAATGCAGGCGGCCGCGATCAGTACCGCGCCCAGATAATCGATGCTTCCCTTCGCCGCATGGGACAGCTTGGGCATCTTGGCAATCACCATGAACAGCGCCACCAGGCCCACGGGCAGATTCAGATAGAACACCCAGCGCCAACCTTCGACGACATGGCCGGCAATGGACACGGTCCCGTGGTCCGTGAAATAACCGCCCAGCAGCGGACCCACGGCGCTGGACAGACCAAACACCCCGCCGAACAGTCCGGCAAACTTACCGCGCTCTCGCGGCGGGAATAGATCCGCGATGATGGCGAAGGCGGTGGTGAATAGGGCGCCGCCGCCCAAGCCCTGGATGGCCCGGAACACCACCAGTTGAACCATGCCCCCGCCGAGAATTGGCAGGGTTCCGAATTCACCCGCGAGTCCCGAGAGCCACGAGCCGGCCAGGAACAGCCCGATGCCGGCCAGCAGCACGGGCTTGCGGCCGTACAAGTCGCCCAGCTTGCCCCATACCGGCACCATGACGGTCGAGGACAGCAGGTAGGCCGTGGTCACCCAGGAATACAGTTCGAGACCGTGCAGTTGGCTGATGATCACGGGCATGGCCGTGGACACGATGGTCTGGTCGAGCGCCGACAGCAAAAAAACGATCATCACCCCGATGATCGTTATCCTGCGCTCGGCATCCGTGAAATGCGCCGTCGTCAAACCTTGAACCCGTTCATTGGCGCATTATCGCAGCGCGACCGCCGCGCAGCACGAATTTTTGAATCTTACCCGTAGCGGTTTTCGGCAATTCGTCCACGAAGTGAAACGCACTGGGAACTTTGAAATGGGCGAGCGACCCGCGGGCGAAGTCCTTGAGCTCGGCAGCCGTCGCCGACGCGCCCGGGCGCAGCACCACGAAGGCATGAGGCGACTCGCCCCACCTCTCGTGCGCCATACCGACCACCGCAACTTCGAGCACCGAGGGATGCCTCAGCAATGCACCCTCGACCTCGATGGAGGATATGTTCTCACCGCCGCTGATGATCACGTCCTTGAAGCGGTCGCGAATCTCGATGTAGCCGTCGGGATGAACCACGGCACCATCGCCCGAATGGAACCACCCGCCCGCGAACGCCGCCTCCGTCGCCTCCGGATCATTGTAGTAGCCGCGCATGACCACGTTGCCCCGGGCGACGATTTCCCCCATCGTCGCACCGTCCTTCGGTACGTCCTGCATGTCGGCATCCACCACGCGAAGTTCGCCGGACGTGATCAGTTCCACGCCCTGGCGGGCCTTCACGGTGGCGCGGTCGGCGGCGGCAAGCGCGGCATGTTCGGGCAGCGGCTCGCAAATGGAAATGAACGGCGAGGTTTCCGTCAGCCCATACACCTGAGTCACGTTCCACCCTAAGTCCAGTTCCAGACGCTCAATGGTGGCAGCGGCCGGCGGTGACCCCGCGGTGATGACACGCACCCCCCGAGGCAGCCGCCGGCGGGCGTCCTCGGGCCCATTGGCCACGGCAATGAGCACCGTGGGCGCGGCACAGAGATGGCTTACGCGTTCGCGGCCCACGCGCTCATAGACTGCCGGAGCATCGACCGCGCGCAGACAGACATGGGTCGCACCCACCGCAGTGACGGTCCACACGAAAGTCCAGCCGTTGGCGTGGAACATCGGCAAGGTCCACAGGTAGCGATCGGCGCAGGTCATGGGCCAGTGCGCCAGCGTCCCGGCCGTATTCATCCACGCATTGCGGTGGGTAATCATCACGCCCTTTGGGCGCGAGGTGGTGCCGCTGGTGTAATTGATCGACAGCAGATCGGTCTCGACGATCTCCGGTACGGCGAACGATTCGGTGCTGCGCTCGAGCAGCGACTCGTAGGGTAGCCAGCCGGCCTTCTCCCCCTCGAGGGCAACGAAATGCCGTACACCGGGCATACGTGCCCGCACGCTATCGACACTGTCCAAATAGTCGGCATGAACGCACAGCACGATGGCGCCGCTATGCGTGGCCACATAAACGAAGTCCTCGGCCGACAACCGGTAATTGATGGGCACGATGACCGCTCCGAGCTGCGGTATTGCGTAGAACTGCTCGAGATGCTGATGCGTGTTGGGCGCGATGGTCGCAACCCGGTCGCCCTTGCCCACCCCCAGCTTGGCAAGCGCGGCGCTCCACCGGTCGCAACGCCGGCCGAATTGCTCATAGGTGAGGCGCAGATCGCCGTCGACGACGGCCTCGCGCCGGCCATGCAGTTTGCGCGCGCGGCGCACGAATTCCAGGGGTGTCAGTGGGGTTTCCATCGTAAAAGCGTACCAGATTGGGGGCCGCCGCAGCTTGTTCGCACGCGGAACGGCACGGGCCTTGCTCAGCGATTTGCGAGAGCTGGCTTTTCAACACGAAGACGCACAGGCGGCTGCCGCCGTCCGCGCTGCCCTTGCCAAACGAGGGACGCCGATTGGGCCCTACGACGTGATGATCGGCGGTACGGCCTTGCGCCATGGCTTAACGCTGGTGACTTCTAACAGCGCTGAATTCCAACGAATCAGCGGCCTGATGGTGGAGGACTGGCGCGCGACCTAGGTTGTGCGCTTACCTCGCCGCGAAGCGTAGTAATGCACCTACAATTATTCGCAAAGCTCTAATCCGACGACGATTCTCGCGGATTTTTCGCGGGGAACTTCGACCCCCCAATGGCCTGTCAAAAATAGCATGGGTCTGACGGAGTCCGTCATGCGGAGGCTTGTCATGCGAAAAACTCGAAGTTCGATAGTTGCACCTCGCCTCGTCTTGCTCACCGTTGCGGTGGCTGTCACGGGCTGCGCATCGAAGCATGACACGAGGGGACCGTTTGTGACGTCGGCTCCTTTCAGTAAGACGATTTCGGGTTCTGGTGATGCCGTGTGTTGGAGCGTCAAGCGTGCAATTCTCGGTCAAGGCTATATGTTGGAGCGATCCAACGAGTCCGGTGTCTTGACCGGTACACGGGACGCTCAGCCCGAGCCGAAGATCAATGTCACGGTACGTCTGCAGACCACCTGTGCCGACAATCGCGACGGCACGAGCATGGTCTTCGCCACGGCGGAACGGGAGGTCAGCAAGCTGCAGAAGATGAAGCAGTCCACGAGCGCCGGCATCGGGCCGGCCACGATCACGATGCCCGCAGGATCGGCAAAGGTTCTCGGAGTCATCAGCCGAGAAACGATTGTCGACCCGAATTTCTACAACAGCTTTTTTACCCTGGTCGAAGGATTCGTCGCGCAAGAAGGACGATCGCACGCGGATCAACACGCTGAAGTATCCAAACGGGACGATCAGGGTCACTAGCCGGCGAACGGACATCCGTCCGCAATCGTCGATCGCAACAGCCGAGAGGAGGTACTATGCACCGCAAGGCGCCTATTGCAATTGCCATTGGATCAATCCTCGGAGTAACGCTGACAGCGGCGAATGCTGATCGGGCGAATGCCGATCAACAGCCCCCCGCCGCGCCGAGCCAGGATGGCCAGCTGCCGGCGGCCGCCACCGCGCACGCAGCGGCCCAAGGCGCGGACGCCACCCAGGGGGCAGCCAAGGCTGGCCGCAGCGACCGTGGCGACGAAGCCAGGGATCAGCGCGACATCAGAGCGGACCGTGCTGATATTTCGCGAGACAGGGCGGACATTCGCTCGGACCGCCGCAATATACAGGCCGACCGTAAAGATATCTCGCGAGACAAGGCGGACATTCGCTCGGACCGCAGCGACATACAGGCTGACCGCAGAGATATCGCGCAGGATCGGGCGGATATTCGCGCCGACCAAAGGGATCTGCGCCACGACTATGCCGAGCGGCGCGAAGGCGTGAATAACCAAGCCGACATTGAACGCGACAAAGCCGATATCCGGTCAGACCGGAGAGACACACAAGCCGATCGCCGAGACATACAGGCTGACCGTAGGGGCATCGCGAGAGACCGGGCAGACATGCGTGCCGATCAGCGCGACATACGCGCCGATCAGGCCGACATCCGTTCGGATCGTCAGGACTTGAGATCAGATCGAGGCAATAGCAGTATGCGAAACGACAATAGCAATATGCGGAACGACGATCGCGGCGGCATGCGCGCCAATGCCGTCGGCGCGAAACCGCAGGTGACGGCAACGACACTTGCGAGCAACGCCGCGGAGAACAACAAGAAGGCGCAGGCCGCACAGAATGTCCACAAGGCCTGGTATCACTTCTGGTAGATTTGAATGACCAGTTGCCTGCACGGAACATGGCGTTCCGTGCAGGTTCTGGTCGGCGGCTTCATGCATGAGGCGTTGATAGTCCGCCCGACCATGACAGGTGTCGTCTGCGGCGTTCGCGCGTTGGATGCAGAAATCCAAATAACATGAAACCATAGAGCAGACGGCCATTTGACGAGATATCCCCGGGCGATACCCGCCTCAGTGGAGCGCTGCTTTTGCGAATTTTCCGACCAGCGGATATCGAACCATTCGCCAAATGGATAGACGCGCGCGGCGAGCGCGGGCTGATTGTGCGCCCGCGTCGGCTGACGGCTATCGGCCCACCAATTCAAGTGGACAAGTGGTCATTTTGTAGACACATTGCGCTGCGCTCCGACCACTGGTAACTTGGTCGATATGGCCCGTCCAATCTCGATAATTCAAGAGGAAATCCGAGAACTTAGCACTTCGGATAAGGAGACGCTGTTGCGTACTTTATGGGAGGAGCTGGACGGCCCTCCCGACCCCGCAGTGGAGGCGGAGTGGCTGGAGGAAGTGCAACGCCGCAGTCGCGAAATTGACGAAGGCCTTGTCGAGTGCATTCCCGCCGAAGAGGTATTTGCGAGGCTCGAGGCGCTCATTAAGAAATGACCCCATGGTTTCACCCAGCGGCAGAGCAGGAAATTGCCGCTGCGTTGAAAGTTGGCGAAGAACGCGGCTTTGGACTAGGTCGCGAGTTAGTTCAGGAAATTCGGCGTGTTTCTTCTTTTTTGTGCAACCTCCCGCATGCGGGCGAACCCCTTGATTCCCGCCATAGACGATTTCCGCTGCGCAAGTTTCCCTTCGGGCTAATCTATCGCATAGATGGCGATCTGCTGAAAATTCTAGCTGTGGCACATCGTCGCCAGCGCCCGGGATATTGGCGTAGTCGCAAATGACCACTGACAATAGGTTCGATCGGTCGCAGTTCGCAACTCAGTCCGGATATTCGGCCGCGACCACAATGAATAGGATGGGATGATGGTAGCGCGGCGCAATGGGCAATCGACAGCGGCATCCGCGAACGCGGCTGAACGCCCTGCGGTCGCCGCCAGCCAGCGGCAAGTCGATGAACCGGACGGGCAGCTGACCCTGCAGCGTACCCTGGGTTCTGGTCAGCTGATCCTGCTGGGAATCGGCGCCATCGTCGGGGCGGGGATATTCGTTTCGACCGGTACGGTGGCTGCGCTATATGCGGGACCTGCCATCGTCATCTCCTTCGTGCTCGCGGGCTTAGGCTGTTTGTGCGCGGGTCTGTGCTACGCCGAATTCGCGGCGATGCTCCCCGCGTCGGGCAGCGCCTACAGCTATGTGTTGGCGGCCTTCGGCCGTGTGCCGGCATGGCTCATCGGTTGGTGTCTGTTGCTCGAATACTTGATGGCAGCGGCGAACGTTGCCGTCGGATGGTCAGGCTACGCGCAAGGATTTCTATCCTCTCTCGGCCTGCATTTTCCCCAGGTGATCGGCGCCTCACCCTTGAGCATAGATGCCCACGGCGCCATCGCCTTGAGCGGCTCGTGGTTCAATATTCCGGCGGTACTCGTGTTGGGAGGGCTCGCGCTGCTGTTGTCGCGCGGGGTACGCTTGACGGTCGGTGTCAACACGGCGCTCGTGGCCATCAAGCTGGCCATCCTGGCGTTATTCATCGCATGCGGTGCATTTTTCATCGACCTCAAGAACTGGTCGCCGTTCCTCCCGCCGAACCTCGGGCACTTCGGCGAATTCGGCTGGTCGGGCGTGGTGCGCGGCGCCGGCGTGATTTTCTATGCCTACCTGGGCTTTGACACGGTGTCGACGGCGGCGCGCGAAACGCGCAATCCGCAGCGCAATCTCCCCATCGGCATCATCGGCTCGTTACTGATTTGCACCGCGATTTACATTCTGTTCGCGCTGGTACTCACGGGCATTGCACCGTACCGGATTTTGCACGTCGCCAATCCCATCAGCGCAGCGCTCGCTCACGCCGGCAACCAGCTGCTGTTTCTCAAAGTCGCGGTGGAAGTCGCCGCACTGGTCGGTCTGACTTCCGTCATGCTCATGCTACTGTACGGTCAGAGTCGCATCCTCTACGCCATGGCACAGGACGGACTCGTTCCCGGCAAAATTGGGCTGATTGCGCCGTCGAGTCACGCACCGCAGCTGGCCATTGTCAGCGGCGCGGCCATTGCCATTCTGGCGGCGGGCTGGCTGCCGATGGACGTGCTGGCGGAATTGATCTCCATCGGCACCTTGTGCGCATTTATTTTCGTGTGTATCGCGGTGCTCGTGCTGCGCGTCCGCCGTCCCGCTCTTCGGCGGCCATTTAGCGTTCCCGCGGTGTGGGCGATCGCGCCCGCGGGGGTTGCGATCTGCGGATATCTGATCGCGGGGCTTCCGGCCGGCACCTGGATACGATTCGGCGCGTGGACGATTCTTGGATTGGTCATCTACGCCGCTTACGGCCGCAGACGCTTAAGCACCGCGACCGCGGCTGCGAATTGAACCGGCACGCGGCGGCAACACGTGAGCCGATCGTCTCGGTTCCGAATAGGATCGCTCGACTGTCGCGCACGGGATGCTTTGATGAAACCTCTGCGATGAACGCCATCGGCTTCGAGCAGCGCGCTCAAGCCCATCGTCTCAGCTCTGAATGAATATGGCGCGGAAGTCGTTGACGTTGGTGAGCGTGGGCCCGGTGATCACCGAGTCCCCGAGCGCGCCGAAGAATCGATGCGCGTCGTTGTCGTCGAGCATTTCGCGCGGCTTTAACCCTAAGCCCCTGGCACGCATGAGTGAGCCCGGACTCAGGTAGGCACCGGCGATTTCCTCCTGGCCGTCGACGCCGTCGGTATCACCGGCCAGCGCATGGATACCTTCATGCCCTTGGAGTGCAATCGCCAAGGACAATAAAAACTCGACGTTGCGCCCGCCGCGGCCGCTGCCGCGCACGGTCACCGTGGTCTCGCCACCGGACAACAAAATGCACGGTGCACGAAACGGTTGTCCTCGCGCCGCCACCTGCAGCGCCACGCCAGCAAAAACCTTGCCCACGTCGCGGGCTTCCCCCTCGATGGCATCGCTCAGGATGTGCGCCGGCACGCCGGCCGCGTGAGCCACGCCGGCCGCTGCCTCCAGCGCCATCTGCGGTGTGGCGATGGTGCACACCGTGGCGCGCTTGAGCCGCGGATCGCCCGGCTTGATGGACTCACCGCGCCCGCTTTCCAGACACTCGATCACCTCGCGGGGGGCTTCGATGCCATGGCGTCGCAGGATGGCGAGTGCATCGGCGCAGGTCGTGGGATCGCCCACCGTGGGACCGGAAGCAATGTCCACCGGCCGATCGCCCGGCACGTCGGAAATCAGCAGCGTCAGCACCTGCGCCGGAGCGCAGGCGGCGCCGAGCCGGCCGCCCTTGATGGCGGAGAGATGCCGCCGCACACAATTCATCTCACTGATGGTCGCACCCGATGCCAGCAGCGCCCGGCTCACCTGCTGCTTCATATCGAGCGTCAAGCCCTCCGCGGGCAACGGCAACAACGCCGATCCGCCGCCCGAAATCAGGCACAGCACCAGGTCTTCTTCGCGCAGATTGCTCACCACTTCAAGCATTCGCTGCGCGGCCTGCATCCCCGCCGCATCGGGGACAGGATGCGCCGCCTCGACGATCTCAATATGCTTGCAGGGCACGGCGTAGCCGTAGCGCGTCACCACCAGTCCAGACAGCGGGCCCCGCCAGTTTTCCTCCACTGCCCTGGCCATGGCGGCGGAGGCCTTGCCGGCGCCGACGACGATCAACCGGCCGTGCGGCGCCTCGGGGAGATGCGGCGGGATGCACAGGGCGGGCTGGGCAGATGCGATGGCCGCATCGAACATCCGCCGCAGAAGTTCCTTAGCGGCCGGCTCGCGCAAGGGTGTTTTTATACTCGAGAATGCCGTCATTCCCGAGCATCCCGAATTCGGCGCCGGTTCTGCCGCGAAACGGCGCTCGAGTCATTACAACACCGACTTGAGCAACATTGCCATCTCGGCCGGATTGCGCGTGACCTTGATCCCGCACTCCTCCATCACGGCCAGCTTCTCGGTGGCGGTGCCCTTGCCGCCGGAAATGATGGCGCCGGCATGTCCCATGCGCTTGCCCGGCGGCGCGGTGACCCCCGCGATGAATCCCACCACCGGCTTCTTCATGTTGGCCTTGACCCAGCGCGCGCAAGTCTCTTCATCGTCGCCGCCGATCTCACCCACCATGATGACCGCGTCGGTTTCTGGGTCATCGTTGAACATTCGCATGACATCCACATGCTTCAAGCCATTGACCGGATCGCCGCCGATGCCGACGCACGTCGACTGGCCCAGCCCCAAATCCATCAACTGGCCCACGGCCTCGTAGGTCAGGGTGCCGGATCTCGACACCACGCCGATGCGGCCCTTCTTGTGAATGTGGCCGGGCATGATGCCGATCTTGATCTCATCCGGAGTGATCACGCCGGGGCAATTGGGGCCCACCAGCAGCGTCTTCTTGCCCCGCATCCGATTGCGCGTGGCGACCATGTCGCGCACCGGCACGCCCTCGGTGATGCAAATGACCAAGTCCAGGCCGGCATCGACGGCCTCATCGATGGCACCGGCCGCAAAGGGCGGCGGCACGTAGATTACCGACACCGTAGCGCCGGTTTGTTGCTTGGCCTCGCGCACCGTGCCGTAGATGGGGATGCCTTCAAAATTCTCGCCCGCCTTGCCGGGGTTCACGCCGGCGACGAAGGCGGCCTTGCCGTTGGCATAGTCGCGACATAGGCGTGTGTGAAACGCGCCGGTCTTGCCCGTGATGCCCTGAGTCATCACCCGCGTATTCTTATCGATCAAAATGCTCATGACGGCCGGCCCTGCTTGCCGCTGACCGCGGCCACGATTTTCTTGGCGGCATCCGCCATGTTGTCCGCGGAAATGATCGGCAGACCCGAATCTTTCAATGCCTTTTTACCCAACTCCTCATTGGTACCGCGCATGCGCACCACCAGGGGAACGTTGAGCTTCACCTCCTTGGCCGCCGCGATTACGCCCTCGGCAATGGTGTCGCAGCGCATGATGCCGCCGAAGATGTTCACCAAAATGCCTTTCACGGCGGGGTTCTTCAGCATCAGCTTGAAAGCCTCGGTGACCTTCTGCGTGGTGGCACCGCCGCCCACGTCGAGAAAGTTCGCAGGCTCCGCACCGAACAATTTGATGGTATCCATGGTGGCCATCGCGAGACCGGCTCCGTTGACCAGGCAGCCGATATTGCCGCCCAAGGAAATGTACGACAGGTCGTACTTGGAGGCTTCGATTTCCGCCGCGTCCTCCTCGTCCAAATCGCGCATGGCGACGATTTCCGGATGCCGGAACAGTGCGTTCGAGTCGAAATTCAACTTCGCGTCCAGCGCCAGCACATCGCCCGTACCGGTGATGATCAGCGGATTGATCTCGGCGAGCGATGCATCGCATTCCACGAAGGCGCTATAAAGCCCATGCATGAACTTACGCGCCTGCGCGATTGAGGCCTCGGGCACGCCGATCTTGCGCGCCACATCGTCCGCCTGTGCGTCGGTCAATCCGGCCGACGGATCGATGGCAACCTTGTGGATTTTCTCCGGATGCGTGGCGGCCACTTCCTCGATTTCCATGCCGCCCTCGGAGCTCGCCATCAGCGTCACGCGCTGCGTGCCCCGATCGACGACCATGCCGACGTACAGCTCCTTGCGGATGTCGGCTCCCTCTTCCACCAGCAAGCGCCTCACCAGGCGCCCTTGTGGGCCGGTTTGGTGCGTGACCAGCGTCATGCCGAGAATCTTGGAGGCGAAGTCATGCACTTCCTGCAGCGACTTAGCGACTTTCACGCCGCCGCCCTTGCCGCGGCCGCCGGCATGGATTTGCGCCTTCACCACCCAGACTTTGCCGCCGAGCTGCCGCGCCGCGGCATCCGCCTCAGCCACCGAAAAGCAAGGCACGCCGCGCGGTGTTGCGACACCGAACTTGCGCAGGATCTCCTTGCCCTGATACTCGTGAACATTCATATCTGATTGAACTCCGCGATTTACTATTCTTCCGAGCGATTTCACCGGCGATGGGCCAGAACGTTCGCCGGCAGCTCGGATACGACGATCGGTGTCAGGCGGGACCGGCCCGCCTTGCTACAAGGAGCAGTTTGCCCTGCCTCGATCGCCGTTGCACTAGCAACGGCGATTTGAGCAGGACGGCGACACACCGTTAAGGCCTATACGGATGAGCCCTGCAGGCTATTCCTTCGGAATCAGCCCGGCACCTCGCGCCCACTTGTACTTCGCGCCGAGCACCGCCACGGGAATCTCGGTGGAATAGGCGTAGGCCGGAATGCCATGCTGGTACAGATATTCCGCCGCTTCCTCGACTTCCACGTCGCCCGCGAGGGAGGCCACCACCGGCTTCTCGATGCCCTTGGCGCGCATCTCCGCGACCACCTCGACCATCAACTTCGCGAAAACCATGGGCGGGGTAATGATGGTGTGCCAGTACCCCAAGATGAGCGCATGGATACGCGGATCCTGCAGCCCTAGGCGAACGGTATTCTGATACGTGGTCGGCGGCTCGCCGCCCGTGATGTCCACCGGATTGCCGGCTGCACCGAACGGCGGGATGAACTTGCGGAATGCCGCATCGAGGTCCGCGGGCATGGCCATCAATGAGAGGCCGTTGTCGACGCAGGCATCGGACAACAGCACGCCGGAGCCGCCTGCACCGGTGATGATGACCACATTGTTGCCTTTCGGGGTCGGCAGCACCGGAATGCCGCGCGCGAATTCGAGCAGGTCGCGCAAGCTGCGCGCACGAATCACGCCCGACTGCTTGAACACATCCTCGTAGATCTTGTCGTTGCCGGCCAACGCGCCGGTGTGGGAACTTGCCGCGCGCGCACCCATGCTGGTGCGGCCCGCCTTCAACACCACGATGGGTTTCTTCTTCGACACGCGCTTTGCCACTTCGGCGAAGGAACGGCCGTCCTTCAGGTCCTCGCAGTGCTGCGCGATGATGGTGGTGTTGTCATCCTGCTCGAAAAAGGTGAGCAAGTCGTCTTCATCGATGTCGGACTTGTTACCCAGGCCGACGATGGCCGATACGCCCATCTTGGCCGAGCGCGAGAAGCCGATGATGGCCATGCCGATGCCGCCGGATTGAGAGGACAGCGCGGCGTGGCCCTTGACGTCGTAGGCGGTACAGAAGGTCGCGCACAAATTGCTGGGCGTGTAGTAGAAGCCGTAGATATTCGGCCCCATCAGGCGCACGCCGTATTTGCGGCCGATCTCCACCAGTTCGGTCTGCCCGGCCATGTTGCCCGTTTCGGCAAAACCGGACGGGATGAGGATGGCGCCGGCGATCTTCTTCTCGCCCACTTCGGTCAGGGCTTGCGCGACGAATTTCGCGGGAATGGCGAACACCGCCACGTCGATGGCACCGGGTACGTCCTTGACGCTCTTATAGGCCTTCTTGCCCATGATTTCGGTAGCGCTGGGATGGATGGGATAGATCTCGCCCTTATAGCCGCCGTTGATCAGATTCTTCATCACCGAATTGCCAATCTTGCCGTTCTCGGCCGACGCGCCGATCACCGCCAGCGCCTTGGGCTTCATGATGCGGTTCATCTTCTCGACGATGGCCGCCTGATTCGGGCGATCGCGCGGCGGAGCCGGGTTGAAATTGAGGACGATGCGCACGTCCGCCGCGGTGGCGCCGCGTTCGGTCGCGAACACCGGGTTCAAATCCATCTCGGAAATCTCAGGGAAATCGGCTATCAAAGCGGATACCCGCTCGATCATGCCGGACAGCGCCGCGCGATCCACGGGCTTGCCGCCACGCACGCCGCGCAGGATTTCCGCCGCTTGGATGCCGTCGAGCATCGACAGCGCATCTTCGGAGCTTGCCGGGGCCAGCCGGAAGGTGATGTCCTTGAGCACCTCCACGAGCACACCGCCGAGGCCAAAGGCCACCAGCTTGCCGAACGCGGGATCGGTCACGGCGCCGATGATCACTTCCTGGCCGCCCATCAGCATCTGCTGAATTTGCACGCCGAGAATCTCGGCCTTCGCGTCGTACTTGCGGGCATTGGCCAGGATGGTCGCGTAGGCCTCCTTGGCATGTTCCGCGGACTTGACGCCGACCACGACACCGCCCGCTTCGGTCTTGTGCAGGATCTGCGGCGAGACGATTTTCATGACCACCGGGAACCCGATGCTGGATGCGAGCTTGGCGGCCTCGTCGGCGGAATGGGCGACGCCCTCCTTGGGAATGGTGATTCCGTAAGCCTCGCAAACGCCGCGTGCCTCCGGTGCCGTCAATGCCTCGCGGCCGGCAGCCTTGGCTTGATCGAGAATCTTACGAACGGCGTTCTTATCGTGTGACATGTAATTTTTCCTTAAGGGCAAAAGCGTGGGGCCGGGCACGGCAGCACCGTCCGGCCCCCGCGCATCAGATGACTTTATTCGATCTCAGCGAGGCGATTTCGGCGGCCGCCAGACCCAGCTCCGCGAGCACTTGATCGGTGTGTTCGCCGAGCAGCGGCGAGCGCGTGACGTGCGTCGGACTATCGCTCATTTTGATGGGGTTACCCACGGTGAGATACTTACCGCGCGTGGGGTGGTCCACCTCGACGATGGTACCGGTCTTGCGCAGCGAGGGCTCGTGCGCCAGCTCTTCCATCGACAGGATCGGGCCGCAGGGAATGTCGTGCTCGTTGAGCAGCGCCATGGCCTCGAATTTGGTCTTGGTCGAGGTCCACGCTTCCACCGCGGCAAACACTTCCTTGAGCCTCGGCAATCGCGCGTTCGGCGTGGCGAAGTCAGGATCGGTGATCCACGACTCCTTGCCGATCACCTGGCAGATCACCTTCCACACGGGAGCCTGCGCAATGAAATACAGGTAGGCATTGGGATCGGTCTCCCAGCCCTTGCACTTGACGATGGTTCCCGGCTGACCGCCGCCAGAGGCATTGGCGGCGCGCGGCACCGCAGAGCCGAATTTGCCGTTCGGGTACTGCGGGTACTCCTTCATGACCTTGGTGCGTTCGAGGCGCTGCTGGTCGCGGAGTTTGACCCGGCATAGATTGAGCACGCCGTCCTGCATGGCCGCCAGCACTTTCTGTCCGCGCCCGCTGGTATTGCGCTGATACAGCGCGGCCACGATGCCGAGAGCCAGATGCAATCCGGTGCCGCTGTCGCCGATCTGCGCGCCCGTCACCAGCGGCGGACCGTCGTCGAATCCGGTGGTGGAGGCCGAACCGCCGGCGCATTGCGCGACGTTCTCGTACACCTTGCACTCTTCATAGGGACCGGGACCGAAGCCTTTCACCGAAGCGACGATCATGCGCGGATTGAGCTCTTGGATGCGCTCCCACGTGAAACCCATGCGATCGAGCGCGCCCGGAGCGAAATTCTCCACCAGCACGTCGCAATGCTTGACCAGCTTCTCCAGCACCGCCTTGCCCTGATCGCTCTTGGTATCGAGCGTCACGGAGCGCTTGTTGTGGTTCAGCATGGTGAAGTACAGGCTGTCCACGTCCGGTATGTCGCGCAGCTGCTCGCGCGTGATGTCGCCCGAGCCGGCCTTCTCGACCTTGATGACATCGGCACCGAACCACGCCAGCAACTGGGTGCAGGTGGGGCCCGACTGCACATGCGTGAAATCGAGAATACGGACACCGTCTAATGCCTTACCCATGAGAACTCCCGCCGCTCGTCACTTGTACATCGTCTGATTCTTGGTGCCCGGAGCGTATTCGCGCGGATCGACCCAAATATTGATCACCGCCGACTTGCGCAGCTTGTGCACCGATTCACGCGCACGCTTCAGCGCCGGCCCGATCTGTGCCGGATCGCGCACTTCCTCGCCATAACCGCCGAGCATCTCGGCAAACTTGCCGAAGGGCACATCGCCCAGGAGATTGCCGACGTTGCCGCGTTGCTCGCCGTACTTCGCCAGCTGGCCATAGCGAATCTGATTCATTGCGGAATTGTTGCCGATGACGGCGATGTAGGGAACGCCGAATCGATTGGCCGTTTCCATGTCGAACGCCGTCATGCCGAAGGAGCCGTCGCCGTAGTAGCACAGCACTTCCTTCGAGGGATTCGCCAGGCCCGCCGCGATGGCGAATCCGGTGCCCACGCCGAGCGAACCCAATGCGCCCGGGTCCATCCACTGGCCGGGACCGCGCGGCCGGACCGCTTGCGCGGAGATGGTCACCACGTCGCCGCCGTCGCCGATGTAAATGGTGTTGTCGGCCAGGAACTCGTTCAGCTCATAGGCCACACGATATGGATGGATCGGCACGGAATTCGACTTGAACAGGGGCATGAGCTTGTCGCCCGCCACCACCTCGGCGTCGCTCAGCTGCTTCAGCCATGCTTGCCGGGCTTGGCGCTTGTCGCCCTTGATGCGGCCACCGGCGGCTGCCAGCACGGCGCCTAGGATGGCGCCCGGGTCGCCCACCAGCCCCAAATCGATGTCGCGATTCTTGCCGACGGTGCGGTAGTCCATGTCGATCTGGACCAGCTTGAGCTCCTTGCTGATGCGCTTGCCGTAGCCCATGCGGAAATCGAACGGCGTTCCCACGATGACGAGCACATCGGCGCTGGCAAATGCCTGCGTTCGCGTGCGATCGAAATGATGCGGATCGCCGGGCGGCAGGAGCCCGCGGCTCGCGCCATTGAAGTAGCCGGGAATATCGAGCCCGCGCAGCAGCGCGATCGCTTCCTGGTGGCCGCGCGCGGTCCAGACCTGCTGGCCGTACAGAATGGCGGGACGCTCCGCATTGACGAGGAGGTCGGCCAGTTTTTCGATGTCGCGCGGATCACCGATCGATTTCGTCGACGCGCGGTACTTGCCGGGCTGGGGCACGACGGCCTTGGTCACATCCACTTCGCGATCGAGCACGTCGCGCGGAATCTCCAAGTACACGGGGCCGGTGGCGCCGTTGAAGGCTTCGCGCGCGGCCATGGAGATCATGTCCGCGACCCGCTCCGTACTCGACACCGACGCGGCGAATTTAGTGATCGGCGTCATCAGATCCACATGCGGTAGATCTTGCAAAGACCCCATCTTGTGCTGGGTCAGCGCGCCCTGGCCGCCGATGTGAAGAATCGGGCTCTCCGACCTGAAGGCGGTGGCCACGCCGGTGACGGCGTTGGTGCATCCAGGGCCTGCGGTGGTTACGACGCAGCCGAGCTTGCCCGTCTGGCGCGCATAGCCGTCGGCGGCGTGCGCGGCGACTTGCTCGTGGCGCACGTCGATGATGCGAATGCCCTCGTCGACGCAGCCGTCGTAGATGTCGATGATGTGGCCGCCGCAGAGCGTGAAGATGGTGTCGACGCCTTCATTCTTCAGGGCCTTGGCGACCAAATGGCCGCCGGAGATCACGTTCGCGTCGCGACTCTTGCGCTGCAGGGTGTCCTCGGCCGTGGTGGCCTTGGGCGGACTCGAAGTGGGATTTACCGTTGCCATTGTCTCTCCAGATTCAGGAATAAATGAACCTTACTCAAGGTTCGTATCAGGTAGTTCGGGTACCGGCAACACCCGTTGCCGCTGCGGGGAAATCGCTGCGGCTCTTGGCGAAGTGGCGGATGCGCATGGGCCGAAGCACGAACAGCCCTAAGAGCGCGGCGATAATGTTGAAGCACATGCCCACCGTGAACACCGCCCCCCAGCCATGATCCTTGGCGATGATCGCCGCCACCGGCACCAGCAGCGAGCCGGCCCCCTTCGCCGTGTACAGCATCCCGGCATTGGCCGCCG
>Ga0209166_10000024_pt1 | contig 240532 bp, 243 predicted proteins | sample Coa_R1_3_FD_187151 | JGI IMG/M metagenome (GOLD analysis project Ga0209166, IMG submission 187151) | Surface soil microbial communities from Centralia Pennsylvania, which are recovering from an underground coalmine fire - Coalmine... | ecosystem: Environmental > Terrestrial > Soil >...
GATCCTCCGAATGCGCCGAACCCATGTCCACCTCCCGAATCAGGAAGCCCCATGGACTCACGCATCGCCGTCCGCCGGAATCCCTCCACGATCACAATCGATTCAACTCGATGGCCGAACGCTCTAGCGCGCGCGCCACGCGCCTCAGCCCTGCGGCGGGCCGCCCCTGCGCTTGGCGAGGCCTGCAAGAACGAGCATCAGCATGCCGAAAAGAGCCATTGTCGAACCCCAGATGAGGTCGATGTTTACGCCGGCTGAGTGAGCTTCCAGGATTACGGGATCGGCGCTCAGGCCATAGCTGGCCACCAGGGCGCCGATCGCCAGGAAGAGCAGTCCGATGGGAAAACGCACATCAAAGACCATGGCTTGCACTCCTAGCGGAAGATCAAATTGAGCGCGATCGTGGCGAAGATCAGAATGACGCCCAGAAGAACCGGGTTCATGTACCAAGGGCCTTTTGCGACATCGATCTTGGGCGTCAGGGAATAGACCAGCCCAACGAGCTCACTGTCGGGCTTTGGCCGCGTCGCCAAACTTACCGCTATGGTCACCAGGAAGCATGCGCTCCAGGCCCAGATCGCGATCCAGAAGTTCTGCGCCATCTCGCTGGCGTAGGTGTGGGTCACCGAAAGCCAACCTCCCTTCAGACCGGGGATATTGTTGAGCGGCAAAGTAAGACCATGGTGGATGGCGGCCGTGCACGTGCCCGCCGCCAGCCCGATGAACGCCCCATGTCCCGTCGTTCGCTTCCAGAACATGCCCAGCAGGAATGTCGCAAACACAGGTGCGTTCACGAAGGCCATCACCAATTGCAGGAAGTCATTTATATTATTGAATTGACTACATAAATAAGCGGCAGCGACCGAGGCTGCTATGCCGAACAAAGTCGCCAGGCGGCCCACCATCAGGTAGTGCGCGTCATCAGCGCCGCGCCGCACATAGGCTTGGTAGATATCGTAGGTGAAAACCGTGTTGAACGCGGTCACTCCGCCAGCCATGCCCGACATGAAGCTCGCCAGCAACGCGGTCAGCCCAACGCCGACCATGCCGACCGGAAAGTAGCGCAAGAGCAGGTTCGGCGTGGCCAGATCATAGTCGAGCTGGGGTTGTCCACGCGCGTCGAGCATCGGCTCGCCGGTCGTAGAGTTGATCTTGATCGGGATGACGCCAGGGGCGTGCTGGACGACCTGGGCTGCGAGGACGGGCCGCGTTGAGACCTGGCCTGGGCGGTCCGGCGCAGATGTGAGCGCAATGGCGATTAGGCCCGGCAGGATGACGATGAAAGGGATGAACATCTTTACGCCGGCCGCGATCAAGGGCGTGCGCCGGGCCGCCGACATGGAGTTGGCCGCCATGGCGCGCTGGACCACCAGGAAGTCCGTGCACCAGTAGCCAAATGACAGCACGAACCCCAACCCCATACTGAGGCCGAACCAATCGACGCCAAGTCTGTTGGTGGCCGCATGGGCCATGCCGGCCCAGGCGTGGGTGTAGCTGGGGCCCAGGGTTGTTTGCAGGCCCTCCCAACCGCCCACCTGCCTCAACCCCAACCAGACGAGCGGCGCAAACCCTGCGACGATCAGGAAGAACTGCAGGACTTCGTTGTAAATCGCCCCGCGCAGGCCTCCCATATAGATATAGATCAGCACCACGGTCGCTGCGGTCAGGATCGCGCCGTGGAATATCCAGGCCTGAGGCAGCCCCAGTCGCGCGAAGGGCGCGTCAAAGACGTGAAGCGTCTGGATCAACTTGGCGAGCGCGTACATCGAGATCCCCGAATTGAGGATGGTCATCAACGCGAAGGTCACCGCATTCAGGCCGCGCGTCTTTTCATCGAAGCGCATGCGCAGGTATTCCGGCGCGGAGCGGGCCTTGGAGCCATAATAGAAGGGCATCATGAAGACGCCGATGAAGACCATCGCTGGAATGGCCCCGATCCAATAGAAATGCGCTGTGGCGATGCCGTACTTGGCGCCGGAGGCGCCCATGCCGATTACTTCCTGCGCGCCCAGATTCGCCGAGATGAAGGCCAGTCCGCAAACCCAGGCCGGAATCGCCCGGCCAGCCAGGAAGAAGTCGTCGCCGCTTTTTGCGCGTCGTGACGAGACGATCCCGATGCCCAGGACGAACACCAGGTAAAGCCCAAGGACGCCCCAGTCGACGGCTCCCAATTGCATGCAGACGTCCCCTCAAAAGCCGCTCGCTGTTGCGCTGCGAGTCGCTGCTTGTCTGGAAGGTGGCGACCTTGAGGGGCGCGTGGTCAAGCCTGCGCGCCCCTGGCGAGGATGAAATTGTCGTCAGGCCGGCGCGTCGCGCCGGCCTTGCGCTCACCGATCGGGCCAGCCGATTGTCTAGCTCGGGGTCGAGAACGCTTCCTGAGCTTGGACGGGCGTCACCGGCTTGACTGGGCCGCGGAACGCGACGGGCGTTGCGCTGACGCCATGCTCGTCCGGCGTCATCAGAAATCCTGCCGCTGCAAGCCTTTCACCAACGCTGCGGCGCGAGGTGAATACGGCCAAAGGCGCCGCGAAAAGCAGCGGCGCCACGATGGGGGCGAAAGAGATCGCCAGGTCGGGCCGGACGCAGAGCCCGGCCGTGAACACGAGGCCCGTTGCGAACTGCCAGGCCATGGCGCGCATGGCGTCGCTCCACCCAAGACCTGCGGCGTCGCGTTGTTGCGGGCCCCAGCCGACGTCGCGCCCCCGAAGGGTCTACAACACAGCCCGGGTGTTGGCGACCATGAGGATGGGGGCGAGGGCGGCGGACAACGCCACTTCCAGCGCCATGCTCTTCACAACGGCTCCAGCGCCTCCAAAGGCCCGTCGCTCGCCACGGCGACTGAGCACCAGAACGCACCCCAGCATCTTGGGCCCGATCAACATCAGCGCCGTCAGCAGCGAGGTGAGCAGGAATGGCGAAAGGGTTGGTCGCAGGAAGCCCCAGAACGATGACCAGTCCACCGGATATCTGAGCTGAAGGACCAGTCCGATGACAAGCCCGATAAGCCACAGAGGCGAGCAAAGGTAAGCCATCGCCCCCATCGCCAATTGAATGCGGCTTAGGGGGTGCAGGCCCTTCGCGCCGATAAGCCGAAGGTGCTGAAGATTGCCCTGGCACCAACGATGATCTCGCTGGATGAAGTCGAGCAACGTCGGGGGTGTTTCTTCACAACTGCCATCGAGCGCGGCTGTCACATGCACAGCCCATCCGGCGCGGCGCAGGAGTGCGGCCTCCACGACGTCGTGGCTTAGGATGTGGCCGCCAAAGGGTTTTGCGCCGGGCAGGATCGGCAAGCCCGCGCTGGAGGCGAACGCCTGGGTGCGCACGATGGCGTTGTGGCCCCAATAGGTGGCTTCCGACCCGGCCCACCAGGCCAGTCCGGCCGCTGCGACGCGGCCGTACATCCGCACGCCAAATTGCGACATGCGCGCAAAGAGGGTCGAGGCGTTGGTGATGGTGGGCGCAGTCTGAATAAGGCCGACGCCGGATGGCGCTCCATGGCGTCCACCAGCCGAAGAAGCGTGTCGCCGGCCATGGTGCTATCGGCGTCCAGGACCACCATGAATTCATAGGCGCCGCCAAACCGGCAGACCCATTCGGAGATATTTCCTGCCTTGCGCTCCAGGTTCCTGGATCGCCGTCGCATGAAGACCTGGCTATGGGCTCGAGATTTCAGAGCTCGGAATTCAGCCCGTTCGGCCAAAATGATCTGTTCGTTGCGCGAGTCGCTGAGAACGAAGATGTCGAAGGCCTCCGATGCGCCAAGACGCGCCAGTGAGGCGTCAAGGGCGGCCAGGCGCGCGAAAACGACGTCTGCTGCTTCGTTATAGAGCGGCATAAGCAGCGCCGTTCGTGTGGTCGGAGCTGGCGGATGCGGAGAAAAGCCAAGGTCATCCTGCTCGCGGGCTGAGTGCAGCACAAAGTGACCTGCAAGCGCGGTGCAGAACCAACAGGCGATCGCCGCGGCCAGCATCAGGAAGACGCCAAAGCCGATGGCTTCCAGTTCACTGAAGCCTTCGCGGGCGTCGAGAATATAGGGGCCGATCGAGACCAGCATGGTCAGCGTCAAGGCGCCGCCGAAAACGGCGAAGCGACGAGCTGCGATATTGGGCGGTGAGGTCGAAGGCGTCGATGCCGTTGTCGCCTCATCGACAGATTGGCGCAGCATCGCAAGCGGCGCTTCAGGCGGAAGCCATGGCCCGTGAGCGACCTCAGCCTCTGACCATTGGCCTGATCTTTCGAAGCGACTAGCCAGATCGATCATAGGCTTTTGCGTCCCGCCCGCCCCAACTGTTGCGACACAGCAATCATCCGATTCGCGAACAATCAATCACGAACCCGTGATGAAGATCAATTCAGTTGCTGTTGGGCGATGTCTGGGCGGCGCGTCGTGAAAGACCTTCATGTTGCAGGCAGCGCTCAAGCACGAAGGCCGCCACACCCACCCAACCGACCAGGACGAGCGCATATCCGCGTTCCCACCACCCGACGTTGGCGTCATTCACCAGAGCCGGGAAAACCAGGTGCTTGGTCAGGACGGTCAAAACGCCCATCGCGGCGAAAGCCAAGACCAAGAACAGTTTTAGCTTCGCCAATCCGCGGCGACGCCAGAGCCCCCAGAGCAGCAGCAGGGGAGCGAGTTGAATACCCAGGGCGAGATTGATCGCCAGGTGTCTGGGATCTGGCCAGTGGTAGATCGCCGACTGGGCCATGCCAGCGCCTGCCAGTCCAAAGACCGCCATGGTGAGTGCGCCCGCGAGACGCGCGTTTGCAAGGGCGATGCTCGCCAGCCCGAAACCAATCCCTGCGAGCCCAGCCATCAGACCCGCGACGAAGACGCCGGCGTTGAATATCCAAGGCAGACTTGCCGATGCGCCGCCGAGTTCACTGAGATATTGCCGCGCAGGATTGAAGGCTGGGTAGACGCCCATCGCGATCAGCGTCGAAGCTAGCGCCAGGAGCGGGGCGGCGACGCCGCACTTGAGAAACAGTCGAGACGGCGCCGCCAGGTTCAATGGAGGGGGATATGGCGCAGGTTGAGGCACGTCACTATTGATCGACAGATTTTCGCCGCCTGTCACCCCGCCAGGCGTGAACCTTGCCTTCGGCGGAAGCGGCCGCTCCTGAGGAAATCCACAGCCGTTCGCACCATGGCGGTCAAAGAAGCCGCCGGTTATGGCGAGGCGTGTCGTCACGGCCTGGGCCGACCCTCTATTCGTCCGAACCAGGAGCGATCATCCAGATGACCGGAACCTTGCCCATGTTTGAGCCGACGAGGCTCTCGACATGACCAGACGCCCAGGCCACGCTTGAACGCTCGATGACCTTGCCTCGTCGCCGCGACGACGGGCTAACCACCGGACCGCGTATGGCCGACGCCGTGACTTCGCGATCGATCGTGGCCAGCCGCCCCTTGGCGTGGTTGCGAGGCCGCTTTCGGGCCAGCGAGGGCTGGTTCATTGCTCTGGCGATTTGTGTTGGAGCCGTCGCGGGCTTGCTGGCCGTTCTGCAAAGCGAGTTCGCGCGGGGGCTGCAGCGGCTGTTGTTCGGTTTCTCCCCTGATCAGCGGCTAAGTGGATTGGGACGCCTGCCGCCCATCTTGCTGCTGTGGTTGCCAGCGGGCGGATTGATGCTGAGCCTGGTCGTTTGGGCTGCCCGAAAGTGGCGCCCGCATCAGCTCATCGACGCGGTCGAGGCCAATGCGCTCTATGGCGGCAGCCTCTCATTTCGCGACAGCTTGGTTGTCTGTTTCGAGACCCTGTTGTCGAACGGCGTTGGAGCCTCGGTTGGTCTTGAGGCGGCTTACGCCCAGGCCGGCGCTGCGGTGGCCTCGTTTCTTGGCCAACGTCTGAAGCTTAGGCGCCAGGATCTAAGAACGCTCGTGGGAGCCGGCGCCGGCGCAGCAATTGGCGCTGCGTTCGGCGCTCCGCTCACCGGCGCCTTTTACGCCTTCGAGATCGTGATCGGCTCCTATGCGCCGTCGATGATTGCTCCAGTCGCAGCCGCATCTCTGGCCGCCGTGCTTTCCGCCCGCACCTTGGGTGCGGCGCCTTACTCCATCCACATCCTTGACGTGCAACCGCCAGGGGCGGTGGACTATGGGCTCTATGCGCTGCTGGGCGTCATCTGCGCTGCTGTCGGTATCGCCCTAATGCGCCTGGTCGCCTCGGCTGAGGTTCTCGTCCGACGCACGAGAATTCCAATTTGGATCCGGCCATTCCTGGGCGGCCTGGTTCTCGCAGAACTGGCGTTTTATTCTCCCCAGACCCTGTCATCGGGGCATGGGGCGTTGAACGCTGACTTAGCTGCGACGCTGAGCCTTAGCGCGTTGATCACAATCTTCCTTCTCAAGGCCGGCGCCTCAATTGCCTCTTTGGCCCTGGGCTTTCGGGGCGGGCTGTTCTTCGCATCGCTCTTTCTAGGGTCGCTTGTGGGCCAGGTGTTCTTTCACCTCGTTGAGCTCAGTAGTCTTCCATTGCATCTGCAATCGACGACGGCGGCTCTGATCGGCATGGGCGCTCTGGCCGTCGCCGTCGTCGGGGGCCCGCTGACCATGTCTTTTCTGGTCTTGGAGACCACGCGCGACTTTGGTGTCGCGGCCGCCACATTGGCCGCATCCCTAATCGCCAGTTCCATCGTGCGCGAGCGCTTCGGTTACTCGTTCTCCACCTGGCGGCTTCACTTGCGTGGTGAGACGATCCGCAGCGCCCGCGACATTGGATGGGTTCGCACCCTCACGGCCGGACGCATGATGCGCACCGACACGCCGACAATCGCCCGTTGCGCAACCCTCGCCGAATTCCGGCGTCGCTTTCCATTGGGGTCTACGACCCAGGTCATCCTGCTCGATGAGGCCCAGCGCTACGCCGGCATCGTGCCGACCCCGGCAGCCTATTTGGAGGGTCCGCAAGAGACCGATCTGGTCGAAAGCCTGGCGACAAATCGTGAGGTCACGCTGTCGGCGGACATGAACATTGAGCAGGTGATGCAAACCTTCGATCGATCAGAATCCGAGGAGCTCGCCGTCGTTGACCCCGAAATGAGACTCTTGGGGCTTGTGTCCGAGGTCTATGTCGCGCGGCGGTATGCAAAGGAGCTGGAAAAAATACAGCAGGGCCTTTTCGGGGAAGCCTAAAGGAGCCGGATCAATTGCCCGGAGCCTTGGCGCGAAGCCGGGGCGCTGGGTGCAGCTGTCCATCCAGGTCGAGGGCTGCGATAGCGCCGCGTTGCCGTAACTCCGCGCCTAAAACCTTGACCGGGATCTGCCCACGGCCGTGAGCCGTCACGCTCACCTGATCACCCAGGTGTTGGAACGTCAGGTCGAGATGTTCTGACCCGACCCGCAGGCCCGCAATACTAAGTTGGTCGATGCCGATTGGGAGCCGCGGCTCCAGGATCTGAATCTCTCGGCCGCCTTTCTCGATCGAGATTCCGAGGCAGGCTTGCAGGGCCATGAAGGCCGCTCCGGCCGCCCAGGCCTGCGGCATGCACGCCACTGGATAGCCGACTGGGGGTGCGCCGGGCGCCCGCGGGAAGCCGCAAAATAGCTCCGGAAGGCGCAATTCGAAGCTGGCGGCCGTTTCAAAAAGCGCTGCAGCTATTCTCACCACGCCGTCACGCTCGCCATAGCGTGACATCCCCATTGCGCAGATGGCGGTGTCGTGAGGCCACACCGAGCCATTGTGATAGGACATCGGGTTGAAGCGTGGTGCGCTGGTTACCAGCGTTCGCACGCCCCATCCTGAGAAAGACTCGCCGCTCAACAGCCGCCGAACGACTTGCGCGCCCCGTTCAGGCGAGGGCAGGCCCACGAAAAGCAGGTGGCCCGGGTTGGAGGTGCGAACGCGGCAAAGCTGGCCATCGCCGTCCATCGCCACGCCGTAGAATTGCTGATCCTCCATCCAGAAGATGCGCTCGACTTCGCGTCGGATCACCTCGGCCCGCGCATGGAAGCCCGCCGCGCGCTGGGGGTCGCCGCGCAGTCGCGACAGCTGCGCCATGGCGCGATAGGCGGCGAAGGCGTAGCCCTGCACCTCGACAAGCGCGATCGGCCCTTTCGGAAAATGACCATCAGCGTGGAAAATTGAGTCTTGGCTGTCTTTCCAGCCTTGGTTGGCCAGGCCGCTTTCAGCGCCGCGGGCGTAGTCGATAAGGCCGTCACCGTTGGAATCGCCATAACCCGCGATCCAGGCTATCGCCCTCTCCAGAGCCGGCCAGAGCCTGTCGATGAGCTCCATATCCCCGGTGCGATCAGCATAGGCTCCGGCCAGCGCGACAAAGAGCGGGGTGGTGTCGACGCCGCCGTAGTACCGGCCAAAGGGAACCTCGCCCAGGACCGCCATCTCTCCGCGGCGAAGCTCGTGCATGATTTTTCCGGGCTGGCTGTCGCGAAAGGCTGAAATCTCATCAGCCTGGTGGGCCGCCAGGTAGCTCAAGACCCCGCGCGCCAAGGACGGCTCGAACCACAGGATTTGCCATGCGGTTATGATCGCGTCGCGACCGAAGGCGGTCGAGAACCACGGGATGCCCGCATAGGGATATGGGCCCGTCTCGGTGAGGGTGGTGAGAAGGGCGAGATCTGCGGCTGACTTGTCCAGCCATTCGTTGAACAACCGTCCCGAGCTCTTTAGGCGCGCGCCGTGGCGCCGCCGTGCGCGCATCGCGCAGAGCGCCTGGGCGGCGGCGGTGCGGAAGCGCTCTTTGGTGGGGGTGGGGCCAGGGCGAACGCTCACCTCGACATAGAGCTCCAGACGCTTTTCTGGCCCCAGCGGGTACATGTATTCAGCCCGCGAATGAGAAAGCCGACCCGGCGGGTCGGAGAAACTGATGACGCCGCAGCGTTCAACCCGGTCTAGGCCCTCGTAGATGAACTGGACGCTGCGGCCATCGATCCTCGGCGCGCTGAAACGCCCGCGGGCCTCGCGCTTTAGGCCGCGAACCTCGAACATGTCGCGGAAATCTGAGCCGAATTCGACGATGAGCGGGGTTAGAACCTCGTCACGGCTGTAGTTGACCAAGCTGATCCGCTCGTAAAGTCGCTCGTCCCAAATAAAGCGCTTGCGTTGGATATGCAGCACGCCCGGCGGCGCGACCGGCCCGCCCGGGCGCGGCAACTTCTGGTTGGCGCTGTGTGAGATGAAAAAGACATTGTCCCGACCGATCGCTGCAGAGAGCAACGAGGGCGATTCCGCGCCAAGCTTGAGGACGAAGCGCGACAGAATCCGCGTGTCATCGTGAAACAGGCCATCGCCTTGACCAAGGATGTCGCCGAAGGCGTCGGCCACCACGAAGGTGTCGCGATCCTTGAGCGAATAGAGCCGCGACGGCGTGCGTGGCTCGCCGGTGTCGCCCAGCTCGGTGGTCTGGGCGGGCGCTGAAGACAGTTCGTCCATGCGCCTAACTCACTCTGCAGCGATACTCCGACGCTCTCGCGAAGGGGCGGACAGGCGATTGTAGATCGCAACATAGCGCTCGGCCATGGCTATGCCCGAGAAGCGCTGTTCGAAACGACGTCGGATTGCATTGCGGTCAAGCCCGCCGACACGGCCCACAGCCTCGACGGCCTCGGTCAAATCCCTGACCACGAAGCCGGTGAGGCCGTCCTCAACGACCTCAGGCGCCGAACCGCAGTTGAAGGCGATCACCGGCGTACCGCACGCCATGGCCTCAATCATCACCAAACCGAAGGGTTCCGGCCAATCGATCGGAAACAGAAGAGCCTCTGCGCGGCCCAGGAAATCGGACTTCTCAGCGTCGCCGATCTCGCCGACGAAATCGATCATCGGCAGGTCGAGGAGAGGTTCGATCTTCTCCTCGAAATAGGTTCGGTCGACAGAGTCGACCTTGGCCGCAATCTTCAGGCGTTTGCCGGCCGCTTGAGCAATGGCGATGGCGCGGTCGGGACGCTTCTCCGGCGAAATCCTCCCCAAGAAGGCAAGATAGTCTTCAGGCCGGGGATGAAAGTCATAGGCCCCGGCGCAGAGCCCGTGCTGCACGGTCGCCATCCAGTTGGCGTCCGCCAGCGGCGCGCGTTGGCTGTCACTGATCGAAACCAACGGGAACTGCGGCCATCGTTGATAGACCGCCGATAGATCCTTCAGATCCAACCGCCCGTGAAGGGTCGTAAGCGTGTGTTGCGCCCGATGCTCGAAGAATGAGAAATGGATCATGTCGGTGTGAAAGTGGATGACGTCGAATTCATCGGCCCGACGACGCACTTCGGCGATCATGCTCAGGTGGGCGGCCAGGTCGGACTTAAGGGGCGCGGGATCAAGGCGAATGGCCTGATCCCGAACAGGAACCAGCCGGGCGTGGGTTTGCGCGTCTGCACTGGAGAACAACGTCACATCATGGCCAAGCTCGACAAGGGAGTTGGCCAGATGGGCGACCACACGCTCGGTTCCCCCATAGAGCCGCGGCGGCACAGCCTCGTAGAGCGGCGCCACTTGGGCTATGCGAAGTGGATTGGTGGGCATCGAGAGCTCCGGTTGCGCGCCGAGCCCCCGCAGAGATCGCCCGAGCCGCCACTTGAACAATCGCCTCAGGACCGCATTTGGTTCCCAAGCTACAAAGACGTGAACGCGACCCAAGCCGAACGGCGCCATGGGCGCCTCCTGACCATTCGGTCATTCAAGAGACGCTCGGTCCGTGGGCTGGCGGAGATGGCGCATGCCCAGGTGGTGAGCGCGAGCGGGGTCGGGGACCGGCGCTGAGGGCGTAAGGATCGCCAAGGCGATCATAACCAGGGCCAGCGAAACCAGCAGAACACGCAACGTCTGCGTCCCTCGATGGGCTTGCTTAGCCTGGGTCGCGCGCACCACCGCAGCGCGCCGACCCGCTGGCCTACGCGGATTATGGGCTTCACTCACACTGCGCCTTGCTCGCCAAAACCAACGCAAGGGTGAGGGCGATGTTCCGTTCTGCGGAACCGCGCGATCGGTTGCGGGTTGGTTCGCGGTAAGGGTGAAGCTGATGGTCGATGAGCATCGGGACGGCGGGGCTGCAGGATTTGTAGATTGCAGCGGCGTGGTCATCCGAGATCTTGTGCAGGTGAGCCGCACTGCACATCAGACCCTGCCTGCGGCAGGCGATCGCCTATGCAATCCAGCGAGCCCTGATGCGAACTTGGGCGAAATCGTGTCGCTCGATCACGACGCCGAAGCTCGGCTGACACATGGCTGCAAAGCAGCTTTCCTAGGGTCAAGGTGTCGGGAGCCTAGAGAGATCGAGGTCGCGCTTGCGCAATCTCCCGACCACCGCCTCCTGTGCATCGCGCGATTTATTGACGCGTCAGCGCGGTGGCGGCCGATCAGCGCTCGAAATTGACGAGCGGGCCTCGGCGCAATGACCGGCACCAGATCTGAGCATCGTCGTCGCCTCTATATGGTGTTGGGCGGTCTTGGTGTTGTGGCTGTCATCCTGTTCGTTTGGACGGTGCTAAATAACAAGCCGCAGAAGAAGCCGCCGCCCCACGCGATCCCGGTCAACGCAATAAGGGCGACGCCGCAGGCTTTTGAAGTCGCAATCAACGCGCTGGGCGCGGCCCAGGCCTGGACGAGCGACATGATTTTGTCCCAGGTCGGCGGCAAGCTGATCCGGGTCAATTTCAAGGAGGGAAGCGAGGTTCGCGCCGGCCAGCTGCTGGCCGAGGTGGATCCACGCCCGTTCTTGGCCGCGCTGGAGCAGGCCGAAGGAACCTTGAAGCGCGACGAGGCCAGCCTGGCGGGGGCGCAACGAGACCTCCTGCGCTACCAGCACCTGGCGACCGAAGGCGGAGCGTCTCGCCAGCAGCTTGAGGACGAAGAGGCGACCGTCGGCCAGTATGAAGGGGCGGTTGAAATCGATCGCGGCGCGGTGGCCGCGGCTCGAATAAACGTTGAATTCTGCCGCATTGTGTCGCCGATCAACGGCCGCGCCGGCGTCCGTCTGGTGGACCCGGGAAATCTTGTCAGCGCCAGCGGCTCTGTAAGCAGCGTGGCCAATACATCCTCGGCCGCGAGTTCCGCCTCTCCCGTCAGCGGTTCGAACGCCTCAGGCAGCGGCGGTTCGGCCGGACCGGCTTCAAACAGCGGCGCAAGTGGCGGAACCGGAATTGTGGTGATCAATCAGGTCCAGCCGATTGCGGTGACCTTTTCCGTACCGCAGGGCGAATTTCAGCGCCTGGTGCAGGCCTCTGACGGGTTTCGCCACCCGCTGCCTGTACGGGCCTTGAGCCAGGAGACTGAAGAACTGCTCGACAGCGGCGCACTGGCCATCGCCGACAACCGCGTCGACCAGAGCACGGGCACCGTGGAGCTGAAGGCCCGCTTCCCAAACACCCAAAAACGGCTCTGGCCGGGCCAATTCGTCAACGTCAGCCTAGGCGTTCAAGATCTTTCGAGCGCAATCGTCTTGCCCCTTTCGGCGGTCAATCGCGGACCCAAGGGCCAGTACGTCTATGTGGTCGGCGCTGACAACAAGGCCATCATGCGCCCAGTCTCCCTGGCAGGCGTTCAGGGCGGATCGGTCTTGATCAAGTCTGGGGTTAACGCCGGTGATGTGATCGTGACCGACGGCCAGATGGCGTTGAACAACGGCTCCTTGGTGCGCGTCGTCCACCTGAGTTCGCCCAGGACCGCGGCTCCGTGAATATCTCCCAGCCCTTTATCAACCGTCCGGTCGCCACGACCTTGATCGCCGTGGCCATCTTGCTCGTCGGGGTGGGGGCGTTTTTCTTCCTTCCGGTCTCAGCGCTTCCCAACGTGGACTTCCCGACCGTGCAGGTCAGCGCAGGCCTGCCAGGCGCCAGCCCGGAGACGATGGCCTCCAACGTTGCAACTCCCCTTGAGCGGCAATTCTCGCTGATCCCGGGGATTAGCCAGATGACCTCGGTGAGTGCGCTTGGGACCACAAATATCACCATCCAGTTCAAGCTTGGTCAGAGTCTGACCACGGAATTTCAGCAGGTTCAGGCCGCGATAAACGCCGCCAGCGCGCAATTGCCGGGCAATCTTCCGGCGCAGCCGACCATCCGCCAGGTCAACCCGTCTGATGCGCCCATTATGATTTTGGCGCTGACCTCCGATTCTCTGCCGCTCGATCAGGTCGACAATTTCGCCGATGTGATCCTTTCCCAGCAGATCTCGACGATTTCCGGCGTGGGTCTGGTCAATATCGGCGGCCATCAGAAGCCGGCGGTGCGCATTGAACTCGATCCGCGCAAGGTCGCCGCGCGCGGCCTGCAACTCGACGCCGTGCGCGCCAAGATCGCCGCCGCCACGACGAACGCGCCCAAGGGGGCCATTAGCGGCGCGACCCAGAACCTGACGGTCTACGCCAACGACCAGCTTCTCGACGCCGGACCCTGGAACGACATCGTGGTGGGTTACGCCAATGGCGCGCCGGTGCAGCTCAAAGACGTCGCAACCATCAATCAAAGCGTCGAGAACAATCAGGTGGGCGCGTTCGTCTTTCCGGGAAAGGCCAACACTGATCCGGCGTTTGCAGGCGGCCAGGGCATCATGCTCGTGATCTTCAAAGCGCCGGGCGCGAACGTGATCACCACCGTCAACGATATTCGTCAGCAGTTGCCCAAGCTCGAAGCCAGCATCCCGCCAGCCATCAAGGTTCACATCTTGATGGATCGCACCCAAACGATCCGCGCAGCGGTCAAGGACGTCGAAATCACGCTGCTCGTCACCATCGCCTTGGTGGTGCTGGTGATCTTTCTATTCCTGTTGAACGTCCGGGCCACCTTGATCCCCAGCGCGGTTATTCCACTCGCCCTGCTGGGCGCTGCAGCCTTCATGCTGCCGGCGGGCTATAGCCTCGATAACCTGTCGCTGATGGCGCTCAGCATCGCCGTCGGTTTCGTCGTCGACGACGCTATCGTCATGGTCGAAGTCATCTGGCAACATCTGGAGAAGGGTGAAAAGCCGTTCGAGGCCGCGCTCAAGGGATCAGGCGAGGTCGGCTTCACGATCCTCACTATTTCGATCTCCTTGGTCGCGGTCTTTACGCCGCTGATGTTCATGGGCGGCGTCGTGGGCCTGCTGATGCGGGAATTCGCCATCACGCTCAGCGCCGCAGTCGTCATCTCAATGATGTTGACCCTTAGCTTTACGCCCATGTTGTGCAGCCTGTTCCTGAGGCCGCCCCGCGAACTTCACAACCCCGTCACGCGCCGGCTTGATCATGGGTTTCGCTGGCTGGAGAGCCATTATAGCCGCGCTCTGGACCGGGTCCTCGAACACAAACTGATAACGCTCCTGGTCTTCATCGGCACGGCGCTGTTGGCTGTGTATTTCTACGCCACGGCGAAAACCGGGTTCTTCCCGCAGCAGGACACCGGTTTCCTGAGCGGCGTGATGTTGACGTCCCAGGACGCGTCCTTCGCCAAAGCGAAGGAGAAGATTGCAGCGGTTGGCGCGACGGTGGCGGCCGATCCGGCGGTTTCAGGCATCGGCATGTTCGTCGGCAACGGCGGCGCCAACCAGGCCAATATGTTCATCGCCCTGAAGCCCAAGGACGATGGGCGCAAGTCAACCGCCGATCAAGTGATCGCGCGTCTGAGGCCAAGGCTCGCCGACCTGATCGGCGCGCAAGCCTTTCTTCAGGCGGCTCAGGACATCAACATCGGCGGTCGCGCCGGACAGGCGCAGTATCAATATACGCTTTCTGATCCCAACTTGGAGGAGCTGAACACCTGGGCCCCGCGCCTCCTGGCCCAGCTCAAGACCCAGCCCGAACTTAAGGATGTAAGTTCAGACCAGCAGTCGAACGGTCGTGCGATCAACCTGACGATCGACCGCCAAGCTGCGGCGCGTTTCGGCCTCTCCCCGAGCGACGTCGACACCGCGATCTATGAGATGATCGGTCAAGATGAGGTCACGCAGTATTTCACCCAGCAGAACAGCTACCATGTGGTCGTGGAAGGGCCGCCCGACCTGCAGGCGACACCTGAGCTTTTCGACACCGTCTATGTTTTGTCCCCAACGACCGGCAAGACGGTTCCGCTGTCTCAATTCGTCAAGGTCGACCCGCTCGGAACCGCGAGCCTCACGGTCAACCACCAAAGCGAATTTCCCGCCGCCACTTTGAGCTTCAATCTGTCGCCCGGCATTTCGCTTAGTCAGGCGACCAAGGCCATTGAAGACGCGCGCGACAAACTAGGCGCTCCTGCGAGCCTTAGCGGAGCCTTCCAAGGCACCGCGCAGGCCTTTCAGCAGTCGCTGGCCAGCGAGCCGCTGCTGATCTTGGCTGCGCTGATTGCGGTCTATGTCATCCTGGGCGTGCTCTACGAGAGTTTCGTTCATCCCTTGACGATCCTCTCCACCCTTCCTTCAGCGGGATTGGGCGCGTTGCTCGCATTGAAGCTGGCCGGCCAGGACCTCAATGTGATCGGCATCATCGCGATTATTCTATTGATCGGCATCGTCAAAAAAAACGGCATCATGATCGTCGACGTGGCCCTTCGGCTTGAGCGTGACCAAAATCTTTCGGCCGAAGATGCTTCGCGAGAAGCTTCACACAGGCGGTTCCGCCCAATTTTGATGACGACGGCGTGCGCGGCTTTGAGCGGGGTGCCGATGATCCTGATCAATGGCACCGGATCGGAGTTTCGCCGACCCCTCGGCTACGCGATCGTAGGCGGGCTGATCGTTTCTCAAGCCCTGACGCTTTTCACCACGCCGGTCATCTACATCTACTTGGACAAGCTGCGGAACTGGCGTCGGGGCGGCCAGCGAAAATCCCAAGGCGAACCGCCCGCCTCAGAGCCGCAGGGGAGCCCGGCATGAGCCGAGCGCTGTGTGCAGCCAGCTTTCTGGCGACCATGGCGCTAGGGGGTTGCGCGGTTGGACCAGACTATCACCGGCCTTCCGCTCCGGTTGCGACGTCTTTCAAAGAAGCCGCCGGTTGGACGCCCAGCCATCCGGTTGATGCGATCGATAGGGGCGCTTGGTGGTCAATGTTCAATGACCCCGACCTTGACGCCCTCGAAGCCCGTGTCGCCGCATCCAACCAAACCGTGAAGCAATTCGAGGCCGCCTACCGCCAGGCCCACGAGATCGTAGCCCAGGCGCGGGCTGCATTTTTCCCGACGCTCGATGCAATCGCCCACGCTGACCGCTCCAAGGGCTCGCCCGTGACAACCGGCTCCGGCCTGATCAACGGCTTAGGGACCGGGCCAACGAACTTCTCTGGAGCGCCAACCGCCTCGCGACCTTCGACGGCCTTTGAGGCGGCCTTGGAGGCGAGCTGGGTGCCAGACCTATGGGGCAAGGTGCGCCGCACGGTGGAGAGCGATAAGGCGCTCGCCCAGGCCAGCGGCGCCGACCTGGCCAATGCGAAGCTTTCCGCCCAGGCGTCCTTGGCTCAGGATTATTTCCAACTTCGCGCGCTGGACGAGCAAGCCCGGCTCTATTCGGGTGCGGTCGCCAGCTACCAGCGGCTTGTAAAGTTGACCGAGGACCAGGTTCGCGAAGGAACCCAGCCGCAATCCTCAGTGCTGACGGCGCAAACCCAGCTCTATGGGGCCCAGGCCGCCTTGATCGCGGTGGGGGTAATGCGCGCGCAGATGGAACACGCAATCGCCGTCCTCGTGGGGACAACCCCTGCCGATCTTACAATCACAGCCAAGTCCTTCAGTCGTGAAGTCCCGACGCCACCGTTGAACCTAGCCTCCACGCTTTTGGAGCGGCGTCCCGACATAGCCGCCGCCGAGCGTCGAATGGCGTCAGGCAACGCGCTGATCGGGGTGGCGGCGGCGTCGTATTTTCCGACCCTTACGCTTTCTGGAGACGACGGATCGGCCGCTAGCAAATTGGGGAAGCTTTTCAGCGCCTCCAGCACGCTTTGGTCATTTGGCGCAGACGCCACCGAAACCTTGCTGGATTTTGGGCTGCGCCGCGCCCAGGTCCGCGCGGCCCGCGCGGTCTATGATGAGGACGTCGCCACCTATCGCCAGACGGTCCTCAGCGCCTTCCAGGGCGTCGAGGACGAACTGGCCGCCTTGCGCATTTTCCAGGAAGAGCAGGACGTGCTCGTGCTGAGCGAACAGGCGGCTCAGCAGACCTTGGACCTTGATCTTGACGAGTTTCGGGAGGGAACCATCGACTACACCACCGTGATCGCCGCTGAAGCCATATTGGTTAGCGCCAAGCTCAGTTTGCTGAATGTCATCGAAGATCGGTTGAATGCGAGCGTGCTTTTGGTCGAGGACCTCGGCGGAGGGTGGTCGACGGCTGATCTGCCGCGCGGCTGATCTCGTCGCTGGAAGGCCGTTGCGTCAATGGCCAAGCTTGGCGGCGCGCAACCTGGAGTGGCGCGTTGGGCGTGCAAGCCCCAATGCGCGAGAGTTGCAGCAGTTGGTGAACTGATCATCGCCACCTAAGCAACGGTCGTTTTCTTGACGCGGCTGGACGCCTGCGTCCCACGCCTTAAGTCTGATCGAGATTTCGAGAGACGATCTCGCTACCGGGGAGCGGTACGTGCAACAAACCATCGACTTCATCCTCAACGGACAGGCTGCGCGCGTCGAAGACGGCATGGGTCTGAACCTGCTGGAGCTCTTGCGCGGCCCCCTGGGCTTGCCGGGCGCGCGCTTCGGCTGTGGACTGGGCCAGTGCGGCGCCTGCGCGGTGCTCGTGGACGGCAAGGTCGAGGCCGCCTGTGGTCTGGAGGCTGCGTCTGTGGCGGGCAAGGCGGTGACCACGGTGGAGGGATTGGGGACGCCTGAGCGGCCGCATCCGTTGCAGGTCGCTTTTCTGGAGCTGCAGGCCGGCCAGTGCGGCTATTGCCTTTCGGGCATACTGATCGGAGCCAAGGCCCTGCTGGACGCAAATCCAGATCCGACCCGTGAAGAAATCGCCAAGGCCCTTGCCTGGCATCTCTGTCGGTGTGGCGTGCATAACCGTGTCTTGGAGGCTGTCGCCTTGGCCGCGCGACGTCTGCGTGAGGGGGCGCGCGCATGATCCCCGCGATGCTCGCCGCCAATCCGCGATTGGACCTTTGGGTGCGTTTCGAGCCTGCGGGCTGCGTGCGCATCGCATTTGGGCGGATGGAGTATGGCCAAGGCGTTTTCACCGCCCTCGCTCAGATCGCCGCCGACGAACTCGACGTCGCCTTCGAGCGCTTGAATGTCGTCAAGGCCGTGACCGGTGAGATTCCGGACGAAGGGCTGACGGTTGGCTCCATGTCGATCGAGTTTTCCGGCCCAGCGATCCGCGCGGCCTGTGCTGAGGCGCGCGCCCTCTTTACCGCTGAGGCCGCTAAACAGCTGGGCTGCAACCCCGACGAACTCGACGTCAGCGATGGAGCCTTCGTGAGAGACGGCCAGCTTACGGGGCTGGACTACTGGCGTCTTGCCGCCCACGTCGATCTTGCGCGCGCACCCACCGCAGAGGCCCCCTCCAAGAGCGCGGACCGGTTGCGAATCGTGGGCCAAAGTCAGCCCAGGCTCGACCTGCCGCCCAAGCTCTTCGGGGCCGCGTTTCTCCACGATTTGGCGTTGCCTGATCTACGCCATGCTCGGGTGCTTCGCCAACCCAGCCCACGGGCTAGGCTTCGAAGCCTCGACGAGGCTGCGATCCGTCGCGCCGCGCCCGATGTCGATATCTTAGTCGACAATGCGTTCGTGGCGCTGATCTGTGAGACCGAGGCGCAGGCCGTTCGCGCCCACGCCGCCGCCGAGACGACCGCTAAGTGGGACGACATCGGCGCGATTGACCCAGCACTGGAGGAGCCCGCCGCGCTCAAGCTTCTGGCGCATGAGGACTTCGAGGCTGGCGCGGCGAGGTCTGAGGGCTCCAATCGACGCCGCATCACGGCCGCCTACGGCAAACCGTTTCTCAGCCACGGCTCCTTGGGTCCATCGGTGGGAATGGCGTGCTACAGGCACGGCAAGCTCACCTTGTGGACGCATAATCAGGGCGTCTATCCAATGCGCGCCCTGGCGGCCCGGATCACAGGTCTTGCCCCTGAGGCGATTGAGGTGATCCACGGCCAAGGCCCCGGATGCTACGGCCACAACGGGGCCGACGACCCGCCGATCGATGCGGCGTTGATCGCCATGCGCCGCCCTGGGCGGCCGGTGCGCGTTCAATGGCGACGCGAAGACGAATTCGGCTATGCGCCGGTAGGCACCGCGATGCTCATGGAGCTTTGCGCTGAGCTCGACGCCTCTGGACGGCTCGTGGATTACACCGCCGAGATCTGGAACACCCCCCACACCGGCGCGCGTGGCTCCGCAGTCGCTGAGAGCGCGCTGGCTGGGTATGTGGCCCCGCCGCCCTCGCCCCAGCGTCTGATGCCAGACGGCTCGCGCTTCTCGGGGGGCTTGCTGAACGCTATTCCGTCCTACGAAATCGCCGCGACCCGCACGCTCGAGCATGTGATCTCGCCAACACCTGTGCGCACCTCGTCGCTGCGCAGCTTGGGCGGGGCGCCTAACACCTATGCGAGCGAGAGCTTCATGGATGAAATCGCCGAGGCCGTCGGGCAAGATCCATTGGACTATCGCTTGGCCATGCTGACCGAGCCGCGCGGTCGCGCTGTGCTGATGCGCCTTGCGGAAATGTGCGGCTGGGCCAAGCGTTGGGAGGCAGGGACAGGGCGCGGCCTTGGACTGGCTTACGACCGCCATCGGGGCCGCGGGGCCATGGTGGCCTGCGCAGCCGACGTCGAGGTCGACGCGGAGGTCAAGCTGCTGAGGCTATGGTGCGCCTGTGACGGGGGCTTGATCATTAATCCCGATGGCGCGCGCAATCAGCTTGAAGGCGGCATGATCATGGCGGCCAGCTGGACTCTGAAAGAGCAAGTCAAGTTCGGCGGAGCCGGCATCGCCTCCACGACGTGGGATGACTATCCAATTTTGCGCTTCGACGAGGTCCCGCCTATCGATATCGAACTTCTCGACGTTGGCGATCCTCGCCCCTATGGCCTGGGTGAGGTCAGCCAAGGTCCGGTGATGGCGGCGATCAGCAACGCTGTCGCCCACGCGCTTTCCGTGCGGATCCGAGACCTGCCGATGACCCGCGACAAGATCACCGCTGCCTTGCTCAGGGCCTAAGCTGGTATGTTCAGACGAATGATGCTGAGGCTCCCATCTGGTTCGCGTGCGGAAAACGCTGAACTTCAGATCTCATATCCCTGTGATTCAGTCATGAGTAAGTATAATTTCAATATAAAGAGAATTATATAAGCAAAAAATATCGCGTCACAAGTTAATATGAATTGACATTATGTAATCTTATCTGACATTTTACTATGTAAAACCTAATCCTCGCCTCCGATGATTATCGCGGTGAGAAAAAGGGACCAATGGCTCTAATGACGGATCACAACTCGTCAAATGCGTCTTTGGGGGGCGGCTCGACATCGACTCCCATGCATGGCGCCGAGGCGATCCGCGCCGCTCCAATCGCCCGGCGCAACCGCGGCCTCTTGGCTGCGAGCGCGACCGTTCTCGTCGTCGCACAGGTGCTGGTGGCGCTGCTCGGCTTGGCGGGCATGGAAGTTGGAAACATCGCGCGCGCTTATGTCACGGCTGAAGCTCAGTACTCCAAGGCCCAGAAGCAGGCCGTGGTCGACTTGATGCGCTATGCCCGATCCGGCGATAGCGCAGACTATGCGATGTTCCAGGCGTCGCTTGGCGTCTTCAAGGGCGATCGCGCCGCGCGCATCGCCCTTGAGACCTGGCCAGTCAACGTCGATACAGCCCGGCAGGGGTTCCTGCGGGGCCGCAATGATCCTGCCGATGTGCCGGCGCTCATTTTCGGCTTTCGCCTCTTCCACAATTGGCGGCCAGTAACTGAGTGCGTGCGCAGTTGGCGCGACGCCGACGAGCAGTTCATAGGCCTTGAAAGGCTTGGCGATCAGATCAGATCTCGCGCCGACCTCGAGGCTCAGACATCCACGGCTTCGTCGTCGCAATTGCTGGAAGCCGCGCGCCTGGACGCTAGAGCGACAAAGCTGGAGCGGAATTTCTCAGTCCGGATGGGGCGCGTCGCGCGAGAGGCGACAGATCTGGCGCGCGGCGCGCTGGCCACGCTCAGCGTCCTGATATGCGCCATTGGGGTGTGGGCCGCTTGGTGGGTGCATCGCATCCACGTGGGGGTCGCTGAGCAGCTGGCCGAAGCGAAGGAAAAGGCCGAAGAGGCCAACAGGTCCAAGGGTGAGTTTCTTGCGAACATGAGCCATGAAATTCGCACGCCTTTGACCGGCATCATCGGGTTTGCCGAACTCCTCGAGAAGGTCGACGGGCTGCCGCCGCGCGCTGAGCGGTTTGCTGGACTGGTCACGACTGCAAGCGAGGCGCTGCTCACGATCGTCAATGATATTTTGGAGTTTTCGAAGCTCGAAGCCAACCAGCTCGAATTAGATCCACGCCCGTTTGATCCGACCTCGGTGGTCGTCGAGGCGTTTGAGCTTATGAATAGACAAGCCGCCGCCAAGAAATTGGCGCTTCGCAGCGAAGTCATCGGAAAGCTGCCGTCCAACGTCATCGCTGACAGCTTGAGACTTCGCCAGGTCCTGCTGAATTTGCTGGCGAACGCGATCAAGTTCACAGCGGTAGGCTCGGTGACCGTCACAATGTCCTATATTGCGGCGGACGGGCTGCTGAGTTTCGCCGTATCCGACACAGGCTTTGGCATCGCCCCAGAGCGGATCCACAAACTTTTCCGCCGCTTCAGCCAAGCCGACGGATCGACCGCGCGCCAGTTTGGAGGGACGGGCCTGGGCCTGGCCATCTGCAAGAGCCTTTGCGAGATGATGGGCGGCGAGATCGGCGTCCAAAGCGAACTTGGCGTGGGTTCAAGGTTTTGGTTCACGATCGCCGCCCCGGTTGCGCAGATCGAGGCTCGCGCTTTGGGTCCTGCGCAAGCGGTGACGATTGGCCCAGCTCGGCTTCTCGTTGTCGACGATGTCGCGTTAAATCGAGAATTGGTGCGAACAATGCTCGCGCCATTCGACATCGAGGTTGTCGAAGCCGAGAGCGGCGCGGCGGCGGTTCAAGCAGCGATGAAGGAGCCCTTCGACCTGATCCTTATGGATCTCCAAATGCCGGGCATGGATGGCGTCGCTGCGACAAAGTCCATCCGCCAAGCTTCTCGGCTGAACAGCACCACTCCCATTGTGGCGTTGAGCGCCAACGTCCTTCGCGAACATCATGCCGAGTGCCTAGAAGCCGGTATGGACGACTATATCGACAAACCCTTCAATTCTGCGGACTTGCTCGCCAAGGTCGAATTGTGGGCCATGCGCAAAGATCGAAGTCCGCCGCCTCAAATAGACCTCCTAAGGCGCTCTGGCTAAGGCTGAAGGCGCCCAAGGTTGGGGTCGTGGTCGGCAACCAAGGCTGCTGAGCAGAGCTTTGCACCCTAGCGTGATTTGCACCCTAGCGTGAAAGAGACCCCTCCCCAGGCGTCCAAGACGGGGAGGGGCGGATGCGTGCGTCGCAGGTCCGATCTAGCCTTCCTGCGACCGCAGGTTCATTGCACCGATGCCGCCGGCGACGTCGACGCCGGTCGTGCCCTCAACGCTGATCGGTTGGAGGGCTATGCTGCGGTCGAGGCCGCCGACCAAGGCGTTGACGCCCAGTCCGACGCCCACGGTCGCGCTGGCGGTTGCACCAGCGTAGTGACCCGAAAGCGCGCCGTGCGCCTCAGAGCTATGAGGGGCGATGACCGCCCAAACCAGGGTGCCTGAGTGTTGATAGCCAAGATCCACGCCGACCTTGGTGATGCTGCCATCATAGCGCTCAGTGCGGTCTCCGCTGGAGAAGGTGCACCGAACGTGGCGGGAAGAACCAAGGATGTAACCCCAGCCGCCGCGCTCATTGCATGAAAGGGTGCCGATCTTGACGCCGCCGGGATCCGCCTTGGCTGGAACCGTCAGTCCGAACGCGCCGACAACCGCGAGGCATGCTAAAAACCTGTTCATTTTCATACTCCTTAGCCGTCACCGGCGAACTTGCCGCGGCTTTGTCCCGCGTAAATAAGGCTTGTCCGGGTGAGGTTGTTCCCAGCAAACTTGCCTGGCGGACTGCAAAAAGGACCGCGATCTTAGGCTTTCGGCCCATCTGGCGGGTGGCCGGTTTGCGCGTTGAATAGGCCTGACGGCATGGCGGCCTCAACGCCTTGGCTGGTTTTCGCTGAGCGGGAATCGCGTGCAAACTAAGCTCGCGCGAATGCCCCGTTTCAGGAGTTCAGATGTCTAAATCCATTGGTGTCCTTGCAGCGAGCGCCTGCGTAATTGCGATGGCTGGCGCAGCGCTGGCCGCAGATACCGACGCCGACATCCGCATCAACCAGATCCAAGTCATCGGCACCCACAACAGCTATCACGCCGGACTGACGCCGGGAGTGGCCAAGCTGCTGCAGGCGACAAATCCCAAGGCCTTCGATGGGCTCGACTACCAGCACGCGCCGCTGAGCGCGCAGCTAGACCATGGGATCCGCCAGGTGGAGCTCGACATCTACGCTGACGCCAAGGGCGGGCGTTTCGCCCATCCCTTTGGCGCGACGCTGAACGACGGCGGTGCAGGCGCCTTTGATAAGGAAGGCGTGTTCCTCAAGCCGGGCTTCAAGGTCATGCACGTCCAGGACATCGATTATATTTCCAACTGCCAACCCTTCATCGGTTGCCTGAAGGAGATACGCGCCTGGTCGAAGGCCCATCCAAACCATGTCCCGATCTTCATCCTGGTGGAGACCAAGACCCAGGATCCGATCAAGGCTGTACCGGGGATGGTCGATTACGAACGCTTCACAGCGCCGGTGTTGGACGCGTTGGACTCAGAGATCCGTTCGGTTTTCTCGGACAGGGAAATGGTCACGCCAGACCAAGTGCGGGGACATTTTGCGACAATGCCGCAGGCCGTAGCGCACGCAGGCTGGCCCACACTCAAGAGTGCAAGAGGCAAGGTGGTCTTCCTGCTGGACCAGCAGAATATCACCGCGACCTATGTTGCGGGCCATCCGGCGCTCAAAGGCCGGGTTCTTTTCACCAACGCCAAGGCCGGCGCCCCTGACGCTGCATTCGTGGAAGAAAACGAGGGGTCGCCGGAACTCATCGCTGACCTTGTCAGTCAAGGCTACCTGGTGCGCACGCGCTCCGACGCCGACACCAAGGAGGGCCGTAGCGGCGACACGACCCAGCGGGAAAAAGCGCTCAGAAGCGGCGCCCAACTCGTGAGCACCGACTATCCTTGGTATGAGCCCTCGCGCTGGACCGGGTATTCGGTGAGCCTGTCTGGTCGCGTCTCCGTGCGCTGCAATCCAGTGAACGCACCGAAAGGATGTTCTGACGCGAGCCTTAAGGATGCGGCTATCGTCCATTAGTCCCTGCTCGCGCCCAGTCGCTCTCCTCTGCTGACCTGGGCGCAAGGGATGCGCCGCCCGTTCGTTCGGCGCATAGCGGCCGGACCTGGGAACAGGAGGCGGCCAAAGGGGTTTTATTAACTTCACCGGCGCGAACGACACCGTATCTGGCCGCGTGAGCGTGAGGACTTGGGAGTGGGGTTAGGGCGGCATTCCAGGAGCGGCTCGCCAAATGGCGAGCTGGTCAGCGTCGTGGCCGAGGACCTCTCGTTCGTGCGGACCCTCGTGGATCGCTGCGGGGAGGCTGGGCGTCTGATTGCGGCTCGCGACTGGTCGACGACCTCAATTGGTCCGATCGAGGCCTGGCCTCAAAGCCTGAAAAGCGCCCTGGGCCTGATCCTTCCCTCCCCGGTTCCGATCGTCATGCTGTGGGGCGAGGACGGCGTCATGCTCTATAACGACGCCTACTCCGTTTTCGCCGGCGGTCGACACCCGCAACTTCTCGGCTCTAACGTCCGGGAAGGCTGGCCTGAGGTCGCCGACTTCAACGATAACGTCATGAAGGTTGGCCTTGCTGGAAAGACCCTCGCCTACCGAGATCAGGAGCTGACCCTCCATCGGCATGGCCGGCCCGAGCAGGTCTGGATGAACCTCGACTACTCGCCGGTCCTGGATGAGCGTGGCCGACCAGGCGGCGTGGTGGCTGTCGTTGTCGAAACCACTGAACGGGTTCAGGCCGACCGGCGCGCGGCGACGGAGCGCGAGCGTCTGCTGCAGACGTTTGAGCAGGCGCCCGGGTTCATCATTGCAATGCGCGGGCCCGAGCACCGGGTGGAATTCGTCAACGCCGCGCATCGCGGCGTCTTCGGCAGCGAACATTGGCTTGGACGGACCATTCGCGAGGCCTTCCCCGACGTCCGAGGGCAGGGGTTCTTCGAGATTCTCGACAACGTCTACAACACCGGTGAACGGCACGTCGCCGACGCCTCGCCAGTCTCTTTTCACCAACCGGACGGGGCCTTCGACACGCGCTACCTGACCGTTGTCCACGAGCCCATGCGCGACCCTGACGGAACTGTCGTCGGCGTCCTTTGCGAGGGCTCGGACGTAACGGCGGCGCACTTGGCCCAGGTCGCTTTGCGCCAAAGCGAGGCGCGTTTCCATAGAGCCTTGCAGATCCAGACGGTCGGCGCGATCAGCTTTGATCTCGAGGGGCGCCTGCTCGACGCCAATGACGCATTTCTCAAGATGAGCGGCTGCGTCCGCGAAGATGTCGAGGCGGGCCTTTTGAGTTTGCAATCCTTGGCTGCGCCGGAGTGGCGATCCAGCGTGGAAGACACGCTCCTCGAATTGAGGAATTGCGGAGAAACCACGCCAAAGCAAAAAGAGTACGAACGTCCGGACGGCTCACGTTGGTGGGGCCTCTTCGCCGCCAAGCGCCTGGAAGATGGGCTGGGCTTTAAGTTCGTGATCGATATCACCGACCAGAAACAGGCTGAACTTGCGCTGCGCGAACAGACTGCGGCTTTGGAGGCGCTTAATCGCACGGCGGCTGTGACGTCTGGCGAGCGGGACCTCGACCGCGTCGTCCAAACGGTGACGGACGCCGGCGTCGAGCTAACCGGGGCCGAGTTCGGAGCTTTCTTCTACAATGTCACCGACCCGACGGGAGAGTGCTACCGTCTCTACACTTTATCAGGCGCCCCGAAGGAGGCCTTTGCGCAGTTCCCGATGCCGAGAAATACGGCTGTGTTCATGCCGACCTTCAGCGGGCAGGGGATCGTCAGGTCAGATAATATCAAGCTTGATCCGCGCTATGGGCTCAACGCGCCTTTCGCAGGCATGCCCAAGGGCCATCTTCCGGTCACCAGCTACCTCGCCGTTCCCGTGGTTTCGCGCAATGGCGAGGTCATGGGCGCGCTCTTTTTCGGCCATTCTTCCGAGGGGGTGTTTACGCCAGCCCACGAGCGGCGGATGGTCGGACTGGCCGCGCAGGCGGCGATCGCCATCGACAATGCTCGTCTATTCCAGGCGGTCCAATCGGTGAATTCGACCCTCGAACAACGCGTGATCGAACGAACCCGGGAATTGACCGAGGCTCACGAGGCTTTGCGGCAAGCCCAGAAGATGGAAGCCGTGGGGCAACTCACCGGTGGCATAGCCCACGACTTCAATAATTTGCTCATGGGCATTGGCGGCAGCCTGGACCTAATCGAGCGGGGTCTTTCCCGACTTCAAATCGAAGACCTCGACCGTTACATCAAGGGCGCTCAGTCCTCGACGCGTCGCGCTGCAGCCCTCACTCAACGCCTCTTGGCCTTCTCTCGACGTCAGACGCTTGATCCCAAGCCGACCGACGTCAACAAGCTGATCAAAGGCGTCGAGGACCTGATCCGCAGGACTGTGGGCCCCTCCATAGAGGTTGAAGTCGTTGACCAAAACGATCTGTGGTGCGCCCTGATCGACGCCCCGCAGCTGGAGAGCACGCTCCTCAACTTGGCGATCAATGCGAGGGACGCCATGCCTCAAGGCGGGCGGATCACGATCGCAACCGCCAACAAGGTCATCGACGATCGACGGGCTCGCGAACTTGAACTGACCCAGGGCGAGCACCTGTCGATCTGTGTGACCGACACCGGGACCGGAATCCCAAAGGACATTGTCGAGCGGATCTTCGATCCATTCTTCACCACCAAGCCTATTGGCGAAGGCACGGGCCTGGGGCTGTCAATGGTTCATGGTTTCGTACGCCAGTCTGGAGGACAGGTGCGCGTGAACTCCCAAGTCGGCGAGGGCACCACGATTTGCCTCTATTTGCCCCGTCACGTGGGTCATGTTGAGCCAAGCGAGATCAAGGAGCCGGTCATTCCGCAGCCGGCGACGGGCGAGACGGTCCTGGTTATTGATGATGAACCAACAGTGCGCATGCTCATCTCCGATGCACTCGCTGAAGCAGGCTACGCGGTCCTTGAAGCCCATGACGGCCCATCGGCGATGCGTCTTTTGCAGTCTGATCAACGGATCGATCTTTTGATCACTGACGTGGGGTTGCCGGGCGGCATGAACGGGCGACAGGTGGCTGATGCGGCGCGGCTCACCCGCGCCCAGCTGAAGGTCCTGTTCGTAACCGGTTTCGCCGAGAGCGCAGCGATTGGAGCCGGCAATCTTCCGTCTGGCATGGAGGTGATCACCAAGCCCTTCCAAGTCGTCGACCTAGCGGCGAAGGTCAACGAGATCGTTGACGGTTGATCGCGCCGTGCGAGCACGGGCTGCGCGCGGGGTTTTGACGGACGCCGGCCAAAGGGCGTCGCGAAATCGCCGATTTCCTATAGTTGGCCTTCAGGACCTTGGGCGCGGGCTAGTGGGCGACGCCGCGCTTGGCCTCCTTGGTCGCGCTCGCCGGATCCATCGTAAGCAGCTCGGCCATTGCGCTCAGCAGCCGGGTCAGTGTGATCGGCTTTTCGACATGACGGTCGGCGCCAGCGTCCAGGCTGAGCGCGATGTGTTCTGGAAGGGCGTTCGCCGTCAGCATGATGATCGGCGTCCGCGGGGCGCTTCGGCCAAGCTCGGACCGGCGGATTCGCCGCGTAGCCTCGAGGCCGTCCATCACGGGCATCTGCATGTCCATCAGCACAAGGTCGAAGCGTCCAGCTTCGTAGGCTAAGAGCGCTTGCGCCCCGTTTTCGACGACGGTGAGATCGCAGGCGTCCTTCAGCATCAGTTCAAGGACCTGGCGGTTGGTCGGATGATCGTCGGCCGCCAGAATTTGCAGGCGCGCGTCGGCGCCAAAATCTTCGACGCCCGCGATCTCGCGGTCGGACGAATCCGCTTTTGGCAGGGATAGCTCAAACCAGAAGGTCGACCCCACTCCCGGTTCGCTCTCGCAGTCGAGTTCGCCGCCCATGCACGACACAAGATCGCGCGAGATCGCCATGCCAAGGCCGCTTCCGCCGAACCGGCGCGTGATCGACTCGTCAGCCTGTTGGAACCGTTCGAACAGGCGTCGCTTGAACTCCGGATCGAACCCTATTCCGCTATCGCGCACCATGATGCGGATACGGTCGCCTCCCACTGGCTCGGCCGCCACCTCGATGCGGCCTCTTTCGGTGAACTTCACCGCATTGCCAAGCAGGTTCATCAGCACCTGGCGGATGCGAGTGGCGTCACCCAGCACCCAGCTGTCGACGGGCTCCGCGATCAGGGTGTGCAGTTCGACGCCACGCTCGTCGGCGCGCAGCCTCGCCAAATCGGCGGCGCCGCGAACTAGGTCGCCAAGCTGGAAAGGTTTGGATTCCAGGCTGAGTTGGCCGGCCTCGATCCTCGCCAGATCCAAGATATCGGACAGAAGGGCGTTGAGCGTATGGCCAGACGTACGAATGATCTCCACCAGCCGTTGCGCTTCGGCGTCCAGTTTGCACCGCGCGAGCATATCTGCTCCAGCGACAATGCCGTTCATCGGCGTGCGGATCTCATGGCTCATGTTGGCCAGGAACGCGCCCTTCGCAGCGTTGGCTCGCTCAGCCGCCTCGACCGCCAGCCGCAACTCCTCAAGCGCCTGGCGCCGTTCCGAAACGTCCTCGCCGACAGTGACGATGTGAAGCGGGCCGGTCTCGTCGAAGGTCGCGCGCTTGCGGGTCGTGAAGTATCGAAGGCCGCCCCGGGTGGGCGTCGGTTCCTCGGCCGAGACCTTCACCGCTCGGCTCTCGATGACCTCCCGATCCTCGGCTTCAGCCGTCGCGCCGTGCTCCTCGCCAAACAGATTTCGCGCCGTCTTGCCCAACATCTCGGCGCTATGGAGACCAAACGCTTCCTCCGCGGCCTGATTGATCAGCACATATCGCCCATCCGCAGCGTCCTTTACCAGCAGCGGCGTCGGCAGCAGGTGCACCAGGGTATCGTAGAACGTCTGGGCCTCCGCGGAGATCGTGACGTCACGAGACACTGCGAGCAGGCAGGCGATCTCGCCGTTGCGCCGCCGCATCGGCGATATGGTCGTATCCCACCAGATTGCGGCGCCGTTATGCGAGCGGCAATGGGCGCGGAACATCCTCGGCGCGCCGGCGAGGGCCGATTGCAGCGCCGCATCGATCAGCGGCCTGGCGTCCTCGGGCCACTGCTCGCGCCACAAGCTCCCTTCTAGCGCGCGAAAATCCTCCACGTCGATCTGCGCGAGGCCGCTGCGATTGATGAACCGGACCCGACCCTCCAGGTCGAGAACACGCAGGCAGTCCTGGCTGGCGTCGAGCAAGCTTTGGAGCAGCTCGCTTGAAGGCGCGTCCCCATCGCCAAGTGCTTGCAGCTGCGTCCACATCCTAAACTCCCGAGGCCACAGCTTTGCACGATGACCGCCAAGGCTGGGTTAACATCGTTCCGCGGCGTTCGAACTCAGTGGAAGGTGCTGAAGGCTGTCAGATGATCCGGTGCGGCGCGCGTTGCTCCAAGGCCGCCGGACCGGAGCCCTAGCGTGCGCTTCGGATGGACGCGTCACGCCGCTCGCGGAGCGCTCAGTTGCGGCGACCTTCCAGCCCGCGCAGCACGCCATGCCTTGGCGCGGGCCAAGGCGACCTCGGCGGCCGCAAGGTTGACGGGTTTTGCAAGAACGCCGTTGAACCGTTGCGGCAGGTCAGTCGTGTCCGTGGACCAGGCCATGACGAATTGATCGGCTGGCAGTTGGGCCAGGACCTCGTCGCCGGAGAGGCCAGGCATATGGCGGTCTAGGCAAATCAGATCGAAATCCTCGATAGCAACGGCGCGTAACGCCTGCCCGCCATCTTCCACCAATGTGACGACGCAGCCGAACTGGCCGAAGACTTCCCCCATGACGAGGCGGTTTATCGGATGGTCGTCGACCACCAGGACACGCAGGCCAATCGTCATTTTCCTATCCCCGGCGGCGTAGAATTCGCGCCCTTAAAGTTAAGCTGCTCCGGACGCGGCCGACAATTTCGGAATATTACCTACGGGACAGCCCTGAGGCGGCCGTTCATCGTTCTTTAATTGCTTCATTCCTGGTCCACGATCGTTGCAAGGCTCTCTTGCTGAACTCTCATTCTCGTCTTTGGGCGTTGCTATAATCCGAGGCTTACGGATCACGGTCCCTGGCTTCACCGTTCATCGGCCAGGTCGGAAAATATAGGCGGGCCCGGACGATTCTCCTGATAGTTCCCTCAGGCAGCTTTGCGAAACCTGACGGGTTCAGCTGCCGCGGCCTGCGTTCGTCGCTCGCGCCAGTCGCTGATTTGAAGCCAAAGCCAGACAGGGCCGAGGACACCGACGAAGCTCGTGAACATGCCAAGAATGATAATCCAAGCGAAGATCGTAGCGAGTGACATTGGGTCGAACCTTTCGAAACCGTGGTCCGATCTCAACGCACCGCGCCGCGTCACACACTGATCTAGATCAAAGGGCGGAGCTTGCTTGAGGTGCGACTTGTCGCCCAGTCGGCGACGGGGCTTCCGTCTCTTTCGTGCGCCAACGCTCGAAAAGAGGGCGCATTTTGCGGCTCTCCACCTTGGCGGCGGCCTCAGTGCCGACACGCCGTATACGTTGATGCAGATCGGTCAGTCGCCACGATCAATAAGATCTCTTTGCGGACACGGCGGGCCATACGTTTTGGCGACCGTGTCTGTGCAAGACAAATTGGCTGCGCTCACACGCGATAGCCCCGATCCCTGGTTTAGCCCATCGATGGGCCGCTGATGGCCGGTTGAGCGCCGTCACCAGCCCAGCCGCGCGCACGGAGCTCCCGCTTCGACCCGAAGTAAGTCAGGGTGTCAGAACTGGCTAAGATTGGGCAAAGCTTGCGACGCGGCGCTGGGCGGCGTGGACGGGATTGGGGGACTTGCGGACTGGCGGCGTGCGAGGGCTCGAGGCGCCGACAGTGAAAGCACGGGTCAGGCTATCCAGCGTCTTGGCTTCGTTGGCCAAGTTGTGGCTGGCGGCGGTGGATTCCTCGACCATGGCCGCGTTCTGTTGGGTTATCTGGTCCATCTGGTTGACCGCCGAATTCACCTGAGAAAGGCCAATGGCCTGCTCCTGAGTCGAATGGCTGATGTCTTCGACGACGGCGTTGATCCCCGCCACTTGCTCGGCGATGCGGCGTAGAGCTTTGCCGGCCTCACCGACCATCTGCACCCCGCCCTCGACCTCTTTGGCCGAGGTGGTGATCAGGCCTTTGATCTCCTTCGCCGCATTGGCCGACCGTTGGGCGAGTGCGCGAACTTCCTGGGCGACAACGGCGAAGCCGCGGCCGACCTCGCCAGCACGGGCGGCCTCTACACCGGCGTTCAACGCAAGAAGATTGGTCTGGAACGCAATCTCGTCGATCACCCCGATGATCTGATTGATTTGGCTGGAAGAGCGTTCGATGGCGCTCATCGCGTGCACTGCGCCCTCAACGACGACGCCGGACGCTTGGGCGTCGTTCGAGGCCTTGGCCACGACTGAATGGGCGTGCTGGGCTCCCTCGGCGGTCCTCTTCACCGTGGCGGTGATCTCGTCCAGCGCCGCGGCGGTCTCCTGCAGGCTGCTGGCCTGCTTTTCGGTGCGGCGCGACATGTTGTCGGCCGCTTGGGTGATGTGGCCGGCGCCGGAATTAATCGCCTGGGCGGCGGCCACCACTTGGCCGACCGTTCCTTCCAGCTTTTCTACGGAGGCGTTGAAGTCGCGTCGCAGCGGTTCGTATTCCTCGGCGAATGGCTGCACAAGCCGGCAGGTCAACACCCCCTCGGCCAGCGCCCCAAGACCCCTGGCCAGCTCCTTCACCACCTGCGCCAGCTGCGCTGCGCGTTCGAAGCGTTCATGCTCGGCCGCCTCGCGGCTGCGCGCCTCGGCCTCGACTGCTGCTGCATGATCGGCCTGGGCCTGGCGTGCATCCAGAGCCGCTTTCGAGGCGTCGCTAAGTGAGGCGTGAATTCGGTCGATCATGATGACGTTGTTGGCGGCGCACCAAGTCAGCACCGCGGCCTCGGCGATCAGGATGACCGCATGCAGCAACACTCGCCCGAAACCACCGCCGCCGTTGTAGAACACCAGGTTCGGGAGCAAGAAACTCAGCGTGAGATGGTGCAGTGCTACGGTGGCGGCCGCCACGAGAATGACCGTCCAATCCGCGAAGATCGCCAAGACCCCGAGCGCCGCAAAATAGGCCATGTGCATATCAGGCTGCCAGGGGCGCCCTGCGAACGCGGCGACGAGGACAGACACCTGCGCCATGAGCGTCACCGCCTGCCCCATGCGCGCGAAGCCCTGCCGCCCAGCGCTAAGGGCCAAGACTGCGTTGGCTGCGCCCAGAAGCCAGGCCGCTCCAATCACAACGAAGTTCGCGCCGAAGAGGAGGCCGGCGGCGGTTATCGCGATGCAGATAAGCCCCGAGCACCCAGCTACGACCTTGCCGCCCAGTGTTCTTTGCTCGGTCAGGTCGCCGAAGAATATGTTCATTGAGTTCGCACCGCTCTCTCGCCGCAATCGGCGCCGTTCATGTTGACGACGAGCCACGCGCCGCTGCGTCGAAGGCGACCCGCGAGACCGGGACGGTTGGAGCGCGCCTCCACGACAAAGGCTGCGCGGCCAAGCGAGACGCCTTCAGCAGCTTGGGCGGCCGCAGCAAAGGCCGTCGCCCGAGACCAGTCGAGCGGGTAGAGCGCCACCACCGCGCCAGCGCCGTCCGATGGCCAAAGCGCCAGGCCGAGCACGCCAATCGAGGCGAAAGCCATAGCCACGCCGTATTGCAGCGCACGACGGGGATTGACCTCGCATTGTGTTGGACCAGGTGATGCGAGCGTTTCGAAAGCCATGGCGTCACCGTGCCCAGAAAAAGCAAATTAATCGTGTCTGGGCCGCAGCGATGACGGCTGGCCGAACGCTCATTGGCGGCAGATTTTCCGCTTACCGGGAACCCGGCGGATCTGGCATGCTAGCGGGCCTGAAGTCGCCAGATTTGCGGCGAAGTCGCCGCGGCTCGAACTCGTGTTCGGGGCGCCCGCCAATCGCTAACCCTTAGCCGGCCCAATCTGCAAGTGCGCGCGCTAGGGGTTGATCAACTGGATCGGTGTCGAACACGATCACCGACGGCTCGCGCCGTGGCCACCGAGGACCCTGAGGAATTCTCGGCCGGCGGCGTGATGCGATCGGCTTCGATGCAAGACTTGAACTGGCGCCGCCGCCGGGCGGTTCGATGCTTTGCATCTTGCGCGGCGCGCCGACAGCCTTGATCAAGGTGCTGGGCGCCGTTCACGATCTGGCCGCGCAGCCCAGCCATTCGGCCGTCAAGGCCAACGCGGTCCTCGCCCGGGGCCGCGCAATGATTCCGGAGACGCCGATGCCTCTTCCGTTGCGAGCGCTTTGCCTGTGCGTGGCGCTGTTGATTTCGGCGCACGCCGCCCTGGCTGCAGACGGCGATCGGCAGGCCTTTGAAATCGAGCGGTTCAAGCTGGAAAGCGGCTCGACCCTGCCAAAGGCGGTGGTGATGTACGCAACCTACGGCAAGCTGAACGCCGCGCGCGACAACGTCATCCTGCTGCCGTCGCACTACATGGCTGACGCGCACGGATACGAATGGCTGATCGGTCCCAAAAAGGCGCTCGACCCCAACAAATACTTCCTGGTGGCCACTGAGCTGTTCGGCAACGGCAAGTCCTCATCGCCTAGCAACACGCCCGAGCCGTTCCACGGTCCGAGGTTCCCGGTCACCACCATCCGCGACAATGTCGAGGCGACGCATCGCCTGCTGGGCGAGAAATTCGGTGTGACCCACCTGCGTGCGGTGATAGGTTTTTCGATGGGCGGGCAACAGGCTTTCCAATGGGCGGTTAGCTACCCGACGTTCCAGGACTGCGTGGTCGTCACCTCGTCGACGGCCAAGACCTATCCGCACGGCGTCGTCCGGCTAGAAGGCCAGATCGCGGCGATCGAGGCGGACCCGGTGTTCAACGGCGGCGACTATACGCGGCCGCCGACCAAGGGCCTGGAAGCCTTCGGCATGGTGTGGGCCGGGTGGCTCTATTCGCAGGAATGGTGGCGCCTGGAGCTGTGGAAGGCCAATTCACCGCCAGGCACGACCTTCGAGTCCCTGGTCGATCGGTTCCACCACAACTTCATCCCTGGCGCCGACGCCAATGACTTGATCCTGCAGATGCATACCTGGGAGCGTCATAACGTCGGCTCGACGCCGGGTTTCGGCGGCGACGTCGAACGCGCCCTGCGCTCGATCAAGGTCCCGGTGCTTTACATGCCCTCAGAAACTGACATGTACTTTCCCATCGACGACGCCAAGTACGAGGCGAAGTTCATCCCACACCTGATATTCGCGCCAATCCCTTCGCTCTGGGGGCATACGGCCGGCGCGGCCAGCAATCCGGCCGACAGCAAGTTCCTGAACGAGACCATCGGCAAGTTTCTCACGGACGCGCCGGTGCGTCCGTGAGCGGCAGTCTTTTTCCTGCGGACACCACCGCCTAACCACTGGGGGCTCTTTTGAAGACATTGGTCCTGCTGTCCGCCTGCTGGTTGTCCCTGGCGCTGCCTGGCCCAGCGTCCGCCGCCGCCTACAACGTCGAGGAGAAATCTCTCGATGAGCTGGAGGCGGACCTTGCCGCCGGCAAGACGACCTCGGTCGAGTTGGTCAAGCTTTATGAACAGCGGATAGCCGCGCTCAATCCGAAGCTGCACGCGGTCTTAGCGCTCAATCCCGACGCCCTGGCTCAGGCCGCAGCGTCCGACGCCGCACGCAAGGCGAAGGCGCCTCTGGGGCCCTTGGCCGGCCTGCCGCTGATCCTCAAGGACAACATCGAAACGTCGGACAATATCCCCACCACCGCCGGGTCCCTGGCGCTTGCCAACAACGTCACTGGTCGCGACGCGCCCCTGGCCGGAAGGCTTCGCGCAGCCGGGGCCATAATCCTCGGCAAGGCCAACCTTTCGGAGTGGGCGAACATCCGCTCCTCGCACTCGATCAGCGGGTGGAGCGGCGTCGGTGGCCAGACCCGCAATCCCTATGCTCTGGACCGCAACACCTGCGGGTCGAGCTCTGGTTCCGGCGCGGCCGCCGCCGCCAGCCTGGCCGCGGCCGCGGTTGGAACGGAGACCGACGGGTCCGTCACCTGTCCTGCGGCGATCGGCGGCCTGGTGGGGCTGAAGCCAACGGTCGGCCTGATCTCCCGCACCTACGTCGTGCCGATCAGCCACAGCCAGGACACCGCCGGCCCGATGACCCGCAGCGTCCGCGACACGGCCCTGTTGCTAGGCGTCATGGCCGGTTCGGATCCGCGCGATCCGGCGACCGCGCACGCCGACGCCGTCAGCCACGACTACCTCATCGGCTTGAAGCCCGACGCGCTCAAGGGCGTGCGGGTGGGCGTCATGCGCTTCGCCGCAAACTTCCATCCGGAGACCGACGCGGTCTTCGAAAAATCGTTGGACGCCCTGGCCGCCGCCGGCGCGACCCTGGTCGACATCCAGAAATTCCCCAACGACCGCGATTTGGGCAAGTTCGAGCAGGTCGTCCTGATGACCGAGCTGAAGGCCGACCTGAACGCCTATCTCGCCTCGACCCGTCCGAACCGAACGCCTACCCGCTCACTCGCCGACCTGATCGCCTTCGACAAGACCCACGCCGATCGGGAAATGCCGCTGTTCGGCCAGGAGCTGTTCGAGACGGCGCAGGCGACCAAGGGCCTGGACGATCCGGACTATCTCTACGCCGCGGCCGACGCGCACCGGTTCGCGGGTCCGGAGGGCATCGACAAGCTCTTGTCCGACAATCGGGTGTCGGTCCTAGTCGCCCCAACGCTCGGTCCCGCTTGGCTGATCGACCCCGTGCTCAAGGACCAGTACTCAGGCGGCGGCGCTGGCGGCCCGGCGGCGATCGCCGGCTATCCGCACCTGACCGTGCCGATGGGCCAGGTGGACGGCCTGCCGGTCGGGCTGTCCTTCATCGGCCCGGCCTGGAGCGAAGCCGCCTTGCTGGCCTACGGCTATGCCTTCGAACAGGCCACTCACGCCAGGAGGCCGCCGAAATATCTCGACACCATCGCCTCCGAGTCGGAAGCGGCGTGGAACGCCTCGAGGGATCAGTCCGGGAAACCGCCGTCACGGTGAGGCGGTTGTGTGCGTCATGGCCCGCCGAGGCCAGCTCGGGCGTCGCGCCGCCCCGAGGGGTGCTTTAGGCTATGCCCCAATAGTCGATGCATTTCGCGTCAATCCCAGATTAGGATGGGGCGGCCTCAAAAGGGCTGCTGGCAACCCCATGGCGGACCCTTATGGTGGGCGCCTGTGATCCGCATGGAACGCATCCCTTCAAATTTGTGCAGTTGCCTGCGCCGCCGTTCCACCCTCCGATAGAGCCGGGATCGGGGAACTCCGCATGACGCCAAGCCGGATCATCGCCGCCGCGCTCGCCTTCGCCGCCGCCGTGACGCTGACGGCCCCGCCCCACGCCGCCCCTTACCGCGCGCCGCACACCGCTGATGGCCAGCCCGACCTGCAGGGCTTCTGGACCACGCTCTCGGCCACGAGCCTGCAGCGCGTCCCCGGCGCCCCGCTCACCTTCGCAACGCGGGCGCAGGAACGGGCCTATGAGGTCAACCTTATGGCCCAGGTCGCGCGCGTCGAAACCGCGGGTCTGGGGCAGGGCGCCGCCGAATGGCATCCGGCCTACGGCATGGCCAGGCTCGACGGAAAGCTGCGCACCTCCTGGCTCGTGTCACCGGCCGATGGCCGGCTGCCTTACCGCCCCGAAGCTCTGACGCGGTTCCAGGCCTTGATGGCGGCCGCGGCGGAGTCGCCTGCTAACCCAGAGGATCGCCCGCCAACCGATCGCTGCCTGCTGGCCGGCTTCGCCTCCGCCACGCCGCCGATGATGAATCCGGCGGTCGCGGGTGGAAAACAGATCGTCCAGACTGCGACCGAGGTCGCCATCCTATCTGAGATGAACCACGACTTGCGCATCATCCGCCTGGCCGGGCCGCCAGGCCGTGAGAAAGGGCGCAAGGCCGCGCCGGCCCACCTGCCCGCGAACGTCCGCGTCTGGCTGGGCGACAGCATCGGCCACTGGGAAGGCGAAACCCTGGTGGTCGAGACCACCAACTTTCACGATCAAGAGACCTTTCGAGGCCCCCTCTATATGATCTCGGCCGCCGCCCGCGTCACCGAACGCTTCACCCGCACCGCCCGCGACGAGATCCGCTACGCCTTCCAGGTCGACGACCCGGCCACATACACGACCTCCTGGCGCGGCGAGATGCCCTTGCGCCCCGACAAGGGCCCGATCTTCGAGTTCGCCTGCCACGAGGGCAACTACTCCATGCCCCTTATGCTGCAGATCGCACGAGCGGCGGAAAAGGGGCGCTAGCCGTGTGCGTGAAGGCTCGCGTTCGGGCGCGGAGCTTCGGCCCCTCCCATGTCGGCTTTCGGTGGAAGAACCCCCGATATTTCCGCAGGCTGGCGGACGCGCCAGGGGGCGATCAATTGGATGGGTAAGCCTTCAAAGTCGCGGACATTGCGAGTGGCGAGTGAGGCGCCTGCTGCAGCACAGATACCTCGCGATCAGCATGCTGCATTCAGCGAAGCGAGACCACCCAATCATCTGTTTTAAGGTGACCGGGAACACGTGAGAACACCTTATCCCTCGTGATGAGCACCGAGTTTGTTGAGACCGCGTGCGCGGCGATCATCATATCCAGGGGTGCGAGAGTGACGCCCCCTGTTTCACATGAGGCCCGGAGATCGGCATAGGCGTGAGTGACGTCTCGATCCCACGCCAGCACTTCGACCCGCAAGAGGAATTGTCTGACACGTTCGCTTAGCGCCGGAGGGTAATTTCGCCTCGCGAGCCCAAAGAGCAATTCGCCTTGCGTCACCGCTGAAATGACAACCTCCGCCATCGGAACCAAAACCAGCCGATCGCTTATCTCCGGTCGGTCTCCCCGGATGACGTGGCTGGCGATATTGGTATCGAGCATATAGCCGCTCATTCCTTCCAGCCCGCGAAGGGATCCCGATCCTGTGGCGGTTGGCTGCGGTCAGCGGGTCCCATGAAGTCATCAGGGACGTCGCCCTTTTCGTAGAGTTCAAAAAGGCCGTCCCATGTGTCGGGCTTGCGCGAGAGGATTACATCGCCGGTCTGCGGGTCGCGCCGGATGAACACCTCGCTTCCCTCGAATCGGAATTCCATTGGGAGGCGTACGGCTTGGCTTCGTCCTGTGGTGAAAAGCTTCGCGGTTCTGGCTCCCATTTCAGCCCCCCTTGTTTGATAGCTATCCTGATATACTGCATCTAGAGGTAGATATCAAGATAGGTATCAGAAATTGGAGCGCGGCAGGCGGACCTTAGGTTGGTGCGATTAGAGGTCGATCGCCAGTCCGCGCGCACGCCTCGAAACCGGATCGGCCCGAGGTTGTCACCGATGTCTTCGGTATGCGCTGTCACCCGTGCGCCCAGACCGGACAAGCGACTTTTTGGCGGTGCTGACACAGGCAAACGGTAGGTAGTCACCGCTTCCCGCGAGCGAAAGCCTGGCCTCTTGCGATCGTCGCGTCGGAATGTGGAGGAGGCGCGGCGGTCATGGCTCCATCATTCTCTGGATAGCGTGCATCGGTGACACCAGGAGAAGGGAGTCCGGCCCTGTGGGGCGCTCGCGCCCGCAATAGTCACGACGCAAATCGCGTCCGACGCCCGTTACCTCGCGTCTCCGCATCCAGGCCGAGCACGCTGTCACACCGGCATGGTCACGAAGTTCACAGAAACCGCCGGCTAGCAGATGAGGATCGAAGGACGCTCTGCTCAGAACTCTTGCCGCCGCTTCGGGCGTGAAATCGGCGACGCCCGGCGTTCCAAAGGCTCATCGAATGGGCGGCGGGACTGGGATAACGCAGCGCGCTGTGGCGTAGGGTGGCGGTGAGGCCAATCTAGCGGCGAGATGTCTCCACTCAGGGTTTTTTCCGTCTGCCGGAATGGGCCGGTCGTCGATCGGCGATTTCTGAATCATCCACACTAAAGCCCGCAGCGCTGAGAGCCCGAAGGACAATGACGCGTTGCGTCACTCCTTCTTTGGCCGCTCTTCTGCGAATCTCGTCGCGAAGCGTCACGGGAACTTTCAAACTCATCATCACTTCTGGTTTGTGGTCGCTCACGCCGTTCCCTGCCAAAGCTCACCGCACATTGCGCTCCAGGCGCTTCGGTGAAGCTCAGCATAGTCAGAACGTCATGATCGTTCAGCCGTCATTTCGAGCCGTCGCCATTCTCTGCGCTGCGGCGGCTAATTCGCTGAAGATCGTCGTTCACGCTGAGTAAGAGACGCCAGGCGACGTCATCGACGTCAGCCGGATAAAGCAACCTGCACATTATGTCGCATTTAGTCAGGACACCCTCAATCAAATCGGAGGGAAAGGCCGAAATAAGCACAGCATCAGCAGTCGAATTCTTGAAAAGGCGAGAGAGTATTCTGTCAATATTGGCCATTTCCCGTGCCTCAACACCTGCCGTCGTCTAGCGATTGTTCCAACCTTGACCACCGGGACGTCAAATCTTCAGCGTACCGGCGATCCGATATCCACGTTGCGGCGATGCGCTCCAAGGTATCCGACGAAGAATCCCCGCTGGCCGACGGGGGCGTGGCTTCGCCGCGTGGATCCGCACGTTTGCGTCTCGGCTGCATGGTCAACCTCCAGGTCTTCATCACGACCGAGAATACATCATGATGTTTTATAGTCTAGAACATAATGATGTTTTCTGAGGCTCCGAGCTAACGGCGGCAGCCAAGGAGGCTGCCATGATCGCCTTCCTGGCTCCGAGCAATGGGTCGGCGATTTATTCGATGAACTGTCCGGGCTGACGGACTGACGCTTCGGGACTTGAAAACGGCGTTGAAAACCGCCCTTCGAGGGATAACATGTAGTCACATATGGCTACATAGGCGCAGCATGCTGACCATCAACCTCAGAGACGCCAAGGCTGGATTTTCCAGCCTCGTTGATGAAGCCGTCAAAGGAGAGATCGTGACCATCACCCGTCATGGCAAGCCCGTTGCGGCCCTGGTTTCGGTCGAGGCGGCGGAGATCGCGCGCAAGGCGCTCGATCGCAAACGGGCGGGCCTTGTCAGCTATCTCAGGACGTTCCCAGGCGGAGAGTTCCCGCGCAACCGCAAACCATCGCGGGATGTCGAGCTTTGAGCGGCTTCCTTCTCGACACCAACATCGTCTCCGTGCTGGCGCCGTCGAAGTCGGCAGCATCCGTTGATTTCCTCACCTGGCTGGACCGCATGGACGCCGATGGACGGCTATTTCTGTCGGTCGTCTCCATCCATGAGATCGAGAAGGGAATCGCGCTCCTCGACCATAAGGGGCCAACGGCGAAGGCCGCGAGCCTGAAAGCATGGCTCAACGGCCTTGTCTCTACATACGATGACAAGATCATTGGCTTCGATGCGCAGGCCGCCGCGATCGGCGGTCAACTCGAAGCGAAGGCGCTTGCGGCCGGTCACGACCCTGGCATGGCCGACGCAGTGATCGCTGGTATCGCCGCTGTGCATGAACTCGTCATCGTCACCCGCAACACGAAGCCTTTTCTGCCGTTCGGTATTGCCGTCTTATCGCCTGACGAGGCTGCTGCCGCAGGAGGCCAAGCCTGACCGCTTCCGCGATTCCCCTGCGCTGCGCGCCGCTCTTTGCTTACGCGTCTCGACGGCGCGGCAAGCCGAGCAAGATGTCTCCATCCCCGACCAGAAGCGGTAGGGAGAAGCCTATTGCGCTTCGCGCGGCTAACAGTTCGTCGAAACCTATGCGGAGCCTGGCGCGTCGGCGACCAACGACCGCCGGCCGATGGTCCAGCGGATGATCGAGGCGGGCACGTCCAAGCCCGCGCCGTTCGACGTAGTGGTCGTCCACTCATTCAGGCGCTTCTTCCGCGACGCCGTCGATTTGGAGTTCTACCTCCGCAAGCTGGCGAAGAACGGCGTCAACCTGCTGTCGATCACCCAGGAGATCGGCGACGATCCAGTGCATCAGATGATGCGTACGTAAGGTGGCGGCCGCTGCGGAAGTGCTGGGCGTGACGCGGGCGACTCTTTCGACGCTCTTCAATGAGCGTGCCCACCTGTCTCCAGAAATGGCCCTGCGGGTCGAGTAAGCATTTGGTGTATCGATGGACACGCTCATACGGATGCAAAACAGCTACGACATCGCCCAAACCCGCAAGCGAGAAGGGGAAATCAAGGTTTCTCCCTTCCAAGGCAAGCCGCGCAGCAACCAGCCATCCGTGTAGGAGTGGCGTGCCCAGCCTTTTTCCCCGTTACCCTTCTGCGAACAAATGAGAACAGGCGGATGACATCTGTTTGCAGGGGCAGGCTGACCGTAGCTACGGCGTCGGTAGGATAACGTGGAGCGTTCTGGCGTAGAATGGCGGTGCTGACAGTCGAGCGGCAACTCGTCTCCGGTTGGCTGCAAAGGCTTCAACCCCACCCTGGCTCTAGCCCAAGGCTGAAACCCATGGATTGATGACTGTGACGCCGGCCGCGATAAAGGGAGCGGTATCGCGCGTCGCCACGGCGTAGCCGTGTGCGGCGGCTATCGCAGCGATGTAGCCGTCTGGAATTGGCAGTCCCTGCCCAGAGGCTCTGGCCCGGGCCGCAATGTCGGCATATGCCCTTGCAACGCTGGTATCAAACGGAAGAACGCGCCCATCAAAAGCTTTGAGCAACCCATCCAACGTTTCGGCTAGCGCGTCCTTTCGACGGCCTGCCGGCAGGCTGTTAATGCCGAACAGCAGCTCGGCCAGCGAAATGCTGGAGAGGTAAATGGTGTCCGCGACCTGCGCATTCAGCCAGGCCATCACCGCCGGGTGCGCTGAAGACTTCATAGCCTCGGAGACCACATTGGTGTCGAGGACGATCATTCAAAGCTCACTGGCTCAGCTGCGGCCTTGTCGCGGTCGAACACCAAGTCTTCATCGCGCAGTCCGGCACGCTGGCCGATCTCGGCCAGCAGCGTGCCGAGCTTGACGCGAGACGCTGGCCGCACAGCCGCTTCGATGATCGCCCGAATTTCGGACTCTGTGCTCCGGCCGTGTTGCGCCGCCCGAACTTTGAGGGCGCGGTGCGTTTCCTCTGGCAAGTTCCTTATGGTGACGGCGGCCATTGATATCACTCCTCATAGCAGAGTTTACGATGATATCGTGCAAGTAAAACTGATATCAACCCCTCGCGGCGCTTTAGGCGCGTGCAGTCGTGTCTATGTGGCGCGCAAACGCCGAGTTATCGAGTGTGAGCTATTGGCGGGCCACGACCGATAGCGATGATCACTACGTCTACGCCATAGCCCTCTGACGATGTGAAGCGTCGGAGATCGCCGCTCCTCGGGATAGATTCCGCTTCCCATGTCGAGCGCCGCGCGATAAGTTACATGTAACTTATCTGAAGGGTCGAGTCATGGCGCAGTCGAGGGGCGCAAAGCCTACCAAGATGAAGGTGCGGGAGCATCGAGAGCGGCTGCGTGCCCAGGGCTTGCGGCCAATCCAGATTTGGGTGCCGGATGTGCGGGCATCGTCCTTCAAGGCGGAAGCGCGCCGGCAGTCGCTTGCCGTGGCGGCGAGCGCCCATGCGGCCGACGATCAGGCGTTCATCGACATGGTGTCGTCACACTGGGACGATGAATGAGACGGGGCGAGGTCTGGACCGTCTCGGGCGGCAAAGACTACGCGGGCAAGCCGCGCCCGGTCGTCATCGTGCAGGATGATAACTTCGACGCGACGGATTCCATCACGATCTGCGCTTTCACTACCGATCCAACGGATGCGCCCCTGTTCCGGCTTCCGGTGGAACCGAACGAGCGCAACGGTCTGCGCTCTCCCTCGCGGCTAATGGTGGACAAGATCACCACGGTTCCCAAGTCCAAGGTCGGCGAACGGATCGGGCGGCTGGACGATGAGGACGTGGTCCGGCTCAACCAGGCGGTGATGGTATACCTGGGTCTGGCGGTGTCGCCGAGAACGGGCCGGAAAGGGGAATAATGAGAAGCGCCGCGACCAGGGTGGATTCTGGCGCGTCGCGGCGAAGGCGAGGTGCGGATCATGGGATCGAAGTCCCGGCTGCTCCAGACGCTCGCGGCGAACGGCGGCGCAAACGCGGTGCCCACTCAGGGACTGAAGTGGCGGGCCATGCTCGATGAAGACGGGCACTATGTCTACGCTGTAGCGCTATAAACTCCGCCTTGATGTGTTATTTGGGATTGACGGCAGAAGGCGTCCTCAGTGCTCAAGATCTTCACTGAAACGATCGATCTGGTGCATTCGTTCGTGCAGGATCGTCACGACGCCGATGTCGCCGTTCGACAGCTTTCGCCAATAGACGAAATGCCGCTCGTACCGAAAGTAATACCCCTCGACACCGAACTCGGCCGGGACAGGCTTTGATACCACTCCATGGCTCTCGATCTGATCGAACGCTTCGAACAGACCGATGATATAGCGATCCGCCTGTTCGGTTCCCCAACGGTCCCGCGTGTAGCGGTAGATCTCGTCGAGACGATGGGAGGCCGCTACTTGGACGCGGACGACGGCCATCCGGTCAGGCCCGGTTCCGCTCGATCACCTGGGCGGCTGCCAATGGCTCGTATGACGACTCCGGCATCGCGAATGCGCTGGTAATCTCGGCTTTCAGCCGGTCGAACGCTTCTTTCTCCGCACGCTCACGGTCCCGGCGGATCAGATCTCGGATGTATTCACTGACGTTCTCGTAGGGCCCATGCTCTCCCACGTTAGCGGCTACGAAGTCGCTCAGGGGACCGCCAAGGCGGACTGTGATCGTCGTGGTTCGGGACATGGCGCCCTCTTTTTGCAGGTCAGTCTTCAATATAACCAAAAATGAATACGGAACATGCCCGGCTTCCTGAGTGCCGGCATGGCTCCGATGTGTCCCCACGGCTGGACGAGACCGGCGGCCAGCCGGCCACAAGGCACATTAAGAGTCAATGCGATGGGCACAATGTGCGGATCGCACCCAGCCTTCTCGGCCTCGCTGCGGCGCTCTTGAATTCTCCCCACGTTAATTGAGCGAAAATGGGTGGACAAATGGTCCTGAGCGGGCCATATAAATTGGGTGTAAATGGGTGAGTCAACGGCATGACGCTCGACGCCGAGACGCTTCGCATCACGCCTGAAGTCCTGTCGCTGATCGCCGAGATCGACGAGTTCAAGGGCGCCTGGCGGGCGATCGGCCGGATCGCGCCGGAACGCCTTTCCGGCCTGCGCCGTGTCGCTACCATCGAGAGCATCGGCTCCTCGACCCGGATCGAAGGCGCTCGCCTCAGCGACCGTGAGGTCGAAGCGCTGCTCGCCAACATCCGCATCGGCTCGTTCACCACCCGCGACGAGCAGGAGGTCGCCGGCTACGCCGAGGTGATGGAGACGATCTTCGGCGCCTATGACGCGATTCCGCTCACCGAGAACCACATCCGCCAACTCCACCGCGACCTGCTGGTCCACTCGACCAAGGACGAGCGGCATCGCGGCTCCTACAAGGCGCTCCCCAACCACGTCGAAGCCTTCGACGAAAATGGCAAGAGCCTTGGCGTGGTGTTCGAGACCGCCACGCCCTTCGACACGCCGCGCCGCATGGCCGAACTGGTGGAATGGGTGGCCGGGAAGGAGAAGGACAGGAGCCTTCACCCGCTGTTGGTCGTTGCGGTCTTCGTCGTGGTGTTTCTGGAAATCCATCCTTTTCAGGACGGCAACGGCCGGCTGTCGCGCATCTTGACGACGCTGATGCTGCTGAGGGCGGGCTATGCCTATGTGCCTTACAGTTCGCTGGAGAGCGTGATCGAGCAGAGCAAGGAGGGCTACTACCTGTCGCTCAGGCGGACGCAGGGAACGATCCGTACCGAAGCGCCGGACTGGAACCCCTGGCTGGAGTTCTTCCTGCGGGCCTTGCGGAGCCAGAAGCAGCGCCTCGAAAAGAAGATGGAGCGCGAGCGAATAATGCTCGCCGCCCTGCCGGAGCTGTCGGTGTTGATCCTGGAACTGGTGCGCGAGCATGGCCGGGTCACGATGGCCGAGGTCGTGAGGGTCAGTGGTTCCAGCCGCAACACGATCAAGGAGCATCTGAGATCGCTGGTCGAGCATGGCCATTTGACCCTGCATGGGGCTGGCCGGGGAGCTTGGTATGGTCTTGCCTGATACACTCGCCTCCGCCGGATGCACCCTGCTCATCCGCCCAAACGCCTCACCTCGCTCCAGCAAGTATTTTTGCGCCAGGGCACGAAACGAAGTCAGGCGTAAACAAGGGCTATTCTTCCAAGGGCCTCGTTCGACGATTCTGGACCAATGGCCAGACTTCGCAAGGAACGCCCGCCGACCACCTCCGAACAGCTTGAAGCTTTGCTCGGCCGTCCGTGGCCGTTTCCGGGGCGGCCGCCCAAGCACGACCTTTCGACCTGGATCGTCACCGACGACTGGCCCGCGCATGTGCTAGTTACAGAGGCCGAGGTGGACGTGTTCGAGGCGTGGTTCGGCGAACTCTTCGATGAGCTGTTCGGGCCGTGCCGATGAGGTGAGAAGGAGACATGCGCCATGACAGTGCCGTTGCGTGCCGCCCTCTATCTGCGCGTTTCGACGGCGCGGCAGGCCGGGCACGACGTCTCCATTCCGGACCAGAAGCGACAGGGCGAAGCCTATTGCACCTCGCGCGGCTACCAACGCGTCGAAACCTATGTAGAGCCGGGCGCGTCGGCGACGAATGACCGTCGCCCTGAGTTCCAGCGCATGATCGAGGCGGGCACGTCCAAGCCCGCGCCCTTCGACGTGGTAGTCGTCCACTCGTTCAGCCGCTTCTTCCGCGACGCCTTCAATATGGAATTCTACGTCCGCAAGCTGGCGAAGAACGGCGTCAAGTTGCTGTCGATCACCCAGGAGATCGGCGACGATCCGGTGCATCAGATGATGCGGCAGATCATGGCGCTGTTCGACGAATACCAGTCGAAGGAGAACGCCCAGCACGTCATGCGGGCCTTGAAGGAGAACGCAAGGCAAGGCTTCTGGAACGGTTCGCTGCCGCCTATCGGCTACCGCGTCGTCGCTGCCGAGCAGCGCGGCGCGAAGGTCAAGAAGAAGCTGGAGATAGACCCGCTCCACGCTGAGACGGTACGGCTGATCTATCGGCTCGCGCTCCACGGCGACGGCGTCAAAGGCCAGATGGGCGTCAAGCTCCAGACGCTTGTGGCAAATGGTGGCGTAAACTCAGTGCCCACTCAGGGACTGAAGTGGCGGTGCGGGTGGGATTCGAACCCACGTTAGAGTTTCCCCTAAACACGCTTTCCAAGCGTGCGCCTTCAACCACTCGGCCACCGCACCTCAACCCCCCGGAGGCGGGACTCCTGGCGGAAGGCGCGTCATATAGAATGGTGGTTAGCCCGGCAAGCGACGCTTGGTGGCGATGACAAGCTTTGTCGGGTTGAACAATGACGCATTCTGTTTTGCTACAAGCACGGCCTCGAGCTGTCCCGAATCCCTAAGCCAGTTGGAAAGCTTCGAGCGGGCGTCAGGTGCGTCGTCGTGCAAGGCCCGCTGAATATCGGCAAGGCGTCGATCTGACGCGCGCAGGTCGTCGCGAGCCTTGGCCAACGTTGGATCGGCGAAGCGTTCATCTATCAAGCCAAGTCGGCTGCGCGCGCTGGCGATCATGATAGTCGCTGTTGCATTGTCGCCGGCCGCGGCTCGACCTTGCGCCGCACCGAGTGCGCGGCGCGCGTCTGACATTAAAAGGCCTACCGTCAGGGCCTCGCGCGCCTTCGTTGGACAAGCGTCCGGGCTGAGGGCGCGAACATAAGAGGCCAAACCTTCCAGCACGGCAGGCGTTGGCTCTGGTCCGTCGAATTCTTCAGTGATCAGTCCGTGAATGAAGAGCTCAAGCTTTTGTCCTGACTTGGCCTGGCTAACCTTCAGACTTGATTTGGGTCCTGACAGGTCCGGGATGGGTTTTGGGTCGTCAATTCCGTTGCCGCGATGTGTCGAGAAGAGTGAGTTCGTGACATCGGCCGTGCCTGGAGCTCCCGAAATTCCTGGAAACAAAAAGTCGGGATTTGTTCGGCCGTTGCGATGGCAGGTTTCACAATTTACGCCGGCGCGGCCCGCCTGTCCCCCCAGCAGGACCGGTGTGCGAAAGGCCGCGCGCCCAATCTCGATCTTTGCGGTTTCCTCCGGATCAGCCGGTAGCTGGAGGCATTCTGTTGGAATAGTCCCCAACGCGCGCATCGGATCGGCGCTCTTAGAAATCCAAAGCATGCCGCGAATTGGCGCATCCCCCAGCGCGGCGAGCACGCTGGAGGCCGCAAAGACTGCGAGACACACTCCGCCAATAAGACGCGGCGCTAGTTCTTTTGCGGGTCGCCGCCAGCGTCGATCCAACGGCGAAGCTCCTCAGCGTCGGCGCAACCATAGGCGCAAATTGTGTCCAGGCGGGCCAGCATCACCTTGGCGCCGGCGATATCACCCCGGGCGACCTTAAGCTCGCCGTAGTATTCCGTCGCTCCGACGTGGTTTGGCGCAATGGCCAGCGCCTGGCGATAATAGCCCTCAGCTTTGGCGTAATCGCCCTTCTTGCGCCAAGTGTAGCCTTCATAGGTCAGGATATCGGGGTGGGGCCCGAACACTTCCTGCGCCTTGGCGAGCGAGGCGAGCGCCTCGTCATAGCGCCGCTCGTTGATCAGGCTGACGGCCTGGACGTAAGCCGCATCGCCGGTCTTTGCACCGCCAAAGAAGAAAGAGCGATCAAGCATGGCGCTGGGTTTCGGCGAACCCGCCTGCGCCGGCCCCATCGCACTCTCCACCGCCGAGGTGAAGGACTTCAACTGGGCGGCTTCCGGACAGCTATCGCCGCAGGCCGTCATCTTGGCCTTTAGCCAATCTTCTTCGGCTTGAGCTTTGGGATCCTTCAAATTAGCGAGCGCAAGTCCTAGACCGGCATGTGCGCTGGCGTCATCAGGCTTCAACTTCACCGCCTTCTCGTAGGCGTGCCGCGAGCCTTTCCAATCATTTTGCCCGGCCTTGGCCATCCCAAGCAAACGCCACGCATCGGGATTGTTCGGTACAGAATCTGTTACGTGTCCGGCCGCGCGCGCGGCGTCTTTGTAGTTGTTGGCCTTGAGCGAAGCGACCGCTTTGGCGTATTCGGCCGCTGGATCATAGGAGGGGCTGCTACTGGGCGTTGAAGGCGCGCCCCCGCCCGACGATCCTGAACTTCCCCCTCCACTGGCCAGAGCAGCGCCGCCGCTCATCAAGATGGCCAGACACCCGCCAATCAAAGTGGCCTTTAGCGCACGTTGCATGGAAGACTTCTCCTGACGATTTTTCGCGCCGAACACTGGCATGAAACTTACCCGAGGTCACCCACCCGCGGGTGGAAAATTGCGAGCGCGAGCCTATGCTGTCGGTGATCGCAAGGAGGCTCCATGTTCGGACGTAAGACGCTGGAACTGCCAACGCCGGCCACAGCCCTTCCCGGGCGCGCGCAGCCGATTCCGACGGCGCTCACGCACTTCATGAACGGGCATTCGCTGAAGGGGCCCTATCCTCCAGGCCTGGAGACAGCCGTCTTCGCGATGGGTTGTTTCTGGGGCGAAGAACGGAAGTTCTGGAGCCTGCCCGGTGTCTGGGTGACGGCGGTCGGCTACGTGAACGGGCTAACCCCCAATCCTACCTATGAGGAGGTCTGCACAGGCCGAACGGGGCACACCGAAGCTGTGCTCGTTGTCTATGACCCCAAGGTCACGACCTATGCCGCCCTGCTCAAAGTCTTCTGGGAAAATCATGATCCAACGCAGGGCATGCGGCAGGGCAACGATATTGGGACCCAGTACCGGTCAGGGATCTATCCTTCCAACGATGCCCAGGCCGCCGCCGCCGAGCATTCCAAAATCGCCTATCAGGCCGCGTTGAGCGCCAAGGGTTTCGGCGCGATCACCACGGAAATCGTTCCGGCCGATGAGTTCTACTTCGCTGAAGACTATCATCAGCAATATCTGGCCAAAAATCCAACTGGCTATTGCGGGATCGGTGGCACCGGGGTGGCCTGTCCGATCGGCGTCGGCGTCGAGGTCTAGACCGTGACGCCAGCGGCGCTTGAAGCGGCGGCGCTGGGGCTTGCGGGCGCGGAGCTCTCGATCAAGTGGGGTCGGGATTCCTGCTATTGCGTCTGCGGGAAGATGTTCGCAGCAACTGACGCAGAAGGGGCGACGCTTTCTTTGAAAGTTTCGGACATCGCCTTCGAGGCCCTTACGGCGACAGGTCGAGCCAAGCCTGCGCCTTATGGCGCGCGGTTCAAGTGGGTGCAGTTCGAAGACTTGTCCGCCCTTGACGCGGCGGAGGTGTCGGACTGGCTCATCAGGGCGCATGCATTGGTTGCGGCCAAGCTTCCCAAATCGCAGCGCCGGACCTTGGGGTTGGCCTTTTGACCCGCGAAGAGATTGAAGACCTCGCCATGTCGTTTGCGGCTGTGACCAAGGTTGTTCAGTGGGGCGGCTCTGATGTCTACAAAGTCGGCGGAAAGGTTTTCGCAATTTGCGGACTGCGGGGCGGGCTCTGCTTCAAAGTCAGCGAAATTGGATTTGTCGCGCTTACGCAAGGCGGCCCGGCCCGCCAAGCTCCCTACCTTCCTAAGGGGTCATGGGTGATCGTCGACCTTGAGGCCGCCGATGACCGCGATCTCGCCGATTGGTTGACCACATCGTACAGGCTGATCGCAGCCAAGCTAACGCGCTTGCGGCGGCGTGAACTTGGATTGGAGACCGGCGTCCTGGCGAAATCCTAGGCGACCAGGGTCTCATTGAACCGCACGGGGCGCCCAAGATGGGGGGCGATCACCTCATCATCGCGCATCACGACAGTTCCGCGAATGATTGTCGCCATCGGCCAGCCCTTAGCTTCCATTCCGTCAAATGGCGTCCATCCGACGCGACTTGCCATTTTATCATGACTGATCATGCGACGGGCCTTGAGGTCGACGATGGTGAGGTCAGCGTCATATCCCTCGGCCAACCGGCCCTTGTCAGCCAGGCCGAAAAGTCGGTTCGCACCGTGACTTGTCAAATCGACTAGCCGTTCCAGGCTCAGTCGACCCTCCGCCACATGGGTCAACATCACGGCGAGCAAGGTTTGAACGCCCGGCATCCCCGATGGTGAAGCCGGGTAAGGGCGGGCCTTTTCTTCGGACGTATGGGGCGCGTGGTCTGAGCCGAGGACGTCGGCGACGCCGCTCGCCAGGCCAGCCCAAAGCGCGGCGCGATGCTTGGCCTCGCGGATGGGCGGATTCATTTGGGCGTAACCCTTCAGCCGCTCGTAGGCCTCAGGGGCGGCCAACGTAAGATGTTGCGGCGTCAGCTCGACGCTGGCGACGTCCTTGTGCGCAGCGAGGAAAGCGATCTCCTCGGCCGTGGTCACGTGAAGGACGTGGATGCGCTTTCCCAAAGCTGTTGCGATGCGAACCAACCGTTCAGTCGACTGGATCGCTGACTGAGCATCGCGAACTTCATAGTGGCTCGTCCAATCGCCAGTACGCGCCAGGGGGCGGCGATCGGCCAGGCGATATTCGTCCTCAGAATGGAAGGCGGCGCGCCGATTTACATGGCGCAGCACCTGCTCAATTCCCGCGTCATCCTGCACCAGGAGCGTTCCCGTCGAGGCTCCCATGAAGACCTTGATCCCACAGCATCCCGGTAGGCGTTCCAGCTCGCCCAGCCAGGCTGCGTTTTCGTGAGTGCCTCCGACGTAGAATGCGTGATCACAATGCATCCGTCCGTTAGCCCGGCCAAGCTTATCGGCCAGGGCGTCGGGGTCGGTTGTCGTTGGCTCGGTGTTGGGCATTTCGAAGACGGCCACAACCCCGCCAAGGACCGCCGCCCGAGATCCGGTCTCCAAGTCCTCTTTCCACTCAAGGCCCGGCTCGCGGAAGTGCACCTGAGTGTCGATGACGCCGGGCATGATTGTCAGGCCGCGCGCATCGAAGCTTTCGGACGCTGAAGCCTGGGCGAGATCCCCGATAGCCGCGATCTTGCCGTCCCTGACGCCAATATCGGCCATTCCGCGGCCCGCGTGGTTGACCACTTCTCCACCACGCACCAACAAATCAAAGGTCTCAGCCATGGCCGAAGTTCGGGCCCCCATCTGTAGCGGCCAGCAGGTCTTCTGCGGCGGCGGCGACCGTCTCAACGGCCAGGTCCATCATGTGACAGAGCGCCTGGTCAAAGCCTGGGTCAACCATGCGAATCTGTTCGTAGGTCCGCGGCCCGCGAACGGTGCGCGTGAATTCGCCCCATGGACCGTAGAGCTGCTCATTGGAAGGTCCAAAAAGGCCCAGCGTCGGAATACCTGCAGCCGCCGCCATATGCATGGTTCCTGAGTCGTTTCCGATAAAGAGGCGGGCGCGCTTCAGGCAGGCGAAAGCGGTGAGCAGGTCGGTGTTCTGCGTCAGGTCGATGAATTGATTGCGCATGACGACATCGCCAAGACCCTTCGCGAGCTTGTGGTCATCGGGCCCGCCCAGGATCATCAGGCGCCCCCCCCTCATAGGCCCATCTGGACCCAGGAGGCGCATGGCGACGCGGCTAAAGCGTTCCAGCGGCCAGGTCTTGCCCAACCAGTTGGCGGCGGGGGCGAGCGCCAGTATGGGTCCGGATCCGGCCGTCAATTCCGCCGCGCGCGCCTCCGTCTGGGGCGAGGTGAAAATGAAGGGGGGAGCAGGATCGTCCTCGATCTTCAGAATTCGCGCAGCTTCGATGACCTTATGGACCGCAGGGCCGGATGACTTTTTCCAGATCGCCCGGCGCTTCGTCGAAATGAACCGGGAAAGGCCCGAGCCTCGCAGATCGACGACCAGGCCCCAACGCGTCGCACGCACCTCGCGCCACAGGTCGAACCAATGTCGGCGATTTTTCAGCTTCGTCAGGACAATTACGCGCTCAAGGCCCGGAACCTCTTCAAAGAGGCGCGCGGCGACTGGTCCAGCCGCCACGGTGAAGCGCGCATTGGGGATCTCATCGGACAGCCGCTTAAGCAGTCCCGAGGACAGCACCGCATCACCAATCCGATTGGAGGTCACGAACAGAATTGGAAAGCCGCCGCGGGACATCGCACTTCTATAGGGCCCGCGACGCTGGCGCTCCACAGCATCAGGCCCCAAATTACATACGATGAGCCCATCCCCGACCTTCGCGCTTCTTCAGAGCCGCTCTCTGATCGCCATCGCTGGCGCCGACTGGAGGACGTTCCTTCAAGGGTTGATCACTCAGGATGTCGAATCGCTGAAACCCGATGAGGCGAGGTTTGGGGCGCTGCTGACGCCCCAAGGCCGGGTGTTGTTTGATCTTTTTGTCGTTGGACGCCAGGACGGGTGTTGGCTCGACGTGCTGGCCCAGCATCGCGACGCCATCGTGCAGCGCCTGATGATGTACCGGCTGCGCGCGAAGGTGGAATTGGCGAAGGACGAGACGCCAGTCTCAATCCTCTATGGCGACGGCATAGACCTTGTTGCGCCGAGGGGCTCTTTTGTACGCGATCCGCGATTGCCGAGCCTGGGATGGCGCGGCTATGGCGCAACCGCCCCGGTGGGGGCTCGCAGCGCCAGCGAACAGGAGCGGGACATCGCAAAGCTTCGCCTTGGCGTTCCAGGTCCGGCGGACTGGGGGTCGGACAAGACATATTCGATTGAGGCGAACTTTGATCTTTTGAGCGGCATCGACTTCAAGAAGGGTTGTTTCGTCGGCCAGGAGACCACCTCCAGAATGAAGCGGCGTGGGCAGATTAAGCGGCGCATGCTTCCGATCGCTTTCGAAGGCGCGCCTCCGCCCTACGGCGCCGAAGTGCTTGCGGGAGAATTGCGCGCCGGCGAGGTCCTGTCCGGCGTCGAGGGTCGCGCCATGGCTCTCTTGCGACTGGATCGGCTTGAGGGCGCATCGTTGACGGTCGATGCTCGAGCCGTGACGCTTGAGCCTCCAAGCTGGTTCCAAGAGATGCTCGGTGAGACCGTCGTCTAAGTCGCCTGATGCGTCCTGCGTCTGACCTTCCAGAATAAATCGGGCGCCGATCGGCGGCTTGTCGCCAAGGGGCGTTCGTCGGTTTCGCTCATATCTCCTGCGTAGCGCGCGCCCAACTTTCGCCTTTTGGGCCTTAGAGCTTCACGATTGAGAGGGATCGGCTTGCGGCGCTGCGTCGGCTTGGCCAATGGTGCGGATCATGACCCCTGAGATTGTCCGATGCGGCTGGCGCGGAATGGCCGGCGACCCGCTCTATGAGGCTTATCACGACACAGAGTGGGGCGTTCCCGAGTACGATAGCCGCGCGCTCTGGGAGAAACTTGTGCTGGACGGGTTCCAGGCCGGCCTGGCCTGGATCACAATTCTGCGAAAGCGTGACGCGTTTCGTGCAGCCTTCGACGGTTTTGATCCCGAAAAGGTGGCTCGCTACGGTGACGTTGAGCGCGCACGCCTGATGCAGGACCCCGGCATAGTCCGTTCCAACGCCAAGATCGATGCTGCGATCAACGGAGCGAAAATCTATTTGGCGATGCAAAATTCAGGCGAAGATTTCTCCGCCTTTTGCTGGAGCTTCACCGGTGGAAAGCCGATCCAGAACAATTGGGAAGAGGACGGTCAGGCGCCGGCGAAGACCCCTTTGGCCGAGGAGGTCGCAAAAGCCCTCAAGGCGAAGGGCTTCAAATTTGTTGGTCCAGTGATCGTCTATGCCTGGATGCAGGCGGTCGGCATGGTCAACGATCACCATGCGAAGTGCTTCCGGCGCGAGCCTATCCGAAAGCTGGGAGAGGCGAGGTGAACGCTCGATCAGGGCTTGTCGCTATCCTTGCGGTTGCGCTTTCGGCTTGCCAGCAAATCGGTCCGGTTCACATCGGCGAGATCAACCAAGGTCGCGCCATGACGCTCGCGCGCGCCGAGCTTGGACGGCGGCACATGGAAGGCTTCTCCGCTTGGCGGGCGGAAGTCTCGGACTATGCGACCGTTTGGGTCGTAACCTACTATCGACCTGCCGCGCAGGCCGAGGGTCCTCCCTTCGTTCGGGTTAGCTTCAATAAGCACACCGAAAAGGTGATTGCAGTGACCTTGGGTGAATAGAGGTGTCGCGTGGGCCCACAATGGCTCTGGAAAGAGCCTTCCTCGGCGGGCCCGTCTGCGGCGTCGATGAGGCGGGCAGGGGCCCCTGGGCGGGCCCGGTCAGCGCTGCAGCGGTCATTCTCAATCCGAAGAAGATCCCCAAGGGTCTCGACGATTCCAAAAAGCTGTCCGCCAAGACCCGCGAAGCCTTGGAATTAGAAATCAAGAGCGCTGCGGCGGCCTGGTGTGTTGGTTTCGCCAGTGTCCAGGAGATCGCGTCCCTGAACATCCTGCACGCATCGGGTTTGGCGATGCGAAGAGCCGTTGAGGGGCTGGCTTTAAGGCCGGCGCTGGCCTTGGTTGACGGCAATTACCCGTTTCAATTGCCATGCGAGACCAGGACGGTCATTGGCGGCGACGGCAAATCGAAGTCGATCGCAGCGGCGTCAATTCTGGCGAAAGTGGCCCGCGACCGATTGATGGTCGAGATGGACGCCCGTTACCCGGGTTACGGCTTCGCCAGCCACAAGGGCTATCACGCCGAGGTCCATCGGGAGGCGCTAAGGACCTTGGGGCCTTGTGAAATCCATCGTCTGGGTTGGGCGCCGGTGAAGCTCGCCCTAAGGGGCCTCCAACCCGCACCCGTCGAACTTCCATTCGACGATTGACCTCAAGCGATCAAGTTCGGCCTGGGCGCGCCTGCGCCAGCGAGACGGTTGCAGGCGCGGCGCCTAAGAATGTCGGGCGGACAAAGCTTACTTAACATCCCGCGCCTATGGTTTCGCCGCCCGCAGAACGCTGGGGAGAGGCGAGCCTTGTCACCGAACCACTTCGACCTGATTGTCATCGGATCTGGCCCCGCGGGCCGGCGAGGCGCGATCCAGGCCGCCAAGCTGAACAAGCGCGTGCTGGTGATTGAACGGGGTCGCCGCGTCGGCGGCGTCTCAGTGCACACCGGCACTATTCCCTCAAAGACCTTACGCGAAACCGTGCTGAACCTTACCGGTTGGCGTGAGCGCGGCTTCTATGGCCGCGCCTATCGCGCCAAACAGAAGATCGGCGCCGAGGACCTGCGGCGACGTCTCGATATCACGCTCGACCACGAGGTCGATGTTCTGGAACATCAGTTCGCCCGCAATGGCGTTGAGACCGTCGAAGGCGTCGCGCGCTTCACAGGAACCCACAGTCTGAGCGTACTGAGCGCTGCGGGCGTCGCCGATTATACGGCGGAGCGTTTCTTAATCGCAGTCGGCACGCGCCCCTACCGCCCATCGCACATCGGCTTTGATGGTGAAAATATCGTCGATAGCGACGAGATCCTCGAGATCGAGCGAATTCCGCGCCAGCTGGTGGTGGTCGGCGCAAGCGTGATTGGCGTGGAATACGCTTCAATTTTCTCCGCACTCGACGTCAAGGTCACAATAATCGAGCCAAATTCGGGCCTGATGCCGTTCCTTGATCGCGAACTGGCCGACGAGTTCGTCCATGACTTGCGCGAGCGCGGCGTGATCATTCGTTTCGGCGCAAGGGTGGCGTCCGCCCAGGTAGTTGGTCCGCAAAATTGCCATTTAAAACTCACGGACGATCGTGAAATTCACGCAGATATGGTGCTGTTTTCGGCAGGCCGGGAGGGTGCGACCGCTGGGCTCGACCTTGCTTCGGCGGGCCTCGAGCCGGACGAGCGAGGCCGACTTGTTGTGAACAAGGCGACCTTCCAGACGAGCCAGCCTCACATCTACGCCGCAGGCGACATCATCGGCTTTCCAAGCCTGGCCTCAACGTCAATGGAGCAGGGTCGGATCGCAGCCTGCCATGCGTTCGGCGCACCCGCCCACGCCGCGCCGGAATTCTTCCCCTATGGCATCTATTCGGTCCCGGAGATCTCAATGATCGGGATCAGCGAGGAGCAGGCTCGGGAAAAATGCATCGCCTATGAGTGCGGTGTCGCCCGCTTTCGCGAAACATCGCGAGGCCACATCATGGGAATCTCCTCCGGCTTCCTAAAGATGCTGTTTTCCCTTGAGACACGCCGCTTGCTAGGCGTTCACATTGTCGGCGAAGGCGCGACCGAGCTCATCCATATCGGTCAGGCGGTGCTCAATCTTGAGGGCACGCTTGATTATTTCGTGGAGAACACCTTCAACTATCCAACGCTGGCCGAAGCCTACAAAGTCGCCGCACTCGACGCATGGAACCGAATGCCGCGCCAACAGCTGAGCCGCCAGACAACCAAGCAAAGGTTGGAGTTGGCCGCTAAGGCGGTGAATGACTAGAGCAAGACGCCGGCTCGCCAAGCAAACATGCGGTGATTGGCTTCAAGCCTGAGAACGGCTCTAACGGCCCAAGGCTTCTTTAACTGCCCTCTGCGAGGCGAGCTCGCAAAAATCGCGCCTTCGGCCCCTAAGCCAGGCGATGCAAAAACGTCCTCCAGGCTGACGTTAAGGGCTCATACACCATGTTCGGAAACGGGTCCTTCACCATGTCGGCCCAGGATTCTGGACTCTAGGTTTTCAAGGGTTCGACATGGGCGTTTCCGCCGACACCATCATCTTGGGTGATTGCCTCGAGGAGCTGAAGAAGCTCCCAGACCGTTCAGTCGACCTCGTTTTCGCCGACCCGCCCTATAATCTGCAGTTGGGCGGCGACCTTCTGCGGCCCGACAACTCCAAAGTCGACGCCGTCGACGACGACTGGGACCAGTTCGAAAGCTTCGCCGCCTACGACGCCTTCACGCGCGGCTGGCTTGCGCAGTGCCGACGCATTCTGAAGGATGACGGGGCGTTGTGGGTGATCGGCAGCTACCACAATATCTTTCGGGTCGGCGCTAGCCTTCAGGATCTCGGCTTCTGGATCCTGAACGATATTGTCTGGCGCAAATCAAACCCGATGCCCAACTTCAAAGGCACCCGTTTCACGAATGCCCACGAGACCTTGATCTGGGCGGCCAAGTCCCGCGGCGCAAAGCGCTACACGTTCAACTATGACGCCATGAAGATGGCCAACGATGAATTGCAGATGCGCTCGGATTGGGGATTGCCCCTGTGCACGGGCGATGAGCGCTTGAAGGATGAAACGGGCGCTAAAGCCCATCCAACCCAGAAGCCCGAAGCCCTGCTGCATCGGGTGATTTTGGCCTCTACCCGTCCGGGCGACGTAATTCTTGATCCCTTCTTTGGGACCGGAACGACTGGCGCGGCCGCCAGGCGCCTGGGGCGGCGCTACATCGGCATTGAGCGCGACGCGGCCTACGCCCAGCTCGCAAAAGCCCGCATAGCCAAGGTCGTCCCCACGACAGCTGAGGATCTGGCGGTCACCGGCTCAAAGAAATCTGAGCCCCGCGTTCCATTCGGGCAGATCGTCGAAGCCGGTCTTCTGCGGGCCGGCGACGTGCTTTATGACGACAAAGGCCGTCATGCTGCGCGTGTGCGTGCAGATGGGAGCCTGGTTGTCGGCGAGCTTTCGGGTTCGATCCACAAGGTCGGGGCGATGGTGCAGTCGCAGCCCGCCTGCAATGGATGGACCTACTGGCACTTCCGGTCGGATAAGGGCCTGGCGCCGATCGACGTCCTTCGCGCGAAAGTCCGCCAGCAGCTCGTCGCCTAGCGCGAACTCAGCACATATTCGTTGCCTTCGGGGTCCTTGAACATCGCAAAGGTTCCCCAGGGTTGCTTTTCCGGCGGCCCTCGAAAGTCCACGCCGCGCGTGCTGAGCTGGCGGTATGTGGCTTCGACGTCGTCGCAGGCGAAGGAGCCGTTGAAGAACGTCCCGATGCGATCTTCGTGGCCCTCAGGCGTGAACAAGACCAGGCCCGTCTGGCTTGCGCCGATGGCGAGCTCGATCCACCGCTGCGATCCCAAAGGCTGATCGGTGACGACGCGGAAGCCAACTTTCTCGGTCCAGAACTGCAACTGCGCTGCCTGATCGCGGCAAGATACCCCGACGAACTTGAGGTGTGTGATCATGAGAGCCTCCCGATTGGGTGAAGCTCCTTTTCAGCGCGGGATCCTCAGTCGGCAATCTGTTCATTAAATGCTATAGTAACAGTTATGACTCGGACAATCTCTCTCGATCCCTACGTCGTTGACGTCTTGATGCGTGATCTTGTGGGGCATGATCACACCCCGTCTGCGTTTCTGGTTTATCTGTGGCTCTGGGCCCGGACGCTGGGCGGCCGGCGCCGATTTGCGGCCAGCCTCTCAGGGATCGCCCTTGAGACCGGGCTCTCGAAATCCTCGGTGCAAAACGCTGTTCGCCAGCTCGCGCGACGCCGTCAGTTGATCAAGGTAACGCGCGAGGGGCCCACCACAGCCCCCAGCTATGAGGTTCTAAGGCCTTGGGTTCGCGATTTAGAGACGTCTTGAGAGCCCAGCTTGCGCGGCCTTCAGGAAGACGCTCGGAAGCGCGCCGAGTTCGTGAAGGGGCGCCCAGATAAGCGCGTCATCCGAAGACGCAACGGCGCGCAGCAGCTGTAGCGTCAAGGTGAAGTGGGTGAACTCATGCTTCACCTCGCCGGCATCACGCCAATCGGCCTTGATCGGGGCGACGGCGATGGCTTCGGCGTCGCTCCAACGCATCGTGCGCCAGTCAGACGTCGGCAAAGCCAGCATGCCGCCCAACAGGCCCTTGGGCGGACGACGGACCAGCGCCACCTTATCCTCGAACGTCAGCACATAAGCGACGCCATGGCGGTGCGGCCGCTCAGGCTTGGCGGTTCTGCGTGGATAGGTGTCCGCAGCCCCGGTGCTAAGCGCTGAGCAATGTGCGGCGACGGGACATCGGTCGCAAACCGGCGCCTTCGGGCGACAAACGGTGGCTCCCAAATCCATCAAGGCTTGAGCCCAGTCGCCTGGTCGATCGGCGCTCACCAAGTCGCCCGCGCGCCTCTTCAATTCAGACTTAGCTAAAGGGAGCGGCGTTTCGACGGCAAAAAGCCGCGCCATGACGCGCTCGACATTGCCATCGACGACATTGCTCGGCCGATCGAACGCGATCGCAGCCACAGCTGCTGCGGTATAGGAGCCAAGTCCTGGCAGCGCGCGAAGTTCGTCCTCCGTGTCGGGGAAAACACCGCCGCGTTGACTGGCCACAGCCCGCGCACAGGCCAGCAGATTTCGAGCCCGGGCGTAATAGCCAAGGCCAGCCCAGGCCGCCATGACTTCTGCGTCGGTTTCTGTCGCCAGATCACCGACGTGCGGCCAGCGCCGCGTGAAGCTGAGAAAATAGGGTGTCGCATGCGCCACTGTGGTCTGCTGCAACATCACTTCGGAGAGCCAGACCCGGTAGGGGTCGGCCCGCGCGCCAGCCGCGCGCGCGCCGGGTCGGACGCGCCATGGCAAGTCCCGGGCGTTGACATCATACCAGGCGAGAATTTGGGCGCGCAGTTCGTTTGAGTTCACCCTTCCTCCTTAGCGTTGCGACGGGTTATCGGTAAGATGGCGTTCCATGGCTCCACGCGATCTTCCCAGCCCGCAAGAGGCGCTCCGCATTCTAGCCGCGAAGCGGACGCGTCCACCCAGGCGCCCGCCTCCCCCGCTCGGTAGAGCGCTGAATAAGACATTGCGTGAGTTTGACGCCAAATTCGGCCAGGGCCCGGCCGGGCTTGAGGCGAGGTGGCGCGAGGTTGTTGGAACCGAAATCGCCAAGCGCACCGAACCCGTGAAGCTCACCAGGGGGCGCAATGGCGGCGCTTCATCATTGGAGATTCGCGTGGCCGGCCCGGCCGCGGCGATTATCCAACACCAAGCCCATGAGATCCTGGCCCGGGTGAATTTGTTTCTCGGCGCTGACGCGGTGCAAAAGCTGCGAATTGTGCAAGGTCCGCTTCAGAAAAAATACGAGGCGACGCGAACACCCCCTCGCCGGCTTCCGCCGCTCGATGCGGGTCAAGAGGCGGCGCTTGCGAGGGATCTCGCAGCCGCGCCCGAGGGAAAGCTGAAAGCCGCGCTCTTGGCGCTTGGACGCGGCGTACTGCGACAGCGCCGGCCAATCGACTAACAGGAACCGCCGCCCCATAGGTCCTGCGCTGTTGGTGGGCCTGGGTGGAATCGGGCTTTACTGAACCACTCTTGGAGAATGCATTGCGGATGTCCGCCTGCCGCCCCCTTGTCGCCGTCGCTGTCGTGGCTCTTCTAGCGCTGAGCGGTTGCGCAAAGCAAAGTGCGGTCGATCCCGCCTCTGTCGCCCAGCCAGACGACATCAGCCTTGGAAATCCCAACGCCAAGGTGCGCGTCGTCGAATACGCCTCGGCGAGTTGTCCGCATTGCGCGCGGTTCGACATTGATGTCTTTCCGGCGTTCAAAGCGAAATACGTGGACACCGGCAAGGTCCGCTACACGCTGAAGGAGTATCTGACCGAGCCTGTTGTCATCGCTGCGGCCGGCTTCCTGATCGCGCGTTGCGCCGGTCGAGATCGCTACTTCGCCGTTCTCGACGCCCTATTCAAAGGGCAGAGCGAGATGGTTCAGTCCGGAGACCCGCGCACGGTGATCGGCCAGATCGCCCAGTCGAGCGGCGGTCTTACGCCAGCCCAACTCGACGCTTGCCTACGCGACGATGCGGCCGAAAAGGCCTTGGCCGCGCGGGCTGATCGTCACCTACATGTCGACAAGGTCACCTCGACGCCAACTTTCATCATCAACGGCCGTCGTGTGGAAGGAGAAATGACAATGCCAGAACTCGATGCGGCCATCTCTCAAGCGGCGAAATAGATGGCGATGTGGATGCAACGTTTATTCCTGATGCTTTTCGCCAGCCTGCTTTTAGGCGGCCCGGCCATGGCTGAGCCAGCGACACTGCCCGACGATATGACTATGGGCAGCCCAAAGGCGAAGATTGAGGTTATCGAATACGCCTCTTTGAGTTGTCCGCACTGCGCCCATTTCAATGAGACAATATTCCCAACATTGAAGTCCAAATACATTGACACAGGAAAGGTGCGTTACACCCTCAAGGAAATGCTGACTGAGCCGGTGCAGGTCGCTGCGGCCGGTTTCATGATGGCGCGCTGCGCCGGACCTCAGAAATATTTCTCCGTCGTCGATCAGGTGTTCCGCAGCCAACCCCGCTGGACCCAGGGAAACATCAAGCCGATCTTCCTCGAAATCGCCACCGCCAATGGGCTGGATGATGCGCAGTTCACCGCCTGCATCACCGATCAGGCGGCGTTTCAGGGGATCAACGCACGCGCTGAACGGGCCAGTGCGCAGGATGGAGTCAACTCGACTCCGACCCTCTTCATCAATGGAAAGCAGGTCCAAACGCCCCAAAACCTTGTCGAACTCGATGCCGAGATCGACACGGCGATCAAGGCTCTGACGACCAGCCGGAACGTCGCGGCCCCGAAAAAGAAAGGCCACTAGACCTTCGTGCACTTCCAACGGCTCCGCCTTTCGGGCTTCAAGTCCTTCGTCGATCCGACAGAGTTCCGGATCGAGCCTGGCGTCACGGGCGTCGTGGGACCGAACGGCTGCGGCAAGTCGAACCTGTTGGAAGCCCTGCGCTGGGTCATGGGGGCCAACTCGGCCAAAGCCATGCGCGCCGGCGGTATGGATGATGTGATCTTCGCAGGCGCAGCCGGCCGGTCGTCGCGCAATCATGCCGAAGTCACCCTGACAATCGACAACGCAGCCCGTCGCGCACCGGCCGCTTTCAATGAGCATGCCGTGTTGGAGGTGGTCCGTCGGATTGATCGCGGAGAGGGCTCGACCTACCGGATCAACGGTCGAGAGGTGCGGGCGCGCGATGTACAGCTTCTGTTCGCCGATGCGTCCACGGGCTCCAATTCGCCGGCTCTGGTGCGGCAAGGACAGATTTCGGAACTGATCGCGGCCAAGCCGCAGAACCGAAGGATGATCCTCGAGGAGGCCGCAGGCGTCTCAGGCCTGCATTCCCGACGTCACGAGGCGGAGCTCAGACTGAGAGCCGCAGAAGCCAATCTTGGTCGGCTTGAAGACGTGGCGCGCGAGTTGGAGGCGACGCTCTCCAGATTGAAACGCGAAGCGCGTCAGGCGGAGCGCTACAAGAAGCTATCTGCTGAAATTCGCGCGCTGCAAGGTGCGGTGCTTTACGCGCGCTGGGCGGAGGCGCAGTCCGCGGCCGAGCGGCTCACCGCGGAGGTGGCGCTGGCTATTCGAGCTGTGGAGGAAACCGCAGGTTCCGCTGCGGCCGCCACGACACGCGCGGCCCTGGCCAATGAGGCGATCAAGCCGCTTCGAGAGGCCGAAACGATCGCCGCCGCCATCCTGCATAAGCTGGCGATCGATAAGGACCGACTGGATCGCGAGCACGAGGCCTATGGTGCGGAACTCGAGCGCTTGACCGGCGATATCTCCAGGATTGATGCGGACCGCGCGCGCGAAGACCATATCGTCGAAGACGCCAGCGCCGCGCTTGCAGGGCTGGCTAACGATCTTATCGCGCTCAAGGCCGCCATCGAAGCGGCGCCCGAGCGCTTCCCGGAGCTCGAGGCCGCGGCGCGGAGCGCCGAAGCTCTACGCGTGGCGGCTGACGCCGAGGTCGAGGCCCTGGCCAGCCAGGTGGCGGCCGATGAGGCGCTGCGTCAGGCCGCCGCCCAGCGTGTCGAGGAAGCCCAATCGCGCTTGTCACGCACCCGCCGGGCCTTGGACCAAGCCAAGGGCGAGCGCCAGGCCCTGGGCGCGATTTCGAATCCACAGGCGCTCCAGGCCAAGGCCGAGCTGGAAGCTGCTGAGACGGCGTTGGGCGCAGCCCGCGCGGCTTTGGAAAAGACGGAGGAAGCGCGCAGCGCCGCCCAGGCCGCCGAGGGGCTCGCGCGCGAAGCAGCTCGAAAGCTCGATGATCAGCTGGGTCGGCTAACGGCTGAGGCCAGGGCCCTTGCCGCGCTTGTGGCGCAGGCCAAGCGGGGCGGTTTTGCGCCGGTGCTCGATAAGGTCTCGCCAGGCCGGGGCTATGAGAAGGCGCTCGCGGCCGCGCTCGGCGATGATTTGGATGCGGCGCTGGAGCGCGAGGCGCCATCGTTCTGGGGCGGGCGCGACGCCGAGCCGCCGGATTGGCCGGCCGGCGCCACGCCGCTGATCGACTTGGTCAAAGCGCCGCTCGCCCTTTCCGCCCGACTACGCTTCACTGCGCTGGCGGACCGCACCCAAGGTGATGCGCTGCAAAAACAGCTCGCTCCTGGCTGCAGATTGGTTTCCAAGGAGGGTGATCTGTGGCGTTGGGACGGCTTTACGTCACGCGCTGAAGCTCCGAGGCCTGCTGCAGTGCGACTGGAGCAACGCACCCGGTTGGCTGAAGTCGAGACCGAGATTGAGGGCCTGACGCCCAAGGCCGCAGCCGCGCACAAGGCGCTCAAAGACGCTGCATCCGCACTAGGTGTGATCGAAGAGCAGCTACGCGCGGCGCGCCGGGAGACGCCGGTTGCGGAACAGAAAGCGCTGACGGCGCGCGTCGCGTTGGAGCGATTCGACCGCGAAGCCGCGCGCAAAGAAGCCCACGCCGCATCCTTGGATGATGTTATCGCTCGCTTCGAAGCTGAAAAGCTTGAGGGCGAGGAGGCGTTGGCGGCGGCCCATGCGGCCGCGTCGAGCCAGGCGGTCGGCGAGGATCTCTTGGAAAGGCTGGCCATAGCGCGCACCGCCGCCGGACCTGCCCGCGAAGCCGCCGCTTTGGCGCGCGCTGCGGTCGACGTCGAGGTTCGCGAACGCGATGGGCGAGCGCGAAGGCTGGAGCTTTTGACGAAGGATCGCGATGACTGGACGCGCCGTTCGCATGCGGCGGCCAAACGTCTGGAGGCGCTGTCGGCGGAGCGAACCAAGGCGGAAAGCGATCTCATCAAGGCGAAAGCCGCCCCGGAGACTTTGCACGCCCGCCGTGCGGCGCTGCTCGACGAACTGCAGGTCGCCGAGGCCCGCCGCGCAAAATCCTCGGACACTTTGGCCGCAGCTGAACATGAGCGCGCCGAGGCCGACCGGGGATTACGCGCCGCCGAAGCTGCGGCCTCTCAGGCGCGCGAGTTGCGCGCCAGTCTTGCGGCTCATGCTGAGGCCGCGAGCGCGCGTTTGGCGGAAGTCAGCGATCAGATCCGCGAAGCCGCGCGCATCGAGCCAGAAGCGCTAGCTCAAAAACTCGCCGACGAGGCGGTTGCGATCCCGGCGGACGCGGGCGGTGTCGAGGCCCACCTCTACAATCTGGAACGCCAGCGCGACGCCATCGGGCCGGTCAATCTACGCGCCGATGAGGAAGCCCGCGAATATGCAAGCCGCCTGGAGACCATGCAGACCGAACGGTCTGACCTGACCGGCGCGATCGGGCGACTTCGCGAGGGGATCAATGAATTGAACGCCGAGGGACGTGACCGACTGCTGGCGGCCTTCGAGGTCATCAACGGGCACTTCAAGACCCTGTTCCAGGCGCTTTTCCAGGGTGGTCAGGCTGAGTTGCGTCTGGTGGAATCTGAAGATCCCCTCGAGGCGGGACTGGAAATCTTTGCGTGCCCCCCAGGCAAGCGTATGGCGACCATGAGCCTTATGAGCGGCGGTGAGCAGGCGCTTACCGCAACAGCGCTGATCTTCGCTGTGTTCCTGGCTCAGCCCGCACCGATCTGCGTTCTGGACGAGGTCGACGCCCCTTTGGACGATGCGAATGTGGATCGCTTTTGCAACATGCTCGACGAAATGCGCCGTCGCACCGAGACGCGGTTCATCGCAATCACCCACAATCCGGTGACAATGGCCCGTATGGACCGGCTTTTCGGGGTCACCATGGCTGAGCGCGGCGTCTCCCAATTGGTGTCTGTTGATCTTCACCAAGCAGAGGCGATGGCGGCTCAGTAACCAAGGGTGAGCCGCTGGGTGCGAGGCCGCCGCACAGACGATGTGTCGCGACATCACAAATACGATGTAAAAACAATAAGATAAGCCATAGTCGCCCAGCCTTGACGCGCCGCAGCACGGTCTATAGGTTCCGCGCGACCTGAAGCCCCTGCCGTGGCGGCGACGTCGCGGTCTTAAGGCCTTCCGACGTATGCCCCATCCCGATGATCCGCCAGATGAGGCCCTCAAGAGCCTCGATCAGCGCTTGGGAGCGGCGGAGGCGGCGCAAGCCCGCAAGGTGAGTCCCGAGACTCACGCGGCCATGGCGCAAGGTTACCGCTTCGTGGGCGAAGTGGTGGGCGGGGTGCTCGGGGGGGTTGGCCTTGGCTGGCTCTTGGATCGCTTCGCGCATACCCAACCCTGGGGCGTGGTCGGCGGTTTGCTGATCGGCACTGGGATTTCGATCTTCACCGCAGTCAACGCTGCGACGAAGGCGAGCAAGATTGAACCGGAAGCGCTTGGGCGACCGCCCGGCGCACCCAAGGACGAAGACGAGGACTAAGGCCCCCATGGCGCAACAACCCGCCATCGAACCGATGCACCAGTTCCTGATCCACAAGATCGCTCAGGGACCGGTCTTCCATGTGGGCGGCTTGACCGTGGACATGTCGATCACGAATTCGGTCGTGAGCATGATCGCCGGCGCTCTGATCTTGGTCATATTTTTTGCGCTTACGGCGCGTCGCGAAGTCGTGCCGAACCGCGGCCAGGCTCTCGCGGAGAGCCTCTACAACATCATCGATCGTGTTCTGGTTGGGCCGATTATCGGCCACGCGGGCAAACCCTACGTGCCCTATATCTTCGCGCTCTTTTTGATCATCCTCATCCTCAATCTGATGAGTGTCGTGCTGGCGATTGGAAATGTCGCGGGCTTCGAATGGACCTTCGCCGTCACATCTCAGCTGGCGATTACCGCGACGCTGGCCGTGCTCACCTTCTTCAGCATCTTCATTTTGGGATTTGTCAAACACGGTCCGAAGTTCGTGACCCTGTTTGCGCCGGGCGGCATGCCCAAGGTCATGCTGGTCTTCATGGTCCCGATCGAGATGCTGTCCTACTTCGTTCGGCCAGTGACCCTAGCGATGCGCCTGTTCGGCAATATGCTCGGCGGACACGTGGTGATGAGCCTTTTTGGATCCTTCGTGGTCGCCTTGGCCATCGTGGGTCTGGCGGGTGGACTGGCGAGCCTGGCCTTCATCCCAAGTGCGCTCTCTTTCACAATGATCGTGGCGCTGACCGGCCTTGAGCTGGTTGTAGCGATCCTGCAGGCCTTCGTCTTTGCAGCGCTTGCGACCGTCTATCTCAACGAGGTCGTGAACTTCGGTCACGGCCACTAATCCAAACCTGACTTTCTACAGAGGACTATCCCATGAACCCCGTCGCTTCTGTCGTCGACTTTCACACCTCCGCTAAGCTTATCGGCGCCGGTCTTGCGGCCATGGGCATGATCGGCGCCGGTGTCGGTCTGGGCGTGCTGTTCGGCAGCTACCTCCAGGCCGCCATCCGCAATCCAGCGGGAGCCGCCAGCCAACAGACCATGCTGTTCCTGGGCATGGCGCTCACCGAAACCATGGGCCTCTTCGCCTTCGTGGTCTCGCTGATCATCCTGTTCGGCTCTTAAGACTTAGCTTTAGAGACTGATCGCCAATGGCGACCCAGACCCAAGAAAGCACGGCTGCGCCAGAAGCCAAACCTGCTGGCCTGCCTCAGTTCGACTTCCAATGGTGGCCAGGCCAAATCGTTTGGTTCCTGATCATCTTCCTGGTCGTGCTTGTGTTTGTCCGCCTCTTCGCAGCTCCGCGTCTTGGCGGCGCGATCGACGCGCGCGAAGCCAAGATCAGCGGCGATATCGCTGATGCGCGTCGGCTGAAGGACGAGGCGGAGGCTCAGGCCGCCGCGGCCGCCGCGGAAATCGCCCAAGTCCGGGTCGCAGCTCAGCGTGTCGCCGCACAAGCTCGCGCCCAGGCTCAAGCGGTGGTCACAGCCCGACTGGCTGAAGAAGAGGCCAAGCTCGCGGAAAAAGGCGCGCAGGCTGAAGCCCGGATCAGTAAGGCGCGCGATGCGGCCATGGCCAACGTGGCTGGCATCGCCGCAGACGCAGCCGGCGCGATTGTCAGCAAGCTGACCGGACAGGCTGCGAGCGCTGCGGAACTCGCCGCGGCGAAGGGATAGGACGATGGAACTTCTCACCGAAGCGCACTTTTGGGTCGGCGTCGCCTTTGTTGTATTTGTCGCCGTCCTGGTTTTCGCAGGCGTGCACAAGTTTGCTTGGCAGGCCTTGGGGAATGCCGGTGAGCAGGTTCGCGCCCAGCTCGATGAAGCCAACCACCTGCGCCAGGAAGCTCAGGCGTTGCTGGCCCGTATTCAGGCCGATCGCGAGCAATCTGAAAAGCTTTCGGCCGAAATCCTGGCCAATGCCGAGGAACAGGCCAAGCGCATGCAGTCAGAGGCGCAAGAGCGCCTTGCCGAGCAGATTGAACGCCGCGGCCAGCTGGCTGAACGCCGCATAGCTACAGCCGAGGCCCAGGCCGCCGCCGAGGTTAAGGCCGCTGCGGGCGAACTTGCCGCGCAGATCGCCGAGCAGGTGCTTGCCGCCCGTCTGGCTGGAACAAGATCAGACCCGTTGATCGACGCTGCGATCGGCAAGATGGCAGGCAAGTTTCAATAGGGGTCTTGGCGCGAGCAGCCCAAGTTCTGGCCGCCGGTCGAGCGCAGCTCGAATAGGAAACGCCCCGAATTCTCGGGGCGTTTCTACGAGGTCGTGGCTAGGCCATGGCCATTTTGCGTTGCAGCCGTCGTTTCAGATATCTGCGGCTGCGGATCGCGAAACGAAAACGCGGCGGAAGAACCAGACGCTCAACACGCAGATATTGCTGCCAAAACACTTGGATGATCTCTGGCTCGCGACGCATCAGCCGACGGATCGGGAAGACCATATTGGGGTGCGCGCGTTGCATGCGCACGAACCTGCGCTTTGCGCTGAAGGAGTTTCGCAGCACGATCATCAGCCCGATCACCATGACGGGCAGGCCCAGATGTCCGGGAAGAGCAACGAGCGGCAGGCCGACCAGCATAATGACCAGGCCAAGCGCGATCAGCAGCCAGCGGGCCACGCGCGAGGCCAGTTCGCGGGCAAACTCATCGGAGGCGCGATAGACGCGCAAAGAGGGCATGGCGAAAGTCACTGGAGCAAACCTAGGCGCGCGCAAGAAGTTCAAGGGGAGGCTCGAACCACTGCGTCGCTACCTTGATATGCGAACCAGCTTAGGAGTCGTAAAGGCGGCGGCCGATTAAATTTTTCTCATCGCGATCTATTCGGCAGCTAATGGCGCCGGCGCCACACCTGTGGGTTCTGGGCGCCACGTCAGTTTCGGCTTTCGTGCGGCGAGGGTTTCATCGAGACGGCGCAGCGGTGCAAGGTGTGGGGCATTTTTAAAGCGTTCGACGTCACCAGCTTTGGCCGCCTTCGCCAGGGCCAGCAGCGCATCGCAGAAGCGATCCAGCTCGCGTTTGGATTCCGTCTCCGTCGGTTCGATCAGCATTGCGCCGTGCACGACGAGAGGGAAATACATGGTCATCGGGTGGAACCCCTCGTCGATCATCGCCTTGGCGAAGTCGAGGGTCGTGACGCCAGTGCCTTCGAGCCAAGCGTCATCAAAGAGCGCTTCATGCATGCACGGGCCGTGTGCAAAAGCCGGGGTCATCTCGGCTGAAAGCACGGCCTTGATGTAATTGGCGTTGAGGACCGCGTCCTCGGCGACCTGCCGCAACCCATCGCAACCATGGCTTCTCATGTAGGCATAGGCGCGGACAAACATGCCCATTTGTCCGTGGAAGGCGCTCATGCGACCAAAAGCTTCGGCCGCCGCCTCGACAGCCTCTTCCACCAGTTTCAACCCATCGGCCCCATGGACGATCCAAGGCGCCGGCGCAAATCGCGCGAGCGCGCTGGAGAGCACGACGGGCCCCGCACCGGGACCCCCGCCGCCGTGCGGCGTCGAGAAGGTCTTGTGGAGGTTGATGTGCATGGCGTCGACCCCCAGGTCGCCAGGCCGCACCCGTCCGACGATGGCGTTGAAGTTGGCGCCATCGCAGTAGAAATACGCGCCAGCCTCATGGGTAAGGCGAGCGATCTCGATGATATCGCGTTCAAAGAGCCCGCAAGTATTGGGGTTGGTGACCATGATCGCGGCCACGTCGGGCCCGAGTTTTGCGGCCAGGTCCGCCAGGTCGACGCGACCGTCTTCGGTTTGAGCGATCTCCTGAACAGAATAACCGACAAAGGCGGCTGTCGCTGGATTGGTGCCATGGGCGGAAGTCGGCGTCAGAACGCGGCGTCGATTTGATTGGCCTGCGGCTTCATGCGCGGCTTTGATCGCCAAGAGTCCGCAGAGCTCGCCATGCGCGCCGGCCTTGGGCGTGAGAGCAACCGCGGGCATGCCGGTAAGGGTTTTCAGCCAATGGGCGAGGCGGTCCATCAGTTCGAGGGCGCCTTGCGTCGTCGATTGCGGTTGCAAGGGATGGAGGTCAGCAAAGCCCGCCAGTCGCGCCACTTTCTCATTGAGGCGCGGATTGTGCTTCATCGTGCACGAACCCAGCGGATAGAGAGCAAGGTCGATGGCGTGGTTTTTTTGGGAGAGACGCACGTAGTGGCGCAAGGTCTCCGGCTCGGAAAGACCAGCCAAGCCGATCTTCTCTGAGCGCACGAGGTCTCCCAAGTCGGAGGCGTCGTGGGCCGGCGCGTCGAAGTCGACGCCGGTCTTGTCCCAGCCGCCGAGTTCGAAGATCAACGGTTCGTCCTGCAGGAGCCCGCGCCCGCCAGCGAGGGCTTTATGCTCTTCGGTGCTGGCCGAAACCATGGGTTTGGTGGGACGCCCCACGCTAGACATGCTCATCGGCGAAGCCTCCCTTTGAGGGCGGCGGCCAAGGCCGCAATATCCTGGCTCGTGGTGGTTTCTGTGGCCGCAACCAGCAAGACATCGTCCATGCCGGCATGCGGATCCAGGCGCGCATAAGGAACGCCAGCAATGATGTTGTCAGCCAGGAGGTCTTCGACGACACGCGAAGCGTCTGGCGCACGCAAAGCGATTTCATTGAAGTAGCGGGGCGTCAGGATTTCTACTGAACCACGCAGCGCGCCCTCCAATTCACGCGCCCGGCTGTGATTGAGCGCAGCCAGTTGGCGAAGGCCCACTTCACCCAGCAGAGACAGGTGAATTGTAAAAGCCAGCGCGCAGAGACCGGAGTTGGTGCAGATGTTGGATGTCGCCTTTTCTCGGCGGATGTGCTGCTCGCGGGTGGATAGCGTCAGTACAAACCCACGTCGGCCTTCAGCATCGATGGTTTCCCCACAAAGCCGCCCCGGCATCTGGCGCACGAGGTTCTCACGACAGGCGAACAGCCCGACGTAAGGGCCGCCATAGTTCAGTGCGTTGCCAATTGACTGGCCTTCGGCCACCGCGATGTCTGCGCCCATTTCGCCGGGTGATTTTAGGAGACCAAAGGAAATGGCTTCGGTCGTGACAACAATCAGCAAGGCGCCTGCGGCGTGCGCGGCGTGCGCAATCTTGGTGACGTCTGTGACAACTCCAAAGACATTGGGCGTTTGGACAACCACACAGGCCGTTCCCGCATCAATCGCCTCAATGACCGCCGCCTCGGCGTCGATGGCCGCTGCTAGGCGCACGATCTCCATGCCCTCGGCGTGGGCGATGGTTTGGGTTGTGGCGGCGTAGTGGGGGTGCAGCCCGCCTGACAGAATGGCCTTTTCGCGACGGGTGACGCGCTGGCTCATCATCACGGCTTCAGCGCATGCGGTGGATCCGTCGTACATCGATGCGTTGGCCACATCGAGGCCCGTCAGCCGAGCCACCTGGGTCTGAAATTCGAAGAGCACTTGCAGCGTGCCCTGGGCGATCTCGGGCTGGTAGGGCGTGTAGCTGGTCAGAAACTCAGACCGTTGAATGATGTGGTCGACGCTTGCAGGCACATGATGGCGATAGGCGCCTGCCCCGCAAAAGAAAGGCCCGGCGCCTGCAGGCCGGTTCATCGCAGCAAGCTGGCTAAGCTCGCGCTCAACGTCGAGTTCGCCGGTGTGAAGCGGCAACGCGAAGAGTTCTGACCTACGCGCCGAGACTGGCACGTCGCTAAAGAGCGCGTCGATATCGGCGGCGCCGACGACGCCAAGCATCTTCGTCCGGTCGTCGGGTGTCAGTGGCAGGTAGCGCATCAATAATCCTAGAGTGTCTGGAGATAGGCTTCGTATGCGGGGCGATCCATCAAGGCGTCGACCTCGGCCGGATCAGCGAGCTTAACCTTGGCGAACCACCCCGCCGCTTCTGGCTGGGCGTTGACGGTGTCGGGCGCCTCGCCAAGCGCGCCGTTGGCTTCAATCACCTCTCCAGACACTGGCGCATAGACGTCGGAGGCCGCCTTGACGCTCTCGACGACTGCGAAGCCATCGCCGGCCTTGACCGATTTGCCGACGTTTGGGGTCTCGACGAACACCACATCGCCCAGTTGCTCGGCGGCGTAGGCGGTGATGCCGACCGTGGCGACGTCGCCGTCGACTTCGACCCATTCGTGATCCTTGGTGAAACGCATGTGTGAGGGCCTTTCAAGACGTGTGTTTGCGGACGTAGCGATGAGGAACGAAGGGCGCCTTGGCGACCTCTGCGGATTGCGGTTTGCCGCGGACGATGACCCGAAGCGGGGTTCCGACCTGGGCGTTAGCCGGGGTGACAAAGCCCAGGGCGACGCCTTGCTTCAGACTGGGAGAGAAGCCGCCAGAGGTGACGACACCGACGATTGCACCCTCCGCATCAGCGATCTGCGCGCCTTCTCGGGCCGGTGCGCCTTCGAGCACCCTTAGGGCGACGCGAATCCGCGACGGTTGCTCGACAAGCTCTTGTACGATCCGCGCTGCACCGGGGAAATCACGCTGTTCACGACGGTTCTTACTGATTGCAAAGCCCAGGTCCGCCTCAACCGGGCTCACCGTTTCATCAAGGTCGTGGCCGTAGAGCGGCAGACCAGCCTCGAGCCGCAGGGAGTCGCGAGCGCCCAGACCGATGGGCCTCACGCGCTCGTCGCTGAGAAGCGCGTTCCAGACGTCCAAGGCCGCTTTCGCCGGAATGGAGATCTCATAGCCGTCTTCGCCGGTATAGCCGGAGCGCGAAACAATGAGATCCTGGCCGAATGCATGAATCGGCCGGATATCCATGAACACCATGGAGGCGCATTGCGGCGCATGGGCCTGCAAAACGGCCGCGGCCTGAGGCCCTTGCAGCGCCAAGAGCGCCCGATCCTCCAGACGTTCAATCGTGACCTGGCCCGCCAGTTCACGATCGATGACCCGGAAATCATTATCTTTGCAGGCGCCGTTGACCACGATGAACAGGCCATCGTCGTCGGGGCGGCCCGCCATCAGGTCGTCGATAATCCCGCCCTTGCGATTTAGAAGTAAGGAGTACTTCTGCTTACCGGGCTTTAGGTTGATGAAGTCGCCCGGAACGATCTCTTCGAACGCGGCGAGCGGGGCCACCCCGCGCAACCGAGCCTGGCCCATGTGGGAGACATCGAAAAGGCCCGCGTGCTCACGGGTCCAAAGATGTTCCTTAAGGATGCCTTGGGGATACTGCACGGGCATCTCGTAGCCCGCGAACGGCGCCATCCGCGCACCGGCGGCGATGTGCGCCGAATGCAACGGCGTGGTTCTCAAAGGGCTAGGGGCGGCATCGGCCAAGGCGGTGACTCCAGCTGACAATGGGGCGATCAGCCGAGGGCGAACCCTGGCGTCCTGCGCCCCCGCTGTCCTTGGGCCTGAGAGATTTCGGATCGCCGATCTCGTGGCGACCCCCTGCTCCTTCGGCGGGCCGCCGTCACTCCTGGTCGAGTTTCGGCGCACCACTTTCCAGCGTGCATCAGCTCGCCGCGGTCCTTTTGCCTGAGCGTTTCCGGGGCGGTTGCGCCTTCGGCTCCGGACCTTTTGTCGAAGGTCCGATCTCTCCCGCGAGAGTCGGGCGGACCCTGTTGTATCGCTGGTGCGAAGTCAATGCGGCGCACCGGCTGTTTCCACTCGTCAGCAACGCAACGCCCCAACCTGGCCTCGTGAGCGTTGATCGCGATCGATCACAACTGCGGGTCTGATCAGCCGCCCTTCATCTTGCAGCTCTTGAAACTGACCGTCGTGCCTTCGACGACGACGGTCTTTCCATCGGTCCAAAATCTGGCCCCCGGGCCTTTGAACTCAACGCCGGCCGCACTTTCAGTGCGCTTCAGATCGTAGCGCTTGTTATCGCTATTGGTGGTCATTTCGACTTTCGTCGGTTGATCTGAATCATAGGTCATCATGAAGGCGCCGCCGCTCTCACACGTGTAAAATGCCTGGTCGAATTCATTCATCGGCGGCTGAGCGGGCGTGGCGGCCAAGGTCGGCGTCGCCGCGAAGCCTAGTGCGAAACCGGCGCAGACTATCGAAATAGCTCGCATCTTTGGGTTTCCTCTCACGACTGCTTAAATCGTGGGATTGAATATATCACCCGGACTGCGAATTGCGGGAATTTTATTCTAACGATCGGCACGGCCCAGCTTTCGCCGCATCCGTAATTGAGCGTGCCGCAGATGGAATCTTATCAATGACGCGACCGCGCCCAAAAGCGGCGCCGCTTTTGTCGGCGGCGCTCATCATGGCGTGCGCCGCCCACGCCTTGGCCGCCCCGCCGTCGCCTGCTGATCCGGAAGCCGCGATCGTTGAGGAATTGGTGGTGACGGCCCGCCACCCCGCCCCTGCCTGGTGGCGAGTGGAGAAGGAGGGTGCGACCGTTTACATCCTGGGTGTTCTGGACACCCCCATACCCCCAGACATCCGCTGGCGGCGTGAGGAGCTGGATGCACGGTTGAAGGGAGCTGACCGGCTTATTGTGGGGCCGCGACTTCATGCGGGCCTGGAGGATATTTTCGGGCTCCTGGGGCTTTGGAGCCACCTTCGGATCTCGGGCAACCTTGAAGACACGCTGGCAGCACCCCTTCGGGACCGTTTCGTGGCCGATCGGCTGCGGCTGGGCAAGGGGGCTGAGCCCTATGCGCACTGGCGTCCGATGGTCGCGGGTCAACTTCTGCTCCGTGACGCGCGGCCCGCCGGGTCGAGCGATGTAGGCCGCCAGATTCGCAACGAAGCCAAGCGACTGGACATTGTTGAGCGCGCGGCTGGCCAATATGATCTCGTGCCTCTTGCGCGGACTGCGCTTGGTTCCCTTAACGCTGAGGCTGACGAGGCCTGTTTGGCGTCTGCGTTGGACGATGCTGAAGCCGGTGAGGATATTTACCGGCAGGCAGCCTTGGGATGGGCGCGCGGCGACATATCCGCCGCCCTCAAGGCTCCGCGGCGTTTCGATCGATGTCTCTTGCTAATGGCCGGGGGGCCGAGCCTTTGGCGTCGCAGCACCGAGGATCTTGCAGACGCTATCGTCCGCGCCACCGATAAGCCCGGACACTCAGTCGCGATCGTGCCGCTCAGGCGCTTGTTGGCGAAGGATGGTCTGATCGATAGCCTCCAGGCGCGCGGCTTGAAAGTGATCGGTCCGGCCGACGATCAGCCTGAGAGGCCTTGAGGTGCGATCACGGCGCCGGGGGCCGCTACATCCGCTCAGGAACCGCAATACCGAGGAGATCGAGCGCGCGTTCGAGCTGCGTAAGCGAGACCTGAGCCAGAGCCAGGCGCGATGCACGGACCTGGGCCTCGGCCTGAAGGATCGGGCAGGCGGCATAGAACTTCGAAAAGGTCTGGGAAAGTCGGTAGGCGTGTTCGGCCACCGCGTTGGGAGCTTTTTTGTCGTAGGCTTCCGCGAGAGCGGTCTCGAAGGCGTCTAGGGTCAGCACCAGCTCACGCTCCGCCGGTTCGCTCACCTTGATCGGACCGGGCCGGACGCCCTCGTCCTTGGCGCGCCGGAGCAGCGATTTCACGCGGACAGCCTGATAGAGCAGATAGGGGCCGGTCTTGCCCTCGAAGCTGGTGAACCGGTCCAGATCGAAGATGTAGGAGGTGCCGCGGAAATTCTGCAGGTCAGCAAATTTGAGCGCGGCGACGGCGACATTTCCGGCGATTGCTTCGAACTCATTCTCCGAAAGATCCTCGCCAAGACCTGCTTCGTGCAAGCGTTCGCGCGCTTTTTGACGGGTCAACTCGATCATGTCGTTGAGTTTCAGGACGCCGCCCTCGCGGGTCTTGAAGGGTTTGCCGTCTGTCCCGTTCATCGTGCCGAAGCCGACATGCTCCAGCTCGCCCTCGGCAGCATAGCCGGCAAGGTAGGCCGCGCGGAACACGATCTCGAAATGGTCGGCCTGACGCTGGTCCACGCAGTAGATCACCAGCTGCGGATCAAACGTCTTCTTGCGGTCTAGGATGGTCGCCAGGTCCGTCGTCCCATACATCGCCGAGCCTTCGGAAGAGACGACAAGCAAAGGCGGCAGTTCGCGTTTGTCGCTCTCGCGCGCCACGCGGATGATGCGCGCGCCCTGATCATCGATCAGCAGGCCCTTTGCATCGAGCTCGGCGACCATGGGCTCGATCAGATCGTTCACATCGCTTTCTCCCTTCCAAAGGTCGAAATCGACGCCCAGAGCGTGGAAGTCGCGTTCCAGCGCGACCTGGGTGACATCGCGAAAGCGCGTCCAAAGCGCATAGTAGCCGGGCTGCTTGGCTTGCAGGCCAGCCGTGATCCTTCGGGCGCGGTCGCGGTAGTCCGGGTCGGATTTTCCCCGCGCAGCGCTTTGCGGATAGAGCCGATCAAGATCGCCTAGAGTGACTGTCTCGAAGATATCGGGGCTGATGGTCTGGCCGGCGTTCAAGCGGTCGACGGCGAGGGCTATGTTTGGGTTCTCGTCGCTCACCGCGCCGATCAGCAGACCCATTTGATAACCCCAGTCGCCGAAATGGGCGTCGCCGAACACCTCGTCGCCACGAAAGCGGTAGAGACGCTTGATCGCCTCCCCGATGATCGAAGCGCGCAGATGACCCACGTGCATGGGCTTTGCGACATTGGGGCCGCCGTAGTCGACCAGAACCCGACGCGGGTGGGCGACGGTCTCAGCGCCGGACCGCGGGTCCTCAGAAATGGACTGCGCGCGTTGGCTCAAGGCTTGGTCGGTGAGCTTCAGGTTGATGAAGCCAGGGCCCGCGATCTCCACGACGCCAAGCCGTGCGTCGCCGGCCAGACGCTCGGCGACTGCGCTGGCGATTTCGCGTGGATTTCGGCCCACGCGTTTGGCCGCCGCGAGGGCGCCGTTCGATTGAAAATCTGCGAGGTCTGGGCGATCCGACGCGGTCACCCGTCCAAGCGCGGCAGGCAAGCCAAGGTCAGCGAAGACAGCCTCGACTGCTTCGCTCAGCCCCTTTCTTAGGTCGCTCATCGCGGCGGTGGGGTCGTCCCGGCGGAGGCCACCGCTGTGGCGGCTCCTGCGTTGACACGGAATCGCTTACCGACCCGGTTGAAATCGGCCATCTGAGGCGTCACGTCGAAGCCGACGAGAATCTCAAAATTGGCGCCGGACGTGGTGTTGGTGCCGCGTGGAATGACGATGTGGTTGACGGCGTCGGACATGTAGACCCGGTCCTGGCCAGCCGGGAAGCTGACGGGCAGGTCGAATTCTTGACGCGCAATTACCTCGCGGTTGCGGTCGGTGACCGCCACCCAATAGTGATAGGTCTTGGAATTGGCGGTCGCTTGGGGACCTTTTCCGAGCTCAAACAAGACATCTATCGCCACGGTTATCGGCTCATTGTCCTTATATTCGCAGCCGGCGGATATGCCCTGGATTTCCCCAGAATAGACGACGTTCGCCGAAGCCTCGTGAGCATCCTTGAATTCGACGATGCGACTTGCGTCGTAGAGCGCCTTCACAAAAGGACAGGGACCGGCGTTACGCAACGCCGGCAACGGGGCGGAGCTATCGCCCCATTCCTTGTCGCGCTTCTTCTTCTTGGCGTCGTCTTGCTGTTGCTTTTTGTCATCGCCGGGCGGGCCATGCCCCCCGCCGCCACCGCCTCCGCCACCACCGCCGTACTGAGCGTGGGCTGCGAAAGGGGTCGCGATCAGCAGGGCTGAAGCAGCAAGCAGGACTAGGCGGCGCATTGCAGGCGTCCGTAAACGAGGGGGCGCGATGGGTTCGCACCTATTTGCAGATCTTAGTACAGCCTGGAGAATGCGGCGGCAACGCGGCTGGCGGCCGCGCACGCGAGGCCCTACCCTGGATACGATGTCCGACCTGGATTGTGATCTTCCGCCGCTCAAGATTCTTCTCGCTACGCCGCGCGGGTTCTGCGCAGGCGTCGACAGGGCGATTCAGATTGTCGAGCGAGCTCTCGCCAAATACGGCTCTCCCGTCTACGTGCGCCACGAGATCGTTCACAACCGCCACGTCGTGGAGCGCCTCAAGGGGCTGGGCGCGGTCTTTGTGGAAGAGTTGGAAGACTGTCCGTCGGACCGCCCTGTGGTTTTTTCCGCCCACGGCGTGCCCAAGGCGGTTTGCGCCGAGGCTCGGACGCGCAAGATGTTCTACCTTGATGCGACCTGTCCGCTCGTCTCCAAGGTGCATGTGGAGGCGGGGCGTCATTTCGAAGCTGGCCGCGAAATCGTCCTGATAGGCCATGCCGGTCACCCCGAAGTCGTAGGCACGGTGGGACAGTTGCCTCAGGGGGCTGTGTCTCTGGTCGAAAGTGTGGCCGATGCGCTTAGGTTCACGCCGCGCGACCCTGGAAACATCGCCTTCGTGACCCAGACCACGCTATCCCTCGACGAAACCGCCGAAATCATCGCGACCTTACGCGCGCGGTTCCCGGATATCTGCTCCCCCCATAAGGAAGATATTTGTTACGCCACGACCAATCGACAGGAGGCCGTCAAGTCCCTGGCTGGACGTTGCGAGGTCCTCCTGGTGTTGGGCAGCGCCAATTCCTCTAACTCAGTGCGGCTCGCCGAAGTGGGCCGTCGGGCCGGCGCAAGGGCGTTCCTGATCGACGATGCAGAGGGGCTCGATCTGAATTGGTTAGCCGAGGCCAGGGTGGTCGGCGTGACGGCGGGGGCCTCTGCGCCGGAGATCTTGGTGCAGGGCGTCATTAACCGGCTTTCCAGGAATTTCGCGATTTCGGTTGAGGAGATCGACGCCGAGCAAGAGAGCGTTACTTTCAAACTGCCTGCGGCCTTGGCGAGCTAGGGGCTGCAACGCGTCGCAAGAGCAGTCCATCGCGCGCGTTCCACCAGCTTCTGCGACCAAGCTTTAGGGATGTCGCTCCGAGAATTTTGCGCGGCCCTGTCGATGGCCGAATGCAGGTAGGGCGCGCGCCATCCCAAAGCGCGGGGCGCGCGCGCGCAGGCCGGCTAAGTCAGCTGCTCGAAGGTGCGACGGTATCGCCTAAGGAACGCGCGGCCACGCGCATGGACATCTTCGGCCGCGGTTTCGCGCGCCACAACCCTAAGGTCTCCCTCAGGCGCAGGCTCCAAGCGCACGGTGTCTCCAACGTGGGCGTTTAGGGCTCCGACATCCTCGCTATCCAGGACCAGGACAAATCGTTCGCCAACCCGCTCAAGTTTACAGGAAATCATAGCCAACTCCCTGAGCACCTCTGGACGCTACCACATTGGCGTGGCCTCGTCTTGATCGCCTCCCTGCTTGACCGTCCAAGCGACCTCGCTCATCCCCATCCCATGGCGGTCTACACAGACATAACTGATGAAGAGCTGGCGGGCTTGCTCGCCGACTTTGACCTTGGACAAGCCCTTAGCCTGAAGGGGGTGGCCGAGGGTGTCGAAAATTCAAATTTCCTGCTGGAAACGGAGACCGGACGTTATTTCCTGACGGTCTACGAACGCCGCGTACGGCCCCAGGACCTGCCCTTTTTTCTGGAGCTGCTGCGTTGGATTGCGCAGCGGGGTTTTCCAAGCGCTACGCCGATCCCCGATCGTGCGGGACGGCTCCTCAAAAGTGTCCGGGGCAAGCCCTGCGCCATTGTCACCTTCCTATCAGGCTTGGCGGTCCGGCGTCCCGGCGCGGCGCACTGCCGCCAGGCCGGCGCCGGTCTGGCGCAGCTGCACTTGGCGGCGGAAGGATTTCCGCAAGGGCGGTCCAACGACTTGGGACAAGGCGACTGGGCGCCGATGTTCGCCGATCTGGCCGGTGCGGCCGAGGCGCTGAAGCCTGGGCTGGCCGGGATCATCTCGTCTGATCTCGAACTATTGGAGGATCGTTGGCCGCGAAACCTTCCCCAAGGCGTAATCCATGCCGACTTTTTCCCCGACAATGTCTTCTTCAAGGGGGGCGTGTTCGCGGGCGCAATCGACTTCTACTTCGCCTGCGTCGACGCATATGCTTACGACATCGCCATTGCGCTCAATGCGTGGTGCTTCGAAGCCGATGGGAGCTTCAATATCACGTCAGCCCGCCAATTGGTCGCGGGCTACGAGACGTTGCGGCCATTGTCCGATCTCGAACGAGTATCCTTGCCGGTCCTGGCGCACGGGGCGGCGATGCGTTTCTTCTTAACCCGGCTACATGATTGGGGTGCAACGCCGGACGGCGCGCTGGTGCGGCCCAAGGATCCGCTAGAGTATGAACGCAAACTGGCGGTCCACCGCAGCTCCCCAGACCTTGTGCTATTTGGAGGGGTCAGGTGAGCGCGCAAGTTGTGATCCATACGGACGGCGCGTGCTCGGGGAATCCTGGGCCGGGCGGATGGGGCGCAGTTCTCCACTATGGGAACACGGAAAAAGAGCTCTGCGGCGGCGAACTTCAGACCACGAACAATCGAATGGAGCTGATGGCCGCGATCCAAGCGCTGGAGGCGCTGAAACGCCCGTGCCGGGTTGAGCTGCATACGGACAGCCAGTACGTGCAGAAGGGAATCCATGAATGGATTCATGGCTGGAAGCGCCGGGGTTGGCGGACTGCCGACAAGAAGCCGGTCAAGAACGAAGATCTCTGGAAACGGCTGGATGAGGCGCGTCTTCGCCATGAAGTTGATTGGCGTTGGATCAAGGGCCACGCGGGACATGAATTCAACGAGCGCGCTGATGCGCTTGCGCGACAGGGAATGGCGGAAATCCTCGAAGCGCAACTCAAATAGTTCAAGATCAAACTTGATGAGCATTGAAGTTTGATCTAGATTCGCTGGAAATCGAATGAGAGGCGTCCGCGATGGCCGCTGAACCGGAAGACCGTCCTGACATCCAAGTCTTCGACGAAATCCGCTACATCGAGCACCTGGTCAGAACGGCGATTACGCGCAAGCTCCCGGTCGGGCTGACCTATCCGCAGTTTGAAGTAATGAACCTGCTGTCGCGGCGCGGCGACGGGATTACGCCGCTCGCCATCGCGCGCGCCCTTCAGATGACGAAGAGCGGACTTACCAACACACTTCGGAGGCTCCATGCCCGGGACCTGGTTCGGGTCGAGCATTGTGAGGCGGATGGCCGCAAAAAACGTATCTGGCTGACGCCTGGAGGTCGCACGGCCTATGTTCAGGCGATGCTCGCCATTCGCCCCAAGATGGAAGATCTGCGCGACGGGTTCACGCAGAAGGAGTTCAGCGAAGTCTTGCCGTTCCTGAAAGCGCTAAGAACTTGGCTTGGCGAGAAGCCTTAAGCGCGTCTTCCAGAAGAACAGCGCCCGACGATCAAGAGGCGACAGCTGTCGATACCGCCGAGCGAGGGGACGCTGGCCTTACCGCTGCCCCTCAAACGGCTCGCCGTCGGCTGAACCAACATTTGTCGCCCCAGCGATCAGGGTTGATCTGCGTAGACCTTCACGAGCTTGAACAAGAAGTCCCGCCCCTCATAGAGCGAGGTGACGCCGATGCGCTCGTTCAGGCCATGGATGCGGCCAAGGTCCGGCTCAAAGAAAAGCCCTGATACGCCGTAGGTTGGAATTCCTCCTGCCCCCAACGCCTTTCCGTCTGTGGCTCCAGCCTGGAGAATTGGCACCACAGGGACACCTGGCCACATCTCAGCTGAGAGCTTTTCGATCGGTCCCATCACCTGGGCCGTAAGCGGCGGGGCCGGGGCGTCAATTTCCCCGCGCGAGGCTGCGACTTTTGAGACCGAGACCTGCGGATCGCCAATGATCTCAATGAGCTTGTTGCGCACCTCGTCGCGGCTTACGCCCGGAAAAATGCGGCAGTTGATATTGGCGCTCGCGCGTTGGGGCAGCGCGTTTTGGGCATGGCCCGCAGAAAGCATGGTCGCCACGCATGTCGTGCGAAGCATGGTGTGCAGACCGGGATCTTTTGACAGCAAGGCGTCAGATTTCGCGTCCTTGGGATTGGCGGCGAGCGCTGTCATGGCCGCGCCCTGCTGGCCGCCGACAATCTTCGACATTCCCATCAGATAGGCCCGATTGGCGTCATTGATCTGGACCGGGAATTCATAGCCGCGGATTTTCTCCAGCGCATCGGCGAGGCGGTAGATGGCGTTGTCAGGCACCGGGCGCGATGAGTGACCGCCAGGGTTCGTCACCTCAAGGGTGAAGCTTTGCGAAGTCTTCTCGCCCGCCTCAACCGTGTGGGCGATCCGTTTTCCATGGTCATCAAGCTGGCCGCCTGCGCCTTCATTGAGAGCGAAGGCTGCGTCAATCAGGTCGCGACGGTTCTTGACCAACCAGGACGCGCCATTAAAGGGGCTGCCGCCTTCCTCACCGCAAGTCAGCGCCATCTTGATCGTGCGTTTCGGTTTGAAGCCCTCGGTCTTGTAGCGCATCAGGCTGTCGACCCAGATGGCGGCTTGAGCCTTATCGTCGGACGCGCCGCGTCCGTAAAAATAGCCGCCTTCTTCGACAAGCGTGAACGGATCACGCGTCCAGTCTTCACGCTTGGCCTCGACCACATCAATGTGAGCCAGCAAAAGGATGGCTTTCGCGTGCGGATCCGTCCCAGGAAGGGCCGCCACCAGACCGCCGTTCTTTGGAAACTCCGGGGTTGAGAAGATTGTCAGATCGCTCTGCGGAAACCCGGCGGACTTCAGATGCGCGGCCATGCGTTCCGCAGCGAGCGTGCAGCTTCCAGCGGAGGCCGTCGTATTGGTCTCGACAAGCTCCTTATAGAGTGCGCGAAAAGCTGTCTGGTCCGGGCGCGATTGAGCTTGCGCAACGCCAGCGCAAAGCAATGCAGCAGCTGCGAATGCAACGAAAGTCTTCGTCATTTGGGATCCCCGATTAGCTGGCGCGACTATTCCAGCGCACGAGGATCGCGGCAAGCGAGGGCTTTGGATCGCATTGGTGTTTGCCCTGCGCCAATTCGCGGTCGAAAATGACCCGGCAAGTGCGGGAGGGGGCTATTTTGCGCGACGGCATAGAACAGACCCATCCAGATCACCCGCGTCCCAAGCTCACATACCCCTTTGAGCAGGGGCCAAAGACCGGCGAGGCGATCGACGTCGCACCGGGTGTAAAATGGCTGCGCATGCCGCTGGGCGGCGCCTTGGCCTTCATTAACGTTTGGGCGATCGAAGATGCGGGCGCTTGGGCCATTGTCGATACCGGCATGGGCGGGCCGGCGACCCAGGCGGCTTGGCGACAGGCCTTCGCAGGGCCGCTTGCGGGTAAGACCGTCAGCCGGGTTTTCGTCACCCATATGCATCCTGACCACATTGGAATGGCGGGCTGGCTTACGCGCAAGTTCGATTGTCGGCTCTGGATCAGTCGCCTGGAATTTCTGATGTGTCGCTCGCTCGCCGCCGACACCGGGCGCGAGGCTCCGGCTGACGCCCTGAATTTTTTCAAGGCCGCCGGCTGGGACGACGAGGCGCTCGAGACCTATCGGGCGCGGTTCGGTGGATTTGGGCGGGCCTTGCACGCCCTTCCAGACAGCTTTCAGCGACTGAGCGACGGCGACAAGGTCAACATCGGGCCGCACGTCTGGAGCGTGGTCATCGGCTCCGGACATAGCCCCGAGCACGCCTGCCTTTGGTGCCCCGACCTCAACATCATCATCACCGGAGACCAGGTCCTGCCTCGGATCTCTTCAAACGTCTCCGTTTTCCCAACCGAACCAAACAGCGATCCGCTCACCGAGTGGCTGACGTCGTTGGCGAGAATCAAGACCAAGGTCCCAGACCAGGTGTTGGTGCTGCCAGCCCACAACGACCCGTTCTACGGACTGCACGCGCGGATCGATCACTTGATCCAAGGCCATGAACGCGGCCTCGCCCGGCTGCATCAACTCATCGACGAACCCAAACGCGCGGTGGATGTGTTTCGTGCGCTCTTCCGCCGGCAGATCGATCAGAGCCTCCTGGGCCTGGCGACCGGCGAAAGCCTTGCGCATTTGAATTGCCTTATCGCCCGAGGCCAGGCCCAAAGGTTCCGCGACGAACATGGCGTCGACTGGTATCGGGCCATGGCCTGACATCGTGCTTTCATGATCTCGAAGGAAGTCCAAATGAGCGACTATGTGCTGGCCGAAAAGTCCGAGGGCGTCTTAACGCTGACGCTCAATCGCCCGGAAAAGAAGAACGCGCTGACGCGGGCCATGTATCAGGCCTTGGGCGAGGCCATCGACGGAGCCGCCGATGACGCCGAAGTCCGCTGCGTTCTAATCCAGGCCAACGGCGACATGTTCACGGCCGGAAATGACCTGGCTGACTTCGCCGCCGTCAACGCTGGCGATCCGGCTGCGAAGCAAGCGCAGGCGCAGGGCAACCCCCTGCTGCGCGCGCTAGGGCGGGCTAAAACACCGCTGGTGGCCGCCGTGCAAGGCCGCGCGGTCGGAGTTGGCGTGACCATGCTGCTGCATTGCGACCTCGTCTACGTCGCTGAGGACGCGCTTCTCTCGACGCCGTTCGTGAACCTGGCCTTGTTGCCGGAAGCGGCCTCTTCGCTGCTGCTCCCCGCGCGCATTGGACATGCGCGGGCTTTTTCGATGTTCGTGCTGGGCGAGGCTATCGATGGCCGCACGGCCGCGGCCTGGGGCCTCGCAAACGCCGCATTGCCCGTATCGCAGGTTCAAGCCAAAGCTCGAACGGCGGCCCAAGCCGTTGCGGCGCGTCCGCCGGCTTCGGTCGCCATAACCAAGGCCTTGATGCGCGAGCCGGAGCGACTGGCCGAGCGTATGGAGGTGGAAGGACGTCACTTCATCGCGCAATTGAAGTCTGCTGAAGCCAAGGAGGCGTTCGCCGCCTTCGCTGAAAAGCGCGCGCCCGATTTTTCGAAGGTGGCGTAGGGACAATGATCAGCGCTGGCCTTGATCCCTACACTGACGCGTCCGTCATCGTCGAAGGCAAGGACCTGTCGGGCAAGAGCGCCGTGGTTACCGGCGGGGCGAGCGGCATCGGTGTTGAGACTGTCAAGGCGTTGGCTGCGGCAGGCGCAGACGTCGTCATCGCGGTCAGAAAGCGTGAGCTTGGCGAAGCCGCGGCGCGCGAGGTCAACGCCGCGGTGGGCGCCGAGCGGGCCCGGGTGGGGATGCTGGATCTTTCTGACCTCGCCAGTGTGGCGGCCTTTACTCGCACGTGGGGCGACAGGCCCCTCAATATGTTGATCAACAACGCAGGCGTCATGGCTTGTCCGCTGACCTACACCCGTGATGATCTGGAGATGCAGCTCGGAACCAATCATTTCGGCCATTTCGCCCTGGGCGTCGGCTTGGCGCGGGCCCTGATGAATGGCGCACAAGAAGGGCGCGGCGCTCGTCTGGTCTCGCTATCTTCGATTGGCCATTTGCGAAGCGCCATGGACTTCAGCGATCTGCACTATCGCAATCGCTCCTATGACAAATGGCAAGCCTATGGCCAGTCGAAGACCGCCAATTCACTCTTCGCGGTCGGTTTCACCAAACGGTTCAGAAACCTGGGCGTAACCGCCAACGCCGTAATGCCAGGCGGCATCATGACCCCCCTGCAGCGACATCTTCCAAGAGAAGAAATGATCGCCATGGGCTGGATCAACGAGGAAGGGGTGGTGACAGACGGGTTCAAGACCCCTGCCCAGGGTGCGTCGACCAGCATCTGGGCTGCTGTCGGTGATGAATTGGAGGGTGTGGGCGGGCTCTACCTGGAAAACCTCGCCCAGGCCGAGACCTATCAACCCGGCGATCGCTTCGGTGTCGCGCCACATGCTCTGGACCCGGAAGCCGCCGATCGGCTCTGGGCGGTTTCCGAAGACACGACGGGAATAAGGCTATGAGCTTGCAGGGAAAGACACTCTTCGTCACCGGCGCTAGCCGCGGAATCGGCCTGGCGATCGCCCTTCGCGCGGCGCGTGACGGCGCCAATGTTGCGATCGCGGCCAAGACCGCCGAGGCTCATCCCAAGCTGCCGGGAACGATCTACTCGGCGGCTGAGGAAATCGAACGCGCCGGCGGCAAGGCCCTTCCGCTGATCGTCGATGTCCGCGACGAGGCTTCGGTGTTGGCGGCGGTCGAGGAGACCGTTCAGCGCTTCGGGGGCGTCGATATCTGCGTCAACAACGCCTCGGCGATCCAGCTCACGGGCACGCTTGCGACAGATATGAAGCGCTACGACCTGATGAACCAGGTCAATGCGCGCGGAACCTTCCTGACGTCCAAGGCCTGCATCCCCCACCTCAGGAAGGCTGCAAATCCGCATGTGCTCATGCTCTCGCCGCCGCTCGACATGAATCCAAAATGGTTCGCCGGCCACCCGGCCTACACGATGGCCAAGTTTGCGATGAGCATGTGTGTTTTGGGCATGGGGGCGGAATTCGCCGACGATGGCGTCGCGTTCAACGCCCTTTGGCCACGCACCGGCATCGCCACGGCTGCGATCAAGTTTGCGCTCGCCGGCGATGAAGGCATGCGCCGATGTCGCACGGTGGAGATCATGGCCGATGCGGCGCATGCGATCTTCGAGAAGCCGTCACGGGAGTTCACCGGCAATTTCCTGATCGACGACAGTTTCCTCTTCAGCGAGGGGGTCCGAGATTTTGAAAAATATCGCGTCGATCCCAGCCAGCCGCTCATGCCAGATTTCTTCGTGCCCGATTCTAGTCGCCCACCGCCGGGCGTTGTCATCGGTGATGGGAGCCTTGCGCCTAGATGAGTGTCACTGTTCGCGTCGCCTCGCCGTCCGACACCTCCCTGATCCTCGGGTTCATTCGCGATTTGGCGGAATACGAACGCCTGCTGCATGAGGTGGAATGCACCGAGGCCGACCTTCGTCGCGATCTGTTCGGTGAGAACCCGCGAGCCTATTGCGATATCGCAGAAGCCGACGGTCGGCCTGTCGGCTTTGCTTTGTGGTTCTACAGCTACTCGACCTTCCGCGGCAGCGCCGGAATTTATCTTGAGGATCTCTTCGTTGTCCCTGGGGCCCGCGGCGTCGGCGCCGGCAAGGCGCTGCTGCGTCGGCTGGCCCAGCGCTGCGTCGAGGCGGATCTGGGGCGGTTGGAGTGGTCTGTGCTCGACTGGAACACCCCGTCGATTGAATTCTACGACAGTCTGCAAGCGATGAAGAAGGAGGGTTGGACTGTTCGACGTCTCTATGGGGAGGCGTTGACGAATCTCGCTCTGTCATGAGCGCGCCGCCGAAAACGGTGCTAAGGGCGACGCCGCAGGAAGAAGCAGCCATCCGCGCGGCGGTTCGCCGCGCTGAAGGGCGAACGGTAGCCGGGGCTGAACACGTCCAAGGCCTTTTTGACCTGCTGGCCGACCCAGACGTTTCAGATCCAATCTACGACCTGCCAAGGCCGATCACGTTGGAGAGTATCGCCCAATGGGTGACTGATAGCGAAATGCTGCGCCAGGAGGGTCGCTGCATTCTTGCGGTGAGCCTCGACGACCAGGGCAAGGTCGCGGGCTATTCCCGTTTCACAGTATGGCCCGATCGCGCCTCGGCGGAACTTGCAGGCGCTCGCCGGGCCGATCTGCAGAACAGCGGCGCAGGGCGCCAAGGCCTTGCCAAGTCCGTCGCCTGGATGTTCGAAATCCTGGGCGTGCGCCTCATCGGACTGACGGCGGGCGTCGACAATATTCGATCTTCCAAAACCATCGATGGCGCGGGTTTCAAACGGATGGGGGAGGTTGAGAGCGTCAGGCCCGATGGTGCGATCCGACGTTCGCTCTACTGGGAGCTCGACCGAGCGGAATGGGTCCGGACCCACCGGCTCTAGGTCGCCTTGGTGCTCGCACAGCCAGCTTGGCGGCCGCGGCGCGCTTGACGGTTCAGCGACCGACCCCCTCGGCCTGACCGCCGCCCGTTCAGGGAGGGTCGGTAAGGCCTTTTCGCCGTGCGCGGGAGCCAAGATCGAACTTCTGCGTTTCTACCCCCCAAGGGGCTGAGTGATGCAGCGTGCGCGAAACGCGCGCGCGTGTTGGAGTATGCCGATGAGCCACGACCAAATCCACGACAACTCAGGAAACGACGATCCGGCTTCGGGTAAGGATGACTTCGCAACGAATGCGGGTTCGCAGGGTTTGGGCGTCGGCTTGCGGCTCGACGGCTTTGGCGACGAAGCCAGAACCGATTCTGATCGGGTGTTCCAGTTCACGACCGCCGGCGGAACTGTCACGGCGATCCAGGCCGTCGATGACGGCCGTACGGTCAATCTGCATATCCCGTCGGATGCGACCTTCACCGTGGGCGCCGGGATCGTCACCGAAACCCTGACGGGAACCCACTCGACGACCACGATCGACTTTACCGCGGAGACCTCCAATCCGGCGCTCTTCCAGGTGACCAGCACCACCACGACCGTGAATTCTCCGACCACCCTGACCGGCGATGACGGCGCGCGGGGGTTCAGCTTCACCGTGACTGGCGGAGCGGTGACCGCCGAGCAGGTGACCTTCACCCAGGACGGCCATAGCCACAGCGCCAATGTGCCGATCCCGGCCGACGCCGAATTCACAGTGGGAACCGGAACGATCACCGAGACCCTCGCGCACGGCGATGCGGTCGAAACCCTGACCTTCGTCCAGCCCGCCGGCCAGACCCTATTCGCCTTGGCCTCAGATCAGACCCACTTCATTTCTCAGGGATCGGCGACCACGGCGCTCAATATCGAACCCGGCGAGCGCGACCTGTTCACCTTTGGCGCGGGTGGCGCAGTCACGGCGGCCGAGCGGGTCCATGCCGACGGCTCGACCAGCGCCATCGCGATTGACAGCCATGTGAGCTTCACCCAGCTCGCCTCGGGTTTGGTCGAGGAGATCGACACCTTCGGCAACCACTCGAGTTTCGAGGTCTTCGCCACCGGCGCGGGCGGCGGGGGTGTCTATACCGCGATCGCCCATGGCGAAGGAACGGCGGTCGACGTGACGGGGCTGAACGCTCAGCTCAGCCAGTTGCCGAGCTTCTTCACCCACCTGATTTAGCCGGGCTCTTGAAGAAGGCCGTCGCAGCGCGGGACCCGGTATGAACTGTGCTCTCAAGCAAAGCTCGGGCGCCAGGCGCACGCGGGTCTAAGCGGTCTGGATTGTCGTTCTCCTGCGCGCCCCTGGATTGTCGGGTCCGGCGAGATCATCGGCCGTGACCGATCCGAAAGGTCGCAAACGCGATGCTGGCGGAGCTAAGCGCGGACTTTGCGGCGCTTAGCTCCGCCTTGGGCTGGGCGGTTGGTGCGGACGAACTGCTCAGCTCTAGGCTGAAGCCTTCTGTGGCGGGGCGTTCTGGCTGCCTGCCAACGGCGCACGGTTCAGGTCGAAGAACTTGGGCGCCATCTTCGGCACAGCTTCCGAAAGGATTGTTTGCACCGTCCAGCCCTCGCCTTCGGGTTTCGAGCAGGTCTCGATCGGCCGTGGTTGCGAATAGAGAATGATGTTCTCTCCGGAGGCGCCAAAAATCTGACCTGAGACATGTGACGCCGCCGGGGCGACCATGGCGACGGAGAAGCGCGCCGGCTGATCAGCACGGATTTTTTCGGCCATCACAGCGCGACGGGCCGCAGCCGCCTCGTCTTTGATAGGAACCGATTGGGTCATCCGCGTCCAGGCGACGGGGGCCAGACAGTTGGAGCGCACGTTATTGCGAGCGCCCTCCATGGCGATGATCCGTGACAGACCCGCAATGCCCATCTTCGCTGCGCCGTAGTTGGCCTGGCCGATATTTCCGAAGAGACCCGAAGTCGACGTGAAAAACATATAGGCGCCGTCGTTCTGGTCGCGGAACAGCTCGATCGTAGCGCGCGCCACGTTGAAGCTGCCGCGCAGGTGCACGTCGATGACGCGGTCCCAATCTTCTTCGCTCATCTTGTGGAACATCACATCACGCAGGATGCCGGCCGGATTGATGACTGCGTGCAGACCTCCGAACGTGTCCCTGGCCTGTTCGACCATGCCTTGGACGGCCTTGAAATTGGTTACGCTGTCAGAATTGTGAACGGCCTCGCCGCCTGCGGCGCGAATCTCCATGGCGACCTTCTCGGCCGGGCCGGCAGAGCCTTCGTCGTCGCCCTTCAGGCCAGCGCCCAGGTCATTGACTATGACCTTGGCGCCTTCTTCTGCTGCGATAAGCGCGCAGTCGCGCCCGATGCCATTGCCGCCGCCCGTAACCAGCACCACTTTGCCGTCTAACGCGCCCATCGAAGTATCTCCCTGAAATTATAGGGCGACAGTTATTCGAGGCGGTCGGCCTTGCGCAAGGCGGGAAAAAGCCCGGCCCATGCGCCTGTGACGATCAAGGCCCCGATCCCTCCGAAGAGCGCCGCCCCGATTGGACCAAGGAAGCGGGCGACCACGCCGCTCTCGAACTCTCCCAGTTCGTTCGACGCTCCGATAAAGACCGAAGACACCGCCGCGACACGGCCACGCATCGCGTCTGGCGTTACGAGCTGGACCAGGGTCTGGCGCACATAGACGCTTAGCATGTCAGCTCCACCCAGCACGGCCAGGGCGATGACCGAAATCCAGAGGCTTCGGGAAAGCGCAAAGACGCAGGTGGCCACGCCGAACGTCGCCACCCCGGCAAGCATGAAGAGCCCGGCCTTGCGATGGATCGGCCTAGAGGCCAATAGAAGCGCAACGCCCGTGGCCCCGATCGCCGGTCCCGACCGCAAGATCCCAAAGCCCTGAGCGCCGACATGCAGGATATCGCGCGCGAAGACCGGCAGAAGCGCTGTGGCGCCGCCAAGTAGAACTGCGAAGAGGTCGAGCGAAATTGCGCCAAACACGATCTTCTGGTTCCACACATAGGCCAACCCCTCTTTCATGAGGGTCCAACGCGAGCCCGGACTGACCGTTGGCTGGGCGTTTTTGCGGATCAGGACTGTGGCTAGCGCGGCCACGCCATAGAGGCCGAATGTCGTGAAGTAGGCGTAGGTCGGCGACTTGGCGATCAGTAATCCGCCTGCGGCCGGACCGATGATTGAGGCGGTCTGCCAGGCCAGAGAATTCCAGGCTATGGCGCGCGGCAAGAGCGCGCGCGGCACCAGCATGGGTCCAAGCGCGGTGTTCGCCGGCGCAAAGAAGGCCCGCGCTGCGCCGAAGAGAAATCCCATGACGAGCAGCAACGGAACAGACGCCCAGCCTCGCCAGCTTGCGACGGCCAAGATCAGGACCGTCGCAATTTCACTGGCGAAGCAGATCAGCAGAACCGTTTTCCGATTGTGGCGATCAGCGGTTTCACCGGCTGGCAGGGTGAGGAGGAACACCGGAATGAAGGCCGCAAGCCCGATCATGCCGACGAGGAAGGCGCTTTGCGGCACGGAATGGGTCTGGCGGGCGATGGCGTACATTTGCCAGCCCATGGCGACGCTCTGGATTTGCGCAGCGAAACCGCCCGTCCAGCGCGATATCCAAAACCAAAGGTAGTCGCGCTCCTGAAGGAGCGAGGGAGCCGAGGGGATAGTGTCGGGACGGGTCTCGGCCATGGATGAGTGCGAACCTGCCCTGCACCGCGCGGCTAGTCCAGGCGAAGCGACAGGCGAAGCGACCAGATTCCGCCGCCAGCGGCCGATCAGCTATCGCCAGCCCATCGCCAACGTTGACCTTGGACGCCATTGCGCCTATTTGCGCCGGCCTCGACCATAGGGTCACGCCAGGATGCGACGATCGCTACGAACAGGGCGCGCCAACCGCGCCGCCTAATTCCTCTCCGGCTGCGCGTGCGCAGCCGCAGCCGTCGTCGTTCCCAGCCGAAATCCATTCCCATGACCCTTCAGCCAGCAGCGCCGGTCCCCGCGCTCACCCTTCAGCCCGAACAACCGCAGGACGCGCCAAAGGTCGACGCCCTTATTGAGAGGGCCTTCGGGCCAGGGCGCTATGCAAAGGCCTCCGAGCGTGTCCGCGAGTTCGCCACCTTCGCGCCTAGTCTTTCGGTGTGCGCCTGGAGCGAAGAGCGCCTCTTGGGGGTTGCGCGCATGTGGCATGTTCGCGTTGGTGGCGTGCGTGCAATGTTCCTGGGGCCCTTCGCTGTGGAGCAGGGGGAACGCAATGCGGGCTTCGGGGCCCGCCTTTTGACGCGGGCCTGCGAGGCCGCCCAGGCGGCCGGGGAAAGCTATGTGGTCTTGGTGGGCGATGAACCCTATTTCAGCCGGGTCGGCTTCGCAGCTTGGCCAGGACGCAACATCTTGCTCCCCGGCCCCGTCGATCAGCGCCGCGTCCTGGTGCGCGCGCTAAAGCTGGGCGTGGCCGAGCTCGCCGGCCCAATTGAGCCGGCCGATTGATCTGGCCAATTGATCTCGTCATTTAAGCCGGCTTGAGGGTTGTGGGTTGGTTTGAGACGCCCCACCCCGAAACAGACCTTGAAGTCCGTGATCCACGGAAGTCGCTCGAGCGGCTTGAGGCTGGCTCGGCGCGCGCCTAGGTTCGGATATGGCCGAGACTGCAAAACCTGGACTTGAAGGCGTGATTAGTGCTGCAAAGCAGGCGCCTGGTCGCGGCCTGCCGCCGGTGCACCTTTGGAACCCACCCCATTGCGGCGAGATCGATATTTTCATTCGCAAGGATGGCGTCTGGTTCCATGAGGGGACGCCAATCGGCCGCGAGGCCCTGGTTCGGTTGTTCTCCACTGTTTTGCGAAAAGATCCCGATGGCGTCCACCTGGTGACGCCCGTCGAAAAGCTGAAGATAAGGGTCGAAGATGCTCCGTTCGTGGCCATCCGGATCGACCGGGTCGGGGAGGGTCTTTGCTTTCTCACAAACGTCGGCGACGAAGTTGAGGCTGGCCCCGAGAATTACATCCGCGTCGACATCGGGCCCGACGGAGAACCGCGGCCCTATGTTCACGTCCGTCGCGGACTTGAAGCGCTGATCGCGCGGCCGGTCTTCTATGAGTTGGTCGAAATGGCCGAAGAACGCCAAACTGCGGACGGGCCAACATTAGGCGTCGCTTCCAACGGCGCCTGGTATCCGGTCGGACCCGCACGGGCCCACCAGCTGTGAACCTCGGCGGCGGACGCGGCGATCTCGAAGATTGGGGTGATCTGCGAGATTGGATTGGCCGACACCTCGACCCCCTAGAGGCGCACGATGGTGCAAGCCTTGGTAAGACGACCTCAGATTTTGACCTCAGCCGGGCCTATGGCCCGACCGAGGTCGATGGGCCTTTGACGCCGGCGGCGGTGCTGATCGCCCTGGTCGAGCGAGACGCCGGGCTTTCGGTGATCTTGACGCGCCGAGCTGACACGTTGCGCCGCCATACCGGTCAAGTCGCCCTGCCAGGCGGTCGACGCGATGGCGCAGAGACGCCGTGGCAAACGGCCTTGCGCGAGGCTTATGAAGAGATTGGTTTGGAGCCCAGTTTGGTCAGCGTCGCAGGACTTTCCACGCCCTATCGGACCGGAACCGGGTATCTGATCACCCCGGTGGTAGGGTTCGTACGCCCGGGATTCTCCCTCACCCCCAATCCCGATGAGGTGGCGGATATTTTCGAGACGCCGTTTGGATTTCTGATGGACCCCGCCAATCTTGAGGAACACGAAAGGGAGCTGCCGTCTGGCGAGAAGCGCCGCTTTTACGCCTACACCCATGAGGACAGGTTCATCTGGGGCGCGACCGCTGGAATATTGCGGGCGCTCTATGATCGTCTCTATGGAGCCGCCGTTGCCTGAGTCCCTTGCCTGGCGGGCCGCGCTCATCGCTATTCCGTTTGTAATTTGGTTTTTGTGGCGCGCGCGGGCCAGCAAGCTTGGACGCGACGTCGGCGCAACCCCCTATGCCTGGTTGGTGACCGCAGCTGCGGCGCTGGTGGGGCTGTCATTGGTCGCTACGGTGGTGTTCCACCCTGACAATCGGCAAAAACGTTATGTGCCGGGCGAAATGACGGCGAGCGGCGGCGTTACGAAGGGCCATTTTGAAGCCCTTCCCACGCTCCAAAAGAGCGCGCCGAAATGAGCGAGACGATCGGACAACGCCCCTGGATGTCTTCGCATGAGACCCAGGCGGTGCTGAGCGCATTGGAGAACGCCGGCGGTCCTGACTGCGCCCGATTTGTCGGCGGCTGCGTGCGCAACACCCTTTTAGGACAGCCCGTCAGTGATATCGACATCGCCACAGTGTTGACGCCAGAACAGGTCATTCAGGCCTTGAGCTCGGCAGGCCTGAAAGCCGTTCCGACCGGTATCGAACACGGCACGATCACCGCCGTGGCCGGCGGCAAGCCCTTCGAGATCACCACCCTTCGCCGCGATGTCGCCACCGACGGTCGCCGCGCGGTCGTTGCTTTCACCGCCGATTGGAGCCAGGACGCTCAACGTCGTGATTTCACGCTAAATAGCCTCTATGCCCGGCGAGACGGGACGATTTTTGATCCAACAGGCCATGGCGTCGCCGACGCGCGAGCCGGCCGCATTGTTTTCGTGGGTGAAGCTGAAGATCGGGTGCGTGAAGACTATCTGCGGATCCTGCGGTTCTTCCGTTTCTTTGCTTGGTATGGCGCTCAACCGGCCGATGCAGCGGCGCTTTCGGCATGCGAAACCCTAAGGCAGGGCCTGAAAACCCTTTCAGCCGAGCGCGTGTCGAAGGAGCTTTTGAAGCTGCTTTCCGCCGCCGATCCGCGCGCCGCAGTGGCGCTGATGGCGCGAACGGGGATCCTCGGCGAGATTTTGCCTGCGCCCATCGATCTGGAGCGATTTAATGGCCTGGTGGCCATTGAAGAAGACCAACTCTTCGAGACCGAGCCCGTCTTGAGGCTGGCGGCTTTGCTGCCCGACGACCAAATTGGCGCGACGCAATTGGCCGAACGTCTGCGCATCTCCAACACTGAGCGCGATCGCTTGGCGGCTGCGCTGGAGCCAACCCCCAGCCTTAGAAGTTGGATGAGTCCGCGTGAGATCCGCCGCAACCTCTACCGCATCGGCTCCCAGACATTTCGCGATCGCGTCAAATTGGCCTGGGCGCGCGCCGATCGTTCGGCTGCGACGCCGCAATGGCGCGGGATGATCGCGCTTGGCGAAAGTTGGACGCCGCCCGCATTCCCCCTGACTGGCGAGGATGTGATCGCAGCTGGCGCGCCGAAGGGACCGATCGTGGGCCGCGTGCTGCGCGAAGTGGAGGATTGGTGGATCGACCACGACTTTATTGACGACAAGATGTCAGCCATCGAAAAACTGAAGGCGGTTGTGCAAGGAATGGTGTTTTGAAAATCGGGCTCCTCAGAACCGGCCGCCCGCCCAGGGCATGCATCGCAAGGTTCGGCGCCTATCCCGACATGTTCATGGGATTGCTGGGCCATGACGCCTTCGAGTGGCGCACATATGATGTCGAGGCCGGCCAACTGCCTGACAGTCCCGCTGCCTGCGATGGCTATATTATCACCGGCGGAGCGGCGGGGGCATATGAGCCTCTGCCTTGGATCGCACCCTTTGAGGACTTTCTGCGCGCGGCCCGGGGTCGGACCAAGCTGGTAGGGGTGTGCCTTGGTCACCAAATTATGGCCCAGGCCTTTGGCGGGAAGGTGATCAAATCGCCCAAGGGGTGGGGTGTCGGCGAAAACCAGTACCGCGTTTTGCGACACGAAACCTGGATGGATCCGCATACGCAATTCATCCGCTTGCCGGCGTCGCACCAAGACCAGGTCGTTGAAAAACCGCCCGGAGCCGAGGTTTGGGCCGCCAGCGACTTTACGCCGTTTGCGGGCTTGGTTTGGCCAGGCGAACAGGCGATCTCACTGCAACCGCACCCAGAGTTTGATCCGGATTACGCCATTGCGCTTATCGAAACCCGGCGCGACGGGCCGCTAACCCCGCAGGTGGCCACGCGCGCGGTGCAAAGTTACACAGGCGCCGATGACCGGCTTCGGGTGGGCGGCTGGATCAAGCGATTCCTTGAGACTGCGACTTAAGGATCTAGGTCCAGGCGGCCAAGGGGGGCATCGAGCTTAGGATCGTGTCGATATTGCCCCCGGCTTTCAGGCCAAACATGGTCCCCCGATCATAAAGCAGGTTGAACTCGACGTATCGACCGCGGCGAACCAGCTGTTCTTGGCGATCTTCCTCATTCCACGGCTCGTTCATTCGGCGGCGGACGATTTTTGGATAAACCTGCAAAAACGCTTCACCCACCGCGCGGGTGAAGTCGAAGTCCCGTTCGAAGTCACCCGTATTGTGGCGGTCGTAAAAAATTCCACCGACGCCGCGCGTCTCGCGCCGGTGCGGCAGGTAGAAATACTCATCACACCAGGCCTTGTACTTTGGGTGCCAGGCGGCGTCGAACGGGTCGCAGGCCTGGCGCATGGCGGCATGGAAGAGCACCGTGTCTTCATTCTCTTGGGTGCGCTGCTCATTCAACATTGGCGTCAGGTCTGCGCCCCCGCCGAACCAGCTTTCAGCGGTCGACAGAAAACGCGTGTTCATATGGACGGTCGGCACCCTTGGACTGCGCGGGTGGATAATCAGGCTGATGGAAGCTGAGACATATGAAGGGTCCTTTTCCGCGCCCGGCATGGTCTTCGCCATTTCCGGCGAGAACCGCGCCAGGGCCGCTGAGGTATGTACGCCGGCCTTTTCGAAGAGACGCCCCTTGAAATGCCCCCCCAGGCCGCCGCCGGCGCCGGTCTCGCGGGTCCAGGGCCGCATGTCGAAGCGGCCTGGGGGATCTGGATAGAGTTCGACGGGAGCTTCGTCCTCCAAGCGCTCAAGCTCGGCTACGATCCTCAATTGAAGTGTCTCAAACCAAGCTTTTGCGCGGTTTCTGCGTTCAATAATCTCAGGGGAGAGGCTGGACATAGGACTTGCTAAACCGAAGGCCCAGCCATTGGGAAGCCGTTGGTCTGCCGAAGCGCCTCTGAGAGCGCGATGGCTGCGCTTACCGTCAGGTTCAAAGACCGGGCGCCAGGCGCCAGTGGGATAAAAAGTCGCGCCTGGGCTGCGGCATGTACGTCTTGCGGGACGCCGGAACTTTCTCGCCCAAACAGCAAGGTGTCATCGGTGTGGAATTCAAAGTTGTGAAAGGACGCGGCGCCTTTTGTGGTGAAGAGCAGGAGCCGACCGACTTTTCGCTGAGGCGCATCGAGAAAGGCATCCCAATTCGGATAGCGCGATAGCTCGGCGATCGCGCCATAATCCATGGCCGCGCGGCGCACCCCGGCATCTGAAAATGGGAAGCCGCAGGGCTCAATGACGTCCACAGGGACGCCCAGACAGGCGCCTAACCTTAGTGCGGCGCCCAGGTTTTGCGGAATGTCCGGTTGAAAAAGGGCCAAACGCATTCTAAGCGATCCGCGACGGGTTGGCCGGGGTATATGACGAATCGCGGAAGTGGCTCCGGCAGCACTTCCGATGAGTGCGTTCTGTTCGAACTCGTCGTGACATTAAAGCCCTTACCAGAGCCTCTGGTAGGGTCCAAAGACTGAGCGCTCCCCAGCGACAGCGGGGGCTGAAAACGAAGGGTAGCATTAGGTGGCCGACACCGTCGTGGGCGCAAACCCCGATCCGCACGTTTCGGGCGATGACCCGAACCGTCGCGATTTCATTCACATCGCAGCCGGCGTGGCGGCGGTGGGTCTTGCAGGCGGCCTAGCATGGCCGTTCATTGACCAGATGAACCCTGCGGGCGACACGCTCGCGCTCGCCTCTATCGAGTACGACATCTCCAAGATCGAGCTTGGGGGGCACGTCACGATCAAGTGGCGGGGCAAGCCGCTCTTCATCCGATATCGCACACCGGCGGAAATCGCCGCGGCCATCAAGGACGATCATGCAGATCTGCGTGATCCGGCAACCGATGAAAGCCGCCATAAGCCCGGCAAGCCGCAGTGGCTGATCCTCATCGGCACCTGCACCCACCTGGGTTGCGTGCCGACCTTCAATGGCGGGGAATATGGCGGCTGGTTCTGCCCGTGCCACGGGTCGGTTTATGACACCTCCGGTCGAATTCGGAAGGGCCCGGCCCCGAAGAACCTCGTCGTCCCGGACTATTCCTTCCTCACGGACACCAAGGTCAAGGTCGGCTGATCAGATGAGCGGACATTCAACCTACGAGCCGAAAACCGGCTTCGAACGCTGGCTGGACACACGGCTGCCGATCATCCGGTTCGCCAACGACACCATCGTCAGCTTTCCCACACCGAAGAACCTCAACTATTGGTGGACCTTCGGCGGCGTACTTTCGCTCATGCTGGGCATGCAGATCGTCACCGGCATCATCTTGGCGATGCACTACGTGCCGCACGTGGACTACGCTTTCAACTCAGTCCAGCGGATCATGCGCGACGTGAACTACGGGTGGCTGATCCGCGACCTGCACGCCAACGGCGCCTCGATGTTCTTCCTGGCGGTCTACATCCACATGTTCCGCAACCTCTACTATGGCTCCTACAAGGCGCCGCGAGAGGTGCTTTGGATCTTGGGGTGCATCATCTACCTCCTGATGATCGGCACCGCCTTTTTCGGATACGTGCTGCCCTGGGGCCAAATGAGCTTCCATGGCGCGGTGGTGATCACCAACCTGATCGGGGCCCTGCCAATCGTCGGCCAATCGATTACGACCTGGCTATGGGGCGGTTTCGCCGTGGATGATCCAACCCTCAATCGCTTCTTCTCGCTGCACTATCTCCTGCCGTTCATGATCGCCGGCGTCGTTGGCCTCCACATCTGGGCGCTGCACGTGCCCGGGAACAACAATCCCACCGGCGTAAACGTGAAATCCTCAGAAGATACAGTGGCCTTCCACCCCTACTACACGGTGAAAGACGGCTTTGCGATTTCGCTCTTCCTGATCATGTACGCGGTCTTTGTGTTCTACATGCCAGACGCGCTGGGCGATGCGGCCAACTACATCCAGGCCAACCCGCTCGTGACGCCGGCTCACATTGTGCCGGAATGGTATCTGTTGCCATTCTACGCGATCTTGCGGGCCGTTCCGAACAAGCTGATGGGCGTGATCTTGATGTTTGGCGCGATTGCGACGCTGTTCATCATCCCGTGGCTCGATACGTCGAAGATCCGGTCCATGCGCTATCGCCCGACAGCGCGCCTCTACTACGCAATCTTTTTCCTGACCTGCATCGTACTGGGCTTCTGCGGGGCCCATGCGCCGGACGATCCGGTGATCCCGGCCATTTCAGGGCCGCAGTTCCTGGACTCGAACCTTAACAGCTACGTCTGGCTGTCGCGGATCGCAGCCCTCTACTACTTCGTCTATTTCTGGGTGATCACACCGTTCCTGGGGCTGACGGAAACGCCCCTGGCGGTGCCTGAGTCTATTTCCTCACCCGTCCTGTCGCATCCCGCCGCCGCGCCTGCTGGCGCTGTGGCGTCGCCTGAAAAGAGGGGTTGAGCCTGATGCTGCGCAAAGGTTTCGCGTTCGCGGCGCTCGGGCTGGTCCTCCTGGCTGGTCCAGCTCTGGCGGCCACCACGCAAGAGGAGCCCAGGGACATCCACTGGTCCTTCGAAGGGCCGTTTGGGAAGTTCGACAAGGAACAGGTTCAGCGGGGCTACAAGGTCTATCGGGAGGTCTGTGCGGCTTGCCACTCGATGAACCTGATGTATTTCCGAAACCTCGGTCAGAAGGGTGGGCCGTTCTTCGACCCGAAGTACCCCAACCCAAACCAGAACCCCTATGTGAAGTCCCTGGCCCATGACATCACGGTCAAGGACATAGACCCCGATACGGGCGATGTGATTTCGCGGCCCGCGACGCCGGCCGACAAGTTCCCAGCGCCGTTTCCCAACGAGCCTGCCGCGCGCGCCTCAAATGGCGGCGCCTTGCCGCCTGATCTCTCGGTGATCACCCGGGCCCGCGAAGGCGGTCCAGCCTATGTCTATTCGATCCTGACAGGGTTCCAGGCCGCACCGCACAACATGACCGTGCCGGCGGGCAAATACTATAATCCCTACATGCCAGGCGACATGTCCTCGTTCTGGACGGGCCCTAAGGACAAGATCCCCGAGGGGGGCTTCATCGCCATGCCGCCGCCGCTCACCAACGGCAAAGTCACGTTTGATGACGGCAAGCCCTCGACGATCAAGGAAGAAGCCCAAGACGTCGTCGCCTTCCTCGAGTGGTCGGCTGAACCCAAGGCGGAAGAGCGCAAGGCGTTCGGATTTGGCGCCATGATCTATCTCTTGATCTTCTCCGGTCTTCTCTATGCCAGCTACCGCAGAATCTGGCGTAACGTCGCCCATTAGACGACAAGCTTAGCGGCGGGTTTCGACGAAAGGGCTCCAGCGAAAGCTGGAGCCTTTTTCGAAACTCCGGCGATCTGGGCTAGCTTCAGCCATGTCCGACGCTGAACCCCAGACGCCTGCGAGCCCGATTTCACGTCGCGCGGTGCTGGGCGGGGGAACAATTGTCGCGCCGTCTCTTTTGGGGTCAGGCCTGGCGATCAGCGCAACCGCGCCAAGATCGCGCCTCATCCTGCTGGGCACAGGGGGCGGCCCCACACCCAAGCCCAATCGATCGGCGCCAGCTCAGGTTATCATCGTCAACGGGTCAGCCTACGTGATCGATTGCGGCGACGGCGTCGCACGCCAACTGGTGCTTGCGGGCGTGCCTCTTTCGTCGATCCGAAGGGTTTTCATCACCCACAATCACTCTGATCATAACGCAGACTACGGCAATCTTTTGCTGCTCAGCTGGGCTGCAAACCTGAAAAGCCCAGTTGACGCCTATGGGCCGCCTCCCTTGTCAAAGATGACGCGGCTCTTTCTGCAAATGAACGACTACGACATTCAGAGCCGCATCACCGATGAGGGCAGGCCGCCGCTTAAAGACCTGATCGCGGTCCATGAGCTCCAGCGCCCGGGCTTGGTTGTGCGAGACCAGAATGTCACCGTCACCGCCTGCCTGGTTGATCATCCGCCAATTCGGCCGGCTTTCGCCTATCGGTTCGACTGTCCAGACCGTTCGATCGTGATTTCCGGTGATACGCGCCCAACCCCAGGGCTCATTGAGTTGGCGCGTGGAGCCGATATCCTTGTCCATGAGGTGATGTATCTGCCAGCGCTCGAGGGGCTGGTCGCCTCGGAGCCCAACGCCAAGACCCTGCGTGAGCATCTGCTAGCCAGCCATTCGACGACCGAAGAGGTCGGGCGCACCGCCACCGAGGCCGGCGTGAAGACCCTGGTGCTGACCCACTTCGTACCTGGCGGGCCGCCGATCATTCCAGATCAGATATGGTTCGACGCTGTGCGCCCCTTCTTTTCCGGCAAGCTGATCGTTGGGCGCGATCTCTTGGAGCTCTAGTCACCAGGTGCGAGAACCAGCCGACCGGCTGGAAAGTCGAAGCGAAGCCGGTAATGCGACAGGAGCGGCGCGCCGATCTCACCTGTCAGGCCTGGCGCTTCGGCTTTCAGAAGGCCTGCGGGCACGTCCTCTGACAACACCCCGGCGAATGAGAGGGCCCGAAGGCGGGGGAAGAGGACGCCGTAGGGATAGAGTTCCCTGGGCTTGGCGGCCCCCGGCGCACTGGCCACAGCGTCGCTCAGCCTGACTGCGGTGTCACCTCCCGTAGCCGGCGCAAAAGCGCCCGCTAAAGCGTGCGGTCCATCGGCGACAGCGGCTCGCACCACCGGCCGATCAGCCATCCAGCCCAGGGACAGTATCGCCTGGGCCTGCAGGCGCGGCGCCTGTCCTGCAGATCGCAACGCCACGCGACATGGCGCAAAGCTGACGTCGACGACAAAGTTGCGAAGCACGTCCGCCCCGATCACGCCGGCGATGGGCGTCGGCAGCGCACCGGTTCGCGCATCGAGCACAGTGACAGCGACGGGTCGGTCCTTTGCAACGACGCCGGCCAAGCGAACCTCACCGGCCAGCGCGGTTTCGGCGAAGCCCGCCGCCTGGGCCTGACTGTCGGCCAACTGAGTGTGCGGGGTTGCGGTGTCTAATATGTAGTCGCCTGGCACCCCCATAACCTCGGCGCCGACCACGACCACGCCATTTTCGAACCAGCACGAAATTTCCCCCGCTGCGGCTGGCGTCGCGGCGAGGACCAAGAGCGCGCAAAGGGATTGGATGGAGCGAGTCACTTGCAGATCACGCTTCGAGCATAGCCAAGCCCGTCGAATAGCGCGATGGCGCCTTATGTCTGCCCAACGGCGCCCTACAATCGCCTGATGGCCTTCACCCCCGCCTGGCGAAACTTCAAGCGGATGCAGGACCTCACGGTGGCCGCAGCCACGCTGATCTATGCGGCGGCGGTGCTTGACGCGGTGAGGCGCTTGCCTGGCGGTGCATCCACCGTTCTGCGTTGGAGCCTGCTTTTTCCTGCAGCCTATTTGGGCTTTTCGCTGGTCATTCCGCTGATCGTGCCAACGGCCAGACGGTGGCTGGCGAAGTACGTGTGGATGAGCTTCAGAGCCGGCTTCGGCCAGTCGCCAGGTTCAGTGGTCATTGGCGTAGCCCTGCTGCTAGGCGCGGGGCTCTTCATCCACGAGGAAGTTGGGCGGGCCGCCAAGGCAGGTCTGGCTGGAGCTGACGTTTTTTCCGCCTATGCCGCCGGAATTGGAATTCTGGGCGCCCAAGCGGTTTTGGTCCGGACGCTGGAGCGTGTCCCGGACCTTCGCGCGCAAATCCTTGAACGCCCCTAGGCCTCGCTGCGTGTCCCGCTGTTGCGACTGAAGTGAGCCAGCGTGCGAAGCTTCGAAAGGCGCGCGGAATCTTCATGGAAGCCATTGGGCGCCACAAAGGCGTGGCCAGCCTCGTACATAAAAATAGGCAGGTCGGGGTAAATGGCGCGGATCGCTTCAACATCGGCTGCAGGAATGAGCGCGTCGGATTTGCCCATGTGCAGAATGGTCGGTGTCTGGATCATTTCGCTGAGATAGTCGACAATCTGACCGCCATAGAATGACGAGACCGCGGCCAGTCCCGCGCATCGCGCGGCAGCCAGCCAGGCCAAGGTCCCCCCAAAACAAAAGCCCATGGCGAAGACTGGGGGCGCCAGCGCATCGATCGCGGCCTGGACTGCGTCTAGAACATCGGCGCCCCAATGGCTGCGCTCGGCGAATTCCATTTGTCGGCCCATCAGGGCGGGTTCGGCGTCACGTTCAGCGAAGCCCGGCTGGAAACGGTCGAACAGACTGGGGACCAGCGTTTCGTAACCAAGCTCGGCATATTCGTCTGCCAGGGCGCGCAGATGCGGCGTGACCCCCCAGATCGCGTGCAGAATAACCAGGCCGCCGCGCCGCGCATCACTCACCCGGGCGCGGTAGGCGCTGAACTGGAACCCGTCGACGGCGCTTGCGAGCTGAACGGTCTCGCCCACGGATTAGGCTTTGTCGAAAAGCTCGAGCGTGCGGTGGCGGGCAAGATCAGCCGCCTCGGCGTTATAACGCTCCGGACTCTCGTTGTTGAAACCGTGGCCGGCGCCTTCGTAGATGTAGACGGGCGTCTCAGGGTGGTGTTCGCCCACAGCCTTGGCGACATCGTCAGCCGCAATGCCGGTGTCAGTGCGCCCCAGGTGGACGATCGCAGGGCACTGCAGCGGCAACCCGGCGTTGGCCTGCACCATGCTGCCATAGTAGCTTGAGGCGGCCGCGAGGCCATCGACCTTGCTGGCCGCCAGCCAAGCCATCGAGCCGCCATAGCAGTAACCGACCACGCAGATCTTTTCGCCATGCGTCCTTAGGAAATTTCGGCACGCAGCGATATCGCCCATGGCTTGATCGATGGGGGTTCCCATGGCGTGGGCGACGCCGGCTTTGATCCCGTCCGGATCGTGGTGCGCCAGAAATCCTGGCTGGCGACGATCGAACATCGATGGCGCGATGGCTTCATATCCCATCTTGGCCCAGCGTGAGACGTCGGCCCGCACGTATTCATCGATGCCGAAGATCTCCTGAATAACAATCACGCCGCCCTTTCGAGGCGTGAAGGCGGTTTCATGATAGGCCGCGAACTCAAAGCCGTCGGCGCCGGTGATCTTGATCGTCTCGGCCATGGTCGCTGTTTCCCTAAACGTTGAAACGGAAATTCATCACATCGCCATCTCTGACGACATAGTCTTTGCCTTCCTGGCGAAGCTTGCCTGCGTCGCGCGCACCTGCTTCGCCCTTTAGGCGAACGTAGTCATCGTAGGCGATGGTCTCTGCGCGGATGAAGCCCTTCTCGAAGTCCGTGTGGATGACGCCGGCGGCCTGCGGGGCGGTGTCGCCCTTGTGTATTGTCCACGCGCGGGCTTCCTTTGGACCGACCGTGAAATAGGTCTGCAATCCCAAGAGGTGGTAGGCCTCACGGATCAGCTTGTTGAGCCCCGGCTCAGCTAGTCCCAGGGTTTCCAGGAACTCCCCGCGTTCGGCGGCGTCCAGCATGGCGATCTCGCTCTCAATCTGAGCTGAGATCACCACCGAATCGGCGCCGTCGCGCTTGGCGCGCTCGGCGACGAGACTGGACATCGCATTGCCGCGGTCGGCGCAGGCTTCCTCGACGTTGGCGACATAGAGGGCGGGCTTTGACGTCAGCAGCTGCAGCATGCGCCAGGCCTTTTCGTCCTCCTCGGAAACCTGGGCCTTGCGCGCCGGCCGACCTGCATTGAGTTCACCTAGGGCGAGTTGGACCAGGCGAAGGGTCTGGATGCTGTCCTTGTCGCCGGTTTTTGCACGCTTCTCCAGGTTGACGACCCGCTTCTCCAGGCTTTCCAGATCCGCCAGCATCAGTTCGATTTCAATGGTCTCAAGGTCAGCGATCGGATCGACCTTGCCTTCCACATGGGTGATGTCGTCGTCCTCGAAGCAACGCGCAACGAAGGCTACGGCGTCGCAATCGCGAATGTTCGCCAAGAACTGATTTCCAAGCCCTTCGCCCTTCGAAGCGCCGCGAACCAGGCCGGCCACGTCGACGAAGTTGATCCTGGCGGGGATGATTTCTTTTGAAGGGATAATCGCAGCCAGCGCGTCCAGCCGCGGCTCGGGGACCGCAACGTCGCCCACATTGGGTTCGATCGTGCAGAAAGGGTAGTTGGCGGCCTGCGCAGCCGCAGTCTGGGTCAGCGCGTTGAAGAGGGTCGATTTACCCACATTGGGCAAGCCGACGATGGCGACTTTCAGAGCCATGTTGTCTTTCAGGGTGTCGTGATGCGAACGGTCGGGCGACCTAGCATGGGCGAAAGGATTGCGACAGGGCGCTAGCGGCCAGAAAGGGCTTGGGCGGCGAGCTCACGCCAGCCTAACGCCTCCTTGCGGAACTGACCGCGCAGCTTGATGAGCCGCTTATCCATTTCACTCAACGCTTCGCGGGCTTCGTCGCGACGTCCGTTGCGCGCCATGAAAGCTGCATATCGCGCCAGGGCTTCGAAGCCGGGCATGCGCTCGGCGGCCCACTGGAAAGCGCGATCGGCTTGGGGAATACGTCCCAATTCCTCATAGGCTCTGCCCAGCGCCAGCGCAGCCGCCGGGGTACGGCCATGGGCTTCGTCATCGCCCAATCGCTCAAGAACTTCGAGGGCCTCGGCGGGGCGATGGAGTTCGAGGAGGGCGTTGGCAAGGCCCAGCAAAAGCACGGGGTCATCTGCATGGACGCCATGGGCGGCGCTGCGATAGAGCGACTCCGCCTCCGCAAACTGACCCAGCCGCGCCGCCGCTACGGCTTGACGCGATTGATTGCGCACAGTTGGGGTCTCCTGACACGCGGCCTTGGCCTCGCGATATTCACGGTGCGGATCAAGGGTTTCGCGCGCCGCGCGACCGATCTTCTGAGCTCCAGCGCCTCCGACAATATCTGGGACGACATTGAGGAAGAAATAGACCGCGCCGCCGATCGGCTGGAACATCAGGATGATCCAAAGCCACATGCTGTCGCGTCCGGTTCTGACCGCATGCCAGCAAAGCAGGACCGCGATGATCAGCGACAGAAGAAAGCCCGAGATCACCACATCAGGCCTCGTCGCGAGCCGCCTTGCGCGGATCGACCTTTTCGGCCGGGGCCAGACGCATGACTTCAGTCTGAAACTTCTCGTCCTCACCGGCCGCCAGTAGAGGAACCGCCTCGCCAATCGCCTTAATCAAGGGCTCGACCCACTTCTGATCGGCCTTGTGGAATTCCGACAAGACATGGCCGTGGACCAGCTCTTTTTGGCCTGGATGACCCGTGCCCAGGCGCGCGCGGCGGAAGTATGGGCCCACTTGGGCTGTGATGGAGCGCACGCCATTGTTGCCGGCGGCCCCGCCGCCAGCCTTCATTCGAAAGCGACCGGGGGCCAGATCAATCTCATCGTAGAAGACCACGAGGTTTTCAGGCTCGATCTTGAAGAACTTCAACGCCTCGCCAACTGCGCGGCCGCTCTCGTTGTAGAATGTCTGAGGTTTCAAAATTAAGGCGCGAACAGCACCTGCAGGCGTCTCGATCGAGCCTTCTGCGGCGAAGCTTGAGAACCGTGAGCGATAGGGGCCAAAGCCCCAGCGGCGCGCAATCTCATCAACGGCCATGAAGCCGATGTTGTGGCGCGTCTTGGCGTAGGTCGGGCCTGGATTGCCCAGGCCGGCGATCAACAGCATTTGGCCCCCAAATCAGGGCCCCCATGGATCGGAGGAGGCCGCGAGGACTAAGCCTCGCCGCCCTCTTCCGTCGCAGCGGCGGCCTCGGCGGCGGCGCCCTCGCTGGCGGCGGCGTCGGCGGCTTCGTCCTCGTCAGCTTGCGACGAGGCGCCGCTGATGGTGGCGAGCACGGTGTCGGCGGGGACCGTAGCGGTGACGTTGGCCGGGAACGCAAGATCCGAGACGCGGATCGAAGCGCCGATGTCCAGGCCGGTCAGATCGACGACGAACTCTTCCGGAATGTGATCCGCCGCGCAGCTGACCTGCACATCATGGAAGACCACATTGAGCGTCCCGCCGCGCTTCAGACCGGGCGCCTCGTCCTGATGGCTGAAGTGCAGGGGCACGTTGATCTTGATCTGCTGGTGGGCGTCGACCCGGTAGAGATCGAAATGCACGGGCACGTCGGACACCGGGTGCATATCCACGGCCTTGGCGATGACCGGCTGGGTCTCGGCCCCATACTTCAAGGTCACCAGGTGGCCGAGCAGCTTTCCGGTATAGAGCGCCTTGCGGAACTCGTTCATCTTCACCGAGATGGCCACAGGATCCTTGTCGCCGCCGTAGAGGACGCCGGGGACCAGGCCCTGGCGGCGGGCGACGCGCGCGCCGCCGGTGCCGGTCCGCTCGCGCACTTCAACGTTCAAAACGATCTCGGCCATGGCCTTGCCTCAAAACGAAACCGCCGCGCGATGGGTGCGCGGCGACACAGTGTATGGCCCTATGGGGCCGAAAGGTGCGCGTAGATACACAAAAGCCTTGGCCGGCGCAACGGTTGCAGGGGCTAATTCGACGTCGAATGCTTCTTGGAGCGAGACCTCGTCGTGGCGGCGGTCGAAGCTTTTTGCAACGCTGCATCGGCGGCGGCTTGAGCCCGAGGATCGGGGGGCTCTGCAACGCCTGCGCCCTTCATCAGGCACTGACCGGTTTCTTCAAGTCCATGCTGACCAAGACAGAACACGTCCTCATAGTGCGGTTTTGACACCGCCAGGCACTGATAGAGGTTCAATTTCGATAGGTTGAGGCAGGTCGCTGATGCGGGATCGCTGAGGATCGGCAAGACCTGGGGGAGGCTGTTGTCATTGGCGTAGCCGAGCGCGGCGAGCGCGGCGACCGCGAGACTGTGAACCACCGCCGGGGAATAGGGCGGCGAGGCGTTTTCACCCGCCACGCTTAGCTGGCCAGAACCTGACACCGCCATCTGCAAGCGGGTCGTCTCGTTGATGTCGCCGAGACTTGGCTTGCTTGAAAGCTCCTTGGCCAGCGCCATGCGTTTTTCTCGGCCATCGACCTCGGCCTTGGACCAGGGCTGATGCTGCACGTCATAAGCGGCTTGGTGGATCGAGCGCCCAAGCTCAACCAGCCGACGCCCGTCGTCGCCCAGGGCGGCCTTCACCAGACCCGCAGCACTCGACGAGCCCGCAAAGCTCACGGCGTAGTTTGGGTCCTTCATGATTTCATAGGCGATCGTGCGACGTTGCTCGGGGTCGCCGACATATTTCCTGACGCCTGCGACGAAGGCTGGATCCTGGAGCGCAACAACAGCGCCATAGCCGATTGCGCCTTCCAGGAGCTGGCCGGGCTGATAGGCCTCCCCGGTCTTCAATCCCTGCGCAACATCGGCGCCGCTCGAAAAGCTGGGGGAGATGGCGCCGGCATGACCAATGTAGGCGCGATAGGCGCTGGCCTGTTCGACGACCTTGGGTGAAAGGCTGACCGGCGGCGTCACAATCGCCACGGGCTGCGGCGGCGGAGGCGGCGGCGGCTTCGCAGGCGCAGCACATCCCGCCAGAACGGCGGTCATCGCCAGGACGGTAAAAAGACGCGATGAATCGATCAATCTGACGGAGGTCATACAGCGGCCTTCCCCACGTACGCGTGGAATCACTTCTAGCTCTCGTCCCCCGGCAGGATTGTGGCCTTGCACGGTAAACCATTGCTGATCAAGCGTGGCCGCAAGGCGATATGTCGGACAGTCAGTCGAAGAGTTTGGAGACGCTCTCTTCGTTGGCGATGCGACGGATCGCCTCGCCGATCAGGCGATCACAGCTGACGTAGCGGATCTTTCCGCCATCTGTTGCGCGGTCTGGAGCGGCGATCGAGTCGGTCATGACCAGCTCCTTGAGGATCGAGCTGTTGACCCGCTCCACAGCGGCGCCGGAGAGCACGCCGTGCGTCACATAGGCCGAAACCTCCGCTGCGCCGTTGTCGATCAAGGCCTGGGCGGCGTTGGTGAGCGTGCCGCCTCCATCGATCATGTCGTCGAAGAGGATGCAGCGGCGACCGGAAACGTCGCCGATGATGTTGGCGACCTCACTCTTCCCAGGTCCCGAGCGACGCTTGTCGACGATGGACAGTTCGGCGTTGAGGCGTGTGGCGACCGCCAAGGCGCGAACCACCCCGCCCACGTCTGGGGAGACGATCATCAGTTCGGAGGTTTTTTTGTGATTATCCTTGATGTCGCCGGCCAGGATCGGCGCGGACAACAGATTGTCGGTGGGGATATCGAAGAAGCCCTGAATCTGGCCCGAATGCAGGTCCATTGTCAGGACCCTGTCTGCGCCGGCGCGGGTGATCAGATTGGCCACCAGCTTGGCCGAGATCGGCGTGCGCCCGCCGGTCTTTCGGTCCTGTCTGGCATATCCGAAATAAGGCATCACCGCGGTGATCCGCTTGGCGGATGCGCGTTTGAGCGCATCGATGCAAATCAACAGCTCCATGAGGTTGTCGTTCGCCGGGTAGCTGGTCGACTGAATTATGAAGACGTCCTCGCCGCGGACATTTTCGTCGATGGTCACCCAAACCTCGTTATCGGCGAAACGCTTCACCTGGGCCTTGGTGAGCGGCAGGTCGAGGTGAGAGGCCACGGCCTCAGCCAGCGAGCGATTGGAGTTGCCGGCTAGCAGCTTCATCGGAGCTCCAGGAGATGATGGTGCGAATTCGCGGGCTTGTAGCAGGCGCAGCCGTTGAGTCTAACCCCGCTTGAACCGCCTTCGACGCGCGCCCCTGGCGACAGGCCGCTCAGGTCAGCTGTATGGCCGAGGCCAAGCGCCCAAAATCAGCTTCTCCCAGCTTGAATGCGCGGCGGTTTGAGAAGAAGTCCTGGGGCTCCGCGCAGGTGTCCCGGCCGACCCATTCGCAGGCCGGAACCCCTGCGGCTGCGAGCCTGCCAAGGACAAAACCAGGCAAGTCGAACAGGCGCTTTTCCGGCACTGCGCCAGGCGCAAAGAATTTTACGAATTCAGGGTCCTGACTTGCAAACCGCTCGAGAAACTCAAGTCCCACCTCATAAGACGCTGGTCCTATGCACGGGCCGACAGCGGCTCTTAGATGGCGGCGCTGGGCGCCCAGGCTTTCCATCCGTGTGATCGTGGCCTCGACGACGCCGCCCAAGGCGCCTTTCCACCCGGCGTGGGCGGCCGCGGCGACGCGGGCGCGCGGATCGACGAGAAGAACCGGCGCGCAATCAGCTGCGAGCGCCCCCAAGACAAGTCCGGGGGTCGAGGTCACCAGGCCGTCAGCCTGGGGCGGACCATGGGGCCAAGGCCCGCTTGCCGAAATCGCCAGCGCGGAATGGGTTTGATAGGCGGTGACCAGGTTTTCTGCACCGAAATGGCCGGCGCAGCGTCGGCGATTTTCCAAGACTGCGTCTGGATCGTCGTCCGAACCCAGGCCGACGTTGAGCGTCTCGTAGAGTCCTGCGGAAACCCCGCCGTTGCGCGTAAAGAAAGCGTGGCGCACGCCTGCGACATCGAGCAGTTTCGACGTCACCACGGGCAGACCGGTCATGGCGCATCCTCGAAGGCGGGCGGCGTCCAGCCGGGCGCGTGAATTACGCAGACCTTGAAGAGCTCGCCCATTTCTTCGGCGCTCATCAGGCGGTTGAGTTGTCGAGCGATGGTCGCGCTTTGAGACGGCGCGGCGCGCACGAGGGCCTCGGCGCGCTCGCCGATCCCCATGTTCGCCAGAAACGACGCCTGCGTAAGGATCGCCGACTGAGCGCCCTGGGCCGCTGCGGCCGCCATCACGGCGGGAAAATCTGCATGGACGGTCAGGTCGGCCTCGCCAGGACAGGCCAAGGGGTCGACCTTGCGATGCTGCGACAGGGCCTGCAGCGTGTCGCCGAAAGCTGGTTCGGCGTAGCCGTAGTCAATGAGGAGCGCAGCTCCACCGTCCTCGGCGATCCGGCGGCCGAGTTCGCCGCCCAGAGCCTCCTGGGCGGCGGATTGTTCAAAAATCTCGCCGGCCGAGGCGGCTGGAAGCAGACCTGCAATCGGTGTCGCGGCCAGGCCGAACGCAAGTTCACCTTCTTCACTGAGCCCCACGACTTGCTCGGCCCATCCGATGGTCGTGCGCACGAACTGGCGAGCGGGAAGGCAATCGAGGAGTTCATTTGCGAACAGGATCATCGGAACCCCGCGCGGGATGCCGGCGAGGTCCGTCGCAAAGCGCGCACCCTCAGCTAGGCGCGCGCGCTGCTTCGCGCGGAGCGGCTCGGAGGTCTCGATCAGCCATAGGTCGGCGGCTTCGGTGAAGCCGGGCGCATGGCGGACCGTTTTTAAGACGTCGGCCATCAAGGTTCCATCGCCAGGACCCATCTCCACCAGACGCACCGGACTTGGCCGGCCCATGAGCTCCCAGGCCGAGGCGATCCACACCCCGAGCATTTCGCCAAACATCTGGCTGATCATGGGGGCGGTGATGAAATCTCCGAGTTCTCCAATCGCGGGGCGCGTGGCGTAATATCCGAAGTCCGGATCATGCAAACACGCGGTCATGTATTGGGCGATGCTCATCGGCCCTTCAGCGGCGATCTGGCCACGCAGTCTTTCACGCAGGCTCATCGCCGCCTTGAGGCGCAACCTTCGCAGCGCTATCGGCCGCAACAGGCTCCATTTGCGGCGTCAATTCCGGTGGCAAGGGCTCGCGAAGGCCGCGCCAGATCAGAAAGAGCCCGATCAGCACCATCGGCGCAGACAACATCATTCCCATGGTCAGGCCGAACGGGAAGGTCGGCATGTAGCTGTCCGGCTCGCGGAAATTCTCAAGGCTGATCCTGATAAGCCCATAGGCTGCAAGGAAGACGCCCATCACGACGCCGCGGCGGTTCAGCCACTTGCGTCGATGGGTTGCAAAACGCAGCAGCAGGAAGAGAACGACGCCCTCTAGCGCGGCCTCATAGAGTTGACTGGGGTGGCGTGGCGAAGGCCCTGCGTCTGGGAACACCATGCCCCAAGGGACCTTGGTCGGGCGACCCCAGAGCTCGCCGTTCACGAAGTTGGCGATGCGGACAAAGAAGCCGCCAATCGGCTCGGCCGCCACGATGACGTCACCCAGCCTGAGCGGGTCGATTTTTTTGGCGCGCGCGAAGCCGAAGCCCGCCACGAGCACCCCGATCGCCCCACCGTGAAAGCTCATTCCCCCGTGCCAGGTTTTCAGTATCTCGAGGGGGTCGGTCCAGATCAGCGAGGGCGTGTAGAAAAAGACGTGGCCCAGGCGACCTCCGACGATAACGCCAAGCGTAAGCCACAAGATGAGGTCATCGATCTCTTCGGAATTCGCCGGGGGAGGTCGATGGGTCCATAGACGCGGGGTCCGGACAAGTCCTGCGACATAGCGCCAGGCCAGCAGGATGGTCGCGACATAGGCCAGCGCATACCAGCGAATGGCGAAAGGCCCGATCTGCACGAGCACCGGGTTGATGTTCGGAAAATGCAGCAGCGGATGGCTCCGGTGTTAAGGATGACAGTCGCTTTAGACGAGAAGACCTTCGCTTTCACCCCTTCGGCCTCATATAAAGGACGAAGGCGGCCCATTGTCCGCCAAAGAGTACGCGATGCAGACACAAAACCCGTTCCTCGATGAGATGGCCAAGCTGTCGACAGCCGCCATGGGGTTGGCGCAGGCGGCGAGCGAAGAGGCCAAGGCGGCCTTTCGCGCCCAAGCTGATCGCATGGCCGCAGAGCTCGACCTGATCCGCCGCGACGACTTCGAGGCGCTGAAAGCCGAGGTGGCTTTGCTCCGCGCTGAAGTCCAGGCTCTCCAGGCGTCGAAAACTGTAAAGGCGGCGAAATCCAACAGCGCCAAGTCAGGCGGCGCAGCCTGAAAACGCATCAACACACGCGAATGTGGCTGGGTGGGCGCAAGAACCACATGACGCTGCATTCGCAAAGCAGATTAGTTTCAGTGTCGCAGGCGATTCGGGGGCGGCCATCTGCTCCCCGCCCGCTGCGAAAGGATCATGGGTCTCATGGACATCAGCCCGTCTGACGACAGCGTCCAGCTTGGCGCCGATCCGCTTGATGTGGTCGAGCATGTGCTCGCCGCTGAAAACCTGCCCTTCGATCGCACGGAAGACGGAGATCTCGCCTTTTCGTTGGCGGGCGATTGGAAGGACTATGAACTCTGGTTCGCCTGGCGCCCGGAGGGCGATTGTCTGCAACTGTGCCTTTCGATGGATGTCACTGTCGCAACTGAGCAACGCGTGGCCGCCCATGAACTGATTGCACAGGTGAACCCGCGCGTCTGGCTGGGCCATTTCGAACTGTGGGAAGACGGTGAAGTGATCTTCCGCCATGGCATGGCCCTGATGACGGGAGAACAGCCGAGCCTGGCTCAGGCCGCCGCGATGATCGACGTCGCCGTCGAGGGCGCTGACCGTTTCTACCCAGCCTTTGATTTCCTTGTGCAAGGCTCCAAATCTCCCGCCGAGGCGATCGCGGCCTGCATGTTCGAAACTGTCGGCGAGGCCTGAAGAGCTCCTCAGGCGATTGCGTTGGGCGCGCACCCCATGTGAGGGTCGGGCGATGAACACACCGATCCTCATGCTGGGCGCCGGAAACATGGGCGGCGCCATGATCGAGGGCTGGCTTGGCGCCCAGACCTTCGCTGCGGCCGATCTGATGATCATGGACCCGCGTCCCGGGCCAGCGGCCCAGAAGGCGCAGTCCTTAGGCGCAAGGCTCAATCCTCAAAATGCTGAGCTGGCTGAAGCCAGGACGGTGATTTTGAGCGTGAAACCGCAGGTGTGGCGCGACGCTGCGGCGTCCTACAGTTCTTGGCTGGCGACAGAGGCGGTTATTATCTCCGTCGTCGCCGGGGTCGCCTCGAGCGACCTGGCCAAGGCGTTTGCAGGCCGCATCGTTGGCCGCGTCATCCCAACGACCGCCGTTGCGATCAATCAGGGCGCGGCGAGCCTCTATGCGGAGGATCCTGCGGCGCGCGCGCGCGCTCATGAGTTGTTCGATCCGCTGGGCCTGGTCGTCGATCTTAGCGACGAACACCAGATGCACGCTGCGACAGCAGTCTCCGGTTCTGGTCCTGCCTATCTCTATGCATTTGTTGAATCTCTCGAAGCAGCTGCAGTTGCAGCAGGCCTGGGTTCCGCCGACGCGAGCCGTTTGGCGCGCGCGACCATTGTGGGGGCGGGGGCCTTGCTGGCGCAGAGCGGCGAGGAGCCCGCGGAGCTGCGCCGCAGGGTCACCTCACCGGGAGGGACGACGGAGGCGGCGCTGAATGTGCTCCTGGGCGAGCACGGACTGCCGCCCCTCATGCGTGAAGCGCTCGCCAGGGCGATGCGTAGATCGAAAGAGTTGGGCGCCTAGGCTGATGTCGGCTGGCGCGCGCGCGGCTGGTGACGTGATCGAAGTCATAGCGACGCTGGACCGTACATTCAGCGTTCCACCCGTTCCCACCGAGCCTCTGCGGATGATCCTTTGGGAGAACATCGGCTACTTGGTCGATGATCCTCGCCGCCGCGAGCTCTTTGACGCGTTTGAGGCCGCCGTCGGCTGTGATCCAGCCGCCATTTGCAAAGCCGATGAGGCGGTGTTGCTTGACCTGGCGCGGCGCGGCGGCATGCGCCCCGAAGTTCGGGTCCAGCGGTGGCGCGCAATTGGACGGATCGTCATTGAAAAGTGCGAAGGCGACCTCGAAGGCGCTCTGCGATCCCTGCCGCCTGCTCAGGCGCGAGCGCTCCTTAGGTTGTTCCCCGTGATCGGCGACCCAGGCGCGGACAAGATCCTTCTATTCTCGGGCGTCGCTGCGCGCGCCTGTCTTGAATCGAACGGACTTAGGGCGCTTGCACGATTGGGATTTTTCAAGGCGCACGCGTCCTATCAGCGTTCCTACCGCGCAGCGATCCAGGTCTTGATCGATGGCGGGCGGCCCGATCGAGACTGGCTCTTTGACGCCCACCAGTTGCTTCGCGAGCTGGGCAAGGCGACCTGCCGCCGAAGGGCTCCGATCTGCCAGGCCTGTCCCTTGGATGCGACATGCTTCCACATCCTCGCCGGCTAATCGGCGCCGGTTGGCTCCAGGCGTTAACGGCGACGTCACCCCGAGGCGATAGATGTGGAGATTGAACGCGGACTTACGTTGGAGCCGGACTTCCTTGCTGACAATCTTGGGCAGAGCGGGGCGCTTTTTTATCGGCCACCTGGCCGACGTCCTCTTCGGCTGGGGGTCTGTGTTCTCGGCGGTTTCACTCGCCAGCGCTTTGGTGATCGCCGTTGCGAGCCTGGCCTGGACGCGGGTCCGCCAAGGCCGCGGCGCGCCATCGATGAAGCTGTTGATCCGGGCGCTCTTTCCACGCCGGTTGCTGAAATGCGCTTCGACGCACGCCGATTTTGGACTTTTTCTCTTCAACGTCTTTCCGCCGATGATCCTCTTTGGCTGGATTATTGTCTCGGCGACACAGATCGGCGGGCTCTGCGCCCATGGCCTCAACGGGCTTTTCGGAGAACGCGCGCGCGCAAACATCGACCCGGGCGCGGCGCGCGCCATTGCGACGCTGGCGCTCTTTCTAGCTTACGAGTTTGGGTACTGGCTCGACCATTATCTATCCCACAAGGTCCCCTTCCTGTGGGAGTTCCATAAGGTCCATCACACCGCCGAAGTGCTTTCACCGCTGACCGCGTTTCGCGTGCATCCCGTCGACACCCTGGTCTTCGCCAATATTTCATCGCTCATCTTGGGAATGACTGCAGGTGCGCTGGACTATCTATTCGGCGGTTCCGTCTCACCGTTCACCCTTTCGGGCAGCAATATCGTCTTGGTGGCGTTCATTTTCCTGACTGTGCATCTGCAGCATTCGCACATCTGGATCAGTTTCACCGGCCTGCTTGGGCGGATATTCCTAAGCCCCGCCCACCATCAGATTCACCACTCCGCAGACCCCATCCACTTCAACCGAAACTTCGGAAGCTGCCTTTCGGTCTGGGATTGGGCGTTTGGCACCCTGATGGTCCCCGAGCGACAGCGACAACGCCTAAGGTTCGGCGCCGAGCTGCGGCCAGGTTCGCCATCAGCCCATTCCGTAACCGGGGTTTTGATAGCGCCTTTCTTAGAGGCCCTGCGGGCGCTGATTTCGCAATTGCGCGGCAAGTCGCCCGTCCGCGCCGAACGCGCGGCGCGCACCAAACTAAGCCAGGGAGCTGCGTCCGCGTTTTCGTCCGCACACAAGTAGCGTCGCGCGATGGGGCGAGTGGACAATCTCGCGAAGCCGCACCTGCAGCCCCAGCTCCTTCAGTATTTCGACCGCGGTCTTGGAAGTCGCCTGGCCCTGGCCGGCGGCTTCAAATCGACCCTGGCTGCGAAAGTCCCGGATCGAGAGCACCAGGTCTCCGCCCGGCTTCAGCACGCCAACCATCTCGGCCAGCGCGCGCACCTTGTCAGGCCATTGGTGAAACGCGTTCACGGCGAAGACGATATCGAAACGCTCGTCGGGGAATGGCAAGTCGCTCGCCTCGCCGACCCTTAGATCCAGCGCAGCATCACCGCGTCCGCCGTTCAGGCGTCGTCGTGCGGTCGCCACCATGAGTTCGGAGTGGTCGACGCCGGCCACCAGGCCAAGGCGATGGGTCCTGGCCAGCATCGAAAGCGCATGGCCGGGGCCAAACCCGATTTCAAGGACCGCTGCGCCGGGGAGCGGGTTGAGGGTTTCGACCGTTACGCGGTTTTGTAAGGCGTTGCCGCTCTCAAGGAGCCAGCCCATGACGACGCCAAGCGCGCCACGCGGTTTCTGCGACTGATGCATGAGGGACTTCATCGTATCGGTCATGCCGCTAGTCGCCGCAGGCGTGGAAAACGGATGCGATGCAATTAGCCTGGCAGTCTGATCACCGCGCGCAGGCCGCCCAGCGGGGAGCGTGAAAGTGCGATATCGCCGCCATGACCTCGTGCGACGTCACGTGCGATGGCCAGACCCAGACCCACGCCCTTGGTGTTTTGATTGCGCGCCTCGTCCAGTCGACCGAATGCTTTGAAGGCTTCCTCGTACTGAGCTTCGGGAATGCCCGGGCCATCATCATCGACCGTGATCTCGACTCCGCCCTGATCACGGACCCTGGCGGAGACTTCAACGTGTTCGCCATGCACCGCAGCGTTCATGACCAGGTTAGACAGCGCGCGCTTGAGCGCATTGGGGCGAACCGAGGCGCTAAGAGCGGGATCGGCTGCAATGATGATCTGGGTTCCTGCCCGCAGCGCTCCCTCGCTGACCTGTTCCAGCAACTCACGCAGGTTTATGGTCTCCGCAGCCTCGCCGCCTTCACCGCGCGCGAAGGCCAGATATTCATCGATCATGTGCTCCATCTCGGCGAGATCGTGCTTCATGGCCTCGTTGCGCTTGCTTGGTTCGGCCAGCGCCAGCGCCAGCTTCAATCGGGTCAGCGGCGTTCGAAGATCGTGACTAACCGAAGCCAGAAGGGTCGTGCGTTGATCGATGTATCGCTGAATTCGCGCTCGCATATCGAGGAAGGCGCTGGCGGCGCGGCGCACCTCGCGTGCGCCTTGGGGCTTGAAAGTCTCGACATCGGCGCCGCGTCCAAAGGCTTCCGCAGCGTTGGCCAGGCGTTCGATGGAACGAACCTGGTTGCGAATAAAAAGTATGGCGATGGTGGTGAGCAGGATGGTGGCCACCGTCATCCAAAGGACGAAGATGTGGCCTTGGGTGGCGAAAGCCCGGTCACGCGGGGCCAGCACGCGCATGACCCCGCCGGGCACGGCGACGCGGATGTCGACGTAGGCGGGGTAGCGGGTCGTGTCGAACCAGAACGGTTGGTCCAGGCGCTCGGAAAGCGCGCGCTGAAGCGACTGATCAATCGGAGCCATGAACGGTTCGAGAAGCACGGGGCCGTCGCGGCGTGCGGCGGGCAATTTGCGGCCCAGCTGCAGGGCGATGGAAAGGCTCATCGAGTCTTCTGCTCGCTTCGAAAGTCTTGCGAACGAGGCGGGACTTGGGTCGTCCCTGTAGCTCTCGACCGCCCAGGCGATGTCTCCGGCCAGGCCCTCTGAAAGGCGGCTCGTGACAGTTTCCCAGTGCGCGTCAAAGAAGACGTAGGTGACCGCGATCTGCATGATCGCCACAGGCAGCACGATAATCAGTAACGATCGCCCAAAGAGCGTCTTGGGCATTTGCCGCTTGATCCAGCGGCCGATTACGTGCGGGCGAGGGGCCATATCAATCGGGAGCCAATCGGTAGCCGACGCCGCGGACTGTTTGCAGATAGCGCGGCGATTTGGGGTCAGCCTCAATTTTACGCCGAAGCCGGGTCACCTGCACATCCACTGCGCGGCCGGAGGGATCGACGGTTCCTCGGGCGAGCTCCAGCCGCTCAACAGCCTCGTCCGGCGTGCGTGCAAGCTGGCGCAACAGCGCAACCTCAGCCTCCGTAAGCTTGACGAGTTCGCCATTGCTGATCAGCTCGCCGCGATCGGGGTTGAACTGACAGTGGCCAAGCGACAAGGGTCCGCCCATCGCCGGACGATCCTGCGCACGGCGCAATATGGCTTCAATGCGCAGCAGCAGCTCCTCCGGCTCGAAGGGCTTGGCCAAATAGTCGTCAGCGCCAAGTTTGAGACCCTCGATGCGGTTTGAGGCCTCGCCCATAGCCGTCAACATCAGGACCGGGGTGCGGCCCGGCGGGCCCTTCTGCTCACGCAACCATCGCGTCAGGGAATAGCCGTCCTCGCCAGGCATCATCACATCGAGCACCGCCAGATCGAAATCCAACATTCCCACCAGCTTTCGGGCCGCCGCGCCGCTCCCAGCCGCCGTCACCCGAAAACCGGCGCGCGCAAGGTATTCCTTGAGCAGTTCACGAATTCGATCGTCATCATCGACGATCAGCAGGTGGCGCGCGCGCACCGGCGAATTCATGGCTGGATCTCCTGGGCCTTTAGCCCAATTCGTTTGACGTCACGGTCCTGGGGGGTTTCTAGAGGAAGTTCACGAAAAGAGGTTGCCCTCGCATGTCTATTGTTCCCTTCGACGACCGCGACGGATGGATCTGGCTGGACGGTCAATTCGTGCCCTGGCGCGAGGCGACAGTTCACGTTCTGACGCATGGTCTGCACTATGCCTCGTCGGTGTTCGAGGGAGAGCGGATGTATGGGGGTGAGATCTACGAGCTGACGGCGCACACTGAGCGTCTCTTCAAGTCCGCCGAAATCCTCGACTTCGAAATTCCCTTCACGGTGGCCCAGATCGATCAGGCCTGCAAGGACACCTGCGCCAAGAACAGCCTGACGGACGCCTATATTCGTCCGATCGCCTGGCGTGGGTCGGAAATGATCGGGGTCTCAGCCCAGAACACGAAGATCCACGTTGCGATCGCAGTTTGGGATTGGCCGAGCTACTTCAAACCGGAAGAACGGGCCAAGGGCATTCGCATGTGCTGGGCCAAATACAAGCGCCCCTCTCCCGAGACCGAACCCGTCCATGCCAAGGCCGCGGGTCTCTACATGATCTGCACCATCTCAAAACATGCCGCCGAGAAGGTCGGCTACACTGATGCAATGATGCTCGATTATCGGGGGTACCTTGCAGAATCGACCGGTTCAAACGTGTTTTTTGTCCAAGATGGCGTGATCCATACGCCGCTTGCCGACTGCTTCCTCAATGGCATCACCCGCCAGTCGGTGATCAAGCTCGCCCGCGCCAAGGGTTTTGAGGTGATCGAACGCCACATCCTGCCCGAAGAACTGTCCGGTTTTTCAGAGTGCTTTGTGACAGGCAGCGCTGCTGAGGTGACGCCTGTCGCAGAGATCGGCGAATATACCTTCCGGCCGGGAAATATCTCGTTCAGCCTCATGGATGACTACGCCAAGCTGGTCAGGCGTGAGTTGGTGAACGCCTGAGCGGCCCTCACCAGAGACCCGGCGCATAACGCCAAGGTACGCGCCGGGCGTAGTCCTCGTAGCCGTTCAGCTCGCGCCTCAACATCTGTTCTTCGCCCAAGGTTCGCAGATGAAAGAGGCCAGCCAAGACAGGAAGCCCAGCCAGACCCCAGAGCGAGCCCAGGGCCAGGGGCATGCCGACCAAGATAAAGAAGCCGAAGGCGTACATCGGGTGACGAATGTAGGCGTAGGGCCCTTTGGAGACCACGACCTGACGGCGCTCCGGCTGCATCTTGATGACAGCTGCAGCGAAGCTGTTGGTCCGATAGACCCACCCGATGCCGATGAAGCTCAGCACGGTCATTAAGGCGCCAAGGACCTGAGCCCAGAGCGCGCAGTGCGACCATCCAAAGCGTCGCGCATCGAGGCCCTGCAAGACAACCCACACCAGAAAAACCGCACCAACGGCCAGGAAGAAGAACCTGTCCCAGACCTTCTGGCCCGTCTGGATCGGCGGTTTCAATCGTTCTTCGAGCAAATCGGGATCAACCCGGGCCAGCCAGATTCCGGCCGCGAGGTTCGCACTCGTGAAGACCGCCAAATAGGCCCAGGCCGACGGCCAGTCGAAGGAGCCGGCGGCGCCAAACAGCAGCGCTGCGTAAACCAGGCTGGCCATCGCGGTCTGCAACAGCAGCTTGGCGATCAGCCGTGCGGGGACCCCCATGGCGGGTTCATCCTAAAGCAGCCACGCAGCGGGGTTTGGAACGGGTTCGTCGCGAACGACCGCGATCAGGCCGATCACGCAACGCAGCAAGGTCCAGACCCAAACGCCGCCGCATATGATCCAGCCCAATGCAAAGAACGGCAAGCCGATGAGCACAATACTGAAAATACCGCCCCAGAAGATCAACATTACGCCAACCAGAACCAGAGCGATCGAGAGCCAAAACGTGCGGATCAGCCAGTCGTAATGACTACGCATCACCGGGCCTGCGCCTGCGCGGTTCGCATAAGCGATTATGACGGCGATTATGATCGTCAGTCCGTGGGTCAAGCCGAGCAAATAGAGCGCATAGCAAACGGCGGGCAGGGTGCGATCTTCGTTCGCACCGAAGTCGCGATACCCAGCGCCTCGATAGTCGGTCATGAGCTGAACTCCCAAGCCGGATGGCGCGCAATGCTCAAGAAGCGCCAGGTGCAGTCAAAACTCAATCGCGCACGAGCGTGATCTCAACGCCGGCCCCCACCGCATGGGGAGCCAGCGCCAAGGGTTTTTCGACGCGCACGCGCGCCTGGGTGACGCGGGGATCCGACAGGCAAGCCCTTGCGAGACGTTCGGCGAAGGTCTCGACAAGTTCAATATGGCCGCCCCGCGCGATCTGGAGCGCCGCCTCCAGAATGGTCTCGTAGTTCAAGGTCTCGGCCAGGCGTTCTGCGCCGGCGCTGGGAACATTGAGTTCAACATCGACAACAAGCGGCTGAACGCGGCCGATCTCGTGCTTGTAGACGCCGATCTCGGCTTGAACCTTCAGGCCGGTGACGAAGACCTTGGTCATCACCCTTTGCGGGGTCATCGGCGTCGCCAGGCCAGATGCTGTCCGCCATCGACTGCTATCATCTGACCGGTGACCGAACTGGCCTCGATCAAATAGCGCAGGGCCTGGGCGATTTCGGCTGGACTGGCAGGACGCTCCAGCAGTGTGGCGCGAGCTTCCGCTTCGAAGGCGGCTTGATCTTGATAGATCGAGGGCAACGTCGGACCCGGACCGATGGCGTTCACGCGAATGCGAGGGGCGAGCGCCTGGGCCAGCATCTGCGTTGCGTCCCAAAGGGCGATTTTGGATAGGGAATAGGAAAAGAACTCAGGCGCAGGCCGAAGAACCCGTTGGTCCAGGAGGTTGATGATTAAGCCCTGGCGGGCTTGGGGCAGACGCCTTGCAAACACCTGCGCCAGCACCAGGGGCGCGCGCAGGTTGGTCTCCATATGGGCGTCCCAGGAGGCGCGGTTCATATCGCTGAATGCATCTTCCTCGAAGACGCTCGCGCAATTGACCAGGAGCGTGACCGCTCCCAGCTCGGCCTCGGCTTCTCCAATCAAGGCGACGGTTGTGGCTTCCTTGCGCAGGTCGCAAGCGAGCAACGCAGCCTTGCGGCCCCGCGCGCGAACTTCCGCGGCGGCGGCCTCCGCCTCGTCATCTATGGAGCGGACATGAATTCCAACGTCATAGCCGGCGTCGGCTGCAGCGGTGACAAGGGCGCGACCGATCCGCCGCGCGCCGCCGGTAATCAGCGCAGCCCCGCGGTCAGCCATGGCTGGGCGCCGGCCCGATCAGTCGAACCGGCCGAATTCGATGCGGTTGATGACCGCGATCACGGCGATGAACAGGGCGATGACGGCGATGCCGAGCATGGCGGGCTCCAGTTGTTCTATCGTGCGGCTTTATCGAGGCCGATCGATGCTCGCAAGCGGTTGTGGCGACCGGCTTGTCGCGTTCAAGGTGGCGCAGGTGAGAAAAGAGGAAGCGACCATGGCCCTGACGCCCATCTCAACCGAGGCCTTCACGAAGCTGGCGCTGGGCATTGATCGACCCGAAGATGTCGTCGTTGGGCCCGACGGCCGGGTCTTTGCGTCGGACCATCAATGTGCGGTCGCTGAGATCTTCCCGGATGGTTCGTTCAAGCGGCTGGGTCCGCAAGGGGGAGCTCCCAATGGCCTCAACATGGATCTCCAGGGTCGGGTGCTCATCGCCAACTTCGGTATCTTTGATCGCGTCGATGGGCCGCTTCAAAGGTTCGACCCCGCGACGGGCGCCCATGAAAATCTTCTGACCGAGGTGGATGGCAAACGCCTGACCTCGTCCAATTACCCCATCATGGACGGCGCAGGTAACATCTGGTGCGCCAACTCCACGCACGCTGAGACCTGGCCCCAGGCGCTTGACGGACGGCCCGATGGTTTCATTTTTGTACTTAGGCCTGATGGCTCCTCCTCCGTAGTCGCCGAGGGGCTGAAGTTTCCCAATGGCTTAGCCCTGTCAGCAGATGAAAGATTTCTCTACTGCGCCCAAACCAGCGGCGCCGACGTCATGCGGTTTGCGGTTCTGAAGGGCGCCCGGTTGGGACCGGGCGAACGCTATGGTCCTCAGTTGGGCAATCTCAACACACCCGACCAACAGCACCCGATGGAGACGCTGGGCTACACCGACGGCGTTGGCGTGGATGCAGATGGCAACGTCTGGGTTTGTCTGCCGGCCGCCAACAAGGTCGTGGCGATCAAGCCTTCGCTTGAAGTGCAGAGCATCATCCATGACCCGTCAGGCGAGACGGTGAACCATCCGACCAATGTCACCTGGGGCGGAGCGGATCTGAAAGACCTCTACATCGGTTCAATCCGGGCCAATTACGTCTTAAAAGCAAGGTCCCCGGTTGCAGGCGCACCGCTTGTGCATCAACGTTAGCAAGGCGGGGCTTTCAGAGTTACCGCCGATCACATAAATGTCGGTTTGAAGAGCGGGGCCGATGGCTCCGAGGCGATAGAACGGTCCAGGAGGACGCCATGCGCGAGTACCTGAAATTCTACATTGACGGCCAATGGGTCGACCCGGTCGAGCTAAAGACCCTCGACGTTGAAAACCCAGCAACCGAGGAAGTCGCCGGCAAGATCGCGCTCGGTTCGGCCGCCGACGTCGACAAGGCCGTCAAGGCCGCGCGCAAGGCCTTCGCCTCCTGGTCGCAGACCAGCCGTGAAGAGCGCCTGGAAGTCTTGGGCCGGATACTGGCCGAGTATCAGAAGCGGTTCGGCGACCTGGCCACGGCGGTTACTGAGGAAATGGGAGCGCCATCGTCCCTGGCGCAACGCGCTCAGGTGCCGATCGGCATGGGTCACCTTTCGACGGCCATCGAAATTCTCAAGACCTTCAAGTTCGAAGATGACCGCGGCCCGACGATGATCGTCAAAGAGCCGATCGGCGTCTGCTCATTTATCACCCCCTGGAACTGGCCGCTCAATCAGATCATCTGCAAGGTGGCTCCGGCCATTGCGACGGGATGCACGATGGTGCTGAAGCCGTCCGAAGTGGCGCCGTTCTCCGGCCAGATCTTCGCGGAAATCATGCACGCCGCGGGCGTGCCCGCCGGGGTCTTCAACCTCGTGCATGGCGAAGGGCCGACCGTAGGTGCGGCGATGTCCAGCCACCCAGAGGTCGACATGGTGTCCTTCACCGGCTCGACCCGCGCGGGGATCGAGGTGGCCAAGGCCGCAGCGCCGACCGTCAAGCGGGTGGCTCAGGAGCTCGGCGGCAAGAGCCCCAACATCGTGCTCGACGATGACGCCTTCGCCAAGGGTGTCGGTCGCGGCGTCGCCTCGATGATGCCCAACTCCGGCCAGTCCTGTAACGCCCCATCCCGGATGCTGGTGCCGAAGACCCGCATGGACGAGGCGATCACGGTCGCCCGAGAAGCGGCCAGCCAAATCACCGTCGGAGACCCCAACGGCAACAGTCAGCTGGGCCCGGTGGTCAACAAGACCCAGTTCGACAAGATCCAACGGCTTATCCAAGCCGGTATCGACGAGGGTGCGACCCTGGTCACCGGCGGGACGGGTCGTCCCGACGGGCTCGAAAAGGGCTACTATGTAAAGCCGACGGTTTTCGCCAACGTCACCAATGATATGACGATTGCGCGCGAAGAGATCTTTGGCCCGGTCTTGTCGATCCTGGGCTACGACACGCTCGATCAGGCGATTGAGATCGGCAATGACACCGAATACGGCCTGGCCGCCTATGTTCAGTCCGGCGATTTGACCAAGGCGCGCGCGGTTGCATCGAAGCTGCGCGCAGGTCAGGTTTCGATCAACGGCGGCGGCGGCGACCTGATGGCCCCGTTTGGCGGTTACAAGATGAGCGGCAACGGGCGCGAGTGGGGAGACTTTGCTTTCCACGAGTTCCTGGAAACAAAGGCCGTGCTGGGTTACACGCCAAAACAAGCCGCCGAATAGCCGAACCAATATCAATCAGGGGGTCGTCCGCCAGGCGACCCCCTTTGTGCGCCAGCAGAGGTCCAGACCATGTCTGCGATGGATTCCGATTTCGCTGCGATGCTTGAAATGGAGGCTGCGGCGGCGAAGGCCCAGCCAGCCCCGCCGCTTGACGCCATTCCACCGCAAATGGTTCGGGCAGGCTATAGGATGCAGCGTCAGGCGCAGGACCAGAACCCGCCCAAGGACGTTGAAACGCACGACATAAAGGTGGGCGGCGGCGTGGGCGATATTCCCGCACGGCTCTACCGTCCAATTGGCGTCAAGGATCCGACCGGTCTCCTGGTCTATTTTCATGGCGGTGGATTTGTCATCGGCGACCTCGAGACCCATGACGGCCATTGTCGCAGGCTGGCTTCCGGGGCAGGCTGCCGCGTTCTGGCGGTGGACTATCGGCTAGCGCCGGAACACCCTTTCCCCGCGGGACACGACGACGCCCTGGCCGCCGTCAAATGGGCCTTCGACCATGCAGTTGATCTAGAGGTCGACCCGCGGCGTATTGCGGTCGGCGGCGACAGCGCCGGCGGCAACTTGGCCGCGTCGGTCGCGCTCGATCTAAAGGACGATCCCGCCCGTCAGATCGCCTTTCAACTTCTTCTCTACCCAGGCATCTGGCCCGCAGAGGAGACCCAGTCGCGCAAGGATCTTGACGGGCCGGTTCTAACGCGCGCTGCGCTCGACTGGTTCGAAAAACTTCTCGCAGCCATAGGCCATCCTAGCGCCAATCGCGCGATGCTTGGCTCACGCGATCTTGCCGGCGCGGCGCCTGCCTTGATCGTGACGGCGGGTTTTGATCCCCTGAAGGACGAGGGGCGAGATTACGCCGCCCGCTTGAACGCAGCTGGCGTCGCGGCAAGGCACCTGGAATATGCAGCGCTGGTCCATGATTTCTATGTCATGCACGACGTTTCGCCGGCCGTTTCAAGAGCGGCGGCTGAGACGGCCGAAGCTCTTAGACTGGCGCTCGCTTAGTCGTCGTCCTGGGCCCGGCGGCTCTGCGCCCAGGCCAAGACCGCCATTCCGGTCAGCGTCGAGAGCACGGAACCGGCGACGACGCCGATGCGCACCTGGGCCTGTGCGCCCGCATCGTTCAGTGCAAACGCCTGCTGTCCGATGAAGAGGCTCATCGTAAAGCCAAGTCCGCAGAGCAAGGACAGGCCATAGAGCTCGATCCATTTGGCGCCGGTCGGACGCCGCGCAAACTTCAGGCCGATGACCAAGACGGTAGCGCCGAACACCCCAAGCTGCTTGCCAAGAAAAAGCCCTGCAGCCACGCCGAGCGCGATGGGGCCGAAGAGCGATGAAAGCCCCAGGCCACGGAACGTGAACCCTGCAGCCGTAAAGGCGAATAATGGAAGAATCAGGAACGCCACATAGGGGTGAAGCCCTTCCATGACGTCCTCAAGCATTCCAGGTCTGCCTGGTTTTCGCGCTTCCAGCGGGATTGTCGCGGCCGCCATCACACCAGCCAGCGAGGTTGAAACACCCGACTTAAGGGTGAAGCCCCAGACAATGACGAACCCCACAAAGTAGAAGAGATAAGGCGCACGCCGCCAACGTCCCAGAAGGCCCATTCCGGTTAGGGCGAGAAGCGCGCCGGCCAGCTCCAACGGGCGAAAATCATGGGTGAACAAAAGCCCGATCAATCCAACGGCGCCCAGATCGTCGACGATCGCTAGCGTCAGGAGGAAGACGCGCAGGTTAGGCGGAAGCCTGGGACCCGCCACCGCCAGCGCTGCAATGGCGAAGGCGATGTCTGTGGCGACTGGAACGGGCCAGCCGCGCGGCGCGCCGGCTTGCCCCATATTGATCGAAAGATAGACCAGCGCTGGACCCAGCATTCCGCCGAGCGCGGCTAAGATTGGCAGGGCGAGCCTTCGCGGGTTGGCGAGTTCGCCTTTGACGATCTCGTATTTGATCTCCATCCCGACGACGAAGAAAAATACCGCCATCAACCCATCCTTGACCCAGTCGACCACAGGCAAGGTCTCGGTGAATGCGCCGAGCTGGATGGTGAAGGCCTCGTGGATAAAGCCGAAGTAGACGTGCGCCCATGTCGAGTTGGCCAGCGCGATTGCGGCCAAGGCCGCCGTCGCCAGGATTAGGCCTGACGCGCTCTCTGTCTTCAGGAAATCGAGTGTGATCCGCCTGGCCATGACTTCGGTTAGCATGGCCTTGCATGCGCCGCTAAGGTATCCGCATCGCAAGCATGCGAACGCTGACGGAGGTACTATCCTTGCGACTGACCCAACCGCGATTTGCGCCGCTCAGTGATGGCGAGCTCACCCCTGAACAGGCCGAGGCTCTGGAGCCGATGCGCCCAGGCCCGGTGCTGAATATTTTTCGCACCCTGGCGCATGCGCCAAAAGCTCTGACGCGGTTCAACGCGTGGGGCGGTTATGTGCTGTCGCGACGCAACGACTTGGCGGCGCGGGAACGCGAGATTGTCATCTTGCGCACCGGCTACCTTTGCAAATCCGGTTATGAGTGGACCCAGCATCGGCGGATCGGCTTGCAGTCGGGCCTCACCGAAGATGAAATCGCCCGCATCAAACTCGGCGCCGAAGCGGGTTGGAGCGCGGCCGATGCGGCGCTTTTGCGAGCTTGTGACGAGCTGCATGCCGAACAGTTCATCAGCGATGCGACATGGGCCGCACTTGGCCAATCTTTCAGCGATAAGCAACGGATGGATGTGGTCTTTACGGTTGGCCAATACACCCAGGTCTCGATGATGTTGAACACGTTTGGCGTTCAGCTGGATGCGGGCCAAACCCTGGACCCGGATCTGAAGGGGTTCTGATCATGACGGGCAGATTGCATGGCAAGACCGCAGTGGTGGTGGGAGCTGGCCAGACGCCGGGTGAAACCATCGGAAACGGCCGGGCCATGGCGATCTTATTTGCGCGCGAGGGCGCAAAGGTGCTGTGCGTCGACCGCATCGCCGAACGCGCTCAAGAGACCGTTGAATTGATCAATGAGGATGGCGGCACGGGCTCCGCCTTGGCTGCCGATATCGTCAAGGCGGTCGATTGCGCGAAGATCGTCGAGGCGGCCAAAGAACGCTACGGTCGGCTCGATGTTCTGATCAACAATGTTGGAATCGGCGGCGGAGACGCGCCTGCGCACCGGCTTGAAGAGGTCGCCTTCGATCGCATCCTTTCAGTCAATCTGAAGGGCATGTGGCTGACGATCAAAGCTGTCTTGCCGGTGATGCGTGAGCAGGAGGGCGGCTCGATCGTCAATATTTCATCGCTGGCCGCGCGCGCGGGCGGAATTCAACTCGCCTATGAGGTCTCCAAGGCCGGCGTGAACCGCTTGACCACCAGCGTGGCGCAATCGAACGCCCGTTACGGGGTTCGCTGCAACGCCATCATGATGGGCTATATGGACACGCCCATGGCGGTCACAGGCATTGCATCTGCGAGCGGCCGCCCAACCTCGGAGGTGCGCGCTGAACGCGACGCGCGCGTGCCGTTGCGTGGAAAGATGGGGGACGGCTGGGATACGGCCCATGCGGCGTTGTTTCTGGCGTCGGATGACGCGCGCTTCATTTCTGGCGCAATACTGCCGGTCGATGGCGCAATGGGTGTTCGGATCGGCTGATTGGATTGATGCCAATCTCGCCAACCTATCGGCCCGATCCTCGCTTTCAGACGCTAGGTCCGGAGTTCGCTGATCCTGTGCGTGCGGAGGTCTTTCCGCAGACCATCCTGCGTTTCCGAAACGATCGCGCCGCTGCAAGCGTCGGATTGGATGGGCTTAGCGACGACGAGTGGATCGCCCATTTCGGCCGCTTTGAGCCCTTGCCTGGAAATCTCGACCCGCCGTTGGCGCAGCGCTACCACGGCCACCAATTTCGGGTCTACAACCCCGAGCTCGGCGATGGGCGTGGCTTCACCTTCGCTCAAATGCGCGAGGCCGTCACCGATCGGCTGCTTGACCTTGGAACGAAGGGATCAGGGCGCACCCCCTGGTCGCGCTCAGGCGATGGACGGTTGACCCTCAAGGGGGGCGTCCGCGAAGTCTTGGCTACAGCCATGCTGGAAGCGCTGGGCGTACCTACGTCGCGATCGTTTTCCCTGATCGAGACCGGCGAGGAACTGGAGCGTGGCGACGAACCCAGTCCGACGCGATCTGCCGTGTTGGTCCGTCTAAGTTACAGCCACATCCGGTTCGGCAGCTTCCAGCGCCACGCATTTTTTGAGCGTCCTGATCGGATCACCGAGCTTATCGATCACGTCGTAGAGACCTACTATTCGGAGCTCGCGCTTTCCAACAATCGCCCGGTCGCCTTGTTGAAGGCGGTCATCCAGCGTGACGCGCATCTTGCCGCGCGGTGGATGGCGGCGGGCTTCGTTCATGGCGTCCTCAACACCGACAATATGAACTTGACCGGCGAGAGCTTTGACTATGGCCCTTACCGCTTCTTGCCGCACAATGACCCCAACTTCACCGCAGCCTATTTCGATCACGCCGGGCTTTATAGTTTTGGCCGCCAGCCTGAGGCGGTCTTCTGGAATTTGCAGCAACTGGCGGGGGCGTTCAGCCTGGTCGCCGAGAGCGACGAGCTTGTCGAGGCGCTGAGGGGCTTTGGTCAGGCCTATCGCGCCGAACTTACCGGGGCCATGTTGCGCCGACTGGGCGTTCAGGCCCGAAACACCGACGAAGATGCAGCCTTGGTTCAGGCGGCCTTCCGGGCTTTTGCGGAAGGTGGCGAGAGGCTTCGGTGGGAGCCGCTGTTCTTCGATTGGTTCTGCGGCTCCGAAGATCGCGCGTTGGCCGGACCGCGGGGTGACATTTATCGCGCAGAGGGTTTCGCAGAATTCCGCCGGATGTTGGCGCGGTTCAAGCCGCTGCGGCCTGAGCGATTGGAACACAGATATTTCGCCCAAGCCGAGCCTGAAGAGCTGCTCTACGATCAGATCGAGGCGATTTGGGCGCCTATCAGCGAAGCCGACGACTGGTCGGGCTTTGGCGAGAAAATCTCTCGCATCGAGTTCGCGCGCCAGGCCTGGGACCTCTGAATCCCAGGACCTCTAAAGACTGGGACCTCTAGGCCGCCTCGCCCCGAGGCCGAGACGCCCACTGTGCGAGGACGACGCCGCTTAGCGCCACCACTGCGCCAGCCGTCTGCAGCGGGCCCAGAGCCTCCCCGAACAGCAGCCAGCCCGCGTAGGTCGCGACAACAGGCTGGACGAGAACGACGACTGAGGCGAGCGAGGTTGGCAGGCGTCCCATGGCCCAGGCGATCGAGCCTTGTCCTGCGACATGAACGAGACCAAGGCCCAGGCAGGCCGCCAGGCCCGCCAGCGTCGTGGGAAGAATGGACTCGCCCAAGAATAGCGCCGAGATCAACAACAACGGCGCTCCGACCACGCCGGACCAGAACATCAGTCGACTGGCGGCCTGGGTCTTACGGCCCTGGGCGACGGCCAGGAAGTAGAGCGCATACCAAAAGGCGGTGGCCACAGAGAGCAGGTTGCCGAGCGGCGCATTGATGAGCGGCGCGCCGCCGCCCCGGCCTGCACCCATCATCCAGGCCCCGACAACGGCCACAGTCATAGCCAGGAGAAACAGAGCCCTTGGTCTTTGCTTGAGAAACACCCAGGCGAATGCGGTGACCACCACCGGGGCCAGGTTTGAAAGCACGGTCGATGCGCCGACCGACGTATATTTGAGACCATAGTGCCAGAACCCCAGGTCCAGGGCGAAAAGCACCCCGGTAAGAAGGGCGATCGGCGTCGGACGACCCAGCGGACCGCTGGCGCGCCGGGTCATGATGGCCAAGAGTGGAAGCGCAAAGGTCAGGCGCCAAAACCCCGCCGCGGCCGGCCCCGTCCCGGTCAGGCGCATCAGAATTCCGGAAAAGCCGATGACGCAGGCGCCGAACACCAGCGCGCCGATGGCGGGCCAGCGCGGCGTCTGGGCGTGTGGCATGGCCAAATCTGTCAAAACCCAAGCTCCCCGCGCAGCGCCTGCGGCGTCATACCTGACCTGCGCAATTCGCGCAGCGTTTCGGAGCGGTCCCGTTTGGCGAAGCGTCGGCCGTCGGCGCCGACCAGAAGCCGGTGATGACGATAGAGCGGCGTAGGCAGCGACAGCAGCGCCTGCAGCAGGCGTTGGACATGCGTCGCCTCAAAGAGATCCGCCCCGCGGATGACCTGCGTCACGCCCTGCAAGGCGTCATCGACGACCACGGCGAGGTGGTAGGCGACGCCAAGTTCTTTGCGCGCCAGGACGACGTCGCCGCCGAGGCTGGGTTGGGCCTTTATTGAACCGGACTGGCCTGCGGGCCCCTGGCCCTCCTCTGTGAAATCAAGCCCTCCAAAACCGCCAAGCGCGTGTTCAGCTGCAGCCAATGACAAGCGCCATGCGTAGGGCTCTCCAGCTTCGAGGCGCCGCTGCTCCTCGTGGGGAGGCAGGGGCGCGCCTCGAAACGCCTCCATCGCGCCGTGCGGGGCGCTTTCAATCGCCTCAGCGATCTCCCGGCGCGTTCGAAAGCAGCGGTAGGTAAGGCCTAGTTGGGCGAGTTTCTGCAGCGCTGCGCGATAGTCGGCCATGTGCTCGGACTGACGGCGAACGGGCTCCTCCCATTTCAGGCCGATCCAAGCCAGATCTTCAAGAATCGCCGCTGCGAATTCGGGACGACAGCGGGTCTGATCAATGTCTTCGAGACGCAACAGCAAACGACCGCCGACGGCCTGCGCCGCCTCAAACGCTGTCAGAGCAGAAAAAGCATGGCCCCTGTGCAGGAAGCCCGTCGGTGAGGGCGCAAAGCGGGTGACGAAGCCGGGCTGGGACACCCTTGCGGGTCTAATCCTGCGCCAGCCCGCTCACCAGTCCCATATGCCGGAACACCGCGCGTAAGAACGGAACCTCGCCGCCGCAGGCTTGCTTGATGTGTTCGAACTGCTTGAAACCGGCCATTTCGGCAAGTCCATGGGCGGAGCACCAAGCCGCCGTGGTCGCCAGCTCAATCTCATGGGTGTCGGCTGGATCAGCACCGGCGGCGACCAGAGTGTCTCGCACTTTGCAATAGGCGCTGTCTTCGCTGTCCTGCATCTGGTCGGGGAGGGCTTCCTTGTCCCGGGCGGTGTCGTACATCACCCGATAGAGCGCGGGGTTTTCGCGCGCGAAGCAGACGTAGGCGACGCCGAGATTATTCATCGCCTCACGCGGCGAGGGGGCCTGAGCCTTTGCTTTCGCCAGCGCATGGTCGAGCAGGTCCCAACCTTCGTGGGCGACAGCGTCTAGCAACTCTCCTTTATCGCGGAAGTGATGGTAAGGGGCAGCTGGGCTGACGCCGGCCTCGCGGGCGACTGCACGAAGTGAAAGCGCGCTTGGGCCTTCCGCCTCCAGAAGTCGCCTGGCGGCGTCAATCAGGGCTCGGCGCAGATCACCGTGGTGGTAGGGCCTGGCTTCAGCGGTCGAAGATTCTCTCATGGCGCCCACTCTAAAACTCAATCTTGGTTGCGTAAAGAAATCTTGACGATGCTTAGATCTGTCCTATGTTAACAACGATAAGATATAAAAGCGCCCCGCTGCCCCGGGGGTTCCAACTCAGAGGTGTGTGTCATGTTTTTTGTCCGATTTTTCGACCGTATTGCGCCCGCGCTCTTTCTGACCATGGGTTCGTCTGTCGCTGCGGCCTTCATCGCCGTCGCCGGTTAATTTCGTCGATCACTGCTGACTTGAGGGGGACGCCGATCCTTCTCCGTCTCTCATGCAAAAATGCATAGCTGCACTGCACAAAAATGCATCTATGCAATGTTCAGATATGTGCTATCTAAACATCGTCCACATTGGATGGGGCATCCGTAGTCACGGAGCCAAGCCTGAAGGAATTAAGTCATGTCGATCCAATTGAACCGTCTTCTCGACGTCCTGGGGTCCTTGTCGATCGTACTGCTCGGTCTGGCCGTCGCCGGCGCCACCGCCTTTGTTGCGGCTTAAATCCCAGATGCTGCGCCGATAAGCCTCGCCCCTGCTGCTTCCAAGCTGGGGCGAGGCCACCGGTCATTCTGCGTCATGGAGATGTCTCCGAATCTTACCTATAGTGATCCCAACTGCGGGATCGCCCGAGTTTTCTGAACGGGTCATCGCCGCATCAATGCGTCGCGAACAGGGGCCTCGTCTTCAGTTCATCCACGTTAGACATAAGCGCTCAGCGCCCCTCAACCCCCGCCACAGCGGAGGCCAGCCATGCAGGTGCTTAGCCGCCCGCCCTCCGGTTGGCCCGCGCTCGTGCTGAATGCGGATTTCCGGCCGCTCAGCTACTACCCATTGTCGCTTTGGCCTTGGCAGGACGTGATCAAGGCGGTTTTCCTCGACCGGGTCGATGTGGTCTCCACCTATGACCAGATGGTCCACTCGCCATCCTTCGAGATGAAATTGCCGAGCGTGGTGTCGCTGAAGCAATACGTCGCCCAGGATCGGCCTCCGGCGTTCACGCGGTTCAATCTCTTCCTTCGTGACGCTTTCTGCTGTCAGTACTGCCGCGCGGGCGAAGATCTGACGTTTGATCACGTCATTCCGCGCTCTCGTGGCGGGCGCACAACGTGGGAAAATATCGTAACGGCGTGCGCGCGCTGCAATCTAACAAAGGGCGGAAGAACTCCACGCGAAGCTGGGATGCATCCACGCCGTCCGCCGCACCGCCCAACGGCTTTTGAACTGCAGCAGCACGGTCGGCGTTTTCCGCCGCACCACCTGCACGAAAGTTGGCTGGATTATCTCTACTGGGACATCGAACTGGAGGCTTAGCGAGACTTATGTGTGCCTAACTGTGCATAATCGCTAATCTTTTTGACGGCCTCCGAATTCATGATTTCCATGGTTGCTCACATGTTCTCATCGCGGTGATGACCGGGTGATGACCAAACGTCCGCGCATTTTCACGATCGCCGCCTGCGCTCGAACAAGATTTCGTATGACCTTTCGTCGCTCGGCCGTCAGATGCGGGCTCTCGGAAAGCCTACTCAACGCAACAAGCCGCGCCCGTGATCGAGCCAAAGCGTCAATTGCTGTAAGCGGCGAAAGTGGGCTCCCAGGTCGATTGAATAGATCGGTCATGTTTCACTTACCAGGCGATTGGCACCGTGTGAGCTGTCGGTAACGACGGCGCCCGGCGATCACTGAGCGATACAGTGGAAGACTACGGTCGCGCTGCCCGCAGCCGATCCCCATTCAACCGGCCCATGGCTACTCTGCTGCTCAAGGCTCAGTTGCTGGCCTTTCTGAGCACAGTAGGTCGAGGCGCTGGCAAGAGCTTTGTTGCGGGCTGCGGCCTCACCGCCCTCGATTCCTAGGGCGCCGACGCTGAGTGAGTAGACGCCGGGGTTGATCTGCACGACTTGGCTCGGCGCCGCGCAGGCGCACATCAGAAGACAGCCAAGACCGACGACGATCACCCTCATGTTTGCCTCTGCGCAATCCGACGACAGACTACTGGAATAGGGAAAAACTGCATACGCTGATTTTCCATAGGTGCCGAGACCAGCGTCATCACCGTTGGTCCAATTGCCGAAATCCGTCTTCTCCGGAGACCACTCAGCGCTCGTTGAGACGCTGGTCGCAGCGCGGGCCCGGGCAGGGCTCACGCAGACGGAACTGGCGCGTCGCCTGGGCAAGGACCAAAGTTACATCAGCATCGTCGAACGGTCCCAGCGACGGGTCGATGTATTGGAGTTTTATGCGTTCGCGCGCGCTCTCGAGGCAGACCCTGTAGCCCTATTCGCGGAAGTGGTGGCCAAACTGCCGGCGCGGATCACAATTTAACGCCATCAGGACAGCGCGGGTTCACAGAAAGCAGTCATTTAGAAAGATCCGCCATGCCTCGTGGTGACCGCGTGGTGGCCAGCGACGAGATCGCCGCGTCTCGGTCTGCGTAAATATCTGAAACTACGCCCGAATATCGAACAGATCTTCTACCTGCTCCGGGCCTCCACGCGCTGTGAGCCGGCTCATGACTCATTGCGGCTCTTCAGGACGTCCGTTTATCCAGGGATGAAGTCGCGGGCGATGCTCCGTCGTCAGAACCCCGCCGACAATTCTTCGTTTACACCCGCGGCGGAAGCTTGCGGGCGCTTTGCGAATCCACCCGGCTCGTGCCTTCTCACCGCTGATGTAAGGTTCTCCGTATGCTGAAATCCGCCCCCAAAGCTCGCAAAGCCAAGCCCCACGTCCTTGGAGCCCGGGCCTTCGCGGCGATCACCGCGGTGGAGGGGCTTCGCCTCAGCGCCGTTAGCCGCAGGCGGCTGGAGACCCTCAAAGCCTCCGGGCTTACTCCCGAAGAGCGTCGCGCCGAAGTGCTGCGCGCCTACACGGGTCTCGGCAAAAGGAAATGAGCGGCGAAGGCTATGACGCCTTCGACGATCCCTATTTCTACAAAGGTTCAGACGTCCTGAAGAACAAGGCGGGTCTGCGCGACGCGGGCTTGCTGGAAGCATTCGAGCTTGAGATGACGGCGATCCATTGCCCCAAGGGCGCTTCGGCCCAGCGCACTACCGGGCTATTCACAAGCATCTCTTCCCGGATGTCTATGCGTGGGCTGGCCGCGACCGCACCGTGCGGACGTCGAAGCAGGGCAACGCCTTCTGCTTTCCGGAGCACATCGAGCGAAACCTGAAGAAGCTGTTCGAAAAGCTCCAGAAGCCTCCCTTCACCGGCGGGCGTCCGTTTGAGGAGCAGATATTCTGGTTTGAGCATGCCTCGCACGAGATGCAGCAGGACCAGCCAGGAACCGTCTTCCTGCATCTGGTGCAGGATATCCGTCCGATCGCGGTCCGCGTCGGCGACGCCGCGCCAGATGACGCACCTGGTATCGGAGGAGGGTAAGGCTAACCTTTGTCGGGCGCATACTGGGGAACGGGTCGGTCAGAAGTCTGCGCGCTGCAACGGTTCCGCCGCGTTCCGCGGCATCTACTGAATTCGGAACCTTTCTTCCCATCTATATTTCTGTAGTATCGGTACAGATATGGAGTCGGTCATGACGATGCCAGCGGTTGAGGTCCCGGACGGCGCGGGCGGTGCGCTACGCGGGCCGGCCGATCGCCGTCGTCTGTCAGGATCGGCCATGCGGCTGTTTTTCAACACCGCGGAATTCCTCGGCTTGACCGTCGATGAGCGGCGCGCCGTGCTGGGCGATATTTCGGCCGCTACCTACCACAACTGGCGGCGCAATCCCGGTGCGGTCGTGCTGACCCGTGACCAGCTCGAACGCGTTTCTCTGCTGCTGGGCGTCCTGAAAGGTCTTCGGCTCGTGTTCGCCGATGACGCCATCGCATTGCATTGGCTGCGCGCCGACAACACGGATGTTCCCTTTATAGGGCGATCTCCGCTGGCCGTGATGATCGCCGGCGGAATGCTCGATCTCTTTTCAGTTCGCCGGTATCTCGACGCATGGCGCGGCGTGCGCTAGCGCCAATTGGGCGGGCGCGGTTTGCCGGGCGGACCGTCCGGATGATCGCGTCGCGGTTCCCGACGGTCGGAGTGTTCGACGACATCGCCGAGTCCGAGGAAGATCTACGCGCGGCGTTTGAGATCGAGGACCTAACCAACACTCGACAGATTGCGACGGAACGCCTGCGCCGGATCCCGGGCGGAGAGGTTCAGGCCGGCGGAGTTGGCGCGCACTTTGTCATGTCCGCCTTCCTCTACGCCTCCGAGCGCGGCGGGCGGTTCACCGATCACCGGCTCGGCGCGTGGTGCGCCGCCGCCGAACTCGGCACGGCCTTGGCTGAGACCCTCTATCACAACCACCGGCGGTTGGCGGCCTCTGCCGCCGGTTTCCCGGCGCGCATCCAAATGCGAGAACTCGTATGCGAGATTGACGCGGACCTCGTGGATATTCGCGGCCGCCGAGACGACCTCGCTCCGCTGTACAACGCCAACGACTACAGCGCCTCCCAGGCCTTCGCTGCCGAGCGGCGCTGGCCCTTCGCCGGCGTTCCGGAGGCCGGGCTGATCTACGACAGCGTCCGCCGGGAGGGAGGTATCAACCTTTGCCTGTGGCGGCCTGTGTCTGTCCCGCTACCGGTGATCCAGGGCGATCACTATGAGTACGTCTGGAACGCGAGAGGCGAGGTCACTGTGCTGAAGCTGACGAACGTTGAACTCTGAGTATCTGGGGATTGGGCCGACTACCTTGGCCGGCTCGGCACGCGCGCCAGCAAGGAGGTCCGTGCGCAAAACTGATGGCCGACTTTCGCCTCGCCGATGCCGCCGGGTAGCCGATCGAGTAAAGCTCATGAAGATACCTGTGGCTCCATCACCGTTGCGATTAGGGGCCAATCTGGCTGAGCCTGCCGTGCGAAGGATCCCGAGCGCGCCGCTCGGGATCCCGCGCTTTTTCGGTGCTTCAGGGCGTTGACCTTGCGGCTACGCCCGCGCCGTTAGCGTTCGGAGGGTGGATAGTCGCTCTGGCGGGGCTGATCGTCATTCCGCGGCGGCCGCGTCGCGGCTGCTCCAATCACGGCGCCCCCACCACCACCCCAGGCCGCGCCGACCGCGGCGCCCGGGCCGCAGCCGATCGGAATCGTCACGAGGCATCCGATCAGGGCGCCCAATCCCGCGCCGCCCGCGCCGCCCTTCAGAGTGTTTGAGGCGACCCGATCACCATAGTGACTATCTCGAGCGAAAGCGGGTCCTGTCATTAGGGCAAGCGCCGCAATACCGGTCAATACATTCCGGACCATGATATGTATCCTTAAGCTACGTTGCGGATATCCGACCAGCAACGAATACGAAACGCTGCGTAATGTCCGCCGTTCCATTTATAAAATATTATATCATCTTACACTTATGCTTACATATTAGCCAAAATAATGCCATAAAATCTCTATACTTATGCTTTATTCGCCAAAATTTCTCTAAGCTGACTCAGCGACTAGGGTGCGGGTCCGCCCAGTGAGTTGCATCCTCTGCCGCGCGCGCCGGGGCCGATCTCTTGCCGGTTCTCCAGGCTCTATCAGCCTGGAGTGAGGCGCACATTCCAGGCGGCTGGCGCATATCAAGCGACATCCGGATCTGGCCCCCTGGGTGGTTGGCGGCTCATCGGCGGAGTCCACAGGCATTATCGCCCTAAGGTAGCCATCTTCGAGGCGCGCAATCGAACGGTTATAGGAGTCGTTTCATGAACACGACTTCGCGCGTTACGGGTGCAGTAGCCGACGTTCCCATGTCGAGAGGCTTTCTTCGACGGCGGATCCTTTGGGCCATGCTCTGCTATTTTGCGTCCGCCCTGGCCATGGGATGGCTACTGGCTCCCATCCGCGATTATTTCATCCGGGCCGGCTACGAGCCGCTGATGGCTGTGTTTTGGCAAGCGATCGCGACGCTTCTGCTCCTTATTTGGATGGCCGGCTGGGTGGTTCAGACTTTTGATGTTCCACTTCGAGCGGGGCCCAGGCTCGCCGTGGGCGCCGGAGCTATGGTCCTCCTCCTCGCCTGCGATCTGCTTGTAGGGTATCTGGCGCTCGGATTGTCGCCCTGGGCCATCGCAAGCCACTTCGCAAATCCTGAAGGCGGCGTGGTCGGTGTTGGCTTGTTTATCGGCGCGCTTCTGCCGTTGCTGCGTGGGCGCCGCTGAGCGGTCAGTCGCATCGATCGCTGCAATAGCCAGCAGCGCAGCCGAAGCGATCCTAAGGGGCCGCCTTGAAGGCCATCGAGACGTTCAGACCGCCAAAAGCGAAGGCGTTCAAGAGCGCATGACGCGCCGCGATCGCTCGGGGCTTGTTCAGCACCACATCCACGTCGCACGCCGGGTCCGAACCCAGGAAATTCAGAACCGGAGGAGCCAGCCCGGCTTTGAGGGCTTGCAGCGCGATGATGGTCTGCAAGGCCGCCGAGCCCCCGATCAGGTGTCCGTGCGCGCTCTTTGTTGCGATCAATGGGCGACGAACCGTTGAGCCGGCGAACGCCGTGTTCAGGGCTGCAGCCTCGTTCTGATCATTAAGGGGGGTTCCTGTTCCGTGCGCGCTGACCAGGACCTCGTCCTGGGACAGAAGATCGCCGGCGGCGCAAGCTTGGCGGATCGCTGTGCTGGTGCCCTCGAGCGAAGGTTGGGTGATGTGAAAAGCATCCGACGTCATGCCGGCTCCCAGGAATTCGCCAAGGATCGCTGCGCCGCGGGCTTTTGCGCGATCCAGGCTCTCAAGGATCAGCACCGCACCGCCTTCACCCATGACCATGCCATCGCGGCCCTGAGAAAATGGTCGGCAGGTTTCTGACGCCAGGGCTTGGATCGCCTGCCACCCGGCCATGCTCCCAGGTGTGGCGATCGCCTCCGAGCCGCCTACGATAGCGACCTCAGCCAGGCCCATTTGAATCAGACTGGCGCCCTGGACAATGGCATGGGCCGAAGAGGCGCAGGCGCTGGATGTCGCAAACACCGGTCCGTGAACACCGAACTGCATCGCCACGGCGCTGACGCCGCCCGAGACCATCACCTTGGGCACCATCGCCGGATGCATGCGCTGCGACTTCATGCCGAAGAAGCGTTCGTAGCCACGCTCGAGCGTTTCCTGGCCGCCTTGGCCATGACCAAGCACAATCGCCGTGCGGTTCCCCAAAACCGGGTCTCCGATCAAGCCGGATTGGTCTAGCGCCTCGAAAGCTGGAGCAAGCGCCATGAGCGCGAAGCGATCCAAGCTCGCGGAGATTTTGCGGCCCATTCGCGCTTCAAGCGCAGCTTGGAATCCGTCGCCAACCAGCGCCGCCGGCAAAGTCACAGGTTCAGGCCCATGTTGGCCTGGATCAAACTTGCGTAAGGCTATGCCGCTGCGGCCTGCGAGAACCGCATCCCAGGCCTCCCTTGCATTGGCGCCCAGCGCCGAAACGGCGCCGAGGCCCGTGACGACGATGCGCGGCTTGGAGGTCATGATTTGGCCGGTTGGGCGGCGATACGGGCCATCAGGAAATCGACCATCTCGCCCAAGGTCTCCATCTTGGGCATGTCAGCCTCTTCGATCACGACGCCGTAGCGCTCTTCCAGCTCGAAAAGGAGTGTGATGACGTCCAGCGAAGAAATGCCGAGATCGCCCAAGGTTGCTTCGCGCGTCAGCTTTTCGCGGTCGATGATCGCTTCCTGAGCAATCAGATCCAGCAGTTCGGGTTCGGTGATGGTCATTTCGAGAATCCTGGGGTCGTGCGGACCCAGTGATAGGTAAGGCCCAGAGAGGAGGTATGAATGTCGTGCAAGTTGAATACTGGGTCTGGCCGCAGATCAGCCAAGATCAGGTCCGCGGAAACGACAACGATCAGCCGAACGTGACCGCCTGGCGAGCGTAGGAACCCTACCGGAGCTCCCGCTGCAAAGACGTCGCCCGAAAGCGCGCTTGATGGACCGGTCAAAGGAGGGCTGCGGAGCCCAGGCCGAAACGCTTTTCGATGACGTTGCAATCAACCCGTGGAAGCCGCCCTCAAGGCGGCGGCGAAGGCCCGCGGCCCAAGCCTTGCGGCTGATCTCCTGGAAAGGGCTCGCCACGGGCGCCTCAACCATCGACGCCCTCAAGCACTCGAACTGGCCGCGTTGGTTCAAACTTCGGTGCGCCGAAATAGTCGGCGGTGAGCTCGGCGACGAGGTCTCTTTGGCGATCGACGTGGATCATATGGTAGCAGTCATCGAGAAGGTGCAGCTGGCTAGGTCCGCCCAAGGCGCGTTGCAGGCGATGGGCGTTGCGCGGATCGCTCATGTCATCGTCGCGGGCGTGAAGGATCAGCGTGGGTTGATGCACCTGTCGCCCAACCCGGTCGATGTGGTCGCCAAGATCGTGCATCTCCCACATGGATCCAAACGGCAGACGATCGAGCGCGCCTATGATCACTGCGCCTTGGGCTTGCGCGGTTCCATCCCGCAGGCGCTCATCCTTCAGGCCGAACGGGTAGGGCTCGGCGAAACTGATCCGCCGAATAAGCGGAAAGTTCGCGAACGGTTGCACGAAGGGCGTTACGGCGCTGTACCAGCGCTTCATGTTCCAGCCATCGTAGCGATAGGTCATGGAGTAGACGGCTGTTCCGGCGACGGCCGGCTCCTCTGCCGCCAAGGCCACGCCCAGCGCGCCTCCGACGCAGATTCCGGCGACATAGACCTCATCGTTCTCAGAGCAAAGACGATGAAATTCGGCGCGGACGCTCTCCAGCCAGTCGCGCCAGCCCGTCTTGAGCAGACTTGCTTCGTCAAAACCGTGACCGGCCAGCATTGGCGCAGCGACCGAAAAGCCGCGACGATGCAGCCTTTTGGCCAACACCTTCATCTCGCCTGGCGCGCCTGTCATGCCATGGACGAGCAGCACGGCCTTGCCCAGCGTCCCGCGCAAGCGAAAGCTCAGGTCGCGTGGCGCATCGAGCTTGGCGCCTTTCACGCGGCGTGACCCAAAGAAGAGTCCGCGCGGCGCGGGCGCGACGCCAATGTGACCGGGGGCCGCGCGGTGTGGGCCACCCGCTGCGAGAAGGCCGCTTCACGCTCCAGGGCGTCGTCTAGCTGATGGTTCAGCGCGCGCACGGTCAGTTGCGCGTGCAGCGGGCCAGGAGCTGGTCCAAGAGCACGATCGCCAGATCGATCTCGGCCATGGTGATGTCCAGCGACGGGGCGAATGTGATCACGTTTTTATAGTAGCCGCCGACATTGAGGATCAGCCCCATCTTTTCGCCGCCGACTTCCAGCTCGCCGCGCAGCCCTTCAGCCACCATGCGATCGAGGAGCGCCTTATTCGGGGTGAAGCCGTCGGCCTCGCAGAGCTCGCAGCGAAGCGCTAGGCCTAAGCCGTCCACGTCGCCCATCTGAGGCCAACGCTTCTGAAGATCCTTGAGACCTTCGAGGAAATAGCCGCCTTTTTCAGCCACGGAGCGCTCATAGTCACCCTCGGTCGCCATCCGCAGGGTCTCGAGCGCTATCGAGGTTCCCATCGGGTTTGCGTTGAAAGTCGAATGGGTCGATCCGGGGGGGAAGATCGTGGGATTGATCAATTCCTCACGCGCCCAGACCCCCGAAAGGGGATTTAGACCGTTGGTCACGGCCTTGCCGAATATCAACACATCGGGTTTTACGCCGAAGTGCTCGATCGACCATAATTTGCCCGTTCGATAGATGCCCATCTGGACTTCGTCGACGACCAGGAGAACGCCGAATTCATCCAGCACCTTCTTGAGGCCGACAAAGAAGTTCTTCGGCGGAATTACATATCCGCCGGTCCCTTGGATCGGCTCAGCATAGAAGGCGGCGAACTCAGCTTCCTGGGCCTTGGTGTCGTAGAGCCCGTGAAATTCACTCTCAAAGAGGCGGGCGAAATTTCGCACGCACTGTTCGCCATATTCTTCCTTGCTCATGCCTTTGGGGCCGCGGAAGGCGTAAGGGAATTCCACGAAGTGAGCCCGATCGCCAAATTGGCCGAACCTGCGGCGATAGCGGTAGGATGATGTGATGGCCGAGGCGCCCAGGGTCCGACCGTGATAGCCGCCCTGGAAAGCAAACATCAGGCTTTTGCCGTCTGATGCGTTGCGAACAATCTTCAGGCTGTCCTCGACGGCCTGAGCGCCGCCAACGTTGAAATGGACACGGCCCTTCAGACCAAATTTCGCCTCGGCGTCACGCGCAATCAGCGCGGCCAGCTCGACCTTTTCGCGATGCAGGTGTTGTGAGGCGACTTGCGGCAGGCGATCAAGCTGACGATGGGCCGCGGCGCTGAGGCGAGGGTTGCGATAGCCGAAATTGACCGTCGAGTACCACATCTGCAGGTCGAGAAACGCCCGCCCTTCGGCGTCGTACATGTATGAGCCGTCGCAGGTCTCAAAGAACTTCGGCTGGTCCAAATAGTGGACCGTGTCGCCCCACGAGCAGTATTGCGCATCGAGGCTGCGCAACTCGGATTCGGTCAGGGTCGGGGCGGGCGCGTCGTACATCCAAGAACTCCAGGATGGCTCAAACTGAATCGGCGGGGGTTAGCACAGTTTTGGGCTCAACCAAGTGCTCAGCATGGCCGCGCGGCAATGTGTCAGAAATGGCGGAGCACATTTGGGCCCCCAAGAGGGGCGCTCTGTGCGAATTTTCAAAGTTCATGGGAGCCTCGCGTCGGAAACCGAAGAGCAGTTCTGCAGATGGCGTCGTTGGATTTCGTAGCTGGCGCGCGTCAAACGCGGACACGCACATTCTTGCGCGCCTGATGGCGCGCCTGGCCTCCCCAGCGTGATGGACGCCGCCGACCGGGTGCTTCCTCACCTTTCGCCGTCGCGAAACGCCGCTTTTTGCGGCGAACGCTCAGCCCTGCGACGTCAAAGGCTCAATTATCGCAGGCCTGGGTCATGGTCCGCATGTGCTCCGCGCCAGGCGGCGACGCCGCGTTCAGCCGCTCAGCGGGGACCGCGATCGTCGCTTCTACATCGCAGCCCCGTTCGAGCGTCAGGTGCACAGGGCAGCGCTGGGCGATCTCGATCAGACGCCCGCGTTGGGTTTCATCGAGTTCGCCTTCCAGGAAGATCTCAGCCTTAAAGATGTCGCGGGCATGCAAGGCGCTCCGATGATGGGTGACGCGCACCTGGACGTGGGCCAGCGGCCAGGCCTTGCGTTCTGCGTAGAGCCGCAGGGTCATCGCCGTGCAAGACCCCAACGCCGCACTGAGCAGGTCGAAGGGATTGGGACCTGAGCCGAGACCCCCCGCCGCAACAGGTTCATCGATCAGGAAAGCCGATGTTGCGACCCTGGCCTCCACCTGGAACCGGCCAAGGCCGGTTTCGTCGACGATGACGGTTTCACCTGCCGGGGCCGCCGCGATGTTCTCGGAACCCAATGCACCCTCCCTAGTTCCAGCTGATCGGCTAGCATGGCGCTTGCGGCGCGTGCTGGCTATTGCGAGCCGGCCGCATGCGGCCGGCTATGGTTCACAACACGCAGGGATGCGCCCGGCCGCCTTTTCAGTGTAAGAGGCCTCCTCGCTGGCTCGGCTCGCGCCCCGCCATTCCCCTTCAACGGAGATCATCGCATGGCGCGCAAGCCCAACTACCCCTTCGAGCGTATGGAGCGCGAACGCCAAAAAGCAGCGAAAGTCGCTGAAAAGGCGCGCGCCAAGGCCGAGGCGCGCGAGCGTAACCGCCCCCAGGGCGATAGCGCAGCCTCCGACCCATCCTCAGACGAAGATCAGGCCTGACCCATGGCCAATGGCGTAATCTACAATCATGAGACGGTTCCCCTCGATGGCGAGACCTTCTCGTCCTGTGAGTTCCGTGACTGCCGTCTGGTTTATGCCGGTGGTGATCCGCCCGTGTTCGACGACTGCCGCATCGAGGGCTGCGAATGGAAGTTCGAGGACAGCGCCAGCCGAACACTCGCTTTTCTGAAGGTGGTCTGGGGCGCCGGCGGCAAGGCCCCGGTCCAAGGCCTAATCAAAGAAATCACCGGTGGCGGCCGCTGACGCTCGCAGCGTCTGCGTTGAACCGACCTCGGCGTCAGGCCGGCTCCGGCGTTAGGTCGGCCCTGCATCGGCGTGTGCGGCTGCGAATTCGTCGCGCGAATTGACCTTCGGGGTAGGTCCGTCCGGGACGGCGACACCCAAAAATTCGCAGAGCGGCTCCCACCCGTCAGATACGTGATAAACCAGGAGCCGTTCCGGCGCGATGGTCTCGCGGACCTTAGCATTATGAGCCCGATAGACCGAGATGACGTGGTCTTTGTCGTGCATCCGGGAATCAAAGAGCTCGAAGACCACCTTGCGCACCATGCGGGGGAATGGCGCGTCCAGGTCAACAGGGCCTCTGTCTGCAAAGATTGTCGCCTGCGTGGAGGCGAACCAGTCTTCGGCGTCGCGCTCGGTTAGGATCACTTTGGCCTTGGGATAGGCGTCGGCCAATTCCTTGTAATAGGTGGCGTTCGGCCAATCGACAGTTGCGCAATAGCCCTTGAAGATCTTGGCCCAGTCCGCCTTGGCTGGGTCCATCGCAGCCTCATACCACCAGTCAGGGGCCTGCGGGTTCTTGAAGACTTCGACCATGTGATAGCAGGGCCCAAGGCCTAGTTGCTCCAGGGCTAGCTTGAGGGACATGGTCCCAGTTCGGCCAAAACCGGCTCCGATAACGCTTAGTGTCAAGTTCATCCCCCCAATTTGGTCTGGGACCGCCTTGGCCCCTTCTCCCCGCACCCGGCTCAAGGCTTCTGTTCGCTTGGTTGAACCGCCTTGGGCCTCGCCATGTGAGCCTCGGCGTCAAACGGGAGGCCTTGGTGTTCACCCGCGAGCCTGCGCCAGTCTAGCGGAACACAAAAATCCCGCATCTGGCGATTTGGGCCGCTTCAACGAGACCGCGGACCTCCAACCTTACCTGACGCGCGCCACAGACGCATCTTAGGCGCGTCTCCAGGCTCGCCGTCGCCTGGCGCGCGAGGCCTTGTGCAACCCAGAGCCTGGGGTCGACCACGGCTTCGCATCCACACCGGCAGACCGCCCAGAGGCTTGATCGAGGCGCCAAAGCCTGACCCAGCCTCGGCCATGCTCGCCAAGTGTTGTGGAGCCGATGCGATGCGCCGTCCGCCATATCGGCCTCCAAGCCTGCCCATGAACAACAGAACAAAAGCAGAACTTTTGCAACTGCGCGAGTCCCTTGCGGCTGTGGTTGATCCCAGGCGCAACCGCGCAGCGAGCTGGGATTGTCGGAACCGGCCGGCAATGGGCTTTGCGAGGCTCAACGGCGAGGCCAGCACAGGTGTCCGCGCAGGGACAAAACCCAAGTTGGGGCTCTAAAGGCGTTGCGCCATTGCCATCGCGGGATGAAAGGCGTCATCACTCGTGGGTCGGAGGGACCAAAAGCATGGTTGATAAGATTTTTAGCGCGCGCGCGCAGGGCGTGGTCGCGTCGCTTGCGGCGGCGCTTGCATTGGGGATCGCTGGACCAGCCCCGGCCGCGCCCAAAGGCGTCGTCGATCCAAAGGTCTCTTCGATCGTGCTGGGCGACCCAGCTGCGCTGGGCTTTGAGCCTGCGAAGTTTGATGCAGCCCGCCAGGGCCTGAAGGCCGACGTTGCGGCCGGTAAGATCGCCGGCGCGTATCTGCTGATCGGACGCCACGGAAAGGTCGCCTTCAACGAGGGTTTCGGCGTCCAGGGGCCGGGCCAGACGACACCGGTCTCGGCGACGACCATCTTTCGTGTCTACTCGATGACCAAGCCGATCATTTCGATCACCGCCATGACCTTGGTGGAGGAGGGCAAGCTCGACCTGGACGCACCGGTTTCAAAGTATTTGCCGGAGTATGCAAACCTGAGGGTCTGGCAGGCGGATGGAACGACTAAATCGGCGACCCGGCCGATGTTGGTGCGCAACCTGATGAGCCATACCTCGGGCCTCATCTACGGATTTATCCAACCCACCACGCCGATTTCCCAGGCGTGGGCGGCGGGTGGAGAAAATCGAAATGATCTGACGGCGCGCGAGTACGCAAGGCTGATCGCCAAGCTTCCGCTTCGCTCGGAGCCGGGCGCGGCCTGGTACTATTCGCATTCGACCGATGTGCTGGGCGCGGTCTTGGAAGTCGCAGGCGCCAAACCGCTGGACGTGCTGGTGCGCGAGCGTGTGACGGGCCCCTTAGGGATGGTGGACACCGGGTTTTGGCAGCCTGAAGCCAAGCGTGCGCGCTTCGCCGAAGCGGTGAATGGCAGTGGGGGCGGGATCTACTACGACTACGCAAAGCCCACGCCGTTCTTGTCGGGCGGCGGGGGGATGTCGTCAACGACCCAGGACTACCTGCGCTTCGTCCTGATGCTTGAGGGCGGCGGCCAATACAAGGGCGTTCGCATCGTCAAGACAGAGACCCTGGCGCGTATGCGCCAGGATGAAACCACGCCCGATATCCGCCGGGCGGGCTTGTTCTTCCCTGGGCCCGGAATGGGTTTTGGTCTGGGGTTCAGCCTGGTCAATGACGACAAGCTGCAACGCCCAGGCGCTGGCACATTCAGCTGGTGGGGAATTGCAGGAACTGAGTTCTGGGTCGATCCCAAGAACGACGTCTTCATGGTCTTCATGGTCCAGAGCCGTGAATTGGCGATGGAATATCAGCGCAGGAACCGCCAGTGGATCTATGACGCGCTGGTCCCTTAGGCCTAGGCGGCGGCCAGGCGTTAAACCTCGCTTCGCAGAGGTCGAGTTTAACGCCCGGCCCTAGGTTCAGAACATCGCCGTCACAGAGATCCGCGCGGAAATCGGTTCGAGGGGATGGACCTGGAAACCTGTGACCCCTGCGCTCGGCTCGCCCGGCAGGCGGGTCGTATAAAAGAACGCCGCTCCGTTGGCCTTACTATTGAAGAGGTTGAAGATACTGGCTTGCAGCTTGAGGCGCGCGTTCACCTGATAGCCGGCGTCGAGGTTGACTTCGCTATAGCCCTTGTCGCGCGGGAATTTGTCGCCGTCGCTAATGGGGTAGGAGCCCAGCGCGCGCCACTGCAGACTTCCAGACCAGGGACCGAGATGGTCGATCAACACGCCGAAGGAGCCGATGAATGACGGCGCAAGGCCGATGAAAGGGCCGTCGAGACCAAAGTTCGCCAGCTGATCGGCCGCGCCCCTATAGCGTGCGCGCGAGATGGAGAGATCGGTATTGAGCTCAATCCACTCAAAAGGGTGGACCTCTCCAGAAAACTCCACGCCACGCCGCCGGCTGGGCGCTGTGGCCTGGTCCTGGCCCTGGTCTTCGTCGAAGCGAAGTTCCGAACTGAAGTCTTCCTGGAACGCAGCGACCTGGATCGCCACTTTGGGGATGATGTTCGTGCGAAGACCAACCTCTTCGCCGGTCGTCGGCGCCATCAACGGCGTCTTGCCCGCCAACGTCGGGATCCCCTCGATCGGAACTGTGCCGAACACCCCTCGGACATCGTCGGAGTGGAAACCGCGGCCAGCGCTCAGATAGAGCTCAGTCTGGCTCCAGGGTCCAAAGATCAGGCTGGCTTTAGGTTGGCCGAGCGTCTCAGACGTTGAACCGCTAAATCCCGTCGTCAAACTGTGATCTCGCGCCGAGAACAGCTCTTCGCGAAATCCCAGGACCGTACGAAACCACGAGGTCCAACGCGTGGTGTTCTCGATATAGAGTCCAAGGTCGTTGAGGCCCACGCGGTCGGCGTTGCAGGCGCCGCCCACCGCCGCAACGGCGGTCGCATTGTCAGAGACGGGCGCATCGGCGGGGGCTGGTGCGATCGTGGAGCCGGCCGGCAATGGTCCTTCAACCATGCAGTAGTCGAGAACCGCATCCCTGAACGTGTGCCGACGATCAACATAGGTCGCATCGTTGCGTTCCTGCACGCCAACTGTCGTTTCGGTCAAAATGGAGCCGGCTTGGAAGTTGATGGAGAGCGCAGCGTCGCCGCCCAGGACAGTTCGGGTCTCGTCCTGTTGTTCCTGATCGCCCCTCAAAGGGTCGTCGAGGAAGTGGGTGAAGTCATTGATCAGGGATTCGCTGCTGTGGATCGCAAAGAGGTTGGAGGTAAATTTCCAATGCTCGCCGGAGGCCGTGTAGCGGCCAGACAGGCTCAAGCGCTCCGTGCGCCCGCGGTCGGTGGGATCGAGTGAGCCAAAGCGGTCGATGAGGCCTTCCTGGATTGCGCGCAGCGGCTGATCGGTCTCAAGCCTTCCGCCGCTGTGGTTGTACATGCCGGTGATGCTGTAACCGTTGTCGTCGTCGCCGTGACTGAAACGTACGACGGCGTTTTCCTTGTTGTAGCCGCTGGGCGGATCCCACGGACCATCGAGGTGTGAATATTCTAGCGCCGCCCAAACCCGGTTCGCTGCGTTGATGACGTGGGTGGCGCCGGCGAACACCGCTTCATCGCCAAGCGTGCCAATGCTGGCGGAAATCTGGTTGGGGAGCTGATCGACGAGACGCAGGTGAGCCGAACCCACGGCGCTGAAGTCACCGTTTGCGGCGTAGTAAGGGCCTTTCGTGTAGTCGAGGCCCGACACGATCTGCGGTATCAGGAAGCTTTGATCGGAATAGCCTTGGCCATGCAGATTGGTCCCCTGGTTTACCGGCATTCCATCGACGAAGCTGGCGAAGTCGGTGCCGTGATCGACATCGAAACCGCGCAGCTCGTACTGGTTGGCTTTGCTCTCGCCGGAGTGAACAGTCACAGCCAGTCCCGGAATAGACTCAAAAAGTTGGCCTATGCGGTAGATGGGACGAAGCTCGATTTCTTCTTTTGTCACAGATCCCTGACTGGCCGTGTCGGCGAGCCCTAGAAGGTTGGCTCGCGACCCCGTCACGATGACCTGGTCGACTTGGGTGATTTCGTCTTCGGCGCAGGCGAATTGCGCTGAAAGTGACGCGAGCGCGCATGCTGCGATCCCGCTCAGAAGCGTAAGTTTGGACATCGAATATGCCGATATGATCGTTCGCCGCGCATGGCGGCTCTCGTCCACGCCAAAGCGCGGAGGCGACTGACTAGATCAGATCGAAGCGGCGGGTGGTCCTTGGGATGGCGGCGGCGGAGCCGCCAGGCCGCGGCCTGGTGCGAGGTCGCGCGCAGCGAGATCGCCTATCCGAGCGGCCTGCACGGTGTAGGGTTCCGAAAGGACCGCAAGATGGGATGGGGCAGGCGGGGTCACTCCGCCAGCAAAGGCGCAGGGCGAGTCTGACTTCTTTTGTGACGGCTCCTTGGACCCGTCGTGATTGGCGCCCGTGTCGGTCTGAACGCTATGGCCCGGACAGACAATCAGCCGGAACCCGCCTCCCTTGTTGGAGACCATGAACCCCTGCGGAACGATAATCCTGACAACGAGCGCAAGGATGGCGAGCGTCAGAAAGACGCTCCGCATCCCAACCGATCGTTTGCAGTCCAACCGCATCGCCAAGGCTTTATGTCATGCGACGGTTTTTGTCTAAGGCCCCGACGATGCTCGCGCGACGATACGTGGGGTGACGCCGCCTTAGCGCCGCGCCGAACACCTGAGCGCTCGACGTGCGTCACAAGCGCGCGCTCGACGCGACCGGACAAAACCTGACAGGAATTCTTCCCCGGCAATCGGTCGCTCAGGTCCTATTGGCTGCTCGGCGCGGGCCTTGCATTGTGACTGGGAGGCTTGGGCGCAGCGGCTATTCGTTAGCTCAAGAACGCAGGCCGCTGAAATAGCGATCCTGGTCGTCGTACATGGCCAGGTGACTGCCGTTTGGCAGGAAAAGATGCTTTCCCTCGGGCAGGCGCTTGGCGCATGGCCGCCATATAGGCCGGGTCCCTTGTGTCGTAACGCGCGCCCATGACGAGCGACGGCGCGGTGAGGCGCGAGAGATCGGCGAACCGATCCCAGTGCTCGAGCCTCGACCACGGGGTGGCGAAGCTGTGGCGAAGGGCGGGGCGATGGTCAAGAACGATGTTCTGTGAGAGAGTCCCGGAGCTGGGAACGCGCAAGGGAAGTGCGCGGGCTCGCCGGCGAATTGGGGGACGAAGCCGTGACCAAGAGTCAAGTCGTCGCTGGCCTGCTGGCTTGCGCGGTCTGTTGCGCCTCAATGGTGCGCGGCGAAGCCCGCGCACAGGCGCCAACGGTGCAGTCCGCCGCCAAACGAACATCCTTTGGCCAGGCCAACCTTGAGGGAACGTGGGCGTCAAACTTCATTCTCAACATGGAGGCGACGCCCCAAACGCCCGTGCTGACCGTGCCTGAGGCGCAAGCAAAGAAGATCGCTGCGGCCTTTGCGGCTGCAATCGCAGATGGGTTCGACAAGGCCCTTGATCCTGAGATTCCAGGCCTGATCAAACTGACTGACGGGCTGCCGATCGTGCGGGGCGAGCGTCGTACGCGCGCCGTCGTCGAACCTGCCGACGGCATGTTGCCCTACACGCCCGAAGCTCGAAAAGAAGCCGAAGCGCCCCTTGGCTCGGCTTCCTTCGACAATCCCGAGAACCGGCCGGATGGGGAGCGTTGCCTGGCGGGTTTGGGGCCGCCTCCCATCACCACCACCATCTATGCAAATCGGCTTCAGATCTTGCAGACCCACGATCACATCGTGCTGCACACAGAGTATGGCGACGAGGTGCGGATCATTCCCTTCGCCGACAAGCATGGGCCCAAGATGTTCTATTCGCGGCTTGGCGATTCCATTGCGCACTGGGAGGGCGCCACCCTGGTCATCGAGACCATCGGAATGCCTGACAATGACCGGATCCATCTTTTCCCGACCCTGCTTGTTCCGCGCGAAGGAAAGGTGATCGAACGGCTGACCCGGGTTTCAGAGCGTGAACTTCTCTATGAATTTACGGTGGTCGACCCCATGACCTACGCCAAGCCGTGGCGGGCGGAATTTTCGTGGTACCGGACCAAACAACCGATGTTTGAGCACGCCTGTCATGAGGGGAACTACGCTCTTCCCGATATTCTGGCTGGGGCGCGCTACGAAGAGGCCGTGGCGAAAGCTGCGGCCGAGGTTGCGAGGCCCTAAGCAACGTCGCAAGGAGGCATTGGGCTGTGGTCGCAAAGCGACAGGCGCCCAGCATTTCTCAAGAAATGAGCCGGTGCATCGAATTGCCCACTTAGAGCAGCCTTGCCGACCAGCTAGTTTGTTTGCGAGCCTAAGGCGCAGCCTGGAGCGGTCCAATCTATGCCTGACGGCTCGGCCACCGCACATCTCTATCAGCCGAAGCTCGCCACGATTCTGCGCGAAGGCTATGGCGTTGAAGCCTTTCGCAAGGATGCGCTCGCCGCCATCACCGTGGCGATCATCGCCCTGCCGCTTTCCATGGCGATCGCCGTGGCCTCCGGGGTTTCCCCGGATCGCGGTCTTGTCGCAGCGATTGTCGGCGGCTTTATCGTCTCCGCGCTTGGCGGCAGCCGCTATCAGATCGGGGGGCCGGCTGGCGCCTTCATCGTGCTCGTATCGGCCACGGTTGGGCGCTTCGGCGTGCCCGGTCTGCTGGTCACCGTCCTGATCTCGGGCTTGATGTTGATCGTACTGGGCGCTTTACGGCTGGGCTCGCTTGTCCGGCATATTCCACACGCCGTGACGGTCGGATTTACCTGCGGCGTCGCCCTTACCATCGCGGCAAGCCAATTGAAGGATCTGGGGGGACTTGTCCTTCAAGGCGCAGAACCCGGCCGGGTCATGCCCAAGCTCGCAGCGCTCGCCCATGCCCTGCCGACGCTCAGTCCAGCGACAGCGGCGATCGGATTGGGATCTGCTGCGCTTATTTTTGTCCTAAAACGGCTTCGACCGACGTGGCCCGGAATGGTGATTGCGGTGATCGCCGCGACCCTATGGGTTCTGATCTTGCGCCTGCCTGTCGAGACTGTCGCGATGCGGTTCGGCGCGCTTCCACATGGACTTTCGCGCCCGCACATCCCACCCATGTCCATGGGCTTGATCTTACAGCTGCTGCCTACAGCGCTTTCCTTCACGCTGCTCGGCGCCATCGAAAGCCTTTTGTCCGCGACAGTCGCCGATGGCATGACCGCGCGGCGTCATCGCTCGAACATGGAGCTCGTAGCGCAAGGCGTTGCGAATGTGGCCTCGGCCCTCTTCGGAGGCGTCAGCGTCACCGGCACGATCGCAAGGACAGCGACAAACATCCGCGCCGGCGCGCGAACCCCGATCGCCGGCATGCTGCACGCCTTGTTCCTGTTGATGTTTCTGATCCTTGCCGCCTCGCTCGTTGGATTTGTCCCGCTTGCGGCCCTGGCCGGCGTGCTGTTGGCGGTTTGCTGGAACATGGCTGAGAAGGCGGAGTTCGTCAGGCTGCTTGGGCATTGGTCGAGCGCAACGGTGCTGCTGGTGACTTTCGGCCTGACGATCGTCCTGGATCTTACCACCGGGATCATTGCAGGATCGATCGCTGCGGCCTTGCTTCAACTGGTCCGCCGCCATCTCCTGGTGAAGGGATCCAAAACGGAGTTTCCTTGAAGCGCGCACTCTTGGGTCGGCAAGGGCGAAACCCGCGCCCCGATCGGTTGTCCCGCCGCGCGCAATGAACGATCAGTTCACCCGGCTAAGGCCCAAGGACCGTGCCGGAGCACGGTCAGGACGACCCGAAAGATTGCATAATGGACGGCGGCGACGCTCCGCGATAAAGCCCGGTAAGCGGCAAACGACAACCTGAAGAGGTTTATGAACAATTTCAGGTGGTGTCGACGATCGGGCGGAGTGGGGTGAGATGCGGGCGGGCGAAGAAGAAGAGCCGAGTTTTCGGCCGCCTGGTTTCGGCGCGGCGGGACTGTTGCTGCCGCTCTTGACGGCGCTGGCGGCGTTCCCCGTTGCGGGCTGGCCGCTGGCGCTGATTTGGCTGCTGGCCATGACCGCCCTGACCCTAACTCAAGACTACCTGCGTTTAGCCCCCAATTCGGCGGCGCGTCTTGGGCCGGTATTCGTCTGGCTGCGCATCTGCGGCTATTCGCTTGCGGCCTTCTATATGGTCGCCCTCCACACTGGTGCGGCCCAGACATTCGGGGTCACGCTCATTGGCTTGGTCCTCTTTCAAATCATGGCCCGCGACTACGCCAATCCCCGCCGGCTCCTGATCAACCTTATTCCGCCCGTCCTTGCCGTCGCACTCGCCCAGTTGGGCGCAGCGGTTGGCCTGATCGTTGGCCACCATCCCTTGATGCTGGTCACGCTGATTGCGAGCCCCTTGGCGGTCTTTGGCTTGCTTCGAACGGTTTATCAGGACCTGACAGGAAAACGTCGGCGCCTCGACGCTGCGGTTCTTCGGGCAGAAGCCGCGGCTGAGGCCAAGTCGGACTTCCTGGCCAATATGAGCCATGAGATTCGAACCCCCTTGACCGGGATCATCGGGTTCGCCGACCTTCTGAACCGCATCCCAGATTTGTCGCCGACGGCGGCGACCCACGTGCGGCGGATCGCTTCGAGCGGGCAGACGCTGGTGGCGGTGGTCAATGATATTCTGGATTTCTCAAAGCTCGAGGCTGGTCACGTCGAGCTCGATCCTCGGCCCTTTGAAGTCCGTCCCTTCTTCGACGACACGCTTGCGATGGTGACGCCGCTGGCTTCAGCCAAAGGCCTCGCTATGGGACTGGAGTTCGAAGAGCACTTACCTGAAGTCCTTAGCGCCGATGGTCCGCGCTTACGCCAGGTCATGCTCAACCTCTTGGGAAATGCGGTGAAATTCACCGCCCAGGGTTCTGTCGGGGTGAGGGTGTCCTACGATGCAGCGCAAAACCGCCTCTGCGTGCGCGTCACTGACACCGGCTGCGGCGTCGCCAAAGACAAGCTAGAGCGCCTCTTCCAACGCTTCTCGCAGGCCGATAGCTCGGTCACGCGAACGCACGGAGGGACCGGGCTTGGCTTGTCGATCTGCAAGGCGCTTGTCGAACTCATGGGCGGGCGGATCGACGTCGAATCCGTGGTCGAGGCAGGCTCCAGCTTTTCATTTTGGGTGCACGCAGCGCCATCGGCGTTGCTGGCCGCAGAACCCAGGGCGAACCTTGACTTGGATCTGGCCGGGCGATCGCCGCAGATACTCGTGGTCGATGATCTGGATCTGAACCGTGAACTTGTGCGCACGCTGCTTGAGACGAGCGGCTACTCCGTTGAGGAAGCCGCGAGCGGCGCCGAGGCGCTGAAGGCGGCCCAACGCCGGCCCTTCGACCTGATCTTGATGGATCTGCAAATGCCGCAGATGGACGGTTTTACTGCGGCGCGCGAAATACGTAAGGCCACCTCGCCCAATCGGCGAACTCCGATCGTCGCGCTGAGCGCCAACGTGCTGCCCGAGCACGCCCTCGCCGTGACCGAGGCGGGAATGAACGGCCATATCGGCAAGCCGATCAATGTCGCCGAGTTGCTGAGCGTCGTGGCGACGTGGGTTGAGATGGAAGCTGCAGATCCCTCGACGACCGTCGGAGTGGACGGCCCCGATGCGCCGGTGGGACGCTTGGCCGACCCTGGCGCCGATCAAGCGATTTAAGGGACGAGGAACCAGCACGGTCTCGACCCGTTGGCGTCAGATGCGCAAGCTCGGCGCCGTCGCACTGCCCGTGGCCTGCTTGGCGGTGATCGCCGTCTACGCGGGCTGGGCGTTTCATAGGGGAGGCGAGATCGGCGATGGATGGACGGCCGTCATCCAGGCCTGGCCCTATCTGCTGGCCGGTGTTTTGACGGTCGTTGCGGCTATGGCCCTTTTCCTGTGGCTCGCCTTCTATTCCGATCGGGGTGGATACGACGAACGGGCTGGGCGAGATAAGCCTCAGGGAAAATCCTGATGCGACCCTCGATTGGCGGGCCGGGCTAAGGGAAGCGGTATCCAAGGCGCAGGCCAGCGTCATTGACCCCGTCATTGTGGTCTCTCGCCAGGATGTGGCCGTTTGACAGATGAACGAACTCAACCCCGATCGACCAGCGATCAGACACCCGCCAGGCCAGGCCCGCCGCCTCGCGGAACTGGGCCTTCGAACCCAGCAATAGCCTTTCGGGGCGGACGCTGGAACCTGAGGGCGCGTCGCGACCGGTCACGCCGTCGGTAAGCGCGATCCCAAGATCGAAGGATCCCTCGAGTTTTTTCCAAAGCCTTCGATCCCACGTAAAACCGATCGCGCCAAAATTGGTCAGGCCGGCGGAATTCTCCGACAGGGTGAAGTTGATCCGAGGGCTCCCGATGGCGCGAAGCGCTGAGGGACGCGCGCTATCGATCTCGATCTGAATATCGGCAGTGTTGCTCTCGCGACCAGCGCCGATGTGGTCCACGTCATGGGCGAAACCGCCGATCCAGAACTCGTCGAGAACCCTGGCCCGCGCCTGGGCGGGCGTCATAACGCCCGCCATCCATAGCCAAACCGATCCTGCCAAGCAGGTGCGCGCCGCAGCCCTCATCCTTCGCTCCCGTCCGTCGGGTGCGAAACTCCCTACCGGCGATTGAGTTTCACCGAAGCAACTCTTCAGCGCGGCTGTTCAGCTTGCGCGCAAGGGCCTGAGCGCCACCGGCGTTCAATGTCGCGGCGTATTCGGACCGCTGGCCCAGAAGCGAGCTGACGGCGCCGTTATAGTAGACGTCGATCACCCGCCACGCGCCGTCGCTCTGGCGCATCCGGTAGGTCAGCTCGCTCGGTGCGCCCGTTCCGCCCAGATGTGTATGGACAAGCTTGTCCACGCCGCGGGTGTCGACCTTATCGAAGGTGAATTTTTCGCCGCTGTAGCCATCGAAATTGTGCGCATAGGTGGCCACAGTCATCCGCGAGAACGCGCGGACGAGTTCGGCCTGTTGGTCCGCCTTGAGCGTCGTCCACGTCGAGCCGACAGCAAAGCGGGTCATGACGGGAAGATTGAAGGCCTTCTCAAGAGCCGGCTGCAACTTCTCGAAGCGCCCGCGCGGACCCAATTTGCTGGCCTGCTTCATGACGCTGAGCAAGGTGTCGTCGAAGGCGTTGATCTGCTGAGCAGCCGGATCCTCCGCTTGAGCCTGGACCTGGGGGGCTGCCGAGGCGCTCACGGCCACGATCAGGGCAAGTGGCGCGAGCCGTCTCATTTGTGGCCTGAGTGGAAAAGATCGTCGTCCAAGGGTCATCATGGGTATGGACCTCGTCCAAGAGTGTGAACACGCCCACTGACCGCCTAAACGCAAGAGGTCGTGGTTCGCCAATTCGCCGCGCAATATCTGCCCGGGCGTCGGCTCAAGACGCACATGAACACGCTTGCGATACATCAACTTGCGCCTCAGGCGATCGTTCCTCAGCTACGCCGGTCCAGCAGGAAGAACGGCAGGCTGCGAAGCAGGTCAGCCTGCGCCCCATAGTCCGATAGCGCAGCCTTGGCCTGTCGCGCCAGGCGCTCAGCTTCGTTGCGAGCGTGCTCGACGCCCCAAAGCGAGACCAGCGTCGCCTTGCCCTGCGCTTGATCCTTACCGACCTGTTTTCCCGCCATGTCGGCCGTTCCAACGACGTCGATGAGATCGTCACAGATCTGGAACGCCAGTCCGAAATCTCGCGCATAGGCTAAGAGCCGCGCCCGATCGGCCGCGGCTGCGCCGCCGAGGATTGCGCCGGCCACGCAGGAGAACTCGAAGAGCGCCCCGGTCTTTTTTTGCTGAAGCTCGACGATCTGAGGCGCAGTCAGGCGCTGCTCCGGCGCCTCGATATCGATCATCTGTCCGCCGATCATGCCCTCGCTGCCCGCCGCGCGGGCCAGGCTTGCGATCAATTCGGCGCGGACTTCCCCTGAGGGATGGGTCGCAGCATCGGCCAGCAATTCGAACGCAAAGGTCAGCAGGCCGTCGCCAGCGAGGATGGCCGTCGCCTCGTCGAACTGCTTGTGGACGGTTGGTTTGCCCCGCCGCAGGTCATCATTGTCCATGGCCGGCAGGTCGTCATGCACCAGGGAATAGGTGTGCAGCACCTCGATTGCGGCTGCCGCGCGCAGTGCGAAGCTGCGGGGCGTTCCAAAAAGTCCGGCGCATTGCAGCGTAAGAAAGGGCCGCAACCGCTTGCCGCCTGCAAATATGGCGTAGCGCATGGCTTCCTGCGCGCGGCCATGCAGGCCCTGCGGTTGCGGCAGCGCCGCGTCGAGGACGGCCTCGACCTCCAGGGCGGACCGGCGCAGAGCTTGGTCGAGCGTCTCGCTAGGTCCTTGGGCCCCTGGAAACGCCGCCTCGAGCGCCGATTGGGTCTGGGTGTCGGGGCTGTTCATTCGCAAACCTTCCTCGCCTGCGGGGCCTTGGCTGACATGAGCGCGATGATGCACGAGGGACGCAGCCGCATATGATCGCTATCAACGTGGTCTTGCATATGTGAGCGCGGCAGACCAGTTAAGGAACAGATGGCGGCGAATTGGCCTTTGTAAACTACTCGGGCGCGCAATCTGTGGCGTCGCCCCCTTGGCGAGCCCGGTATCCATCTGTCAGTTTGGTGCGTTCGCACTTGGATATGTGTTTGCGCCGTGCTGGCGATTGGAGGTGACGATGCGAGTGGTCCTGGCACAGCCGCGCGGCTTTTGCGCCGGCGTCGTGCGTGCGATCGACATCGTCGAACGCTCTCTCGAAATCTATGGCGCACCGGTCTATGTCCGCCACGAGATTGTTCACAACAAGCACGTCGTGAGCAGCCTTGAGGACAAGGGCGCGCGGTTCGTTGACGAACTCGATGAGGTTCCGGAAGGTGCTGTGACCATCTTCAGCGCCCATGGCGTCGCCCGTTCGGTCGTCGATGATGCACGTGCAAGGGGCTTGCCGGTCCTGGACGCCACCTGTCCGCTGGTTTCCAAGGTGCACGTTCAGAGCCGCCGTTATGTCGCTCAGGGCCGGGCCTTGATCCTGATCGGCCATGCCGGGCATCCCGAGGTGGAAGGCACGATCGGTCAGGTCGATGCGCCCGTCCATCTCGTCTCGACCGTGAAGGATGTTTCAGCGCTGGATCTTTCCCCCGATGTTCCAGCTGCCTACGTCACCCAGACAACCTTGAGCGTCGATGAAACCCGCGACGTGATCTCGGCGCTAAAGTCTCGGTTCAAGGATATTGTGGGTCCTAATACGTCCGACATCTGCTATGCGACGCAACATCGGCAGTCGGCCGTGCGCGAGCTTTGCCGCAGCGTCGACGTCCTCGTCGTGGTTGGCGCGAGCAATAGCTCCAACTCAAATCGACTACGCGAAATCGGTGACGAAGAGGGCGTGCCGAGCTATCTAATCGCCGATGGCTCTGCGTTGCGCCCGGAGTGGGTTCGCGGCGCTAAGGTCGTCGGCTTAACCGCTGGAGCCTCGGCGCCGGAGGCCCTAGTATTGGACGTCATTGCGGCGCTGCGCGAAATCGAGCCCGTCGAAATCGCCCAGATGAACGGCGTCGAAGAAAACATTGTCTTTCGCCTTCCGTCGCAACTTCGGCGCGCGGGCGAGTTTGACGCCGACGAAGAACAGTGAATAGGAGGCGTTGAGTGGGAATTCCGTTCGGCCAGGCCGCTCGCATCGGCGCTTATGTGGTCAAGCAGCACCTCATGGGGCGCAAGCGTTATCCGCTGGTGCTGATGTTGGAGCCGCTCTTTCGCTGCAACCTGGCGTGCGCCGGTTGCGGCAAGATCGACTACCCAGACGAGATCCTCAATCAGCGGCTGAGCTATGACGATTGCATGGCCGCGATCGACGAATGCGGAGCCCCTGCGGTGTCGATCGCCGGCGGCGAGCCGCTGTTGCACCGGGACATGCCGCGCATCGTCGAGGGCTTCGTCAAGCGTAAGAAATTCGTGATCCTCTGCACCAACGCGCTGCTGATGGCGAAGAAGATCGACCAGTACAAACCCTCGCCGTTCCTTTCCTGGTCCATCCACCTGGACGGCGACCAGGTGATGCACGACAAGTCCGTGTGTCAGACCGGCGTCTACGACAAGGCCGTCGAAGCGATCAAGCTGGCCAAGGCCAAGGGCTTCCGGGTGCAAATCAATTGCACCCTTTTCGAGGGCGCCGACCCTGAACGCGTTGCAGCCTTCTTTGACGAGATGACCGCGATCGGCCTGGATGGCATCACCGTCTCGCCGGGCTATTCCTACGAGCGCGCGCCCGATCAGGAGCATTTTCTAAGCCGCGCCAAGACCAAGACTCTGTTCCGGGAGATCTTCAAGCGGGGCAAGAACGGCAAGGCTTGGTCGTTCACCCAATCGGACCTGTTTCTTGATTTCCTGGCCGGCAACCAGACCTTCGAATGCACGCCCTGGAGCATGCCGGCCCGCACGGTCTTTGGATGGCAGAAACCCTGCTACCTGCTGGGTGAAGGCTATGTGAAGACCTTCAAAGAGCTGATCGACGACACCGAGTGGGACAAATTCGGCGTCGGAAATTACGAGAAATGCGCCAACTGCATGGTCCATTGCGGCTTTGAAGGCACGGCGGTGCGCGAGTCGGTGACCAATCCGCTCAAATTAATGAAGGTGGCGATAGGCGGCATCAGAACCGAGGGCAAGATGGCCCCGGAGATCCCGCTCGATAAGCAGCGGCCCGCAGACTACGTCTTCTCAGCCCACGTCGAGCGCAAGCTGAGCGAGATCCGGCAGGCAAACCCGCGGGCCAAGAAGACGACGCCCGTCGGCTAGGGCGCGAAATGCGCGCGCGGCCTCGTGGGCCGTGCGCAAAAGCCCGGGTAGCTGCGCTGGGTGCTTGATCAGCTCCCAGACGACCGGACCCACGGCCATCGCGCCGTCGGCCTTCATGCCGACTTTCACCGCTTCGGGCAGGTCCCGATCGGCGCTGTCCAGAATGACGCGCGCTGCGGCGAAGGGCAGGCCGTAACGCGCGGCCAATCGCGCGGCGACTTGGGATTCCATATCCACTGCGATGGCCCCGAACTGGGCGCGCGCAGCGCGTTTTTCGGCGATCGAAGTCAGCATATGGTCTGCGCCCAAGATCACGCCGCTGACCGCGGCCGGCAGGCGCGCGGCCATGGCGGCGGTCCAGGCGAGATCAGGCGCCGCCCCCGCCGGCGCGCCAGCCACCGCGTTTGCAACCACCCAGTCTCCCGGCTTGAGGTCCGTCGTCAGCGCCCCGCCGATTCCCAGACTGATAATCGCCTCCGCGCCTGCCGCCTGAGCGGCCAGGGCCGCCTCAAGCGCCTCGGGTTTGCGACCGCCGCCTGCAACGACCGCCACGCCCGGCCCGGCAAGGATCTGCGCTTCACGCTTCAGGCCGGTGATCACCAGGATCGTCAAATTCCGTAGCCTACCTGGCGGCTATTGGCGCGTGTCAGATTGCGATATCGGGCCAGCGCCCAGAGGGGGAAGAACTTCGAGTAGCCGTGGTAGCGCAGATAGAAGACCCGCGGGAACCCGCCGCCCGTATAGCCCGGCTCGGGCCAGAAGCCTTCATCGTCCTGGGTCTTTTCGAGCCAGGCTACGCCACGGTGGACCGCGCTATGCTCTACGAGGCCGATCGCCATGAGGCCCATCAGCGCCCAGGCCGTCTGGGACGCCGCCGACGGGGCGGGGCGGTGCCCGGCATAGTCGAGGTCGTAGCTCTCACAGCTCTCGCCCCAACCGCCATCGTCGTTTTGAATAGCGATCAGCCAGTCAGCCGCCTTGCGCACCCTAGGGTCATCGATCCCGAGGCCCGCGGCGTTCAGGGCGCAAAGCACCGACCAGGTTCCATAGATGTAGTTCACGCCCCAGCGTCCGAACCAGCTGCCGTCGGGGCGTTGCGAACGCGTCAGGAAGTCTAGGGCTGCAGCCACCCTTGGGTCATCTGGCGCCACGCCCAGCTGGGTCAGCATGCTGATGCAACGCGCCGTAACGTCATCGGTCGGCGGGTCCAGCAGGGCTCCATGATCGGCGAAGGGAATATTGTTCAGGTAGTGGAAGCTGTTGTCGGCGTCGAAAGCCCCCCAGCCGCCATCGCGACTTTGCAGGCCCTCCACCCATTCAGCTCCGCGCGTGATAGCTGCGTCGTATCTGCCGCTCGCGCGGGCGCGGTCCAGGGCCATCACCACGACGGCGGTGTCGTCTAGGTCCGGATAGTGGGCGTTGGCGTACTGGAAGGCCCAGCCGCCGGGCGATACGTCTGGCCGCTGCTCAGCCCAGTCGCCCTTCACGTCCAGCACCTGGCGTGGAATTAACCAGTCCAGCCCCCTTACTGCGGCGGCTTCAGCCGCATCGCCGCCAAGCTCAAGCAAGGTATGGCAGGTCAGGGCCGTATCCCACACCGGCGAGACGCAAGGCTGGCAATAGGCTTCTTCGTCTCTTACGACGAGCAGGCGCTCAACCGACATCCGAGCTGTCGCGCGATCTGGATGGTCGGGCCCTAGGCCCAGCGCATCATACATCATCACGCTATTGGCCATGGCCGGGTAGATGGCTCCAAGCCCATCGACGCCGTTCAGCCGCTCGGTGACGAAGTCGACGCAGGCTTGCGTCGCGCGGCTTCGCAGGCCCTTGGGCCAAAGTCCCTCAAAGGCCTTGAGCAGCACGTCCAAGCCATTGAAGGTCAGCTTCCACACCCGCTTGGTCGCAGCGGCCTTGGAGGTGGGCCTGATGGGGGCTGCGCCCTCATAGAGCTCGTCTATCGTCACGCCGCGCGGGTTGCGCGCGCGCGGCTTTAGGGTTTGCAGGACGAGCAGGGGCACGATCACCGTGCGCGCCCAATAGGACATTTTCGACAGGTGGATCGGGAACCATCGCGGCAGCAGGATCAGCTCGATGGGCATGGTCGGGATCTGCGCCCAGGACATCTGGCCAAAGAGGGCGAGCTGGATGCGGGTGAAGACATTGGCCGCATTGGGACCGCCGTGAGCCCGGATCGCCGCGCGCGCCGCGGCCATGTGTGCGGCGTCTGGATCGTCGCCCAGCATCTTCAGCGCAAAGTAGGCCTTGATGCTGGCGCTGATGTCGAAGGGCCCGCCAAACACCAGGGGCCAACCATGATGTTTCCCCTGGATCCTGCGCAGATAGGCGCCGATCTTCCGTTCTAAGACCGGCTCGTCAGGTTCGCCGAGGAATTGGCGCAGCAGGATGTACTCCGCCGGAATGGTGGCGTCGGCCTCCAGTTCGAAGACCCAGTGACCATCTGAACCTTGCCGCCGCAAGAGCGCCTCGGCTGCGCGCTGGATGGCGTCGTCGAGCCGCATGGCGCGATCCTGGGGGGCGGTTGCGATGTGGTTCATGCGCAGGTCTCAGCGATCAAGTTCGCAGCTGAGACGCCAGAGCGCAGGGCGCCTTCGATGGTCGCTGGTAGGCCCGTCGCCGTCCAATCACCGGCGAGCACGAGGTTTTCCAACGCCGTTTGCGCGCGCGGTCGCCGCTGCTGCTGTTCGACGCTCGCGGCGAACGTCGCGCGTTTTTCCTTCACCACTTGCCATGGCGGAACCTCATTGCGCAGGCCCAGAACGCCCGCAACCTCTTTCCAAAGGCGCTGGGCCAGGCGTTCGCGCGGTTCGCCGATCAGGTGGTTGGCGGCGCTAACGGTCACGGATATTCGATCCTCAAAGCAGAAAATCCATTCCACAGTGGCGTTCAGAACGCCAATAATGCGAGGCGCGTCCACTTCCGGGCTGATGCGGAAATGGGCGTTCACGATGCTTTCGAAGGCGTCCGGCGTCTGCAGTCCAGGGATCAGGTCTGCAGCAACCCAGGGTGGGACGGCCAGGACAATCTGATCGGCCGCCCCGATCTCGACCAGTCCATCGGAGAATTTTAAGCCGGTCACGCAGCGATCATTGCGTTGCAGCCCGAGCAACCGGCGTTGCAGACGCACGCGCGCGCCGCGTCGTTCGAGGAAACCGAGCGCCGGATCGACGAAAGCCGCCGCCAGCCCAGGATTTGGAATTCGCGGCGCGTAAGCTGCGCCGCCCCTAGCCAGCGTCTCGGCGATCACCTTGCTCGCCAACTCTGCTGAGGCCTCTTCAGGCGCTGTGTTGAGGGCCGCCAGAAGGAAGGGCCGCATGAGCTTGTCCCAAACCGGGCCTTTGCACACGATAGCCTCGTTGACCCGTTGGCCGGGCCTGGCGCGCAACAGTCCCGCCATGGAGAGAAAATCAGTGAACTTCGCCCCTGGGACACCGCGATCAGGGCTCAATATCCACCAGGGCGCGGCTCCGCGATTGGGTCGTACGGTCCAGCGTCGCCCCGTCGCAAGGTCGACAAACGGGAACTGGGTCTCTCGTGACCCCGTCAGGCGGTCGGCCGCGCCAATCAGGTCCAGGTAATCCCGCACCGATCGATTGCCGGATAAGACCAGATGGTTGCCGTTGTCGATGGTAAGTCCGATCTGCGGATCGAAGTAGGATCTGCAGCGCCCGCCTGCCTGCGCCGAGGCCTCGGAAACCTCGACCGCAACGCCGCGCGCGCAGAGTGTCGTGGCCGCTCCCAGACCTGACAGGCCGGCGCCCACCACATAGGTGGTCATCGCGATAGGCCCTCGCGCAAAAGCCCCAGGATCAGCGCGAATTTGTTGACGCGAACCCTTGTCCTGGGAGGAGCCCAGCCGCGCCGCCGCATCCGCGCGAGCAGGCTCGCATAGGCGCTCGCCATCAGCCGCGGCGCCGCAAGCAGGCCCCGGGGCTTAGCGGCGAGGATGGCCGAGGCGCTTTCGAAATGGGCCTGCGCCGTTGCTGCAAGTTGCCGGCAGACCTGGTCGACGCCCGGCTCAGCGACGGCGGTCCCAGGATCGTGGCTGGTGATCGCGGCCTCCCGCAGGAGTTCGTCCGGCAAATAGAGCCGCCCCATCGCGGCGTCTTCGTCGATGTCGCGCAAAATGTTTGTGAGCTGCAGCGCGCGCCCAAGATGATGGGCGAGCGCTTCTCCGGGCTCGGGGTCCATGCCGAAAATCTTCACCGAAAGACGGCCGACGGCCACAGCGACGCGGTCGCAATAGAGCTGCATCGTCGCCAAGTCGGGACGGCTCAGACCATCAAGATCCATTTGCATGCCGTCGATCACCGCTTGGAAGTCCGCCTCGGCGAGGTCGTATCGCGCAATCGGTGCGGCCAACATTGCGGCGCGGCCCGGATCGCCGCCGGCGTAGAGCGAACGCACGTCATGGCGCCACGTGTCGAGGGCTGTGCGCTGGACGGCCGCCGGAAGGCTCTGATCATCGGCGATGTCGTCGACGATGCGACAAAAGCCGTAGACCGCATACATCGCATCGCGCTCGGCCTTGGGCAGCACCTTCATGCCTGCGTAAAAGGAGCTGCCGGCCGCGGCCTGGGCGTTTGCAGGGCTCGCGCCCGATGGGGAAACCGTCAAGGTCATGGCGCGTCCGTCAATTCGTGACTTCGACACTCGAGCTGCGCAGCGAGCGCGGGGGACGAACGAGACGTCCGACGGCCGACCCGGCGAGACCGATGAACTCCAGCTTGCGATGATGCACCCGTTGGGAAAGCGGGTCACGCACCATGAGGCGCGACGCAAGATCCTCAGCCAGGCGTTGGATGACCGCGATTTCCAGCCGAAGACGGCGGTTTCGCACCTGCTGGGCGAGGGGACGGCTCTGATAAAGCAGCTCTTGGGTCCTTCGAGCGAGATTGGCGATCACCAGGCGAAGACCTGGCGAGGCGCGGGACGCGGCCAGGGCGGCGACGTCAAGGTCGGCCACCGACAAATCTTCCGTGGGCAGATAGACGCGGTCCAGTTCTCGGTAGTCCTTGCCGCAGTCTTGCAGGTGGTTGATCACCTGCAGGGCCGCGCAGAGCGCGTCGGAAGCCGGCCAGACACTGGACGGTTCGCCATGAATGTCCAGGACCATGCGTCCCACCGGCGCCGCCGAATACCGGCAGTAGTCCATCAGCTCGCTCCAACTGGCGTAGCGCGACTTCACCACATCGCGGCGGAAAGCCTCCAACAGGTCGAGGCCGTGCACACTCGTCAAGCGACGTGCGCCCAGCACTTGGCGCAGGGCCAGAGCCGGCGCATTTGCATCAGTCTCGCCAACCAAGGTGGCGCGCATCGCCTCCAGCTCGCGCAGCTTTTCGTCGGGGTCGGCCGTCGCATGGTCTGCAATATCGTCGGCGGTGCGAGCGAAGCGGTAGAAAGCCATGATCGCTCCGCGGTGGCGCGCCTGGATCAGCACCGAGGCGACGGGGAAGTTCTCGTCCCTATGCCGTTTGCTTGCGGGTTCGTCCGCCGGCTCGTTCATCATGTCCTCGCCAAGGCTTGGCTGCGGCCTTTCCACATGCCGCCCCGGCCGCGCCAATACTGGATCGCCGACTGCAAGGTGAAGACTCCATAGAAGGCGCCGATCGCCGGCAGCGCCAGCCCCCAGAGGGGCGAGCGGCGATAAAAACGCAGCATCGGCTGGAAGCAAAGCGCCATTAGCGCCCACCCCGTCAGGCCCAGCATGCGCGCCTCGCCGGCCCCGAACAACGTCAAACCCGGCGCAAGCAGATAGACCAAAGCCAGGCCGAAAACCGTTCCGGCCAGCGCCCAAGGTGAGAAATTCAGCTGGGCGTAGGCCGAGCGCGAGACCATATGGCCGATCGCGCCGATGTCAGGATAGGGGCGCAGGCTGCGTGCGCGATGGGTGAGGCCCAGCCAGATCGGCCCCTGTTTTTTCATAAGGGCGCCTAGCGCGCAGTCGTCGATGATGGCGGTGCGAATGGCGGCCACGCCGCCGGCGCGCTCAAGCGCTGCGCTGGACACAAGCATGCACCCGCCCGCGGCCGCCGCCAGTCGATGGTTTGGACTGTTCACCTGCCGAAAGGGGTAAACCATCTGGAAGAAGAGCACGAAGGCGGGGATCAACAGTTTCTCGGCAGCGGTCGCGCAGTGCAGTTGCGCCATCAGCGAGGTCAGGGTGAAACCTCCACGTTCGGCGCGGCTCACCAGCCGGCGCAGATTGTCCGGGGCGTGGGCGATGTCGGCGTCGGTGAGCAGAAGGTAGCGGGGTTGAGTTTGCGCCGCGCGGGCCACCCCTTGGCTCACCGCCCAGAGCTTGCCGGTCCATCCGCTGGCCAGCGGATGGCCCGAGAGGATTTCGAGCCGGTCTGGCGCAGCGCTCATCTGCGCCGCGGCGCGCGCCGCCTCGGCGGTGCCGTCGCTGCTGTCGTCGTCCACCAGGATAACCTGGAAGGCGCCTGGATAGTCTTGGGCGAGCAAGCTCTCGATCGAGCGTGCGATGACGTCAGCCTCATCGCGAGCCGGCACCACTGCGGTCACATCTGGCCAGGCCGCGGGGGCTGCGATATCGCTGGCGTCGGTCTGGTCGGCCAGCCAGAAAAACCCGCGCCCAAGCAGCAACCCCGCCCAGATCGCCACCGCCAAGACGCCCAACCCCATCGTGATCACTTGAGGTAGCCTCTTTCACCGAACCAGGCGAGCGCGTCGCCTAACGCTTCCTGATAGGGACGCGCGGCATAGTCGAGTTCACGCTGCGCCTTGGCGGAGCTGAAATACATGTGGTGGCTGGCCATCTTCAGCGCGTCTTTTGTCAGGAACGGCTCCTGACCGGTGATCCGGCCCATGAGTTCGGCGATCTCCGCGAGCGGGTGGAGCGGCTTTAGCGGAAGGCGCACCCTGGGCGCCTTGCGCCCGGTTAGGGTTGCAATTTCGCGCAGCATCTCGCTCAGCGGGGCGTCTTGACCGCCGAGGATATAGGTTTCGCCGACGCGGCCCTTCTTCCATGCAAGCAGGTGGCCTTTGGCGACGTCGTCGACGTGGACGAGATTGAGGCCGGTCTCCACATAGGCCGGCATTCGGCCGCGCGCGGCCTCGACGATAATCCGGCCGGTCGGCGTGGGTCGCACGTCGCGCGGGCCAATCGGAGTGGAGGGGCTGACAATGACGGCGGGCAGGCCGCGCGAAGCCGTCATTTGCTGGACAATCCGTTCCGCCGCCACCTTGCTGCGCTTATAGGCGCCTATGGCCTCGCCTTCGCTGAGCGGCTCGGTCTCGTCGGATGCGGCGTTGTGCGCCGACAGACGCAGCGTCGCGACGCTGCTGGTATAGACGACCCGTTCAACGCCAGCGTCGAGAGCGGCGCGCATGACATTGGCGACGCTTTCGACGTTGTTGCGAACGATCTCTTCGGGATCACGCGCCCAAAGACGATAGTCGGCCGCGACGTGGAACAAATAACGGCAGCCCTTCAGCGCGCGCTCGACAGCGTGGCTGTCGCGAATGTCGCCGATCGCCACCTCGGCCTCGAGGCCTTCGAGGTTGGTTCGCGGGCTCGTCGAGCGGATCAGGACCCGCAGGTCCGCGCCCTGGCTGCAGAGCGCGCGCGCCACTGCGGAGCCCACGAAGCCCGCAGCGCCCGTCACCAGCACAGGAGCGCCCTTAAGGCCCGATAGCCCGCGGTCCTGACGCAGTTCTTTTGGACGCGCCGCAGAGCCGCTCAAAACGGCGGCTCCAGGTCAGTCTCATCGGCTTGGGTCGAAGGCGGCGGGCTTGCCGACGGCGACGCAGGAGGCTCGGACTGCGGCGGCTTTGACGCGGCGGGCGTGGCCTCGTCGAAGTCGGGAAGGGTCTCCAAATTGACGCCGCCGCGGATCTGCGCCTCGCGATTTTGCAGATAATACGAGCGCAAGGTCGCGTAAGGATCGGTCGAGGTCTGGCGGATCGTGTTGAGTTCTTGCTGCGCATCGGCGCGCTCGCCCAGTCCGCCGATCACGATGGTGACGATCGAAACCGCTGTGCTGTCGGGGTATCTGGCGTAGGTCAATGGGTTGAGGCCGATATCGGTGAGGCTGCCGATCGCATCGCGAAATGTGCTGGGCCCGACCAGCGGGAGGTAAAGATAAGCGCCCGGTCCGACGCCCCAGCGACCCAGGGTCGTACCGAACCCGTTGTCGTGATAGGGCAAGTGGTTCTTCTTGGCGACGTCTAAGAAGCCTCCCAGGCCGACGGTGCTGTTGATCACAAGCCGCGCCAGGCTGGTCGCCGCCTGACCGGGATGGGCTTGAAGGACGTCATTGGCGAAGATCACGGGCTCTTTCAGGTTTCGCGTGAAGTTCCGCACGCCGGCGCGCAACGGCGAGGGAACCTTGCTGAAACCAGACGCCGCAGGGCCGAAGACATGGCGGTCGAGCCCTTCGGAGATGCCGAAGAACCAGCGATTCATGCCCTCCATCGGGTCGCTCGGATCCCCGGCCGCCTGGCAGGCCGTGGCACAGGCGCTCAAGGCCGCGACAAGGAGTAAAAACCGTAACGCCCGCGATCGCACCCGCCGCATCCCTTCATCCTGTGGATCGGCCGCCACCAAAATGGGCCGCGGCGCATCGAGATCGCTGGCGTAGCGGCTCTCAAGCCATATAGGAACACCCGTAAGGAAGGGAAGTTTCGGGCGTGCCAGAAGTCCTGCAAATCATCGCCTGGTTCTTGCTGGCCCTGGCCCTGGCCGGCGCGGCTTATCAACTGCTGGCCGCCTATCAGGTTCGCAGACTGTTCGGCGGGCCGCCGGCTGAACTTGCGGAGCCTGAGCAAGCGGTCACGATCCTTAAGCCGCTCCACGGGGACGAACCTGGTTTGGATGGCGCCCTCGCCAGCTTCCTGACGCAAGACTATGGCGCGGCCGTGCAGATGGTGTTGGGCGTGCAAGATCCGGCCGACCCGGCCCAGCTGGTCGTCGGCGCCCTTCGACGCGAATTTCCAGATCGCGACGTCGTCCTTGTCGTGGATAAGACCCCGCATGGCGAAAATCTAAAAATTGCAAATCTTATCAATATGATGCCGCAAGTCAGACATGACATCGTCCTGGTGAGCGACAGCGACATTTCCGTCGAGCCCAGTTATCTGCGAAGCGTGGTGGCGACGCTTGCGGCTCCGGGGATCGGCGTCGTCACCTGCGCCTATCGTGGCGACGGGCGTCTTGGCGTCTGGTCGCGGCTTTCGGCCATGAACATCAGCTATCAGTTCTTGCCCAGCGTCGCAGTGGGCGTTGGTCTAGGGCTTGCGCGGCCCTGCATGGGCTCGACGATTGCGCTGCGTCGCGAGCTCTTGAGCGCGATCGGCGGGTTTGAGGCGTTCGCCGATCTTCTGGCCGATGACTATGCGATTGGCGCGGCCGTTCGCGCGCGCGGGCTTGGCGGCGTGGTTGCGCCCAAGGTGGTGACCCACAACTGCAGCGAGGCGAGCCTGGCTGAACTCATGGTCCACGAGCTGCGCTGGGCGCGCACCATCCGTGGTGTTGACCCAGCGGGTTTCTTCGGAAGCGGCGTCACCCACGCCTTGCCGTTGGCCCTGCTGGGCCTTTGCGCCAGCGAAGGATCACCGGCGGGGTTTGCAACTTTGGTTCTCGTGCTTATTTGTCGCGTGTTGCTGAAGCGGCAGGTGGATCAGGTCTGCGGCGCGACGACGGGCGAGGTCTGGCTCATGCCATTGCGCGATGTTTTGTCGTTTGCGGTTTTCCTGGGTTCTTTCTTTGTGCGCGCAGTGAATTGGAGAGGCGCTCAGTTCCGGGTTGACGCTCAGGGGGCGCTGAGGCGCATATAGGAGCGTCATGATACGTAGTCTTTTCCTGCAAGCGCCCTCTTTCGATGGTTACGACGGCGGCGCCGGTGCGCGCTATCAAATGAAGCGCGAGGTCAAATCGTTCTGGTTTCCGACCTGGCTGGCGCAGGCCGCCGCCATGGTGCCGGGCTCCAAGCTGATCGACGCCCCGCCGCATAAGATCACGTTCAAGGAAATCGAGGAGGACGTGAAGAGCCACGAGCTCATCATCATCCATACCTCGACGCCTTCGTTCAGATCGGACTGCCGTACGGTGCGGATGATCCGCGAGCTCAATCCCACGGCTAAGATCGGGTTTATCGGCGCCAAGGTCGCCGTCGAACCCAACGAGAGCCTGCAAGCTTGTCCTGAGCTCGATTTTGTCGCCCGCAACGAATACGAGTTCACCGTTAAGGAGCTTGCGGAGGGCCGCGACTGGAAGACCATTCGCGGATTGACGTACCGCGACGAGACCGGCGCGCTGATCTCCAATCCCGAGCGCGAAATCCTGATGGATATGGACCAGCTGCCCTCGGTTTTGCCGCTCTACAAGCAATTGAAAGTAGAGAAGTATTTCGGCGGCTACCTGCTGCACCCCTATATGAGTTGGTATACCGGTCGCGGCTGTAAATCGCGCTGCACCTTCTGTCTTTGGCCCCAGACCATCGGCGGCCATAAGTACCGCTACCAATCCATCGCGCGGGTCGTGGAGGATGTTAAGTACGTGCAGCGGGAATTTCCGCAGGTGCGCGAGATCTTCTTTGACGACGACACGCTCACCGACGACCACGCGCGCGTCGAGGAACTGGCCCGCGCGCTGGGCCCGATGGGCGTCACCTGGTCCTGCAACGCCAAAGCCAATGTCCCGCGCAAGACGCTGGAAGTGATGAAGGCGGGGGGCCTGCGCCTTTTGCTGGTGGGATATGAGTCAGGCAACCAGAAGATTTTGCACAACATCAAGAAGGGCATTCTGGTCGATGTCGCGCGACGTTTCGCCAAGGATTGCCATGACCTGGGGATCATCGTCCACGGGACCTTCATCCTGGGACTGCCAGGCGAGACCCGCGAGACCATCCAGGAGACCTTAGCCTTCGCCAAGGAGGTCAATCCGCGGACCCTGCAGGTGTCGCTGGCTGCGCCCTATCCAGGCACCTTCCTCTATAAACAGGCCAAGGAAAACGGCTGGTTCGCATCAGATATCGATCTGCTGACCGATGACGGCACGCAGATCGCGCCATTGGACTACGAAAATCTCAGCCACACGGAAATCTTCAATTCTGTCGAGGACTTCTACAAGAAGTTCTATTTCCGCCCGTCGAAAATCGCCGAGATCGTCGGCGAAATGCTGACCTCGCGGGACATGCTGGTTCGCCGGCTTCGCGAAGGGGTGGAATTCTTCCAGTTCCTGCGCACCCGCCAAGACATGATCGTGTCCTGAGCCGCCAGCTTATCATCACCGCTGACGACTTCGGTGCGGCGGCGCAGGTCAATGAGGCGGTCGAGACCGGCCATCGCGACGGGGTTCTCACCTCGGCCAGCCTGATGGTGGCTGCGCCGGGTTTCGACGACGCTGTGGCCCGCGCCAAGCGTCTGCCAAAACTGCGCGTGGGCTTGCACCTGGTGCTGGTCGAAGGTCGCCCGATCCTTCCGCCCGCCGAACTTCCCGACCTGGTCACCCGCCAAGGCGCCTTTCGCACCGACATGGCGCGCATGGGCGCGGAGATGTTCTTTAGACCAAGGGTTCGCCGTCAGGTGGCCGCCGAAATTGAAGCGCAGTTCGAGGCTTTCACGCGTTCCGGCCTGGCGCTGGACCACGTCAACGCCCACAAGCACTACCACCTGCATCCGACAATCGCGGCGCTGATGTTGCAGATCGGTCGTCGATACGGAATGGCCGCTAGCCGCGCGCCAATTGAGCCGCACAGCGTCTTGGCCGCCGCCGAACCTGTGGCGGCCCAGTCCCTCGACCTCGTCACCGGCCCCTTGGCTCGGATGGTCAGAGCCCGCTATCGACGCAGCGGCGTGGTCGTGGCCGACCAGGTCTTCGGTCTTGCCTGGTCAGGCGCCATGACCGCCAAGCGCCTCGCCAACATCGTGCGGCGATTGCCCGAAGGCCTCTCGGAAATCTACCTGCACCCGGCCACAGCCGGGGGGTTTGAGGGGGCCGCGGCCGGTTACGACTACGCCGGCGAACTGGCGGCCCTGGTTTCGCCGGAGACCCGCGCGGCGATCGCCGAAGTCGGCGCCAAACTCGGTGCTTTTTCCGATTTCATTTAATGCGCGCGGCGGTTTTCTCCGCGCAAAGGCGACACTACATGGCCTTTTGACTGACGGCGCGTGCGCCGCTCAGCTAACGAGGTTTCTTCGTGACCGCCCATTCATTCGCCGGTTCGGCCCATATCGAGATTGAGCTTCCGGAGCCGGACGCCCCCGTTCGCGTGGGAGATCAGGCGCATAAGGCCTTGTTCTGCAATGCGCTGCTCAGCACCCACGATCCATATAAACCCGCGGTCATCGACTGGCCTCGCATCGATGAGGCGACGCGCGAGCGCATCGTCTCGCTGCCGATCTGGGATATCGCCGTGCAGACGGAGGAGAAGGCAGGGTGGAATGTGCGCAGCTTTGGCGAGTCGATCACCGATCCCTTGCTGAAGGCGGCGGTGGACATGAACGCCTTTGAGGAGAGCCGCCACAAGATCGTGCTGACCAAGATGGTCGAGGCCTATGGCGTCAAGCTGGACCCCGAGCCCGTCTATCGCCGACCGAAGGACCCGGAATGGGCCTTTATGGTCACGGGCTATTCGGAGTGTATCGACAGCTTCTTTGGCTTCGGGCTGTTCGAAATCGCGCGTAACTCCGGGTTCTTCCCGACGGAGTTGGTGGAGACCTTCGAGCCGGTCATGCGTGAAGAAGGCCGGCACATACTTTTCTTCGTCAATTGGGTGGCGTGGTGGCGACGCAACATGCCGTTGTGGCGTCGACCGTGGTTTGAGCTGAAGGTGATTGCGGTGTGGCTATTCCTGATCGCCGAGCGGATCGGGATCGCTGGCGACATGGAAAAGAGCGATAAGGCTCAAGACAACAACTTCACTCTGAACGGCTCCAAGGAGCTGGGCGTGGAGATCACCTTTCCCGAACTGGCCCGCGTTTGCCTGCAGGAGAACGATCGGCGCCTGGCGAACTACGATCCACGCTTGATCCGGCCGGTATTCGTCCCCAACATGATCCGGTTCGCATTGCGGTTCATGAAGGCGCCGACCGTCGTGGCCTGAACCCTCCGGACGGCCGGAGATGGCGTCTTGAGTAAGATTAAGCGTGGCGGGGTTTTGGCGGCGTTGGTGGTGGGCCTTGCCCTTCTCACCTTGGTTGTCGCCGTGGTCGGATACCAATCCGTTGCGGGGGCGGTCGAACGGGCGGGGCTCGCGGGGTTCGCCATCTATACCCTCTATTGGCCCTTGGTCATCGTGGTGTTGGGCAGCGCCTGGTTCGCAGTGGCGCCGGGGCTGGAGCTTAATGGCCTGGGGATCCTGATCTGGGCGAGGCTGCTTCGAGAAGCGGGTTCGGACATTTTGCCGTTCGCACAGGTCAGCGGTTTCCTGCTGGGCGCGCGCGTGGCCCGGACAGAAGGAATTTCTGAGGAGCTGGTCGTCGCCTCCACCATAGCCGATGTCACCTCTGAACTGGCCGCTCAGGTGCTTTTCACCCTTCTGGGCGTGGTGCTGTTGACGTTGCAGCTTCGCGGCGCCGCACATGGCGCGCTTCTGATCTGGTCTATGGCGGGCGCCTTGGGCTTCTTGGTCTTCGCCGCCAGCAGCCTTTGGCTGGTGCAGGGACGCGCGGTCAGTTGGCTGGGCGGGCTGGCGCAGCGTTGGTTGCCCGGATCAGTCAACCGCGCCAGCGCGGTTCGCGCGTCCCTGGCCGCTATCTATCGCCGGCCGTTGCGGCTCCTGGCGGCCCTGACGCTTCATAGCCTGGGTTGGGTAGGCAGCGGACTGGGGTCTTGGATCGTCCTGCAGATCATGGGCGCGCACGCGCCGCTTTGGGCGGTGCTGGCGATAGAGAGTCTGATGTACGCCGCGCGCAGCATCGCCTTCATCCTGCCCGGCGGCCTGGGCGTGCAGGAAGGCGCCTATGCCCTCCTCGCGCCGTTCTTCGGCCTACAGCCCAGCGATCTGCTGGCGATCTCGCTCCTAAGACGCGCGCGCGACCTGGTGGTGGGCGTCCCGACGCTGCTGATCTGGCAGGCCCGGGAAGGTCAGAGACTGCTGAGCCACTAGGACTTGGCGGCGGGCTGCGGCGGTCCCAGCAGCGCCGGCTCGAAGATCAGCGCCGCCACCAGAGTCCAGATCAGCGAAATCATCAAGATCTTGCCCATGCTCGCCGTGCCCGGATGGCTAGAGAGCATCAGGCTCCCGAACGCCGTTCCCGTCGTCAGGGCGCTGAAGAACACCCCCCGCGCCAAGCTCGACTGCAGGAGGTTGGTGGCGCCGGCCCGCCAGGCCATGACGAAATAGATATGAAACGCCACGCCGACCCCGAACAACAATGGGAATGCGATGACATTGGCGAAGTTGATGGGCTGGCCGATCAGCACGCAAGTGCCCAGCGTCAGGAAGCCGGCGAGCACGATCGGGGCCAAGGTGAACGCCACCTCCCGCAGACTGCGAAGGACGAAAAGCAACAGGCCGGTGATCGCCACGAGCGATAGCAGTCCAGCCTCGATGAAGGCCCAACTCACCGTCTTGCCGGCTTCCTGGATCGAAATCGGAGCCCCCGAGGCGTCGGGCGCGATGGTGCGCACCGCGCTCGAAAAGCGCGTCAGGACGCCATTGTCGTTGGAGTCGCCCTTGGGGGATACTTGGATGCGCGCGCGTCCATCGCCCGTCACCCAGTCGCCGACCATGTCCGACGGCAGGCTTTGCAGGGTTACAGGTTCCGCCGTCAGCAATTGGCGAAGTTCATCCAGCAGAATCCTGAGCGGCGGGATCAGGACGTCAGCCGCTTTCGCGCTAAGAGCCGGCGAGCCGGCGGCGATCTTGTCCAGAGCCGCGGCCAGTCGCAGCGCGTCGGCCGCTCCACCCCCCGTCGCAGTCCCGACCGCAGCGCGCAGCTTGCTCGCCGTAGCTCCAAGCGCGGCGGCTGTTTCGGCGTCACTGGGGGCTGGTTGCGTCTCCAACGGGTTCAAGGTCGGGTCCAGCAACAGCTGAGCGTCGGAGATTGCCGCCAACTTGGGCGGTTGATCCTCGGGAACAAAACTCGACAGGGTGATCGCCTGGGCGACCTGGGGGAGTTGGCTCAACCGATCGGAAAGCTGGTTTGCGACGGCGAGCGAGGGTGTCAGCACATCGATCGTGTTGGGGGTTTGCGTCGGGTCTTTGATGATATCGTTCAGCGTCGACATCGCCTCCCCATGCACATTGCGCAAATGCATCGGGTTGAAGTCGAAGCGTACGAAAGGCAGGAGCGCGATACTGACCAGGGTCGATGCGGCGAAGGCCCAGAGCACGAACTTTCGGCGCTCGATCAAGAACCGATCCACCGGGGCCATCCGCCGGGAGCCGACCGCCTCGGTTTGCAAAGGCGGCCGCAGCAGCCGGATCAGCGCCGGCAGCAGGGTGAGGTTCAACACCAGCCCGATCACCATGCCGACACCGGCGATTACGCCCAATTCCGAGACGCCCACATATGAGGTTGGCAGGAAGCCCATAAAGCCCAGCGTGATCGCCACGGCGGCAAGGGTCAGGGAGCCTCCGATGCCGGTCGCAGCCGAAGATAAGGCCGCGCCGGGGTCGTTGGTGACCAGACGCTCCGCACGGAAGCGCACGCAGTATTGGATGCCGAAATCGACGCCAAGGCCGACAAATAGCGGGATGAAGGCCACTGAGATCAGGTTGAAGCGCCCCACGGTCGCCAGACCCATGGCTGTCGTGAGCAGGAGGCCGACCAAGGTGGTGGCTAGGATCGCGGTCATCAGCCGAACGGACTTCACCGCCAGCCAAAGCATCACCAACAAGGCCATCAGCATTGCCCCGCTGACCAGCCAGGCCCGCTCAGCGAGCGATCCGAACTCCTCGTCGGAAAGCGGCACGACGCCCGTCAGGCGCACGCGAACACCGTGCGCCGCATCCAGCGCGAGGTCCTTCGCCGCTGCGCGGACCGCCGCGCTCGAGTCGAGGCCCGGCATCAGGGCGCCATAGTCGAGCCTCGGCCGCGCGATGATGAAACGTCGCATCGGCGCCTGCAGGCCGCCGCCGCCGGCGATCATCGCCTGCCAGGAGAAGAAGGTAGGCTTGCCGGACGCGACCGCCTGCAGGGCGTCGGCGAGGGCTGCGATCGGTTTGTCGACGGCGGCGAAGGTGGTTTGACCGTGGGCGACGCCGTCGGCCAATGTTGAGACAGCCGTCATCACGCCGCGCAGACTGGGGTCAGCGGCCATGGGACCAAGGAAGGGTTGGGCTGAGATCAACTGGTCAGTGGTCGCGCGCACCTGCTGGGTTGGGAGAAAGAGCAGCCCTTCGCGAGAGAAGAACGGACCACCATCTGGACGATGTACGCTGCGGAAGAGTTTGTTCTCGGTCGCCAGCTTCTGGGCCAGGGCGGCTGCGGCCGCCTCGGCGAGCTCGGGGGTGGCGCCATCAATCACCACGACGGTGCTGTCAGTGTTCTGCGGAAAGGCCTTGTCCATGGCGATTTCATGTCGTCGCCAGGTCACTTTGCTGGATATAAGTTCGGCCGTATCGCTCGTCATGCTGAAGTGGCCGACAACAAACCATAGGGCCAGGGCCGACAGCGCTACGGCTGCGGATAAGGTGAGCCAGGGGTGGTCGGAACCAACCTTAACGGCCGTTTGGATGGGGGAGCGCCTCATGCCGCGCAAGCCTCAACCTGCGCTCTTGCGGCCAGCCCGCGCGCGGAAGACCTTGGCATTGGTGTCGTCGCCGTCGCGTTGCAAAGCAGTGTCGTGTCCCACGGTAAGACTATGGCCCCCTTTGGAGAATCCTGCGCCTCAAGCCCAACCCTCGACGAACGGGGCTGCACACGCTGCGTTCACCGCGCGCGAACTATCGCACGGTCAAGCCCGCGTACTAAGGATCGGATTTGGCGGCTGCAAGTGATGTGGCCGCAGCGTCGCCCAAGGTCGGATCGGTCGAGCTTTCGTCAACGAACCGCCGTGCATGGGTCTTCTGACCAGGGGCGATCTGCTAAGACCCCGCTGCGAACCGAGGCTCATGCAGGAACCCGCATCGACGGCCATTGGCGGGCGGGCGGCTGGCTTATCGCCGTCGGACCGGAATTGATCCTTGCCGTCGCCGTGAGCACGGCATGTCGAACATAGAGGCTTACGCTCGCGGCGGGGCGATCGCGCTACTGCTGCTCTTGGCGACCATCTCGCTACGCGACGGGCGCGGCGGCGCAGCGTCGCGTTACGCGGCTCTTTTTGCACTGGGCGTCGCTGCGACGCTGGTGAGTTATTCACCGGCTCTGGCGACGGATCGCGCCTTGTGGCTCTTTCCGCTGCGCGTTCTTTCCTTCGGCAATCCGGCCATATTCTGGGTCCTTGCAGCGGCTTTGTTTGATGACGATTTTGCGCTTTCCTGGCCTTACGCCGCGGCTTGGTCGGCGCTGGTCGCGGCGGGCTTTTGGGCGATCTTTGGCGCGCCCGGACCGCGCCCCTTCCTGGTGGTCAACAGCCTATCATTGCTCTGCCTCTTGCTTGCGGTGCTAAGCGTGTTCGAGGGACGTGCAGGCGATCTGGTCGAGGTGCGCCGACGGCTGCGCCTCTTCTTCGTGGTATCGGTCGGGGTGTTCATCGCGGCCATCATCGTCTCGGTGACGATGATGCGAGGCCCACAAGGCCACCCCCTCTATGGCTATAGCAATGCGTTCGGCTCGCTGGGCCTGGCCTTTATCTTCGCCATCGCGCTGTTGTCGCTGACGCCCGGAGCGATGTTCCAGCCCCTATCGCGACGCGCGACGGCTGCGGCGGCTCCGCGCGAAGCCTCCCGCGAAGCAGCCATGCTCACTGCGCTCACCAGGGAACTAGAGGAGAACCGCGCCTATAGGGACGAGACGCTAAATATCGCCAAGCTGGCGCTCAGGCTCAATCTGCCCGAGTACCGCCTTCGCCGCCTGATCAATCAGCGGCTCGGCCACCGGAATTTCAGCGCCTATTTAAATCACTACCGGCTGGGCGAGGTGATGGCGGCGCTGGCCGACCCGTCTCAAGCTGCGGTGCCAATTCTTACCATCGGGCTTGACGCCGGTTTCAACTCGATCGGTTCATTCAATCGCGCCTTCAGGGCCCACACCGGGACGACACCCAGCGCGTTTCGCAGGCGCAACCTGACGCGCGCCGAGGGCTGACCAGTTTTGCAATATCGACTAGCCAGATTCCAAACCTGGCGCGCGCCCCGCCCATAGCCGACGCAACCTCCGAGCCGCAAGCCAGCCCCGGAGGAACCGATGCGCAGATCCCTAGCCGCCTTTTCAGCTTTCCAACGCCGAGCTTTTTCGGGCGCGTTCCGCGCCGCCGCGCTTCTCAGCCTTGCGGTTGCGCCCGCAGCCGCGGCGGCCTCTGAGAGCCAAGCTTCATCGGCTCAGCTGTTTGATCAGATCGATCCCGCCGTTCAGGCAGTGATGCAGCTCCCGGCGCCGCCGGCGCTTCGATACCAGGCGCGCGACGGCAGCTTACTCGCCTATCGATATTTCCAACCCGCGACCGCCGCCGTCCCGCAAAGCGTTGTGGCCGTTCTGATGCATGGCTCGGCTGGGTCGAGCCTCAACATGACGGTGCTTGGCCAGGCGCTCGCGAAATCTGGCGTCCCCGCCTTCGCCCTAGACGCCCGCGGCCAGGGACTGTCGGGCCGACGCGGAGATATTAGCTACATCGGTCAGGAAGATGACGACTTGGCTGACTTCGTAACGGTGGTGCGCCGGACTTACCCGAACGCCAACCTTGTGCTGGTCGGGCACTCCGCAGGAGGCGGCTTCGTCCTGCGCATCGCCGGCGAGGCCATGGGACGCCTTTTCAACCAGTTCGTGCTCTTGTCTCCTGTGCTGGGACGCCTGGGACCGACCAACCGGCCTGATGTCGGTTGGGCCCGGCCCAAAATCGGCGCCATCCTGCTGCTCAAAGCTCTGAATAGCGTCGGCGTGACGGCCTTTAATGGCGCCACGGCCGTGGACTTCCACCTGCCGCCCGGCGCCGAGAAATTCGGCCTAACCCGATCTTGGTCATTCCGCATGATGAGCAACTATGGACCGCGCGGCCAGACCCAGCTTTTCGGCCAGCCGGCTTACAAGGTCGACGCCGACCGCGCGCCTGCGCCAATCATCATCGTAGCGGGCGCAGCGGACGAGCAGTTCTATGCGGATAAATATGCCATAGCGTTCAAGGGTCTCGCCCATCCGGTCATCGTCAAGCTGGCGCCAGGCGTCAATCACATGGGCGTCGTCAGCGACCCGCGCAGCGTCCCCTTGATCGTCGCAGCGGTTTTGGAGGCTCGCCTGCCCCTAGCGCCAATCCAGGAAGGCTCGCAGTGAAGCTTTCCATGGCGAGCCAGTTGACAGCCTCCATGGCCCGCCCAACATGAGCGGAGCCGAAGAGCACCTCGTGGTGTCGGCATGGAGCGAAGGGCTCAGGGCGTTTATGGCGCGTCTGCAGACGGTTGGACCCGCTCAGGAAGCAAACCTGTGGTTTGCTGCGCGCTTGGCGCCCGCGTTCACATCGCTTGTCCTATTTGTCCTTTTTGCGCACGCTGGCCCCACTGAGCTGGCGATCCTGGCCGGCGCTTCCGTGCTTTGTTATTTTGAAGTCGTTTTCGCGCTGCGCCGAACCACGATGGATCGGCATGTAAACGCTCGGTTCCCAGCCGCCAGGCGATCAGCGTTCGATCCGCCGGGCCAAAAGCCGCCGGAGCTCTTCGGGCATATCTTCCGCGCCGCGCCCTATCTGCGGCGCGCCTTTCCTCAGAGGCCCTTCGTCGGCCGGTCGCGCAACTCTCAGGGTCTCGACGCCGAAGCGGACCCGATCTGCAGGTCCGCCTTCGCCTAGCCGAGCGCCGTTCGTTCCCGGACGGCAGAGTTGAAATGATCGACCTGGGGGCCGGCTGCAGCCACCCCAAAGTCGGGAAGACGAGAAAATCCCATGGATAATGAGAACCTGCGCAACACGCTGCTATTCTTGGCGTGCGCCCTGACCCTTCTTCTGGCCTATCAGGCCTTCGTTCTGGCGCCCATCCATCGCGCCCAGGCGCAGCCTCCCTCTTTGGCCATCGCTGCGGCGGCGGCGGCGAGGCCTTTTTCCCCGACCAGGTCCACGCTCGCCAGTCCCCGGGTGACCATCGATACTCCAAGCCTCACCGGTTCGATTTCGCTGAGGGGCGCTCGGCTGGACCATCTGGTGCTCAAACGCTATCGCGCGACGACCGATCCTCGTTCGCCCAATGTCGAACTGTTGCGACCTGAAGGCGATGCGAACGCTCGGTTCGCCGACATTGGTTGGGCCGGGGCCGAGGGTTCGGTCCTGCTGGACGCGCGTGCGCAGTGGACGGTCCCTGTCGGCGCCGTCCTGACACCGGGCAAGCCTATCGAGCTGAGCTACGCCGACGGTCACGGCCTGCTCTTTCACCGGACGATATCCGTCGACGGCGACTATATGTTCACAGTCACCGACCGGGTCGACAATGTGTCGGGTTCGCCCGTCGACCTGCAGCCCTACGCCCTTGTCGAGCAAAGACGGCTGGCCTCCGACGTCGGCCGAGCCACAAGTCACGAAGGCGCCGTCGGGGTCTTGGATCAACGGCTGGTGATGTCCGCCTATAGGGCCTGGAAGAAAGCCGCCCCGCCCGTCCAAGCCTCGACCGGCGGATGGATCGGGATCACCGAAAAGTACTGGCTGACAGCCCTCATGCCCGATCAGGCCACACCGATTAGCGGCATGTTCCGGGTGCAGGCGATCGGCGGCGAAGACGCCTATCAGGCCGGTTTCACCGGACCCATGCGCCGCCTAGCGCCGGGCCAGAGCACCGCCACATCGACCCGCATCTTCGCCGGCGCCAAATCGGTGGCTCTGCTGCGGCGCTACCAGGAGACGCTGGCCATTCCCCGGTTTGAAGACGCGGTCGACTGGGGCTGGTTTTGGTTCTTCACCAAGCCGATCTTCTTCGTGCTGCAGGCCCTGCGAGGCCTGGTCGGCAACGTCGGCGTGGCCATCCTGGTGCTCACTCTGTGCATTCGCCTGCCGCTGTTTCCGCTGGCGAACCGGGCTTTTGCGTCCGCCACCAAATTGAAGAAGATCCAACCGCTCGTGGACAAAGTCCGAGGCCAATTCGACAAGGACGCAGCCCGTCTGCAGCAAGAGATCGCAGCCCTCTATGCGCGCGAGAAGGTCAACCCGCTGGCCGGCTGCATCCCCATGCTCCTTCCGCTGCCGATCTTCTTCGCTCTCTACAAGGTCCTGTCCGTGACCATCGAGCTGCGCCACGCGCCGTTCTTCGGCTGGATCGCGGACCTGTCGGCGCGCGATCCATCGACGCTGTGGAACCTGTTCGGCCTGGCGCCGTGGAACCCGGCGCATGCGCCCCTAATTGGCGCCTTGCTGGACAGCACCGGCCACGTCGGCGCCTGGCCGCTGATCTATGGCGCGACGGCTTGGCTGACCCGGGCGATGACGCCTGCGACCGGTATCGATCCCACCCAGCAACGGATGCTTGGGATTATGCCCCTGATCATCACCGTCACCTTCGCTCAGCTCGCCTCGGGGCTGGTGATCTATTATGCCTGGAGCAACCTGCTGACTATCGCCCAGCAGTACGTGAACATGCGTCTGTTCAAGGTCGACAACCCCATCGACCGCCTCCTAAGCAGGCTCCGACCTCGCTAATATCTGGGTTGGGATTGCGCAGATTTTATCGAGCGTCGCGACCAGATTGATGCTGGCGAGGCCGCCTTCAGAACGCCCGTTCTCACGATAGGACCAAGCCGATGGGCGCATCGAAACCATAGTCGGCGCTTCCATCGGCATGGACCGTCTCTCGACTTTGAACGGCCGCGGCGCAGCGGGAGCCTTGTGGGGGAGCGCCTGCGGGATTGCTCGCTTCCTCCTGAGTTGTGTCCCGCACCACGCCTAGCCTGGACCTGGAGGGGGTGCGCCGTTGTCGTATTCAAAGCCGGGGTCGCGCGCTTTCGCTGCGCCGCCGCCGAACCGATAGTCCAGGCGAAAGAACACCTGACGCACCACGGGCCGCACGATGAAGGCCTCGCGCAGGATCGCGGAGTCCACTTTGTGGCGGAAGTCGTTGGAGGCCAGCAGATCCTGGCCGGTCATCGTCGCCGTCAGCCGGTCGCTGATCTTGTGCCGCCAACCCATGTTGAGGGTGAAGCTCGGTTCGAACTCCCCTTGGGTGGCGATATGTGCGCCTTGCTGGATCGCGTTGAACTGGATCATGTCGTTGGGTCGCACTTGCCAGTTTAGGTTCACGCGCCCACCGACCGCCCAGAGCGTCCGCGCGCCCTCGCCGATGCCCAGATTGCTCGCATCGATATGCCCGTTGTAGGGGCTCAGGCTGGCGCTATAGCTCAGCGTCGGGGTGAGCTTGCCGTTGGCGCTGAAGTCCACGCCAAGCGCAGTGCTGGCGCCCACGTTCGCAAAAGTCTCTTGGAACACGCCTTGGCTGACCTCTCGCTCGAAAACCGAGAACTCGTGGTGCGCGTCGCGAAAGTAGAGGCTCGCCTGGAAATCCTGCCCCAAGGCGCGCTGCTGATATCCCAGTTCGTATATTTGGACTTCTTTGACCTTTAGATGGGGATTGCCGACCTGAGTATTTTGCGGGTCGTTCACCTGGACGAGCGGATTGAGAATGAAACTCGGCGGCCGTTGGACGCGCACGCTGTAGCTACCGGTCAGCTTTTTGTCGTCATCGAGCTTGTAGGCGAGGTGAACACTGGGATAGGCCCGTTGGTAAACTTGTCCGTCGCGCTCGCCGGAGGTCAGTTGGTCGAGCGTAAAATTCACGTCCTCGACCCGCAAACCTACCTGCGCATCAAGACCGCCGAAGCTGTGCTGATAGGTGGCGTAAAGCGCATTGACCAGCTGATGGTAGAGGTAGTGGTTGGCAAGGTTGGGCTGCACCACCAGTTCTAACGGCGCAGGGCCCATTCGGTCGGCGTAATTGAAGTCGTTGTCCTCGCGCCTAAGCTCATAGCCGGCGTTTAACGCCCCTCCCCATAGAGATTTATTGCTATAGGCGACGGTTAATTCGGTATGGTGGTTTGACTGATCCCCGCGTTGGAATTCGAACGGGATCGGGCTCGTCGGCACAATAGATGTGCTTGAATAAAGCCGATGATCGCGGCCCAGGCCGTCGTTGTAGGCCCCACTGATCGATAGGTCCTGACCTTCGTTGAAGGTGTGTTTCCAGCCTGCGGTGATGCTTTGGTCCGTCTCTAGGAACCGCCGTTCGCCCAGCCGCGTAAATAGGCTGACCGGAGCTCCATCCAGGCCGTCGGTCTCGAAGCGGTCAAAGGGGTGACCTTGCACCAGCAGTTCGCTGTAGCTCGCCGATGACGTGAACTGGTCCTTGTCCTGTGGCGTGTAAGTGACCGACAGCCGTGCGTTCGGTCCGCGCGTCAGGTTGCGGCCGGTGCTGCGGTCATCACTCTTGATGAATTGGCCGCTTGCTGCATCAAGTCCGGCGCGCGGATCATCAGCGTGCTGCTTGTTGTGCTGATAGTTGCCACCGAGCGATCCGGTGATGGCGAGTTTCGATGAATTGTAGCCGACGTTGAGGCCAGCCCGCTTCAGCCCTGCGCTGGCTGCGGTGATGTAGGTCGAGCCGGAAACGCCGCCGCCGCGGCTCTTTTTGGTGATCAGGTTGATGACGCCTGCAGTCCCTTCCGGGTTTAACGCCGCAGAGGGGTTGGTGATCACCTCCACGCGTTCGATCTGGTCGGCGGGCAGTTGCTGCAGCGCGTCTGCGCGCCCTGCGCCCTCAAAGGCCGGCGAAGGCTTGCCATCCACCAGGATCGTAACGTTCTGGTCGCCTCGCAGCGACAGCGTTCCCTGTGGGTCCACCTCTACGGCCGGCAGGTTGCGCAGCGCATCGCCGATTGATCCCGTGGTCGCAGTAAGATCCTTGCCGAGCGTATAGCTCTGCCGGTCGATCGAGCGCTGCACGTCCGGCGCAGCGCCAGTGACCGTGACGGCGTCAACGGTTCGCGTGGCCGACTTCGCGGGCGGCGTCGTTGATGTTGGTGGATTGGTTTTTGCGGGCGCACTAGCAGCAGGAGGTTTAGGCGCGTCGGTTTGCAGCGCGTCCGGCTGTGTGGCCTCGGTCTGAGCCGCCGCCATACCTGGTGTGACGACGAACGCCAGGACGACCCAATAGAACCTCTTTGATGGCATTCGGCCCCCCGACCCTTGCATTATCTTGCCCGAGGTGGCCGAACAAAGGCGTCACTGCAGAGGCGCAACCACAGGTTACGCTTAAATTTACATATGTCAAATTTATGGCGTGATCAGTTCGCCTCGAGTGGGCGTTGAAGAAAGGCCAAACAAAACTTCCTTCGAGCCTTGGCGGCGTGCGCTCGCGGCGGCCCCGGAATTCAGTGGGCCGCAAGGGACGATGCGGTTGATCCGGCGAGCCTCCAAGGGCACGTTGCGAATGCGCGTAATTGATCAGCCTTGAGGATCTGCGGATGTGGAAACGACTTTGCGTGATGTTGGGTCTTTTGATGTCGGCTGCGTCTGGCGCCGCTGCGGCGACGCCTCAGGTCGATGAAGTTCAGGTGACGATCGAGGTGCATGGCGCCCCCCGCGTCGCCACCGTGACCCGCCCGAGCGCACATGGGCGACGGCCCGCCATTCTCCTGGTGGGCGGCCTGGGTTGCTATTCGCTGCGCGACCTCTCGCAGGAAGACGCGCCCTACGGAGGCCTGCTCCGCGGGCTTACTGCGGACGGCTTTGTGACCATGTGGGTCGAGAAGACCGGCGAGGGGGGCAGCGGCGGACCCGCCTGCTCGGCTCCGGAGGCCGACTTCCAGCTGGAGATCGATGGTTATACTGCTGCGCTCGCCGCGCTGAAGACGCGCGATGACGTGGATCCCAGCCGGGTGTTTCTCTTGGCCCACAGTCTTGGACCGCTCGACGCGGTCCGCGTCGCTGCGGCCTCGCACGTTCGCGGGGTGATCGCCGCGGAGTCGATCGGTCGCGGATGGTACGATTACGAGCTGGAGATCTTTCGCCAGCAGCCGCTTGAACTCGGGCATCCTTATGACCTGGTGGAGCGCGACTTCCGTGACTACGAGCGGTGCCTGCACAGCTATTTTGTGGAAAAGGTGAGTAGCCAGCAGTTGGTCGCCGCAACCCCCAAGTGCCGCGACATCCTCGTCCCGGGCGTGCCGGACGCCTATATGCAACAGGTCGCCGATCTGGACCTGGCGAAGGAGTGGAAGGCGGTGGATACGCCGGTGCTGGTGATCTACGGCGATTCAGACCCGGCGACCTCGCTGGATGAGAGCCGTTACTTGGTCGACCTGATCAACAGCTTCCATCCTGGCCGCGCATCCCTGAAGGAGATCCCGGGGATGGGCCACAGCTTAAATCCGGAGGCTTCGAAGGCGCAGTTCCTGAAAGACCATGGCGGGGCGCATCCGCGGCTTCATCCGGCGGTGTTGCCGACTATTCGAGACTGGCTCGCCACCCAAGGCGCCTAGGCTTCCGGTTCTGCGGGGCGTGGTCACCACAATGTCCGCGCTGAGCGCGCCACCGTTCGCCAGACCGGCTCTGGAGATTTCTCAAGTCCAGACAGTCTGACAGGCCGCTTGCCGCCGCCTCGCCGCCTCAGCAGGTCTCGACTTGACGACGAAGCTTGGCGAGCGCGCAATGGTTGTGACCACCGCGCGAGCGGCAGGGCGAGGGGGACGATCATGCGACCAGTGGTGACGTGGGGGCCAGTGGCTCTAACGGTCGCGGCCAGCGCCATGCTTTTGGGCGCCGAACCCGTCGCGCCCAGGCCATTCCCGCCTTTGCCCGTGCCGCCCGTTCCGCACCAGGCCATGCCGCCCTTTCTCGCGCGGATAACGGTCTCGGGTGACACCAAGATGAAAGGCCTGTTCGAGAACTGCGTGGCTCCTCAGACCGCTGCAAAGTCGGCCCAAACGCGGGGGATTTCCCGACCGACTGGCGCCCCGGCGCCTCTCACCGGATGCATCAACGGTCATGAGATTCGACCAGACGGGTCGATCCACCACGAGATGAGCTGCGACCGGGCGAAGGGCGCTGAGCGCAGCTTCCGCTTAGTCAGCGATGGGACGCCCAGCGACCTGCGCATACATGTTGAGCGATATGACCTCGATCCTGTGACGGGGGCTTCGAAGACGACGACCTACGACAGCCACATGGTCCGCCTGGGGCCATGTCCGAGCGACCTCGAACCGGGCCAGGTTCGCTTGCCCGGCGGGCCGATTATCGACAGAGGCGAGGCCGCGCGGCTCCTCGAGGACGTGCGGGGCGCAATTCCATAAGGAGCGCGATACGCCCCCTTGAATGCGCGGCAGATAGAGTTAGCGATCGCCCCAAAACACGACCGAACCGAGAACTTCGGCGGCGTGAGGAATGACTGGCCGCGGTATCGAGGAAACTCCCTTGTTCGTCGTTCCGGCGAGAATTAAAATATCAGTGTTGTCCGAACTGCAACTACCGCGCATGTTGTCGGCGGCGGCTGCAATGGCCGTGATGGGGCTGAAAAATGAAAAATCTTTTGATTGCAGCGATGTCCGCAGCGATTTGCGTGACCGGTTATGCCGCCTTGGCCGCGACGGACGCCAAGGATGAATTGGTAGCGATCGAGGCGTCCTGGTCCAAGGCTGTCGTGGCCAAGGACTCAGCGGCGATCAGTAAGATCGTGGCGAGTGACTGGACGGGTCAGAATTCCAGTGGGAAGACCGAGACGAGGGACAAAATGCTCGCCGACCTGAAGGCAGGCACTGACAGCTCATCGGCGATGACCAATCGTGATGTGCATGTCCGCATCATTGGAGACATCGCCATCGTCCAGGGCGCAGACGACGAGAAGAGCATGCATAAGGGCAAGGACGTCAGCGGCGCCTACACCTGGACCGACATCTTCCAGAAACGCGCAGGGCATTGGGTGGCGATCGCCTCGCAGTCCACACCGGTGACGCCAGAGAAGTAAGGTCAATCCGTGGAGCGCCCGGGCGAGCGCTTGCTCGGGCGGATTGGCCGGAGGTCCCGATGAACCTGCCTGTTGGCCCGATCGTATACTTCGAACATGTAATCCAGCTCGTTTTGCGCCACGCGGGTGGAGCGCTCAAACCGCGCTTGCGGCGAGAGCATACGGATCGGGGAATTAAGTATTGTCTCTACAGGTAGGCGCCGTTCATAAGTGACGGATGCGCATACCTCGCTCGTTATTCGCGACCGCAATTCTCTCTCTATGCTTGCCTGGTTTGTCACTGGCGAAGACGCCCCGGGAAAATCTCGACTCCATCGCCAGGCAGGCTTTCGAACAATCAAAGGTGGTCGGGGCCTCCGTGTTGGTCGCAAAAGGCGACCGGATCCTTCTTCTCAAGGGGTACGGCCTTTCCGATATCGGGCTCGAGGCGCCTTCTAAGCCAGACTCCGTCTATCACGTGGTCGGCCCCATGCTGCCGTTCACGGGAGTCGCCGTCATGCAGCTGGTCGAACGCGGCAAGCTCTCCCTCGACGATGACATCGCAAAGTATATCCCCGAGTTTCCCACTCAAGGACATCACGTCACCATCCGCCAACTGATCAGCGACACCTCAGGCGTCGTCGACTACCACTACCGTGGCGACCCACTCGAATCGACCTACCGCCAGCCCAAGGCGATGGATGAGGTCATCGCGCTTTTCGCCGACGGTAAGTGGGTCCACGAACCTGGAACTCAGTGGGACTGGTCCATCTCCAATTTTCAGCTCCTCGAAGAAATTCTCGAGCGGGTCACCGGCGAGCCCTACGACGAGTACATGCGGCGCAACCTCTTCGTCCCGGCGGGCGCCGCTGCGACGACGGCGTGCGACAACTCTTCGGTCATCCACGGGCTCTCGCACAGTTACCAGCGCGTTGGGGACCGCTACGAGGCCGCCACCGAAGACAGCGGCGCGGTCAGCTATGATCTGCGCTTCTGCAGCACCGTCTCTGACCTCTTCCGCATCTGGCGCGCGGTTCAGCAGGGAAGGCTCCTCAAGCCTGAAACTCTCAAGCTCATGACCGCCGCCGAGGGCCCGGGGCTCAAGATGACCGCCAGTGATCCCGATCAGCACTTCGGCCTGGCGTTCACCCTCGGCCACGAAGGCGACCACCGCGACGTCGGCCAGAATGGCTCCCTCCTCGGCTACAGCGGCAGCATGTATCAATTTCCCGCGGATGATCTGACCGTCATCGTTCTCACCAACACCTCCGGGCAGAACGCCAAATCCATCGGAAGCGCGTTGGCCCGGGACGTCTTTGGCCTTTCTCCCAATCCGCCGCCGCCCGCGCAGGCGGCGCAACCGATTTTGACGGATGAGCCCATCTCCGCCGATGAGCGAAGCAAGGTCATGGGAACCTATGTCCTGAAGGTGGTCGAGGGCGGCTATCACGACTCATTCGCGCAGTACCGGCGGACCTACCGCGTCTTCGACGAAAATGGACGTCTGATGATCGAAGCCCTGGGCGGAATCCCCGAGCGCCTTCTGAAACAGAAGAACGGAAGCTTCGCGATACGCTCCTGGCCGTGGGCGCCCGTTACGTTTGCGATCCACGACCAGAACGCTTTCACGCTGCGCTTGACCAATTCCGGCCTCATACTTGCCGGAGAACGCGTCGGACCCGCCGATCTTCGAACCTTTCACGCCGCCATCCCACACCCTTAAGCTTCAGAGGCTGCGTCACCGGTGCGGTGACCTAATCTCAATGCCCGTGGAACTTCGCCAAAGCTCCCAGCACGCGCTCGTACACTGGCGGCGCGGGCTCGGGCGGCGCGAAGGCGCGCCCAGTGATCCGCTCATAGGCTTCGACGTAGGTTAGCGCGGTCTTCCAGACCAGCTCCGGGGGGATTGCGGGAATTTCATCCTTGTACGGATCACACCGCGCCGCGACCCAGGCGCGGATCACGTCCTTGTCGAAACTGTCCGGGGACTGGTTGTCGGCGAGCCGCTGAGAATAGGTGTCCGCCCGCCAGTAGCGGCTGGAGTCAGGCGTGTGGATTTCGTCGGCAAGGCGGATGCTTCCCGCGGCGTCGACGCCGAACTCGTACTTTGTGTCGGCGAGGATCAAGCCGCGCTCCGCGGCCAGCGCCTGGCCCCGGGCGAACAGCGCCAGCGCGGTTTCGCTCACGCGCCGCCACTGAGCTTCGCTGAGCAAACCGCGCGCGAGGATGTCGTCTGCGGTCAGCGGCTCGTCATGAGCGCCGTCCGCGGCCTTACTGGTGGGGGTGATGATCGGCATCTCAAGCGCCTGGTTGTCAGCGAGGCCGTCGGGCAACCGTTGCCCGTACATCTGCCGGCGACCTGCCCGGTACATGGTCAGGATCGAGGTGCTGGTCGTGCCTGCCAGGTAGCCGCGCACGACGATCTCCACCGGCAGGATCTCGAGACGCCGACCTACGACGATGTTGGGGTCGGGGTAGTCCAACACGTGGTTAGGGCAGAGGTCGGCGGTCTGTTCGAAGGCCCAACGCGCGACGCCATTCAGGACCTGGCCCTTGAACGGGATGCAGCACAGCACGCGGTCGAAGGCCGACAAGCGGTCGGAGGTGACCAGGATGCGTCGTCCATCCGGCAGGTCGTAGTTATCACGCACCTTGCCGCGGTAGAGGCCGGGTAGGTGCGGGTCGATCGCATCGCGCAACACTTGGTGGGCGCTGGCCGCCAGCCGGGTTTCGTCCATCGCGGACATGATGGTCTCACTAACTATTCGTCGGGGGAAGATGAGCAGGCCGTAGCGGCTAGCGTAGGCCAGGAATGTGATTCAGCGTGCAATTATTGAGCTCATTTAGGGAGATCGGCGGGGCGGGCCGATTCACAACCAGCACGTCTCGCGACAATAGATTCTGAGCCTACTGCGCGGAAGCACGGCCTTCGCGCGGGGCCGGGAGCTCGCTTCAATGTAGAATCGGCGGGATGGGAAGCGGTGCGCCCGACGCGAGGTTGATGACTGTCCCGTTTTTGGTGCGCATCTGCCCCGGTTTGAGGTCGGACGGGCAATCGCCCAGCCGGACGATGTGCACGTCGCGGACGGTGGTCTTTGGCGCCCCTGTGATGGGATCGTACCCGTGGGTTTCGGTATGTATGTGGCTGTCGTTTTGCGTGCGCTCACTGACCATATGGTAGCTGGACCGCGCACCCTTTGCCCGGTCGCAGGTCATTTCGAAATGCATCGAGCCGCCCGGTTGGCCGTTACGGCTGGTCGTGCAGCCCACCAATGGTGTCGGCGCCGGGGCGCGCGAGCGCCGAAGCTCGGCCATCTTCCGCATGGCTGCGGGGTCCACGCAAGTTTCGACCGGGCCCATATCGACTGGGCCCCCCGTAGAGGTCATTCGCTGGAGGTAGGGAGCGTTAGGCGCCTTCGGCGCCGGTGAACACCCATCCATCAGCAGCGCGCTCGCCCCGGCCGCGGCCAGCAACTGAAAAAGCTTGATCGTCATTCGCCGCATCACAGGAGGCTCCCGCCGCCAGCGCCCGATCGCCGCCCCCAACCATTCCGCGCACATTCCGACAAACGGTCAAGCTTGCGCCTTTTGGTTGACGAGCGCGCTTCGGGGCCATTAGCCCCCCGGGGCTGCGGCTTGTGCTCCCACGCCGAGCAGTCGTGGTTGGAATTTGCGAGCACCTTCGCCAAGCTCCCAGGCCAGCGATCCGACCTTTGCGGGAATTCACCTGGAAGGGACGCGTGCGCAGAAGTCGATGAGACGATCGACGTCGGCCTCGATGTTGAAATAGTGTGGCGACGCCCGAAGCGTATAGCCCAGACCACGCGCGCCGGAGTCAAGCAGGGTGCTGGCGGGCGGTGAAGCTCCGATGACAATTTGCGCCGCCGCAGTGTCAGCAAGCGCGGCGAGCACGGGATAGTCTCGGATCGTAAAACTGACGATGGCGCAAGGATCTAGGCCGAGATCTAGCACGGTGACGTTGTCGAGGGACCGCAGACCGTCCCGTAAGCGCTGGGCCAATGCGCGGCAGCGGGTCTCGATCGCCTCAAGGCCAATGGCGCGGGCGTAGTCTACCGCCGCGCCGAGCCCCAAGCGGCCTGCGTAGTTGTTCTCCCATTTCTCAAAGCGCCGGGCGTCCGGTCTTAGGGTGTAACCGTCAGTCGAGGTCCAAGGTGCGGCGAAGTGGTCGATCATCGGCGGCTCGAGCTGGCGGAACAGTTCGCGCCTCATGTAGAGGAAGCCTGTCCCGCGGGGGCCGCGCAGGAACTTGCGACCGGTCCCGGTCAGCATGTCACAGCCAAGCTCGTTCACATCGATCGGCAGTTGCCCCACGGCTTGGCAGGCATCTAGCAGGTAGGGAACCCCAGCGTCGCGCGCGATCTGGCCGATTGCTGCGGCCGGATTGATGAGCCCGCCGTTGGTGGGGATCCAGGTGATCGAGATCAGCCGAACCCGATCGTCAATCATTCGGCGCAACGCGTCGGGATCGATGGCCCCGAACGGGTCATTGGGGACCACCTCGACCACGACGCCGTAGCGGCGCGCCGTTTGCAAATAGGCGACGAAGTTGGCGGCGTATTCGGACTGGCTCGTCAGGATGCGGTCGCCCGGCCGCCAGTCGAAAGCGTAGAACGCCATCTGCCATCCAGCGGTAGCACTCTCGACCAGGGCGATTTCGTCGCGCCCGGCGTTTATCAGCGTCGCCACGCTGGCATAGACAGCGCCCAGGCGCGCGTCTTCCCGATCGGCGGCGACGTAGCCGCCAAGCTGCTGTTCGAGGCGTATGTGATCGATCATCGCATCGACCACAGGGTTCGGCATCAATGAGGCCCCGGCGCTGTGGAGGAAGCTCTGCCCCTCGGCGGCTGGCGTGTCGGCTCTTATCCGCGTCAGGTCCATTGCGTTGCCAAATGCAACGCCTGAAATCTCAGGCATGGCGACTTACCCCTCCCGCTGGAGCGTTGTCTGGCAGGAGACGGCGCGGGTGGTGAGCGTGTCAGCCAATTTGTCGATGATAGGCTGCGCCAGGCCTTCGCCGTGAGCCCGCTGCCGCTCGACCGCGATCTCGTCGGGCATGCGTAAGGCCATTTGCCGAATACGGTCGATCAGCCGACCCTCATCGAGCCGCGCTTCCTTCGCGAGCTTCCGCCACTGGCGCACGCCGATGTCGCGAATGCGGTATTCCCCGCCGACCTTCATCGAGAGCTTTGTCTTATAGGAATTGAATTGCTCATAGGGCAGGAGGCTCGCCACGTCGTAGAGGGGAGCTAGCCGAATGCGTGGCCCACTGCCTATGAGCACGGAATAGTTTTTCCCATGCGCATCGGCGCCGGCGATCAGCCAGTTCAAGGCAAGCGCATCGACGAAGATCTGCACGTCTTCCTCACGCGCGCTCGAATGGGTGCGGAGGAGATCGACGACGTCCTGCGCGGCTGGGCCGCCTTCGTTCTGGTACTTGTTCATCGGCATGACGCCCAGCGCCTGGCAAGCATCCTCCTGATGGACGCGCACAATCTGGTTGCCTGCGCGAACCCGGTCGTAGCGTTCGACGAGGATGGCGGGTTCATCGCCAAACCGCTGAACCCACGAGGTTGCGGTTGGAAGTCCAAGCCTGCGCGCCAGGGCCAGGCAGAAGTGCTCGTTCTCCGCATGGCCATCGAAGGAGCCGGTTGGCGGTTTTAGGATGTGCGTCGTAGGGATGCGGCCGGACGGGATGCCCCATTTCCCATGTTCGAGGAGGAGGGCGGTCTTGGGCTGCGCGCCCGCCAAGCTGAATTGGCCCTTGTCGCGAGCAAGTCGCCAGGCGGCGTGGTCTTCGCGAAGACATCGCAGGCGCTGGGCGATGTCCTCTTCGCTCAACCACTCGACGTTGTCATCGGCGCCGTCCCGAAGCGCAACAAGACGCTCGGGCCTGACAAACTGCACCGCGCCAGCGCAGTCTTCGCCAACATTGGCGAGGAGGCCGAGGATATTGCGCGGTGAGACTTGAAACCGCCGCGCCCAGCGGTCGATGACCTGTTCGTTGTCGGGGAGGAGGCCCCACAAGAACGGCTCGATCACATTCGCTCCGTGCTCGCGCGCCGCAAGCGGCATGGAGAGCGAGAGCGGGTAGGCCTCATCAGCTTCGCGCCATACCGGATCGTAGATGAAGGTCGCGCGACCGCGGGTCTCGGTGACGCAACCGATTGGTTGACCGCCGAGTAGAGCGATGAGCTCACTCACTGTCCACCTGTCCGGGCTGCGGCGACGATAGAGTCGATATCGGGGCCAGCTGGAAGCTTGTTCTTTGGATCACCCGATTTTGCATCGAGACGGATGCCGAGTTCATCGAGCGCGCGCAGGACAAGTGCAAGTTCGGCCCGCGCCCGGCCGCGCTCAACGCCGATCACCCATTGGCGGCTCACGCCAATGCGTGAAGCAAGATCCGCCTGACCCAGGCCAAGCTCCTTGCGGCGGCCTCGAATGACCGCGCCAAGGTCGGTCGGTGAGCGAACAAGCATAACAATCTCATGTCAACGTACGATAACTTAGTAACAAAGTCATCGTACGATTACAATTACACAAAAATCGCAAGCAATTGGATATCCCGCTGAGGCCCGGCCAAGTAGATCATCTCAGCGGGCATCGTGAAACCCGCCGCTCGGATGAGCGTCTCTATATGCTCGCGGTCAGAGCCTGGCTTGGTACCGTCATGTGAAGACCGCACCCAAGAGTCTACAATGAAGCTGGAACCGCCGAGATTGCTATGCTGTTTGCTGTCATAATTGAACCTCAACTGCGGTTTCGATGACAGAAAACTTTCGAACTGAATCCAGTAAAGCCGCTGCACCATGTGATCGTGTCCGGCTTTGACCCAAACGTGGACCTCACAGTCGGACGACCCAAATAGCGTCCAACGATCGGCGCCGACGTAGGTGCTTCCGGCGGGAACCGTTACTTCGATTGGGTGGTTGCCGGGCGAAACCACGTGATTTGCCACCGCGTCCGTCGCAGGCGCGACCCCTACGACGGTAGCCAATATGGGCGCGACAAAAAGGGGCAAAGCGGGGACTTCTTTGGCGGTTCAGTCGGACGCTAGAGCCTCGGCTGGTTCCAGTCTTGTACCGATCAAACGAGCGCACGCCGCCGATATTCCGCTGGGGTCAAACCGAAAGCGGCGCCGAACAGCTTTGTCAGGTGGCTCTGATCGAAGAAGCCAGCCATATCAGCTATATCAGTGATCGAATGATTAGGGCGTCTTAGTAGCGTCGCCGCTCGCTCCAGACGTCTGGCTCGCAGGTAACCGCCGGGGCTGCAACCAAGAAACTTCCTGAACGTTCGCGCCAAATATACTGGGTGAACGCCAGCCTCGCTCGCGATGTTTGATATTGTGAGAGCCTCGGCAGCGCTCTCGGTGATCATATCCTGCGCTCGTTTAAGCCACTGGGGGGCTAGGCGCTCGGCGACAGAAGGATCAAGCGTACCAACCAGCTCAAACGCCTCAGATTCAAGTTCTAATCGAGAAGGATGGGGTTGCCGAAGCTCCAACTCGATCAAGCGTGCGATGCGGACGCAAGCCGCTGCTGAGAGATAGGTGGGTGGAAGAACCGAGGATCGCTTCGACAACACCTCACCAGCTGAAAGCAGTGTAATCCCCAGAAATCTCCCACGACCAAGAAATACCCGGTCGCGATGTTCTGTCCAAGCTGGATGGAAAGCCAAGAAACTCCCAGTCGCCAGCTCTGGAGCGCCCTTGGCCGAGGAAACATAGGCCCCTTCTAGCATCAGAACGAAATGCGGATGCTCGTGTGCGTGCTCTCGAACGTCTTCCTCGTTCCCCGTTGCCAGAACGCTTTGAATCTGGAACTCAGCGGTCGTGATCTGGATGTCAGGAGAACCGACAAATTGCGCCTGACTTGCGCCGTTGCTTTTCGCCTCGGCTCGATTCCTCAGATCAGATCGGGACACAGGCCAACGTTCCATTCACCCCTTTCTCAGTGTCAAGTGGAGACCGTGGTCCGCACTGAGAGCGATCCTAGAACGCCACCATCCTCCGAGCGGCTCACTCGGTAACATGCCATAGCCGGTTCGTTGGTTCGATCTCTACAAGACCCGCCCCAGGCTGCGCTATAGGCTAAGTACGCAATCAGCACAGGTTTTCGGCTTTGGAGCGTGTCCGGATGAGGAGCGAGGCGAGTTTCCGGCGTGCACTGAAGCCGGTGTTTGTCGCCTGTTTCCTTCTCTTCACCGCCGGCGGCGCCAGGGCCGAATCCGCTGAAGGGTCGTGGAGGAAAGTCTCGCCGTCCGACTGGCAATCGGACCTTCACTATTTTGCGGCACGCGCGCCCGTGGTTCACAAGAACCTCTTTCACACCATGACGCGTGCGCAGTTCGATTCAGCCGTACGCTCCCTAGACGACGCCATCCCCATCCTAAAGCCCAATCAAATCTTGGTCCGGTTCATGGCCTTGGCGGCTTTGATCCAAGATGGACACAGCTCGTTGGATATTGGAGATCTACGGCTACCCCAGGTGCCGATGCGGTTCCGCCAGTTCGAAGACGGAATTTACGTTACGGCGGCTGACCCCGCATACGCCAAATATGTTGGCGGCAGGCTGCTTGAGGTCGGCCCGGTCGCTTCGGAAAAGGCGATGAGGGACATTGCTCCGCTCGTGCCCCATGACCCTGACAACGATGGTGAAGTTAGGACTTGGGCAGCCCGCAACTATTTGAGTGTCCCAACTATATTGAACGGATTAGGACTTTCTGGGTCAGATCGCTCGGCAAACTACACTATAGAGTCACATGGGATACGGGAGACCGTCACCTTAACGGCTGATGTAATACCAGCGGAGTTTTCGCTGGAGTCGTTTACGCTGGATCCAGTCCCGGCGGACTGGGTTCTAGCGCGCGCTTCCGGCAACTCGACATCACTAGCAGACACTCACCCCGACCGCATCTTTTGGTTTGAGCCGATACCAGCTCATAATGCGCTCTACGTTGAACTGCGGGGGATGATTGACGAACGCGGGCACACGCTGTCCGATTTTGCCAAAGAGATTGACGATTACCTAGCGTCTCACCCGGTGGGCCGTGTCATCGTTGATGTTCGAGCTAACTCTGGCGGGGACAATACGCTCATACGACCCCTGCTGATCTCCTTGATAAAATTCGGGGACAACCAGCGAGGGAGACTTTGGGTGTTAATCTCGCACCGAACGTTCTCTGCGGATCAGAACTTCATCAACCGACTTGAGAGCTATGCGGAGCCAATTTTTGTCGGTGAGCCGACCGCTCAAAATGTGAATTTCTTTGGCGATCCTCGCCCTGTCGAATTGCCTCACAGCCATTTCTCAATCGTTCTCTCAAGCTTGTGGTGGCAGGATAAAGACCCGCGTGACCACCGGACTAGGACCTCTCCGGAGATAGCGGTTACGCCCACTATATCTGAGCTCACGTCAGGCCGTGACCGCGCCCTGGAAATCGCCCTTTCTGAGCCTGCGCCGGAAACCTTGGTCGCCTTGATGAAGAATGCCGCATCCAAGGGCCCTGAAGCGGTTCGCATGGCCCATGACGCCTTCGTGAGCGATCCTCGTCATCGATTTGTTCTCGAAGACGATGAGCGCCAGTTAAATAACGCTGGGTATCAAGAACTCGCTCGACAGGATGTCACCGGCGCGGTTGCGATCTTCCAGGTCAATTGTGACGTTCATCCGAACTCAACGAACGCCTTCGAGAGTCTCGGCGAAGGGCTTGAAGCTGCAGGCCATTCCGCACTCGCGAAATCTGCGTATCAACATTCGTTGGTGCTGGACGCCAGCAATGGACAGGCCAAAGACGCTCTCCTCCGATTGGGTCAATGAGTCCTCCACGGCCGGTGTCGGTGAGGCGTGACAGCGAACTTGTCTAGGTTTTCTGTTTCGCTGCTACACAGACCTCGATCACCACTAGTGTTGAACGCGTGAGGGGTCACTCGTTGACTTCAATAGGGACGAACGACGCGTTCCCTCAGTGAATTTTTGAAATGTTGTTTGCATGAACAAACCTCCCACGTAAGCGTGTTTTGAGGGCACGGCGCTGATCGGCGCGGCGTAGGCTGCGTAGGCCAAGGCAGCAGCTCGTCGAAGCCGCTGGCCAAGCGTGCTTGCTCGCGCACAAGGCGCGGCGTACGCGGGGATCGGGTCGCCCAATCCATACCGGGCGCTTGACTACCGGCAACCGGCGGTCAGGCGTCCGTTTTCACCAGTTTGGAGACCGCTTTCGGATCCGTTGCGAACCTCCCGTCGATGAGTGTTACACAAGCCTCACTGGTGAGTTCGGGCTTGAGGAGCGTTGTTCGTGAACCTTACGGACCTGGCGAGCATAGGCGCTCTGATCAACGGCTTGGCCGTGCTGGCTTCACTCATCTACCTCAACATGCAGACGCGCCAGACCGTAAAGAACCAGCAATCGCTGATGCAGCACGGGCGGGCGACGCAGTTGATCGATTGGCTTCAGTACATCGCCGCCCCTGACATGCAGCAAATCATGATCGGCGGTAACGAGGGTAAATTGAGCGTGCCGGAGTTCGCGAGTTACAACTCGATCATCTGGTCTATGTTGATCGCTTACGAGAACAACTTCGTCCAGCACCGCGAGGGCATGCTGGATGACCGTCAGTATGCAGCCACGACGGGATCCTTTAGGTTCCAGTGCTCCTTGCCTGGGTTCCGGGCAAACTGGATGCTGCTTCGGACCACGTTCGATGCGGGCTTTGTCAGCTATGTCGACAAGTTGATCGAGACCACGCCGGTCCGAACGAAGATCAGCGAGAAGACCCACGCCCAGTGGCTCGCCAGAGCCGCGACGGACGCCGCCACCGCTGGCGCTCGCGAGCACTAGGCATACCCCGTCGGATCTCGACCGCCCCCGTTTCCGCTGTCGCCGAGGCCCGTTGGGCGGCGCGAAGGCCGCCCCGGCTTGAACGACCCTTAGAGAACCTTGGCCGTGCGCGAAAATTGAACCGCAGACGCATTGGATTCAATGCAATTGAAATGGGATTGATTCTAAAGGACTTTCTCCGGTGTCACGCCAATGCGCGCCATCGATCCCGCGGCGATTGTCGCTATAAATCATTGATGTGATTGGATGATGCTCCAAGCCGGACTCGAACCAGCCTCAAGTCATGTGCCCGACGGGCTACGCCGCTCCCATGGTCCAGCGGCGTGTATTCATCTTTCTGGGGGGCAGATCGCCTTCGTCTGAGCCTTGGCTACTGGCAGGGCTCAGTCGTCAGGCGGCGCGCATTCTACTTCTTGGGATCAGAGCCCAAATCTCCATTCGCGCGAAGCGTTGTCCTGTCAAACCGCCCGATCCACGACGGCAAGAAGCGCGCAGATGTCGGGCAGGATGGCCCCGACGCGGTTTATGTGACCCGAACGGCAAGTTTGCGACGTGGAGCCAGCAACGGTAGGCGACCCCTTGCGGACCTTGAGCCGATCTGTGTTACCCAAGCTCCAGTGCGTGTGAGCCGCTTGGGGGGCAGAATGGACATCCACAAACCCAATCCATGGCACGGCTGGCGCGAGTTCCTGAAGGAATACGCGATCATCGTCGTCGGGGTGCTGACGGCGCTTGCCGCAGAGCAGGTCGTGGAGATGCTCCACTGGCGCCACCTTGTTGAGGTCGAGCGCCGAGCCATGCTGGCCGAAGTGCGGGGCAACCTCGGCGCGGTGCAAGCGCGGGTCAATCTTCAGCCCTGCGTCTCCCACCGCCTTGAGGAGTTACAGCTGGTTTTCCAGCGTCGCGCCCGCGGCGAACCCCTAGGCGTAAAGGGCGTCGTCGGTGTCCCGGTGCCCATCGGCTCGCCGAAGGACAGCTGGAATATCGCCATTTCGGGCCAGGGTCTCAGCCACGTTCCATACGAGGAGCAGGTCGAACTGAGCAGCGCGTTCACCAACTTCGCCAACTGGGACAACATCCGGCGCGAGGAAAGGGAGGCCTGGGTGAAGCTGGCCACCCTCGATCAGCCGGAGGGCTTAACGGAGAGCGATTGGGCTCAACTCCGTCAGGCCTACGCCCAAGCTCGCGCAGCAAGCCGCCGCGTCGCCCAGGTTGGTCCCTTCATCCTGGCGCACGCGAGCGTGGGTCAGAAGCCAGACGAATCGCCCTCGCCCGCAGAGCTCTTCAAGGCCGCAGGCTATGGCGGAGAGCTTTGCCAACCCCTCATCTGATGCGGCTTGAGTTCCTCACCACCCGTCTGAGACCGTCGGGGGCTGAGAGGCCCAATCGAGGGCGCGCTTCCGACCCGGAGCGGACCAAACGAAAAGGCCGTCCCGGAAGGGCGGCCCGAACTCCGTAGCCGGGGTTTCTCAGGCGGCGAAAGGCGCGGCTTGGCGCCGCCGCCGGGCGGTGAACCCGACCATCGCCACGCCCAGGATCAGCATCGCCCACGTCGCGGGCTCCGGCACGCCGATGTTGAGCGTGAAGCTGTCGGCGTCGGCTCCCGAGCCCCAGGTCCAGACAGAGGTCCCGGGCGTGAGCCCCAGGTTGGCGATCGTGAAGCCTCCGGTATAGATGAGCGTACTGGTCCCGAGCGGGGTCCCGGACACGTAGCCTTTGGGGACAAACAGCTCTTGTCCAGCACCGACTATACCGACGCTCGGTCCGCTTCCGTCAGCGAACGGGTTGGAAAACCCGAAGCCCCCAAGTGACACAGGACCGGATACGCCGGTATAGAACTGGCCCTGAGGCAGCGGATCCTGGTTCAGACCCAGCGCCACGATACCAGGGCTGGGGAAAATTCTGGGAGCCTCAATTCGGGGAATACCAAGTATCGTGAGCGCGGTCAGGTCGATCGAGCCGCTGCCGGTGCCGATCACGCTGGAACCGACCTCTTCGATGTTCACGACATAGGCCGCCTCGGCGGGGGCGGCGAAAGCGGCGGCGGCGCACACGGCGGCCAGCGCTGCGACTGGGGACTTCATGACTGATTCCTGCGACTGAGCGACGACGCGACGGCCTAGCCGTGCGGACGGGCTTCGTAAATGTTGTTCTCGTGCGGGTTGAGCTCCTCCTGACGCTAGGCCCGTTCGAGCGAGCGGTCTAAGATCCGCTCGCCACGCGTCTCCGCCGTTGAGCATTTCCGATGTCGGGCGAGAAGGCCCTGACGCGGTCAATGGCGAGTTTCATGTGTCGGCGGCGGTGGGCGACCCTGAGCGGACCCTTCGGCCGGTCGTCGACGAAGCCCGGGGAACGAAGTTCAAGCTGAACCGTTGCACGCGCCAGGGGGAGCATGAACCGCCGCCTTGCTCCCGAACCTCAAACGAGGGAGTAGCGCCTTGCCAGCCACGCTCAACGTGATCTTCGGGCCTTGCGCTGCAGGAAAGACCACCTACGCCCGCGCCTTGGCCCGCCGCGAGAGCGCGGTGGCCTTCGTCCTCGACGAATGGGGTGCACGCCTGTTCGGCCCCGACCTTCAGGGTCCCATCGAGTTCGCCTGGATGCTGGAGCGTCTCGGCCGCTGCAATGCGCTGATCTGGTCCACCGCTGAGGCCGTGCTGGCCGCTGGGACCTCGGTGGTCCTCGACACCGGCGCTATGCGGCGGGCTGACCGGGAGCGTATCCGCCAGACCGCCGAGGCGAAGAACCTTTCGCTGCAGTGGCACTTCGTCGACGCGCCGCAGGAGATCCGCCGCGCCCGCGTCGCGGACCGGAACACCGCCAAGGGCGAGACCTTCGTCATGGAGGTGACGCCGGAGATGTTCGAAATGCTCGAGGCCATTTACGAGCCCCCCGCGCCGGCCGAGCTTGAGGGCGCGGTGCTGACTGACGAGACGGCCTCCGCTCTAGCAGCGGCGCAGCCTGAGGCGGTGCGCTAACTCAGCGGTGTGCCGCGGCTGGTCACGCCGAGCCGTTGGTCGCGTGACTGACGGGGCCGCATTGTCACGGAGCTGGTCTGGCTTCCATCCGCCTCTGCCGTTGAGCATTTCCGATGCCAGTCAAGAAGCCCGACGCGGTCATTGGTGAGTTTCGCGCATTGCGCCGGCGACGGTAGGCGACCTATAGCGGCCCTTCAGCCAAGCCGTCATCTTCATCGACTCCTTATGACGCTAACATTCGCTTAGCCGTGCCGACGTACGGTTCGGCATGTTGATGCTCTCAGCCGCGCTCATGGCCGCTACCGTCGCGGGCGTAATGTCCGACCAATTCGACTTGGTCTGTCACGGCGATGAATCGGTCTTCTTCGGAGCGACCCACCGATGGGGATCGGAGCCGTTCGTCGAGCGGATTCACGTCGATTTAGTCAACGGCCTCTTTTGTTCCGACAGCTGCCCTCAGCTTCGGCGCATGCACCGGGTGAGCGCGACGGAGTATGCGCTGCTAGATGCCAGCGACGGCGCTCGTCACTACGAGAAGAAGGTAATCCAGCGCGTTCCGACAGGAGGTGAGGGCGCCTACTACTGGAACTATGAGGGGCAGAACACTCATCGGGAGGGCGTCTGTCTGAAAGCCAGCTTCACGCCGTTCCCTGCGGGAACTCCGATAATGCGCGCCATGAATGATCCGCCGAAACCTTGGGTTCAGCCGGACTAGCTGTGAGCCTAACAGCCACGCCTTGCACTGGACGGTAGCGCCGAAGCGTGATGGCGAAGGCGCTGCGGGATGGGCCGGTCGGCGGCACGAAGGTCACGCCGGCTTGAACGGCCCTTAGAGATCGCTGGCCGAACGCGAAAATTGAACGGCAGACGCAATAGAATTTATGCAAGTGAAGTGGAATTTGATTCTAAAGGGTTTTTCCCATTTTCGCTCCAAGGCGCGCCATCGATCCTGCGGCGAATGCCGGTGTCTGACTAGGTCCTTTTCTGGCTCCAACCGAAACATCGTCGACGTTGATCTCGTCGTCACCGCGGCCGCTTCCCATTCTAGCTCGAAGGGTCCGCTCTCTCCCCCTGAGTGGGAAGATTTATGCTGCGGGGTCGGCAACGGTGGATGGCTGAGCGCAGACAACAGTCGCGCCCAGCTTCCAGTCGCATGCGGTCAGGGCTTGGAGAGCAAATCGCCCTTTCCCGTCGCTATATCCACCGGCATCGATACGTGCTCGTGGATGATCTGCCAACGGTCGCCAGTCTTGCGATAGACGTCGGTCACCCGGACAACCATTTTCGGGATCGAATTGCCGGGCGCATCGATCGTCTGGGTCGAGTGGCTGTAGGCCATGTTTTCGTCCGCCGTTATGGCTAGGTCCGAGATCGAGAACTTGATTGGCCCCGGAAAGGCCTCTTTGAAGAAGTCCTCCCAATCCTTCTTGTAGGCCTCCCAGCCCACGTATTCGCGCGGCGGCGTGGCGTCATACACGAAGAGACCGCTGCGGGCGTAGACGCCCATGATCTTGCCGACATCCTTGGCGTTGACCGCGGCCGTGAACCGCTTCTCGAGCGCCGCAATCTGGGCTTTGTCGCTAGGCCCTGCCTTGGCCGCACCGGTGGGTGGCGCCGCTGGCGCGTCAGCTGCGAAGGCGACAGTCGTAAGGCTGAGCGACAGTGCCAAGGCAGTCCCGGCGCAAGTATATGATCGCATGTCGAATCTCCCCCATTTTGAGTGCTTGCCCGCCTCAGCATAACACTGTTTTCCCACTAGGGGTTAGGTCTCTCAGGCCACCAACGATGTGACGGTTAGACGGCCTGGCCGTGCAAGACGCTATTGGGAGGTTCAGCCACGTTCATTCAGGGGCTTCAGCAGTGACGTATCGAGGTTTCATCCGACCAATAGCGAACCCGCGGCGGCGCCCGACACCGCGCGCCTCGACATCTTGTCGCCGGCCGGCGACAAGGACGTGATCAGCCAGGTCGAGCGGCTGAGTTCCATTGAGACGAAAATAGCGCCAAGATCGGTGCGGATAGCGATCCGCTCTTGAGGCTGATGGTCTTGCACGGACATCGGTCACCTCCAGCAGGTTGAGTGGTTACAACCTCACTCTGCCGGATTCAGAGCGGATCGCTATCCACCCGCATGGGATCTAAAGTCACGTCCAGCGATCCGCTGGAGGGCGGCATGGACATCCACAAACCCAAGCCCTGGCGGGGCTGGCCCGAGTTCGTCAAGGAGATCGGCACGATCGTCATTGGGGTGCTGATCGCGCTGGGCGCCGAGCAGGCGGTAGAGACGCTGCATTGGGAGCACAAGGTGGCCGACGCCGAAGACGCGATGCGGGTCGAGCTGATGCAGAGCGGGCGCGACGCCTATTTCCGACTCGCCATCCGGCCTTGCGCGATCACCCAGCTGGACGGCATCGAGCGCGCGCTGGTCGCCTCGCGTGATCAGGGCGCGCCGGTCGCGAGCGTGGCGCCTTACCGGCGGCCAAGGCGGCCCTGGCAAAGCGACGCCTGGGACAGCGCACGCGCCCTGCAGATCACCGGGCACATGTCGACGGCGCGTCTGACCGCCTACTCTCGAGCCTATTTCTTTGCCGAGGTGCTGCACAGGACCCAGCCCGAGGAGCGGCAAGTGATGAACGACCTCAATACGCTGACGCTGAATGCCGGGCGACTGCAGCCAGCGGAGCGTGACCGGTTGTTCGCAGCGCTTGTGCGCGCACACGGCGTGCTTATCGACATGGACCTCGGCGGTTGGCTCCTGCTGGAGCGAGGCGAGGCGCTGGGCCTGCACTTGTCGTCGGTCGAGATGCAGCAGACCCTGGACAACGCGCGCAGGGACTATGGCGCCTGCGCGGTTGCGCCGAACCTATCAAAACAGCCGAGCTGAGATCCTGCCCCGCCAATGACCGCTTTCCCCGCGTTGCGGACCTCGTCCTAGCCCGAGTAGATGCGCTGACCGAACCCAAGCGCGACTGACCCCGGCGCTTGGTGCGTTGACGGACGCCGTGGTCAGGGGGGCGGGAAGCCAGTCAGTCGCCACGTCGCATGGTCGCTGTTTGGCAACACGACGATGGCGTCGAAGCCGAACATCAGTCCCCGTGTCGCCTCTCGGGCGTCGGCGGGAGCTGCGTCGAGGTAGGCCTGGGCGTTTGATCGAAGTTCGGTCAGATCGACCAGCAACGGTTGCGCCGGATCATCGGCGGGCAGCAAGGGGACCAGAGCGGCGGGCAGATGCGCCCAATCGGGGATTTCCGAACCGATCGGGACGACCAATATGCCGTAGGCGTTCAGGCCGTTATAGGTCGCAAGCTCGGCGATGAACGTCCCCAGCGTCCATGCGCCCGTCGTGCCGACGCCACGCCGGATGTGATTGTCTCCGAACTTGAACAGCGCGCGCGGCTCGCCGCCGGCCGCACGGTAGTGTTGGACGAACTGCGCCTTGAGCCATGCTTCGCGCAACGTGCCGTTCAGATAGGCCAGCCTCGGGTCGTGCTCCGCGTGGCCGCGCACATAGGCTTCATAGATTTCCGCCGATTTGATCAGCCCTTCGAGCAGAGCGCCCGCACGGCTGGACCCGGCGGGTCTCCAAAGACCGGCCAGTCGTCTTAGATCCGACAGGGTTCGAGGATCATGAGCCAGGAATTTGCCGAAGTCGGCGCGAGTCCGCTCTTCGGAGCGCGCGCGCGCGAGCAGCCGCTCGACCTCGCCGCGGACGTCGCCCGCAGGCGCGAGTTCGGCAAGCGCCTCGAGATAGCGCACCGGCGACTGCGCCTGTTCGAGCCCCCAGATCGCATCTGGACCCGAGACGATGCGTCCCGCGTCGGCCAGGAGATCCAGATCCTGATCGGAGGCGAAGCCCAGCAACGTCGGCCACACCTTCAATCGAGCGCCAATGGCTGCCGCATCGCCCCTCTGCCCCGGGGAAAGAGCCATTTCAACGCCCAGCGGGTCCTGCTCGACGACAAGGTGTGAAAAGCCAACCTCGCGATGCAGGACCTCATACAGCGCGCGTGTGAAAAGGGGCGTCTCACGATCGTGATGCTGCTCGCCGACTAGGACGAATTGGGCGTCGCGCACCGCGGCTCTCAGGTGATCGGCGCCCAGGCCGATTAGGTCGTGCGCACTCCAGGTGAAGGCGTAGGTGGCCGCGGCTCGCTCGTCGAGAACAGGAGCGGCCGCTGCGGCGATGGGGACGAGCCCGATCAGCATTGCAAGAAGATAGCGCACCTGCCGATCCAATCCTCCGCCGCTAGAACATTGAGGCGTCAATCCATGAGTCCAGCAACATCTGCAACCCACCCGTCCTCGCCCGGAAGGTCCGGTGGGCGGCACGAAGGTCGTGCCGGCTTTGGAACGCCCCCTAGAAAACGTTGCTGAACCGCAGACGCATTAGATTTTGTGCAAGTGAAATGGGAATTGATTCTAAAGGGTTTTTCCCATTGTCGCGCCAAGGCGCGCTATCGATCCTGCGGCGATGCCGTGATAAGTCATTGATATGATTGGATGGCGCCCCAGGCCGGACTCGAACCAGCACGTCTCTCGACAATAGATTTTGAGTCTACCGCGTGAACACATAAGATATTGATCTTATTGATGTAAATTGGCCAATCAGAGTCTCTGTGCTATTTTGTGCTAGGCGGCGGCGGAAGCCGACGGCCGTCCGGGCGTACTTGAAATCTCCATTGAGTAGGATTTAATCCTACTCGAACGAGGATATCAGCGAATGCGCACGACGCAGCAGTTTAGTGTCACGTTGCCAAACGAAATGGCCGCCGAGGTGCGCGCGAAGGTCGCGTCTGGCGAGTACGCGAGCGAGAGTGAAGTCATCCGAGACGGTCTACGCGCGCTTCATGCGCGGGATAAAGCCGTTGATCAGTGGCTGCGCAATGAAATCGTCCCGGCCTACAAAGCCTTGAAGGCGGACCCATCTCGCGGGACTGCGTTAGAGAGCGTTCGCGTCGCCCTGACCGAACGGCACGCCGCACGGACGGTCCAGTCTCTAAAATAGTGACCCGCAACGTCATTGTATCAGGCGAGGCGCGTGCGCAGCTCAACGCGCTATATGACTATATCGCTGCAGCGGGCTTCCCCGGACACGGCTCTACGGTTCAACAACGACATCCTCGACCAACTCGAGGGATTTCAGGACTTTCCAATCCGAGGCACGGCGCGAGACGACATTCTACCCGGCCTCAGGACTGTGGGATTCCGAGATTGACGATCGCTTTTGTCGTGGAGCCTGAGACGGTGTTTGTGGTGGGAATATTCTACGGCGGCCAAGATTTCGAAGCCACGCTGCGAGGCGAATGATCGCAAGTCATCGACCTTTAGATCCCGCTCCGACTCCAAGCGGTTCCTTGGCATCGTCCAGTTTCGGCACGACGCGCAGAACCTGCCGAACGGCAACTTTCCGCCCCTGACCCAACGGTCCCACGGAGGCGGGTGTCCAAGAGAGCTCGAATGTCCCATTGCGAACGTTCGGAGAGTCCGCCTACGGTCGGCCAGGTTCGGGGGGCAAAATGCAGAACGCCGTGCGCTTCGGCGCGTCATTCGCCTTGGTCTGCGCAATCCTGGGTGGCGTTGGGCTCGCGGGTCCCGCCGCCGCGCAGGGCGCGTGCCGGGACGGCTATGAAACCGCGAGATGCCCCTTGAGCGCGGCTGTCGCAACGGCGCCCATCGCTCCCATATTCGCGCCGACCGGCTGGAAGACCGTAGGCCTGGACCACGTGACCATCGCCGTGGCGGACACGCAGACAGAGGCGGCCTTCTACACCGCGCTGATGGGCTGGTGGCTGCGCAGCGACGACGGGACCCGCGCGGTGATGGATGTCGGCCGCTGGGGCTCGGTCGTGCTGCAGAAGGAGCCGGGTCTGCCGGCCGCGGTCGTCCGCGGCTTCAGCTTCGTCATCTCGCCCTGGAACGCGAGGGCGGTCGAGCGGGCGCTCAAGGCCCGCGGCCTTTCCCCTGTTCGTGACGACGACGGCAAGGGGTTCCAGAGCTTTCACGTGAAGGACCCGGATGGGTTCGACGTTCAGATCGGCAACGGCCGCGGCCTCGCGGCTGGCCGCAACGGCCCGGGATCGAGCGGCGCCGCCGCGCCGGCGCCCTTCAAGCCGACAGGATGGCGGAGCGTCTGGTTGGATCATCTGTCTTTTCGGGTCAGCGACTACAAGCGCTCGGCGTCCTTCTACGGAAACCTGCTTGGATGGACGCCGACCTATGACGAGGGAAGCCAGGCTGAACTGATGATCGGCGACGTGGGCGACATCATCATCCGAGGCGGCAATCCGAAGAGCCCGACGTTCAAACCTACGGGCCAGCCGGCCGTCCTGGATCACATCTCCATTGGCATCGCGCCCTGGGACACCGACGCGGTCCGCGCCGAGCTGGAGCAGCGCGGCCTGCCAGTCAGGGTCGATACGTCCACAAAGGATGAAATCCACGTCGCCGCCTACAAGAGCTATCACACCCGGACCCCGAACGGCTTCGACCTCCAGATCAGCTACATAACCCAGGCGAACCGGCTGGCCCTGCCGAACGCGGTGAAGCCGAAGTAGAGCCAGTTCACAGTCGGGGCGGTTTCCCCCCACTTCACCGGTTGGGGCTGTCCGGTGTTGGGGCAATATGACCGCGCCGATGCGCGCGCCATTGCTGACCGTCACCGAACCTGCCTACCGTCATCGCCACTGAACCGCTGGGGGCGGCATGGAACCACCCCTTCGGCGGAACGAGGGGGCGCCATGATTGAGGTCCATCTCACGGACTCGCATTTCGCGGCGTCGGCCCATGACCCAGTTCTCGACACAACCGTCGGCGGCGTGCTCGTCGAGCGCGCCGCCGCTGCGCCCAACATCGAAGCGCTCGTCGAAGCCGATCTTGCGGGGCGGCTCCGCCGTCGATGGACCTACGCAGAACTGCTGGCTGACGCCCGACGCCTGGCCGCAGCGCTTCTTTCCCGCTACCGCCCAGGTGATCGCATTTGCGTCTGGGCGCCCAACCTGCCCGAATGGGTCATCCTGGAATACGCCGCCGGCCTCGCGGGCCTGACGGTCGTCACCGCCAACCCGGCCTATCAGCCGCGAGAGTTGCGGTATGTTCTAGAGCAGTCCGGCGCTGTCGGTCTCTTCTACGTCGCCGAGCACCGGGGCAACCCCATGGCCCGCATCGCCGCAGAGGTCACCGCCGACCTCGCGGCGGTTCGCGAACTCGTCGATTTGGAAGACCCTGCCGCCCTGTTCGCCGGCGACCATGCCCCTGCGCCACCGCCATCAGTAGGCCCACTGGATCCGGCGCAGATCCAGTACACTTCCGGCACGACCGGCTTCCCGAAAGGCGTGGTCCTGCATCATCGGGGCATCACCAACAATGCCCGCTTCTCCAATGCGGTCATAGGCCTTGGGTCCGCCGACACCCTCATCAATGTCATGCCCCTGTTCCACACGGCCGGCTGCGGGCTCCTGACTCTTGGGGCGGTGCAATTCGGCGCGCGGATGATCGTCGTGCGCGCGTTCGACCCCGACGCAGTGCTCGACATCATCGCTTCGGAACGCGTCAGCTTCCTGCTGGGCGTGCCGACAATGCTGGTCGCCCTCCTGGAGGCGCAGGCTGCCCGAGCGCGCGACGTTTCGTCTGTGCGGATAGCCGCCTCCGGCGGCGCCATGGTCCCGCCGGAACTCGTGCGGCGGGTTCGCGAGGTCTTCGGCTGCGACTTCCACATCGTCTATGGCCAGACAGAGGCTTCGTGCCTCCTTACCATTGCAAGTTGCCGTGATGGCGCGCCCGACGACGAGATCGAGACGGTTGGCCAACCGATCGCTCAGACCGACCTGTCGATCCGCGACCCCCGCACCGGAGCCGTCCTCCCTATCGGGGCGGTCGGTGAGATCTGCGGCCGCAGCTATGGGCGCATGCTGGAATACAACGACAACCCGGCGGCCACAGCGGCAGCCCTGGACGCCGATGGTTGGTTGCATACAGGGGATCTGGGCACGATGGACGCCCGCGGCCGCGTGCGCGTCACTGGTCGCGTGAAGGAAATGATCATCCGCGGAGGCGAGAACCTGTTTCCCGCCGAGATCGAAAACATACTCCTTGAGCACCCCGGCGTCGCCGAGGCCGCGGTCGTCGGCGTTCCCGACGACCGGTGGGGAGAGATCGTCGTGGCCTTCCTCCGCCGCGCGCCAAGCGCGACGCTAAACAAGGCTGCGCTGGTCGCCCACTGCCGCGCCCATCTCGCCCCATTCAAGACCCCCGCTCATTGGGCGGAGGTGCACGACTGGCCGCTGACCGGCAGCGGGAAAATCCAGAAGTTCGTTCTCAGAGAACGGTTCGTGTCTGGCGAGTGGGCGCCGCTGGGCGACGCGTAGAAAACCCCCTCCAGAGACGTTTGCGGCGTCTGCTTCCAGGCAGAATGGCTGAGGGCGGGCGCACGCCATTGCTGATCTTCACCGAACCTGCCTACCGTCGCCGCCAGTGAACCGCTGGGAGGCGGCATGGACATCCACAAACCCAAGCCTTGGCACGGCGTTCGGGAGTTCCTGAAAGAGTACGCGATCATCGTGGTCGGCGTGCTGACCGCGCTGGCGTTCGAACAAGGCGCGGAGGCCTTGCGCGAGCACCACAACGCCTCCGAGGCGCGGGAGAACATCAAGGACGAACTGGCCACCGACCTGGCCAACGTGGGCAACCGCGAGCGAGTCCAGCCCTGTATCGAGAAGCGTTTGGACGAGGTGGAGGCGGCCATCGCCGCCAGCCGCCAGCCCGGTTTCGTGCGGCCCACCTGGATCGGACGCCCGCAGTTCTGGCCGATCTTCCAGGCCAAGTGGCAAGCGGCCACCAGCGCTGGCCGCGCGACCCTGTTGTCGCCAGACGAGCAGGCCCGGTACGGCCAAATCTATTTCACCGTCGGCTTGGCCCAGACCGCCGAGAACCAGGAGCAGGAAGCCTGGGCGCGCCTGCGCTCGCTGGAACAGTCAGGGCCGGTGACCGACGACTGGGCGACGCAGCTTCGGCTCGCGCTCGCCGAAGCCCGGCTGGCCAACTGGCAGGTGAAGCTGTTCACGGGCCGCGCCCGGGCCCTCGTGGTCGGCCTGGGCCTGCCTAAGCGCTCGCCACAGCACACTGGCTCAGCCTCAGTCTGCCTCCCGATGAACACGCCGCGCGAAGTAGGTCTTGCGAAGGTCAATGCCGGGACGAAAGACCCCTTCGGCGAGCCGTGACGCCGATCTGCGATCGACTAAGGACGGCTGTCCCCCCATCTCGCTCGTTGGGAAGGTCCGGTGGGCGGCACGAAGGTCGCGCTGGCTTGAACGCCCCCTAGGGAACGTTGCTGAACCGCAGACGCATCAGACTTTTGTGCTAGCGAAGTGGGGTTTGATTCTAAAGGGTTTTTCCCAGCGCCGCGCCATCGTGCATCATCGACCCTACCGCGACGGCCGCCATAAGACATTGATATGATTGGATGGCGCCCCGGGCCGGACTCGAACCAGCACGTCTCTCGACAATAGATTTTGAGTCTACCGCGTGAGATCTCATATCCAATTGATATTACAGAGAAATAATCAACTTTCCAAATCACCGTGCTAGATTTTGTGCTCTTATGTTCGCAGTCAATAGGCAAGGGCACAGGTTCGCATTCCTGCTGAGCAGGGTGGGGTTCGTAGTGACTGCGCAAGGCAGGAGGCAGGACTTTAGACGACGGTTTACAGGCTCTTATCCGCGGGTTGGGTACCGCATTTCCGCGTGTACGTCTGGGGCTGCCTCTGTCTAACTTCGGGCGTCGACGGATGTCGGCCACATAGCACAATCGAGGTTTCCCCACCGGGGTCCTGCCTCCGGCTTTGCGCAGCCTCAGCGGCTGGCGTTTCGTTGTCATCCTCCCATCAATGAGACCGGACGTGATCGGAAGATCAGACGCCCATGGCCGGGGCGACTTCCTGGCTGATCGCCCACAGGAAGGCCGCCATCTCTCGGGCGATCGCGGTGATCGTCACGACCTTGAGCTTTCCAGCCGCGGTGAGCTTTCGATAGCGGCCGCAGAGCCGGACCTGCGCCTTCCAAGCAATCTGGCGCACAACCCTGGGCAAGTCTTTCTGCCGCTCCAGGATCGGTCGGCCTATCCGGGCAGGGAACCGATAGGTCCAGGCTCCCTCGATCAGGGCCCTCCGGGCGCGGCTATTGCCGGCTTTGGTGATGCCACCCCGCCGCACGCGCTCCCCAGTCGAGGCCTCTGTAGGGACCAGGCCCAGGTAGGCCATCAGTTGTCGGGGATTGTCGAAGCGGCGCACGTCGCCGATCTCCACGGCGAAGGTGACCGCGGTGATCAAAGAAACGCCCCGCATCGCCTGGTAGGCCCGCACCACAGGCGCCATGGACCAGGTGCTTGTCGTTTCAGCCACCTGCTGGGTAAGGCGGTCCAGCCGGACTTCGCCTTCCTCGATGGCTTGGAGATATTCGGTGAGCACGATGTGATGGGCCGGGTGATCGAACACCAGCTCGCGCACCCATCTCGAGTGCGTCTTCGACCAGGGCTTGCGGCCACTGTAGAGGCGGCCGTGGCGCAGCAGGAAGGACTGCAGCTGCTGACGCGCCCGGCGAAGCGCCTCCATCGCCGCCTCCCGCGCCCGCACCAAGTCGCGCATCGCCTCATGACCGCGGTCCGGGACCCAGACCGGCGTCAGCTCACCGGCCCGGTGCAGCTTGGCCAGGCTCATGGCGTCGCGCCGATTGGTTTTCACCCGATCGCCCGCACGTTTCGGGATCAGCGACGGGGCAACCACCGCACACTCGTAGCCAGCGGCGAGGATCTGACGATGCAGCTCGTATCCCGTCGGTCCGGCTTCGTAGCAGAAGTTCAGCGTCGTCCCCGCCTTGGAGAGCTTCTTGATCAGCGCCGCCACGGCCGCCGGGCTGGAATCGATATCGCCATAAAACCGCACCTCGCCGCCGCGACCGCCTTCCGCCACGGCCACCGAGATCTTCAATTTCGAGACATCCAATCCGACGAAAACTTCGCTATGCTCCTTCATGGCTCGCCCTCGCTAAGCATGGGGCGCGGCTCTGGCCTATCCAGAGCAATCCCCGTCACGGCTTACTGCGGGGGCGGGCCGCCTTCACCCGCGAACATGCGGTCTAGAGATTCCGACCTCAAGTCGTGTGCTCAACAGGCCGACGCCGCTCCCGCGGTCGTCCGGGAATTTCTGACGTAATCGGCATCTCAAGCTTGAAGCGCGAATAGGCCACCTTCGGCGCTACTCGCCGCCCAGCATGCTGGTCGAGCTCGACGAGCCCGAACCGCTTCATCGTCTTCAAGGTGCGAGATAGGTTCGAGGTCGCCCGACCCGACCAGTCGGATAGTTCCTGAAGGGACCGTGGCTTGCGTTCTTCGATTATGCCGAGCAGTTCGCGGTTCGACTCGGAGAGGACCTTTGCCAAGCTCTCAAGCGAAGGAAACCAGACCTTCGGATCATTCGGCCGCGGCTTGAGTTCACCTCGCGCGATTCGAAGCGTCCTTGCTTTCATCTCCTCGTAGCTCGCGATTCCGATCTTTAGGGTCTTTGTCATTTCCAAACTCCAAGCTCGCGCAATACCGACTCCACCAGGTCCCAAAAGTCGGTCACCAGCGTCTCTGGGTCTGCGTAGTTGTAGGCAGTGATGGTCTTGAATCGATGTTTGTGGTCATGGGCGCTAATCCTGCCGCCGGGACCAGAGCGCTTCGGGACACGATGGGCGTTATCGAATCCGGCGATCCGGTTGTTCCTCGGGTCATGGAGAGTGATCTCATAATCGAGCCCATGAGGACGTTCCTCGGTCACCTTCACTCGCCGGACAACGAATTTCACCCAATAGCCAGCCTCGTCGAGAACCAGGATTGACCCGTCGAGGTCTAACAATGTGTCGAACGATGTGTCTCGGGTCACAAGAACATATTATCACTTACTGATAACATACCAAGTGCTGAGTGAAGGTTTGAGGTCTCATCCAGACTCGATGCCGCCGTTGAGAGCACAGCAATCGGCGCGGAAGCTTAGAGGCCCGCTGAACGGCAACTTTCCGGCCCTGACCCAACGGTTGGAATCGACCCATTGCAGACCTTACTCGGCCTGATGTCTTAACGCTGAACCCAGCCAGAGGCGCGATTGATTGCCGGTAGGCTGACCGCAAACAACGCCGCCGCCGCTAGTGGAACGAACCAGGGAATGTCGTACCGCTTGGCGAGCAAAAGGCCGATGGCTGCGACAGCGACTACGGAGGTGAGCTGAACCTGGAAGCGCACCCGCATGTATTGGGGGTCCCGCATCGCCAGGTCCTTATCGCGACCGTGCTCTTCAAATGCTGAGCGAACTGCCCTGCTGCCCGTCAAAACGCCGGCGCAACAGAGAAGAAAGCTCGGAGCTTCAAACAGGCTTTGAAGTCCCGTCCCATGAGGTGAGGGGATTGCCGCACCAGCGACCGCCAGCAGAAAGCCTGCAAGCACCTCGAATTGGTAAAGCTTCAGCATAGTGCCAACCTGCCCGCTTCAAAGAACGAGGGCAACGTCCGCTTTCACCCATGGCGGATATTCGAAGAGTCCGCAGAACGCCTTGGCGCCCGCGGGATATGGCGGGGATCGAGGTCCTTTAAGAAGCTGGCGAATCTGACGGCAACTGGGCTTTCGGGTGCGTCGCTTTCCAATCCATGGCGCGCCGAATGCGGGTTCCGACGGCCGGGTGGTCGTAGAAGATGAACTCCTCGGCCTTCGAGGGTGTGGCGGCGCGGTACTCCACCGTCTTCACCAGGGCCTTGGCCATGCCGTCGGGCTCGTTGAAGTTCTCCAGCGAGAAGCGGTCGGCGCCGGATTCGCCCCAGCGACTGAAGGTGTTGGTGAGCGGGGTCGCGAGGAGCGCGATCACCGAGAAGAGCACCGTGGCCACCGGATAGCCTGCCGGGTCGGCCAGGCCCGTGACGCCCTTGGCGCGCATCATGCGCGCGGTCCAGGGGAACAGCCGGTCGATGAGGAAGAACACTACCATGGCGAAGAGGCCGGTGAATGTCGCCAGCAGATAGATGTCGCCGCGGATGTAGTGGCCCATCTCGTGGCCCACCACGCCGCGCACCTCGGCCAGGTCGGCGTCTTTCTTGGACATCGTGTCGCTGAGCGCGACCCGGGCGGTGCTTCCGACGCCGGACACATTGGCGGTGTAGCGGTTGGACTGCTGGGAGCCGTTGTAGATCAGGATCTTGTCGGTTGGCACGCCCACCTGGCGGCCCATGGCCATCACCTCGTCGCGCATCGGCCCAGGCGGCGCGGGCTTATAGGTGTTGAACAGCGGCTCGATCACCACCGGCTGGATGAGCAGGGCGACGATGAAGCCGAGGCCCACCAGGAGACCGCTCCAGGCCCACCAGGTCCTGGGCGCGCGGCGGATGAGGCCGTAGAGCAGCGACAGCAGGATGAGGAACTCGACCGTCCCCAGCACCAGCCCCAGAAGATGCTGGGAGAGCCAGCCCGGGAAGGCCTGGCTGGTGAGACCATAGCTCTTCTCGCGCCACCAATGGGCGTAGGTGTCCCAGGGGGTCATCAGCACCCCTTCGATCAGGGTATCGGCCGCCACGACCGCCAGAACCGCCAGCCACGGGTGCGGGCGTCTCGCCTCAACGCCGGCGCGGATGCGCACCAGGACGCCGGTCTGGATGACGATCCAGGAGACCAGGATGCCGATCAGGGTCGCCCAGAGCAGGACCCAGTATCCGCCCTGAGTATAGGCCTTGGCGAGCGCGTGTTGGGCCGGCGTTAGCGTGGCGAGGTAAGCCGCCGTCGCCGCCTGCGGATCGAACCCCTGGGCCATGTGACGCTCCCCGATTGTCCCTGGATTGAAGTCACCCGGCAATTGCGGCGCTTGTTCGTCACCGGAGTGGTGAAGCCGACGTCCGTTTCCCACCCATCTCGCTCGTTGGGAAGGTCCGGTGGGCGGCACGAAGGTCGCGCTGGCTTGAACGCCCCCTAGGGAACGTTGCTGAACCGCAGACGCATCAGACTTTTGTGCTAGCGAAGTGGGGTTTGATTCTAAAGGGTTTTTCCCAGCGCCGCGCCATCGTGCATCATCGACCCTACCGCGACGGCCGCCATAAGACATTGATATGATTGGATGGTGCCCCAGGCCGGACTCGAACCAGCACGTCTCTCGACAATAGATTTTGAGTCTACCGCGTCTACCATTTCGCCACTGGGGCTCCAGGGCGGGCGCACCATACCCATCAAGTATCACGGGTCAACGCGGCAGCGCAGACTTTGCATCGGCGACTGCAATTCTGCGACCCGTGTTGGGTTTGCCGCGCCCTTGCGAAAAACCGGCGCGATCTCAGTAGTTTTCCGGTGGTGATCGCCCGAGCCTCGACCCACCCAGGTCTTCCCCTACAATTACTGGTAGGGCCGATTCTCGACCTGATTTGGCGCTGCTGAAAGCGGGTGATCGCTATGGTGTCGCAGCCGACGATCTACATTGTCGACGATGATGCAGCCGTGCGGGACTCGCTGAGCAATTTGTTTCGCGTCATAGGCTTGAGTGTGCGCAGCTATGCATCGGCCAAAGCCTTCCTCGAGGAGCTGCCAGTCACGGGATCAGGTTGTCTGATCACTGATGTCCATATGAAGGTGATGAGCGGACTGCAACTGCTCCAGCGGCTCAAGACGCTGAAGTCGCGCTTGCCCGTTATCGTGATCACGGGACGGACGAGCTCAACGCTGACTGCCGACGCCATGGCGGCCGGAGCGATTGCGCTCATCGAAAAGCCCTTCGGTTCCGATGAGATTGTCGGGGCGGTCCTGGCTGCTGTATCAGCAAACGTTTCCGGCGTGGTTAGACCGCAGCGCCTGTGAGCAGCGTTATCCGCACCAACTCCGACAAACTTCCCGCCCGCGTTTTTGTCATGATGTTCGCGCGATAGGACTCCACCGTACGGGGGCTGATATTCAGGTCTCGGGCTATTTCTTTGTTGGAAAGACCCGACACAAGGCCGGCGAGCACGTCTCGCTCGCGCGCAGACAGGCCAGCGACGCGCCTTACATGCTCCGACATCGTGTTCACCTGCGCTTGATCTCGCGATCGAAGCGTCAGCGCCCGTTGAACCGCCGCCAGAAGCGTGAGGCTTTCATATGGCTTCTCGATGAAGTCTGAGGCGCCGTTCTTCAATGCCTCAACCGCCATCGGCACGTCGGCGCGACCTGTCAGGATGATTACGGGGAATTCGTTGGTCCGCCCCTTGAGATGGCTGAGCAGCTCCAGGCCGGTCATGCCCGGCATCTGGACGTCGGTGATGATGCAGCCGCTTTGGAGGCGTTCCAGCGCTTCAAGCAAGGCCTCGGCCGAAGCGTAGCTACGCACGGCCAGGTCAGCCGCAGCAAGGAGCGCCACCAAGGAATCGCGCACAGCGTCGTCGTCGTCGACCACATAGACAAAGTCATCGCCGCTCATGATGCTCGCCTCAGGGTAAAGTGGAAAACCGCGCCGCCGTCGGGGTTCGGTTCTGCGCGAATCTCCCCGCCATGCGCTTCGACAATGCTGCGGGAAATGGACAGGCCGATTCCCATTCCATCAGGCTTACCGCTCACGAAGGGTTCAAACAGTCGCTCCGCGAGATCCTGCGGTAGGCCGGGGCCGGTGTCCGCGACGAACGCCTCGACCAGGTCTTCGGACTTTAACCGGGCGCCAATCCTGACTTCGCGTCGTGGGCTCTGGGCCATGGCTTCAACGGCGTTGCGGACGAGGTTCACCATGACCTGCTGAACCTGAATTCGGTCAGCGAGCACTTGGTCGGCTGTTGGATCGAAGTCGTCGCGCAGCGTCGTTGGCCGGTCGCCCTCAGCCGTTGCGATGGCGACGGCGCGGGCTTCCTGGAACATTTCCGAAATGGATTGCGGTTTAAGCACCAGGTCGCCCTGGGTGACATAGCCGCGAATTCGTCCGACGATGTGGCGGGCCCTGGCCGTCTGCCCGTCGATCTTTTCGAGCAGCTCCGCCACCCCGGCGGGCTCGGCGCCGTTGCGCTCCACCAAACGGTGCGCCGCCCCGGCGTACCCGGCGATAGCCGTCAGAGGCTGATTGAGCTCATGGGCCAAGGTCGCGGCGATCTCGCCCATGGCGTTAAGTCGCGCCACGTTCACGAGACGACGCTGCATATCGTCGAGGCGCGCGGCGTCGGCCTTGGCGCGCGCCAGGCCGCGCTTGCGCAGGTCTCCAGCCACGGCGAAGACCAATCCAAAGGCCATGAAAATTACGATGCCGCCCGGACCCAGCGGCCTACTACCTGCAGTTGTTAAAACCCATTGACCAACCGCAAGTCCGACAAGGGATACCGCTATGGCTGGCCAAAAGCCGCCAATAAAGGCCGCTATCATCGTTGCGGGCCAACTGAGAATAAGGGGGGAGCTTGCGCCGAGCACGCCCTGGAGAGGGATGCGCAGCAAAACGATCGGCATGCCAATGCCGACTGCCAAAAGGCTGGACGGAATGCGCTGCATCCATCCCACCCACAAACTCGACGCGCGACGCTGCACTAAAGCCTTCGTCCCCGGCTCTGGTTCGCTCGAACATACGCCTATGGGACAATTGCGCAACTTCCGGTTGCTCGGCCTGTTGCATGCTCAAGCGATGGCTTTCCTGGCCCGGGAAATTGCGGCCAGGCCGGGCGCGAGTAGGGATTTGTTCACGCGACGCTTTGGGGGGTGAATGGGCCCTCTGTTCGAGGCGACCAAGGCTCCCCTGAGGCTGCAGGTTTCTTTACGCCGCGGCGCGAATGAGGGTGTCGACAGGCGATGCTGTTGCGGCGCGCCAAGCCTTTGCCGAAAAGATGGCCTTCTGGGCGCCTGCGATACTGACGGGCTTCGAGAGTGCGCCGTTGAACCGCTCGGGCAAGTTCGCAACATCGGTCGACCAGGCGAGCACGAACTGGTCGCTCGGCAGGGCGGCTGCGACTTCGTCGCCGGACAGTCCCGGCATATGGCGATCGAGACAAATCAAATCGAAATGGCCGACGCGCGAGGCGGAGAGCGCATCAGCGCCGCTTTGGGCCGTTGTGACGACACATCCGAGGTGCTCAAGGATGTCCTTGAGCAAACGCCGGTTCAAAGGTTGGTCGTCAACCACCAAAACACGCAGATCACTGGACATTTGTTTCTCCCCAGGGGCTGCGTCAGCCCTTGGTCCAAGAATAGGCTGTTGCGGGCTAGGGTTGCAATTTGGGGAGATTCCCTACGGGTTTTTACGGCGCCGGTTATGCAAGCCCGCCATGCGGCCCGGGCGCTCGGTCCTTTCCCACTCAAGGCTCAATGCGGCTCCGCGCGAACTTGTGCATCGACAGTTGCAACTTTAACTGATAATCAATCGCAACTAGCCCTTTGCCACGGAAAGTAGCAGTGCACGACATGGTCTCGCAGGCCGCCAACCGTAAAGTCGCTCTCGTAGACCAGCGGACCGTACGACTGAGTGCGGCCAAGCCAGGCGACGTCGGCGTCATTGTCGAAGTCCGCGCCGAGAGCCATCCAGGCGATCACGGCGTTGGCGTCGATGAGCTGCAGCGTCGGCTGCTGGAGTTCGGTTTTGTGGAGGGCGCGCGGATCGAGGTCCTGCATGAGGGCGCGATCTGGCGTGATCCGATAGCCGTCAGGCTCGACGATATGCGCATAGGATTGCGCCGCCGCGATGCTGAGGACGTCTGGATCCTTCTGGACGCCAAATGAACGATTTATCGATGCGGACCGCGCGGATCGCTTTGGTCGGCAATCCCAATTCGGGCAAGACGGCGCTCTTCAACGCCCTTACCGGCAGTCGCCAGAAGGTCGCTAACTACGCCGGCGTCACCGTTGAGCGCAAAGAAGGTCAGATCGCTACGCCGAGCGGACGGACACTGTCCGTCATCGACCTGCCAGGCACCTATTCGCTTCGCGCGCGGAGCCCTGATGAGGTGGTTACGCGCGACGCGGTCTTGGGCAAGCTTTCAGGCGAACAGCCGCCCGATATTTTGGTCTGCGTCGCCGACGCAACCAACCTGCGCCTAGTGCTCAGGCTGATCTTGGAGCTGAAGGCGGTCGGTCGCCCGATGGTCTTGGCGCTCAATATGTATGACATCGCTCAACGCCAAGGGCTGCGGATCGATCTGCAAGGCCTGGCGCGCGACATTGGCTGTCCGATTGTAACGACGGTCGCAACACGCAAGCGCGGCATCGATGATCTGGTCAGCCAGGCCGAAGACCTGATCACCAACGGCGCGCTTTCAGCCGAAAATACCTGGCGTGAACCGGACGCCGGTCAAATTCGTGACGCCCATCGCCGCGCACAACAGATCCTAAAAGCCAATGTCCGGGCCCCCGAACGGCCCGATACCTTTACGGGAAAGGTCGACGGCATCCTGCTGCACCCCGTGGCGGGTCTTCTGATCCTGCTCACGCTTCTGTTCGTCATGTTCCAGGCCGTCTTCACCTGGTCGAAGGCGGCGGGAGATGCGTTGGGCGATGGTTTCACGGCGCTTGGGGCCTTTGTCGCGGCCCATATGCCGGGTGGAATTCTGACCAGTTTCCTGACCGATGGGGTGATTTCCGGGGTCGGCTCGGTGCTGGTTTTCCTTCCCCAGATCCTGGTGCTGTTCTTCTTCATCATCCTCTTGGAAGACTTCGGCTACATGGCCCGCGCCGCGTTTCTGATGGATCGCATCATGGGCGGGGCCGGCCTGCATGGCCGGGCGTTTATTCCCCTTCTTTCAAGCTTCGCCTGCGCGATACCCGGCATCATGTCGACGCGAGTTATCGACAATAAGCGCGACCGGCTGACCACGATCATGGTGGCGCCGCTGATGACCTGTTCGGCGCGGATTCCAGTCTATACGCTGATAATTTCAGCGTTCATTCCCAACCGAAGCGTTGCAGGCGTGCTGAGTCTGCCAGGCTTGGTCATGTTTGGCCTCTATGCGAGCGGCATCCTGAGCGCGCTTGGGGTTTCATTCATCATGCGACGGCTTTTGTGGCGCGGAGCGGTCGAGCCGTTTCTGATGGAGCTTCCGGCCTATAAGCTTCCCGATCCCTTGAATGTCGTTCGCAGCCTCTATCTGCGCGGCAAAATCTTCATCACCCGTGCTGGAACCATCATCTTTCCGATGATGATCCTGGTCTGGTTCTTGTCATCCTTTCCGGGCGCGCCGGCCGGTGCGAGCGACCCTGCGATCAACTACAGTCTAGCCGGGCGGATCGGGCATCTGCTCCAGCCCGTGTTCGCGCCGATCGGCTTCAACTGGCAGATGACGGTCGCACTGATCCCAGGGTTCGCAGCGCGCGAAGTGGCCGTGGCGACCCTGGGGACCGTCTATGCCATTGGAAACACCGACGCCGCGCCCGGGGCTTTGGCGACAACCCTGCAGCATCACTGGTCGATCGCCACCGGCCTTGCGTTTTTGGCCTGGTACGTCTTCGCCCCCCAGTGCGCCTCGACGATTGGCGTCGTGAAGCGGGAAACCAATTCCTGGCTCTGGCCGGCCATCATGCTCGTCTACATGACGACGCTCGCCTACTTCGCCGCATTGATCGTCTACCAAGTCGCCCGGGTCTTCGGCCTCGGCTAGCTGCGGTTGATCCAGGGTTGAAATTTAAGTTTGCATTCAACCTGGCTTTTAACCCGCCGCTAAATGAGATGGCGCCATGCTGCGGTTCATGCAGAAGATGCCTGAAATCGCCCAGGACGCGGCTCTCAGCAAAAAGCCTGTTCGCGGGACTAGAACCCTCGCGAAACGCGTCCGTGAGGCACTCCTTTCGCTCGGCGGCGAAGCGCACCGCGCGATGGTGATCGAAACTGTGGCCCGCAAGCTCGGCCACGACACGCGCCAGATCCCTGAAGAGCTTCAGGCCTCGGTGATCCTCTCTTTTGAGGAGAACTGGCGCGATGAACGTCGCCGCGCCGCCTATGGCTTTCATCTGCCGTTTGGCGAAGGCTCCCATCGCTGGGGCGTCTTGCGCGAGTCCACCTACATTCATTAGGCGTCTTGCTGTTAGGCCGAGCCCTCTCCAGCCAACTGCCCGGCGGCCATTTGCAGGCGCGTCAGCAAGCGCTTGAGCAGCGCGACATCCTCGGGCGCAAGCCCAGAGATTAGAGCTGCTTCATAGGCCAGCGCCAAGGGCGCAATCTCGGCATGCAGTCCGCCGCCAGCTTCCGTTAAAGCCAGGACGTGGCTACGACCGTCAGCATGATGGTCCGAACGCGCCACCAGATGGCGCTTCAAGAGCCCCTGAGCGGCGCGGCTTACGGTGACTTTGTCCATCATCGTTCGCGCCACGATCTGACCTTGGGTGAGGCCTCCGTCCTCAGCCAGTACGCAGATCACCCGCCACTGCGGAACCGAGAGCGCAAAACGGTCCTGATAAGAGCGCGCGATAAGGCCGGAAACAGCGTTGGATGCGACCGAGAGGCGATAGGGAAGATAGGCGTCCAGCCGAAGTTCATCCCGAAGCTCGCCTCCCGATTTCGCGCCTGGCGTCATGCAGGAACGACCACTTGTTCGATTGCGCCGAAAATCGAGTGGCGCTTGGCGTCACGCATCTCAATTCGAACCGTGTCTCCAGCAGCCAGAAACCGGGTCTTCGGCGCCCCGTGGGCGATTGTTTCGACCGTGCGGACCTCAGCAAGGCACGCGTAACCCACGCCCCCTTCGGAAATGGGCTTTCCAGGTCCTCCATCAGCGCCGCGGTTGGAGACCGTTCCCGAACCAATGATAGCGCCCGCCGATAGGGTTCGGGTTTTGGCGGCATGGGCGATAAGAGCGCCGAAGTCGAATGTCATGTCGACGCCGGCGTCGGCTTCACCAAGCGGCTGTCCGTTCAGTTCGACGCTGAGCGCGCCTGAGAGCTTGCCATCCTTCCAGCGGGGCAATTCATCGAGCGTCACGGCGACCGGAGAGAAGGCCGAGGCTGGCTTGGACTGGAAGAAGCCGAAGCTCTTGGCGAGTTCGCCAGGGATCAGATTGCGCAAGCTGATGTCATTGCAGAGCATGACCAGCCGGATAGCCTCGAGCGCGTGATCGCGACTGACGCCTTGCGCCACATCGCCCACGACCACCGCCACCTCGCCCTCAAGATCAAGGCCCCAGTCCGGATCAGCCAGGGGGATCGGGTCGCGAGGGCCGAGGAAGGCGTCGGAGCCCCCCTGATATATCAGCGGATCGGTCCAAAAACTCTCGGGCATCTCAGCCCCGCGCGCCTGGCGCACCAGGGCGACGTGGTTCACATAGGCAGACCCGTCCGCCCATTGATAGGCGCGCGGCAGCGGACTTGCGGCCTGGTGTTCGTGGAAACGATCGCGCGGCACCGCGCCATGCTCCAGGCTTTCCGCAAGGCCCCGCAGGGCGGGTTCGCAACCAGCCCACTGATCCATGGCGGCCTGAAGGGTTGGTGCGATGTGGTGGGCTTCGGTAAACCAGGCAAGATCCTTGGAGACCACCACCAGCCGCCCGTCGCGGCCGCCCTTCAGGGACGCAAGCTTCATCGGAACTCCTACTTAGGCCGCGCCATCGCGGGCGATTGAACGGGTCAGCCTAACGCCTTCTTCGAAGGCGTGGGGCTGGTAAACGCTGACCTCGACACGAATATCCCCGCCAGGCTCAGTCTCCCACAGATAGCTTCGCTCGAACGCCACCGCCTCGCCACTTGGCGTGAAGCCTTCGAATGTGTCGCCCCAAGGCGTCAGCTTTGAGAGTTCTTTCCAACCCAGCGTGCAGGCGCGCTCGATTTCTTCGCGCGCGGCCTCCTCAAGATCGCGCGCAAAGCTCAAGCCTATCCCTTCCAACTGTCGACGTAGGCGAGGTTCTCGACGCTTGCGGCGGCGGCGCCGACGTCTAGCGGATCACGGGTGTCGACCATCACGGCGTATTCGTCGGTCGCGGGCTTGGGCTGTGAAAGCATGTTCTTCAGCGCCTTGGGATGAGGCCCATGGGTAAAGCCGCTGGGGTGAAAGGTCATCATCCCGGCTTCAATTTGGTCGCGGCTGAAGAAATCCCCCGCGTGGTAGAAGAGCACCTCTTCAAAGTCGTCGTTATTGTGGAAGAACGGCACCTTCAGTGCGCCGGGGTCGGTCTCGAACGGGCGCGGCGCAAACGTGCAAACCACGAACCGATCGCTCAGAAACGTCGTGTGGACGCTTGGCGGCAGATGATAGCGGTGGCTTGAGACAGGCCGCAGATCAGCCACGTTGAGGCGCACCGCCGCCAGGTCTCCGTGCCAGCCGATCGCATCCAGAGGGTTATAGGGGTAGGTCACGGTTGAGATATCGCCGCGTTTCTTGATTTCGACGCGAACCTCTCCCGGTTCGTCCTGATGGGCCTTGAACGCCGCGTCGATCTGGGGTGTGTCGAGCAGCGCCGGATCGAAGAAGGCGTGCGCGCCAAGCAAGCCCCTTTCCGGCAAGCCGAAGTGACTGTTCGTCGCCTCGATCATCAGAATTGCGCAGGGCGATGAGGGCTTCAGGCGCCACATGGCGCCGCGCGGAACGTAGAGGTAGTCGCCGGCCCGGAAAACCAACCGGCCGTAGTCGCAAAAAAGCTCGCCCGCGCCCTGATGGACAAAGAGCAACTGGTCGCCGTCGGCGTTGCGGGCGAGCGCTGGCATGGCGGTCGCAAGCTTCCAGAACCTGATTTCGCAGGCGGAATTATAGAGGATCTTACCGGCCGCCCACGGGCTTGGCTCAGCTGCGTTCAGCGCATTCAGATCGAACGCGCGCGGGCGAAGCGGGCCCTCAAATTTCACCCATCCGGTGGGGGGACGCCTGTGATGAATGAAGGAGGCAGGGCCGAAGAACCCTTCCTTTGATATTTCCCGCTCATAGGTGCCGGCCGGCATGTCGGCGTGAGCTTGGCGCGAGTGTTCGCCTTGCGCACCACGAATTGGGATCCAGTTACGAGAGGCCATCAGGCTTCATCCTTATAGATCGCCGCCTCCAAGGCCTGCCCCTCGGCGATGCGGGCGCGGTACATGCCCGAGGTGTTGAAGCTCCAGGCCATTTGTCCGTCGGGCGTGACAGCGATAACGCCGCCCTGGCCGCCCAAGTTCGCAAGGTCCGTCTGAATGACCTGGTCCACCGCGGCCTGCAGCGGCATTCCCTTCAGTTCCACCAGAGCGCAGATGGCGCGCGCGACGCCCAGGCGAATGAAATACTCGCCCTCGCCGGTGCCCGAAACCGCCGCGGACCTATTGGATGCATAGGTGCCGGCGCCGATCAGGGGGCTGTCGCCCACCCGTCCCCACCGTTTTCCTGTCGTACCGCCCGTGGAGGTGCCGGCTGCGACATTGGCTCCCATGTCGCGGGCCACGACCCCGACGGTGCCGCGTTTGCCCTCATCGTGGGCGAGGGCGGCGTGACTTTCGTCTACGACAGCGCCAAGCGGGCGCGCAGGAACAACCAAGCTTTCGTCGATGAGCTGCTTTTCAAGGGCGCGCCATCGGCGCTCGACGAAGAAATAGCTGGGCTCAACCCGCGCCAGACCCTCGGCTAGCGCGAAAGCATCCGCGCCGCTGCCTATCAAGAACACGTGCGCCGAGCGCTCCATGACGGCGCGTGCGGCGTCGATAGGATTTCGCACACGCGTGACCCCAGCCACGGCTCCTGCCTCGAGTGTCGCGCCATCCATGATCGCCGCATCGAGCTCAATGCGTCCATCGGCTGTGAAGACTGCGCCGCGACCGGCGTTGAATAGCGGGTCGTCCTCAAGGACGCGGATTGCAGCCCCCACCGCGTCGAGCGCCCTTCCATTTGCACGAAGGACCGCAGCGCCGGCCTCCGCCGCCTTCGACACTGCGGCGCGATAGGCTTGATCTTGCGCGGGCTTAAGGTCGGCGCGGTCGATTACGCCCGAACCACCGTGAACCACTAAGGACCAGTTCGCGGAACTCATCAGGTCTCCCTGTGCGGCAGGACTCCGCGACGCATCTGGTCCAGTTCGATGGATTCGAACAGGGCCTTGAAGTTACCCTCTCCGAAGCCCTCATTGCCCTTTCGCTGGATTAGTTCGAAGAAGATCGGGCCGATCATATTTTCGGTGAAGATCTGCAAGAGCAGGCCTTGGCCTTCAGTTGGCGCGCCATCCAAGAGTATCTTGTCAGCCTGCAACCGCTGAACATTCTCCCCGTGACCCGGTACGCGCGCGTCCAGCTGCTCATAGTAGGCGTCGTTGGTGTCCTGAAATTTCACACCCTGCTCGCGCATGGCTTCGACTGAGTGGAAGATGTCATCAGTTCCAAGCGCCACGTGCTGGATCCCCTCGCCGTGGTAGTCCTTGAGGAATTCTTCGATTTGAGAATGTTCGTCCTGGCTCTCGTTGAGCGGAATTCGGATCTTGCCGTCCGGACTGGTCATCGCCTTTGAGAAGAGGCCCGTTTGGGCCCCCTCGATGTCGAAGTAGCGGATCTGCCGAAAATTGAAGATGCGCTCATAGAAATCCGCCCACTTGGTCATGTTGCCGCGATGGACGTTGTGGGTGAGGTGGTCGAGATAGGTCAGGCCTCGGGAATTTTTGGCCATGTCTTCGTCTGCGCCGGGGATCGGCACGAAGTCGACGTCATAGATCTCCTGGGCGCCATAGCGATCGACCAGATAAAGGTTGGATCCGCCGATCCCTTCGATGGCGGGAATGTTGAGCTCCATCGGGCCAACCGGACCGCTGACCGCCGTCGCGCCGCGCTCGATGGCCATGCGCAAGGCCTTCGCCGCGTCCTTGACGCGAAACGCCATGGCGTTGGCCGAAGGACCGTGCGCCTGGCGAAAGTCCGCCGGCTGACCAGAGGCCTCCATATTGAGGATGAAATTGATGTCGCCTTGGCGGAAGCGCAGCACATTTTTCGAACGATGTTTGGCGACTGCGGTGAACCCCATGAGCTCAAAGAGACCCCTTAGCCGTTCCGGCTGCGGGGACGTGAACTCCACGAACTCGAACCCATCAGTCCCGAGGGGGTTTTCGAAAAGGTCGCGCCCTTGTGGTTTCACATCGACTGTCATGAGGAATCTCCTAGCATGCCCCGATCGTATCATTTGAAACGAGTTGAAGGTAGCCGCAAGACAGACTCATGTCGGCCTGCTAGCTCAGGTGCGAAACCTGTCCACGGGATCTCGGATGCTTCGCAAGACCTATGACTGGGTGATGGGCCTGGCGGCCTCGCCAAACGCGCCTGTGGCGTTGGCGGCCGTGGCTTTCTGCGAAGGCCTGTTCTTTCCAATCCCGCCAGATGTTCTGTTGATGCCGGTGGTGCTGGCTGATCGCCGCCGGGCCATGCGTTATGCGCTGCTGACGATCGTCTCTTCGATCACGGGCGGCTCCTGCGGCTATGCGATCGGCTACTTCCTACAGCCGTTTGGAGAGTGGTTGTTGTCCCTCACCGGGGCCAGCTATGCCTCGTTCCACGCTTGGTACTCGCAGTGGGGCGCTCTGCTGATCGCGATCCCGATCCCCTATAAGATCACCGCGATCGCCTCGGGCGTGGCCAGGCTGAATTTCCTGCTCTTCGTCAGCGTCTCGATCCTGGTGCGCGGACTTCGCTTCTCGATGGAAGCCTATTTGCTGAAAACCTACGGCGAGCCGATCCGCGCCTTTGTCGAGCGCAGACTGGCGTTGGTCGCCAGCTCTGCGGCCGTTGTGATTGTGGCCTTAGTGATGGCGTTGAAGTTCGCTCACTAGGCCGGGCGACCGCAAGCGGGCTATAGATCCCTCATGCAATCCCTCCTTCAGCCCTTCCTCGATCGCTGGCGCTTCGTAGCCCTCGTGGCGTCGGCGGCTATGCTCGCTACGGCGCACGCTTTTCAGACATTTGCAGGTCTGGCGCCTTGCGAGCTCTGCCTCAAACAGCGCGCCGTCTATTGGGTGGCGGGCGCGCTCGCGGCCGTTTCGATGATTATCGTGCGTCTTCCTGGCGGTCCGCGGTTTCGCCAGGCCAGCTGTTGGATCTTGGCTTTGGTGTTCTTGGCGAGCGCTGGGGTTGCGGGTTATCACGCCGGTGTCGAGTGGAAGTTCTGGCCAGGTCCGGAAAGTTGTTCGGGGGCCGGCAAGGTCACGGCCGCAGCCCTGACGGATCTGCTGAACGGCGGGGGCGTCAAGATGCCGGCCTGCGATCATCCGGCCTGGATTTTCGCCGGCCTTTCGATGGCGGGATGGAACACCGTGGCCTCGATCGTACTGGTGGCGCTGAGCCTGGCTGCAGCGCTGCGGGAACGGGGAAAAGCATGAGCGAAAAGCCCGTTCCACCGCGGCCAGGGCGCGGCGCTTCAGCGGCTCGAATGGCGCAGATCCTGCGGGTCGACCATGCTGGCGAACTGGCGGCTGTCGCGATCTATCGCGGGCAACGCACGGTGCTGGAGGCCGGCGCGGGCCACGCGCGCATCGCCGGGCAATTGGCCCAGATGGAGGCCCAGGAGGCGGTTCATCTTGCCCGGTTCGATCGATTGCTCACCGAGCGGGGCGTTCGCCCAACTGCGCTGGCTCCAGTCTGGCGCTTTGCGGCCTTCGCGCTAGGGGCCGGTACGGCGCTCATGGGCGACAAGGCGGCCCACGCCTGCACCGACGCCGTCGAGAGCGTGATCGAAGAGCACTACGCCCATCAGATCGCCGAGCTTTCCGCGCGTGAACCGGACCTGGCCGCGGAGCTCTCGGTCTTCCGCGATGAGGAACTGGCGCATCGCGATCTGGCCGTCGAGGAAGGCGCGCGCGAAGCGCCGGCCTACGGCTTTTTGTCCGCCGTCATACGCACAGGCTGTCGCGCAGCGATCCGGATCAGCGAGAAACTTTAGGGTCGGTCTTGGTGTTCCAACCACCTCCCAGCGACTGGATCAGCGCCACCGCTGTGGTCTGTCGTTGCGCCGCCGTCTGGGCGACGGCGCGTCGGGCGGTGTAGGCCGTCGTCTCGAGGGTGACCACGTCGGTGTAGACAATCTGGCCTGACAGATACTGGTTGTTGGCGATGCGTTCGGCGGCGTCTGCAGCGATCGAGGCGTCATGGCGCAGATCAGACTGCTTGGCCAGCACGTGGGTGGCGGCCAGCTGGTTTTCCACATCCTGCAGCGCGGCCAGCACGGTCTGTCGGTACTGAGCGACGGTCTGATCGTGAGTAGCCTTGGCCTCCCGCAGACGCGCGATGCGCCCGCCGCCGTCGAACAAAGTCTCCGCGACCGCCCCGCCATAGCTCCAAAGCGCGTTGGTGCTGGTGAATAGATGGCCTAGCTCGCTGGCGACGAAACCGTAGGTGCCGGTCAGCGATACGGTCGGGAAGAAGGCCGCCGTTTCGACGCCGATCTGAGCGTTGGCCGCCTGCACCTTGCGCTCGGCGGTGGCGATGTCAGGTCTGCGCTGCAACAGGGTCGAGGGGACCACCGGCGGGATGGCCGGCACCGTGCCGACCCAAGGGGCCGGCGCAAGCGTGAAGTTTCCCGGCGCCTCGCCCACCAAGACGGCGATGGCATGTTCGAAATTGGCGCGCTGCTGGTCGAGGCCGACCAGATCGGCCTGGGCGTTCGCAAGTTGGGTCTGCGCCTGATAGACGTCGCTGCGCACAGTGACGCCGGCGTTGTAGCGGTTCGTGGCGATCGTCAAAGAGCGCTGGTAGGCGGTCACCGTCGCCTGGTCGATGGCGATCTCGGCATCGGTCTCGCGCAGGCCGAAATAGTCGGTGGCGAGCTCGCCCTGGGCCGAGAGCCGTGCGGCGGCCAGTTGGGCGGCGCTGGCCTGGGCGTTGGACTTAGCCGTCTCGATCTGACGACGGATCGCGCCCCACACGTCGGGCTCCCAGCTGCCGCCGATGCTGGCGCGATATTGGGAGGTGGTCGTGGAGCCCCCGCCCGTGACGATCGTCGTTCCGCCAGCGCCGGTGATCACCGTACCGCCGTTGCCATGACCGCCCTTGGCGCCGCTCCCGGTCTCTGTACCGCTGGTGGGCAGGTCGAGAGTGGGGAAAAGCGCCGCACGTTGCTCAGCTACCGCCGCGCGAGCCTCGCGGTAAGCGGCTTCGGCTGCGACCACATTTTGGTTGTTGACCTGCACCCTGGCCTCAAGGCCGCTCAGGATCGGGTCGCCGAACAAGGTCCACCAGTCGCCGCGATCCAGCGTGTCGGCAGGCGCGGCCGGCGACCAGCCGTTGGTTTCCTTGAAAGTCGGCGACAGAGGCGCTGAGGGCGGAACATAATTGGGCCCGACAGCGCAGCCTGCAAGGGCCGCGCAGGCGAGCGCGATGGCGGTAGACTGGAACGAGGCGTGCTTCATGCGGGCTGGACCTGGCCGTCGCCGCTGCTGCGGCTGAGGTAGCGTTCGTCGCGGGAGGAACGCCGCAACCGGTCGATATAGACGTAGACCACAGGCGTGGTCAGCAAGGTGAGAACCTGGCTGGCGATCAGGCCGCCGATGATGGCGATGCCCAAAGGCTGGCGCAATTCGGAGCCCTCGCCGAAGCCGATAGCCAGGGGCAGGGCGCCGAGACCGGCGGCCAGGGTGGTCATTAGGATCGGGCGGAAACGCAACAGGCAGGCCTCGCGCACGGCTGCGACAGCGTCGAGCCCGCGGCTGCGCTGGGCGTCGAGCGCAAAGTCGATGATCATGATGGCGTTCTTCTTCACGAGGCCGATCAGCAGGAAGATGCCGATCAGCGCGATGATCGAGAATTCCATCTTGAAGACCATCAGCATCAAGAGCGCCCCAAAGCCGGCCGACGGCAGGGTGGAGATCACCGTGATCGGGTGCGCCAGGCTCTCGTAGAGGATGCCGAGCACGATGTAGATTGCGATCAGAGCCGCTAGGATCAGCACCGGCTCTTGCTTCAAGGTGTCGGCGAAGCCTTTGGCCGTGCCCGCGAAGGCCCCGCGTACGTTGGTCGGCAGGTGGATGTCGGCTTCGGTCTGGGCGATCACCGCGGTGGCGTCGCTCAGCGATTTTCCGTCTGCGAGGTTGAACGAAATGGTGGTGGCCAGTTCGCCGTCCTGGTGGTTGATCGCCGAAGGCGCGGAACGGTTATAGAATTTCGCGATCGCCGAAAGCGGCACCATGGTGCGCACTGTCGTGTTGAGCGCGCTGCCGGTCGAGGGGTCGCGGGCGCCGGGATTGGCGGCCTGGGCGGCCGACGCGCCATTGGCTCCGCTGGCCCCGCCGGAGGCCGAGGCGAAGCCGGTGGTGCTGGCGCTGGCCTGAGTGGCGGCCGCGTTAGCGGCGGCGACCTGGGCGGCGGTCAGGGCGGCGGCCTGACGCTGGGCCTTGGTGGCCACCTGTACGGGCGAGGAGGCCGGGACATAGATGTTGGTCAGCGATTCCGGCCCAAGGCTATATTGCGGCGCCGTCTCCAGCACGACGGTGTACTGGTTGAGGTCCTCATAGATGTTGGCCACCTGGCGCTGGCCGAAGCTGTCGTAGAGGGCGTTGTCCACGTCGCGAAGGTTCACGCCCAGCCGCGCAGCCGAGTCGTGGTCGACGTCCACATAGGCTTCGACGCCATTGTCCTGCTGGTCGGTGTTGACGTCCAACAGGACATCAGTGTGGGTGGCCAGAGCGTCGTTGAGCGTCTGGGCCCATTTCTTGAGGTCCGCGGCGTTATCGGACTTGAGCGTATATTGATAGGTCGCGTTGGATTGCCGCCCGCCCATGCGCAGGTCCTGCTGCGGGTTCAGGAAGACGGTCAGGCCGGTCACCTTGGCGAGCTGAGGCCGCAGACGCATGATCACCGCCTGGCCGCCTTCGGTGCGTTGGCCCTTGGGCTTCAGGTCGACGGCCAGGAAGCCGCCGCCGGAACGACCGCCGCCGGTGAAGCCGACCACGGTGCGAACCGCCGGGTCCTTCATCAGGATGGCGACGAGTTGCTTCATCTTGCGACCCATCTCTTCGGACGAGATCGACTGGTCCGCGCGCAGGCCGCCGTTCAGGCGCCCGGAATCCTGCTGCGGGAAGAAGCCCTTCGGTATGGCCATGTAGAGGAAGATGTTGAGGCCGATGATCACCGCCAAGATCAGCATCATCAAGGGCCGCGCCGAGAGCGCGAAGTCGAGGCTGTGCTCATAGCTCTTGTGCAGCCACTGCACGCTGCGCCCGAGGAAGCGGGCGATCGGCCCTTCCGGTTTTTCCTCCTGCGGCGAGCGCAGCAGGTAGGCGCACATCATCGGCGTGGTGGTCAGTGAAAGCACCAGGGAGATGAGCACCGAAGCAGAAAGGGTGACCGCGAATTCCTTAAAGAGCGCACCCACCGTTCCGCCCATGAAGAGCAGCGGGATGAACACCGCCACCAGCGAGATGCTCATCGAGACGACAGTGAAGCCCACCTGCCGCGCGCCCGCCAAGGCGGCCTCGAAACGGTTCATGCCGCCCTCGATCAGGCGGTTGGTGTTCTCCAGCACCACGATCGCGTCATCGACCACGAAGCCGGACGCGACGGTGAGCGCCATGAGGCTGATGTTGTTGAGCGAGAAACCCAGAAGGTACATGACCCCAAAGGTGCCGAGCAGCGACACGACCGTGGCGACCGCCGGGATCAGGGTCGCACGCCAGCGGCGCAGGAAGATGCTCACCACCACCACCACCAGCGCGATGGCGATGGCCAGGGTGATCTCAATTTCCCGCAGCGAGGCGCGGATCGAGGTGGTGGCGTCGGAGGCCACCTGCATCTTCACGTCGGGGGGCAGTTGAGCCTGTAAGAGCGGCAGGGTCTCCCTGATGGCGTTGACGGTGGCGATGACGTTGGCGTCGGGCTGCTGGGTGATCGGGACGACGACGGCGGGACGGCCGTTGAAGAGACCGATGACCCGGAAGTTCTGGACGCTGTCGATCACCTGGGCCACGTCGGAGAGGCGCACGGGCGCGCCATGGCGGTAAGCGATGATCAGGGGGGCGTAGTCGGCGGCGTGAATGCCGCCGGTCGAGGTGTAGATCTGGAACCGTTGGCCGCCGCCATTGGTCACAATACCCTTGGGGCGATTGGCGTTGGCCGACTGGATCGCGGCGCGCACGTCTTCCAGGCTGATGCCGAACCGGTTGAGCGCGAAGGGCGAGACCTCGACGCGCACGGCCGGTTGCGAGCTGCCGCCGATCTCGACGTTGCCGACGCCGCTCACCTGGGAGAGCCGCTGGGAGACGATGTTGTTCACCGCGTCATAGATCTGGCCGGGCGTTTTGCTCTCGGACGTCAGAGCCAGGATCATCACCGGCTGCTGGGCAGGGTTGGCCTTGCGGTAGGTCGGGTTCTGGCGAAGCGCCGCGGGCAGGTCGACACGGGCGGCGTTGATGCCAGCCTGCACCGCGCGGGCCGCGGCGTCGATGTTCTTGGAAATGTCGAACTGCAGCGTGACGTTGCTGTTGCCGGTCGAGCTTTGCGAGGTGATCTCGTTGACGCCGGCGATGACGCCCAGCCGCCGCTCCAGCGGCGTGGCCACGTCCTGCGCCATGGTCTGTGGGCTTGCGCCGGGCAGCTGCGCGGAAACATTGATCACCGGGAGGTCGACGTTTGGCAAAGGCGCCACCGGCAAGACCAGGAAGCCCGCGACACCGGAAAGCGCCAATCCGATGGTCAGCAGGATCGTGGCGATCGGCCGTTTGATGAACGGGGCGGAGAGGTTCATTCCGCCGGCTCCGGCGCGGCCTGCGGGGGTTCGCCCTCAGCTGCGTGCGTCTTGGTTTTCTTGGGCGCCAGTCGATCAAACCAAAGATAGACCACCGGCGTCGTGAAGATGGTCAAGAGCTGGCTGACGATCAGGCCCCCGAAAATCGCAATGCCGAGCGGGCGGCGCAGTTCCGCACCCTGGCCAAGACCGATCATCAGCGGCACCGCCGCAAACAGCGCCGCCATCGTAGTCATCAGGATCGGCCGGAAGCGAAGCAGAGCCGCCTGGTGGATGGCGTCGCGTGCGCTCATCCCCTGCTCACGCTCTGCGTCAAGCGCGAAGTCGATCATCATGATCGCGTTTTTCTTGACGATGCCGATCAAGAGGATGATCCCGATGATCCCGATCACACCCAAGTCATTGCCGCTGAACATCAGCGCCAGCAGTGCGCCGACGCCAGCTGAGGGCAGGGTCGAGAGGATCGTCAGCGGGTGGATGTAGCTCTCATAAAGCACGCCAAGCACGATGTAGACGCAGACCACAGCGGCCAAGATCAGCCAAAGCTCGTTGTTCAGCGAATTCTCATAGGCCCCAGCGGCGCCCAGGAAGGTCAGGGTGACGCCCGGCGGCATGCCGATTTTCTTGGCGACGGCGCGAATGTCGGAAACCGCCGCGCCCAGCGATGAACGCCCGCCCGTGTCGAAGCCGATGGTGGCCGCTGGGAACTGGGCGACGTGACGCACCTGCAGGGGCGCGGTCGTCTGCTTGATGCTGGCCACGGCCGAGAGCGGCGTTGTGCCGCCGGTCGACTGTAGTTGCACGTTGGATAGCGCCGCCGGCGTCGCATCGCCCGGCCGCGCTTCGAGGATCACCCGGTATTGGTTGGTCTCGGTGAAGATGTTCGAGACGATACGCTGGCCATAGGAGGAATAGAGGGAATCGTCGACGGCCGCCGGCGTGATGCCCAGGCGCGCGGCGGTGTCGCGGTCGATGTCCACATAGGCCGACAGGCCCTTGTCGGCGGCGTCGGTCGTGACGTTGGCGAGTTCTTTCTCAGAGGCCAGGGCGGAGGTCAGCTTCACGGCCCAGTCGTTCACCTGCTGGGTGTTCGCGCCCTCCACGGAAACCCGGTACTCGGTGGGGCCGGATTCGGCGTCGACAGTCAGGTCCTGGGTGGGTTGCAGGAAGAGTTGCACGCCCGGCACCTTGGTGATGTCGTCGTGCAGGCGTTGCATGATCTTGGCCTGCGAGCCGTGGCTCTCTTTCAGATTTATCAGCAGTTCCGCGGAATTGATCGTCGAATTGGTCGAGCCGTCGACGCCCACGAAGGACGAGACGTTTTCGACCGCCTCATCCTTCATGACCACGTTGGTCACCTGGTTCTGCAGCTCGACCATCTTGGCGTAGGAGACGGTCTCGGGAGCGGCGATGCGCGCCTGTAGCTGGCCGGTGTCCTGCACCGGGAACAACCCCTTGGGGATCATAACATAGAGCGCAACGGTTAGGAGGAAGGTGGCGATGGCGACGAGCAAGGTTGCGGTTTGCCGGTCGAGCACCCAGAGCAGGCCGCGATCATATTGCGCGATCACCCTGTCGAACCAGGCTTGGGTCTTTTCGCCGAACGTGCCGGGTTTGGCGTGGTGCTCGTCGCCCTTCATCCAGCGCGCGGCCATCATCGGGGTCAATGTCAGAGAGACCACCGCCGAGATCAGGATGGTGATGGCCAGCGTGATGGCGAACTCGCGGAAGAGGCGGCCTACGACATCGCCCATGAAGACGAGCGGGATCAGCACCGCCAGCAACGACACGGTCAGCGAAATGATCGTAAAGCCGATTTGTTTGGCGCCGTTCAGCGCCGCTTCAAAGGGCGACTCGCCGTCTTCCACGTGGCGGGAGATATTCTCCAGCATGACGATGGCGTCGTCGACCACGAAGCCGGTGGCGATGGTCAGCGCCATCAGGCTGAGGTTGTTGAGCGAGAAGCCCAGCAGGTAGGTGACGCCGCAGGTGCCGATCAGCGAGATGGGCACAGCCAGGCCTGCGATGATCGTCGCGCGGATCGAGTGCAGGAAGAAGAAGATCACCAGCACCACCAGGACGACGGCCAGCAGAAGCTCCATCTCCACGTCATGGACCGAGGCGCGGATGCCCGTGGTGCGGTCAGAAAGCACCGCCACCTTGATCGACGGCGGCAGGGAGCCGGTCAGTTCGCTGAGCTGGCTTTTGATGGCGTCGACCGTCTTGATGACGTTGGCGCCCGGCTGGCGCTGGACGTTGACGATGATCGCCGGGGTGTGGCCGGACCACGCGCCGAGCTGCACGTTTTCTGGACCCTGCACGACATTGGCGATGTCCGACATTCGGACCGCGGCGCCGTTGCGGCTGGCGATGATCAGGTTCTTGTAGTCGTCCACCGACTCCAACTGGTCGTCAGCGTTGATCGTGTAGCTGCGGGTCGGTCCTTCAAAACTGCCCTTGGCGGCGTTGGCGTTGGCCGCGGAGATGGCGTTGCGCACCGTGGTCAGCGTCAGGCCGTAGGCGGCCAGCGACTGGGTGTCGATCTGGATGCGGATCGCGGGCCGTTGACCGCCCGACAAGGTCACCAGGCCGACGCCGGAGACTTGGCTGATCTTCTGGCCAAGGCGCGTGTAGACGAGGTTTTGAACGTCGGTCAGCGGCAAGGTGTCGGAGGTCGCTGCGAGCGTTAGGACCGGGGCGTCAGCCGGGTTCACCTTGGCGTAGATCGGCGGCGCCGGGAGGTCGGCGGGCAACAGGGACGAACCGGCGTTGATCGCGGCCTGCACCTCTTGTTCGGCGACGTCGAGGTTCATCTTCAGCGTGAACTGCAGCGTGACCACCGAGGCGCCGGCGGAGGAAACCGAGGTCATCCGCTCCAAGCCGGACATCGCGCCGAATTGTCGTTCGAGCGGGGCGGTGACGGTCTGGGCCATCACTTCGGGGCTTGCGCCGGGATAAAGCGTCGAAACCTGGATGGTCGGATAGTCGACCTCGGGCAGGGCCGACAGGGGCAACAGCCTGTAGCCCACGATCCCGGCCAAGACGATCGCCACCATGATGAGGGCGGTCGCCACGGGGCGCATGATAAAGGGACGTGACGGGTTCATCCGTTCAAATACCGGTCTTTAGGCTCGCACTTCACTGCCCGCCGCCGTTTGACGGGCGATGCGGCAGCTTGGCCATTGCGGCTTTGCAGCCCCCGCTCAGCTTGTCGTCATTCTGCCGCATGCACATGAAGAGCTCCCGGCCTTCCAGGCCAGGGCAGACCTTGGCGTTGTCGTTGGCGCAGGCCTTTTTCATCGCCTCGCGGGCGGCCAACATCTCCGGCGTTGGCGTAAAGCCGCCGCCGCCGCCGCCCCCGCCAGCGCCAGCGCCGGCGCCGCTAAAGCCGCCGCCTGCGCCGGGCGACGCGCCGCCGCCTTGGGAGGCTCCGCCGCCAAAGCCGCCGCGCGCGCCATCCTGGCCTCCACCTTGGCCTGCGTTTTGGCCGCCGCCTGGCGAGCGACTGGGCATATTGGCGAGTGCGGCCTTGCACGCGGCGCTCGCCTTGTCGCTTGTTTGGCGAAGGCACATGAAGGCGTCGCGGCCTTCTTGACCTGGACATAGCTTCTTCATGTCAGGATCGCAGGCCTTGTGCATGGCTTCGCGCGCCGCCTGCATCTGCGGGAACGGCGCAAAGCCGCCGCCGGCTGCGCCGCCGAAACCGCCGGCCTGGCCGCCGAAACCACCGCCAGAAGCCCCGCCCTGACCGCCGCCATATCCGCCGGCGCTGTCGCCGCCGCCTTGTCCCCCGCCCCGCGGCGCATTGAGCGCGGCCTGACAGGTCGGGCTGGTCTTGGCCTTGTTTTCACGCAGGCATTGGAAGGCCTGGCGGCCCTGCTTGCCGTCGCAGAATTTCTTCAAGTCGGGCATGCAGGCCAACATTGGGCTGGGTCGGTCGGTGGGAAGCGTGACCTTGCCGCCTTCGGTCAGTCGGTCGCCACCCTCGGTGATGACCCGCTCCCCGGGGTTTAGCCCCTGGGTGATGCTGGTCATTGTGGGTGTCGCAGGCCCGCGGGTCACATTGCGCCTGGTGACGGTCTTGTCCGGACGAAGGATCCAGACAAAGTCGCCCTGCGGTCCGGTCCGCACGGCCGTAACCGGGACGACGATGACGTTGTGCAAAGATTCCAGTGAAATTCGAACATTGACGAATTGGCTCGGGAAGAGAGTTCCTTGGGCGTTGGGGAAACGCGCCTTGGCCTTGACGGTGCCCGTGGTTGGGTCGGCCTGGTTGTCGAGCGTCGAAAAGACGCCTTGGTCGAGAACCGTCGTGAGCGTGCGATCGTAGGCCGTCACAGGCAAACGCCCGTGGTTGGCCTGTCGCTGCACATTTGGAACCGCGTCCTGCGGAATGGTGAACTGGATGTCGATCGGCGACACTTCGGTGACCACCGCCAGGCCGGTCGGACTGCCGGCTTGGATGTAGTTGCCAAGGTCAACCGCGCGCAGGCCGATCCGACCCGCCACAGGCGAGATGACCTTTGAATAGCCAAGGTTGAGCTTGGCCGTGCCGACGGCGGCCTTGTCGGTCAAGACCGTGCCCTCGAGCTGCTTGACGAGGGCTGCCTGGGTTTCGACGTCCTGGCGGGCGATCGAATCTTGGGTCAGCAGCACCTCGTCGCGTCGCAGCAGGATCCGGGCGTTGTCGAGTTGGGCTTCGTCGCGCGTCTGGTTGCCCTGCGCCTGAAGGAGCGCCATCTGAAAGGGCCTGGGATCGATCACTGCGATCGCCTGGCCCTTCTTGACCAACTGACCTTCCTTGAAAAGGATTTCGGTGATCACCCCGGCGACTTGCGGCGTCACCGTCACAGTCGCCGGCGGCGTCACCGAGCCCAGGGCGTCAAGCGTAATCGGAATATCGGACGGAAATGCGGTGGCGACCCCCACCGTGGTCGTTGGACGTCGACCCCGCCCGCCGCCACCGCCGCCAAAGCCGAAACCGCCGCCGCCGCCGCCCGCACCGGGCGGGCCACCGGGCCCGCCAGGTCCCGCAGCGCCGGCCTTGTTGCTGTTGGCCAGATTTACGGCGAACCAGATGAGGCCCGCCAGCGCGGCCAGCACCAGCAGGATGACCAAGCCGCGCGGGAGGGGACGGCCCTCGCTATTCGCCCAGAAACCTTTGGCCTTTGCGCGGTTGTCCATCATTCCTCCAAAGTCACCTGCGCACCCAAAAGCCTGGGGACAGGCTTAGCCGCAACGATCACACAGCAAACGCTGTTCCCCCGCTCTTCGCTGAACGGGGGGCGTTTGCCAAGCTAAGTCGGTCCCTACTAGAACCTCAGCGTGACAAACGTCTTTCCGCCGCGCGTCTGAACCTTCCCGCGCTGCAACAGCGTAACTGAGCCGTAATGCGCCACGAGGCGCGCGGCGGTTTCCCAGCGCCTCGCGAACCCGAAATCTGACTGAAATTTAATCCGGACTAAGGTGATGGCCGCGCGCGTTACGGCGATTGACGCCAAGCAAAGTGTCGGGACGAACATGAAACTACTCTCTGGCGCGGCGATTGTGGCGGCCGCGATGGCGATTGCGGCCTTGAGTGGAAGGGCCTTGGGACAGGCTCCTCAACCGCAGCCCGCCCAAGCCAACGCCTTGGCCGCCCGCGCGGCCCAGGCGGCCGCACTGGCGAAACTGCAGGCTCACGGCGAAGAAATCTTCAACCAGCGCTGCAAGGCCTGTCACCTGCCGCCCGTCGAGCACGCCCCATCACGCTCCGAGCTCGCCGCACAGTTTCCCGACGTCATCATCGCCGCCCTGAAGACCGGCAAAATGCAGGCGATGGCGGCAGGACTTTCCGATGACGACATCGCATCGATTGCAGTCTTTGTGACGGGTCAGCCGCCGGACGCCCACTTCGACGTGGCCTCTGAAGCCAAGAACGCCTGCCCGACGGGCGCCAAGTTTAACCCCGCAGGTCCGGCCTGGAACGGTTGGAGCCCGGACAAGCAGAACACCCGCCTCGCCGCCTCCACGACAATCACGGCGGCCAGCGCCCCAAGACTGAAGGTCAAATGGGCCTTCGCCTACCAGGGCGGGCGCTATGGCCAGCCCACCGTCGTCGGCAATCGGGTCTTTGTCACCTCTTCATCGGGCCAGGTCTATGCGCTCGACAAGCAAACCGGCTGCGTGGCCTGGGCCTATCACGCAAGGGGCGCGGTCAGGGTCACGGTCTCCGTGGGCAAGAACACCAAGGCCCCGTCGGGCTGGGCGGCCTATTTCGGTGATATGAGCCGCAATCAGACGGCGGTGGACGCCAATAGCGGCCAGGAGCTTTGGAACGTCAGCGTCGACCCAGGTCCGCGCGGCATCCTGACCGGCGCGCCGGCGCTTTGGGGCGACACGCTTTACACGCCGCTCTCCTCCTTCGAAGAAGGCGTCGCCGGCTTGGCGGCCTATGAGTGCTGCAAGCAGCGCGGCGCAGTGGCCGCGATCGACGTGGAGACCGGCAAGATCAAGTGGAAATCCTATTCGATACCCACGCCGCCGGAGCCCTTTAAAAAGAACGCCGCGGGCACCCAGATGTTCGGGCCGGCGGGGGCTGCGATCTGGTCGTCTCCGACAATCGACCCAAAGCGAGGGGTGCTCTATGTGGCGACTGGCGACAGCTACACCGACGTCAAGGAGGCCTATTCCGACGCGGTGGAGGCGATGGACCTCAAGACAGGCAAGATAAGGTGGGCCCACCAGGTTACTGAGGACGACCATTTCCTGGTCGGCTGTCCAGCGCAGCGGCCAGGCGTCAATTGTCCCACGCCGAACGGTCCGGACTTTGACTTCGGATCCTCCCCCATTCTCAAGCACCTAAAGGGCGGCAAGGACATCCTGCTGGCCGGTCAGAAGTCCGGCGCAGTTTACGCCTTCAACCCTGACGACGGCTCGATCATCTGGCAGACCCGCATCGGCAAGGGCAGCGCGCTGGGCGGCATCGAATGGGGCATGGCCGCAGACGACGACAATCTCTATGTGGCGATCGCTGATCGGGGCATGCCGACGCTTTCGGCGCTGCGCTTGACGGACGGCGAATTGATCTGGCGCCATCGCGCGCCTGAGCCTGCGAAATGCAGTTTCGAAGGGCGCTGCGGCAACGGTTATTCGGGCCCCCCGAGCCTGGCCAACGGCGTGCTCTATGGAGTCAATCAGGACGGTCACGTCCGCGCCTTCGAAGCCAAGACCGGCAAGATGATCTGGGACTACGATACGGCCGGTCGTCACTATGACACGGTCAACGGCGTCAAGAACCAGCGCGGTGGAAATCTGGACGCCACCGGCATGACCTTCGCCGGACCGATGGCCTTCCTGATGGCGGGTTTCAACGGCGCATCGGGGTCGAGCGGGCCTGATAACGTCCTCTTGGCCTTTTCCGTCGACGGCAAATAGCCCTCCGCAGCGGGGTGGGTGACGTCTTGCTTGGGGTTCAGGCGCTCTGAAGCGCGCCTTGGGCGCGCAGGTCGCGGTAGACCGCTGCGCGCGCCTCAAGATAAATCGGATAGGCGCCGGCCGGCATGAACTGGACCATCAGAACGGCCGTCACGGCGTTGACTGGGTCGATCCACATTGTGGTGCCGGCCGCGCCGCTCCATCCGTAGGAGCCGGCGGGCTCGCCGCCAGGCAGCTCGCCGCCGGGCAGGACCACCTGCATCAAAGCTCCAAAGCCATTGGGTTTGCCCAGCAGGCCGAAGACCGGTCCCGGAGGCATCAGGTTTGAGCGCGCGATGGCCAGGGTCTCAGGCTTCAGGATGCGATGGCCATCGAGCATCCCGTCATTCAGCAGCATGTCGCAAAAGCGCACGTAGTCGCGCGCCGTCGAGACCAGGCCGCCGCCGCCGCTTGGCAGGTCGCGGTCACGCGCGAAGGGGCTCGATTTGCGGTCGTCGCTCACCACCAGGTCTGTCTTAGTCTTGGTGTAGACGCTGGTTAGCCGCGCGACCTTGTTCGCCGGCGCCACGAAGTCGGTGTCGACCATCTTTAGAGGTGTAAATATCCGCGTGCGCAGGAAGTCCAGGAGCGGCATGCCCGAGACCGTCTGGATCACCAGACCCATCAGGTCGGCGCCGAAACTATATTGCCATTTGGTCCCTGGATCGAACTCCAGGGGCAGCTTGGCCAGCCGCGCGCCAAACTCAACAAGGTCATGGGCGGGCGGCAGTTCACCTGGCCTTGGCTCTTTGGAACGATCGCCAGGCCTCAGCCCGTTTTGGCGATAGACCGCAGCCATGGGTGAGGAATTGATGTGATAGCTGAGCCCTGACGTGTGGGTGATCAGATGGCGGATGGTGATCGGATTTGCAGCAGGGCGGGTCTTGGCGACATCCCCGTCGACGATGACGTTCATTTTTCCGAAGGCTGGAAGAATGTCAGACAGCGGCTGGTCGAGGCGAAGCTTTCCGTCTTGAACCAGGATCATGGTCGCGACGCCGATGATCGGCTTGGTCATCGAGTAGACCCGAAAGAGGCTGTCGGGCGCCATTTTCGTCTCGGTGTCAAAAGCCAGCGTCCCGCTTGAGACAAAGTCCGCAGGCCTTCCCCGACGTTGCACTGAGACGACGGCGCCTGAGAGCTTGCGGCCGGAGACATAGCTTTCGAGGAGCGCCTGAACTGCGGGAAATGTGGGGTCTGAAGCCGCCCGCGCGCCAGCTGCGCTGGCGGCGCCAAACAGGCTGAGCCCAGCCAGAACCCGGCGTCTGGTCGCATCTGATCGCATTACGCTCCCCCCTCGAAGGCGATGCACCTTGCTGTGCGTCTGGGCGAGAACGCAAGCCTTGGCGGGGGCCTGACACGGCACAAAACTCAGGTTAACGCGGATTTGCCATTGACGAGGTGGGTGTGATTCCGTCGCGACTTTGATTCGTTGAGGCGCGCGATGATCGTGGATGAGCTTGAGTTTGATCTGCCCAGGG